>Ga0209067_10000006_pt1 | contig 226711 bp, 196 predicted proteins | sample ColStrG_CSR_2013_FD_187199 | JGI IMG/M metagenome (GOLD analysis project Ga0209067, IMG submission 187199) | Freshwater sediment microbial communities in response to fracking from Pennsylvania, USA - Cold Stream Run_MetaG_CSR_2013 (SPAdes)... | ecosystem: Environmental > Aquatic > Freshwater...
TTATAGATCTCAACAATAAATAAACGATCTTTCATGATTTCAACCAACTCTTGAATAGTTTTTTATGCTGTTTTTATTAGATTTACGATCTTATGTTTCGAATAATACTAAATTGATAGTATATTGATCTGCCACAGGGTCGGGGCAAGATTGATGGCGTTTTTGATCAATTTTGTTATGGTCATTTTTTTGAATGTAAAAGGAATGATGTGCAAAATAAAACGGATCACACTGCCAGAAATTTTTTCCCGTCACTCGTGCTTAAAACGTTAACATTTAACATTAGGCGATTTTTAATTACCTTTAACAAACGGAGCGGTTAACATGCGTAATCATCAATTCATTAAAATAATTACACTATGCTCACTTCTTACTACAGGTATTACTTATGCAGCAACGACGACTGTCAATGGTGGTACGATTCATTTTAGGGGCGAGGTTGTTAACGCAGCCTGTTCTGTCGATGCAGCTTCAGTTGATCAGACCGTTCAACTGGGGCAAGTAAAAACGGTCATTCTGAACGAAGCAGGTAAAACCAGCCCTGCTGTGGGCTTCAACATTCAGCTGAATGACTGTGACACATCTGTAGCGTCTAAAGCTGCCATTGCATTCTCAGGCGTGACTCTCGGCGCTGATAATCCAACTGCCCTGGCACTGGAAAACTCGGCCTCCGGCGGTGCAAGTAATGTTGGCATACAGGTTCTGGACAGTGCAGGCAAGGCGCAATCTTTTGATGGTGCATCATTCAGCACCCCAGCGACTCTGACCGATGGTACCAACGTACTCCCCTTCCAGGCGCGTTACATTGCCACTGGAACGGCTACCCCAGGTATTGCAAACGCGAACGCCAACTTTAAAGTTCAGTATCAGTGATGCATACCCTACAGGGATGTTTAATCCGTCGCAGGCCTGCTGATATCAGTAATGAATGAGGAAAAAGCGATGCTAAAAATCAAAGAAGGAGCCTTCCCATTTCACATCGATCGTCCGTCCATGCCGGTTAAGTGGAATGTCACCCCGCACGGCGTTCAAATGCGCTTTCAGGGTAAATTGGTTGTCTGTGCCTGCTCAACTGAGGTGGACGACAGGCAAACGAATCCATATTGCTAAATATGTAGTAATCGATTCAGGTTATTAAGTAATGATGCCGATCCCGTTCCATTTTCCTTACCTCTGTATGATTTCAATTCAAACGTCATATATTGCTTAACGGTGTGGCAGATGGCAAAAAACCTGATGTTTTGTCCGTCGGTGAAGGTGAAGGAGTTACGTTCGGGGTCGGGATCATCCTTTACAAAGGATAGGGGAAATCATCCCTGTTAATTCCTACACTCAGTTACGAAAAACACTGACCTGATAAACGCGTCTTCTTAAGCTTTTGGCTAAATATCGCTCTGCCGGGAATAAGGTAATGGGTGGAGCAGCGAATGCATAGCACTGGTTCTCTTTGAGATGTCAGTAAAACTCTTACTTTTAAAGATAAAGCGTCTCTCTCAGATGAGACGGATATGTTAGAGACAATAAAACACCTGTTTTATACTTAAAGAGATTAACGAGATTAAAATGAAGACAATCGGTAACTCCATGGTAAAAACACTGGCTATGGCAGTGATTTTATTTAATGTGCGTGCTGAAGCGGGCGTGGCTCTTGGTGCAACACGCATTGTTTACCCAGCAGAACAGAAACAAGTCACTCTTGGGGTAAGTAATAGTAACGATAAAGACACCTTTCTAATTCATTCCTGGGTCGAGAATGAAGATGGTAAAAAAGAAAGCCTGTTTGTTATTACTCCGCCATTGCTTCTCATGCAGGGTAAAAAAGAAAATACGCTGCGCATTATCGATGCCACAAATAATTCATTGCCCGAGGATAAAGAGAGTATTTTCTGGGTTAACGTCAAAGCCATTCCCTCTCTGGATAAAGAAAAAAAGAAAGAAAACACGCTTCAACTCTCGATAACAAGCCGGATAAAGTTGTTTTATCGCCCCCAAAAACTGAGTATGCCTCCCGATCAAGCTCCGGATAAACTGACATTCACACGCCATGCACATTCACTGGTTATTAATAATCCAACACCCTACTTTTTGACGATTGCAGAACTGAATGCCGGCACACATGCATTAGCTAACGTCATGGTTCCACCACTGGGATATGCGACAGTTAAATTACCTGAGGATGCAGGCAGGAGAATCTCTTATCGAACTATTAATGATTACGGTGCGCTGACCCCATTTATGAAAAAAAACCTGCAATAGTAAATTCAAACTTAATCAAACAATGTGTTTCCACCATGAAATACCGCGTATTTGAGAGGGTGAGTCGTAACTGAATTATGGGGCAGCTACGGATAACATGAAAAATCACCGCATCCGGGGGTGGATTCTGAACCAGACTACGTTTACATCGCTTGTATTTATTCTGGTGTCTTCGACATTTTCCGCGCACTCAGAAAATTACTTCAATCCCAGATTCCTGGCGGATGACCCGATATCAATTGCTGACCTGTCTGGTTTTGAAAAAGGACTTGATGCACCACCGGGAACCTATCGCGTGGACATCTATATGAACGACAGTTACGTGACAACGCGAGATATCACCTTTGATAAAAGCGACGACGGTACCAGGCTGGAACCGTGTCTCACGCGCTCCCAGCTGACTTCACTTGGCGTCAATACCCTGAAAATTCCGGATATTGCCGTAATGAAGAGTGCTGCGTGTGTGCCCTTTACACGGCTTATCACCGATGCCGTAAGCGCATTCGATGTTGGTCGCCAGCGTCTTTCCATCAGCATTCCTCAGGCTTTTATGGGGAACCATGCGAGGGGCTACATCGCCCCTGAGCTTTGGGACAACGGCATCACTGCCGGTTTACTTAATTACAATTATACCGGCAGTGAAATGCGGACTCGCGACGGGGGAACCCGCAATTATTCCTATCTCAATCTGCATGCGGGTCTCAATCTGGGGGCGTGGCGCCTGCGGGATAACACCACCTGGGCATACAGCAGTGGCAGGGGATATAACAAAAATCGCTGGCAACATGTCAACACCTGGCTTGAGCGTGACATTGTTCCCTGGCAAGGAAGGCTGACGATTGGTGACGGGTTTACGACAGGTGACATCTTTGAAAGTATCAACTTTCGCGGCGTGCAGGTTGGCACAGACGATAATATGTTGCCCGATAGTCAACGCGGCTTTGCGCCCATTGTCCGCGGAATAGCACGTGGCACAGCACGCGTATCGGTCAGGCAGAACGGATATGAGATTTATCAAACCACGGTGTCCGCTGGCGCATTTACCATCCGTGACCTTTATGCAGCAGGAAACAGTGGTGATCTTCAGGTTACGGTGAAAGAGGCGGATGGCTCCGTTCAGGTCTTTACCATCCCGTTTTCTTCCGTCCCGCTATTACAGCGTGAAGACCAAGTGAAATACGCGGTGACGGCAGGGAAATTTCGCAGTGGCAATGAACAACAAGACAAGCCCGGTTTTTTCCAGGGAACGGTACTTTGGGGATTACCCGAAGGCTGGACAGTCTATGGCGGAACCCGTGCATCAAACGATTATCGTGCCTTTAACGTCGGGGCAGGCAAAAACTTGGGTTACCTCGGGGCGGTATCTGCAGATATCACGCAGGCGAATGCGGTCCTGCCTGACAGCAGTAAACATCAGGGACAATCTCTGCGCTTTCTCTACAACAAATCGATCAATGAGCTGGGGACCAATTTCCAGCTGGTGGGATACCGTTATTCTACCTGGGGCTCCTATTCTCTGGCTGATACCGCACGGCGAAGAATGAGAGGCTATACCGTAATTAGTGAAGAGGGGACCGTGAATATCAGGCCAAAGCTGACAGATTATTACAATCTGAACTATAGCAAACGCGCCCGCCTTCAGGCGATGGTGTCGCAACAGGTTGGACGAACATCAACAATATATTTAACCGGCAGTCACCAAAGCTACTGGAATACAAGCCGTTCCGAAGAACAACTCCAGATTGGTTATAACAGAACCATTCAGGATATCAGTTGGGGGCTGAGTTACAGCCTGGCCAAAAATGCCTGGTCAGACGAGAAAGACCAGCTGCTTGCTTTCAACATTAATATCCCGTTCAGCCACTGGATGCGCTCAGATACCCGTTCAGTGTTCCGAAATTCCAATGCCAGTTACAACACGTCAACAGACTTCAGGGGACATACGACCAATACGGCCGGCGTTTACGGTACGCTTCTGGAGGAAAACAACCTGAGTTATAGCGTGCAATCGGGCTATACCCGCGGCGGTAATGGCCACGCCCGCGCAACGGGCAACACCGCACTGAATTTCCGTGGCGCTTACGGAAACGCCAACGTCGGTTACAGCCACAGCGGTGACGCTAAGCAGGTCTACTACGGTGTCAGTGGTGGCGTGCTTGCGCATGAAAATGGTGTCACCTTCAGCCAGCCGCTCAATGACACCATGGTGCTTATCAGGGCGCCGGGGGCGAAAAACGTTTCTGTCGAGAATCAGACAGGCGTACGTACGGACTGGCGCGGTTATGCCGTTCTACCCTATGCGATGGATTACCGCGAGAACCGTATATCTCTGGATACCAACTCACTGGCAAATAACGTCGAGCTGGAAGAGCCGATATTGAGTGTGGTTCCGACACGGGGTGCCGTCGTGCGTGCAGACTTCAAGGCCAAAGTCGGGCTGAAGGTTCTTATGACAATGACGAAGAACGGCATGCCTGTCCCGTTTGGCTCTGTAGCCTCTTACGGGGATGGAAAATCAGGCGGCATCGTGGCAGACCGCGGACTGGTTTACCTTACGGGTCTTGCGCCAAAAGGAAGCATCAACGTGAAGTGGGGCAACGATAAGAATGAGCGCTGCATAGCGACTTACAGTTTGCCGACTGACAGCCAAAACCAGGCTTTAAGCTACGCCTCTGTCATTTGCCGGTAATAAGCAGGAGATGATGACGCAATGAGAAAATACCTTTCAATCATGTCTGCCCTGCCCTTGGTTATGGGGTATGCCCATGCGGTGGACAGTACGATCTCCATCACAGGCTACCTCAAAGACAATACCTGCTCGGTTTCCGTTGATTCTCAGGATTTTACCGTAGATTTGCTGAGCAATGCTGCGACACAATTTTACCGGGTGGGGGCTGTTACGCCCGCCGTACCTTTCAGGATTGTCTTCAATAAATGTGGCAATTCCGTGACGGCGGTGCGAGTGAGATATACAGGGACCTCTGACAGCGACAACGCCACCCTGTTGAAGATAGATGTGGGAACAAATGCGGCAAGTGGCATAGGTGTACAGATTTTAGATCATGACAAGACTTCCATTTCGCTAAATGCCGCTCAGGACTCCCAGAAGTGGATGCCCCTGACCGCGGGCCAGTCCAACACGCTGGGTTTTTATGCACGCCTGATGTCAACGCGCGCGCCTGTGAAGGCAGGGACAGTGACAGCAACGGCAAATTTCACCCTGGAGTTTCAGTAAGGAAACCTGGAAATGACCAATATCAAAAGATTTTTGCTGACGGGAATGGTGCTTTTTACGACGACCCTCTCCGTGCATGCAACGGATGTGACCATTACGGTCAACGGACGCGTAGTAGCCAAGCCCTGCACCGTATCAACGCCATCGGCGATGGTTGATCTGGGTGATATGTTTTCGTTCAATTTTGCACAGGCCGGCTCGGGCTCGGCCTGGTATCCCGTTACGCTGAAATTGACCCACTGCCCAACAGGCACCTCAAGGGTTAGGGCAACGTTTACGGGTACAACGGACAGCACGGGATATTACAAAAACCAGGGCGGAGCAACCAATCTTCAATTGGAACTGCAGGACACCAGTGGCAATAACCTTAATAACGGCAAAACCAAAGCGGTTCAGGTTGATGACTCAACACAGTCAGCGAGTCTGCCATTACAGGTCCGCGCCTTATCTGTCAATGGCAACGCCAAACAAGGCAGCATTCAGGCCGTGATTAATGTCACATACACTTACGCCTAATCTGAAGGAGTCACTAAATGACACGGGTTTCGAAACTAAAAATAACGCTGAAGAAAAAGGGAGGGATTGTGCTCCTTGCTTCTGTATACCTGATGACATATTCATCCGGAGCTAACGCATTTACCTGCAAAGTTAGTGCAACCGGACAAACGGTTAGCTCAGGAACAGCTAACGTTTACGTTAATCTGACGCCATCTATTGGCGTGGGGCAAAACCTCATTGTCGACTTATCAAGTAAAATAGAATGCAAGAACGACTCGACATCATCTAATATAGATACCGACTATATAAAACTAACGAATGGTTCAGCATATGGGGGGGCTCTTGATAATTTTAGAGGTACAGTTTATTGGAATGGCAAAACATACGCGATGCCTTTAAATACAAACACAGGAGATGTTGTAATAAATAAAACGCATTACCAAGGATTGCCTTTTAAATTATATCTGACTGCTTTAGGCGCGGCAGGAGGAACGGCTGTAAAATCAGGTGAGCTAATAGCGGTAATGAGAATGTATAAGATAGCGACTTTCGGTGGAGGGTATCCCAGAAACTTCACCTGGAATATTTATGCCAATAACAATGTTATAGTTCCTACAGGAGGTTGCGACGTGTCGTCGCGTAATGTGACAGTGACTCTTCCTGATTACCCTGGCACGGCTACTGTTCCGCTTACTGTGCATTGTGGACAGAACCAACAACTGGCTTATTACCTGACAGGCACGACGGCAGATATGGCAAGCACCATATTTACCAACACGTCATCATCCAATGCTGCAACCGGTATTGGTGTCAAGCTGTCTAACCATAACGGGCCGATTGCCACTCACAAAAATGTTTCTCTCGGAACGATAGGAACAAGTCCTGTTAGCCTTGGACTTTCGGCATCCTATGCTCGCACCAACGGGCATGTAGTTGCAGGAAATGTTCAGTCAATTATTGGCGTGACCTTCGTCTACGAGTGAAATACACAGGAATTTTATGTTACTACAATTAGCAGTGTAATTTTCAATAGAATAAAGTCGCTTAAAATATCATCGCGACGCTTTAATTTAAAAATTAAAATAAATTTAGTCACACTCTTACGCTTCCTGAAGGTGAATAAATGAGGTTTTTATTATTTGTGCTGATTATATCTTTGTCTTCATGCGTATCCTACTCTTCCCCGGAAGAGGTTGAACGCCAGGCAAGAGACTACGAAAAATATCAAAAATCTCAGTCTATTTTAAACAGACGTATAGATTCCCACTGCCCGGGTTTCGGCGTTTGCTCTCGTGATAATGAAAACCCTATGTGACTTGTACGCACATATGCGGGGAAGAACACCCGTTTTATTCCCGTAAATTTTTTGAGGATTCCTGTTGTAAAAGCTGTTTTCCCAAATAGCGTCCACGTGACAGATACCCTTAAGGTACGTCCGGCTTTAACGGACTTCAAAACAGCAATGTTCGGGTATTCAGTCAATCGGGTTTTACCTATGGAGATCTGTAAGCACATGAAGATAGCCAGACCTGTCAGTGCACTCAGCAAAAGCTGTAAAATGTACTGTAACGGGTTTGGTTAGAAAAAATCGGTGGTTTTACTGACCACGATGGATTCAGCGGATAGATGTTAGGACTGAACGGCTTATCCTGACACCTTGAGTTTACCCAGTACCATGATCATCCGGTGATACTTTCGCCCTCACATGAAGATCTCCTGGTTCTGTACATTCCTGAAAAAGATAGCTGGCGAATTACCTGTGAAAATATGGATGATGCTGGCTTTACCAGAGTTAAATCATCCTCCAGACTGGGACCGCAATGGCATTACCTTCGATGACATAGATGGATACGGGGTTGTTATTCAAAACATGCACTGGGGCGAGCGCGGAGATTATTTTGCGGCCGAATTGTTATGTTTAAAGTGGCAGAACTACCCTGTCATAATGATTTTGACGTCCGCTTTTCGCTGTGAGTTAAACCGCTCAAAGCGGACTTTGCCTGATGCACATATCCGCTTTGTGCAATAAGCCGTCACCGACCCACTAATGGCTCACCGATAACATCCTTTGAAGACTATGTACGTTTAATTACGATTTGAGCGTGTTGCGAAGAAGACAACCGCTGCTCCGATAGCGACGATTAACGTATCTTCAATCATGCCACTCCTGGTCTGCCCCATTCCTGCCATGGCTTTTTTGCGTGCCGCAAGCGTGACATAGGCAAGTGGCACAGCGGCAGAGATCGCAATCGCTGCCCCGGTTTTTTCTTCTCCGCTGGGTGCCAACGCAGCGCCCGCAATTCCTGCACTGGCCACACGTGCTGACAAGCCCAAAAACACGGTACGGTCTGGCGCTGATTTCATCTTGTCGCCAAACAGCTCACCCACCCCCATCGCTAACGCACCGTATTTGAAAAGCGGACGGTCCAGTAGCAGGAGTTTGCCCGATGTGTCGCGTCTGGCAAGGCGTGCTGCAGCGAGGGCCGCCATCGGCGTCATAGAACGGCAGCTGGCGACAAAGCCAATTAAGGCAGAATAAACAAACTCAGTTATTTTCATTAGTTATCTCCCGGATAAATCGAAGTTTATTATTTTTTAAGCTTTATTGGGGTGTAAGCCAGGAACATTCTGTTTAATTAACGCATTTACACGGTCACGTTATTTAAACGCTTTTCCTTTGAGCGCTGGGTTGCATCTTGCAATGCCATAAGGATTTTGCAGCCGATGCACGTCTTACTTTGCCAGCAGAATGAAAATGTTGACTGCGGCGCGGCCTCCTGTGCAAATGACCACTGCAATACTCAGTATAGATGAACGGTTTGAGACAGCAGAAATGAGGGAAGCGGGAGACTCAAGAATGCGGACCGCACTTAATTGCCGAACAAAATCTCAGCGATACCCCTCTGGGATTATGGCCGTCAGGACGAGCGGCTACGTGCTTGCTGCATTAAATGGCATGATTGTTCACCAGGAAGAAATCATGCCGAACGTCCACTCTTTGCTCATAGCGAGCATTAGCGTGATGTCAGTCCACTTTGTGCTGTAGGTTCAACGGGTCGACGCAACGCTATCCTTAAAGAAGGGAGGATATTGCCATGAAACAAAGAATGCGCATTGACTACACTCCAGAACAGAAAACGACTATCTGGGCAGTAAAGAGGTGTAATGACTGCAAAATGTGGCGGTGCAAAGGCACTGCTGGATCTCGCCGTGTATGACAGTTTCACCAGGCTGCCAACGGCTGTGCTCTACGGATATCTGGCGTTGCTGACACCCTGCCTGCTTGTCAGGGAATACAATAAAGGGATTTCTTCATATTTGTTTCACAAGGATAGGGATCATTGAACATCACTATCGGCAAAAGATTTTCTGACTCAAGCAGCGGGTAATGAACCCGCATGTTTGATTCTGATTGATGGTTCGGAATTTTTGCTGTGAGCGGGGTTTGTTAAGAGGGTGTTATGTTTAAAATGATGAAAATATATTTACCGGCGGGTTAAGGCTAGCCTTATGCCCAATGCAATGAATGTAGCACCCACAATTCTATCCAGTAAATTTTGTAGCTTTCGGTTACCTGCAAAAGCGCCTGCCGTGCTGCCAGCTAATATGGCAAATGTCACATCGGTCAAAAAAGCTATAAACGCATAAGTTAATCCCAGTAACAGAAAGGATGCCGCATGTTGTTCGCCTTCCGGCGTGACAAACTGAGGGAAAAATGAAATAAAGAAAAGGAGCACTTTGGGATTAGTTAATGTCGTGATGAACCCCCTGGACAGCAGCCTGCAGGCACTTACCTTCCTGGAGTTTTGGGGTGTGACATCTCCCCCGTCCTTTTTTCTTTTGAATGTTCCTAACAACATTTTTCCACCCAGGAACATCAGATAGCTCGCTCCAATGTACTTAATCGCGGTAAACATAACAGGAGAGGCAGTGATGAGGGCAGTCAGCCCTAAAGTGCTTGCAATCGCATGTGTGCAACTTCCTAACGCTACTCCAGAAGCTGAGACAATACCGGCGCGACGGCCGTTAGCAACGCTTTGTCCAATGACATAAGCCATATCAGGTCCGGGAGTTACAGAAAGCAAAAAAACTGAAAAGGCAAAGAGTCCAAAATTTGTAATATCCAGCATGGCGACCTCAGATGTCTTTGGAATTTAATATTAATCCAACCGTATAACACTTAATTTTCCAGCTCAAGAATTTTGCTGGCCTCTCCTCACTAGCATAATTGATATTCTATTTTCGGCTCCCGCCAACTAACTCTCAGATGAAATGCTGCTTAACACCGGAGGTCCGCTCTTCGCTCACAGCAGACATTGACCTAAACATCAGTCCGCTTTGTGCCAGAAGCGAACATACCTACGTCCGTACTGCTTCAAGCATGTTAAGCTCACTCTCTGCCACGGTGGAAATAGGACCTCTTTAAAAAGGGCTTATAAGCACGCAAGTCTGGGTTGTTTCCAGCGTGTTCATCAGTGTCTGTTTTAAGAGTTTTGTTCGCACAGATGCGTCAGACGCCAGCGAACCACGTAAGGTCAGCGACTCAAACCAGGAAAAATGAGATGCTTTTAGCCGATGTCCGCTTTGCAAAAATACTGGCTCAATCGTCATTCCAGCCATGAGTCGTCAGCTGTTTGTTTCTCTGGATGGGCCCAAGGGAACCGGTAAAACCACCCTGCTGGAAGCCATTACGCACGCGCTAAGGGCGGACAACAGGAAGGTGATACGACTTAGCGAGAAAAATAGCGATCCTTTCAGGGCGGAAACAATGTCTTTGGTTAACAGGCTTGCCAGAAATCCCTCCGTGGATCTGGAACGGGAAATTTGTGCACGCTTTGCTGTCAGTCGTGCATGGATTTCACAGAACGTGCTAACTCAACAGTCACCAGGCAGCATTATCCTCATGGATCGCTGGTATCCGTCGGACGCTGCGTTTCGCCGGATGATTCCCTTTGCAGAGATTTTGCAGCTCAACATTGATCACAACGTACGAGTACCAGACCTGCATGTCGGGGTTGTCACTGCGCCTCACGTTTCATGGGCAAGAGCCGCAGCACGATCGCGTGGGTTGGGGAGTACGGTAATTCACAAGCTGGAAGAACATGTCGCTTGCACCAGCGCGTTCGAGCAGGAAATTGCCAGCCACGACTGGTTTTTATGCCGCAATGAGGGAAGCATTGAGGAAGCAACAATGCAGGTCGTGGCTGAAATCTGCAGAGTGCTATGATGCTCCAGAACATCGGTTATTATGGCTGATTGTCCTCCGCAGGTCGCGGGTAAATCGCCTGACCGGCTAGAATTACTCCCCAAATGGGACCTTTAACGATATTGCGTCTGAAGAGTACTGTTTCCGTTCTTTGACACCACAAAATATACGAGCGCGTTATACCTTTCTCTGCGCCAATCCACGCCGTCTTTAACTGTTCAGTAAAATCATCCACCAGAATTTTACTTGTCGGAAATCAACAATAGTCGGTTTACCGCTGGCACAAACATCCTGCTTGCCCTTATAAAACGGCTTTATTTTTCAGATAAGGCACAGGGAATTGCGCTACGCATCGATACCATTCAATCATAATCAACTGGGCTGGCCTGCGGGTGAGCATGGTTTTCCGCCACAACGAGCACTGCAAGGTGATATCACTGCCGACTGGGTCATTGTCGGGGCGGGATTTGCAGGGGTCGCCTTTGCGCGCCGCCTGACGGAAATTAATCCCGGCCTGAAAATTATCATCGTCGATGCACACAGCACACGGGAAAGCGCATCGGCACGCAATTCCGGGTTTGTCATCGGCCTGCCTCATAATATTGGCAGTTCTACCGCCGAGTTAAAAAAAGCCAATGCTTACCGTAATTTGCTTCAGGAAGGCATTCGTCATTTGGAGAAGGTTATTTCTCAACATAATCTTCAGTGCAACTGGGAAAACGTTGGTAAATATCATTGCCAGGCTGAGCGTGGTAACGATCGTATTTTAAAGACGTATGCCAGCCACCTCGATCTCATGGATGAGCCATGGCAGATGTCAGACAGGGAAGAGCTGTATCAGAAACTCGGCACACGCTTTTACAGCAAAGGGATATTTACCCCCGGCTGTGTGCTGGTTAATCCGGCGCAATTGGTTGCCGGGCTGAACCATTATTTACCTGAAAATGTGCAACGTTTTGAAAATACGCCGGTACTGGGTATTCGTTATGGCAGCATGGCTGAGGTGCTGACACCATTTGGGGTTATTAAAACGCCAGACGTAATGCTGGCCACCAATGCATTATCGCCAGAGCTACGTCCAGGACTTTCGCGTCAGGCTTTAATGGCCACCTTCGCCAGTATTACTGATCCCCTGACGGATGAACAACTGGCTACCCTGCCCCCGATGGAGAGCTGGGGACTTACACCAGTGAATGCGATTGCCGGAGCAACCTTCCGTTTTACTTCTGACCGCCGTTTTCTGATTCGTCAGCACGTGATACCCGCACTTAAGGGTCAGGTGAATGCCGCCCAAACTTATCAGGCGACTCAACTGCATCAGCGCTTATTTAATAAAGTCTATCCGACCCTGAAGAAGGTAAAAATCACCCACACCTGGTCCGGTATTATCAGCGTCACGCGAAACGGCGCGCCGGAATGGGGCAGGCTAAACAAATATATCTGCACTGCGGGCGGCTGTAACGGCGCGGGTGTTTCAAAACAGACCGTGGCGGGCAGCCTGCTGGCTGATTTCATCATGAAGCAGGATAATCCGCGTATTGCGGATATGTTGTCGTTGGGCAAAGCCAGTTTTATGCCACCGTCGCCAGCGCTGGATGTCGGCATTGCGCTTTCGCTGATGAAAGAGCGTTATCTGGGGCGTAAAGAAGTAAACCCCGGTGCGTCTCCTGAAGGCTGAGGACGATATCAGCATTCTTGTCGGCTTAATGGCAGGCGTCGGTGCGCATCTGCTCGGGCCGGAGTTTGCCTTTTTCTGGGGCGTGCTGATGTTCATCTTTAATTACATCCCGGTTAGTGGCTCTTTTTGGCCGCCATACCGCCGGTAATTCAAAGTGACATCATGTTCGATTTGCAGGTTGCACTGACGGTAGCAGGATTCGTTTTGTGCTGAACTCTGCCTGAGTTCGGTGATAGAAACGCTGTTTATAGGCAAGCAACTGAATCTGGCGATAGCTACGCAACTGCTGGCGTTTCAGTTCTGGCAGGCGCTACTGGGCATCATGGTCGGGATACTGACCATTCCAAAGACCTATCTGATTAAGAAGGTCCTGCTGGCAGTTGTCCGCAGCAGGCTCCGAAGGCTTAATCAGCCCAGTGATGGCGTCTTCACTTGCCAGGAGCGGGTAAGGCATTTTCAATCTCGACCACCCTAAAGATCGCCATACTGACAATCAGTGAAATCAGCCAGTAGTTAATCGGCAGTGGATGGGTACCTAACAGCGTGTTGATTAAGAGTATATAGACAATGATCGCCTTAAGAACAATCCGTAACAGCGTCACCAGCCAGATTCTGCGATTTTTCAGCAGACCGCGATCGTGAGAAGCCGTCAGAGTTACGGCAGTTATGCATGTAAGCTCACTGCGCGTTAATCAGCCTCTGCAGCATCCCGGTACGGACAAATTCGGCACTGTAATCACGCGGTTGCAGCCAGGCCTCCAGCTCAGCGAGGATGTCGCCGCAAAGAAGTCGCTGAACGCGGCGAAAAGAAAGTCAGTGTCCCACACCGCTGGCCCGCCGTACCCCCAGATAGCCGGGGTGACTTGCAGCGTCAGGGCACAGCAGCGTCAGGGCACGCCGAGAAAACGTAATAACGCCGTCATCATTGCCGCCCCCAGAATAATCACAATCAGCGGCACCCGACGCCACGCCAGTAACAGGGCGAAGCCCACACCCGCCGCCCGTGCCACACCAGCATAATGCTGGCCTTCAAACAGCGTGGTAGTCGCCGCCACCGCCAGCAGCAAAACCGTGGCAGCGTCGGAGAGCATTTGCTGGGTGCGCTCGCTGAGCGGCAGACGGTTTCCCAGCCTGACCCCTGCAAACCGCATCAGATATGTTCCGGCGGCCAGCAGGGCAATCCCGGCGATAATCATTGTCTGATCTGTCATTTGCGTGATCTCCATGTCAGCAGGCCCAGCAGCGAAAACAGCACCGGCATGCCCGGCGGAACCAGTGGCGTTGCCAGCAATGAGAGCAGCGCGCCGACGATCGCAGGGAGCCGGGTGCGGCGCTGGCGCAGCGCCGGAAAGATTAGGGCGACCAGGATTGCCGGAAATACCGCATCCAGTCCAATTACCGAGACATCAGGAATAAACTGGCCGATCGCCGCCCCGGTCATGACACTTATCGGCCATATTAAGCCGATACCGATGCCGCACAACCAGTAAGCACTCCGGCGCTGAGCCAGTTGCGGCTGAGAGATACCAAACACCACGCTTTCATCGTTCATGATGTGACAGCCAAACCAGCCCGACGGGCCCTGCCCCACCAGATCCTTAACCGCAATGCCAAACGGCAGGTGACGCGCGTTCACTAACAGGCCCGCTGCGGCGGCGGTAAAGGGACTGCCGCCACCAGCTACGATGCCGATAAACAGGAATTCCGATGCCCCCGCCAGCACCAGCGTTGACAGCGCCAGGGGTACCCAGAGCGGAAACCCGTCGGCAGATGCCAGCGATCCATAGGATAAACCGACAATGCCATCAGCCAGGCAGACCAGAAAAATCGCTTTGTTCACCCCTTTGTCCAGCCATTGCATTTGCGGAAAAAGCATCACTCTGTCTCATAATGAACGTATAATCCGATATAATGAACAGGGCGGCAGTGTTTTACAAGATGAACGCTGTGTTCGATATAAAAAACATTCAGGTTATCAGGAGAGCGTTTGAATACCCCTATCAGCATTATTGCCAATACCTTAGTGCGTGAACGTCAGCGTGCAGGTCTTTCACTGGCTGAAGTGGCGCGCCGCGCAGGGATCGCCAAATCTACGCTGTCACAGCTGGAAGCGGGTAATGGCAATCCGGGCATTGAAACCCTGTGGTCGCTGTGTGTGACGCTGAACATTCCATTTTCACGTTTGCTGGAGCCGGATGCGCGTCGTCTGCAGGTAATTCGGCGTGGAGAAGGTCCGACGGTTACCGCCGATCTCGCTGATTATCAGGCCGTTTTACTGGCATCCTGCCCGCCCGGCGTACGGCGTGATATCTATCTGCTGGAGGTTCAGCCCGGCAGCGAACGCATTTCGCAGCCCCATATCCCCAATACCATTGAGCATATTATTATCGCTAAAGGACGTGCGCTGGTTGGCCCGGTGGACAGTGCGGTGCAGCTTGACGTGGGTGATTACATTACCTATCCAGGCGATGAACTGCATATCTTTCGTGCGCTGGAAGCCGATACGCTGGCGTTGCTGGTTATTGAGCACAGTTGATTACGGCTCAGCGAGCCTCTGTTGAGTCTGTGCAGGCGTAAGGTGAGTAATCAGCTGCACCTCACTGCTCAGTTTGATGTCCGGAAAGTGCTCGCGCATCCCCTCCAGCAGCACCGCATCCGGCCATTCTGCCTCTTTCCCCAGTCTCGTGGCGACCTCGCTTAAGCACAACGTCTCGACGCAAGTCACCCACACTATTACCGTGTCCGCTTCATCCTGCAGATTCACTAGTCTCAGCGGGCCGGTGACGATCTCGGCCTCCTGCCAACGTAACGTCGAGGTTTTCTCACCGCCTCTGACGGCGGGCATCAGACGCGGCACAAGCGTGAGTTGTTGCATTGCCTCTCCTTTTTGGCGGTCTCTGATACCCGATATAAAAACACCGTTCCCGGTTGAAAATGGGAAGGATAATGTTATGTTATGTTATAACATAACTTATACCCCACATCACAGGTGACAGTATGCCACTATCAGTTCTGGAATCCGAAGATCCACGTTTGCCGGTTGCGGTTCTCTCCGGCTTTCTGGGTGCCGGTAAAACCACCCTGCTCAATCATATTCTGAACAACCGCGAAGGACGGCGGATTGCGGTTATCGTCAATGATATGTCTGAAATTAATATTGACGCTGCGCTGGTGCGAAACGGTGGCGCGCAACTGTCGCGCACCGACGAAAAGCTTGTCGAAATGAGTAACGGCTGCATCTGCTGCACGCTGCGTGAAGATCTGCTTCTGGAGGTGAAACGTCTGGCCCAGACCGGTCGTTTCGATCAACTGGTGATTGAATCTACCGGCATTTCTGAACCGCTGCCGGTTGCTGAAACTTTTACGTTTGAAGATGAAACAGGTGAAAGCCTGTCGGCCTACGCCCGGCTGGATAGCATGATTACCGTGGTGGATGGCTTCAACTTCCTGCGCGATTACCGTTCAGTTGATGATCTTCAGTCACGCGGTGAATCACTCGGCGCGCAGGATGCGCGCTCAGTGGTTGATCTGCTGGTGGATCAGATTGAGTTCTGTGATTTGCTGGTACTGAACAAAACGGACCTGCTTAGCCAGGCGCAGTTGCATCAGCTGCAGGGCATGCTGCGCGCGCTTAATCCGCACGCTCTTATGGTAAACAGTGAGTTTGGGCAGGTTCCGCTTACGTACCTGCTGAATACCGGTCGGTTTGATTTTGACCGGGCAGCGCAGTCACCCGGCTGGCTACAGACCCTGCGCGGTGAGCATCAGCCGGAATCAGAGGAGTACGGCATTCACAGCTTTGTCTATCGCGCCCGCCGTCCGTTCCATCCACAGCGTTTCTGGCAAGTGGTTAACCACCAGCTCGACGGGGTTATCCGCTCTAAAGGCTACTTCTGGCTTGCCAGTCGGCCCGAATATGCCGCAATCTGGTCACAGGCGGGTGCGGTGGCACGTCAGGGTTATGCCGGGCGCTGGTGGGTCAGCGTGCCGCGCACGGAGTGGCCACAGGATGCGGATTCACTCAATTTCATTGCTGAACAATGGCAGGAAGGCACCGGTGATGCACGTCAGGAACTGGTGTTTATCGGCATTGAGATGGATGAGAATAGCGTTCGTATCGCACTGGATAATGCGTTGCTGACACATCAGGAAATGGCTGCGGGCCCTGAGCAATGGATCACCCTGGCCGATCCGGTGCCCGCCTGGTTCGATAAGATCATCGCCTGACAGAACGGTTGACTGCACTCTTAGGCTCCGCAATAGTGAAATGACCCGGCGGGCGGCTATCGCCCGCTGATTTCTGTTCTGGAGATGCCGGATATGCCACAACGTATTGCCGTAATCGGTGCAGGCGTGCTGGGTTTAGCCGTCGCACAGTCATTGTCACGTCGGGGCGCACAGGTCACCGTTTTCGACAAAAACTATCCTGGCAGCGGTACCAGCCAGATCAGCTATGCCTGGGTCAACGCCAATGGCAAAGAACCTGCCCGTTATCATGAACTCAATGCCCATGCGATAGACGAGCATAAGCGCTGGCAGGCTAGCCATCCGGCATCACCTCAGTGGTTGCTGGAAACCGGCACGCTGGAGTGGGCGACCGACAAGTCAACCCTGCACCAGATTGAGCAGCGTGCGGCAAAACTCGCCGCGCTTCACTATCCGTTCAACATATGTGACCGCGCCGAATTGCTCAGCACACTGCCTGAAATAAGGCTTGATCCGCGCGTTCAGCAGGCGTGGTTTTTTCCCTCGGAATGCCTGCTTTATCCGAGCCTGTTTATCGCTTCTCTTCTGGCTGATCTGCGCGCCAGTGGTGGCCAGCTGGTCTGCAACAATGAGGTGACTACGCTGACTGAATCGGATCGGGATGTGCATCTGACACTTGCCAGCGGTGCTGAATGGCGCGGGGATCAGCTGATACTGGCGACGGGTCGCTGGGCACCTGAGCTGCTTAGCCATTGCGGACTTGAATTGGCGATGACAGATGCGAACCGCGCCGATCCTGTTGCCTGCAGTTTTCTGGCGCAGACGCAACCTCTGCCTATCCAGCTCAACTGCAATCTTATTACCCCGGAACTGAATGTGCGGCCGGATGGCGCAGGCCGACTGATGCTACAGGCGCTGGATCTTGACCAGCATGCCGATCCGGCACGCCCGGTCTCGCCTGATGGGCTGATTGGCAAAGAGATGCTGCGACGATTGCACAGGCTATTTAATAACGCGGAAGGGGCGAGGATTGAGTGTATTGCCACAGGACAGCGGTCGCGGCCGTCAGATGGATTGCCAGCACTGGGATATATCAGTGAGTCAGCACGCATCTATCTCATGGTCAGTCATAGCGGCATGACCCTCGCCCCATTGCTGGGCAGGCTGGTCGCTGAGGAGATGCTGAGCGGCACAGGCTCACCAATGCTAAGTGCGTTTGCACCGCATCGGTTGCTGAGTCCGCTCAATGCGGTAGCTAAAACAGCGCCCGCTTATCTTCCGGCAGCGCAGTAACGATTAGCGACGATTCTTCCACACGGTCTGCACGTTACAGAATTCGTGAACACCAAAGTGTGACAGCTCACGCCCGTAGCCGCTTTTCTTGACGCCACCAATGGTGACGCGGGGATCTGACGCGCCGTTGCCATTGATAAATACGGCACCGACTTCCAGTTGCAGTGCCAGACGATCGGCAATCTCTTCGTTGTTGCTCCAGACAGTGGCGCTGAGGCCAAATTCGCTGTCGTTGGCGATCGCCAGTGCATGTTGTGGATCCCGCGCCACGGCAATGGCGGCGACCGGGCCGAACAGCTCCTGTCTGAATGCAGTCATATCGCTGGTAACATCAGCGAGAATAGTCGGTGCGTAGTAGTTACCCTGCCCTGCCACTTTCTCGCCGCCCAATACCAGACGCGCACCTTCACCTAACGTTGCCTGTACCTGTCCATCCAGTTCGTCACGCAGATCAGCGCGTGCCATTGGGCCGAGGAAGGTGTTTTCGTCCAGCGGATCGCCCATCGTGAGTGCCTGAACCGCTGCCGTGAAGCGCTTTTCAAACTCTTCCGCAATCGGCGCTTCTACAATAAAGCGTTTAGCAGCCATGCAAACCTGCCCGGTATTCTGAAAACGTCCGATTACTGCGGATTTGACCGCTTCATCCAGGTTGGCATCCGCCAGCACGATAAAGGGATCGGAACCACCCAGCTCAAGCACGGTTTTCTTGAGTGCGGCACCCGCCTGCGCGGCGATTGCAGCACCAGCCCGCACACTGCCGGTTACTGCTACTGCAGCAATCCGGTCATCTTTGATTGCCACGGAGACACCCTCGTTGTCGACGTTGATCAGGTTAAAGCCTCCTGCCGGCAGGTCGGTTGCCCTGAACAGCTCAGCCATCAGTGTGGCGCTTCCCATGACATTAGGCGCGTGTTTCAGCAGATAGGTGTTGCCAGCCAGTATCATGCTGACCGCGCCTCGCAAAACCTGCCACAGGGGGAAATTCCATGGCATCACAGCCAGTATCACCCCGATGGGACGGAATCGCTGCCACGCGTCGACAATCTGAGTCGGCTGATCGGCCAGCATGGCAGGGCCATATTCTGCATACCAGTCGCATAAGTTAGCGCATTTCAGAACTTCAGCACGGGCCTGTGCAATAGGTTTACCCATCTCCAGCGTGATCATGCGGGAGAGATCCGGTTCACGCAGACGGATCTGCTCGCCGAGCTGACGCAATACGCGCACCCGGTCTGTGATGTTGCTGTGTTGCCATGTTGCAAAAGCAGATGCGCTTGCTGCCAGTGTTTGCTCCAGCTCGACGCTGTTTAGCAGAGGATAGCGTGCCAGAATTTCACCTGTTGCGGGGTTACGTGATAGGGCATGTTCAGTCATGGTGTCGTTTTCCTCATTCTGTGAGTGATAGAGAAACGATACGCGCCATAATTGGTGATGAAAAATGAATAATAGTGATGAAGTTGTTTACTGGTTGAGAATACATGCTGTGCAGAGTTCCATGTAAGAGCTGATTGCTACCGTTCTGATGCTGCTACGTCGCGGACTTCTTGACAATGGTCAGTTCAGGGTACAGGGAGGTGAGTGCCCTGGGAATAAACGATTGAGGCTGTTGCCCGTTGCAGCCTTTACTGACGCTTTTAGCATAGCCGGGTTCAGGCTCCCTCTCGTACACTGAGCGCAACATCAACAATCATTTGAACGAACGAATGAACGAATGAACGAATGAACGGGTTAAGTATGTTGTTGAGGTTGGTCTCAGTTTAGATTTATTTGGCTGGCTCACGGGCAATCAGAAATAACTGAGCCAGCTGCGGTGTTTCGGATAATCGAGTCCTTTCGACATTGCCCATATCCTTTTTGATGTAACGCATTATCGGCGTAGGGGCATTCACTCCATGGTCAGTACAGATTCCAAAGATTTTCAGAAAACCTGATAAATATTATTTAAAGGCATACCGTACGCCTATCATGCCTTGTGTATCGCTATACCCTTTTCCGCCTATGATTTGCGCGACATTTGTCCAGAGAGACATCTTATCACTGACACGAGCCTCAACTCCTGCTTTAAGTTCACCCGCATTGCGCGTTCCCTTTTGTGTATCAACGTCACCGTTCAGAGCAGTACCATACTGGTGAGTATTATAAATCCAGTTTGCCTCAACAAATGGCTCAAATTCGCGGGAATTTGTTCTGTCTAAAGCACTTTTTCCATTGATGTATGCTCTCATACCTAATCGCAGCTGGACATTATCCTCACCGTTTGCGGTGACGCGTGTACCGTTCGTTTCGGTATGATTGTTTGCCCGTACGCCGCTCCAGATTATCTGAGTATGGGGTTGCAACCAGACCGTATTTTGCATGCCTGTGCGGGTCGTCCATTTTCCAACCTGCAGGTTATAACCAGATTCAGCAGATCCAATGAATCCACGGCTGTTATAAGTCTCGGGAGCAAGGTCGTCTCCCTTCACTTCATTGTTAAACCAGGCATACTGAAGCCAGGTGTCAGCATAAAGCCCGGATTTTGCTTCCGCATCCTGGTACCAGGTGGCATACAATCCCGTACTGTATCCATTAACAGAACCTTTAGAGCGATATCCTGTCAGGCTGTTTTGCGTATGACTGCTCTGACTGGCATAGCCTCCCATCGCACCCACCTCAAAACTGCCTTTGTCACTAACCGTGTTTTTCCATAATGTGCTTCCTAACTGAACCACATAGCGGTTGGCGGCAGTTTTATTCTGGCTGTCCGACATTCTGACCTTGTCACGTCCACCTTCCTGGCGTAACCACAATCCTCCGGAATTTTCTGCATAAGCTTTTTCACCCTCACGGTCATGTAAACTAATCAGAAACAGGGTGTTTGCGGCCTGAAGATTAGCAGCATAAGTGGCAGCTTCAGGACGGACCGCCTGAGCGCCAGGGGTAGGATTCGGATTCGGATTCGGAGTAGGAGCTACATAGTAAGATGTAAGGTACCAGCCATCGGCACCTTTCACTAGAGAGTAATCATAAGAACCCGCGACTATTCGGTTTCCCTGGGTGAAAGAACCGGAGGAAATCCCCTCTACTTTGACAAGCTCAATTCCCTCAAGTGTCTGGGCACCAGAACCGTTTTCGTTTGCAACATAAAGGGTACTGCTTCCACTTGTATTACCTGTAATCACGAGTCTATCAGATAATGAATTGTCACTTCCCAGCACGCTTCCAACGGAAACCGAACTGCCGTCCTGTCCATCATAATTTCCATTGATGGTCAAAGTATTCCCGGCGCTTGAGGGTGTGGGATTGAGGATGAATGCGCCGGCGTTTACAACGCTGCCGTTTATGGTTGCTGAGACGCTATTGTCATCGCTCAGGCTCAGGGTTCCTGAGTTAGTCAGGTTACCATTCAGGATGCTGTTATTATTCAGAATAATGGTTCCGCTATTATTGATAGCATCTGACTGAGAGGACGATGCGGTCCACTGCACGGCATCAGAAAGTTCAAGACGGCTGCCCTGTGCAATTGAGATCGTTCCTGTCGTCGCATCGTTACCTGATGAGGCAATATAGTCTGCCGCATTTTCAGCGGTACCTACATGAATAACCGACAGGTCGCTACCCGTGATATTTCCGGCAATGGAGGCTTCATCACCTTCAAGTGTCAGCGATGTATCCAGCAATTGTATGCCACCTTCAACCGTCCCCGAATTGTATATACCGCCACTGACAGTTCCGGCATTCAGAATATCACCTTTAACGGTTCCCGTATTTATTAACTTGTCCGCGACTGAACCTGTATTAGCGATACCGCCCTGAACTGTACCGGTATTAATTAAACTGCCACTAATATTGCCATCATTTCTGAAATTACCTGAAGCCCGGCCAACGTTTACCTCAGTGGCGTCAACAGTAATGGTACCCGCGTTAATCATATCCCCCGAGATTAATGCGCCTGAGTCATTGACCATTTCACCTGTAAGTGTGCCCCCGGTGGCGTTTTCCATGCTGCCGTTAACCGTACCCTTGTTGGACATACTGCCGCCATCCTGTCTGTCGCTTACCGGATCGCCATCAACAATTCCTGCATTAATCATATTGCCCGTTACGAACCTGTTATTGTTCATTGCCCCATTTACAGTACCGAGGTTGGTCATGTCTTTACCAATAGTTCCATCATTGTACATTCCGGATACGGTGGAAGAAGATAAGACGCCAATTGTCCCGGCATTCACCATTGATCCCGCAACCGAACCACGGTTGACCATGTCCCCCGCAAGGTTGCCGTCAGAAAGGATCTGGCCAAAATTAATCATATCTCCGGCTACAGTACCCGTAGTGTCATTAAGCATACTGCCGCTGATGTTACCGGTAAGGGTGTTTAACAGACTGCCATCAATACGCCCTTTATTGTTCAAAGTTCCATCAAAATGGCTGTCAATTGCAGGGTCGCTGGAGATGTTCCCCTCATTAATGAGGCTGCCGCCGATATTACCAGAATTGAGCATTGTCCCCAAAGCGGTACCCACGTTAATCATGTCACCAGCAATTGTTCCGACATTATCATTATATATTTCGGAATAGACTCCTATATTTCCAGTGGTGCCGTCATTAATTAGCGAACCTGAAATTGTACCATAATTATTAAAGTATGAAAGGAGCGTGCCTTTATTCACCATATTCCCAGCAATGGAGGAGCCATTAGTGTTAGCTATAGCAGTTGCGTAAGAGTTATTGACCATGCTTCCTGTAATTATTCCTGGAGTAGTTCCTTCGCCGTTTTGCATTGTTTCTATATTGCCATTATTGATCATGTCGCCGAATATTGTCTTATCCTCAGTGTTAACTATAGTTGATGTTCCGGTTGTTACTTCATTTGAAACGATCAGGCTACCGTTGACATCAACCCTATTATAATAAACATCGACATTACCCAAGTCAGAAGGCATGACAATGACATCAGCAGCAAGGGCATTTGCATTAATTAGCAGGCAAATCGGTATTGATGCTGTAAGTAATGATCGTTGTGACATCAGATTCTCCAGGCATTGTTTGAAAGAAATACGATAGTTAACAGATCAATTACTACTAGTCTGTCGGTAAAACCATGTGTAAATCTTAATGCGCCCGCCAAAAAAACCATGAAAATCATACAATTAGATAATTAATTTATGCTTCATTGATTTTTGGTACTGATGTTATAACAACATTGACTACTTTTAATTACAAATTATAGGCAAGTGAATCAACATTTGTTGTCTTTTGAGGAAAAAAATTAAAGGGCGGGACAGCCTGCCGACCGCAAATTGAAAAAGCCGCCACTCGCCAAAACTGGGGTACCGTTCTGCTCTCTGTTAAAGCTGATAATTTTTCACAACGCGAATGGGACGGGATGAAGCTGATGAAGCCCGTGGATGCGCCGCCTGCAACGGTCGCAAGTGCCATACTCGAGCATAGTGGCAATATGGGGGCACACAGCCGTCCACAGCAGACAGAGAATTGATCCGATCCATGCTGTAAGGCATTACCCTACGCTACACCCACAACCCCTGCTGGTCTTTCATTCTGGATGCGTGTGACCAGCGTGATATAGAAAACGAAGCCGTCCCCAAAGTGGCCACTTTCGGCCCCCGTACCAGTGATATGAAGGAATATGCGTCCGTGTCCACTGTAAGTTTTGGCAGTAGTATTGTGCTTCCATGCATCCCAGCTGCATATCACCACATATGCTCCGGGGCGCGAGCTTATATTTAAGGTCAGAGGAAAATGCCAGAATGTCTACCTGTCCAGAAATACATCGCATGGCAAAAACCGTGAGATATCCGGGTCGTTATGTGAAGAAGACACTGATAACCTGTTCCCGGCTTGTGCACTACGCTGGGTGAAAGAGTTATCACGACCATAATACTGAAAAGCAGGACATTGAGGCGCTGACGTAGCGTGAGATAGTGAGCTGCCTGAAAACGTGTAATTCAGAGTGGCACTCTCAGATGGTGTTTTCTGGTTTACCGCGGGCGTAGTGTAAAGCTGTCGCCAGAGTAAGGTACGGTGGGGGCGAACAATCCAGCAGCGGTGATCAAGGAGATGCTAATCGCAGATGAGTATAGCGTTTCAGCACCGCGATCCTTTTGATTGCATCCTGTGCGGCGATTATCTGTTTTACTGTTGTGCAAAATAGCGCGGATGATTATGAATTAGCTGAAAACCTATACACGGGATATCAGCCTGATGAAATACGTCCCGTCATGGCGCAGTGCAGATCTATCACAGGTGCGTGATGGAAAGAAGCACTCTGTTTCGTTACCCATAATTACGACAGACAAATGACGCAGACTGTTTGTGAGTTTCAGAGTAGTGAAAAATTTACATCTGCCTCAGTGCCTGAATGGTATGAATTTCATGGACGTGAACAACGATGAGTGCTGCCCCATTGTGAAGCGATTCTGCATTCGGTCAGTAAGTCTTAAAAGGCAGTTATCCACTTATACAGCCCCCAGATCCTAAAAAGCGATCCTTAATAGATCCTAGAGAGATCCTAAGAGATCCCCGATCGCTGCAGGCCGCGCCCCACAAGGGCTGGAAGGGTGGTCGCGTTCACTATAATCAGTAAAGTGTTCACTGTAATCAGTACTTTATTCACTGTACCTGGTAGAATGTTCACTGTAAACAGTGCTAATGTTCACTGTAGTCAGAAAACGATCCTTTTCATCCACAGAATGAAGATCTTACGCCATGGCAGATAAAGACAACGAAAACAAAGCGTTATTAGAACCTTTTCTGTCAGTAACGAAAAACAGTGGTGAAGTTATTCAACTTCATCCCAACAAGAATAATACCGTTCAGCCCGTGGCGTTAATGCGTCTGGGGCTGTTCGTGCCAACGCTGAAATCGACCGCTCGCGGTAAATCCGGTGCGATGGCATCAACGGATGCCACTAAAGAGCTAAAGAACCTCACGCTGGTGAAAGCAGAAGGCTACGAAAAGATTACCATTACCGGCGCGCGGCTGGATATGGATAACGATTTCAAAACCTGGGCGGGGATTATTCAATCTTTCTCCCGCTATCCGACCAAAGGCGATACGGTCACGCTGCCGTTTATCGATTTTGTGAAGATGTGTGGCATTCCCTCTGCCAACTCTTCAGCCGCGCTGCGTAAGCGCCTGGATGCCTCTTTACGCCGCATTGCGACAAATACTCTCTCCTTTGAAGGCAACGGCAAGGCGTACCATACCCACCTTGTTCAGTCTGCTTATTACGATCGCGAAAAAGATATTGTGCGCATTCAGGCCGATCCTAAGCTGTTCGAACTCTACAATTTCGATCACAAGGTGCTGCTACAGCTCCGTGCGATATCCCGTCTTAAGCGAAAAGAGTCTGCTCAGGCGCTTTATACCTTCCTGGAGAGTCTGCCGACTAATCCAGCGCCTATTTCGCTTGCACGCCTGCGTATGCGCCTCAATCTCGGCTCCAAGACCACCACGCAAAACCATGTGGTACGCCGCGCTATGGAGCAGCTGAAAGAGATTGGCTATCTGGATTACTCAGAAGTGAAGCGTGGGCGCTCAGTCTTTTTCATTATCCACAGCCGCACGCCTAAGCTCGATGGCATCAATAATCTGGAGAGTATCGATTCTCTGGATGAGATCGAGTTTGATGATTAATAACGCGCGTTCACTGTAATAAGCATTTCAGCGTGGCAGTGTCACTTTATCCCTTGGTGGTAACATTGCTCAATCCCTTCCCCCATTCACTATAATCAGTACAGTCCGGATATTCACTGCAATCAGTAACGTTCACTGTAATCAGTATCCGGGGTACTATGCGACACCGCTACCCTGCCCCTTTATTCCTAACCTGCCTCTTCGTATGCGCCTGGAAGTAAGTGTGTGCTCACATACATTATTGTCAGCACTAACTTATTCGGTGTTTGCTGATTACAGTGAATGTACAGAGTCCGGTTAGCGATGGTGCCTTTACTGATTACAGTGAACCTTTTCACTGACTACAGTGAATGTCAGCGCTCTGTGCTGTTATTAAAGATCATTACTGGCTGTAGCACTATTCAGGAATTGATGCGGTTTACGCTTAGGGCGTGACCAGCGTGACCAGCGTGACTAGCGTGACCAGCGTGACACTGTTACTGATTACAGTGAATGTTCTCTAACAGGCAGAACCCTTACCTGTGTATTACCCCTTTAGACTGCTTGCCGTGTCGACTACTGATTACAGTGAACGTTGCTACCTGAATCTTCAGATGAGAGAGGTTTGGTTTCTGTCGTGATCGAATACTGACGTCATACTGATTACAGTGAACGTCCTACTGACTACAGTGAATGTTTGCTGAAATGTGACCCAATATTCTCACCTGCTACTGATTACAGTGAACGTTAGAGCGAAGTCATTGGGTGCAGTGCTGATATTCTCGAGTTGATGCATAGCTGCCTGAGCGTTGTCATAATCAGGGGCCGCTAAAATATTCATTTTCAGTTCACGATAGTAGAGGCTAAACCTTTGCCTTATAAGAACCCAGTTACTGTGCTGATTACAGTGAATGTTAGCGAGGTCATGCTAGCTTTACTGACTACAGTGAATGTTCTCCCCTGTCCGGCATCACTGATTACAGTAAACGTTAATGGGCGCTTCTCTTCGGAGCTGCTGAATAAAGCCTGTACTGAGGCGGCGGGTGTATGTTCACTCATCTGATGCCGATGCTTTAATGACCCGCTAAGGATCTCTTACCAGATCACTACTGACTAAAGTGAAGGTTTATGTCAGTAGCCCAAAACCCGCCGCCTGATGAGCAAGGTTACTGATTACAGTGAATGTTACCTCAAACTGAAACTCCTCACTGAAAAGCTACTGATTACAGTGAATGTTTGAATCATTTATCGGTAAAAATCCGCTGTAACTCATATAACAACTGATTAAATACCCATTAGTCTCAATAATGCTTACGTCCTTCCTACAAAATCACCTGATACGAATCTGACTCTACTGATTACAGTGAACGTTTGGTTTGTCAACGCTGTTCCTTGCCACCATTTCCCCCTGCTCTCAGGTTGCATCCGATTTGTCTGCTGATTTTTAGACCTGTTTACTCACTGCAGTGAATGGACTGCTGATTACAGTGAACACTGACCATATTTGACATGCAGGGTTGGTGTGGGCTGTAAGGATATGTGATGAAGCTCACCAAAAACGGTGCTATGACATAAAAACGCAGATTATGTTGAGAGGATAAATTATTGCCTCATGTGCAGGATTTCTGTATAAAGTCATAAATCCTACATGTTTGGAGCAACTATGGCTAATGATGAAAAACAGGTGATGAAGGTTGCACAGCGTTCAGAGCGCATGCTGTTAAGCCTCACCGAGCAAATCCAGGCGCAAAAGCAGGAACTGCATGAAAATACCTACTATCAGGTTTATGCCAAAGCGGCATTAGCAAAGTTGCCCAAACTGACACGCGCCAGTGTAGATTATGCAGTCAATGAGATGGAAGAGAGTGGTTATCAGTTTGATAAACGCGCGGCAGGTTCTTCTGTAAAATATGCTATGTCAATTCAGAACATTATCGATATCTATCATCATCGTGGTGTACCGAAGTATCGCGATCGCCACAGTGATGCTTACACTATTTTTGTCGGAAATCTGAAAGGCGGCGTCTCTAAAACGGTTTCTACCGTCTCGCTGGCACATGCGCTGCGTGCGCATCCTCATCTGCTCTTTGAAGATTTACGCATTCTGGTCATTGATCTCGATCCGCAGTCTTCTGCAACTATGTTTTTAAATCACGAGCGCTCGGTAGGGCTGGTGGAAGCGACAGCGGCGCAGGCGATGCTGCAGAATGTCTCTCGTGATGAGTTGGTAAACGAATTCATCGTTCCGTCGATTATTCCGGGTGTGGATGTGCTGCCTGCCTCAATCGATGACGCCTTTATCGCCTCAAGCTGGGATCAGCTTTGTGCTGAACATCTGCCACAACAGAACGTGCATGCCGTTTTGTACGACAATGTCATTGCCAAGCTGAAAAAAGATTATGACTTTATCTTTATCGACAGCGGCCCACATCTTGATGCTTTTCTGAAGAACGCGATAGCGGCATCTGATTTGCTGATGACCCCGGTACCACCGGCTCAGGTCGACTTTCATTCGACGCTGAAATACCTGACACGTCTTCCGGAATTGATTGGAATTATTGAAGACTCCGGTGCAACCTGTCGCCTGCAGGGCAACATCGGCTTTATGTCCAAGCTCTCGAACAAGGCTGACCATAAACTCTGCCACAGCCTGGCAAAAGAGATTTTTGGCGGCGATATGCTTGATGCTGCCCTTCCCCGCCTTGATGGTTTCGAACGTTGTGGTGAGTCCTTTGATACGGTTATCTCGGCCAATCCTTCGACCTACGTTGGCAGCAGCGAAGCGTTGAAAAATGCACGATCTGCCGCTGAGGACTTTGCAAAAGCCGTCTTCGACCGTATCGAATTTATTCGCCTGAACTGAGGTTTGTATGAGCGCAAAAAGAATTACGATTGGCAGAACCTTCAGCCAGACTCCACTGGAAACGGAGACGCCAGACAACCAGCATAACCAGACATTCGTTCTGGCCACGGGCAAGCGCGCCCGGTTTCGTTTTGAGCGAATTGGCGCCAGCGACGTTGAAAGCAAAACTTTTGTAACAATGGAAACCAATGGTCGCGATCAGGCAGGCCTGACGCCCGACTCGCTGCGCGACATTATTCGCACCATCAAGCTTCAGCAGTTCTTCCCAGCCATTGGTGTCATGCGTGATGACCGTATCGAGATTCTCGACGGTTCTCGTCGCCGTGCTGCCGCGCTTTATTGCAAAACGGGTCTGGACGTGCTGGTCACAGATGCCGCTATCACCGCGGATGAGGCACGCAGACTGGCACAGGATATTCAGACGGCACGGGAACATAATCTGCGTGAAGTAGGAATGCGTCTCTTAACGCTAAAGGATGGCGGGTTGTCGCAAAAAGAGATAGCTGAAAACCAGGGGTTATCACAGGCAAAAGTGACACGTGCATTGCAGGCGGCAAGTGTTCCAGCCGATCTTATCTTGCTCTTTCCTGATCACGCTGAGCTGACCTATCCCGACTATAAAGCGCTGCTGCAGGCTGCTGACAAGTTAAGTGAATCAGGGCAAAGCATTGAAACCTTAATCAACTCTATTTCAACTGAAATTGATGTAGTCTGTGCCCGCGAAGGTCTGGCCGAGGATGAGCTTAAAAATCATATCCTGCGTCTGATTCGGCAGCGCAGCCAGACCCTGATCAAAGAACCCGAGAAAGACAAAACTCAGGCAACTGCGCTCTGGTCTTTTGCTGATAAAGATCGCTTCGCCCGTAAAAAAGTGCGCGGACGGATGTTCAGCTATGAATTTAACAGGCAGTCAAAAGAGTTGCAGGAAGAGCTGGATAAAGTCATCGCTGAGACGCTGAAAAAATATCTCAATCGTTAACTCATCCAAAATCAGCCAGCGTCAAACGCTGGCTTTAATTTTACCTTTTTGGTCAACAGTCGATTACAGAGATGTGTGGCAGGCGAATTTCAGGCTGAAATCGCCAGCCATTGTAAACATGTTTTTGTGTTAACTTATTGAATTTTAATGATTTGATGAGGTGGACCTGGTTCGGAATCACATGGAATCGCCATTCCGACTGACACTGACACTGCCCTTTTTACGTTGCGTTAATCATGAAGAGAGATAGCGTGTTTTTTTCACATGAAGTCAGCGTTGATTAATCTCAGTGCTGCCATGGCCCATTCAACGGATGCAATATTGCAAGTAAAGATTTTTTGATGCTGGTTCATTAGTGACCAATCCCCTTTCATTAATCCTCAGTAACCGCCATCCTGCTTAAGATATTCAATTAATCACTCTGTATAGCCTTTTACCGCGAATAACTACGCCATAAAGCTATTAGATTTAAGTGATTGTTTTTTATGTAGAAGGTAAAAGGATTTCAGCCTGAAATCGCCATGCTTGCAGGTAAAAACTGCTCTTTTCTCGCTGAGTCGCGAACTGGTGACATCATAAAATACGCGCCACCTACTGACAGCAAAGATATAAAGAGAATGTGAAAAAAGATACTCAGAAAATATCCCTCACTTATCCACAGAAAAAGTGGATAACTTTTCTCTCTAAATAAAATTATTTTCTAAGTATGCGGAATACAACGCCTGACGTTGGCGGTTAATACCCCCTAAACCTGATGAGCATAAAACTGTTGTCAGTGCGCAGTCACAACCACAATTTAGCTGTCAGGAATCAGATTCACTGTAGGAGGTAAAGTGAACGACCGCGTTTACTGAATGGTGAAAATCACGACAAGGTCACCGGGCAAAGGGTTATGACAGATGAAGAGCTGTTTACAGTGAATCAGGATTAATGCTGTTCATTACGTACTGAACCCGACTATCAGTATCGGTGCTAATGCGCAGAGCGTGCTGACCACTGCAATCAGTAAAAAGATCATTGTAAAGGGACCGGATGCAGCGAAGAGAGAAGATTTACCACGGTTGTACAGAAGGTATAGATAAAGAATCGGGCAATGCGCGGTTTAAACAGGAATCAGGCCTTGAAGCTGCGGTAATTTGCTCCATCCTTCCATTCGTTGACATGCCATAACGGTCATGCTGTGTCGGTGATGCGCCCGCCGCCAGAAATGCATTCGGCAAAGCAATCTGTTTGAGGCGCGGTACCACATAATTTCGCAGTAGCAGCCCCGCCATGGTTTGGCCTAATCTGCCTGTTATCAATCGATTTCAGCGGTGATAACCAGCAGGTTAAAATGTTGCGCTTCCCCTGCCTCAAGCATTTACTTAAATCGTCCGGCAGCCCGACTCTATCTGAGCACTTCTCTGCAACAGGGAGTCGTGCATGCCTAAAGAAAACAGAATTTGTGGGCTAACCCTCTGCAGCAATCTAATCAATCATGACGAATGCAGTCAGATTTTTTTTGCGGAAGTGATCTCATCTCGGACTCCGTGCTCAGGTGTGGTCAGGACTGTGTCCTATCCGTTAGCTTCGACCTGAATAAAGTGGGTTTTCTCCTTGCATCCCAGAAACGCCACTCCTTAGCCCATGTGGTACCGCAAATGATGAGGCGCAACTGGAGAGCGCGGCAGTTGCGTACCACCCAGCGGGACAGCAGCAATAAAATACATTTCAAAAGCCGGTGCACTGATTGCGGTGGTGATGGCATCAGTAAGCCACGGAGAGAAAAAACCGGCCAGAGGGGTAATACAGTTCACAGCGGCGATGCCGCCTAAGAGATTGGTGAGCAACATCCAGAAAATCGATGAGGCAGATAGAATGCCCGCAGCGGCATATCACAGAGGGAGTGCGGTGATATGCAGAAGCTATGGCTCAGCAGCGTGTCCAGCGTTAGTCAGGGGTGTCAGATCAGCATCGGAACAATCATATGCCAGCGGCGTACGAAGGCCCGGATCAGAATCAGGTTACCTGGCACTAAAAAAAGCAATAGCCGATGAAAAAGAGCACTGTATCCAGTCCCTATACGGTTCCGTTGAGTAACCACTCATTCATCTTCTTTAATTTATTGAAAACGACATTGACGTGTTCCAGATAGAGGCAGAGATAGCTGAGCATCAGGCGGCAGCCAATGTCGCGATAGGTGATATCGCGAGCAGCATTAGCTGCGCGCATAGTAAGTGTGGTCATGGTGTTCACACCCGACGTCAGACCGTCAGAAGGGCGGCCAGAGAAGGGCACGGTTTAATGGATCCGCATGCCCGTTTCAATTCAGCGTGATACCGATGAGATAACCAGAGAAATTACCGGTGGGAAATCGTGCGGCGTTGAGAATGTCGCTGGCGATACCCAATCGGCCGAGCAGAATACTGTCGAGGATGCATGGTAGCGTTTATCTTGTAATAAACCACCGGTTAACTCCGTCTGAATCATGCCGGGTGTCAGGGCACTGATGCGTATCTGGTCGGCGCCAAACTCGCGCACCCACGCTTTAGTCCGGCCCTTTACGCCCGCTTTGGCTGCACTATGGTGCGTGCCGCTGACAATCCCGCCGCTGCGCTGTGCTGATACTGAGAAAAGGCAGATAATGCTGCCGCAGGGTTGGGATCCCCACCTGAGACATCAGCAGGGGGCCGCGCGGACTAACATCGAGAATACTGTGGTAATCCCCGCTCCCAATTTGCAGTGTTTTAACCGGCTGTGAAATAACCATCTTATTGACCAGTACATCACTATGGCCGTGGTGCTCAACTACCGGGTCGATGGCTCGACGAAAGAAGAGGCGATTGGTCATATCGGTGGCCAGCCGAGGATATCTGTCTCTCCGTGAGAGTGCGATGGCTTGGGCGGCCTCCAGAACTAAATTGAGCACCACCGTGCCCACCATGCTGAGCAACTCAGGCGGCTTTAGCCCAACCAGAGCCGCACTGAGAAGCGTCAACTGTAATCATCGTAACTTTTTTTTCAAGTGGCATTGTCCACTTCAGAAGACTCATTATAAAGGGTTCCGTATCGCTACCGGCAGGGGCGCGATCAGAATTGATATGGCTGAGGATTTTCTGCGCAGCGGGAAACTGGTCAGAGTTTTGCCAGGACAGGCGAGTCTGCCCGTCAGGCCTCACCATCGGATCTGGCCGTGCGGCTTTGCACCGTTTCATCGGGTCGTGCATTATCTTGACCGGAGTCAGGTCGAACTTAGCGTGTTAATTTGCTGTCAGAACAACTTTCTCAACATTACTATTACGTTGGTTAATTTCTTCAGTTGATCATCCCCATCCTAAAAATCGCATTGCTAAATGCTAACTTAAAAATACCGTCTACACTTCTTTACACTATCGGAAATTTTTTTCCATTTCTATTCCGTATGAAATTTAATCAAACGGATGTTTAACTTGTTAATGGCAGGGATATTATGAGTACGAATACACCAGAATCTGGTGATGCGGGCGATCACGCGCCTGCCGATACGGTACGCCAGCGTATTTTTTTGGTCGTGCTGGTTGCCACAATGGGCGCGCTGGCTTTTGGTTATGACACCGGGATTATCTCGGGTGCGCTACCTTATATGAGCTCACCGCCCGATCAGGGTGGCCTCGGCCTGAACTCATTCACCGAAGGGCTGGTGGCCTCTTCGCTGGTGTTCGGTGCCGCCGTCGGTTCTTTCCTGAGTGGTTTTTTCTCCGACCGTTTTGGGCGTCGTATTACATTACGCAGCCTGGCGGTCATTTTTGTGCTGGGTTCACTGGGTACTGCTCTGGCACCCTCCGTCAACGTCATGGTGGCAATGCGTTTCCTGCTGGGGATTGCTGTCGGTGGCGGCTCTTCTACCGTGCCGGTGTTTATCGCCGAAATTGCCGGACCGCGCCTGCGTGCGCCACTGGTTAGCCGCAATGAGCTGATGATCGTCACCGGGCAGCTCATTGCTTATGTTGCCAGTACGCTGCTGAGCTACCTGCTGCATGATGAACACCTGTGGCGCTATATGCTGGCAATTGCAATGGTGCCCGGTTTTCTGCTTTTTGTTGGCACTTTCTTCGTTCCCGCATCGCCTCATTGGCTGGTAGCGGAAGGGCGCCTGAAAGAGGCTAAAAAAATCCTGAAGTATCTGCGTGAAACACCGCGTGAGGTGCGTCATGAGATGGCGCAGATGAAGAAGCAGGCAAGGGCGGCTGAACGCGGGCCGGATGCGAAAACCTTGATCCGTGAGAAGTGGGTCATCCGACTGATGATCATCGGTGTCGGACTAGGCTTTGTTGCACAGTTCACCGGCGTCAACGGCTTTATGTATTATACGCCGATTATCCTGAAGTCGACTGGCCTGGGTACCAGTGCCTCCATTGCCGCTACTATCGGTAACGGCGTAGTTTCTGTTCTGGCAACCTGTGTCGGCATCTGGGCAATCAGCCGCTTCCCGCGCCGCACCATGCTGATTACCGGCTTATGTCTGGTGGTCACTGCTCAGATCATGCTGGGCAGCGTAATGACCTTTATGAGTTCCAGTCTGATGCAAAGCTATCTTGCCCTGGCCTGTATTCTGCTGTTCCTGTTCTGCATGCAGATGTGCATCTCACCGGTCTACTGGCTGATGATGTCGGAGCTGTTCCCGATGCAGCTGCGTGGCGTATTAACCGGTGGCGCTGTCTCATTACAGTGGATTTTTAACGCTATAGTGGCGTTTGGCTTCCCACCGATTATGGAATATGCCGGCAGCACAACCTTCTTCATCTTTGCCGCAATTAACGTCGGTTCGCTGGTCTTCGTGATGGCGATGGTCCCGGAGACGCGGGGAAAAAGCCTGGAGGAGATTGAGTCACACATGAAAGAGAAGTTTGGTGAAAAGCCGCAAGAGGCTGAAGCCTGATAAGCCTCCCACCGGATTCAGCCCAGCGGCTGAATCCGGTTTCACCTTCTTACCTGCTCACCGCTGCATCGCATTCATTTCACGATCTCATTCATTTTTCTGTCAGCAAAAGCAGACAACATTCACTGTAATCAGCAGGATTCTTCTGATGGGTTATCATGCAAGGCTGGCGATTTCAGTCTGAAATCGCCGAAGCCCGACTAAAAGATCTGCTCGTATTCTTTTACTATCCGCAGGTTAAGCAAATCCTGTCCGCTGGCAAAGACTGCAACAGGCTCTGCGCTATACGCATTTTTCATCTGCTGGGTACGTTGATCAGGGTACACCATGAAAATTTTAACTAACGATAGTGAGCGCTGTACTGCTGACCGCTGGACCGCTGCATACCGAACACGCCCCATCTCCGCCTGCTGGCATGGATTCACTGTCGATGTTGTGCAGACCTGGAACGCACCTCAGCACGCCGATCTCTACCTGCCATTGATCAGCTGGCATGCCCGCGTTATAAACGACAAAGAAATAAACGATTTATGTGATGGTATTTGAAGATTCATACAACGAATGGTCGCCGGTTATAGGTTATGGCTGGGAGAAGGGCGCGTATCCCGGTTCGAATCAGGACTTTCGCTTTGGGGCTGGATTAATGGTGGGTATCATGCTCACGAAGATTTTGGTAACGCTTTTCCGCTGCCCGTCATTCTGCTGCGTTTCTCTGCCGGATATAAGGCGCTGGATGTGCAGAATAACAATTTTCCGGGCACTTACAAGAATGGCGACGTTTTACTCGCGTGGTTTCGTTATGGATTTTAATTTTTAGGAAAGGATTGATGACCCGGAAATGGAAACCCTTTACAGGCAGGATTTGGCGCTTAGCGGTGGCGGCCGGACTACTGATACTCTTGCTGCTGATTATCCGAATCTATGAAGCGGAGCGTGGGCCAGAGTTACATCGCTGGCACACCTGGATTCCGCATGAACTGACAGTGGAACAACTCGATAAAGCGACGTACGCCGATTACGTCAATGCAGAAAATCATTTGTTCGATGAGATGAAGCATGAGGTTAGTGACAAACTAGATGCGGACGAGAAAACGCCACTCAACCGATACTATTCTGGCAGCATGATCTACCCGGGTCATTTCGCACCGGACTGGAACCGTTCCTATATTCTGCGTCCGACGGGCACGCCGCGCGGCGCGGTAGTGCTGTTACATGGATTGACCGACAGTCCTTATAGTCTGCGTCATGTGGCAGAAGCCTACCGTCAGCAGGGGTATGTGGCAGTGGCGATCAGATTACCGGGTCACGGCACGGTGCCGGCGGGTCTGACGGATGTAGACTGGCCAGACTGGATGGCTGCCACACGCCTGGCCGTGCGGGAAGCGACTCGACTGGCGGGCACGCAGACGCCGCTGCATTTGGTGGGTTTCTCCAACGGTGGTGCGCTGGCGGTAAAATATGCGCTCGACAGCCTGGGCGATCACACGCTGCGCCATCCGCAGCAACTAATACTGTTATCGCCGATGATAGGTGTAACCCGTTTTGCCCGGTTCGCAGGTATTGCCGGACTGCCTTCTGTATTCCCGGCCTTTGCGAAAACGGCCTGGCTGAATATCGTGCCGGAGTTTAATCCGTTTAAATATAACTCTTTTCCGGTACACGCCGCCCGACAAACTTTTTTGCTGACGCAGGCGCTGCAGAAAGAGATCCTGCATTACGCGCGTCATCAGCAGTTGCTCGGTTTCCCGCCCGTGCTGACTTTTCAGTCGGTAATGGATTCCACCGTCAGTACGCCTTCAGTAATCCGTTCGCTTTATAACTCCCTGCCGGAAAATGGCAGCGAACTGGTGCTGTTTGATATCAATCAGGCAGTCAGCGTGAGTCCGTTATTTCGCCACTCTTCATACACGGCGGTTAATCAGCTATTGCCTGCTACCCGTCGCCATTATGCTTCCACGGTTATTACTAATGCTTCCGCCACGTCGCTCGAAATGGTGACAAAAAGCGTGCCTGCCGGTGACAATCAGGAACGGATTAAGCCACTGGCAATGAACTATCCTGCGGGACTCTACTCCCTGTCGCACGTCGCGATTCCGTTCCCGGCTGAGGATAGTTTATATGGCAGTGCGCCCGCGCAGAAAAATGAGTTTGGTATCAGCTTTGGCACGCTGTCGTTGCGTGGGGAGAGTGCGGTGCTGATTGTTGGGCTGGACTCGATTATGCGCGCCACCTCTAACCCGTTTTACCCCTATATGATTAACCGAATCGATCATCACATCAGCTGCAGTGACAAACCGCAACTCGCAGCCTGCCTCAGCCATTTCTGAAGAGATCATCAGGCCCGTACGGTGCGGGCCTGATGTTAGAGCGCATTCAGCTTTTCCATCACCTCATCCGACAGTGACAGGTTGCCGCTGGCGAGATTCTCCTGCAGGTGTTCCTGTGATGAGGTACCCGGGATCAGCAGAACAGTGGGTGAGCGCCGCAGCAGCCACGCGAGCGCGACCTGCATCGGCGTGGCATTCAGGGATGCAGCTGCTTCATTAAGCTGTTCCGATTGTCATGGAGAGAAGCCGCCCAGCGGGAAAAACGGCACGTATGCAGTACCCTGCTGTGCAAGTTGATCCACCAGCACATCATCCTGTCGATGCGCCAGGTTATACATATTTTGCACGCAGACAATCGGCGTCATCGCCTGCGCTTCTGCAATCTGCGTGGCAGTGACGTTACTCAGGCCTATATGGCGAATCAGCCCGCGCGCCTGTAATGCCAGCAGCGCTTCCAGCTGTGGCGTCAAAGAGCCTTCTTTGGGTCTGGCCGGATGTAACATACTGCGCAGGTTCGCCACCTCAATCACGTCCAGCTTCAGGTTGCGCAGGTTATCTTCCACAGCTTGCGTCAGCGCCTGCGGCTCCATCGCTGCCAGCCAGCCAGCCGCCTCTCGCGTCGCGGCGGGTTCCCACTTTGGTGACGATGCGGAGATTCTGCGGATAAGGGAAAAGCGCCTTTTTTAATTAGCTGGTTGGTTTCGTGCGGGCCGTAAACGTCGCTGGTGTCGATATGATTGACGCCAGCCTCAATGGCGATCGAATAGGATGCTGCTGTCCGCGCTGGTGCCGGAATTCCTGCGGCGTTATCGCGATATCCGGCAGGAAATTGTTGCGGAGAATCGCGTTCAAAATGCTTTTGTGGCAGGTGTGACGCCGGGATACGCCAGGGTGAGCGGCTGGAGCCGGATAGGGTGGCGTGGCCGATTGGCCCCCGACAGTAGCGGTTCGCGCTGGCTGTCTCTTCAGCTTGTCTTGCTGAATATGGCCACCCGGGTCATCCACGCGATTTAATCCAGTATCACTGTCTGTGTGGACGTTATGCCAGTGGCCTCATGGCTGACATGAACGTCAGGCGTGAGGGTGAAGCCATCAGCATTGAAACCAGCGGACTGCTGGTGGTCACAGTCGGCGGCGCAATGGAGCTGGCGGTAAAGCCGGCCATCATCGGAAGTGGTGTGATCTCTCTGTTTGATGCGTGGCTCAGGCCAGCCCTCGATAGCAGCAGGCCAGAACCGCGACTGCAACCCGGTGGGTGACTTTTTCCGGCCCGCAGCGCTTCACGCCAACGATCGGCGCATAATTCTTGCACCGATTCTGGCCTTAATCGACTTGTGCGCGAAAAAACTCAGCTATACCAGCTAACCCCCTGTGGCACCCGCGAAAAACCGGCGTGACGCAACGCGTTAAGCAGCGGTGACAGCGACACCGGTTCACCATCCACCGTCTCCAGCGTGAAACTCGCAGACTTTTCACGTTTCAGCGCCGCGCCCAGCGCCGCCACTGCGGCCTCAAGCCGTGTGAGATCACGGGTAAACGTGAGCAACTCCTTACTTCCTGGCTTCAGATAGAGTATCAGCGCCCCGCCTGCGATCACCACCCGTGCGCCCTGACGTCGGGTCGGGCGGGTGCCGCTGGCATGGACAGGCCAGCTCAGCATCGCGCCAAACGGATTCGCCGGGTCAGGTGCGGCCAGCGCCACAGCCTCTGGAGCGGTCAAAGGATTTTCAGCCAGTGCCCGCAGCCGCTCAATGGTCTGGTGGTCGGCAAACTGCGCACCGCCCGCACCGGTGATAAACCGGCCGCGCAGCAGCCGTCCGGCATCTTCCATACTGCGTAACACCGGTTGTAACGCAGGGAATCCTCCGGGGATCGGCTCTGCAATTACGCAGCTACGGCTGATCACCCCATAACGGTCGAGCAGATTTTCCACCAGCGACACGGCAAGCCGGGCAGGCGTAACGGCCTGTCGGTTAACCCGCGACCAGCGGCCAGCCAGTGTGGTGACCGCCGGACGGCGCGCGGGAAGCGCACCTGAGGTGAAGCGCTGACCAAAAAGGGTGCGCAGGGTACGCGCGGGACGTGAACGGATGACGCCTGTCGTGTTAAGCAGCCCACGAACCACAATCCAGCTATCGGCGGTGACATAGCCCTGCCACACCAGTTGCCACAGCGCGTCATAGATGTCGGTGGGTTGCGTCTCAACCTCTTGCATCTGCGCCATGATCTCATGAACAAACCACGAGCCACCGCGACTCAATGCGTCAAGAGTGTTCTGCTGAATCGACGTGAGAGGCTGCGTGCTGCCAATCACCGGCAGGGTTTCAGCGGCAAATTCAGTGATGTGAAGTGAGATCAAACCATCATTTTGACCCAGCGCTTTATGTCCGCACCAGATCACCTCGCCACTGGTTAACAATTCGTCGAGCATTGCGGGCTGATAGTCGGCTATTCGGGCTCGCAGGATTTGTGACTCCCACAGCGAGGCCGGTAACGGCACGCCAGCGAGCTGCTCAATCACTCGCAACAGACCGCCGTCGCCCTGATGCACTTCGCGCTGCTGGTTAAGCACGCCGTGACGTTCCAGTAGCAGGCTGACCCAGGCAGCGGGTGGAACAGGCCGGGTTGCCTCGCGAGCTGATTGCAGTGCGCGTAATCGCAGCCGTTTAAAAATCGCTGTGGAGACCCATTCTGCTTCAGATTCGCCCGCTGCCGCGCCCATATTCATCAGGCTGCCCTGCTGATGGAGGGAAAGCAGCATCTTATTTACTATGGCCACCCCGAGACCAAAATGCGTGGCCAGTTGTTGGGCGGTGAACAGCGTATGGGTGCGGGCGTATCGGCTAATCAGATCGCGCAGCGGATCGGCCTGCGGCTCCAGAAATGTCTCGGGCAGATCGTCAGGCAGCACGATGGCCAGCGCATCGCGCAGGCGGGCCGCGTCTTCAATGACTGCCCAGCGATCCTCGCCTGCGAGTGTGACCGGGATAACCCGTCGGGCAGCAGCGAACGGCGTCAGCGCCTCAGCGACTTGTTGATCGTTGCCGCTAAAACGTGCCGCCAGGTCAGCAATAGAGAGCGGGCCAAGCTCGCGCAGCAGATCGATGATGCCTTCGGTTCGCTGTGCCTGATAGCGGGAATTGACGCGCTGCAGCTCCCGTTCAACCTGCTCAGCGACGTCAGCTGTGAGTAAATCACGCTTGCTGGTCTGGCCGAGCAGTTCACCCAGCAGATTGCTGTCAAGCGCCAGTAGTGAAGCGCGCCGTTCTGCCTGGGGGGCATCACTGGCGTAGATAAACTCTGCGACATAGCCGAACAACAGCGGGGCGGCAAAAGGGGAGGGCTGTTCGGTCGTCACCTCAACCAGTTTTACGCTGCCCTGTGCCAACTGTTCCATCAGCTGGTGCAGCGCAGGGAGATCGTAGACATCCTGCAGGCATTCGCGTGCAGTTTCGATCAGGATGGGGAAATCGTCGTACTGTCGTGCGACTTCCAGCAGCTGACCGGCGCGCAGCCGCTGCTGCCAGAGCGGCGATCGTTTTCCGGGATTACGTCTTGGCAGCAGCAGTGCGCGTGAGGCACATTCACGGAAGCGTGCGGCAAACAGCGCCGACTGGCCGACACTTTCCGTGACTTCCTGGGTGAGCAGGTCGGCGTCGAATATGAACAGGTCAGCACCAGGTAATTGTCCCTCACTGGCAGGAAAGCGGGCAACGATGCCGTCATCGCTGGCAGCAACAGAAGCATCAATGCCCATGCGTTGCTGGATACGAGCCGTAATCGCCAGCGCCCAGGGCGCATTGACCCGTTTTCCCCACGGCGAATGCAGGATCAACCGCCAGTCGCCGATTTCGTCCCGGCAGCGTTCAACCAGCAGCGTGCGATCATCCGGCAGCACGCCGGTCGCGTTGCGCTGTTCTGCCAGCAAGGCCAGCAAATTCGTCACCGCACTTGCATCCAGTCCCAGCGCCCGAAGCTGTTCTTGCGCAGAGTCCGGTGAAGCGGTGTTCAGCTGACGCAGAAACCTGCCGAGGCTGGCACCGGAATCAGCCGAGCGGCCAACGCCTTCTCCGCGCCAGAAAGGCAGACGAGCCTGACGACCAGGCGCGGGTACAACCAGCACCTGGTCGTAGGTAATCTGCTGTATCCGCCATGAGGTTGCACCCAGCGTAATGATGTCATTAACCCGTGATTCATACACCATCTCTTCATCCAGTTCGCCGACCCGGCGTGAGCCAGCCTGCTCTTCTCCTTCCGGCAGGACCACGCTGAACATGCCGCGATCGGGAATGGTGCCACCGCTGGTCACGGCCAGATGCTGCGCGCCAGGTCGCGCCGTCAAAATACCGCTCAGACGATCCCACACCAACTGCGGCCGCAGTTGAGCAAAGGCGTCGGATGGAAATTTTCCGGCCAGCATATCGAGCGTGGCATCAAACAGCCGACGTGACAGACCGCGAAACGGATCGGCCCGGCAGACCTTCGCGTACCACTCATCAACCTGCAACGGATCCATTGCGACGGCCGCCAGCGTCTGCTGCGCCAGGATATCGAGCGGGTTTCGCGGCGGTGCGAGCGCATCAAGCTGGCCCGCCCGTATCGACTGCAAGGTCACGGCTGAGTCCAGCAGGTCGCGTCGGGTGCGCGGAAACAGGATGCCGGTTGATACGCCGCCAACCTGATGTCCAGCACGACCAACGCGCTGTAATGCGCTGGCGACCGACAGCGGTGCGCCCACCTGGATCACCAGATCTACCGGCCCCATATCAATCCCAAGTTCCAGGCTGGAGGTCGCTACTACGCAGCGCAACCTGCCCTGCTTCAGGGCGGCTTCAATCTCGCCTCGCTGCTCCTTAGAAACGGAACCGTGATGTGAGCGGGCAATAAGATCGTCGCTGTCGTCAGAGGCTGCCTCCTGATCGTCAGCGTTTGTCTGCCGGGAGAGATAATGAGCGTTAAGTCGCGCTGTAAGTTTTTCTGCCAGGCCACGCGAATTCACAAACACCAGCGTGGCACGATGGGCCATCACCTGTTGCAAAATACGCGCTTCAATATGGGGCCAGATCGATCCACTGGCAGGCGTGGCTTCACTGGTCAGGTCACCAGGGCTGGCAATATCTGTCATATCCTCGACTGGCACCTCAATCGTCAGGTGTAGCGTGCGGTCGGCGGCCGGATTAACCACCTGCACGGGCTGACAGCCCCCAAGAAAGGCTGCGACACGCTCCACCGGTCGCACCGTCGCAGACAGCCCGATACGCTGGGCAGGTTGTGGCAACAGCGCATCAAGACGCTCAAGGCTCAGCGCCAGCTGGGAGCCGCGTTTTGATCCCGCCACCGCATGCACCTCATCGACAATCACTGTAATCACGCCTTGCAGCGTCGTGCGGGCTTTTGATGTCAGCATCAGAAAGAGCGACTCGGGAGTGGTGATCAGGATATCGGGCGGGCGGCGCAACAGCCTGGCGCGTTCTGCGCTGGGAGTGTCGCCGGAGCGCATCCCGATGTTCAGGATAAGCTCGGGGTCATTCAGCGCCTGCCGCTCGGCGTATACGCCTGCCAGCGGCTGATTCAGGTTGCGCTGCACGTCAGCGGCCAGTGCTTTGACAGGGGAAATATAGAGAATGCGGGTCGTGTTTTCTCGCGTGAGCGCGGGCTGGCCGGTTCTGACCTGAAACAGCGTGTCGATGGCGGTCAGAAAGGCCGCCAGTGTTTTTCCTGAGCCGGTAGGGGCGATCACCAGCGCATGTTCTCCGCTGGCGATGGCCTGCCAGGCGGCCTGCTGTACTGGTGTCGGGGCAGCAAACGCGGCAGAAAACCAACGTCGTGTGGCCGGTGAAAACCGGGCTAATACCACATCAGATTGGGATTTCGACATCATACTCACAACATCGCGCAGCAACTGCGCATGAAATTAATCCGTTGAGTGTAAGTGAAAATCGCCGTTTGTGTATCAGGGGGGGCTCATGATGGGATGTATTCAGTGACTGTTCAGGCCCGACCTGATGCGTCAAGGAATAGCTGCACTATCCCGTGATGGCAGCTTCAAAACTTGCTGGTTGCGCCAGCAACCTGACAGCAGGCCCGCCACGTCGTATGCCACCCGCGTCAGGTTGCCTTTTGCATCCGTGGTGGTCGGCATAGACGTAACGCGCCCTGGTAAGGGCGGCTTCACCGATGAACTGTTCGGTCACGCTCACCGGACGACCTGGCAGGGAGGGAACCTCATACTGCCAGGGATGGGTCACCACCTGGCTTCTGTCCTCCGTACCGTCGTCGTTCAGACTGACGGTGTTACCGTTATCCACGTCCTGCGTACCCAGGACACTGCCGGCCAGGTCGGTCTGAACTGGCCGATGGCCGCCGTTTCGTGCTGACACCGGGCCTCAGCTATCAGGTCGCGAACGAGGCTGAACTACATCGATCCTAAGCATCCACAGGCGCGCAACGCTTTATCGTTGACTAAGTTGACTATCAACCTCCCTGGTGATTATCCGCAGGTCATTCATCGCGTCATTGACACTTTTAAAAGTAAACTGAATCAGCTTTATAAAAATCAGCAAAATTAATGGCTTATTTCATCAGAGTTATCTGGTTCTGACAGGAATAATTTCCATCAGGTTGTATGCTTGAAGCCTTATAAAAAACGTTTTGTATTTACCTGATGTGAGGAAGCCTGTGCTGATAAAAAAGAAGAAAGTTCGTTCGCATACCGAAGACCGACTGCTGGCGTTGGTGCTGGCCACCACAGCCGGCATTCTTAATGCCATGGCGCTGGGCGCGTTTGGATTTTTCCCTTCGCATATGACCGGTAACACGTCGCAAATCTCCGCGGAAGTCACCACCAGCGACCTCCATATGATGCTGTTTTTAATGGCGCTGATTATTGCCTTTGTGCTGGGTTGTACCGTTGCCCGGCTGGCGGTAGTGATGGGGCTCAAACATAAGTTACGCACCATTTTCTGTCTGATCATTCTGGCGGAAGGGGCAGCGCTGACTGCAGCATCGATCTTTGAGAGTGTGTTTTACCGGCCAAGCTTTAACGGGGAAGTCCTGGTGATGCTGGGCTTTTTAATGGGGATTCACAATGCGACCTCGACGCAACTCTCCAATGGCCGCGTCAGATCGACCCATATTACCGGCACACTGACCGATGCGGGCATTGCGCTGGGTTCGTGGATCTTTGCTCACACTGCGCACGCTGTACATCTTGAAACCGACGATCGTCGTTTCTTCCAGAAGGTTCTGCACACCCATCTGACCACGGTGTTCTCCTTCCTGAGCGGCTGTATTGCCGGTCTGCTGCTGTTCAAAGCTTATGGCTTTAACGCAATGATAGGACTGGGCGTCTTTCTGATGCTGGTGGCCTTGACGGCCATTGCCGTCACCGTTCAGCGTACCCGCAGAAGCCTTTACTAATCCAGCCAGTCCCAGGGTTGTTCTGCCCTGGGACTGGCTGTTAAGCATCACCAGCTGTAGCCGCATGATTAACATCATGTCCGCGTATGCATGAGATGATTTCGCCTGAATCAGCCTTCAGAGATTTTGATGCGTGCATTCGGGCAAACCTTTTTTATCTCATCATTAACGGTGCGGACGACGTTGTTCTCAACCAGCATTTTGAATTTGAACTGCTGTCTGATCCCTTCAGATGAGCAATCCGTTGAGTTCGCAAGATTGACGGCTGCGCTGTAAGCGTCGTAACAACGCTTCTCGTCAGCTACGTCTGTTTTACACTGGCTAAAAACCTGAAAGGCAAGATCGGGGTTGCTGGCCAAAGAGTCAATCTCAGGATTGTGCTTCAGCTTGCTCAGGCCTGGCAGAAGCAGAAAGCCAGATATAAGCGTTGTGGTGAGTAGAATCAGGATGAAAGATTTATAGGTCACCGATTTTTCCTGTAGAAATTCGGACGTTTTGTTTTAGTTCGCTTAACAAAAAAGTTAATTTCGATGTTAACAAAATTTTTTAAACTGAACGGCAATCAAAGCATGAAATCCAGCTTTATATATCAAGCCAGGAGAGCATAAGTCATGGTTATTCATCAATTGCGTTTGAGGCGCTTGTGTTCGTCCATAATTTTCATTATTAACGCCTGCGTTTAAAGGGTCATGCGCAGTGTCATCACTGACGGGAGGGAGAAGGAGTAGCCCCGCTGTCCGCAAGCGGCTATGAGCAGGGCTCGTTAACCGCCTGACTACTTCAGGCCGTCATGTTGTAACGGGTGATGATATTGATTTTAGAATAGGGCGCGGGTGGTTCTGATGCGGGCAAGAATCCATGAAACTCGAGCAGCGTTCTGAAAGCGTGCAGCGCATCAAGCTGCAAATTATGTTCGATCAGCGCATCAATTTTACCGGCTTGCAGTAGTTCACAATTCTCCTGATCGAGATCGTGACCGATAAAGGCGTTAACCTGACGTTTTTGTTCGGCAAAAGCGCGCAGTATGCCGGGATTGCCACCGCCAACCGTATAGACTGCATCCGCATCCGTATGGCTCTGTAAAAATTGCGCCACCGACTGATACATCCGGGCGTCAATGCCATAACCGCCTGCCACCACACTGACCTGATGCTGTGGCGCAAACTGCTGCATCGCACGTTGAAAACCCTGGATTCTCTCCTGTTCGCCAATAAAATCGCGACTGCCGGTCACCGCAACGATATGGGATCGGCGAACCCGCAGCCATTTTGACATCAGAAAAGCCGCTACCTTACCGGCATCAAAATTATCCATCCCGATATAGCGCAGGCGCGCGCTGCCAGGTAAATCACTCATCATGGTCACCACCGGAACGCGTTGTTTCAGCAGCAATTCAAGGGTGGGATTAAGCTCTCCAGAACAGGCCGCCTTAAGAATGACGCCGTGACTGTGAAACGCCTTTTTGTTCAGCAGCGTGTTAATCGCTTCTGCCGTGAGATTCGCCCCGAAGTGGAAACGTAGCTGAAGTTTAAAGGCGGCGAAGCTGGCAATCTGACTGCTGAGTGCCTCACGTATCAGTGGCTGAAAGCGGTCAGGTGTATGCATGATCACGTCGAAATAGAGTGTTCTTCCCCTGGCGCGCCCTGCTTTTTGCATCAGTTCCAGATCCGCTATCGCCTGCTGGATTCGATGTTGTGTCCGGGCATGCACGTTGCCGCGCTGATGCAGGGCACGATCAATGGTCGCCAGGCTAAGACCTGACTGGGCAGCAATCTGTTTCAGGGTGAATCTGGCCATGTGCTACTCGTTACACCGGAAGTAAACGACAGTTTTATCATATTGCGGGCCAATAACCGCGATTGATCTGACCTTCTGATGTCAGTGTACGACAGACCGGCCAGCTGGCCTGGTGAATAATCAAAAGAGGATTCTGGCAGTCTGGGGACCTGGCTTACCGGACCTACAGATTATCAAACCGTTTTCGCGGGGTTAACGACCCTGAATACCCGGACGTTCTGACAGTAATATATTGTAGCTATTGTGACCCGGTTTTAACTATTAAACGGTTCAGAGTGGGGCCGCGTAAAAATAACGGCAGATAATATTCTGGGTCTGTATAATTAATCATCGCTTTGCCGCTTCGCTTATATTTCTGCTAAGAGGGCTTTTATGTTTTTTGGCGCCAGCTAATGATAGACTGTACATGCATACACCGTGGGGAGGTCGTGTGAAGTACGACAATCATAACGAGATCCGTGCGCTGGTCGGCGCGGTGGTCAGTGATTTGATCAAGGCAGGAGAGCCGGTTCATTTTCATGACATTACGGACGCCCTGTTTCGCCTGAGCGAAGAGACGCGTGATAGCAGACTGAAAGCATTATGTCAGGAAGCGATAGGCTTTTTTACCCGCAAGATGCATTAAGGTTGATGGCGCCGGTGACTGGCGCCATCGCTGACGTTTGCCCGATTCATTTCCCGTCCCTTCGCACCGGTAAGAATAAGGTGCATTAAGTCATTGTGGCATTAACTACACCTGAGGCTAATGTCAGTTTATAGATTGTTTTTAATTCAACCCTCAGCTTATTATAAAATGATTAAGGTCAGTCAAAACTTCCCGGCAATGATCTATAACACCTGGTGGATATTTTAATAACGAAAGAGACTTTCATTGGATGCAGTCATTATTTCCCTGAATGAGTGTTATCTGAAATAAAAAGTGGAATCGGCGGACGAAAAATTAAATAACTGTAACGCCATCAGGATCTGCAGCATTTTATTCGCTGATAAGGGGCAGAGGGGCGTCTGGTAGTCAGCAGGCGTGATGAAGGAAATCTATAAGCATGAAAGGAGGGCAGCTTATCCTGCGTTACTGGCTGTAACGCAGGGCGGGGTATCAGAAGCCGGTATCGTCTGGCGTGCGGCCTACCACAATCTCCAGTGTCTTGCGCAGTACATCTATTTTAACAACGTCTGAAGTGCCTTCGAGTTCAGCGATCAGATAAAGGATGATCGATTTATTGGTCACGCGTCCCTCATCAGCCACAATGTCACGAATTATCGCGCCCAACAGTTCGGTTTCAGGAGCAAGCAAATCGCCTTCACTGCGAAAATACTCAATGATGGATAAATCTGATGAAGAGTGTTGCATGATTATTCATTCTCAGAAGAAAATTAGTCAGACGCATTGCGGGAAGTCAACAACGAGCACAGGCGTTGTCTTCGTTTTATCCAGCCAGCCATAAAGCATTTTTCATTCAGGCTGCCGCTTCGCTTAAAATTAGCCACCTGTATCAGGTAAGCAACCCCTTCAGTTAGTGCTTTTTCGATCCATCTGGTGGGCCGTCACTGTTCATACGGTGTGTTGTATTCTCGCGTTCGGCAAGGTCACCCTTTACACGTTTACGCGCTGCAATCATACCGTTACGGACTTCGGTGATGGCTTTGCGGATAATCGCCACTTTTGCATTGTCATCGGCATCAGCGGCCATGAGCTCAAGCTGTTCGATCAGGGCATTACTGGACACCGATTTGTCTGACTTGAGCAATGTCAGAACGGCTTCGCCGATTATGACATCTGTCAGTTTCTCATCTTCACTTCTGTACATACTTGCATCTCTGATTGCTAATCAATGGCCATGCTGCTGATCCGTATGCATCTGCGGGCGCGACTGGTTGCGCCTGATACGGGAAAGCAGAACTGGGCTTTTTAACTTTGTTAAATCGTCCTGGCTGAATGGTTAACGCTGGCGTCCTGAATAACGATTACAAGAGTGAAATGGCCTTAGCCAACGCGACGGAAAAGCAGCGCGATTAGCTCATGCAGATGGCTCTCTTCTTCGGGCGTAACAGAGCGTTCAAGACGCAGCAGCAATTTACTGCAAATTGCTTTACGGCTGAGGCTATGACCTGCGCGCAGAATTTCCACGACAACCGAACCCAGTGTCTCCTGTTGCGAAGGGGAGCTAGCCTGATTGAAGTAACGGGCAATGTCACTAATCGCTTCCGGGGTTTGTCCGTTCTGACGCATGCTAATGTCCTCAGGGGGTTAAAATGTATCACGCTCTGGATGCGCAAGTTATACATCTTTCAAAAACTTGTACAGGATTTTGGATTTTTGGTGTTAATTTTTTTATGCAAAAAATGCTATGACTGTTGAATCAGTGTGTTACGAGGGAGTGGGGCGAGGTAAAAATTGTACCAGATTCCTGTACCGTTATCACCCCTCAATGGCGCCGACCTGAATAGTCAGGTCGGCAGCGAAGGGTAAAAAAGGTCATTGTTTAAAGAATATGTCATCAGCTGAAACAGGCATCGCAGGCTCTTTACCGAGGGTGGAGGAAAGCCAGTTGGCCGGGCCAGTGCTACGCGAACCAATGGTTTTAAAGCCCATCAGCCATTTGCGCGCATGCTGCAACTGTTCGAGGCGTTGCTCATTCACTTCAGATCCAGCCATAACCTGTAGCTCATTAATCAGCAGCTCAACGTTCACTTCCTGACCGGCGTTAAACAGGTTCATCGCGGCCTCGCCAATGATGACATTCGCTTTTTCGTCGCTGGAAAAATACAAATTATCCTCCTGAGTGATTGCGGTAAGTAACATTAACTGTAGCAAAAAAATTTACGAAACTTAATCAATTCAGCCTATCGATAAGATTATATTAATTGTTGAAATGCTGTGAGTGCGGGCAGGTTGCTGCTCAGCAGTGAATTAATTTTTTTTGCTAGTGCCATGGTAAGCGACCTCTCTTTTCATTATTTCACCTCATTCCGCCATTTATTCAGGCGTGGATTACTCTGCCGAAACAGGCAGTGAACCCTGAGCGGCACCCCCGATAGAACGTAAATTAAAACGTTATTTATCAGATCCTTAATTTTATTTTTTACAAAAATAGACATCAGACTTAGCGCACTGAAGAAACTTCACAAAGCGTACTCTTCCGAAAAATTATAGCCTGTGCTATAAAAAATAGCCTGTGCTAATTTAGTTGTCATTTTAATCATCTCTGGAGGTCGCACTATGGTGCTGACAAAGAAAATAACCACGATGCTGTTGAGCGCTCTGCTGACGACCCTGATGTCACTCAGTTGTTATGCAGCAGAAAAATTTAAGATTGTGACCACCTTTACAGTGATTGCTGATATGGCAAAGAACGTGGCTGGTGATGCTGCAGAGGTCACCTCCATTACTAAACCGGGTGCTGAAATTCATGAATATCAGCCGACACCTGGCGATATCAAACGGGCGCAGGGCGCGCAGTTGATTATGGCGAACGGGCTAAATCTCGAACGCTGGTTTCAGCGCTTTTATCAGCATCTGGATGGGGTGCCGGAAGTGGTGGTCTCTGCCGGCATTGAACCGATGGGCATTGGCGAGGGACCCTATAACGGTAAACCGAACCCGCACGCCTGGATGTCACCGGATAATGCGCTGATCTATATAGATAATATTCGTGATGCGCTGGTGAAATATGACCCGGCTCATGCGGCAACCTATCAACAGAACGCTGCCGACTATAAGCAAAAAATTACCTCTGCGCTGGGTCCGCTACGCCAGCAGATTGCCGACATCCCGGAGGAGAAGCGCTGGATGGTGACCAGCGAAGGGGCATTTTCCTATCTGGCACGTGACCTGGGCATGAAAGAACTCTACCTGTGGCCGATCAATGCTGACCAGCAGGGCACGCCGCAGCAGGTGAGGAAGGTGATCGATCAGGTCAGGAAAAATAGCATTCCGGCGGTGTTTAGCGAAAGCACCGTGTCGGACAAGCCCGCCCGTCAGGTCGCGCGCGAAACCGGTGCGCATTATGGGGGCGTGCTCTACGTCGACTCGTTAAGCAATGCTCAGGGACCGGTGCCAACCTATCTTGATCTGCTCAGAGTTACCACGGAGACGCTGGTGCAGGGCATTGAAGCCGGAGAGAAAACGCAATGACAGATACCATCGTGGTTTCCGATGTCACGGTGACCTATCGCAACGGTCACACCGCGCTGCATGATGCCAGCTTCAGCGTGCCGGGCGGATCAATTGCGGCGCTGATAGGGGTGAATGGCTCAGGCAAGTCAACGCTATTCAAAGCGCTAATGGGATTTGTCCGGTTAGCCAGCGGCAGCATCTCGGTGCTGGGCATGCCGACCCGCCATGCGCTGCGTCAGAGTCTGGTGGCTTATGTGCCGCAAGCGGAAGAGGTGGACTGGTCTTTTCCGGTGTTGGTGGAAGATGTGGTGATGATGGGTCGCTACGGTCACATGGGTCTGTTGCGTCGTCCCAAACCGCACGACCAGGAGAGGGTCATTGAGGCGCTGGCGCGGGTCGATATGCTGGATTATCGCCATCGTCAGATTGGCGAACTCTCTGGCGGACAGAAAAAAAGGGTGTTTCTGGCACGCGCCATTGCCCAGCAGGGCAGCATTATCCTGCTGGACGAGCCGTTTACCGGTGTGGATGTTCAGACCGAGGCCAGAATTATCAGCCTGCTGGGTGAATTGCGCGATGAAGGCAAGACCATGCTGGTTTCTACCCATAACCTGGGATCGGTTACGGAATTCTGCGATTACACCGTGATGGTAAAAGGCACCATTCTGGCCAGCGGCCCGACCCGGACCACCTTTACCGGCGCTAACCTTGAGCGCGCGTTCAGCGGGGTGTTGCGGCATGTGATGGTGAAAGGGGTGGACGATCAAATCATCACCGACGATGAACGACCTTTTATCATGCCACGCGCCGCACGAGAGGAGGGGAACTGACCATGCTGCTGTTAATGGAACCCTTTGGTTATCACTACATGCTCAACGCGATGTGGGTTTCCGCCATGGTGGGCGGACTCTGCGCGTTTCTCTCCAGCTATTTGATGCTTAAAGGCTGGTCGCTGATGGGTGATGCGCTTTCACACTCTATCGTGCCGGGTGTCGCGGGTGCTTACATGCTGGGTCTGCCGTTTGCGCTGGGCGCGTTTCTCTCGGGTGGGCTGGCGGCAGGCAGCATGCTGTTACTCAATCAGCGTACCCGCTTAAAAGAAGATGCAATCATCGGCCTGATCTTCTCCTCTTTCTTTGGTCTGGGCCTGTTTATGGTGTCGCTCAATCCGACTGCCGTAAACATTCAGACCATTGTGCTCGGCAATATTCTGGCGATTGCGCCAGAGGATATTCTCCAGCTGGCCCTGATTGGCGGGCTGTCGATCCTCATTCTGCTCTTTAAGTGGAAAGATTTGATGGTCACCTTTTTCGATGAGAACCACGCGCGCGCCATCGGGCTGCGGCCTGAACGGTTGAAACTCCTCTTTTTTACCCTGCTGGCGGTCTCAACCGTAGCGGCGTTGCAAACTGTCGGTGCGTTTCTGGTGATCTGTCTGGTGGTGACGCCAGGCGCGACGGCCTGGCTGCTTACCGATCGTTTTCCGCGGCTGCTGATGATTGCAGTCGCGATGGGCAGCATCACCAGTTTTCTCGGTGCATGGGCGAGTTACTATCTGGATGGTGCAACGGGCGGCATCATCGTGGTGGCGCAGACGTTGCTGTTCCTGCTGGCGTTTGTTTTTGCGCCAAAACATGGCTTGCTGGCTAACCGGCGTCGTGGCCGCCATCTATCCAAAAGGAGCCTGACTGATGTGGGTGGCTGAACCTTTCCAGTTCGCTTTTATGAACAGTGCCTTGCTTATCGCGCTGGTAGTGGCGATCCCCTGTGCGCTGCTGTCGGTGTTTCTGGTGCTGAAAGGCTGGGCGCTGATGGGCGATGCCATGAGCCATGCGGTGTTCCCGGGCATTGTGCTCGCCTGGATGGTGGGATTGCCGCTGGCGGTGGGTGCATTTGTTGCGGGACTATTCTGTGCTGTTGCCAGTGGCTTTTTGCAGGACAACAGTCGCATCAAGCAGGACACGGTTCTGGGAATCGTATTTTCCGGCATGTTCGCGGTGGGACTCATCCTCTACATCGCCGTGAAACCTGAAGTGCACCTCGATCATATTCTGTTTGGTGACATGCTGGGCGTTACCCGCGCTGATATTATTCAGACATCGATTATCGCAGCGGTGATCGTCGTAGTGATTGCGGTGAAATGGCGTGATTTTATGCTATTCAGTTTCGATCCCCAGCAGGCACAGATCGCTGGCTTACCTGCACGCTGGCTGCATTACGGACTGCTCTGCATGGTATCGCTGACCATTGTGGCAACGCTGAAGGCGGTGGGGATTATCCTGTCGATTTCGTTGTTGATTGCACCTGGCGCTATCGCGGTTCTGATCACCCGCCGCTTTTCACATGCACTACTGGTGGCGGTCGTGGTGTCGGTGCTGGTGTCGCTGAGCGGCGTTTATCTCTCGTTCTTTATCGACAGCGCGCCTGCACCCACCATTGTGGTGCTGTTTGCGCTCGTGTTCGTCGTTACGATGGTGATTGCGGGCCGTAAAACCCGGCAATTGGAACGTCAGCGGCTTAATGCCCGCTGACTGGCTATCGCGGCTGACACTCAGCCGCGATAGTGAACCGCCTCAATCAAAAGCGCGGGTGTGCTGCCTGCGGTTGTGATAGTAAAGGGAATCATCAGGGAAAGGTTCACAGCACTCAGCCAGCACCAGCACCAGACGGCCAATCTGAAGGTGTTCCGCAACGCTATCCTGCGGCACATAGCCGGTCCCCATCCCACTCAGCATCGCATCATTGCGCGATGAGAGTTGATTAAAGATTTACTGGCCTTGAATTTTGCTCAGAACTCTTTGCCATCACGCATACATTCCCCGCTATAGAGGCCCCGGCGTCGGTAGCCGCTGATGGATACCGTTCTGCCGCTGTAAATCATAGGGTGTTGCAGGTTTGCCATGCCGATCGCAATAGCTGCTGGCTGCCACCACGTTCCTATTCCAGTCCGGCCCGATGCGCACCGCCACTCTATCTTTTTCGACCTGTTCACCCAGTCGCGCGCGCGTCAAACGGCCACTGATAGTATCGGTCAGGCTGTTAACCACTGACACTTCCACATTTACATCGGGTAGCGCTGCAGTAAGGGCTTGAGCAGTGGCCAGAGTGTGTGGAGGTCAGCGCATATTCGCCTGCGGTGAGGCGAATGTAGTCTGAAACTTTACCCAGACCATTCGTCATATTGACCCGCTCGAACTCGATTTCGCTGACCAGCGCGGCGTGCGCGTTAATCAGCCGTTAGCCCGTTTCTGTCGGGGCCACGCAACGTGTGGTGTGCGCGAGTAAGCATAGGTTCAGACGCTCTTCCAGAGCGCGAATGGCGTGGCTCAGGGCGGATTACGACACCCCCGGTCTTGCGGCAGCCCGGGTGAAGCGGCGGTCCTCTACCCTCACCGCCAGAGAGAACAAATCACTAAATTTTGCTTTTAGCGTCGCCCCGCTGACCGGATAGAACAGTTCACGCTGCCGATACAGGTAATTTTCGATGTTACAGACAGTTTTGCTGCCTGACTGGATAGCAAGCCTGAAAGTGTGCTTCAGGTGAGCACTTTTTGCGGAATAATTAATGAGACAGCTGTATAAACCCTGTGAGCGCAACAGACAAAGTTATTTTTAAATAAAATTCATAAAATCAAAAGATTAAAAGCGCTATATCGAAGGTTTTATAACGCTTTATTTTCCTTTCCGCATCAGAAAACGCTAACTTTTTCCTGACATGCCCGCCAGGTTGCCAAAAAGCTGCTAAACCTTAACACAGAGATACGCGCGTAGAGATTAGGGTTATCACGATTTTCCCCGATTCAAATCCTGTCAGAAACATACCTATAAAAATTACATCTTTTAGCCCCCAACAATGGGAAGCAGACAATGTCGGAAAAAATATCGCTAACAATGCAGGTCAATGGCCATTCTCAACAGATGCAGGTCGATCCGCGCGTCACACTGCTCGACGCGCTACGTGAGCATCTTAACCTGACCGGTACCAAAAAAGGGTGCGATCAGGGGCAGTGTGGTGCCTGCACGGTGCTGATTAATGGGCAGAGGGTGCTGAGTTGCCTGACGCTGGCCGTTCAGGCGGACGGCGCCGAAGTGACCAGCATTGAAGGACTGGCCTCAAGCGAAGGTGAACTGCACCCGGTGCAACGCTGCTTTGTGGAAAATGACGCTTTCCAATGTGGTTACTGTACTCCAGGGCAAATTATGTCTGCCGTCGCCTGTATCAAAGAGGGCCATGCGGGTTCGGAAGATGAGATCCGTGAATATATGAGCGGCAACCTCTGCCGTTGTGGCGCTTATCCCCACATCGTGGATGCGATTAAACAGGCCGCAGCAGAGATGGCAAAGGAGTCCGCATGAATGAATTCAGCTGGAAAGTCGCGCAGTCGCCTGACGAGGCAGCAGCCCTGAAACAGCAGTCAGGCGGCCAGTTACTGGCGGGCGGCACCACGCAGCTTGATCTGATGAAGTGCGGAGTCTTCACGCCACCACAGTTAATTGGCGTCAGCGGATTAACTGCGCTTAAAAATGTGCAGTTTGACGACGAGAAAATCACTGCCGGTGCGCTGGTTACCATGAGCGCACTGGCTGATCATCCCGCCTGCCAGCTAAACGCGCCTGCTATCTATGGCAGTCTGTGGCAGGCCGCATCGCCACAGATTCGCAACATGGCCACGTTGGGCGGCAATTTACGGCAACGTACCCGCTGCGCCTATTACCGGGATCCGGCGACCTTTACAGCCTGCAACAAACGCCATCCCGGTTCCGGTTGCGCCGCACGGGATGGCGTCAACAGCAATCATGCGATCCTGGGTGCCAGCGATAGCTGCATCGCGGTTTATCCCGGCGATCTGGCGGTCGCGCTGGTGGCGTTTGACGCCATGGTGGTCGTGCAGAATCAGCGGGGCGAAACCCGTCGTATCGTGATTGATGATTTTTTCCTGTTGCCGGGTGACACGCCTGACCTGGAGCATGATCTGCGCGAGGATGAGATCATTGTGGCAATCGAAGTGCCGCAAACACCCTCTCTCCGTCACTCACACTACCTCAAAGTCCGTGACCGCAGTTCCTATGAGTTTGCTGCAGCCAGTGCAGCCGCAGGCTTCACGCTGGAGAACGGCGTGATGCGTCAGGTGCATATTGCGCTGGGCGGCGTGGCGACCAAACCCTGGCGGGCCAGATCGGTGGAGCAGGCGCTGGAGGGCCAGCCGTTCAATGAAGAGACGGTGTTCCAGGCGGCAGAACTGATGACACAGGAGACGCAGGCGCTGAACCACAACGCCTATAAAGTGAAACTGGTGCCGCGTGTGATTGCACGCGCGCTGATGGCAGCAGGAGAAACCGCATGAGTAACGTAAACGAAAAATCGCCTCGGGATTTACAAATGGCGACGGCGGCGAACTCAGCGGCAGCCCGTACTGACCTTGATCTGCAAAGTGATACAGCCACGCCTGAGACTGAAACTACCCGCCCGATTGAGGGACTGGGCACTGCGCGCTCACGGGGTGACGGCAAAGTAAAAGTGACCGGTGAGGCGCGGTATGCGGTAGAACATCAGCCGGAAAATCCGCTCTATGGCGTGGTGATCCAGTCCACCGTCGCCAGCGGCCATATCAGCCGGATGTCGACTGATAAAGCGCAGCAGGCAACGGGTGTGGTGGCGGTTTATACCCATCTGAACAAACTGAAGATCAACAAACCTACCGCGATTGCGGACGGCGGTGCGGCGCAGTCAACCTACACCCCGATTCAGGACAATGTGATTATTCACAACGGTCAGAACATTGGTCTGGTGGTGGCAGAGACTTTTGAGCAGGCGACGTATGCTGCCACGCTGGTGGAAATTGAGTATGAAACCTCACCTGCGCTCATTTTTGCTACTGATGAGGGCGTCGAGCCGAAACCGGTGTCGAAGCAGGATATCGAGATGGGCGATGCCCAGACAGCAATGCAGCAGGCCGAGGTGCGTCTCAGTCAGCGCTATACCACACCGCGCGAATACAACATGCCGATGGAGCCACACGCCTGTGTTGCTGAGTGGCAGGATGGACACATTACTGTCTGGGAGCCGAGCCAGTGGGTCGCGGGCGCGCAGGCGGAAATTGCCGAATGGATGGGCATTGACGTTGAAGACGTGCGGATCATTTCGCCTTATGTCGGCGGTGGATTTGGCTCAAAGCCGGTGCCGTATACTCACGTCGCGCTGGCCAGTGTCGCATCGCGGGCGCTGAAGCGTCCGATCAAAGTGTCGCTGACGCGTCCGCAGACCTTTACCGGCCTCGGTGGACGTCCTGCCACCTCACAGCAGCTGGAGCTGGGCGCCTCGCGTGACGGCAAAATCCAGGCGATTATCCAGCGCAGCTTCAGTGAAACGTCATTAATTGATGTGTTCGCTGAAAACTGCAGCAAAGTCACTGCCCGCATGTATGCAGTGGGTAACGTCTCCGCACAGCATCAGGTCAGGCCGATCAACACCGTAACGCCAGGCTGGATGCGTGCGCCAGGCGAAAATCCCAGCGCTTTTGGTCTTGAAGTGGCGATGGATGAGATGGCCTATGCCCTGAACATCGATCCACTGGAGCTGCGTCTGCGCAACTGGGCGGACAAAGATTATCAGCTCGATCTGCCGTGGAGTTCGCGTCGCCTGAAAGAAGCCTATCAGAAAGGGGCTGAAGCCTTTGGCTGGGACAAGCGCATCATGACGCCGCGCTCAATGCGCGAAGGACGTGAACTGATTGGCTGGGGCATGGCCTCGGGCACCTATCCGGTCAACAAACTGCCGGCAGAGGCGAAAATCATTCTGACGCCGCAGGGCAACTTTGTGGTGCAGTGCGCCGGTGCGGATATCGGCACCGGAACCTATACCATTCTGGCGCAGACCGCTGCCGACATTCTGGGCGTTGCCTCCACCAGCATTGAAGTTCAGCTGGGTGATACCGCGCTGCCGCGTGCGGGTGTGGCGGGGGGGTCGCAGCTGGCGGGCAACGTGACCGCGGCGGTTAATGACACGGCCAAACGGATGCGCGACCAGCTTCTGAAGCTGGCCAGCGAACTGCCACAGTCGCCACTGAAAGGCACACTTGTGTCTCAGCTCACGCTGAATGGCGATGGGATACAGCATAACCGGCGCAGCGATCTCGCCGTTTCCTATGCTCAGCTGGCGACGCTGTCCCCGGCAGAGAGTCTGACGGTGAAAGGCGGCACCTTCCCGGACGATATGTCAGAAAGCGAGCGCGACAAGATGGTGCGTAACCTTAATGACGGCACCCGCCCCGAAAAGTTCTCTGCCCACAGCTGGAGTGCGCAGTTTGTTGAGGTCCGGGTTGATGAAGATTTCGGCACCATCCGGGTTAAACGGATGGTGGCAGCACTCGACAGCGGTCGTCTCTACAACCCGAAACTGGCGCGCAGCCAGTGGATTGGCGGCATGATTATGGGCGTCGGTCAGGCGCTGATGGAAGAGGGCATCGTCGATCCGCGCAATGGTCGGGTGATCAATAACAACCTGGCGGACTATCTGGTACCGGTTAACAGCGACATCCCGAGCATTACCACTATTAACGTTGGTGAGCCCGATTTTGAGGCGACGACCATGGGCGGTAAAGCGGTGGGTGAGCTGGGTATCGTCGGCGTGGCGGCGGCGATCAGTAATGCGGTTTTCCATGCTACGGGCAAGCGGGTGCGCGACTTACCGATTACTCTCGATAAGATTATCTGAGCCTGTGCCTGACCTGCTGCCAGCAGGTTGATCTGTGGATATGCGGGCGCGGGCTGAAGCCTGCGCCCGTTTTTCACGCTTAGCGGAGAGAAAGAGTGAAGATAGCGTTGGTTGTGCTGGCTGCGGGGCTGAGTCGGCGTTTTCGCCAGCAGGCGCGTGAGCATAAGCTGCTGGCCGACCTGGATGGCAAACCGGTGCTGCAACGCACGCTGGAGCAGGCGGCGGCCAGTGGGCTTGACCTGTTTGTGGTAACGCGCCCGGACGCTTCTGCAGTTCAGGCGCTCTGCACGCAGGCGACCCTGGTGCTGTGTGACAGCGGCGGGCTGGGCGAATCGATCGCCGCGGGGGTTAACGCCAGCCGCGACTATGATGGCTGGCTGATTGCGCTGGGCGATATGCCTTTTGTCACGTCTGAAAGTTACCGCGCCGTCAGCGCTGCGCTGGCGGATGCCCCGATCGTCAGACCGTGGATCGACGGCAGGCCGGGCCATCCGGTGGGCTTTCAGCACCGCTGCTACCCGATGCTGAGCACGTTACAGGGCGATGCGGGGCCACAAGCGACGGTCAGATCATCGGCCCTTCGGCTGCCGCTTCACGATCGCGGCTGCCTGTGTGATATCGATCTCCCCGCCGATCTCCAGTTAATAAAGGAGTTTTCATGATAACGCTGGATCAACGCGTGATTAATGCGGCAATGCGCAGTTATCAGGCGGGCCAGCAGGTCTGGCTCTGCACGGTGTTGCGCACCTATGGCTCTTCGCCGCGCGCGCCGGGCACCCTGATGACAGTTAATGAAACCGGCGCGTACTGTGGCTCGCTATCAGGTGGCTGCATTGAAGAGGATTTTCTGGCGCAGCTGGCAGCGGGTGCCTATCGCGCCAGCAGTCAACGGGTGCGGTACGGCGAGGGCGGGATACGTCCTGACGTCAGCCTGCCGTGCGGTGGCAGCCTGGAGATCGTCATTGAGCATTTGCCGCCCGATGACACCACGCTGGCGCTGCTGACGGCAATGCAGTGCGCGCTAAGCGGGCAACAGCCGATGGTGAAAATGCTACGCCCCGGCGAACGCGCGCAGTGGGAAGTGATCGCCACCGATCGGGGGCTGCCTGCGCTGGATGCCAGTGAGCAGTTGATGTTACTGCCCGTAGGCGCGATACCGGAACTGCTGATCGCAGGCTACTCCAGCGTGGCGTTTGAGTGTATCCGGCTTGGACAGATCCTGGGTTTTCATGTGCGGGTCTGTGAGCACCGTCCGCAAATGTTGACGGAGCTGGAGAGTCACTTTAGCGGCGCGGATAACGTGACGCTGGTGTCACAGCACCCGGCACGTTGGCTGGAGCTGAACGGGGCGCACGCGGCGGTGGCGATTGTGGCGCTGACCCACGATCCTCGCATCGACGATTTGACGATGATGGAAGCGATCGCCACGCCAGCCTTCTATATCGGCATCATGGGTTCGGCGAAAAACAGCGAGAAACGGCGGGCGCGACTGCAACGAATCGCCGGAATGGATCGTGCCGAACTGGATCGCATCCATGCGCCCATCGGCCTGCCTATCGGCAGCAAAACTCCGGCAGAGATTGCGCTGTCGGTGATGGCCGATATCGTCCGGGTGAAGAATCGCGGGCAGTCAGCCGCCTGAACCCGGCGTCGCCTCGGGTGCCAGCCGGTAGAGGTAGCTGCCCGACCAGGGGATCGGCAGGAAATCACGGAACATCTGCCGCAATGTCTGTTCAGGATCGACATCACGGAACAGTTGCGGATAGAGCGTGGTGGCAAAGAATTCTGTCGCCACTACGTGCCACGGACTGAGGTAAAAGTTGTGCCAGATTGCCCCGGCGTGACCGTCCCGCAATGCCGTCAGCTGCTTTAGCGCATTCTGCTGGCTGGTCAGTGCCAGCAGGCTCTGCCGGGTCTGCGCCGCCGTGACGGCGGGGCCGAGTTTCAGTGCCCCCGCCTCATCAGCGCTGCCGGTGCCGGTGGCAAAGTAGTAGTCTGGCTGTGCGGCAATCACGCGCTCTTCACTCAGCCGCCCGAACACCCCTTTTATCTGCTGACTGGCGATGTTATCGCCCCCGGCAAACCGCAGCAACTCACCAAGATTACCATTCACCGAGGTCACGCAGCATTCACTGCGCCGTCCGAGGTGCAGCTGCAACAGTACGGTAGGTTTAGGGCCGTGATAGCGCGCCAGCCGGCTCTCAATGCGCTGCATATGGCTGTGGTAAAAGCGATTAAAGTCAGCCGCCCGCTGTGGCTGATTCAGCACCTCGCCAAGCAGGGTGATGCTGCGCTCGGTATTTTTCAGCAGCTCAACCCGCAGATCGATCTTCACCACCGGGATATGCGCCGCGCTGAGCATCTTCTCCAGCACTGCTCCGCTTTCACTGCCGCGCGCCAGCTGCGGCAGGATCACCAGGTCCGGTTTCAGTGCGATCACCTGTTCGGGATTCATGTCATTGACGCCATCCAGACCCAGAACCGGAATATCTTCCATCTGCGGAAACTTACTGGCAAAAATTTGCCAGGTCTGGGGATCATACTTTTTCAGATCCTGCGGCCAGCCAGCGATATGCTGCAGGGGATTGCCGGGCGTCAGCAGCGCGACGCTATAGAGCATCCGGCTTTCACCCAGCACAATACGCTGCGGATGATCGGGGATAGTAACCTGGCGGCCGGTGATGTCGGTCAGCGTACGTGCATCCGCCCCGGCGCTGGCCACTATCACGGTGAGCATCAGCAGCGCACAGCGTAGCCATTTAAAATTCAACACGGGCCTGTACCATCAGATTGCGGGTTTCACCTTCACGGACGCGCAGATTGCCGCCGCTTGAACTGTAATAGTGCTTATTAAACAGGTTATTGAGATTCAGACGCAGCTGGGTTTTTTCACCGAACAGGCGGTTATTCCACGCCACGAAGCTGTCTGCCACCACATAGTCAGGCAGGGTGAAACTGTTATCGGGATCACCTGCACGGCTGCCAACGTAGCGTGCGCCGCCGCCGAGTCGCAGTGAGCCAGGCAGACCGGTAACCTGCAGTTCATGACTGAGATAGAGCGCACCGGCATGACGCGGCGCATTCTGCAAGCGATTACCGTTGTTATCCGGATTGACCCGATCACTGACGATTTCCGCCTGATCATAGCTGTAATTCGCATTCAAATCCCAGCCGGGTGAAATCTCGCCGTTCAGCTCAAATTCAGCCCCGGTCGAGCGCGCCTTATCAATGGCTCGCGTGCTGCCATTGATATTCAGCGACATCGCTTTCTCATCTATCCGATAGAGCGCCACACTGGCGAACAGTTTCGGTGAAAGCTGCCATTTACTGCCGACTTCCCAGTTGGTGCCCTGTTCCGGTTTGCCGACATTGCCATCATCATCCACGTCGGTTGACGGCGTGAACGACTTGCTGACGCTGGTGTAGAAAGAGAGGTCAGGCGTGAATTTGTAGATCACTCCCGCCTGCGGCAGAAACTTATTGCCCTCGTCATTCAGGGTTTCCACCTGCGGATCAAAACCGCGGGAGGCGCGCTGTTCATAATGCTGGTAACGTCCGCCCAGCACCGCAATCCAGTCAGATGAAAGCGAAATGCTGTCTTTGGCGTAGATCGACCGGCTATGAATACGGTTCAGATTATTAGCTGCTGCGCTATTTTCCGTGCTGGCGTCAGTGACCGGTGATAGCTGATCATAGTCGGGATTGAAGTAATTGAACTGGCGGTTGACATTGCCCAAATACTGATGGGCACGATAAGTCTGGTTCATCTCATAATCGGTGCCCACCACCAGCGCGTGCGACATGCCCATAATCTCCGGGTTGCCCAGCAGGTCCCAGCTCAGGTATTTGGTTTTATGGTTAAAACCGCGATTGGCATCGGCCCGACGCGTCACCACGCCGCTGCTGGCATTCACCGCCGTCACGCGCACTTCATTGTTGTCATAGCGCCGCTGATTCCAGCCCAGCGTTAACCGGGTGCGCCACTCATCATTAAACTGCCACTCATAGTGAGCATTCAGGGTTTTGTTATGGCCCCATGCGTGATTGGCTTTGTCATCCAGACGATCTTTATAACCGATATCAATCGGCCTGCCATCGATAAAGGCCGTGCCGCGATCGTAAGGAATGTCATAGCGGTAGTCGGCATAGGTGATCAGAAAACTGGCCTGCTCGCCATACCACTGCAGCGACGGTGCCAGCAGTGTGTGCTCTTCACTGCCAAAGTTGCGCCAGTAATCCTGATTCTGCTTTTCGGCGATCAGCCTGAAGGCGAAGCCGTTGCCCAGCGGACCGGTGACATCCAGCGTGCCTGCACCGCCACCTTCACTGGTGTAACGTCCGCTGACGCTAGAGTGCCAGCTGTATTGCGGCTTTTTGCTGACCACATTGATAATGCCACCCGGATTCTGAATGCCGTACAGCAGAGAGGACGAGCCTTTCAGCACCTCAACCCGCTCAGTCGTGGCATCAAAATTCAGCCCCTGACTACTGCGGATCCCATCCCGGTAGATGGAGCCATCGGCGTTGCTGCCAAACCCGCGTCGTACAAAGCCATCTTCAGTGCCAGCCAGCGTGTTCGCTTCGGTCACACCGCTGACAAAGCGCATCGCATCCGCCAGTGAGCTTGCCTGGTAATCGTCCAGTTGCTGCTGCGTGACCACGCTGACCGACTGCGCCTCATCGACCCGCGCGGTTGGCATTTTGCTGGCGACGCTACTCTGGCTGGCGCTGTAGTTTCCCTCTGAACTGGCATCAGCGGTTACGGTCATATCGGGGGTGCTGTCGGTTGCTGCATTGACCTGTGGCAGCATGATGCTGCTGCAGATTGCCACGACCAGAGCGGGGTGTCGGGCCGGATATCGGGTGTCTGTACTGTTTTTCATTTTTCTTTTCGTTTCTGAAGCTGGCTGTTTCTGAAGCAAACAACGCCCTGATGGCTGACAAACTGTCTGTCAGGCAGGGCTACCTGGAGGTGTTTTGCAATATGCAGTCGTTAAACAAAGAAGGTCAGCATCAGGTTTGAGTAAGGGCTTTACACCGACCGGACGACAACACTTCTCATCTGTAATTGAGAATCATTCAAACATCCGGTAATGTAGTAGTAAACATAATTTTAGAGTAAATCACTACATGTTTGCTGCTTCGATTATTACTTAATCAGGGTTTGGTTTTAGTTTTATTTCCTTGAAAAAAAAGATTATTTTAAGATTAAAAGATGGCAGGGTAGGCTAAATCCACATATTCTGCGGGTGAAATAGAAAACAGCATTACGGTTTTACTACATCTTTTCGGTCCAGAACGCATCCGTTGAGCCAGACCGACGAGGAGCTTTCAGGACTTTTGACCCCAGCAGCAGGAGTGGCATGAAACAGAACCGGGCAGTTAGAAACAGAGTGGATGTGGTGGCAGACCGCCTTCGCGCCCGCGAAAAGCAGCTCTCTCCCCGTCTACTGGCGGTGGCACGCTATATCGATCAACAGCGGGAAACGGTGCTGGAGAGCACTGCAATGGAGATCGCCGTGGCGAATCATACTTCAGATGCCACCGTGATCCGCGCCATTCAGGCGCTGGGTTTTAGCGGACTGCGCGATCTGAAACAGACACTCAAGGCCTGGTTTGGCCCCTCGCTGACCTCCGAAGATAAGATGATCACTACCGTCAGTGAGGTAACCAGCGACGTCAACAGCGCTATCGACTTTGTGCTGGAGGGCCACCGACACGCCTGTGAGGCGTTGTCGCAGCCGCAGAATCGCGTGGCGGCAGCGGATGCCGTGGCGCTGCTGGGTGAAGCGCGGGAAGTGGCTATTTTTGGCATTAATGCCTCAGGTATTCTGGCAGATTACAGCGTGCGGTTGCTGAACCGCATCGGTCTGCCTGCCTTTTCACTCAATCGTGCCGGTATTGCTTTGGCAGAGCAGATGTTGGCGCTGCAGCGTGGCGATGTGCTGGTGATGATGGCGCAACAGTCGGCTCACCGGGAAGGCACTACCGTGGTACGTGAAGCGAAACGGCTTGGTATTCCGATTATTCTGCTGACCCACGCCACCGACTCTTTTTTCGCTCGCGAGGCGAATGTGGTGATCAATGTGCCCCGAGGCGGTGAAAAAGGGCGCATTCCCCTGCACGGCACGATTATGGTCTGTCTGGAGATGTTGATCCTGTCGGTTGCTTCTACGCTGCCGCAGCGCACTGTTAAAACCATGAAACGGTTGCAGGATCTCTATCGTGGGCTGAAACCCGCCAGCAAAAAGTAGTTTCTGTTACTCAGCCGTGCCCGCTGCTGACCGGTATTTCATGTCAGCCGGAAGGTCATGGCTCATCTTTACGTCAAATTTCCCCGCTTTGCGAGCGCGATCGCGCCTTTTCTGCTGCCAATCTACTCAGACGACTACGCTTACAGCGTGCTGCGCCTCCAGGGGCAGTTCTTACTCTTTTTCTCACCAAAATTTGATTTGTGCGGAGCTGCTGATGAAACCCCTTCACGCGCAATACCTTTTCTGCTTTGCGACCCTGAGCCTGCTGTCGCCGCTGCCTGCGGCGGCATGGAGCGATGTCACCGTCTTTGGCGATAGCCTCAGTGATGGCGGGAATGTAGGACGATTTACCTATGATGGCGCGACACATCCGCTCTATGACGAGATCGTGGCGCAGTCGTTGGGTGATACCCTGAGGCCCTCATCCCAGGGCGGAAGCAACTATGCCGAGGGCGGCGCAGTCGCGGTGTCGGCGATCAACCCCCTGTTAAACACGCAGGATCAGCTTGATAGCTATCTTGCAGCACGTGGCGGACGGGCTGATCCGGAAGGGCTCTATATCCACTGGATTGGTGGCAATGATTTAGCGGCGGCAGCCCTTTCGCCACTTGCTGCCGCACAGATAGTGGATAACAGCGCCAGTGCGGCGGCCTCACAGATCAGCCGGTTGCTGAATGCTGGCGCCGGAACGGTGATTGTGCCCACTGTGCCCAATGTGGGGGCAACGCCCGCCCTGCTGCAGGCGATTCTTCAGACCCTGGGCCCAGCCGCACAACCTGCCACGGCGGCGCTGTTTCAGTCGTTGAGCACCACCACCACCCCTGACCGTGCCGCAAGAGAGCAGGCGATTGAAACTGCTCTTGGCGAGGCGGCCGGACAGATCTCTTCGATTCCGCTTATCCGGGCGGCCCTTGCGCAACAGCTGATTGCCGCCTGGCAGCTACTCAGTCAGGAGGCAGCAGCACTGACTGACCGTTACAATCAGGCTGAAGAGCAGGGGCTGGTGGCAGCACGCGGGAACATCGTTCGAGTGGATATTAATGGCCTGTTTAATGAGGTGATTGATCATCCCGGCCTGTATGGACTGAGCAATACGGCCGGAATGGCCTGCCCGCCAGGCGTCTCGGCAATGGACTGTACCGCCTCGACGCCAGGATTTTCGCAAGCTCAACAGTATCTGTTTGCCGATCGACTCCATCCCAGCCCGACAGTTCATGCGCTGATTGCCGATTATATTCAGTCGGTGCTGAATGCACCGTTACAGGTAGCAGCGCTGAGTCAGGCGCCGTCGGTACTGGTGGGCGATGCGCACAGTACGCTGGATGGCCATCTGCAACAGCAGCGTCAGCAGCCCGCCAGCGCGGGAGAGTTTACCGTTTTCGGCGGTTATGCCGGGCAGCAGCGCGATTTCCGCGGCGACAGCCTGTTGGATGGCGATGCCATCAGTGCCACCGGCACCGTGGGTGTGGGCTATCAACTGACCGATCACTGGCAAGCCGGGGCGATGCTCTCCGCCACTTCGCAACGTCAGGATCCCTCACCGCGTTACGATTACCGTTTACGCGGCAATCTGGTGGCGCTCTGGAGTCAGCTCAGTTATCTCGATCGGGGATGGATTAATGCTGATGCCCATTATGCCAATCTCAACTTTGATGATATTGAGCGTCAGGTCAGACTGGGGCCTGCGACCCGCACGGAAAAGAGCAGCAGTGACGGTAAAGTGCTGGGGATGCGGCTGCAGACGGGCTGGGATTTGCCGCTCGGTCGCTATGTTTCCACCGGGCCGGTAGCCAGTTATGCGCTCGACTACACCCAGGTCGATGGCTATAAAGAAGAGGGCAGCAGCAGCACCTCAATGCGCTTTGGTGACCAGACGCTGCATTCTCAAATCGGCGCACTGGGCTGGCGCATTGACAGCAAAGACCTGCTGATCAATCCCTGGGCGCAGGTCAGCTATAACCACCAGTTTGGTGACAGCGAGTCGGCGGTGACCGCCGGACTGACATCGACCCGCACCGCCTTTACCCGCAGCAGCGGTTCCCGCGATGATAACTGGATAGACATGGCTGTAGGTGCCAGTGTGCCGCTGGGCACATCGGTGAATGCGTTTGCCGGCGTTTCGGCGGTGACAGGCAACAGCGACTATCATCAGATCACCTGGAACGCTGGACTTAACGCCCGCTTTTGACCTGGCTGGTTTGCTAAGTGATAAACAGAGATACGCCGCCCCCCCCCGCTATCAGGATGATGGCGGCGGGCGAGGTTGCGGAAAGGCCAGGCGTTTGCGCTTTTCATGGCGAAGTCTGGCGTCTGTTTTTTCCCCTGACATCCAGTTTTCACGCTTCGATCAGCGCCGACTGCGCCTCAAGCTCGCGAACCCGCGGTATGACTTCGCGGCCAAAGAATTCTACCTCTTCATGAAAGTGCAGAAACGCCAGCAGCAGCAGATCCACACCGGCCTGCTTCAGTTCGATAATCCGTTCTGCAATCTGCTGCGGTGTGCCAATCAGATTGGTTTTAAAGCCGTCGTTGTACTGCACCAGATCCTCAAACGAGGATTTCGCCCAGTTTCCCTCTCCTTCGGGTGAGGCACTGCCGGCATTTTTGACCTCATGCTGAAAGCCTTTCACCGCATCCGGGTTAGCTTTGCTGATGATCTCCTGCAACACCGCCTGTGCCTGCTGTTCGCTCTCCCGCGCAATGACAAAACCATTCAGTCCGATTCGAACCTGATGCTGATGGCGTCCGGCTTTTTCACGGATGTCCGCAACCTGCAGACGGACGCCATCCGGGGTATTACCGTTGGTGAAATACCAGTCTGACACCCGGGCGGCCATGTCGCGCGCCGCTCGTGAACTGCCGCCCTGGAAAATTTCCGGCAGCGGTGACAGAGGTTTGGGTTTCATTGCGTAGTCACGGAAGCGGTAAAAGTCACCGGCAAAGCTAAAGCTCTCTTCGCGCCAGATGCCTTGCAGGCAGAGGATAAACTCTTCTGAGCGCAGATAGCGCTCTTCGTGATCGAGCCAGGGTTCACCAATCGCCTTGAACTCGCCCCGGAACCAGCCACTGACAATGTTAACGGCAATACGTGGCCCATAAAGATGGCTGATGGTGGCAATCTGCTTTGCCGCTAATACCGGATTCCACGGGCCGGGCAGCAGGGCAGCAATCACTTTTAATTTCGACGTGTGGCTGAGTAAATCCTGTGAAAAAGTTACCGATTCATGCTGATTATCCGCACCATATCCGGCGGTAAAACGGATCTGCGTCAGCGCATAATCAAAACCCGCCTGTTCGGCGATCTGCGCCAGTTTACGGTTGTATTCGGCATCCCAGCGGGTACGCTGCTCTATCTGACTGATCACCAATCCGCCCGAGACATTTGGCACCCAGTAGGCGAACTGCAAAGGTTGAGTGACTGACATAATTTGCTCCTGGTATATATCTGAATTAATGGCAATATTAAATTTTCCAAACTTTCAGGTATAAAGCAGTAAGGTAGAGCATTAATCATGCCAGAGAGTAAGCGACTGTTTATATTGTGTTAATTTACAAGCTGCATTGAGAAACTGTTGCAAACGCAGCAGTACGGAAACAGCCGGGTTGCCAATGCGGCAGCATTTCATGATCCCATGTCATTGTAGAAAGGTCGCTGCCGCACGAGCCAGGCAGCATTCGCATATACCGGCGTAGCAGTGATAACCTGGCAGACGGATTCAAAGCTGGAGAACATCATGATTGTCAGACAGGCATCGCCCGAAGAGGCGCACACGTTATGGAACATCCGAAATCTGGCAATTCGTCATGGCTGCCAGCACGTCTATCCGCCTGATGTGATTGCCGCCTGGACGCCGGATCGGATGCCCGCCAGCTTTCCTGCGATGATTCGCGTGAATCCGTTTTTCGTGATTGATGGTCCGGACGGCGTGCCGGTTGCCACCGGTTCGCTGGATCTCGCCGCCGCCACTGTTGAAGCCATTTTTACGCTGCCCGACTTCACCGGACAGGGATTGGCGGGTCTGATCATCGACTCCATCAAAGCGGAGGCGCTGCAGCGCGGCTATCGCCGTCTGACGCTCGCGTCAACCCCCAACGCCGTGAGCTTTTATCGGCGGCATGACTTCCAGCAACTGAGAGAAAGCCTCTATCCGTCAAAGCTGGCGGGCAGCGCGTTGCGCTGTATTGAGATGGCGATTGACCTGTGAACGCCCGCTGCCGACAGGCTGGCAAAATGCGGTAAAAGTTTCCCGCGCAAAGACTTCGCAAGCCCCCGCCGGTAAGGTATAGTCCGCGTTTTTGGGAGGAACCATGCTGACTGAGTCATCAACGCGTCTTAATAAATACATCAGCGAGAGCGGTATCTGCTCCCGCCGTGACGCCGATCGTTACATTGAGCAGGGCAACGTGTTTATTAACGGCAAACGCGCCACTGTGGGCGCGCAGGTATTTGCAGGCGATGTGGTGAAGGTGAATGGTCAGCGTATTGAGCCGCGCGATGAAGATGATCTGGTGCTGATCGCCCTGAATAAGCCGGTGGGTATCATCACCACCATGGAAGAGGGCGAGCGCGATAACATCAGCGATTTCGTCAACCACAGCAAGCGGGTCTTCCCGATTGGCCGACTCGATAAAGATTCTCAGGGCCTGATTTTTCTGACCAACCACGGCGATCTGGTTAACAAGATCCTGCGGGCCGGTAATAATCACGAAAAAGAGTATGTCGTTACCGTCGACAAGCCGGTCACGGATGAATTTATTGCCGGGATGAGCGCAGGCGTGCCGATGCTGGGCACGGTGACCAAAAAGTGCAAAGTGAAAAAGGAAGCCCCCTTTGTCTTCCGTATTACGCTGGTTCAGGGGCTAAATCGCCAGATTCGCCGAATGTGTAAGCATTTTGGCTTTGAAGTGACGAAGCTTGAGCGTACCCGCATCATGAACGTCAATCTCAAGGGGTTGCCGCTGGGGGAATGGCGCGATCTCACCGACGACGAACTTGTTGAGCTGTTTAAACTGCTGGAGAACTCCTCGTCAGAAGACAAACCCGCGAAGAAAGCCAAAGCCCCGGTGAAAGCCGCTGCCGCAAAGAAACCGCCCAGGAGTGCTGCCAGACCGGCTGAAAAAGCCGATGCGAACGGTGCCTCACGTAAGCGCTTTGTCCAGCCGGGACGTAAGAAAAAAGGGCGCTAATGCCTATCCGATGCAGAGAGTGAAATCCTCGCTCTCTGCGTTAATGTTCTGCGCTATCAACCGAGCATCACGGAATGATCCGGGCCGTCCGAAAGCGTGCAAACAGATCGCAAAACATCTCATCTGTTGCCCGATAACCGTGAAATCCCGCACGCCTTAGCTTGCTGCCGTCGCCAAACATGTCGTAGTTCCAGCCAAATACAAAATCAGCGAAGGCACCATCACTGAGTGCCAGGATATCGGGCTGGACTAACGCATTCTCAGTGGCGATGTCCCGCCATAACGCACGATAGTCCCGAAATATCTGTCGGAAGGACAGCGAAACTGGCGGTGCAATCTCCAGTTCAAACCACTCGGCAATCACAGGCCACAGTTCACTCCAGCGCCAGAGATCCCCATTATTAATATTAAACGCCTGATTTCGCGCGTCAGCGTTGCACGAGGCCCAGATCGTGGCGTCGGCCAGCAGTGTGGCCTCGGTAAAATCGACCATGCTGTGCCAGGTTTCCCGCGAACCCGGGAAGCGAAGAGGTAGCCGCGACGCGCGACAGAGTGAAGCATACAGCGCCAGACTCAGCGCCAGATTCATGCTGTTGCCAGGCCGTTCACTGCCAACGACGCCGGGCCGTATCGCACTCCAGTGCCAGGCTTTATCCTGCTGCTGTGCGGTCAGCCAGTTTAGCTGCGCGGCGTTGAACTCGGCACCCGGCACGCCGGGATCACTCTCCCGCGCCGGGGTTTTAAACCGTCCGAGATGGGCACCATACACTTTGTATCCCTGCATCAGGCTAACATGCTCAAGGGGGGCAATGTCCTCCATTGCCTGAACCAGATTTTGCAGCATGGCCAGATTTGGCCCGACCATCGCCCCCCAGTCAGAGGCGTTCAGCCAGGCGCTGTAAAAGATATGTGTGACGTTGCTGAGCGAGGAGAGCCGCTGCTGGCTCTGTTGCCTATCGCACAGATCAACCGCGATGACGTCTGTTCCGCTCACGGCAAAGTCTGATCGGTGAGTCAGGGCGGTGACCTGCCAGTGGTTTGTTACCAGCGCCTGACTCAGTTGCTGACCGACAATTCCGCTGGCACCGGCCACCAGCGCTACCTTGTTACCCTGCGTCGTTTTCATATTCACAGCCTTATTTAAAGAGAAACCGCATTCTCACCTGCGTTTAATTCTGATTAAATCCCCTTAAACGGATATCACTTATCAGGAAAATAAATAAATGCAGAATAAGCTGAATGCGATTAAGACCTTTATTCGGGTAGCGGAAGCGGGATCTTTTTCGGCGGCGGCACGGCAAAACGGGATGAAGCAGTCGGCAGTGAGCCAGCAGATTGCCGCGCTAGAAGAGGCGCTGGGCGTGGTGCTGCTGCATCGCACCACGCGAACTATGGCGTTAACGGAGCACGGTCAGCATTATCTGCAACAGGTCAGGCAACTGCTCAGCGCGATGGAGGATCTGGAGCAGCAATTGCGCCCCGGGTCTCAGCCTCTTCATGGCAAACTGCATATTCAGCTGCCCAGCGGCATAGGACAGCGATTAATGCCGCACCTGATTGCATTCCAGCAGGTACACCCAGCCCTGCGTCTGAATATTGCGCTGGAGGATCGCCTCTCGGACCTCATTGCGGAAGGCGTTGATGTGGCTATCCGTCTCAGCGAATCGCCGCCCGCCACACTGGCTGCCCGTTCACTGACCACGGTTGAAACCGTGCTGGTGGCTTCCCCGGACTGGATAGCGCGTAACGGCATGCCGCAAACACCCGATGACCTACAGCACCATCCCCACATACGTTTTAGCGGCGTGTTGCCCGATGCGCCGCTGCAGTTGGTGTCCGCGACAGTAAGGGTGTCTGTGCCGGTGGAAAGTGTGTTTCGGACTAACAACAGTGATGCATTAATGCAGGCTCTGGCGGCGGGACTCGGGATCGGCGGTTTACAGACCCTGATTGGCGCAGACGCGCTGGCATCTGGCAGGCTGATGCGGATTTTACCGGCCTGGCGGCTTCCAGACCGCTATCTGTATGCTGTTTTCCCCGATGCCCGTTTCATTCCTGATAAAGTGCGTCAACTGGTGGCGCGGTTAAATGAGGTGCTGGTGGTGATGCGGGGTGCTGAGCAGAGCCAGACCTGACGCCCAGGCTGTCTTATTGAACGGCAGGGTGCAGCAGAACCCCGAGATGTTGAAATTCCTTGCGAAGCTCTGACATGCCTGCCCGTATGGCTGGCATCGCATGACATCACGGAGGCTTCCAGCCACCCTCGCATGCCTGACGAGGCTAAACCTGACACCCCTCTGCCCCGATTATGTCGTACGTTCCACGCCTCCCCCCGATTTTAATGTGCTCACATTCAGAACAACGACACTTTTCACCCTGATAAGGGCGTGGCAGGATAAGCGCAATCTACCAAGGAGTGTGCCTGATGTTACTGAAAGGTATGAGCGATCCGCTGCTAAAAGCGTATCAGCATCCCAAATCACGGATGATGATCAGCCGTTTCAGGGGGCTGGCAGGGGATCGAAGACTCAGTGACTGGCAGGCATTCTGTATTCTGGTCACGGGCTTTACCAATTACTGGTACGTGCAGGCAGGTCACTACACTATTAATGTCACGCTGACCAAAACCCGCCAGTTTGACTTCCTGCAGGACTTTCTTCACTTCACGGTCACACTGGATGGGTTAATTGGGGATGAACATTTTCGTAACCCGGACTTTGTGCTGCCGCATTACGATGTACCGTATGAATTCTGCCGCTGGCGCAACAAGCGCGGCTATGACGCATTAACCACCTATGTCAGTAAGCAAGGTGTGAAATCCCATAAAGGGAAGTTTGTCGCTTCGGAAGGTTTATTACCTGAAGAGCAGGTGATGAAATGGGAAGGCGTGGTTAATGTCTATGATAAAACCTTTTTCAGCGTGGCTAACTTCAATACTACCCAGGCATTTCTGATCAAAGATATCAGTAAATCTATTCAGGAAGGATTACTAAAGCACCTGAGTTTTTACCGTGATCTGTTTCACTATATTTTCCCCACGCCAGCGGAGGCGCGTTTACAGGCACGTGACGACAGGCGCTATCTGGCTAAAAGATAGCGTCCGGGCATGTTCCCTCGGCTCAATAGCATCAGCATGATTTAACCACTGAAATGCTGCGCACTTTACCATTCACTGGTGGGGAAACAATCGCGGTTGCCGTCAAAGGGAATTTCCGTGTTGACCGCTTTACTATTGTGCGACGCAACGATTGCGGATGGCGTGATAGCGATGGTGACTGAGCAGAAGGCCCCGTCGCACGGGAAGCAGGTGAAGTGACTGCCCGACTATGAGTCGCAACGCATTTGGCAGATTGGGACTTTATCTGTCACAAGACCATCAGTCTGCCGCATTGCGACTGATGCTGGATGAAGTGCCAGGCAGGATCCTGAGCCGTTAATGAAAGATGAGAGTCACTGACAAAAAAGGAGGCCGTTATGGATGCTAATCAAAAGCTCTACTGGAACCCTATGGTGCCAGAACTGACTGTCACTGACTTCGCCGCGTCGCTGCATTTTTACACCGTTGTGCTGGGTTTCAGTGTGAGAATTCAGCGCCAGCAGCCTGATTTTGCTTACCTCTGCCATGGAGAGGCGCAATTAATGATTGAGCAGTGCCATGTGCAGGGCTGGAACACCGCCGAATTAGACTGGCCGCTAGGGCGGGGCATTAATTTCCAGATTGAAGTCGATGACATTGAAGCGGTACTGACGCGTTTGCAGCAGCATGCCGTTCCGCTCTATCGGACGCTACGCGATAACCTTTACAACACCGGCGAGACGACTGCCTGTCAGCGGGAGTTGCTGGTACAGGATCCGGACGGTTATTTGCTGCGTTTCAGTCAGTATCTGGAATAAGCTGAAAGCATTTCCGACAATGTTAATAATCATGGTGATAACATGAACAAAGCCACTATTCTCTAATTTTCTTATTTTGAATACGCCGTCATGATAAATGAAAATCTTTACTTCCACCGACGTTGTTTCCGTTGCGGCGCGAAAAACAACCGGCTGTTTACGGTGGCAACATTAATTATTACCTATTCCGATAACAAAATGACCCATATATAGCGTGTTAATCATTGCAAAACCTAAATAAAAAAAGGCTTGATTATTTTCTGCAAGGTCATTAAGAAAAAATGAATGTAAGCGTGAAGTTTTTTTACCGCTATGGTCTACACTCACATTACTTAGCTGAATCGGGATCATTATTAACAGCAAATTGCTGATGGATTTCATTGAGCCAGGTGCTCGAAAATTTACATTTATTCTTTCACTCAGCACTTAATCTTTGGGTATGTGAGCCGATAACAGGTGATACATACTCAAGAGGACGCACAATGAAATTATTTTTAATCTGCTTTACCACACTGTTGATGACCCTGGCCGGGCCTGTTAATGCGGATTCGAATTCAGGCGCTATCACCTTCAGTGGCGCCATTACGAATGGTTCATGTAATATGGATGTGGGACAAAACCCTGTGGTGATTGACTGTTATGATCCCGCCAGTGGCAAAGCTGTTGTCACTACTGCTGACCTGAGGAATGCTAAATCGCTATCCAGCTTACCTGTAGAAGTAAAAATGCACTGGCTGAATCCTGAAAAGAGCAAAGGGATACTTTACGTTACTTATCTTTAACACTTTCCTCTGAGTTTACGACTTAATTCCTTAGCATTAATGTAATGCATTGCTTGATGTAATGCATTGGCAGCAACGGTTATGCTGATACTAAAGGAATCACCCCGTGTTTTGCGGGGCTAATTAGTCAGTTATTTATGTTGAATGAAACACGCTTTTTTAAAGTTTAGCCGTCAGCATCGGAGAATCTCATTTACCTCAATAAGCAGATAATGTGCTTCACATTAGCCCCTGCACAATAACGGGTTAATGTGTTTATCACCTGATCACCAATGGACAAAAAGAAATGCCCACCTTTTCTGTAAAAGGCGGGCATGGCTCTTTTTTATAAAAAAGTTAGATAATCAGGATGGATCAGAAGAGCGCTGAGTAAAATATTTTGTTCGCTGACGCTTTTCCTTTTTACGACGCACAACCAGGCTGGTGGTAATAATCAGCAGTGTTAAACCGCCGGTTGCCAGTAATTCTGCCTGATGCTTTTTATCAAACAACATAATGATCAGCACCGTAACGATAAACAGAATAGTGGCCCACGTCAGGCCAGGGAAGAGCCACATCCGGTAACTCAGGATTTCACCCGCTTTTTCGCGCTTTTTACGCAACACCAGATGCGATACGGCGATCACCAGATAGACCAGCAGTGCAATCGCCCCCGATGTGGCCAGTAAAAATTCAAACACCACGCTGGGTGCCAGATAATTCGCAATCACCGCCAGAAACGCAGCCGCAGTAGAGAGCAGCACTGCAACCCACGGCGTGCCACTGCGGTTGGTGCGTGAAGCAGCAGCAGGGGCATCTTTGCGGCGTGACAGAGAATAGAGCATGCGCGATGAGGTATAGAGCGCGGAGTTAAGACAACTGCACACCGCCATCAGCACCACCAGATCGACAATCAACCGGGCGTGTGGAATGTTCATCGCCTGTAATACGGTCTGCCATGAACCCTGTTCAACCAGTCCTGGTGTGTTCCACGGCACCAGTGCCACCACAAAGAAAATCGATAGCAGATAGAACAGAGCAATACGCCAGATAACTGAATTCGTTGCCTGAGTAATCTGCTTGCCAGGATTTTTCGACTCTGCGGCGGCAATCGTGACAATCTCTGTGCCCATAAAAGAGAACATGGTGGTCAGAATGGCAGCCACTACCGCGCCGATGCCATTCGGCATAAATCCGTGAGTGTCATAGAGATGAGACAGGCCACTGGTATTGCTGTCAGGCAGCAGACCACACACCGCCGCACCCGCCACACAGAGGAACAGGATGATGGCAACAACCTTTATCAGTGCAAACCAGAATTCAAATTCACCATAATTTTTCACGCTCAGCAGGTTGGTGATGGTCAGAAGGAGCGTGATGGCGAAAGTGAACTGCCAGATGGCGACATCAGGGAACCAGGCGTGCAAAATCGTTCCCGCTGCATTGGCTTCAAGTGGAATCACCAGCACCCAAAACCACCAGTAGAGCCAGCCGATGGTGAATCCGGCCCAGCGTCCCAGGGCTTTCTCCGCGTAGGTTGAGAACGAGCCTGAATCGGGTGTAGCCACGGCCATCTCGGCCAGCATCCGCATAATCAGTACCACCAGCGCACCGGCAGCTGCATAAGAGATCAGCACTGCGGGACCGGCTTCAGAGATAGCATGGCCAGAGCCGACAAACAGACCTGCACCAATCACACCAGCAATTGAGAGCATACGCACGTGGCGCGGTTTCAGGTTTTGAGCCAGCGAATCTTCATTCGCATTCTGAGTCATCGTCATGTAAACGTCTCCAGACGACGCCCGGCCTGCGTGGCCGGACGAACAGGGAATAGGCTTGCGTTAACGTGCCAGCGAAATCAGGCCGGGACGACGGGATGTCCGGCGGGGGCGACACAGTGATTGATCACTGTGGAAAGAATGGTCAGCGCCTGACTGAACTGGGCATCCGGAATGGTGAGCGGATAGAGGAAGCGGATAACATTGCCCCTGGCCCCGCAGGTCAGCAGCAGCAAGCCCTTTTCCATTGCCATCTTCTGAACCGCCTGCGCAGTGCTGGGCTGATAGAACTCCATCGCCACCATCGAACCCAGCGCACGGACTTCGGCAATGTCCGGGTGTTCGCGTTGCTGCTCCTGCAGTTCAGCTTCAAGGCGGGCACCGAGTTCAACAGCGCGCTGGCAGAGCTGCTCCTCTTCAATCACATCCAGCACTGCATGGGCTGAGGCGATAGCCAGCGGATTTCCGGCATAGGTTCCGCCCAGGCCACCTGGTGCAGGGGCATCCATCACCTCAGCACGGCCAGCGACAGCGGAGAGCGGCATCCCACCTGCCAGGCTTTTCGCCATGGTGATGATATCGGCCTTAACCGGGTAATGCTCCATGGCGAACAGCTTGCCGGTACGGGCAAATCCGCTCTGAACTTCATCCGCAATCAGCAGAATGCCGTGACGGTCAGCCAGCTCACGCAGTTGCACCATAAACTCTGCGGGTGCTGCATGGAAGCCACCTTCGCCCTGCACCGGCTCCAGCACAATCGCGGCGACATCATGGGGCGCAATATCCTGGGTAAAAATCTCGTCCAGGCTGGCGAGTGCGGCCTCAATGCTGATTCCCTGAACCGCGCTCGGATAGCGTGCATGAAAAACCGATGGAGGCATCGGGCCGAAATCCCGCTTGTAGGGCGCCACTTTGCCGGTCATCGCCATGGTCATAAAGGTGCGGCCATGGAACGCGTTACCAAAGGTGATAATGCCGTGTCGGCGGGTATAGGCACGCGCCACTTTTACTGCATTTTCAACCGCTTCCGCGCCCGTGGTGAAAAAGGCCGTTTTCGCCGTCCCGGCAATCGGCACCCGCTGATTAATGCGCTCGGCCAGTGCGATGTAGCTTTCGTAAGGGGTAATCTGGAAGGCAGTGTGAGTAAACTTTGTTAACTGATCGGCAATCGCCTGTTCGATGCGTGGATGGCGGTGGCCTGTATTCAGCACCGCGATACCGCCCGCGAAGTCGATCCAGCTGTTACCTGCCTGATCCCATAAGGTGGCGTTTTCTGCCCGGGCAACGTACCAATCGCACAGCGTACCGATGCCTTTGGGCAGAGCCTGTGCTTTGCGCTGCTGCATCAGGTTATTTTTTTCGCTCATTTAATCCACCTCGTTGAGTTGCGTATTTACAATTCCCGACAAACACGTTTATTTATGCCTGAGGCGAGGTGAGTTGCCAGAGCCAATTGTCAGAGGAAAGGTGGAGCCAATTGCGACTGTTGTACGCAGATCATCTATTAGCGCGGTTACAGTTTTTAAGAACGGGCTCATTACATCAGCGGCTGCTGAACTGTATGCAGGCCGCGATCACTGAAGAGGTGTTTCCGCGCGGGAGCCGTTTACCGCCCACCCGCGATCTGGCGCGCGAATTGGGCGTGTCGCGAAACACGGTTATGCACGTTTATGAAAGCCTGATGGCGCAGGGGTATGTCACTGCGCGCACCGGCAGCGGCACCTGGATTGCCGAAACGTTGCCGGAAAACTGTCTGCAGAGTGATGCGATTGCTGACCTTGAGGCTGTGAGGGCACAGCGGCCGGCGACGCTGTCAAAGCGAGGCGCCACGCTGCTGGGGCATGCTACAGCCTCACCCTGGCAATGGGGCGCGTTTGTACCGGGTGCGCCCGATGTGACCGAATTCCCCCACAAACTGTTTAGTCAGATTCAGGCGCGGCTGAACCGTGAGCCTGACGTACACCGCCTGGTCTATAGCAGTGGCGGTGGCTGTCCCGACCTGCGTCATGCGCTGGTGGATTATCTGCGGGTGGCACGCTCAGTGCAGGCCGATGCCGACCAGATCCTGATTACCGAAGGGGTTCATCAGGCGGTTGATCTGGTGACGCGGGTGTTATGTGATCCCGGCGATCGGGTCTGGATGGAGGAGCCAGGCTACTGGGGAACGCGCAATCTGCTGCGCATGAATGGCCTGAAGATTCGGGCCATGCCGGTGGATGAACAGGGCCTGGTGCCAGACAGCGGCCCACCACCAAAGATGGTGTTTGTAACGCCGTCGCACCAGTATCCGCTGGGTGTGCATCTGAGTCTGGCTCGTCGTCAGGCATTGCTTTCCCTGGCTCGCCGTCATCAGAGCTGGATTGTCGAGGATGACTACGACAGCGAGTTTCGTTTTTCCGGGCAGCCGCATCCCTCACTGCAGGGGCTGGAGGCGGATGCACCGGTCATTTATATGGGAACGTTCAGCAAAACGCTCTATCCCGCCCTGCGCATTGGCTACATGGTGGTGCCAAAACCGTTGGCACAGCCGTTGCGCATCGCGGCGGCGGAACTCTATCGTGGAGGACATCTGCTGATTCAGCGGGCGCTGGCGGAGTTTATCCGGCTGGGCCATTACATGGAGCATATCCGACGGATGCGGCTGCTTTACCGTCAGCGGCGGCAGTTTCTCTGCCGGCTGATTGAGCGCTATCTGGGGCCAGCCTTTTTACCGGCATTCAATCATGAAGCGGGACTGCATCTGGTGATACCGCTGCCAGCGGGCGCGGATGACGTGGCCATCGCTGCAGAGGCGCTTAAGCGCGGGGTTAAAGTGCGGCCGCTTTCACAATATTATATGAGCCTTCAGGAGGAACGTGGATTGCTGCTGGGTTACGCCTGCGTCAATGAGCGGCAGTGTCAGGATGCGTTTGGCACACTCAAAGCCTGTCTTGCTTCCGCCGGCATTGTATTCAATCCGCAGCGCTAACGCTTCATGGGGCTTCTGTTGCAGGGCGGTAGTCTCACTGCTGCCCCTGCGCTAACGCATTGACATTTAATCAGCGTCACCGAGAATACACCTCTTTGCGCCCTGACCAGACAATACTGGAGTTTATCATCGTCTTTAATCCTTTTAATGCACCGGCCAGAGCGGCTATTAAGCGAGGCGCCGCGCTGGTTACGGCGTTATTGCTGGTCAGTTGCGCATCTGAGCCGCCGAAATCCCTGGTGACGCCTTTTCCGCCAGTGACCAGACAGCCGTTACCGACGGCAGGTCAGCCAGCGCAGCATCATGTTCATGAACCGATGCGGGGCGTCTGGTTAGCCACGGTGTCGCGTCTGGACTGGCCGCCCGTGACATCGGTAAATGGCACCAGTCCATTGCAGCGTATCCGCCTGCAGCAGCAATCGCTGACCGATAAGCTGGATAAGCTGAAAAGCCTGGGTATCAACACGGTGTTTTTCCAGGTCAAGCCTGATGCCACCGCGCTCTGGCCCTCAAAAATCCTACCCTGGTCAGATATGTTGACCGGCAAAATCGGCGACGATCCGGGATATGATCCGTTGCAGTTTATGCTGGATGAGGCGCACAAGCGCGGTATTAAAGTCCATGCCTGGTTCAACCCTTACCGGGTATCGGTGAATACCCAACCTTCTACCGTCAACGAAATGAATCGCACGCTGTCACTGCATCCGGCCAGCGTTTTTGTGCTGCATCGCGACTGGATCCGCACCGCAGGCGATCGCTATGTGATCGATCCGGGTATCCCCGAAGCACGTGACTGGATTACCAGCATTGTGGCCGAGGTCGTAGCGCGATATCCCATCGACGGTGTGCAGTTCGATGACTATTTCTATGCCGAATCGGCCGGTTCGCTGCTCAACGATAAACAGACCTTCAGCCGCTATGGTGGGGGTTTTTCCAGCAAGGCGGATTGGCGGCGTCATAATACTCAGCAGTTGATTGAGCAGGTGTCACGCACCATCAAGCAACTCAAGCCGGACGTGGAGTTTGGTGTCAGCCCGGCGGGCGTCTGGCGCAATCTGTCTCATGATCCTGCCGGTTCCGATACCCGGGGGGCGGCAGCGTACGACGAAGCCTTTGCGGACACCCGTCGCTGGGTGCAGCAAGGCTTGCTGGATTACATTGCCCCCCAGCTCTACTGGCCTTTTTCCCGTCAGGCTGCCCGTTACGACGTGCTGGCAAACTGGTGGGCTGAGGTCGTGAAACCGACCAGAACCCGGCTCTATATCGGTCTTGCTCTTTATAAAGTGGGCGAACCGTCAAAAATTGAGCCTGACTGGACGCGTGAGGGGGGCGTGCCTGAACTGAAAAAGCAACTCGACCTTAATGAATCCAACCCCAATATTGGTGGTACTATTCTGTTCAGAGAGAACTCTCTGAATCAGCCGCAGACTCAGCAGGCGGTGAGCTATCTTAAAAGCCGCTGGGGAGGCTGAAAATGCCAGGAAAGCATGACCAGTGCGGTTAAGTTTTCCCCTGTAACCTACTGCTATTCTTGCGTTTTAAATGGGAGGAACCATGAGCGAACTGATTGATATTTTTACACGTCACAAAAGTGAACGCAGTTTCACAGAGGAACCTGTCGATGAAACTGTACTGGATCGTATTATCAGTACCGCTTACCGCGCACCAACATCAGTAAACTCGCAGCAGGTTTCTGTCGTTATTACGCGTGATGCCGGACGTCGCGCACAGATCGCCGCCATTGCAGGCGGTCAGCCGTGGATCGCCAAAGCACCGGTGTTTATCACTTTTGTGCTGGATATGCATAAATCAGCAGTGGGAATGGCCGCAGTTGATCAGCAGCAGGTCGCCCATCAGAGCATTGAGAGTATCGTGTCGGGTTCTACGGATATCGGTATTGCGCTGGGGTCGGTAATGGCCGCCGCGCGTGCGGAAGGTCTGGGAATTGTGCCGATTGGGGGTATTCGTCGCGATCCGCAGGCGATGATTTCACTGCTGGAACTACCGCCGCTGACCTTCCCGGTTGCGGGTGTGGTTATCGGTCATGTGGACGAACCGGCTCATCAGAAACCGCGTCTGCCTCTGGCAACGTTCCGCCATGATGAGGCTTATCAGACGCAGGGTCTGGAGCAGCAGATTGCGGCTTACAACGAAGAGATGATTCAGCACTGGAAAAACATCGGTCGTGAAGACGGTGAGAGCTGGAGTGAAAGCGTCAGTGGTTATTATAAAAACATTTACTTCCCGGATGTGCTGGCAGCCCTGCTGAAGCAGGGCTTTGGCACGGATAAATAATTCGCCTTTTTCAAAAAGTAAAGCGCAAAAGGCCATCCGTACAGGGTTACAGGTGGTCTTTTTCATTTTGTTACTATAACGACATGTAACTTGCTACGTTGTCACACATAATTTCCCTTTTAACCGAAGCGCAACGGCCTTTAATAATGACCTTCCAGGGAAATAACATGTCTCAGCGTTCTCTCTCCGCGCTCTGTTTAATGAGCTTTTTTCTGGCCGATGTCCGCGATGGTCTGGGGCCTTTTCTGGGTATCTTCCTGACAGAGCGACACTGGAAACCCGATGAAATCGGTCTGGTAATGACCTGTGGCGGAATCGCCGGATTACTTGCCACGCTGCCTGCAGGGATCGCCGCCGATGCGACTCGCCATAAAAAAATGATTGTACTGCTGGGCTGTCTGGTGATTACCGTTGCCACGTTGCTGCTGTGGTACAGCAATCAGACCTGGACGGCGCTGGTCTCGCAAATTGTGGCGGGAATTGCTGCGGCGTTTATCGGCCCGACGGTGGCAGGGATCACGCTGGGGCTAACGGGGCAGCGTGGCTTTAACCAGCAGATGGGACGTAATGAAGCCTTTAATCATGGTGGTAACACGGTTGCTGCGTTGCTGGCCGGTTTCTCAGCGTGGTATTGGGGCATGGGTGCCGTTTTTGTTCTCATGATGGTAATGGCGATTTTCGCTGCCTTTGCGACGCTGGTAATTCGCGGTGATGAGATCGATAACGAGGTGGCGCGCGGTTATGAACAGCATGAAGCGCGTCAGCCAACGCTGCGCTTGTCGATGCTGATGCGTAAACCAGCGCTGATGATTACGGGGGTGACGCTGCTGTTGTTTCATCTTGCCAATGCCGCGCTGCTGCCGATGCTGAGCATGCGCGTTGCCTCGGCGGGCGGCCAGGCGGGGAGCCGTGCTGGTCTGTACGCTGCGGCAACGGTGGTGATATCCCAACTGGTGATGATCCCGGTAGCGTTATGGGTGTCTAAACGGGTTGAAACACACGGCTATCGCCTGTTTATCATGGTTGCCCTGATGATTTTACCGTTGCGCGCGATCATCGCGGCAGGCTTTACCGAGCAGATCTTTGTCATTCCGGTACAGGTTCTGGATGGTATTGCAGCCGGAATTCTCGGTGTGGCGGTGCCTGGCTACATTGTTTCCCTGCTGCGGGGCACCGGCCACATTAACGCCGGCCAAAGCGTCATTATGCTGATGCAGGGCGCAGGCGCGGCGCTAAGTCCTGCCATGACAGGCATGATTGCCGCACGTTATTCCTACAGTACTGCGTTCGCTGTCCTCGGCGCGATAGCGCTGACGGCACTGATTTTATGGTGGCGCACCGGGCGTTCTCCCGCCATCCGTCTTGCCTGAAAGGGTAAAAAAAAGCCGCCGATTGGGCAGCCTCTTTTGGCAAATCTGTTTGCGACCATCTGTTATTTATACAGTTCTTCGGTCATGTGAAGACGGTTGTTGATGTTCACTGTCCTGATTTTCCACTGCGCACCCTGTTCCTGCACTGCGATTTTAGATTCTGCACCATCCCTGAAGAAGTGACAGAGATGCTCTCGGTAAAGCTGCCAAATGCCAAAGGAGAACATGAAAGGGGGGCAAGTGCGGCAATCAGGCGTGTTTTACGTTTTGCAGGGCCTATTTCTGATTGAACGGCGTCTCGGCTGGCCTCCAATAAGAATAATAATATCTATGGTTATCATATGAACGTTAACTATTGTTTATTCGATGATTAACATCATAACGATGCGGTCTGAGAGTCAGAAAACGTCTGTGCCGTCTCCAGAATCAGAGACCTGAACCAGCGATGGGCAGGATCGTCGCGATAGCGTACATGCCAGCCCATCTCAACCGGAAAGGTGCCGAGGTCAACCGGCGCGGGAACAATTCTGAGCCGCTGATCTCTTGAAAGATGCTGGCAGATCAGGCGCGGCAGGGTAGCGCAGTAGTCGGTGACCGCAATCAGTTCCGGCACGGCCAGAAAGTGTGTGACGGAGACTGCAACCTGGCGGCGCAGGCCATGCTGCTCAAGCGCCTGAAACAAACCGGCGCGCATACGGCCGGGCGGCAGGACGTTGACGTGCTTTAGCTGCTCATAATGTTCTGTGCTGAGGTTTTCGCCCACCAGCGGATGATCTGCGCGTATCACGCAGGCCAGACCTTCCTCCATCAGGTGCTGCACGACCAGATTATCGGAAGGCTCAACAATACGACCCAGCACCATATCGGTATTACCTGAAATCACACCGGTTTCCGTGACGTCATTGCCAAAAGGGGTGAGACGAAGCCTAATCCCGGGCGCGCAGGCCCGCAGGCGAGCCACGATGGCAGGTATCATGATGAATTCGACGTAGCTGTTGGGTGCAAGAGTAAAAAGTCGGGTGGCGTGAAGCGGGTCAAAGTCCTGCTGGCCGAGAATCACCTTATCGATAGATGACAGGGCAGCACCGACCACCTGGGCCAGCTGTTCCGCTTTCGGGGTTGGACGCATCCCGTAACGTTCGCGGATAAATAGCGGATCGTTGAGCGTTTCACGCAGCCGGTTTAAGGCATTAGAAAGCGCTGGCTGGGTTATGCCAAGCCGTTCGGCTGCGCGGGTAACGTTGCGCTCTTCCATCATGACCAGCAAAACCGGTAATAGATTTAGATCGTATTTCATAGAGATATAATGCTATGTGAATATCTGGAATTAAAGAAATAAATTTCATTAATATATCTAAACTCCTCATGATTAACGGGTTAGCACAGAATATGGCGGTCTGGATGCTGGTTCTGACTATCCTTACACCTGAAACTGACTGTAATAGGGAGCGAAAATGAAAATTTTAATGGTTTTGACCTCGCATGATGAGTTGGGCAACACCGGTAAGAAGACCGGTTTCTGGCTGGAAGAGCTTGCCGCGCCTTACTATGCATTTCTTGATGCAGGCGCACAGATTACCCTGGCTTCTCCAAAGGGTGGACAGCCACCACTCGATCCAAAAAGCGATGAAGCCGATTCTCAGACTGATGAGACCCGCCGTTTCCATGCCGACTCTGCTGCTCAGGCAGTACTGGCGTCGACCATCCAGCTTGATACTGTTAATCAGGAAGCGTTTGATGCCATTTTCTATCCTGGTGGTCATGGCCCTTTATGGGATCTGGCCAACGACAAACACTCCATTTCGCTGATTGAGGAAACCCTGCAGGCGGGCAAACCGGTTGCGCTGGTCTGTCATGCTCCTGGTGTCCTGCGTGATGTGAAAAATGCTGATGGCACACCTCTGGTGAAAGGTAAGAAAGTCACAGGTTTTACTAACAGTGAAGAAGAGGGTGTTGGCCTGACCGACGTGGTTCCGTTCCTGGTGGAAGATGTTCTGAAACAGAACGGGGGTCTCTACTCCCGGGGTGATGACTGGCAATCCTATACTGTTCAGGACGGTTTACTGATTACCGGGCAGAATCCAGGTTCGTCAGCTGAGACCGCGAAGGTTTTACTGTCAAATCTCGCGACTAAAAGCGTCTGATAGCATAATGCGTGTTAAGGGCGCCTGCGGACGCCTTTTTAATTACTACTGCTGAATGTCAGCGTGGTAGTAACCTGCTAAATTATTCGTTTTAAATAGATTAGCCCTCTATTTTTCTTTGGCTGATAATAAATAGATGGCACGTTTTGATGGCTAAATTATGGCGCTGAAAAATATCACTGAAAATAAAAACATGTTTTTAAAACCAGTGTTGACATCGTTTTTTATATCCGTAAAGTAGAACTCATCAGCGGCGTGCAGTTGCCCTGATACACTTGAAAACCAAAGATGTTATGAGTAAAGGGTGTCGGCCAGTTTGTTAGTTTAAATTGCCGGCGGTTCTGTTAAGCATTGTTTTTATAAACTGTTTGTAAGTTAATGATAACCCTGTTAAATGGAGTCGAAGTAAGTCTTTAAGAAGTATGCAGTATCGCGTCGCGATGATGTAAGGCCTCGTAGTTCTGAACGTTACGTTACGACAGGATACGATTGCGGTTTAGACGTCGTAATGAAAGTAAGGCAACGCATCAAAGAATATATATCGCGATGGGGGTGTGCAGATTTATACGGGCCTGACCTGTCTTTGTCTCCTGAAAGACTATCAGGTGGTTGAAACCGTTAATAATAGTGACATTTAGTATCGTGATCATTATTATCCGCAGGATCTGTTCATAAATAGTAGCACCAAAGCAGTACCTATCAATTAAGTTAGTTAATGGTAAATGTTAAATCAGTAGTACCTTAAAAGCCCTGGCTACTTCAGTCAGGGCTTTTATCCTTTAAGCGCTCCGCCTAAATTTCCATAATGATTAAGGCATCTTTCACTAGGCCGCGGTGAATATAAACAGCAATCTCACACAATTTCATTGAACCTGGGTCATTAGTTCATTAGTTCATTACTCTTCTCATTATCTGAATTTTTCGTACAGGTTCGACTCTTCCATTATTAACTGGTAGTCACGAAGTTTGTGATCAGTGATGAAAAGGCCATCCAGCTAAGCCTTATAGAAGAATATCCGGCACCTAATAAATTGACTCCTCCATAATCAGCATGGCTGAGCTACAGAAAGGCCACTTAGTTAACGAAAGTACATTTATCCTCATTACAGAGTGAATAAGGAAGCAGTGATGTCTGATGTTTAACGCACTGATTAATATTCAATTATTTTGATGTTCGGTCGTTATTATTCACGCCTTCCCCGGAACAGCCATCTGGAAAAAAGGGTGATTGAATGTCAGAAGTAAAGATATCGGCAGGAGATCATTAAATTATTGATATTTAGTAGTTTTATTCAATATCATGAGGGGAGGTTATTCTCGCATTCAGTGGCCTGGCGTTAGGTTAATAGGCTATTTTTTGGATGTGCAGACTATTTTAACGCTGTTTTTAATAAATTTGTCGGTAAAAGCGCGTTTAACTTGGTTTTGTAGATTGTTTCAGACACCAGCAGGCTTTTTCTGATCCGTCATGGGAAAAACCAATCTGCGCGATAGTGAATATTCACCGATTCATTGCGCTATCGCTTATTTTTAAAATTCATCTGCGTATATGAGACACGCAATTTTAAAAGAGGTGAAAATGTCTAAAGAATCTCCAGAAGATATCGCCAGCGATCTTTCTCAGTTTGTGGGTACGCATTTTGTCTATACCTATGATAATGGCTGGAAATATGAGTGGTATGCCCGCAACGCCACGACCTGCGATTATCGCATTCACCAGGGCCTGGTGGGTGGTCGTTGGGTCACTAACCAGGTAATGCATGCGGTACAGTTCGCCCCGGGCATCTATAAAGTCGACTGGCATGAACCAACCGGTACCTGTGTCAGCCTACTGTTTGATCTGAATCGCACTATCGTTCACGGTACCATCTTCTTCCCGCAGTGGATTGCCGGTGAAGGTCAGCATCCGGAAAAAACCATCTGCTATCAGAATGACTTCATTGAGGATATGTACCGCTTCCGCGACCAAGGCCCGGCGTATCCGTATGTGATTATTCCAGAATTTGCGAAAGTGACTTATATGAAGAATGAAGGACCAGATAATGATGAAGTGATTAATCAGGCACCGGGACAGATGCCTGTTAACTATTTTGAGGGTAAGTAACTGAGCCGGTTACCTACCCTCTGGGCGGGTAACCTCTGACTGACGTGCCAGCGTTCGGGCCAGTATCGATGAGTAGAGAGGTTTCCCCCCCAGAAACTGCGCCAGCAGCGTTGCACCGAGACAGGTAATAATCATCGGCAATATCAGCTGATAATTATCGGTCATTTCCAGCACCAGCACGATGCCGGTGAGCGGTGCCCTTACCGAGGCCGCAAACAGGGCTCCCATCCCCGCGATAGCAAAGGTTCCCGCTTCCAGATGATAAAACGGGAACAGATCCGTCATTGCTACCCCGAAGGCTGTCCCCAGCAGCGTTCCCAGTGCCAGCATCGGCGCAAAAATACCGCCCGGTGCACCTGAGCCAAAACAGAGCAAAGTAGTCAGCAGCCTGACCAGAAAGATGACCAGCAACAGGGTGAAAGGGAAGAGGCCATGAACCGCCTGCGGTATAAGTTCTGAACCGCCGCCTGCGCCAGGAGCGAATAGCAGGCCCAGAATACCGCAGCTACCGCCCAGCAATGCGCCTGCCAGCACTATGCGTGCCGTTTTACCCGCATAAAAGTGGGCAAAAAGATCCTGCGTAATAAATACCAGGCGGTTAAACAGCACGCCGACCATGCCGATAATCATGCCAAGCACCAGATAAAGCCACAGCGTCTGCACTGGCGCATCAGCCAGCTTGCCGACTGAGATCACCGCCTGTTCACCGTTGAAGCAGCGAAATACAATACTTGCCATGATCACACCGGTAAACACGGCTTTAATCGAAATCAGGTTATAGCGGAATTGCGGACGCATCTCCTCGATGATGAACAGGATGCCCGCCAGAGGCGCATTGAATGCGGCTGCCAGACCTGCTGCAGCGCCGGTTGCCAGCAATGTATGACGAGCCTCATTGCTGCGCATCCCAAGAATATCCGTCACCATGCGGCCAATGTTCCCTCCCAGTTGCACGGTCGGGCCTTCACGGCCCAGCACCATACCGGCACCCAATGTGCCCATGCCGCCAAAGAATTTTACCGGAATCACCCGCCACCAGCGCACCGGCCTCAGTTCTTCCAGCGCCCCTTCAATTTCAGGTATGCCGGAGCCGCCCGCTTCGGGTGCAAATCGTCTGACCAGAAAATATCCGACCATCGCCAGTAAAGCCGAGAGGGCAAAAGCGGCGACGTAGAGCATCCCGCCCTGAAACTGTGCAGGGGTTAGCAAATGGGCGCGCCACTGTTGGATTGTCTCTACGGCCCAGGCAAACGCTACGCCCGCCAGGCCAACCAGGGTACCGACCAGCGCGGCACAAAACAGCATCGCCAGCGGTGTTTTATCACGGTAGAGCAGTGCGCGAAACATCCGGCTGCGTGCCGCGATGGAGCGGGGAACGGATACCAACTGTGGTGATTCTTCATTCATTTAAAGGCATTCTTGTTCAACCAGATCAGCGGCACAGTGTACTGAGTGACAAGGTGAAAACAAACGGCAGGATCAATTTCCTCTGCGGTAATGGCTAATCCGTCTTAGGTGGACAAACCACTTGCGACATCCGTTCGCGGTAGGCTGGGTTATCCTGATTTTTCAGTGCCTGAGCCGCCGCGATCATTGTCGCCTGATCCTGCTTATCGTTGAGAAACGCCTTGCGCAGTTTTTCATCAGAGGTTGCGGGTGGTAACAGTCACTTCTGGCGAAGATCATCAGTTATCTGCTGCTGGCTCAACGCAAACTGCAGCGTTTCACCGGGCGCGGCTGCCAAAACCAGTGGGCTTACCAGCGGCAGAATAAACAGCGTGTTTCGGATCACGTTCATGATGATCTCCTGACTGCTGAAGACAAGTTCGGGTCTTCAGCCGTTTTCAGTTGGTATTAATCGCCTTGAGTGATTAGCCTGAGCACAGCACCATCGACCGACTGCGGCAACGTCGCCATGGTCGATGCAATAATCTTAGCAATACTGGCGCGACAGGGAGCTGACATGCAGCCATATTCCACTGAAATTCTCACCGCTGACTGTTGTATTGTCGGCGGTGGCCCGGCCGGATTGATGCTGGGCTATCTTTTTGCCCGCGCAGGCCTGCGCGTGGCAGTAATCGAAAAGCACGCCAATTTTCTGCACGATTTTCGCGGTGACACCATTCACCCTTCCACGCTGGAAATTATGCATCAGCTCGGACTGCTGGAATCCTTCCTGGCGCTGCCGCATCAGCGTGCCGAAAAGCTGGAAGCGGAAATTGCAGGAGAGAGTATTACGATGGCCGACTTCTCGCGTCTGCCGGTTCAGTGTCGTTTTATCGCCTTTATGCCGCAGTGGGATTTCCTGAACTATATGGCAGAACGGAGCGCCCGATATCCGGGTTTCAGCCTGCAGCAATCGACGTCATTTGAATCGCTGAGTTATGAGAATGGCACGGTCAGCGGCGTGACGGCCTCACGCGGGAATCAGCAACTGCATATCCGCTGTAAACTGGTGATCGGTGCAGATGGCCGTCATTCACGCGTGCGCGAAGCGGCCGGGCTGACCGGACAGGAATTTGGCGCAGCACGCGACGTCATCTGGTTCCGGTTAAGTAAGCAGCCGCAGGACCCCGATCTTGGCATGGGGCACAAAGGGCCACGGCAGAACTTTATCGTTATCGATCGCGGCGACTACTGGCAGTGCGGGCTGACCATTCCGAAAGGGGAGTTTGAAGCGAAACAGGCCGCAGGACTCGACGCGTTTAAAGCTGAAGTGGCGACACTGTCGCCTTTTGAGGTGACGCGCATGGCGGAAATTGATAGCTGGGAGGCGTTTAAACTGCTGTCGATACGTATTGACCGACTGGATAAATGGGCAAAACCTGGCGTGCTCTGCATTGGTGACGCTGCGCATGCCATGTCGCCGATTGGCGGGGTTGGCGTAAATCTGGCAATTCAGGATGCGGTGGCAACGGCAAATATCCTGACCACTCCCCTGAAAAACGGTGAGCTACAACTGCGCGATCTGGAAAAAGTGCAGAAGCGCCGTCAGTTCCCCACTGTCGCCATGCAGTACTTACAGATTAAGATGAGTCGCAACAAAGCCAGAAGAAAACCCACAGGCAGCAGCAGGGTTCCAGCAATTATCCGTCGACTGCCGTTTCTGCGTTTTGTGCTGGGTCGCCTGATCGGTCTCGGCTTCAGGACGGAGTCGCCGCAGATTGCGCGCGTGCAGGAAGAGAAATAAATGATTTCGACAGCGATCAGATATCGTGCGACACTGTTTCGCTGTGAAAGTACTGTCAGGTTGAGCCGCTATTTATCTGATAATTAGGCGCTAATTGAGCATTTTTTAAGCTGAATTATTTTCAATTTTTTGCGCCTGCATAGGAGAGGTTTCAGTGCATAACGAGCAAAATGGCAGCGACGTAAAACGTCTGAATGCGATGAAGACACTTTTGTCACCGGATGAAGCCCGGGATAAAGTACTGGAGAGATTTGTTAATCTCGCCAGCCAGGTGCTGGGTATTTCTGGCAGCTTCATTTCAATTGTTGACGATCATAATCAATATATTAAAGCGTCACAGAACTTTGATCTTAAGCAATCGACCCGTGATGAATCTCTCTGCCGACACGTCATCGATGGTGAGGGTTATCTGGTGGTGTTTGACACTTTACTGGATGAGCGCTTTGTTACGCACCCGTTTGTGACAGGCGATCCGCACATTCGTTTTTATGCCGGTGTTTCGCTTAAGAATTTCGACGGCACGGTGCTGGGCACGCTCTGCGTGACCGATACTCAGCCACATCCTTTTACGGATGATAAACTTGCTACGCTGCGCTCACTGGCTACGCTGGTCACCTCCTTTCTGGATGCATGGAACAACGCGGGTTTTACCGATGTTATTACGCACCTGCCGAATCGCTCTCGCCTGATTCGTGATATTCAGCAGCTGACCCTTACCGCGCCACAGAGTCGCTTTCGCCTGATTCTTATCGATTGCCTCGACATTATTCGTGCTTATGAGCTTTCCCGCGCGGTGGGCATTGCGCCGATGGAGAAACTGCTGAAGCAGATGGCGCAGGATGTCGCACACCGGATCACTCTTCCGGAGAACGAAACACTCTATTCTTTTGCACCTGGCCGTTTCGCGTTCGTGCAGCCCTGGTCGGGTCGCTTTACATCACAAAATATGATCGACCTGTTCAAAGATATGAAGGCCGATCTGGCGGAAAATATCACGCTCGACCTGGATGTCTTTGTCGGTGAAACAGAGTTTGTACCGGGCCAGATGGATGCGAATGAAACAGTGCGTCAGGCCGTGAGCGCGTTGCATGAGGCGATTGATGAAAATATCAGTGGGATGTTCTTTGATGAGAGTTACGACTCGCGGCGCACCGATGACTTTATGATCATGAACGATCTCGCACAGGCGCTGAATAAAGACGAAGAGCTTTACCTGGCCTGGCAGCCTAAAGTGTGTCTCAAAACCGGTAAAACGGTCGGGCTTGAGGCGCTGATCCGCTGGAATCATCCTGAGCGGGGCGAGCTTTTCCCATCAGAATTTATTCCGTTGGCGGGTAAAACCAACCTGATTTCCGATCTGACCAACTGGGTAATCGATCATACCGTTGAGCAACTGGCGCGCTGGGATCGCGAGTACGATCTGATACCGGTTTCAATCAACGTCAGCGAGCGCGATTTCGCAAAGCCCGATTTTGCCGAAAAGCTGGTGGCGAAATTAGCAGCGGCTCAGTTACCCAACGCCATTATGGGCATCGAATGTCTTGAGAATGAACTGATCACCAAAAGCGATGTGGCGATTAAGGGGTTGCAAGCGCTGAAGTCGCACGGTTTTGTGATCTCGCTGGATGACTTCGGCACAGGTTATAGCAACATCAGCTATCTGCAGGATATTCCGCTGGATGTGATCAAGATCGATCGGTCACTGATCTCGCGGATGGGTGAAGATGAGGCATCTAAAATCATCGTAAGATGCATTATTTTGATGCTGAAAGAGCTGAATTACGTCGTGCTGGCCGAGGGCGTGGAGACGGAAGCGATACTGGGGTTGCTGAAAACTTACGGTTGCGATCAAATCCAGGGCTACTTCTTTTCAAAACCGCTGCCAGCCAGCGACATTGAACATTGGCTTTATCAGAAGTCACGCTAGTCAACTGGCCCGCAGCAATGGCTGCGGGCGCTCTTTTTACTCACTGCCAGTGGCGTACCGCTCAACCGGGGTGATGCTTTTAATCAGCTTGTTATCAAACAGAAATTGCTCATAAGCCTGATAGCGTGCGCGATCCAGTTTTGCCGGATCGGCGGCGAATAGGGGCAGGGTGGCACGCCATGCCTGATGGTTTAGCGGCGTGTTCAAATCCGGATGTGCGCGGGCAAAGGCCTGCCAGCTCTCCTCTGGATGCGCCTGCAACTGAGCATTCCCCCTCTTCAGTGCCCGCAAAAACTTTTTGATTTTCTCCTGACCGGCCTCATCACGGTTGGCGACGATAATCAGTTCGTCATAAGGCGGCACACCATAATCTTCGACGTTAAACACCACTGGCTCTTTACCCGCAAGTTTCATCTCCTGTGCTTCGATATTGCGATACCCGCCGATAACTGCATCTACCTTTCCGGTTATCAGGGCGCTGGTGAGCTGAAAATTGACGTTAACCCGCTTAACCTGATCGACCTTTATGCCGTCATGGTTCAGCACAGTGGCCAGTGTTGCCTGTTCAATGCCGCTGACCGAATAGCCAATACGCTTACCTTTCAAATCTGCCGGACGCTTAATCGTTTTATCGAGTGTTATCAGGGTGTTCAGGGGCATATTAATCAGCGTGCCAACCCGTATCAGTGGCACACCCTGATCGGCGAAGAGATTCAGCTGCGGCTGATAAGTAATCGCCAGGTCCGCCTGTTTCGCCGCCACCAGACGCGGCGGGAGTGCCGGATCGGAAGGTGGGATAATGTTGACCTCCAGCCCTTCTGCCGCAAATGCGCCCGTCTGCTGGGCCACCATAATGGGCGCGTGGTCGGGATTGATATACCAGTCGAGCACCAGCGTCAGTTTTTCCGTCGCCAGAGCCTCTGTGGCGAAGGTGGTGCTGAAAAGCAAGGTAAACAGAGGCATTTTAGTCATGGGATTTCTCATCTGTAGAGGTCATTAAAGTGTCTCCGGTGCCCAGGTAATCAGGTGGCGCAGCAGGAGGTCGGTAGTCAGCCACAGGGCCAGCGTCACCAGCACCAGAATAAACAGGGCAGCGAAACAGAGGTCACTCTGCATCCGGGCGTTGGCATTCAGCATCACATAACCCAGACCTTCGGCCGATCCGACCCATTCACCGATGATTGCGCCAATCGGCGCTACTGCTGCCGCCATCCGCAATCCTGACCCCAGGGCGGGCAGCGCGGCTAACAGCCGGACATGGCGCAGCTGCGCTCTACGTGACGCGCCCAGAGTGCGAGCCAGATCGAGATAGCCGGGCGTGACGCGACGCAGGCCATCAAAAAAGGCGGAGGTCACCGGGAAAAAGATCACCAGTACTGCCATCGCGACTTTGGCACCCATGCCGAAGCCAAACCAGAGCACCAGCAACGGCGCCAGGGCAAATACCGGAATCGCCTGGCTGGTAATCACCACCGGCATCATCCAGCGCTGCAGCCAGGGCGAAAAGGTCATGCTCAGCGCCAGCACACCACCCAGCAGCACGCCGAGAGCCATGCCGCAGAGGATCTCGGTCAGCGTAATCAGAGTGTGATGGCCAAAATAGCCCGCGTTTTGCCACAGCGCGGTGGCGACCGCAGCGGGTGAGGGCAGCAGAAAGGCTGGAATGTCAGTCAGTGTGGCGAGCCACCACAGCGCAATCAGCCCGGCAGCGATCATCACGCCACGGCGAACACTGGCGAAACCCATGCGTAATCTCATCCTGCTATCCTGCTCAGTTGGTTCAGCAATGCGGCCTGACTCTGGATTAAGTGGATGTCTTCTGCTGCCCTTGGTGGCTGGCCCTGCAGTGGCGGGCAAGCTTCAACCCCCGCTGAACCTACCAGCAGTATTTGGTGACTAAGCCGACAGGCTTCTGCGGCATCATGAGTAATCATCAGCACGGTATGCCCGACCAGCACTTCTGCGGCCAGCGTCTGGATCTGACTGCGGGTCAATGCATCCAGAGCAGAGAAAGGCTCATCCATCAGTACAATGGGCTGACGGGTATAGAGGGTGCGTGCCAGAGCGGCGCGCTGACGCATCCCGCCGGAGAGTGCCGCAGGGCGGGCGGTGGCGCAGTGACTCAGACCCACCCGTTCCAGCAGATGGTTCGCCCAGTCGCGATCGGCTTTCTCACCTTTCAGGCGACTGGCGAGGCAGACATTTTGTTCAACCGTTAGCCACGGGTAGAGCAAATCTTGTTGACCCATCCAGGCGATCCGTCCGGTCAGAGGTTGACCATCGCTGCCGCTAATCTGACCCGAGGTCGGAGGCATCAGACCGGCAATGACCCGCATCAGGCTGCTTTTACCGACGCCGCTGGCACCCAGTAAAGCGGTAAATCTGCCGCCCTCAACCTCCAGATCTAACTGGTTGAAGAGTTTCTGCTGACCGAAATTCACGCAGAGCTGGCGAATTGAAATGCCAGCTGGCACGACATCGCACCCCTGGCTCATGGACTGATCCGAACAGCGGCAGCTTGATTGAGACCCATCTGCCAGAAAGCGGATTCCAGCCGGGTTGCGGTGGTAAAAATGATCGCCAGCCGATCAAAGCGCTCTCTCCCGGCGTGCTGTTGAGCCAGGGTTTCAAACAGTGAAAGTGAGGAGTGGACACCGGCCAGGTAAGTTTGATCACCGTAATTCTCTATCCATGCAGCGTAAGGATTACCCTCAAAGCGGGTTGTGGGATCATCCAGTAGCGTCAGACCGATTTCAGCGTAACCGGCAACGCATGGCATCAGCGCCGTCATCAGCTCCAGCGCATCCCCGGTGTGACCCACGTCCAGCACGTAGCGGGTGTAGTTGAGCGTTTCCACTGCCTCAGGTTCGCTCGCCATTGCCGCCTCGCTGATGCCCCAGTGCTGGCAGTAACTCTGATGCAGCGGCAGTTCGCTGACGATGGCGTTAAGCGATGCCGTTGCGCTATGTAAGGCTGCTGGCTCAGAGAGTTTGCTAATTAGCAGACCCCAGGCACGGGCAAAGTGCAGCAGAAACAGGTAATCCTGGGTGAGATAATGGCGGAAAGCGACCGGTGGCAGCGTGCCCCGACCGAGCTGCTGCACAAAATCGTGCGCAATATAGGCTTGCCAATGAGTGCCAGCCTGCTGGCGCAGACGACCATAAAAGCCGGTATCGAAAAGCGGATGTGACATGGGATCTCCAGTAACAGGGAGATCCGGGCATACGGTCTGGAACAGGGAATGATGCAGGAGAAAACGCAGAAAATCTGCCGACCCGTCCCTTCGCTGGCATGACCCAGATCAGGTTCAAAGGGTTCGGCTTACGCCATCTCAGCCCATTACAGGGCACCCCTCGGAGACAGTGGTTATACGATAATAAACGCCAGAGTACAACGGCACAGTTATTGACTCATTAAAAGCCAGAAAGCTAACTCTTAAGTGACATTGTCACTCAAGGTCTGTGCCGTTACTGGTAATCACTTTCTTGTACCACCAGAAAGATTTTTTCCGCGTGCGCGCCAGCGTGCCGTTACCCCGATCGTCCCGGTCAACATAGACAAAACCGTAGCGCTTGCTCATTTCACCGGTTGAAGCGGCAACCAGATCGATACAGCCCCAGCTGGTGTAGCCTATTACTGGTACGCCATCTTCAATGGCGTCGCCCATGGCGCGAATATGTTCCCGCAGATAGCGGATGCGGTAGTCGTCATTAATCTCGCCATCCGCATCAATTTCATCGCGTGCGCCCAGGCCATTCTCTACCAGGAACAGCGGCTTCTGGTAGCGGTCATACATCATGTTCATGGTAATGCGTAACCCCAGCGGATCGATGCCCCATCCCCATTCACTGCGTGGCACATGGGGATTAGTCAGGGATTTCACGACATTGGCGGCGCTGCTGTTCTGCTCGTTCATCTCTGCCGAAGCGCACCGTGAGGCGTAATAACTGAATGAGACAAAATCGACACTGTTTTTCAGCAGTTCGGTATCCCCGTCAGCGATTTCCAGCGTCACCCCTTTTTCACGGAACACGCGGGCAGCGTAGGCCGGATAGGCACCGCGCGCCTGCACATCAATAAAAAACAGGTTTTCGCGATCCTTTTCCAGTGCCGCCCAGACATCTTCCGGTTTACTGGACCAGGGGTAGAAGTTGCCGCCTGCCAGCATGCAGCCGACCTGGTTAGCCGGATTCACTTCATGCGCTAGCCGGGTGACCAACGCACTGGCGACCAGTTCATGATGTGCCGCCTGATACTTCACCTGCTCCTTATTCTCACCGGGTTCGAACACCAGACCGGCACCGGAAAACGGGCTGTGTAGCAGGATATTGATCTCATTAAAGGTCAGCCAGTATTTCACCAGGCCATCAAAGGCTTCGAAACAGCTGCGGGCATAGCGGGCAAAAAAGTCGACCATTTTTCGATTGCGCCACGAGCCATATTCAGTTACCAGATGCATCGGCACATCAAAATGACAGAGCGTGACCAGCGGTTCGATATTATATTTCCGGCACTCCTCAAAGACCGCGCGGTAAAAGTCGATGCCTTGCTGATTGGGCGTCAGTTCATCACCGTTGGGATAGAGGCGGCTCCAGGCAATAGAGGTGCGGAATACGCTGAACCCCATCTCGGCCATCAGCGCGATGTCCTCTGAATAGCGGTGATAGAAATCGATCGCATCATGGCTGGGATAAAATTCATCGTCACGCAGGGTAAAACGCTTTTCCAGGCCCAGTTTTATCGGCATACGGTGCGGGCCATGCGGGATCATATCGACGGTAGTTAAGCCCTTTCCACCCTCACGATAACCGCCTTCACTCTGGTTGGCGGCCAACGCGCCGCCCCATAAAAATCCTTGCGGAAACCTTGAATCAGACATGCATTCCTCTTTTCCGGGTCAGCGTGACCCATTTAGTGGCTATGGATCGCGTTAGCGCGTTCTGTAGCGGGCGCGGGTTGCGCTGTGTGTCCGGGTACGATTTCAGGAATATCTTCAAACCCTAACAGCAGTGTGAGTACAAACGACAGCACCACAGACAAAATCATTACCGCTCCGACCCAGACAATACTCATTGGATTGGCAGGATCGAAGAACTGCACGCTGGTAAACAGGCCGGGAGAGGCCATTGAGTGACTGGCCAGCCCGCCAATGCCCGCTAGCGCGCCGCAGATAAACCCGCTGATCAGACAGGCGACTAGTGGCCGTTTTAAGCGGACCGCAACGCCATACAGGGCCGGTTCTGAAATGCCGGCAATAATGGCTGAGGCCGCCGCCGCCAGCGCGGTCTGGCGGAGTTCACGGTTTTTGGTACGAAACGCCACCGCCAGCGACGATCCCCCCAGCGAGAGGTTGGCGCCAATCTCTGACGGCATCACCATGCCCTCTTTGCCGGTTTCGGCAATGGTCTGGATGATGGTGGGTGTGAACACCCGATGCATCCCGGTCATCACCAGCAGCGGCCAGATTGCGCCCATAATCGCGACGGAAAGCCAGCCAAGATAGCCATGCACGGAGTAGACCAGCGTGGAGATGCCGCTGCCGATCCAGATGCCAATCGGGCCAATCAGCACAATGGCGACGGGAGCTGCAATCAGCACAATCAGCATCGGTTTCAGGAAGTTTTTGGTGACAGCAGGAGTAATACGATCCACGCCACGCTCAATGTGCGACAGGATCCAGGTCATGACCAGCGCCGGGATTACCGTGTAGGTATATTTCACTGCGGTCACCGGAATATAAGCGAATTCAACTGCCTGACCCTGCGCCGCTTTTGCCATTAGCTCAACAAAATTGGGATGGACCAGTACACCGGCAATGGCAATCGCCAGCGACATGTTGGTTTTGAATTTTAGCGCCGCAGAGGCGGCGACCATCACCGGCAGAAAGAAGAACGCGCCGTCGCCAATCACGTTCAGGATCACCAGCGTTGATGAGCCTTTCTCGAATATGCCTGCCATATCAAGGATCATCGCCAGCAGCTTAACCATTGAGCCGCCAATAATGGCCGGGATCAGCGGCGACATCGTGCCCACCAGCGCATCAAGAATGCCTGCACCAATGCCTCTCAGGGTGAATTTGCGTGTCACCGGTACAGACAATGACGCGGCGGGCGATCCCATTTCCAGCACCGCTTGATAAGCCTGCGAAACGTTATTACCGATGATCACCTGGTACTGGGTATCGTGGTGCACCACACCCATGACGCCATCGATCGCTTTGAGCCGGGGACAGTCAACCTGGGTTTCATCTTTCACTACAAACCGCAGGCGGGTCATGCAGTGGGTTACGGCTTCGATATTGGTGAGGCCGCCTAGCGCATCGACGATGGCGCGTGACACCTCGGCATAATTTCTGGGCATGATCGCTCTTCTCTGTAGGGGAAATCGGTCAAAATTTTTATGTTTTTGCGCCTGCGGGCAGGCAAATAGGAAACCGGTTTCACAAAATCATGAAGTGCTTTTAAAGCGTCGACAAGCGTAAAAATTAGTCCGATTTGTGTTTTGTGAACTCCATCACCTGAGCGGGGTGGGTGGCTTCGCTTTCAGGCGGGGTAAATATTTTAAAGATAGAGAGGCTTAGGTAGACTGCATAACGACGCAGCAAAGGAGCGGAGCATCATCATGGCAACGATTAAGGAAGTGGCAAACAGGGCCGGCGTCTCAAAAGCGACAGTGTCACGTGTGCTATCCGGTAACGGCTATGTCGGGCAGGAAAAGCGTGAAAAAGTATTGAAGGCCATTGCCGAAACCGGATATCGGCCCAATCTGCTGGCGCGCAATCTGGCGGCAAAAACGTCTCAGACCATCGGCCTGGTAATTACCAATACGCTCTACAGCGGCAGCTACTTCACTGAGTTAATGGCTCATTCCGCGCGCATGCTGGAGCAGCAGGGCCGTCAGCTTATCCTGGCGGACGGCAAACATACCGCTGAGCAGGAGCAGGCGGCAATTCAGTTTCTGCTCGATCTACGCTGTGACGGTATCATTATCTACCCACGTTTCCTGAGTATCGACGCGCTGGATGCCATTATCTCCCGGCACAAACAGCCGATACTGGTGATCAATCGGCGACTGCGTATCAACCAGAGCTATTGCATTTATAGCGATCAGTACGCCAGCAGCGTCACGGCAGTCAGCCATCTGCTGAATCAAGGGCATCGCGATATCGCATTCATTTCCGGGTCACTGGATTCACCGACTGGCGTCGAGCGTCTTTCCGGCTATCACGCTGCGCTGGCCGCACAGGGTTTTGACGCTGATCCACAGCGAATCGTGCCGGGTAAATGGACAGCGCAGAGCGGTATGGCGGCCGTGGACACGCTACTGGAACGCGGGGTGCCTTTTAGTGCGCTGGTGGCGAGTAATGATGAAATGGCGATTGGTGCGATCAAGCGGCTCACCGAATGCCATATCGCGGTGCCTGATCAGGTCTCCGTGATTGGCTTTGATGATATCCCGTTGGCACCTTATATCACGCCGTCGTTATCCAGTATGAAACTGCCGGTCACAGAGATGATCGATGAGACGATTAACCGTCTGTTAACCATGCTGGATGGGGGGGACTGGCATAACCGGACGCCTTTCACGGCCAGCCTGATGCTGCGCGAATCCGTCACTAAAGGCCCCTGGTCTGCTTAATCCGCCGCGATCTGAATTACCTCGATTGCCTGCTCTCTGAGTTGTACTACCGTTGCCGCATCCAGCGTCTCATCGGTAATCACATACCCGACCTGATAACCGGATGAGAGCGGATAGGGGTGAATCTGACCAAACTTGGAGGCGTCGGTCAGAGCATAGCTTTCAGTGCCTTTGGCCAGCACGGCATCCACCACATCACAGCGCAGCATATTTCGGCCGGTAAAACCGGTCTCTGGATGCCAGCCATCCACGCCAACAAATGCCCGGTGAAAATGGACCTGCTGGATTGAATAACGCGTCAGCGGGCCGACCACCGATTCACTGCTTTTCTGCAGCACTCCCCCGAGCACAATTACCTCACAGGCGGCTTCACGGAGAAGCTGGGCAATATAGTGGCTGACCGTAATCACCGTAAGATCGGCGCGGTCAGCCAGCGCACGTGCCAGCAGCGCATTGGTACTGCCGCCTTCGATGAACACCGATTCACCCGCCTGCACAAGGCTGGCCGCATGGTGTGCCAGCGCCTGCTTGATGGGGTAGCGGGTCATCATGCGGGTGCCGATGTTATCGCTGTCCAGCGCCAGCGCGGAGCCGTGAACCCGACGCAGCAGTCGGTCGCGTTCCAGCAGCGTGAGATCCTGACGTACCGTCACTTCCGACACCCCGCTAAGCTGCGCCAGCTCACTGACCGTTACGCTGCCCCGGCTATTAACCAGTTGAATAATCTGATGATGTCGCGGGTTCATAATTAGGTTTCGCAGAAAAACAGGAGGTGCAGTGTAACAGGGATTATTCCGCAACGGTGTATAACGTGGGGTCAGGATAAATCCAGCGATCGGCGTCCGTTATCATTGAGATCCTGTAGCCTGAAACGCTGTTCCCACTCGGCTTCATAATCCTCAGGCGGAAAATCTCCCGGCGAACGTCCCTGCTCCAGTGCCTGCGCAACGCGTCGGGCATAGGCGCGGTTTTTGTCACACATCGGCGCAGCCGGAATATACATCACATTGCCCCAGCCCTGCTGATCTTCCACCGGTGCCACGGCGTGTATCACATCACAGTGCCACCATACCGAATCGCCCGCTTCTAAAGCCGGTATTGAACAGAGTCCGGCAATCAGGTGCGGATGCCATTGTTCATTAATGGGCAGCACCCGGCCCAGCGCTACGCCGCAGAGTTCATCTTCAGGTACATCTGAAAGCAGCGGACGCAGCAGGACATAGGCCATTGCCTGCGGCACGGGCACCACATGCAGCAAGCCCTGACCGGGGATCATATCGGACAATGCGGTCCAGCCCTGAAAAGTTCGGAACACGGAACATTTGGTGGTGCCCGGTAGATCATATTCATCTACTTCGGTACGGTGAGCCGCATCCCAGGGGTCGTAAGCGGCAAAATCACCGTGCAACAGCTTACTGAAAACTTGCTGATAAGCGGGGAGTAACCAGCGTTCCAGCGCGCCGGAATCGGTGTGGGCACCTAATCCCTTTGACGTGGTACCCGGCAAACGGCGACGGATGCGATCGGGATAAATAATGCTGACATCCGGGTCAAACCACTGCTTGCTCTGCGATTCAAACGTCCATAACCGGTTCAGGAAAGACTGCGCGTCAGCCATTGCCGTGCTCTGCCGCGCCTGCATTTGCGCCTGCGACCAGTAAATCGGGTAAATTTCAGGGCGGGAGGCGGCCAGGGTGCCAAAAAAGTCATCACCAGGACCGCGATAGTGTTGGTTAAACCGGTTTTGATCCAAATAGTCGAGCATCGACTTATCCCATGCCAGCGCCTGCTCACGCGCGAAGTGCTGCTTGATCACGACACAGCCGCGACGTTTAATCAGCGTCCGGGTTTCATCCGAAACCGTTCCCCCGGCAAGATCCTGCATCAGTACTACCGGCCAGGCGCTGCCTGTTCGCCTTTCATCCGCTTTTGCTTCAGCAATGGCAGTATTAATGTTGTCGCATACCTGCAGGAAAAGTGCGTCAACATCGCCAATCTGTTGACGCAACTGGTGTTTCATCTCGCGGATAGCGGCTTTGACGTCGACAGGTAGAGGGTTAGATCGGGTTGCATCACGCATCTCAGGCTCCTGACTATTCGGGGTGGAGTTACGAATGTAAATAAAAAAACCTTCATTCGTAATAAGCGGTCGAGGTTAACATTCTTTTAACGCTTAAAAACGTGCGTGGTGACACAACTTATAAATCGAAACGCTCTGAAAGCCATAAGCAATGCCACTATTTGCATTCTCATTAATCCACACAGCGAGTAAGCTTTATGAATCAAATCAATCAGCCGGAAGGACAGAACGGCGAACGTAAAGGGGCAGGCGAGATGGCGGTTAAGATGATTGCGGTGGATATGGACGGCACCTTTCTGGACGACAATAAGCAGTACAACGTTCAGCGGTTTTCACGTCAATATGCACTACTGAAGCAGAAAGGTATCCGTTTTGTGGTGGCCAGTGGTAATCAGTATTACCAATTGCAGCGCTATTTTCCCGACATCAAAGATGAGATCGCTTTCGTGGCGGAAAATGGCGCATGGGTATCTGACGGTAATGAAGAGATCTTCTGCGGAGAGTTAGCTCAGGAGAAAGTGCATAAGATCCTTGATATTCTGGTGCATGAATCCGACATCGCGGTCGTGGTCTGTGGACGCAACGGTGCCTATATGCATTCATCCACTTCTGATGAGGTGATGGCGATGCTTGCAAACCACTATTACCGACTGGAAAAACGCGATGACCTCTATACCATTGACGACACCATTTTCAAATTCTCGCTGAAACTGGAGCACGAAGGTGTGGATGCATTACTGCAAAGACTGCATTCCAGTCTGAGCGAGCTGGAAAACATTATGCATCCGGTATCCAGCGGCTTCGGTTTTATTGATCTCATCATTCCCGGCTGCCATAAAGCACATGGCATTGCATTGCTGCAGGAAAAATGGGGCATCAGCGATTGTGAAGTGCTGGCGATTGGTGACAGCGCCAACGATATTGAGATGCTGCGTCAGGCCTGCTTCAGTTTCTCAATGGCCAATGCTGCTGACGCTGTCGCCGCCGTGGCGCGCTATCAGACTCAGAGCAACAACGATGAAGGTGCGCTGAATGTCATTTCCCGGGTGCTGGCACGCGAATTCCCGTTCGATTAAAACCGGACGGCGTGCATAACTGGCGGCGTCTTACCCCTTATCATCCTGATGGCTGCGCACGTGATGTTCCATTTCATCCAGCGCAGCCTGGTTCTCCAGACCCCACTGATACATCTGCTCAATCGGCTGCGCAAAAGTATGACCCAGCGGCGTAAGGCTATATTCCACTTTTGGTGGCACCACCTGCCAGACCTGGCGTGATACCAGTCCTCGCTGCTCCAGCTCGCGCAGGGTCTGAATCAGCATCTTCTTTGAAATGCCCTGCAGGCTACGCTCCAGTTCACCTGTGCGCGCCCGATTTTCCGGCCAGTGATAGAGCGCATGCAGCACCATCGTGCTCCACTTCACCGAAAAAAGTTCCATCAGGCGGCGCGGCGGTGAATCCGCATAAAAGCACAGTTTCCCTTCAACCCAGACCGGCATAACGCCTTCTCCTATTTAATGGTTACCAAAAGGTAACTACTACCAAAAAGAGTTCCATGTGTCTATAGTATGTCGCTTTATTTATGAGCACCAGGTGAGAAGAGGTAACAGATGAAAATTAACGCGCTGATAGCCACTCAGGCAGGCCAGCCGCTCCGGGCGGGACAGGTAGAATTACGCGAGCTGCAGGCTGACGATGTCAAAATCGAAATCCTTTACTGCGGTGTCTGTCACTCCGATCTGCATATGGCACGCAATGAATGGGGCGTCAGTCGCTATCCGCTGGTGCCGGGTCACGAAATTGTCGGGCGGGTAATCGCGGTGGGTGACAAGGTCACAAAATTTGTCCTCGGTGAGACGGTTGGCGTGGGGGTGATGGTCGACTCCTGTGGTGAATGCCACTTCTGTCAGCAGCAGGAAGAGCAATATTGTGAAGTGGGTTTCACGCCGACCTACAATGGCACGGATAGATACACCGGTAATACGACATTTGGCGGCTATGCACAGCATGTCATCGCCGACCAGCATTTTGTGGTCACGGTACCCGACAATCTGGCGCTAAACGCGGTGGCACCGCTGCTGTGCGCAGGTGTGACCGTCTGGTCACCGTTGCAACACTTCAATGTCAAAGCAGGTGATCGTGTGGGTGTGGTGGGTCTTGGCGGACTGGGGCATATGGCGGTTAAGCTGGCCAGTGCGCTGGGCGCGGAGGTCACTCTGTTTACCACTTCTCCAGCAAAAGCAGCGGATGCTCGCCGACTCGGTGCTAAAAACGTGGTCATCTCGCGAGACGCCGCACAAATGGCTGACTGTCAGGCGTCACTGGATGTGATTCTTGACTGTGTCGCTGCACCGCACGACCTCGATCCCTATCTCAACACACTGAAAACCAACGGTCAGTTGGTGCTGGTAGGTATTCCTGATCAACCGCATCCGTCACCCAATGTGACCCCTATGGTGTTTCGCCGTCTGAGCATCAGCGGCACCTCAATTGGCAGTATTCAGGAGACGCAGCAGATGCTCGACTTCTGTGGTCAGCACAACATCACGGCTGACGTGGAGATGATCACCGGTGGAGAGGTCGAAACGGCCTTTGAACGTATGCTGACCAGCGATGTGAAATATCGCTTTGTCATCGATATGCAGAAAACCCGCTGGTAACACCACTGGTCCGTTATGAAAGCGGACCTTTTCTCTTAAACCCGGCATGTTAAATGCCTGAATGAGAGCGCGTTGTTTGTAGTTACAACATACTAAATCATTATTTTAACTTCCCATTTCATTGAATCCCGTGCAGGGAAAGCCCAGCAGTCGAAACCGTCCATTATCAGCCAAAAAAATACCCGGCTCGATGACCGGGTATCTATTTTGTCGCTGGAAATGTCAGTTACTCCTGCTCTTTATCCGCATCACTTTTTTGCGGTTCATCTTTCTCTACAGCATGGACAAATGGTTTAAGCAGTTGAATATCCAGAATCACATAAACCATGGTGCTGATGAACAGGGAGATCACACTGCCAAAGACTCCGCTGGTGGTAAATGTCAGATAGTTATAAATCACCAGCCAGGTCAGGCAGATAAATAGCGCGAGCGAGATGGAAAGGTTGGGCACGGAGTAATTACTGGTGCCGCCGCCCTGGGTATGAGTCACTTTGAACAGATTTCCAATGGCGTATTTCTCCAGCACCAGAATCGTCTTTTCCCAGTCACGTTGTTTCCGCGCGCTGGCACGGGTCAGGAAAAGATAGAGAATGGAGATGAAGAATCCGGAGAAGGCAATGAGCACCGGAATCGCCTCCAGCGCATATTCAATACTTTTATGGGCCGCGCCTGTGGTGCTGAGATCAAGCGTCAGCGAGGCACCCAGTGCTGCATACAAAAAGAGAAACAGCAGCAGAAAGGTCAGGCTGCATTTCCAGTCGCCATCGGCCTCTGCACCTTTTTGCTGGATGGCCAGCTGAAGCGATTGCTGAATTTGTTGTGCCTGGAGTGAGTCTGTTTCAATAGTGTGGCAGGGTGCAGCAAAGAAGTTGTGCATGAATAGCTCATCTTCTTTGCGAATGGTGATTTTCATCAGAAACCTGTATTCAGAAGGATTTTCTCTATTTTAATCAGCAGGCCATGAATTAACAGAAACTTTGCTGGTAGACCGGTCGCCCACAATGACCTACCGGGATATCAAGTTCAACAGACTGCCAACGACTGAATCTGTTGCGAAGGTCTGCGCAGCAGTATCTGCTTCGTGACGCAGTTGCTGATAGCGCAGTAGGGCGGCTTCAGCGTTATTGGCATGCACAACGTCCCACACTATCTTATAGCCTTCAGCTACTAACGCCTCCTGCTGATCCTGACGCCCGACATTCACTGCTCTGACTGCATGTTCTTTTTGATACAGACGATAATCGGGCATGGTTATTCCTCCACAGGATTGTCCAGCGCTTTAAACTGCTTAATGGCTTCATTGATATTGTTGGTATCGACGGTGGCAATGCAGCGATCACCGTTGAAAACATCATAGCGGGCGTTATGCAGCAGAAACAGCAGATTCCTGCCACGAAATTGTATACGTTTTTGTTTGACACCAATTCCATGCCGCCTTAAAAGTGCCTGTGAAAGGCGATCGGTCTCTTTAATCATTCCTCCAGCTCCCTGGCATGACGTGGTCACTACCATTAAACCTGATGAACATGTGTTTTATATTAGGATATAACCCTGGTTTTAGCAGGGCTAACTTGCGCGTTTCAGAAAAATTACCTGACGGCCTCGGCTGGTGAAATGTGCGATCTGCCAGTGAATGTCATTCCTTGCGTTAACGGAATGCAAATGCGGTACACTTGTCCGGATTACTCGCCACAGGACACACCGCTATGAACGATAAAAAGATGATTTCCATTGATCAGTTCAACGCTGATGAACGACTGGCCGTCGAGCAGACCTATAAGGGGCTGGCAGATAAGTACCGTCAACGAACCGGTAAAGAGCCTGATAGTAAAAAAGAAAAAGAATTTAATAGTGAAGCACGTCAGATCATTATGACCAGTAAACGGGAAAAGGAGAGAGTCCAGGCTGAGAAGGAAAAGAAAAAACCGCTACGTAAGAAGAAACCTTCTTCACTGACCGCCAGCGAAGTCAGCGATTTCAACTGGTCTGCTTCCGTGGTCAAAGGCCGCAGATAATCTGCTTTCGCGCGTGAGAATGGCGTGCGCCACCTTTTATCCTAGTTGCCCTGGCTACCGGCGCAGGAACAACAGGCTTGTCAGTAATAACTCACAATCAACCATAAATATATTCTGCAAATGAATCGTCCTGATTTATCAATTGCCAATAAACTGCCCTAACCGCCTGATACAACGATGTTCAGGTGTGGGGTGCCGCCTCAATGGAAACGCAGAGTGATGTCAGGGGGCGGGTGAATAAAGCAGCCTGAAACCGAGCCTCAGGCTGTGTGATTAAATGGCTGGATAGTCGCCGGTACCCTCAGGCCAGGGCGTCAAAAGATCGAAACCCTCTTCGGTGACGGCGAGGGTATGTTCCCATTGTGCCGAAAGAGAGCGATCCCTTGTGACAACCGTCCAGCCATCTGACAGTACGCTGGTTCCGGCTTTACCGGCATTAATCATCGGTTCTATTGTGAAAATCATGCCTGCTTTTAATGGCATCCCTTCGCCCGGCGTGCCGTAGTGCAGCACCTGCGGATCGGTATGGTAAATCTCACCGACGCCGTGACCGCAATATTCACGTACCACCGAGAAGCCTGCAGCTTCCGCAACCCGCTGGATCGCCGCGCCAACATCACCCAGCGTCGCGCCAGGACGGACGGTTTTAATGCCCGCAACCATCGACTGATAGGTGATATCGACCAGACGTTTGGCTCGTACTGATGGCGCGCCGACAAAGTACATCCGGCTGGTGTCGCCATACCAGCCATCTTTGATGATCGCCACATCGATATTAACGATATCACCCTCCTTGAGTTTTTTGCTGGACGGAATTCCGTGGCACACCACATGATTGACCGAGGTGCAGGTAGTGCGGGTATAACCGTGATAACCGATGTTTGCGGGGATCACTTTAAGCTCATTAACTATGAAGTCATGGCATATATCATCCAGTTCTTCAGTAGTGATACCGGGACGGACGTGAGGTGTAATCATCGCCAGCACCTGAGCCGCAGCCTGTCCTGCTGCTCGCGCCATCTCAATCTCCGCTGCGGTGTGAATCTTAACGGTGTTCATGACACGTCTCCTTGTGTGGTGGTGCTCTTTTTAGGGAGCATATTGCGTATGTCAGCGCTGCCTTCCAGTTCAAGCCGGATCAGCATTTGCGCCAGTTGATGTTGGGTTTGCTGCGGATAGAGTTCAGCCAGCATGCCGAGTTTCAGCCAATGTTCTGCCTGTGCGTTAATTGAGCGGCTCATCGCCTGACTGGCGATACGCAGATTCTCATGCATCAGGTCGGAGATTTTTACGATTCCCATGGGAGCCTTATATGAAACGTATACATTTCGTATAGATTAACGCTAAAGGGCCGATTTGGAAAGCGACGAAACTTTTTGCCTGTCGGAAAGTCGGCAGAATAAGCAGCCGCTTTACCCATACGCGTAGTAAACCGCTGGGAGCATGATCGCGCCATTGTTCCACCTGATGGCTGGTACCCGTGGAAACAGGAGGGCGGCTAAAACAGCCTATTTTATTGACCACAACGAGAAAGAACGGCCGTTCTTCGCCATTATCGGCAGTACTGCTTACGGAAAGGACCCTAGACTGGAGGTGTTGGTTATCGTAACGTCAGCGAGTAACAAAGGCATGGCCGATATCCATGACTGACGCCCGCTGGTTTTAAGTGCGGATACTGTACGCGAATGGCTCAGTGCTGACACCACGCCGGAATGCGCTCAGGAAATTGCATATGAAGCGGCATTGCCTGAAAAGGACTTCACCTGTGATCCCGCTACAGCCAGGTCGGGAATATCGCTAATCAGGGTGAGGTGCTTATTGAGGAGAAGAATCCTGACAGATCTAAAAGATAATGGTTTCGGCAAGTGGGCTAGTACGCTTCAGGATAATCCAGCCAGAATCATCGGTTTTGGGGGATTAAGTCTCAGACATTTCGCCGATGCAACGATTAAGCCGATACAACGATTAATACTCTGGGTTTTGAATGCAGAAGGTGGTATCTGATTGCCCGAACCATGCTGATGCCTACAGCTATAAACATTTCGATGTAAACAGAAACATCACTGCGGGCTTCCTCCCCCCATTCCGTAAATTTTTTCTCTTTTCGCCTTAGTCAGACAGTTTTGCCAGGTACGCTGCGGCTCTTTTTAGGAGGTGTCTCTTATCGGTAATCCGCTTCCATTCTTTGCGCATCCTCCGGATCTCAGACTGGGTATCAGCCTGCCTTTTAAAGGCAGATGGACCAGGATCGTACTCCGTATCTCTGGCGGCAAGTCAGTAGAATAAAGCTCACTGCCTTAATAACCTCTGCCAATGATTTGCCTGTTTGCTTCACTAAAGAATTATCGTCTCTTACACCTTTCACTACTGTAATTTCCCTTCATCCTGCCGATAAACAGATCCAGTACCAGCGAGCCATAGATGCGGAGCGTCGGTGATAACCTAAAAATCAGATGTCGGGGTCTCCTATGTATCGGAATAAAAAAATTAAATTAAGCGCCATGCTCACTACGGCGTTCCTGACGGTCATCTTAACGGGCGTTTTTGTGACCGGCTTTGCTGGATTTAAACTCAATACGGCCAGCGATCAGCAGGAATTGACTCGCGCGCGGCTGATGGATCTCCAGGCTCTCCAGACGCTCAAAGATAATTTAGCACAGCAAGCTGTTCTTCTGCTGTCCGTGGTTTCGGACGCTCAGCCGCAGGCAGAGGCAACGGTTAAAACTCAGTTCTTTGCATTACAGGCCAACAGTGATAATACCACTGCGCATTTTCGGGAGCTTATCAACGGTGCCAAAAACATTCCGGGGATCAATCTTGCCGAAGTCGAAGAGGCTTCGACGCAATTGAAAAAAATTGAAGTGGCATCTGGCCCCCTTAATCAGGCCGCGCAAAATCTGTTTATGCTAAACACCATTCCGTACCAGGATAAGCTCCGTAGCGAACTGATCCCTGCGCTTTCTCACTACCGCACGGCGGTGAATGAGATGGTTGATTATCAGGCGAGGGTAACGAGTAAAACGGCGGAAACATCGACGCAGGCTCTCTCCGGTGTTTATATGACTCTTGTTGGGCTGACCACCCTCTTTGTCATTATGGGATTTGTAATGAGCGGCCTGATTACCCGCTGGATCAAGGTTCAGCTGGGTGGAGAACCTTCCCATGCGCAGGGCCTGGCCGCAGCGATTGCAGCGGGTGATCTGACGACTACGGTAACACTTCGTCAGGGGGATACTGCCAGCATGATGGCTTCGCTGGATAGCATGCAGAACAATCTGCGCAACCTGGTTTCGCATATTAAAGATTCTTCCACTTCAGTAGCGCTGGCCGTTGATAAAATTTCTCAGGGCAATACTGAACTCTCTTCCCGCACAGAGCAGCAGGCCGCTGCTTTGCAGGAAACCGCCGCCAGTATTGAGCAACTCACCGTCACGGTAAAAAGTAACGCAGCGGGCGCACAGCAGACTGCGGACTCCGCCCGCGAAACCGCTGCGCTGGCGCGTTCAGGTGAACACGATATGCAACGCATGTCAGAGACGATGGATGATATTTCAAAAAGCGCGGTGAAAGTCAGGGATATCACTTCCGTTATTGAAGGGATTGCATTTCAGACCAACATTCTGGCGCTTAACGCTGCGGTCGAAGCAGCACGAGCGGGCGAGCAAGGCCGAGGATTTGCTGTAGTCGCAGGCGAAGTCAGGACGCTGGCGCAGCGCAGCGCGACGGCAGCCAGAGATATTAAAAATCTGATTGAAGAAGCTGTGGCTCAGGTAGAAAGTGGTGTTGTCGTAGCAACGGGCACGGGCAAGAGTATTCTTGATATTAATGCGATGGTCGGAAAACTGGCTGTTGCGATGGATAATATTTCACTTGCCTCGGCTGAGCAGATGCAGGGCATTTCTCAGGTTAGCATTGCGGTAAACCAGATGGATGGCGTCACTCAGAATAATGCCGCGCTGGTTGAAGAGTCGTCTTCGGCATCGCAGTCTCTATCAGCTCAGGCTCACTCTTTACGTGAAGCAGTTAATGCCTTTCGCATTTAGGCGTCATGCTCATCGCTCACGCCGAATGATGCTCGTGATGAACATCTGATCTGCTGCTTTATTCGTTTTACGATGCTGAGCTTGATGACCGGAAGCCACGACTTTCTTTCGAATAATGAAAGATGTCTGCCAGAAGCGAGCAGGGACTTAAAGGCAGTCTTGATTGGTTATTATAAGCCCTCCCTTGGAGGGCTTATGGCAGGAGAGGATGTTTAAACCCGCATAAAGGGGGTAACCCGTTCTTTCTCTAGGCTGACGAAAGAGCAGCGGAGTGAGCGGCTTAACCTGATGCTAGCCTTGCTGAAGCAGGAGACTACCTGGCGCGGTTGAGACATTTCCCTACACTATGGCTGTACCCGGAGCCATTAGCTAAAAAGTTAAATTTTTTCATCCGTTTACCTCCCTCATTCTCATTAATCGATCAGGCCACGCTTGCCCTGTCCGCAAATTCTATGAGTGTCGTGAAAATGAAGCCATTGCTACCAACTCTGTTTTTTCTGCATGCGTATTCAGCTGCGGCACGTACGCGGCAAATATAAATAACGACACGGCAATGGTCGGTGGTGCTGCCATGTACCTGTCGGAAAATATTGTTGAAAATGCTGTTAACCCGAAAGATCACACGAGACTGGTGGCAGCTGTTTACGCCGCCGGCCTTGTCACAACGCTGGAAGTGAAGGGGCCTTTTACCCTTTTCTTCCTACAGCAGGCTGTCTCCCTTAATTGCTTAACCGTTGATACAAAAGCCGGATGCAGCCCCGCTTCACCATCGCAAGCATTGCCAGATAATTTCTCGCCGTTTGCCATAACGTGTTGCTTTGCGGTGATATTCTTTCGGTCGGCCAAAGCGCCCCTCAATAACATGGCAATTGCGACAGGCCACACTCGGACGGTGCGCGATCATCGGGTCATAGTTCAATATATTGTGGAAACAGACAGTTACACTGACTCAGATAATTAAGGGACACAGCCGGGTGTGATCTTTTCCCGGCTGCCTATATCCATCACCCCCGCCAGCAAGTCTCAACGTATTCCGATAGGAAAAATCCCGTTCGCCATGCTTTCGATCGCGTTATCAGTCATGACAGCTAAGCTTAGTTGACACTCACCCGACACGGGCAGCCGTTCCTTTCCGGACGAAAGCAGGAGACGATCATGAAAGCAGTAATTTACAACGGTCCCTATGATGTAAAAGTAAAAGACGTACCGGATGCGAAAATTATCCGACCCACAGATGTGCTTGTCCGCATTACCACTACTAACATTTGTGGATCTGATTTGCACATGTATGAGGGTCGGACCAGCTTTGAGCAGGGCCGTATTTTGGGACACGAAAACCTGGGTGAAGTGGTCGAAATTGGTTCAGGAGTAGAGCGCATTAAGGTGGGTGACTACGTCTGTCTGCCGTTCAATGTCGGTTGTGGTTTTTGCGAGAACTGTGAAAAAGGTCTGACTGGCTATTGCCTCACCACCAATCCCGGTACCGCTGGCGCGGCCTATGGGTTTGCTGAAATGGGCCCCTGGGAGGGCGGTCAGGCGGAACTGCTTCGGGTCCCCTTTGCGGACTTTAACTGCCTCGTGCTTCCGCCTGACGCAGCAGAAAAAGAAGACGATTATGTAATGCTCTCGGACATTTTCCCTACCGGATGGCATGCCACAGAACTCGCCGGGTTAAAGCCTGGTGAAAGTGTCGCCATTTATGGCGCGGGGCCGGTGGGTTTGATGGCGGCACACTCAGCCATTATTAAAGGTGCTTCGCAGGTTTTTGTTGTGGATACACACAAAGACCGTCTGGCTTTAGCAGAGAAACTGGGGGCGACGGGCATCAATGCGACCGGCGATGAAGCCGTGCAAAGAATTCTCGACCTGACGGATGGACGCGGCACCGACTGTGGCTGTGAATGTGTGGGTTATCAGTGCTGTAACAAACATGGCCATGAAGACAACTCGGTCACCATGAACAGTCTTGTTGCGTCAACGAAAGCAACAGGAGGAATTGGTGTCGTTGGTGTATTTGTTCCTCAGGATCCGGGGGCTGCATCAGGCCTTGCTAAAGAAGGCAAAATGCCCTTTGATTTCGGGAGTTTCTGGTTTAAAGGACAGGCAATCCGTACCGGCCAGGCGAACGTCAAAGCCTATAATCGTCAATTGGCCCGCCTAATCCATCAGGGTAAAGCTCGCCCGGGCGAGATCATTTCACACCGTCTTTCGCTTGAAGAGGCGCCTATGGGATATAAGCACTTTGACGATCGTGATGAAGGATGGACGAAAGTTATCCTTAAGCCTTAACTGACGCGGGTCGTTATGGACAAATAAAATCGGGAAAATGGTGAAATGTCGACGGGATACCATTGTGTATCCTGTACTGATAGATCCGCTACACCATTTTGTATAAATGCCTTTTCTCAGTAGTGACCGTCCCGGCGGTCACCGGACGGGACAATATAGCGACTCATTGCCATACGGCAGGTCTGCAAGGACATTGTCCACTTCTTTGATGCTGCCAGCCATGCGACCTTCTTCACCGGAGCATCGGTCGGTAACACCGTGCTAACGATTAAATCGGGTATTCGTGCCAATAACCCGGCTATGGTTTTCTTCACCCGTTAGGGTTCAAAGCGCCCATTACGTTCGCGTGATGTACGAAGTTCCAGCGGACTAGCATCGGTGTTATCACTCTTTGTGAAGCAGCCATACGGGACATGGTTTCTGACTTAGACTGATTTTTATCGTAGCCAGTAGGGTAGCGCATTTCCTTATTGCGGGCTGCTTCAATGCTGTTTTTGTCAACAGCAAATCAAACTGGCTGAAATCGTCAGGAGTGCTCAGATTTCTGACACGTTCAATTAGTCAGGGCCTGCAACTGTTTTTGTCCATAACATAACCTGGTTTTAATGCTGAATTGAACACATCAAAATCGGGCAATGGCACCATCCTGTGTACAGAGTCGACGCAGAGATAGGACGACGCATCGGAATGGAGGTGCATTTAAGGATAGTCATAACCCAGCAGACTTTGCACTCACAGAAACCTGTAATGTCCGGTAACCGGCATGGGCCACCTGGCAATGCAATTCATCGCTGGATGGCTGACTCTTCACTGTGGCTCATGGAAAATACCAGGCATCAGTCTGTTTCTCGTTGCTGCTTGCGCAATGCTTCCCGACCGGATGCGTAACTTCGGTAAACGGGTAGCGATCCATTTCTTATCCCCTTATGCCAGTCCGGCATCATCGCTGAGTCTCAAACGTCGCAGGGAGATCACCTCCAGACAATAAAAAGCCCGCACTGCACGGGCTTCTGAATATTTTACAATCCCACCAGCGTAATGTGTTTTTTTGTGGTCAGCGCTTTATATAACGCCTTTGCCAGGCTGCCAGGTTCAACGCCTGAATGAGCCACGTCCGAATCGGTCCAGAACGATTTTATGCGCAATAGGGTGTTGATACTCGTGACGCGCCCATCTCCAGCAAAGCCAACACAGGATGGCGCATTTCGCCGTGTTCTTCTGTCGCGGCCGCCTCGATCACTGCGGCGCGGGATGCCTGACTGTCAAAGATAACGTGGCAGCATATGCCGTTCAGGTTGAGAATGCCGATGATTTCATATAGGCACTGAACAGACTCTGCACTGTAGGATGCGGGCACAATAAACATAACAGATCCCTCTGACGCAAATCGTAGTGAGCAGCCAGCATAGGCCAACTGTAATCAGAGGAGAAGTTACTGTTTTTGAATAAGAAATATAGAGATCTAAGGTTACGATAACGTACGTTACTTTAACTCCAGCTTGCGCTGGAACTATGAATAAGCGAGGCGATAACGTGTCATTGCCGTGGGGGGGCGGATTTATCTCAAATAAACGCTCTCATTTGGCTGATGAATCGTTCCAGTGGGCAATATATTTATAGATGCAGGCAGCGCTTTAGTTTTGTGCTTCAGTCAATATCCAGAATCAACATGAGTGTAAATTTAAGATTTATCGCTGTCTTAACTCACGAGCTTTTTACTCTGGCCGTCACGGCTTGACTAAAGCCCACCCCTTGAAATCAACGGCAGGTTTGCAAACAGTATCGCAGCACGACTAACAAGCGTGATCGTCGATGGTAGCGGCCTTCCAGCCAAACTGTTGCTGACGGCTCTGCTTTTTGCTACCGGCTGGAGCAGGGCGATGCCAGCTTGCCTTGTCGTGGGATCAACGCTTGATAACCGGTTTATCCAATACTCTTTCGATAAATCCTCAATCCCGTCAGATTAAGCTGATGCCTTCAATCGGCTGGGCCAATTACTGCCGAATTCATCAGCCGGTTTAGGGGCCGAACTGCTGATTCGCCTGTCATCATGAACACATAAACTCCTCATAAACACCTAATAATTAAATGGTATAGTGACGCGAAAAAATAGTGACGGGAGTTTATCTATGCTGAAAAAATACAGTGCTTCACAAATCCTTTTTCACTGGCTGACGGTATTGCTGATTATTGTGGCCTACGCCACGATTGAGTTGCGCTGGATGGCCGAGAAAGGAACCTTGCAGCGGAATGTGGTTATGATCACTCACTTTACCGCAGGCTTTTGCGTCATGATCCTGATGATTGCGCGTCTCTGGCTTCGTGCCCGCACAAAAACGCCGCCGATTACGCCGCCCGTAGCGCGATGGCAAACGGGCGTCTCACATCTGGTACACACGCTGATTTATGCACTATTTGTTGCCTTACCCGTTCTTGGGCTGACCTCGCGCTACCTGCGCGGTAAAGAGTGGGCCTTGTTTGGGATAAACATGCCTGTCGCAACTTCTCCTGATCCCGCCACTGCGAGTATGCTGATTGACTGGCACGAAACCCTGGCTCCGCTGGGATACTGGTTAATTGGTTTGCATGCGCTGGCGGCGTTATTTCATCACTATTTTCTTCGGGATGACACGCTACGCAGGATGATGCCGTAATCGCCCGGTTAACAACCCCTTAGCGAGATGACGGGCCAGGGCCGCATAATTCAGCTGGATAACCGGTTTGCCAGAGAAAAGCATGCTCTGGCTAACCGGTAAACAGGCGAGCACTCTTATTATGGCTGTGCCGATTTTAGCTACAGTTGATATCACCGCGATTAAACCAGAATGGTTTTACGATGCCGACATCTTTAACATCTACGCTTTATGCACGCTTACGTCTGCTACTCTCTATCACTGCCGGGCTGATGTGCTATTTTCTGCTCTCTGCTCAACTCGGGCAAATGCAGCGTCTCCTGATTAGCTGGAACGTCTGGGCCTGGATCTATCTCTGTATCCTCTGGTTTCGCATGCTGCGTACAGGAGCGGAAGGAATCAGGCGCATTGCTCAGCAGCAGGACCAGAGTGCTGCGCTGGTTCTGGGGATGGTTATCGTGGCGTGTATGGTCAGTATTGTGGCCATTCTCAGTGAACTCCCTACCCTTAAAAGTCTCTCCGGGACACCGCGACTGCTGCATTTATTGCTGACAGCGATAACACTTATTGCTTCATGGGCAATGTTACCCAGCGCGTTTGCGATGCATTATGCCCATCAGCACTATCTTTACCGGAATAACAGCGTGAGTCCGCTGATGTTTCCTGAAAAAACGGTGCATCCTGGCTATTGGGATTTCCTCTACTTTTCGTTCACTATTGCGGTTGCGTCGCAAACTGCGGATGTGGCAACCGGGACCACAGAGATGCGTAAACTGGCGTTGCTGCAGTCCGTTATCTCTTTCATTTTTAATCTGGCTATTCTGGGTCTGTCAGTAAATGTCGGCGCGGGGTTACTGAATTAGATTGTTTCTAATCATTTGGATGGCGGATATTGGCGAAGCCATTGTGCAGCAGAACCGCGCCTATAAACTTAGGGGAAAACAGTATAAAAATCTCCGGTCTTAACCCGCGGGAAAAACAAATAATGTTCGGGTGACAGCGGATCTGCCACCCGACTTTAAACACAGTACCGGCCAGGCGACTCGCGCAGGATCTTATCGGGTGTTGGCCTGTGGCCACCCTAACACCACGATTTTACCCAGAAGATGAATCGCCACATCTAAATGTCTTATCTTATCTCTTGCAGTCTGATGCACTTTCCCGTCATGCCTGCTTCATCAACGCGCTGTGAAGAACAGTTCAGGTATGCTGTCGGAGAAGGAGAGTTCCTGTTTTCAACGGATACCAACACCTAACCACTCTCAATCTGTCAGGTCCTGAGACGTAAACATGGGCAGAGACTTACCCCTGCTGGATGTGCAGGACATCACTTTTTTCAGTCGGGGATCGTCAGCGGCTGCAACCGGCTTCTCTGCAGTTATATCAAGGCGATTTCGTCTTACTGACCGGCCCATCCGGAAGCGGAAAAAGCACACTTCTGAACCGGTATGGCTATATCTCCCCTACATCGCTTTGACGTTCTCATTTCAGCCCGTCAGGTTTCGGGCATAGTTGTCTTGCAGCACTGATTTATCGCAAATGATCCAATAATCGCCCTAAATTGGACTTAATTGTTTTAGCGTTCCCAGCATTGAGTTATTTGTAATAAAGATTACCAAGCCTCAGCCTATAATTGTTACCAAACTCATGACGGGGGGTATAAAAATGTTTGAGGGATTTACTCATACACAAGTCAGCCTTTCGGAGGCAGTGCTTAATGTACGCTATGGAGGTAATGGCCCTCCGGTTCTGCTGTTGCATGGACATCCCCGTACCCACGTAACCTGGTCAAAGGTGGCGCCGGAACTTGCCAAATCGTTTACCGTTGTTTGTCCCGATTTACGGGGATTTGGCAGCTCATCTAAACCTGCTGACAAGCCTAATCACGCGGGTTCTTCTAAACGAGCAAAAGCAAAAGATTGTCTTGAATTAATGAGCTTTTTAGGTTTTGAGCAATTCGCGCTAGTGGGACATGACCGAGGAGGCTACACCGCCTACCGGGCCGCGCTTGATTATCCAGAGCGAATTACACGACTCGCTGTACTGGACTGCATTCCCATACTCGAAGCGCTCAACCGGTGTAATGAGAAGTTTGCCCGTCAGTGGTATCACTGGTTCTTCTTTGCGCAGCCAGAAAAACCCGAGCGGGCAATTTTAGCCGATCCTGACAAGTGGTATGGAGGCCAGCCTGAAACCATGGGCAATGAAGAATACATTGAATTCAGAAGAGCCATACATGATTCGGAGACTGTACATGGGATGATTGAAGATTATCGAGCCGGTCTGACTATAGACAAGGAGCATGAGCTTTATGATCGTCTGAATGGGCGATTGATCGAATGCCCGACGCTCTGTTTGTGGTCAAAATATGATGATCTGGAAGATATATACGGTGACGTACTGGGCATCTGGAAATCCTGGGCGCCAGATGTTCGGGGGATAGCGATAGCCAGCGGTCACCACATGGCTGAAGAAGCTCCAGAAGACGTTACAGCTGAACTCCGGCATTTTTTGTTGCAAGAAAACCTGTAACGGGCCGGCGCGCAGTTTCTGAACATCTCATTGTCCTCACCTATTCATGAATCTCTGTTCGTCCAGTTCATGCCAGGGTTAAAACGTTTACACAACATGAGGATAGCGACGTGATTGTCTTAACCTGCACGGATGTGTACCCGTCCGGCCTACAGAAGGTTTTGCAACCCAGCTGCAGAAGACCGGTGTTGACATTCATAAGGGACGGCAGGAAGTCTGGGCGCGTATGTTCGCAGAGACACGCAGGGTGAAGGGGAGCATGTCTTCCTGGCCACGTATTAGGAAGATTTAAAGGCAGTTAAAGCCTTTGCGGGCGAAAAGTATCAAATTGCTGTCACCTATCGGGAGGATAAGCAAGTTGAGCTGCTATCAGATCCTTACATGTTCCTGCACCATATCCAGACTGTCACGCCTTTCTGACTCAATGCCGGCCGCCGCCATAACACGGCCTGTAAATCACCTGCACCCGCCGCGAGGCTGAATTCACACAAATTTTACCGGGCATTAAGTATGACCTCAGACTCAGGGTTTATACAAAACCTTCCAATTGTAGATTGATCGATCTACAATCAGTCATCACTCCAGGAGAAACTTATGAAAACAGCTGCAGGCAGACCCAGAGAATTTGATCCCGAGGTGTTCCTCAACACTGCACTTGAATGTTTCTGGCAGAACGGATATCAGGCAACATCTATGGCGGACCTGATGAAAGCATCAGGTCTGGCAAGTGCCAGCATTTATAAACTTTATCCAGATAAGCGGGCTATCTATCTTGCTGCTTTGCAGCGGTACATCGACGAAGGCATTTCAAGAACAGTGAAAACAAATGCAGACCGGTCACCGGAAGCTGCATTGCGAGAAATACTTGAATTTGTGGCCCAGTTATCATCTGCGCCTGTTGGCGAAAGAGGTTGTTTTACTATTGCAGCAGCCAGTGAACTTTTACCCGGTGATGAAGAGGTAAAAGCTAAAGTTTCCTCTAAATTCACACATATACGTAGCGAATTAGAGTGCATATTAATTAAAGGCCAGGTTCAGCGGATCTTTCGTCAGGATGAAGAGGCGAGAGTAATGGCACAAAGCATTTTCATGATGCTGGAAGGTATGAGGATATATGGAAAACTTCAGCCAGAGATTGAAGATCTGAGAAAAAGTAATGATTTTATTGTCAGGACGATACTTATAAATACCACTAGCGAAGCCGGAAATACTGCTGTTAAGGCATCCCTGTGATCGCGGTGGGCACTATTGTCCGGCGACAAAAAAGAAGAAGAACAATGATTGTGCTTGAGTGCTTAGAGGGCACGGTCTTGTGCGGTTGGGTGGATAAAGGGCGTTTTTTTAAAAGACGCTTTCCAGTATCAGAATTAAACATATGCTTACCCTATTCAACGTTCTGGTCCATTACATAACAATGCCGTGCTGGTCATCGTTAAGCATCATTTAAAATAATATCTGCTGTTAATAACAGGCGAGCATAGCGTCGGGAGCTGAAAGCCCTGATAAAAAGGCAGGGTAAGTTTTACAACGGGTAGCCATCATCCCTGCGGGTAAGCTATGAATCTGGGTATGTTGAGTCTGTTCAGGCCGATTCATTCTGATGGATGTCTGAAATGGTCTGTGCCTGAATACCCAAATGATCAATCAGTATCTTACATTGCTCACCATGATAAATGGGCGAAAAAGTCTCAGTCCACTCATTTTCTGACAACTTTTCCACATTTAACACTATCTGTAATAGCGTCATGCCCGGCCAGCCTGATGAAGTGTGAACCCTCAAAATGGCCATTATTCTTGCTGAATTCGCCCCAGCGTAGATATTCCTTTTTAGCGGCATCTCATCCAGGTCGCTTCCCGCCAGGCCTGGGACGGTCCGGCGGGTTTCAGTTAACTCAGGTTTGTGGTGCAAATCCATTCCGTCAGAATAGCTAAGGCATCGCTTCTTTTTCGAACGATTGCATAAGATTGCACTGCGTTAACTTATCCTCCTCACTTCTGGAGGTAATCATGAATAACAGCAAAATTGTCGCTTCTCTGGTTATGGTCATGTGTCTATTTTGGGTTGGTGCGCCTGAAGCTAAAACCTTGAAGCAAACCGATGATCAAATCCGCAAACTTATTATTGAAGATTCAATCGCATCCTATCCTGGCGTGTGTGCCTGTCCTTTTAACGCTGCGCGTAATGGAAGTAGCTGTGGCAGACGAAGTGCATGGAGCAAGCAGGGAGGATACGCCCCTGTCTGTTATAAAAAAGAGATTACGAAAGAAATGGTCGATGACTGGCGTAATAGTCATGGCGCTTGAGTAATCAATCGCCAGAATTTTTAATAAGTTATTGTCTGATCGGTCATGTCATAAAAATGAGAAAGTCATCCAGCCTGCCTGGACTCTATTGCTATTTAAGACGCAGCTTTATGAATAGTAGGGAAGGGCGTTATCTGTCGTCACCGTATTAGCACTGTTTCCTGAACCGACAGCTATCCCGCATAAGTCATCATCCGGGAAATAACGTTTCTTCATTCCGAGTGATTTTCAACTATGCCCGAGTCCGATCGATGCGTGCAAATGATGGCCGGGCAAGAATGTTGTCCGGCCATCAGCTAAATTATCTTTTCACGACAACCTCAGCTTATTTCTGTGCCGGCTGTGTCTGTTGATTTTTCTCAGCTTCTTTCTGTTTTTTCTTCGCCATATGATGTCCGACCGCGCAGCCCGCTGCAGCACCGGCCACACCATGGTGAGCAACATGACCTGCCACGCCTCCCACAGCGGCTCCCTTCAGACATCCTTCGGCATTAGCCTCTAAATTTACGGACAGAAACAGACCGGTAGCAATAACAATTACTGATAATTTTTTCATCACTCAATTCCTGGTAGTCATAGTTGTATGTTGAACGCTACAGAGCATAGCCATACTCTGAGGCGTAATGTGGTACGGGATACAGGAATCGCGAAGTTAGTTACCTGGCGTTACGCTTTTCAGGCCGAATAACACTATTTAATGTCGTCTCAGCGATTTGGGTTGCTGGATGTTCGTTCAACCCTGGCCTGACCTTACCCTTAACAGGACAACGGAGGAGAGTGTAGAAAGGAGGTTGTTAACCAACGTTGATAATCAGCGCTTCCATTTGAAAGCGCTGATACAGTGATGCGGATTAGAAGGAGATGGTCAGGCCCGCATAATAAGCACGACCCGGCTCGTTATAAGTCGAGGCACCCTCTGCTTCGCGGTACAACTGCTTATCCAGCAAGTTACTCATCCCGGCAGTGGCACGCAGATTTTTGGTAATGTCATAATTGAAATTGACGCCAAATACCGAATAAGCCCCGACTTCACGGTTCGACATCGCGCTGCTTTCTGTGCGTGACTCCGCATACTGGCGCGGTTTCTGACGACCATACATCGTCCAGTTCAGAGCAGTAGAAAAATCCTGCGTTACCTGCCAGTCCAGCATAGAGTTAATGGTGTATTTCGGAATGATCGACAGCGGATTTCCGGTCTGTTTATCCTTCGACTCAATCATGTAAGTCGCGTTAGTTCGCCACTCCAGCGTGTCAGTGACCAGCGGAATAGTGACATTGCCTTCAAGTCCTTCAACAACCGCTTTGCCGCCGTTACTCCATTGCAGGATATTGTTGCCATTGGAGGCGTAACCCAGCACCTCTGTTCCGGAGACGATTTTGTTTTTGTAGTCATTGCGGAACCAGGTGATGCCCGCGATATAGCCATCCTGACTGAACTCGATTCCCAGCTCTTTATTGACGCTGACTTCAGGATCCAGATTTTCATTGCCCAGCAGATAGCAACTGCCGCGGGTAACGTTGATCGGACAGCCATTTCCCCGCGTAGCCAGTAAATAACCTTCGCTGGACTGATAAAGGTTAGGGGCTTTAAACGCGCGTGCGATACCCGCTTTCAGGGTAAAACTTTCTCCCAGAGCCTGAGAAATATTCAGCGACGGACTCCAGTTCGCACCAAAGGTATCGTGATAATCAAAGCGAAGACCAGGGATCACTTCCGTGCTATCGGTCGCGGCGATGTTATCTTCAAAATAAAGTGAACTCAGCGTCGCGCTGTTTTTACTGTTGCGGCTGCCTGTATCACCACTGACACCATTAATAGACACGCCTGGCGCGCTGGTGCCGTTCATTGAGTTAGGATCGTTCAGCTCATCACGGTTCCATTCGGCCCCCAGCGTAACAGTCTGTTCACGAAGCAGTTCCAGCGGGAAGCTCACTTCTCCTCCAGCCCGATAACTTTCAAAGCGGCTGGTCGAAAATGTGTTGCTGTTGATTCGCCCTTCACCAGAACCCGCTGTGCCTTCATTCAGGCGGGTGTTATTGGTTTTTTCATAGTTAAAAGTGAGTTTCGATTGTCCCCAGTCCCAGATGCCATTATGAGCGAGGCCCCAGGTCTGACGATAAAGACGGTTGGTTTCCGATCCATCAAGAGATTCGATCAGCGCATTACCGGCACCATTGCTGTACTGGGTATCACCGGCGTAAATATTGCCCTGACGACTGTATCCGTAGCTGAAATCCAGCACCTGTAATGGCGTAATCTTCCACGACAGCACACTATTTATATCTTTATTGCGAACGCCTTCACGACCCGCTGCGCCAGAACCGTTGTGCGACTGATTAATGTCGAAAGCATCACTGTCGGTTTTATTAATATTTCCATAGAGCCGCATCGTCAGGGCATCACCCGCCAGTGGGCCACTCAGGTTGAAGTTGGCGCGTCGGGTTGCCCCTTCTTTATCATCTTCCGGCTGGTTGGTGTAGAGTGACAGCGACCCGCTCCAGTCGTTAGTCGGGCGTTTGGTGATGATGTTAACCACGCCACCGGCCGCGCCGGAACCGTAACGGGCAGCCGCGGGTCCACGAATGACTTCAATCCGCTCAACCATTTCTGGTGGCACCCAGTTAGAGTCACCACGGGAATCACGCTCGCCACGCCAGCTATATCTCACTGAATTGCGTGAGGTGGTAGGCGCGCCATCGATCAAAATCAGCGTATTTTCCGGCCCCATGCCACGAATATCGATCTGACGATTGTTGCCACGCACACCGTTGGCGCTGTTACCGGTTAGATTAACTCCCGGCATTTTGCGGATGATGTCGGAGAGATCGTTGACCGGCGGGTTTTTTTCAATGTCCTGCGAGGTAATCACCGAAACGCCGGGCTGCTGTTTCAATTCCTGTTCAGCAGTGACCAGCATCGTTTCATCATCAGCCAACTTTTCCGTCTCTTCCTGATTAGCGCCGTTAGCAGTAGTACTCAACAAACCGGCCAGTAACAGCGCCACAGGACGCTTATGGACACGCATAGTTACATTCACTTAGAAAATCTCCCTGAATTATTAAGGTTTGTAAGCAAATGCGTATGATAATGATAATAGTTATCATTGTATATCTCGGTAAGCCACCTTTACATTCCCTGCCACTGGGCTATTTATTTACCCTTTTGATGAGAGGCCGCAGGTAATGGCCATTTACCTGTCTGTGGCTGGGTTACACCAGAAAAATCTGCTGATTGCTTCAGAATGCGTCATTATGACTCCAGACTTATTAGGTCTGGAGTCATAGACAGTCAGTCGTTAAAATGGCCCCTTTCAGGGTGATACTGGGCAGAAATGTGAAAACCAACGAGAGAGTCACCGCCGACCGATCAGCCCATGTGGGTCGCCATGTACTGATTTGGCTTGAGCAGGTTAAAACCGCCTCACTGGGCGAACTGGATAATTTTGGCGATGAAGGCACGGTAGAGCAGGTGATGAAGGTCTGGGTAAAACTCTCGCTGCTGATGAGTCGGCGTCGTCCTGAGATCGCCATCTCCTCGTTACTGAAACATGTCCTGCCCAACATTGGTTCGCAGCCACTCAAAATGCTCAACCGTTTACGCCTCAACCGGCTGTACAACATTCTGATCGCCGACGGTAAAAAAGAGGAGGCGCGTCGGGTTTTCGCCCTGACTAAACAATTTCTCGCCTGGGCCGAGATGCAGGGCTATCTCGAACATTCACCTATCGCTTCAATGAAAAAAAGGGATGTCGCCGGTCGCGCTACGCCGCCTCGCAGTCGGCAACTCACCGATGCCGAAATATGGGTCTTCTGGCACGGGCTGGATAACTGGGCGTTATCTGAACAGGCGCGCTGGGCGCTGCGTTTATGTCTGGTGAGCGCCCGCCGTCCGGATGAAATTGTGCAGGCGCAGAAAGCGGAATTCGATCTGCAGTTAGGTTTATGGATGCAGGGCACACGCAATAAATCTGAGCGGGAACATGTGCTGCCCATTTCACCGCTGATGCGTCAGTGTATCGAAGCATTGCTGAGAGTCGCCGATCCCGACTCACCCTGGCTGGTTCCCTCCCCCCGTGACCCACAGCAGCCGCTGTCAAAGGGCGCATTAAATCAGGCACTGCGCCGGATGATCCGCGCCCCACGTGGACTGGGGCTGGAGGCTTTTACGCCGCGCGACCTGCGCCGGACCGCACGTTCTAAACTTTCTTCGCTCGACACGCCTAATGATGTCGCCCGTAAAATCATGAACCATGCGCTGGAAGGAATCGACCGGGTCTATGACACCCATGACTATCTGAGCCAGATGCGCAGCGCCATGGATACCTTTTCCGCAGCGATTGAACAGATTATAGAGTGCGAAAGTTATCATTTGCTGCGACATCGCTACGATGGCGAAACCCTTACGCTGGGCGATCTCTCCGTTATGGCGATGTCGCGCTAACGTCTGTCATTCTCTCGCAATCAGAAGTGGTAGCGCAGCCAGGCAAAATAGACGTTACCGTTGTTATGGGTGCCGGGAATATAGGTCATCTGGAAATCAAGATCGCCATAACCGATGGAGGCCAGAGGCAGTAAAGCGGGCACCGGAATATAATTCCAGTTATGTCGGGCCGTAACACCCGCCGTGTAACCCGCGCCCCAGTGAAAATTCTGATCGGCCAGCGGACGCCATGTCGCCACCCAGCCATAGCCACCAAAGGGCTCCCATTTATTAAAGGAGTCCTTAAATGCCATCAGGTAGATGCCGTTCCAGTTACCTTTCTCATCGTAGCGGGAGATACCGCCACCCGCACCCCAGGGTCTTTCATTATATTTATTGATATGTTCCCGATCGTAAGTGGCGCGGTTATGCCAGGTAATCGCGGGCAGATAAAAATCGATACCCTCAGGTTGCTGCCAGGTTGTGGCGACTTTATCACTGAAATTTTCCCAGCCTGCGCTCACATTCTGACCAAGCGTGGCGGAAGAAGCTGAAAAAACACTGAAAATGGTGGTCGTCATCATCAGCGCTTTAAGAGTAGAAATTTTGCGCATGTACGAATTCCTGCAATATCTGGTGTTAAATAAGGAAATAAAAGGGCTAAGGCGGCTATTGTGGCATAAAAGTAGACAACTTCGGTTCAATGATGGGGTATCGCAGAATTTTATAATTATTGAAAGCGAAACGGCATCTGCGCTTCTCTGTTAAATCTGCAGGCACACTTACGCACATACGCACTTTTCTGCATGTCTTACAATGCTGCATCCTGTCAGGGGGCAGACGATTTCCTAAAAAACTCGCATTATTTGTTAACAACATCTTGCAATGGTAATTGCAATGCGTATATTTCTCATTTGCTTCAGGCATTCATCACACCCGCGCGCAGGCGCTCACGGAAGGGTTTCTGGTTCCTCAAATCAAAAGCAGGGCAGCGATGTCCGCAGGATGCATGGTTGTGACAGTGGAAGCATAAAAAACATTAATATAATTGATGAATTAATGAACGCTTTCGAACTTCAGCACCCCAGTATTACGGGCGCGTCTGCTCGGCAACGCCCATTCCGCTCCGCCTTGCTGGATCTTATCGTTGCTGTGTGAATTACGCCGTTACATTGAAATGATAGCGTATTTTAACTTTATATTTCTAAAGTAAAATAAATATTAAAGTTTTTGTGTCTCCGTAACCCTAAAGCCTCTTCTGCAAAACCGCATATTAAATAGCCAGCTTTTTCCAGCCAGAGTTCCGGTCATCATTTAATTATCTGTCATTTTTTGACTTGAATAGCCTGGCAAGGTTTCAGTGTTGATATCCTGCGCCCAATATCGCCTTTCAGACAAAGACCTTGGCTCGTGGAAAGTCGGATGTGTTTTCTCACCCCATCTAATTCCTGAAGCATCCTGTAGGGGTTAACTAAAACTGGCCACTGCTTTAGCGTTTTTCCAGTATCGGCTTTCCGATTCGTTTGGGGGTAACCTACCGTTATATTCATGTAACCTTAGCGAGCTGTAATACCCGACGATATAGTCTGTGATCGCTAGAGCTACATCGCTAAAGTTTATATAACCTGTCACCGACACCCCCTCGTTTTTCAGACTTCCTGAAGAAGCGTTCCATCGGGTTGTTATCCCTATAGTTTCCGCATCGGTTCATACTCTGCCTGATCCGATAACGCCACAGTAACTGCCGGAACTGCCTGCTCGTAGAGTGGCTACCCTGGTCACTGTGGAACGTCTCTTCGACTGATTCAGCCGGAGCAGCAATCATGGGTGTTTCTGACAGGGCTATTATGGCTGACATGCTCAATGTTCTTATTGATGTCAAAGAGGCAATTCAAAGACGCGATGATTTAATCAATGAATTGCAAAATCGCATGAATGCAATCGATGTTCTGGATGCATAAAAAAGCCCGGCGTGGTTTGCCGGGCTAAAGGGTTATTTTATAAAGTTAGAAATTGTAATTCAGGCTGACTGAATAATTTCGTGGCTCGTTGAATGCAACGCCACCTGATGGGTCAGTATTGTATTCTCGGTCAAAAATGTTTTTAACATTACCTTGGACAGAAAGGTTTTTGTTAACTTGATAGCGCGCAAACAGGTTAGCAATAGGATAACTACCCTGGTAAACGCGTTCGGTTTCACCTGAAGGGTTAATTGCTTCTTTATAAGTCCGGTTTTGCCAGTTTATACCTCCACCTACAGTCAACTCACGAAGGATGGGAAGGTTATAGCTCGTGAAAAGCTTCAAGCTGGTTTGTGGCATATAGGGATTTGAACGATCTCCAGAAGCATCTTTAGCAACATAGCGAGTTGCACCAAAAGTCATCTTTAGATTTTCAGTAACAGCACCATTTATTTCAAAATCAACACCGCGACTTACAACGCCTTTAGATGATTTGTATGCATTCTCGCTACTATTATTTACGTAGGTCTCGCTTTGGATCTGGCCGAGATTATCCTGCTCAATACGGAACACAGAAAGGCTCGATGTAATTTGACCGTCTTCCCAATCGCCTTTGATTCCAGTTTCATAATCTTTTCCAGTGACAGGTTTTAGGTAATTGCCTTGCTGGTCTCGATAAGTTTGAGGTTGGAAGATTGATGTGTAGCTGGCAAAGGCAGAATAGGTTTCGTTAATATCATAAACAAGGCCGCCATATGGAGTAATGTTATTCTTATCCATATTTGAAGATGTGCCATTCGCACTATACTGGGTATAGCGTGCCCCCAGAATAAGGGAAAGGGGATCGGCAAGGGAAAAACGGGCTGCTGTATATGCAGATTTCTGGCGTATTGTGTCTTCCGAGGATAATGCCCAGGCTGGCCATTGGGGTTCATCAATGTTACCCGACCACTCATTCCAGTTTCCAATCTGGGCCGGTGACATTATCTCAGAGGAATAGATATATTTGTTGCGTTGGCGACTATAATCCAGCCCAGCCACTAATTGATGTTGCCTTCCCAATAGCTCAAATGGGCCAGTGGCATAAGCGTCTATAGCTGTCTGCGTGCGCACACCCTTGTACCAACCCGCATATCCATATCCTGCAGTATTCAGTATTCCAGTTTGCTGGTCAGGATAACCTTCGACATACAGTAACTTACTATCAAAGTCTGATTCACTATGAGTGCCATTGATACGTGTCTGCCAGCCGTTATCAAAGTTTGTTGTCAGGTTCGCAAATACCTTACGGGACAGAATATTGTAATGCGTCCAGTCGGCTGATGGATTGTCGCTGCGATCGTAATGAATTTTGCTCCCGTTGCTGTACCAGGTTGGCAGGCCACCCCATGTCGGACCCTCTGTATTACGTGACTGATAGTCGTACCCCAGGTCAAGCGTCGTATTTTCGCTGAGGTCTGCCGCCACTGTGGCATATAGGAACTTTTTACGTTTATGGTAACGGTCAACCCAGCTGTCTTGATCCTGATAACCCGTCACCACACGACCGCGCAGCGTGCCGGCGTCATTAAGTGGCCCTGATAGGTCGGCAACATAGCGCTGATTGTCCCAGCTGCCATAGCTTGTCGAGAGATTACCTGTAAAACTTTTACTGTCAGCTTTCTTGCGAATCATGTTTATGGCAGCACCCGGATTACCTGTGCCAGTCATTAAACCTGTAGAGCCGCGGACAACATCAATGCGCTCATAAATTGCGGAATCGCCGTCAGTTTCACCAAAGTTCCACGCACCCGTTTGAGTAGAAGGGATGTCATCATAGGTGTAATTGTTGACGTAAAAACCACGTGAATAGAAGTCTACACGTTCAGAGTCATTTTGTGAGGCTGAGATACCAGTAACGTTCGCCAAAGCATCACCAACGTTCTGCAGGTTCTGGTCTTTGATGCGCTGCTCAGTCAGCGTGCTGACTGACTGCGGAATATCACGCTGGGTTAAGTTCAGTTTAGTCCCAGCACGCGTTGCTGGAACAGTATAAGACTGTTCAGCCAATGTGGCTGGAGTAACGGCTTCATCTGCAGTAACCGTTAGGGTCTGTTCTGAAGATGCGTTTCTGTTATCAGAAAGCTCAGCTGCATTTGTACTGCTGCTAAACAACGCATTACCTACCATCAGCGCTATGACTGAGAAAGCAAAAGTGGTGTTTCTTGTTAACTGAGACTTGCCGCCACGATTAGATTCTGCATTAACCCGGGTGAAAGACATGCCATAACCTCTTCATTTAATTAATATTCTTGACTTAAATATTCACCCAAGCCTTGCTAAATCTTTTTGGCAACTTTGGTAAATTTCAGTAAGCGCAAGCATACTAAATGCAAATGATTGTTATTGCTATTAACATTTAAGAAAAGTTCAAACTTTTTTTATGTTCATCAACTAAGCAATGTGCTTTCTGCAAAACCATGAGCAACTACTTGATCTCAAATGATTAAAAAATCGTATAAAAGTTAGAAGAAAATCATACCTGATTATAAATAACCGTGTAGTATCAGTTGCTTAGGTTTTATCTCTACAGCTACAACACCGGTAAACGCAAAGTGTATGCGGTCGATGCCTTTGCCTGCGGACCTTATGAACTGCTGGGACATCAGCATGAGCTGAAGGTGGGCGTCAATTATACCCGTCAGGATAACAAGTACTTCAGCACCTTTGAGGACATCTCTTCAGCATCGCTGGGTAACTACAACGCCTTCAACGGCCAGTATGCGGAATCCGTCTGGACGCCGCGTCAGCCCGCCAGTGATACCCCGTTGGCTCGCCAGAAGTCGACTTATATGGCGACCCGCTTGTCGCCCGCTGACCCGCTGCACCTGATTTTCGGCGCGCGTTCCACCAACTGGAACCGTGAAACGCCAGACGGTGAAGAAGAGCAGAATAACACCACGCTGCAGATGACCGTTGGCAGCACGCGCTATATTGCCGAAAACCGCGATGGCAGCACCTTTAATCCGCAACTGCTGCAGACCAGCTTTAACCTGTTCAGCAGCTATCGCCTGCCGATGCTGCAGCTGCTGACGCTGGGTGGCGGCGTGAACTGGCAAACGCGCGTCTGGCATGACGTGGTGGTCCGGAAGGCAATGGCATCTGGCGGGCCCGTCAGGGCAGCTATACGCTGGTGGATCTGTTTGCTCGTTATCAGGTGAACAGGAATCTGTCGCTGCAAGGCAACCTCAATAACCTGCTCGACAACGAGTATGACACCAATGTAGCCAGCTCAGTGGTCTACGGTGGACCGCGTAATTTCTCGGTGACCGCGAGCTACACCTTCGGATTTGTATGCCTGTGGAGCTTATGACGAACGCCTCAGTCGAGGCGCTTTTTTATTATGCTGAGGATAAATCAGATTTGATCGTCGTTTCTGCATGCAGGCCAGAAGAGAAGCAACGTGAGTTTCTTCTTTTTCATTGAATCCCGGGGATCAAGAGCGCAGAGGCAAAACAATCCGCCTCCTTCTCAACATCCTCCCCGATATGCAACATCAGTCCGCGAAAGCGGGCTGAAGGCAGATCAAGATGCATTTTAAATAAGGCGATCAGACGCCCGTAAAGTTCCGCTTTGGCAAGCGCAGAAATCTTAGTGGAAAGGCGCCTGCTATTGAGTTTACGAAAATGCACTCTATCTTCGTTTATTCTGAGCGGCGTCTGGATAGAGAAGAAAACGATCGCTACCTTTATTGTCAACCGGAAGAAATGACATTGCTGACGATATTTTATATCAGAAACATTCGGGTTCAGGGCATCTCTGACAGCTCGCCAGCGTTGTTCGTTAACACTAACGCCCTTATCGGGGCGTTAGTTTTCCCACAATCCGCACTCAGGAAAAACGTAGCGCAAGGTTAAACCCCTCATCTGACTCCACCACCAGGGCCTCCGCTTGCTCCTGAAATGCAATCTTACCCGCCACCAGCGCGCGCCTCATCCTGGCGAGATCCTCCGTCTCAAAACCCAGCGCGACCATCCGGGCACTGCCATCATAGTCTTCGGGCAGCGGGCCAAACCGCTGCTGCGCATATTCTGCCGAAGCAAACCGCACCGTGGCAGCACCGGCACGCAGGACAAAGGCACCCTGGGGACAGGCAATAACTTTAGCCGCACCAAACAGGCGGCTATAGACCTGAGCAGAAAGCGCCGGGTCCTGCGCCACAATCACAAACTCGCTGATATTACGCACGCCATTGGGATGACTCTGCCATACCGGCTGCCATACCGCCTCGGGCGTCAGATGCTGGCAAAAAAAACTACGGCCATTAGGGACCAGCGAAGGGCGCAGCCGCACGGTACGAAAGCGCGCTTCATTCATTGAACCGTCAGGCAGGGTGACCGGACGATGAAATGCAGCTGGCGGTTCGCCATCCAGATCCTGGCGTTGCAGATGCTGAAACTCACTCTCGGCATCGTTGCTTTTCCATACCAGCCCACTCAATCCCAGCGGCGACTGCCAGAGATCGGCGCGCTGGCTGCCCTTTCCTGGCTCATAGCCCAGCAGCTCCAGGTAATTTTCTCCAAAGATCGCCAGATGATTACTCGAACCCAGCGAGTGATGACCCCGCTCGGTGAGCTGAAAACCGAGCCGCCGAAAGCGGGCGCTGGCGCTGTCCAGTTGGTCGGCCACATTAATCACAGCATGATCCAGAATCGGTTGCGGAACCTGAACAGACATAGTCGCACTCCTCTTTCTCGTCATTGTGCCGCCACAATCTGCAACGCGCGTGGCACCAGCTGCGTGAAGTATTCAACCGCCGGCCCGATCAACGCTTCATCCGGATCGAAAGCGGCGTGATGCAGGCCAAATTCGCTGGCGCTGCCGATGCTGACAAACGCGCCCGGCACCTGTTTCAGATAAAAGGCAAAATCTTCCCCACCCATCTGCGGCGACTCAGCTTGTTCTGCGTGATAGCCGCTCTGTTGTGCAACGTCCAGAGCCACATCCACCCAGCCTGGCGTGTTAATCAGGGCCGGCGGCCCCTCGGTCCACTCCAGCTCAGCGGTCGCGCCAAATCCGGCGGCTATGCCCTGAATCAGCGATCGGATGCGGTGTGGGATCTGCGCCCGGATCTCATTGTTGTGGGTACGCACGGTGCCTTCAAGCTCAACGCTTTGCGGTAACACGTTCCAGGTATTTCCGGCGGTAAAGCGCGTCACGCTCAGCACCACCGTCTCCAGCGAGCTGAACACCCGGCTCGGCAGGGTCTGTAAGGCGGTCACAATATGGCTGGCAATTACGATCGAATCGATGCCCTCCTGAGGTCGTGCCGCATGCGCGCCTTTACCTTCAACGCGGATCACAAAGCGATCGACGTTGGCATAAAACGCACCCGCCCGACTACGTAGCGTGCCCAGCGGCAGGTCTGGCGCGTTATGCAGGCCAAAAATCGCCTTCACACCTTCCAGGGCACCGGCCTCTATCAACTGTTGCGCGCCATTGAAAGTCTCTTCGGCGGGCTGAAACAGAATACGTACCCGGCCTGGCAGCGTGGCTTCCTGCTGTTTCAGTTGCAGGGCGACGCCTAACATCACGGCACTGTGAACGTCATGACCGCAGGCGTGCATCACACCCGGCTGCTGCGATCGCCATGGACGTTCGGTAATTTCTTCTATTGGTAACGCATCGATGTCGGCGCGCAGGGCGATCAGGTCTGCGCCGTGACCGATTTCTGCCACTACGCCGGTTTTCAGCCCCAGCGGCAATAGCCGGATTCCGGCCTGCTTCAGCCAGCGGGTAATGCGTTCAGTAGTGGCAAATTCATGGTTTGAGAGTTCTGGATGTTGATGCAGTTCGCGACGCCACTGCACCAGTTGTTCGGTTAAAGGCAATGTCATGATTATCCCTGTTATTCCGGCAGAAAAGGCTCGCCTAGCGTCAGCATCAGGCGATTGGCCCAGGCAAAGAAGGCCGTTGATTGAATCAGGTCGAGCAGGGCGAGCGTATCCAGACCCTGTTCGCGCAATGCAGAGATCTGCGACTGTGCAGGCTGTGCCGGGGTCAGCGACAGCGCCGCCGAAAAGGCGATGATCGCCTGCCAGCGGGGGGCGTGTCCGTGGGATAATACCGCGCCGGGCGCGACGTTCAGCAGCTTTTGAACGGCCTCATCCTGCTTTGAGAGCTGGCTGGCTTTACGGGCATGAACCGAGGCGCAGTAAATGCAGCCGTTGACCTTACTTACCACGGTGGCGGCCAGCTCGCGCTCGGCACGTGGTAGCCCTCCCGGAGTATAAAAAATGCCCTTATCGGTCAGGGTACGCTGCTCCAGCAAGGGCAGGTTACGTGCCAGCAGGCGAAAATAGTCGGAGTTGGTGTGGCCGAATTTTGCCAGCGTCGCCTGTTCGTCCTCGCTGAATTCAGCCAGTGGTTTTGCGGGCAGCCACGGCTCCCAGCCGAGTTCACGTTGAGTAAACGCGGTCAGGGCCGTTTTGCCGCTGGCGGTCCATAATGCCTCGTGCCAGTGACCGGCCACGACAGGGGGAACCTCGCCCAATGCCTCATCGCCCTGTAGACTGCGCAGACCCGCCAGCAACCGGCTCTGAAAACTGACGAACGCGACCAGTTGCGCCAGTGTGACGATGCCGCGCAGGCTCCAGCCCGCCTGTTTCAGGGCTTCAAGATGGGCAGGCGCAGCCGCAACCGGTTTAAAGGTCAGGCGATGGGCAAAAGCCTGTGCCGCTATGATCCAATCACTCTCGGGCTGTGTCTGCTGCGGCTGATAGTGTGCCTGCAGGCCTGGCTGCGCATGCCAGCCTGCAACCTGTGCGGCCAGCAGACGGCGCTCCGCTAAGGGGAAATCTGCATCACCCTGGTTAAACAGCACGTTGTAGCTTCCCTGGGCATAAAGGGTGGCGGCGTGACGTGTCTGGCGCGCCTGGGCCAGATCGGACGCGGGATTGATATCCGCCAGCGTGGCGATCAAATCGTCATGTTGACTCATGAAATTCTCCTGTGGGGTTCGCCAGCGGTACGAAGCGCGGGCGCAAGATGTTCGGCAATCAGTTCTATCGAGCGCAGCGTGTCGGCATGCGAAGGCTCAACCGAATGCACCTGGAAAGAGATGTCAGTGACGCGTGCCAGCACGCTGTCCTGCGCCAGTGATCGCTCTACCTGCTCAATACCGCCGACATGAGCATCAAACTGCCCCAGCAGGTCATCAACGCTTTCCCCGCGTAATTCACCACGGTACTGGGCGGCCTGCTTGCGAATGCCCGGTTCAGCGACCTGACGCGCGTAGTGATCAGAATCGGCGACAAAGGCGGTGCGGGAGGCGAGAATCCGTGGCGCAATCCCCACAGGGAGTGCCGCAAGATAGGCATCGATCAGCGGATTCTGCAGCGCATCGAGCGCGAGTCCGGGCTGGCCCGTCGGGCGTGGCTGGGTGCGCGATAGCATCAGACCATGTCCGCCCTGTGCTGCACGGATCGCGCCTTCTACTGAAAAGGTGGCGATCCAAACCCGTCTGGCCAGCTGCGGCGCGGCAGGATAGAGATGATTATCCGGATGCCCCAGCGAATCACCGCGCCAGGCGCTGAGCAGCGTATGCAGATTATCTGCAAACGCGGCACTGCGTTCAGCAAAGGTCAGGCCAAACGGCAAAAACGAGTCTGGCGTGCCGCCCGATCCCAGCCCGATCTCCAGTCGGCCATCTGCCAGCAGATCGAGTACCGCGGCATCTTCAGCCACCCGCAGTGCATTCTCCATCGGCAGCGTGATGATGGCGGTGCCGAGCCGGATGGTGCGGGTCTGTGCGGCGGCATGCGCCAGGAAGACCAGCGGTGAGGGCAGGCCGCCTTCATCCTGATGAAAGTGGTGCTGGGCAATCCAGGCAGTATCAAATCCGCATCGTTCGGCATGCTGAATCTGTTCGGTGGCCAGCTGATAGCGCTGTTTCGCCGGAACTTTATCCAGCAGCCGGCTAAAAAATCCGAGACGTCGGCTCATGCTGACTCCTTGTGAGTTAATGGAACGATCGGAGGAATAGCCGCAATCAATTCGCGTGTGTAGGGATGCGTCGGCGCAGTGAATATCGTGACAACGTCACCTTGCTCCGCCACTTCGCCCGCTTTTAACACCGTGACGCTGTCGGCAATCTGTCGCACCGTCGTCAGATCGTGCGTGATAAACAGGTAGGTCAGACCCAGTTCGACCTGAAGCTGCTGCAGCAGGTCGAGGATTTGCGCCTGCACCGTAACGTCCAATGCCGAGGTTGCTTCATCCAGCACCAGTATCTCCGGCTCACAGATCAGCGCACGCGCCAGCGCGACACGCTGCCGCTGACCGCCGGATAGCTCGTGAGGCTGGCGTGACAACAAAGAGAGCGGCAGCGCCACTCGCGTGGTGATCGCTTCTACCCGCTTGCGGCGCTGGCCGCGGGGCAGTTGTTCAAAATTACGTAGCGGTTCTTCGATGATCGCAAACAGCGTCTGACGTGGATCGAGCGAAGCAAACGGGTTCTGATAGACAAACTGGATCTTACGGCGCAACTGACGCAAGGCTTCGCCGCGTAATCCGTTGACCACAATGCCATCCAGCGTCACCTCACCGCTATCGGCGGTTTCAAAACCCATAACGATGCGTGCCAGCGTGGTTTTGCCGGAACCGGACTCGCCCACCAGCGCATGCGTGGTGCCACGCGCCACCTGAAAACTGACGTTGTTCAGCGCCTGTAAACGCTGCAGTTTGCCAAGCGAAAAGCTTTTCATGACGCCAGTTGCCCGGATTGCAGGCGCAGAAAAACGGGCGGCAGCAGGTTTAATCCGGGTGGGCCGCTTTGGTGCCGCATCATTCAGTAACTGACGGGTGTAGGGGTGTGATGGCGCGCTAATCAGCTGCGCGGTGCGCCCCGATTCCTGAATCTCACCGTGGCGAAACACAATAATGCGGTCTGCGCGCTGAGCCGCCAGCGCCAGGTCGTGGGTGACAAACAGCACGGCGGTATTGGATTCATGCCGCAGAGTGTCCAGCAGATCGAGAATGCGTTTTTGCACCGTGACATCCAGTGCGCTGGTCGGCTCATCCGCAATGATCATTTCCGGCTGCAGGGCCAGGGCAATGGCGATCAGCACCCGCTGTTTCATGCCGCCCGACAGCTGATGCGGATATTGCTTTACCCGCTGTTCCGGGTGGCTGAGACCTACGCGGCTCAGCAGATCGATCACCCGCTGCTGGCGCTGTACTGCCGGTAATCGCAGATGCAGCCGCAGAATTTCTTCAACCTGTTCGCCGACCGTTTTAACCGGATTCAGAGAGTTGCCGGGGTCCTGTGGCACCAGACTGATACGCGCACCGCGCAGTGTATCAATGCGCTGTTGCGACCACTGACTGATATCCACGCCATTGAGCCGGATTTCGCCTGCGTCGCGACGGCCATTTTCCGCCATCAGGCCCATTATCGCCTGCGCCGTGGTGGTCTTACCGGAACCGGACTCCCCGACCAGCGCGACCATCTCACCGGCATGCAGTTCGAAGCTGATGTTATGCACCACCGGCTGCCAACGGTTGCCACTGCGATAGCTTAGCGTCAGATTGTTGACCGCGAGTAACGGCTGAGGGCTCATCGGCGTCCTCCTGAAAGTTGCTGGCTGATGCGGTTGGCGGCTAGCACTACAGCGACCACCACCACACCAGGGAATGTGGTCAGCCACCAGGCGGTAGCCAGATAATTCCGTCCTTCAGCGATTAACAGACCCCATTCTGGCACTGGCGGCGGGGTGCCGTAGCCGAGAAAGCTCAGGGTCGACAGCGCCAGAATCGCCTGTCCAAACTGCAGGGCGGCATAAGCGATCACTGGCATCAGTGCATTGGGCAGAATATGACGCCACAGCACGCTGAAAAAGCGGCCGCCGCTGCCGTAAGCCGCTTCAACATATTCACTGTGACGGATGCGCACTACTTCGGCGCGCGCCAGCCGGGCAAAGCTCGCGACGGAGGCGATGCCCACCGCGAGGGCGGCATTCAGAGTGCCGAAGCCCAGTAAAATTAACACGCTCAGGGAGAGCAGCAACGCTGGAATGGCCAGCAGGACATCCACTGCACGCATCAATACTGATTCGGTTTTACTGCCCAGGGCACCGGCGAGTACGCCCAACGCGGTACCGGCCAGCAGTCCAATCGTCACCGCCATTATTGCGGCAGAGAGCGAATGGGATGCGCCATAGACAATACGAGCAAAGAGATCACGGCCGAGCTGATCGGTGCCCAGCCAGTGTCCGGCCTGCGGAGCCAGTCGCTGTGCGCCCGCAACCCCTTCAACCGGGCTGGCCTGGGTAAAGAGTAACGGGAATAATGCCGCCAGGATGGCCAGCAGCATGACCAGTACGGCCAGCCACAGGCCCGGCGCGAAACGCACACTGCGTCTCTTCGACACCACGGGTTGCCGGGCGGCAGCGTAATCAACCAGACTCATGTTGCACCTCGTAACAGTTGTAAACGCGGGTCAAACAAGGGCATCAACAGATCCACCAGCAGATTGATCACCACAAAACCCAGCGCGGAGATCATCACCACCGCCTGCAACACCGCCACATCCTGATTGTTTACCGCCTGCTGCGTCAGCTGGCCCAGACCGCCCAGGCCAAACACGGTTTCTGTAATCAGTGCGCCGGCAATCAGTTCGCCCAGCAGCAGGCCCGCGACGGTGAGCACCGGCAGCATGGCGTTGCGCAGGATATGCCGCCACAATACATATTGCTCGCTGGCCCCTTTAGCGCGCGCCACGGCCACAAAAGGTCGGGTTGAAACCTCATCAATACTGCGCAGCAGAATCTGTGCCAGCGGCGCAGAGATAGGCACGGCAACCGTGATAATGGGCAGAATCAGTCCCTGCCACGGCGAAGGATTGATCACCGGGATCCAGCGCAGCTGAAATGAGAAGAGCTGAATCAGGGCGATGCCGAGCCAGAAGGTCGGAACGGAGATAAACAGCGCGGGCAGTGACTGAAGCAAATTGCGCAGGCCGCGCAGGGCAGGTAGCCGCGACAGTGTCGCCAGCAAAAATGCCAGCAGCGTCGCCAGCAAAAAACCGCACAGGGCAAGACGCAGCGTGCCGGGCAGGTTGCTGGTCAGCAGTTCATTGACCGGCACGCCCGCCTGAACGGAATAGCCGAAATCGCCACGCAACATCGCCAACAGCGTGTGCAGATATTGCTGCCACAGCGGGCTGTCCGCGCCATAGGCCTGACGCATCTCAGCAATCTGCTGTGGGCTCAGGCCAAGATCGGGATTCTGAAACTTGATCAGCACCGCATCGCCGGGCAGCACCTGCAACAGCACAAATGACAGGGTAAACGCGGCCCACAATACCAGAAGTCCCAGGCCAGCGCGTTGCAGCAGATAATGACGCATCTTTACCTCCCGCTTACTGTTTTTCCAGCCAGGCGCTATACAGTGCCGGACGGCCCACCGCTTCAAAACTGACGCCTTTCAGCCAGGGCGCGCCAGCATAAACCTGCGGCTCTTCGAAAATCGGAATCACATAAGCCTGATCCAGCAGATAACGCTGAACGTCACCGGTCAGTTGCAGCCGTTTTGCGGGATCAACCTCAGCGGAGATCGCCACCAGCAGCTCATTGAGTTTGTCGTCGCGGAAGTTTTTCACTTTGTTGCTTGAGCCGCCTTTCTGCAGCAGGTTGTCACGGTTGGCAGGGTAGAAGCTGCTTTTGATCACGTCGGGATCGGCGCGGCCGACTTCGGTGACGTTAAGCGGCGTTTTAAGGGGATCGAGGTTATCCAGCGTTTTGCTGCCCGCATCACCAGCTTTAACGGTAAGGGCAACGCCCGCCTGTCGCCACTGCTGGGCCACCAGTTGCAGTACCTCTTTGTTTTGCGGCTGCGGCAGCGATTCATAGACGGTTAACGCCAGTCGCTGACCCGCTTTCTCACGGATGCCATCTGCGCCCGGTTGCCAGCCCGCCTGGTCCAGCAATGCTTTCGCTTTTGTCAGATCAAACGTGAGTTTGTCCGCCAGATTGACGTAACCGGCGGCGGTGGTCGCCACGACCGAGGTGGCCTGTGGATAGTTCGGCGAGAAGAGCGTCTCAACCACCTGTTTCGCATTGGTGGCGTGCAGCAGCGCCTGACGTACCCGGATATCGCTGACCAGTGGATTATCGGGTCGGAAACTCAGGCTGTCGTTGACGCCACGTGTCGGCGCGGCATAGACCGGGAAGTTCTGATCTTTAGCCTGCTTCTCATCGTAGGCCTGAACCTGACGGATCAACCCCGCCTGGCCCGCTAGCAGTGCACCGATGCGCACGCTGTCTTCCGGCGTCACAATCACTTTAATCGCGTCGAGATTGGCCGGCCCCTGCTGCTGAATGTTTTTCGGTCCCCACTGATAATCTTTGCGCGCCACCAGATCCACTTCCCGACCGAGCTTCTCATCACTGACCACAAACGGCCCGGAACCGATGATATGACGGGCATCACCCAGCTGATCGAAACTGCGCGCCAACGTACTCAGCGAGATCAGGCCGGAGCCAATCGTGGCGGTGCCCTGCAAAAACCCAGGTGACGGCTTTTTGAAATAGAACTTCACCGTCAGTGGGTCGATAACTTCGCTGCGTTCATAGTTATTAATCACTTCCGATACCGGCAGGCGCAGCGCTTTATTTCCCAGCCCGTAGGTATCAAAGTTTTTCGCCACTGCGTTCGCATCTAATGGCGTGCCATCAGAAAAGGTCACGCCCGGACGCAATTTAAAGGTGTATTCAGTTTTGTCGGCGTTGGTGGTCCAGCTTTCCGCAATCCAGGGTTCAACCTGCAGCGTTTCGGGGTTCTGCCAGGTTAATTTATCGGTGATCTGATTGAGAATGCCGCCATTAGGGTAAAAGCCACCGGCGGGCGGATAGAGATTGGTATGTGCCTGCTGTTCCAGATAGATCAGCGTGCCGCCTTTGACCGGCGCGGCTGCCGCATTAAAAGTAAGAGTCCCGGCAAGTAAAGTAAAAACCAGCGTCCGTGAGCGCGGTGTAAGGGGAAATAACGTCTTCATGGTGAATTCCTTTGTTATCAATTGCCTCAGCAGGCGGAATCATCATCGAATGACGCAACACACAGATAAAGTAACGATTTGGTCAAAGCTTATCTGAAAAAAATAAATGCGGGGAATGAGTGGGATTTCATCTGTGCGTAGAACCGGCGGAATGGCAAATCACTCTCTGCCATTCCGCCAGGTGATATTTTTAACTGCCTTCAGCTCATTAATTATGGATCGCTATTCCGCGCATAATTTCCGCTGACCTGCACGCAGGAAAGCGCTGACCAGCACCAGCCACAGCACGCCGCAGGTCAGATTCACCAGACTGAACCCCCCGGTGCCGTAGCGGAAATAGGCGGCTTTAGCGGCTTCAATGCCCAGCGCAATGATCAGAATACTCACCATGCCGAGCATCGCCGCCACGCTGCCTTTCCCCGCACGGCTGGAAAAAAGCGTCATGCGATAGAGTCCGGCGCTGACCAGCCCGGTTCCGAATCCATAAAGACTGAGCCCGGTGGTCAGCCACAGATAGCTTTGCGGATTTAGCAGGGTAGCTGTTCCTGCGATTGCCAGCCCGCAGACGACCGGCCAGGCACCGAGCCGTAACGGTTGTTCAATGGGGTGACGGCTGGCTAACCGCCCCAGCGTCAGATTGCCCGCAATCATCGCGGCGAAGACCGGCAGCTGTAATAACGCATAGTCGATGCGGCTGAGTCCCGCATCGTGGATTAAAATCACCGGCGATAACGCGACCCATGCGATGCAGGGTACGGTGACCAGCCCGATAGCCAGTGAACCGCGCATCACCTGACGATCCTTCAGCAACACCAGGTAACCACGCCCTATTGACCGCAGCGACAGCGATTTCTGCCGATCCCCTGCCGTCTCAGGCATGGCATACCATAACCCAGCCAGGGCGAGGGCCGCGACAGCACCAATGAGCCAGAACAGGGTGCGCCATTCACCCACGGTAAGAAAAGCCGCGCCCGCCAGCGGACCGACCAGCGGGGCCAGCAGAGCGACGTTTGCCATCAGCGCCATCATTTTGATGCTCAGCGACTCTGTGAAGACCTCCTGCACAGCCGCGTAACCTACCGCACCGATAAAACAGAGGCTGATCCCCTGAATAAAACGCAGCAGGACGAACTGCTCAATGCTTTGCACCCAGTGCGTCGCCACACACGAGAGCATAAAAAAGGCCACGCCGCTGAGCAGAACCGGACGCCGTCCGATGCGGTCAGAGAGGGGGCCAAGCAGCCATTGCAGCATAATGCCACCGGCCAGGTAGGCGGTGAGTGAAGTGGAGACCCACTCCGGCCCGACCTTAAATTCCTGCGTCACCAGCAGCATGCCGGGCTGGATCATGTCATGGGCGATATAGGTAGCGAGCTCAAATAATACCAGTGACAGCGGAAAGATCAGTTGTCGCCCGGTGAGGTGCGCTACTGGTTCAAAAGAAGCCATTACGGATACCTGCGATAAGGCCATTAAAAAAGCGGCCACCAGGGTGACCGCATAGATTATTTCGTGACAGCGTAACGTTTAGCGCCAGCGGGCAATGGGGTTGACCAGGGTTCCGGCGAACTTAAGGTTCTCCGCAGGATCGGCGAGGTTTATCATCTGCTGGTTGTTCGCCAACTGGAGGCGGTTCAGGCAGGAACGGGTAAATTCCGGCGCGAACATGTCATAGCGCGCGAACTTAAGGGCATGCTCCGGGTGCGCCTGCTGGTAATCCTTCACGCATTGCGCCACCGCCTGCCAGAATTCTTCCTCCGGCAGCGTCCCTGACTGATGCAGGATCGCGCTGATAAAGCGGAAGATGCAGTCAAACACATCGGTGAAAATCGAGAGCAGCTTCAGGTTCTCCGGCACATCCACCGCCAGACGCTGCACGCCTTCCGGCAGCACCGCATCCGGGTTCATCACGGCGATCTCTTCGCCGATATCCTTCATGTATGCACTGACCGGCACGTTGTTCTCCAGCAGCATGATGAGGTTTTCACCGTGCGGCATGAACACCAGGTCGTGCTGATAGAAGCAGTGCAGCAGCGGGCTGAGATAGCAGGTCAGGTAACGTTCTATCCACTGCTTCGCGGGCAAACCGGAATTCGCTATCAGCGCAGGCAGCAGTGCCTGCTGATGGTGATCGACGTGCAGGAAAGAGGCCATGGTCATCAGACGCTGACCGGGTTGCAGGCTGGCCGCAGGATTATCCCGCCACAGGGCAGCGAACATCTTTTTATAGGCGGAGTCGCCTTTGATCGCCTGCTCATAATAGCGGTTGTGATAGCCGACCGCCGCGACTTCGCGCAGGATGCGGAAATCACAGCGATTCAGCCACGCATCGCCTGCGACCAGTTGTTCCAGCCAGCCATTTATCGCGGGCGTTGTCGCCATATAGTAGGGCGACAGACCGCGCATAAAGCCCATGTTAAGTACCGACAGGGCGGTTTTCACGTAGCGCTTCGAGGGCTGGCTGCGGTTAAAGAAGGTGCGGATCGACTGCTGCGCCTGGTAAGCATCGTCGCCGGTACCGAGATAAACAATATCGTGACTGGCGATGTCTGCCGCAAAGACGGTCAGTAGCTTGTTTTGCCACTGCCACGGATGCACCGGCATCAGGATATACTCCTCAACCGCCAGCCCTTTATTCACCAGCTGCGCATTAAACTGTTCCACGGTCGTGTCGCCCAGCTCGTCACGCATTAACTGCTCATAGCTCAGCTCGCTCAGGCTGGAGAAATGCGCGTTGCGGCGGTGAACCGCGACCCAGAGGAGATGAACGGGCGCGGCGGCTTCCGGTGCAAACGCCAGATAGTCGTGCGCATCAAATCCAATACGTCCATTGTTGGCGACAAAGCAAGGATGACCTTCGGTCATCGCGGCTTCCACCGTCTGGAAATCGGCTGAGACCAGCGCCTGGCTGTCGGGATTATTCTTCTGCAGCTTATAAACGCTGCTGCAAAGCGTGCTGCTGATCTCCTCCATATAGGTCGCCAGCAGTGCCTGCGTAATGCCGATCTCCCCATTGAACTCAACGATAAACTGCAATGCGTCCAGCGGCAGATCGTGCCCGTTCTCCTGCTTGCGCAGTGAATCAACGTCGATTTCCCAGTGATCCAGCGCCAGCCGCGCGGCGCGAAAATGGTAACTCGCTTCACCGCCCGGCACTGCGAGCTGATAGCTGCCGTCGCCGGATTGCTGTGGCGTAATGATTTTTTCATGCGCGAACTCGGCAATCGCTTTGCGGATCAGCATGCGGTTTGCCTGGCTCCAGTCGTCGCCTGTCAGATGTGTGCCGTTCATCAGTGAAGAGGGGGGGTTCATAATCTGCGACTCCAGTAACGCGTGTTGATAATCTTCCCGCTGGCAAAAAGCCAGCCAGGCGGTTTTATGACCCATATCGATAGTGTGCTGGTAACGGAAACCGGCGCGCTTATTCAGTATGTGAATCTTCTCATTGCGCACATCCGGCTCCACCACCACACGGCGCACCTCAGGACGGCTGAACATGTAGTCCATGACCAGTGTGAAGACCTGCCAGCTAAAAGCCTTTACCGGCTGGCTGACAGGGGCAATCAGAATGTGCATGCCGTAATCGTCGGGCGCGGCAGAATAAAATTTGCCAACCTCATCGTCGCAGGCGCGATAGCACTCAATCAGACAGACTGGCTGGTCGTTGCAGCAGCCAATCAGCGCCGCATTGGGGTCCGAAGCGGTCAGCGTGTGATAGAACTCAGCGACCTGCTTCAGGCTCTGCTGCTGCATTCCCCAGAAGCGGGCGTAATCGCGGGTTACCCAGTTATGGATCAGCGGCGCATCGCTCTCAAGCATCGGTCTGAGGGTAAACAGGCCGGCGGGACGATCGGCACTGAACAGCGTTTGTGAATTCATATCAGCGCTCCGATTTAGCCGGAAAGGTCTGGAAGGCGATCTGACGCTCAACCGGATAGACCTCGCGTCCGGTCAGTTCGCGCAGCAGTACCGAGTTGCGGTAGCAGGCCATGCCCAGATCCGGTGTGACAAATCCGTGGGTATGTAGCTCGGCGTTCTGCACAAAGATCTGATTGTGATAGTCAATGCTGTAGTTGCGCTGCACGTCGTAGCGGCCTTTGTCATCCCAGCGCAAGCGCGCGTTGATGCCCTCTAAAAACATCGGTGGCCGGTAGTGATAGCCGGTCGCCATAACCAGTCCTTCGGTGCGACGGGTAAAGGTGCAATCCTGCTCCTCCTGATGCAGCGTCAGCTCGAATTCTCCCTGCGGTAGCCAGCGCATAGCGGTCAGGGCCGAGTGGGTGAAAAGGTTAACGTTGAGCTCTCCGTCAAGCTGTTTGACATACATCAGATCGTAAATGTCATTGATTAAGCTGCTGTTGATTCCCTTGTAGAGATTTTTATGACGCGCATTTAGCTCATCGCGGGTGCTGGCGGGCAGGGCGTGGAAATAGTCGACCCACTCCGGTGAGGTCATCTCCAGCGTCAGTTTGGTGTACTCCAGCGGGTAGAAGCGGGGCGCGCGGGTGATCCAGTTGAGCTGATAGCCAAAGCGGTCGATATCGGTCAGCAGGTCGTAGTAAATTTCCGCTGCGCTCTGACCACTACCCAGCACGGTGATCGAACGTTTCTGCTGCAGTGCCGCTTTGTTGACCAGATAGTCACTGGAGTGTGTCAGGTGCTGACGGTGCGGCTGGCTGCATTCCGGCATCCAGGCTTTAGGCCCAGTGCCGAGGATCAGATGACGTGCCCGATAACTCTGTTTCTGACCGTTAATGGTGTCGGTCACCTGCAGGCTATAAATCCCGGCTGCCTCATCATAGCTGACGTATTCCACATGGCTGTTCCAGCGTAGATTAGAGAGCCGTGAACTGGCCCACTGGCAGTACTGGTTATACTCTTTTCGCATCAGGAAGAAGTCTTCACGGATATAAAAAGAGTATAGCTTTCCTTTCTGCTTCATATAGTTAAGCAGGCTATAGGGGCTGGTGGGATCGGCAAGCGTTACCAGGTCGGCCATAAAGGGCGTTTGCAGATGGGCATTTTCCAGCATCATGCCGGTGTGCCAGTCAAATCCTGGATTCTCATCCAGGAAAAGACCGTTCAGCCCCTCTACTGGCTCACTCAGACACGCCAGACTCAGGTTGAAAGGGCCGATGCCGATACCAATAAAATCATAAACGGGATTATTCATTTCAGAGCTCTCACTGATTCGCCGCGCTCAGCGCAGACGCACGGACCTGTTCGCGGCCATAATGCGCAATCAGGCTCAACACATCTTCGATGTCAGCGACGGTCGTGGTGGGATTTAACAGGGTGAATTTCAGGTACTGACGCCCATCGACTTTGGTTCCGGCAATCACAGCATTACCCGAGCGGAACAGCGCTTTACGGATGGCGGCGTTGATTTCGTCGATCTGCGCGTCGCTGGCATTTTTGCCGGGAACATAGCGGAAAATCTGGGTGGTCAGCTCAGGCGCGTGCAGCACTTCAATGGCGGGATGCGCACGTAACAGCTCATGAGCGGACTCTGTCAACTGTATCAGCGTATCAAATGCGTCACCCAGCGCTGCCGGGCCCATCACGCGCAGTGTCAGCCACATTTTCAGTGCATCAAAACGGCGGGTGGTCTGAATGCTCTTGTTAACCAGATTAGGCGTACCTTCCTGCTGGGCGCTGAGCGGATTCAGGTAATCCGCGTGGTGCGTGACATGCTTCAGATTATGGCTGTCTCGTACAAAGAAGGCCCCACAGCTGACAGTCTGGAAGAAAGATTTGTGGTAGTCGACGGTGACGGAATCAGCCCGCTCGATGCCATTCAGACGTGAGCGATGATTCTCAGAGACCAGTAGCCCACAGCCATAGGCGGCATCAACGTGCATCCACAAACCATAATCGTCACAGAGACGGGCGATTTCTGGCAGTGGATCAATGCTGCCAAAGTCCGTGGTGCCGCTGGTAGCGACCACGGCAATCGGAATCAGTCCTTCACTGCGGCAGCGTTCGATCTCCTGCGCCAGGCATGCAGCATCCATGCGGTAGTGGGCGTCGTGGTCAACGGCGATAACCGCGTCATAGCCCAGCCCTAAAATCGCCATCGATTTCTGGATACTGAAGTGGCTGAGTTTAGAAGTAAACACTCGCCATTTCGACGCGGTCTCAGGCAGGCCGCGATGCTTAATAAGATGGCCGCTATGATGCGCCGCACACCAGCTGTCACGCGCCAGCAGCATTGCCATCAGGTTAGATTGGGTGCCGCCACTGGTAAAGATCCCATCGGATCCGGCAGGCAGACCGATGCGGCCAAGCGTCCAGTCAATCACCTTCTGCTCAATCAGCGTGCCCCCGGCACTCTGATCCCAGGTATCGACTGAACTGTTCACCGCCGCCATAATCTGCTCAGCCATCAGAGAGGGCAGCACGACCGGGCAGTTCAGGTGCGCCAGGTATTTAGGATGGTGAAACCACACGGCGTCACGAAGATAGAGCTGGCTCAACTCCGTCAGTGCGGCATCGTTATTACCCAGCGGACGGTCGAGATCGACCTCGCTGAACTCCGCCGCCAGTTCGTGTGGCAGAATACCGCTGAAGGGCTTCTCTACACCGGTTACAGTGCGGGTCATCAGCGCCAGCACCTCCTGAGTCTGCTGCGACCAGGCCGCCAGTTGCTGATCGTTAAAAATTGCCGTTTCGGCACCGCTGGCATTGGATGCTGGCGCGAGCTCCAGTGCCGCTTGAGTGGATGAGCGTAAAAGCATGTTCAGTTCCTGTGCGTTAATACCTATAACCCTGCCGACGCAAAGTCAGCAGTGTTGGATGTCCGCTCAACAACTCCAGTAAACATAAAACTAACTAACCAGATAAGAACCCTGACCACTAAATGGGTTAGTGTTTTCACCTCAAAAAGAGTAAATACCGCATATTATTTGTGGATTAATCAGCGTTTAACGCTTTGTTGTATTCAGATGAGAGTGTAAATGTTAATCATTATCATTCAATTGATTTGTTGTTAAATTTTATTTATTAGTATGTCTAATGTTGAAAATGTGACGTGGATCACTTTTCAGGATCGGAATAGTCTTTTTTTTTCGATGGTCAGTGCTAGCGGGGGTCAGAAAAGTGAATATTTGCCGGGCAAACGCGTCGCACGAAAGCGTGCCAGTGAGCCAGTGAGAAGGGTCGGTTTATTGTGAAGCGGGATGAAGAAAGACTTCTCGCGCTATCATCCCGTTAACACCCAGCAGCCACAAAGGGTATTTCAGAAAAGCAGGACGCCGTTCTAAGCCAGCGTTTAAAGAAAGCTGTCGTCTCTTCCTTGCCTGCGTTATCCGGGAACGGGTATTGCCGTTGTGGCTGAGGGTAAAAGCGCATTCACGCTTACTTACATCCAGGGATCAGAGGCCGACTCGATAAGATCACTGTCTAGCATTGCCCAGATACGGGTTTAATTATCCCGGACGCAACAATATCTGGCCACGTCAGGGATGGCAGAGTATCTTGCTTCACCCCGGTAACAGCGCGGGCACAATATTGACTGCAGGCCACCGTTTGATGCGTATGTCTTCAGGCAGTTCGCCGGGTTAATTGACGATAAGCTCCAGCGTGCTTTCCTGCCATTCACGAAACTCATCGCAAAGCATTTCGACAGTTATTACAAAATGATCACAGCTCTCTGGCAGCATACAGGCATTGGATATGAGCTTTTCAGTTGTCACCTGTGGCACGGAATGCTTCCGTCCGAACAGGGAACCATCATCTGCTATCCCTATTTCTGAGGAGGGAGCATTAAATTTAAGGGCACGAACTTTTCCCGACTCAATCACTGAGACGTTGCGAAAATCGTGGATGAACTCCAAATTACGCAACGTGGGTATAACTACAGCTCTTTTATTCTCAATAATATGCACAGGTAAGTTAAGATAAGGTTTTCCACATTTTTCGATTTCGCACGCAGACATAACCTGATACCCAGTGGCGGAATAATAGGGACTCATACATTTTTCGCTTTCACCGAAGATGCATTCTTTATGGAAAACACTCTCTCCGCCAGACATTGACTAATAAAATTGCAGTTTATTCATTATGCCCATCATTCTGTTTCTCAGTGGGATTCAACGCCTCGTAGATTGGCAATAGCAGGTTATTTTCTTCCATTACGTGAACAGTTTTCGTTAATGCTTCAGGAGCAGCTCAATTCGCCCGTATCCACCCCGTTCCGGGCTTTTCAGTAAATATTTTGTAATACGCTGCAGAAACGTTACTCACACGCTCATCTGGGGTTTCTCAGCAATCGGACAATTCAACTTTGACTTTATCTTTACAGGATTTTTTAGTAAAAAAACTTAAAAGTGCCGTATGGATGATATTCTTTTAACGCTCACACATGACGCCTGTCAGATCTCGATACGTTAAGACGTTTTTCTGCAATCCTTTGCCACTTCACCGGTTTCAATTACGCAAACCTCCGTAAACGAAGAGAATTACGCGCAAAATAGCGGGGTAATTCTCTGTTTCAGCATCCGTTCAACGCCTTTTACTTCACGCCGTTCCCATTATGACGAATTCAATAAAGCATAAAACAATATGATGTTTTACCAATAATCGTCTGCGCAGCACACTGGTCAGCAACCGGAATCAATAAGGATCAGGTGAATGGCATATCGATTAAGTCTGTTAGACAAAGCACCCGTATTGCAGGGCGAGTCGCCCACTGCGGCGCTACAGCGCACGCTGCAACTGGCGCAACTGGCAGAAGAGTGGGGTTATCACCGCTTCTGGCTGGCGGAACATCACAACACTGCGCAGCTCGCCAGCCCTTCACCGGAAGTGTTGATTGCCTGGATCATTGCCCAGACCCGTCATATTCGCATCGGATCGGGCGGGGTGATGTTGCAGCATTACAGCCCTTATAAAGTGGCCGAAAACTTTAACCTGCTCGCCTCCCTGGCACCGGGCCGCATCGATCTCGGCGTAGGTAAAGCGCCGGGCGGACTGCCGCTCTCCACCCATGCACTGCAACAGGGTGTCGATGCAACGAAAAAAGGGAGCTTTGCCGAACAGCTTCAGTTGCTGGATAGCTGGCTGACGCCCGCTCAGGCGCATCCCGATGACGAGGGCTTAGCCGCAACGCCGCTGCCGTCACGTCCTGTCAGCCGTTTTCTGCTGGGTGCCAGTGAAGAGAGCGCCCGGCTGGCCGCCAGTCTGGGCTGGCAGTTTGTCTTTGCGGCTCACCTTAATGGCGATCGTCAGTTGCTGGAGCACGCGCTGAGTACCTACTCCCGTCTGAGTTCCGGGCAGCGCGCACTGGTGGCAGTGCAAGTGGTGGTGGCGGACTCACCCGCCGGGGCTGACCTGCTGGTTTCCACGCTGCGTCATTACCATGTGGCGGTGAAAGGGGGACCGGGCGTCAATGTCGCCAGTCTTGAGCAGGCGGAGCGCTATGTGCGTCAGGGCGGATACCGCGATTATCAGATTGAGCCGCGCACGCCATCACTGCTGAAAGGCACGGCAGCACAGGTTCATGCCCAGCTGGACGCATTGCACCATAATTTCGATATTGATGAGTTCGTTATCGACACGCCGATTACCGAGCCGGTTGCCCGCCTGCAGTCACTTGAACTGCTGGCAACGCATCATCTGGTTGCAGCCTGATCCTCAGTGGAGAGTCATCATGAACCCAGAGTCACAACTGATTGAATGGCGACGTGAACTGCACACCTGGCCGGAGTTATCGGGTCAGGAATTCGCCACCACCGCGCGACTGCGTAGCTGGTTGCAGGCGGCGGGTATCCGGCTGCCAGACTATCCGCTGGAGACCGGCGTGGTGGCAGAGATTGGCAGTGGAGAGACGGTGATAGCACTGCGTGCCGATATCGACGCTCTGCCGATCCATGAGGCGAGTGGGGTACGTTTTCACTCCCGCCATCCCGGCGTGATGCACGCCTGCGGTCATGACCTGCACAGCGCGGTGATGCTGGGCGCGGCGTTACAGCTCAACGAACAGGCCGATCAACTGCCTGGCCGGGTGCGCATCCTGTTCCAGCCCGCAGAAGAGATAGCGCGCGGGGCGCGTCAGTTTATCAAAGCGGGCGTGCTGGATGAAGTTCAGGCCATTTTCGGCTTGCACAACGAGCCGTCGCTGCCCGTCGGCACATTCGCCACCCGCAGCGGGGCCTTTTACGCCAATGCTGACAAATTTATTATCCGCGTCACCGGTAAAGGCGCCCATGCCGCCTACCCGGAACAGGGCGTCGACAGCATTGTGACCGCTAGCCAGATTATCCAGGCGTTACAGGGACTCACCAGCCGCAGTTTCAACGCTCTGGACAGCCTGGTGCTAAGCATTACCCGCATCGACGGTGGCAAAAGCTGGAATGTATTACCTGGCGGCGTGGAGTTTGGCGGCACGGCCCGTACCCACGATTTACAACTGCGCGCCGAACTGGAACAACGGGTTCGCAACCTGGTTGAACACTTCGCTGAAGCCAATGGCGCGCAGGCGACCCTGAGCTGGCATCCCGGCCCGCCGGTGCTGATCAATGATGCGCACTGGGCGAACTTCAGCAGTGAAGTGGCGCAGCAGGTGGGCTATCGGGTGCAGACCGCCGATTTGCATCTGCTGGGTGAAGATTTTGCCTTCTATCTGCAACAGGTGCCGGGCGCGTTTGTCAGCATCGGCAGCGCCAGTGACTTTGGTCTGCACCATGCCAGCTTTACCCCGGATGAGGCGCTGATTGCTCCTGCCGCCGACTATTTCGCCCGACTGGCCCGCCAGGCGCTGCAACATCTCAATGCGCGATGTCGGGAAGCCATTCTGAACTGAATTCATCTGCAATCCGCTAAAACACGATTGTTCTGACAACCGTCGTCGGGCATCGCTACGACTAAAAAAGAGAGAGCATCATGACCACAAGACAACTTCGGCTGGGCACTATTCTGCATGGCGCATCAGGAAATATGTCCGCCTGGCGCCATCCGGCGGCGCAGGCCGATGCCAGCATTAACCTGGAGTACGCCAAAAAAATCGCCCGCAAAGCGGAACAGGGCAAGCTCGATTTTCTGTTTGTCGCTGACGGGTTGTTCATTAATGAAAAGTCGATCCCGCACTTTCTCAATCGCTTTGAACCGCTGACGTTGCTCTCGGCACTGGCCGGTGTCACTGAACATCTGGGGCTGGTCGGCACGGTCTCCACCTCTTACAGCGAGCCGTTCACCGTGGCCCGTCAGTTTGCCAGCCTCGATCATCTCAGCGGCGGTCGCGCGGGCTGGAACGTGGTGACCTCGCCGCTGGAAGGATCAGCGAAAAACTTCTCTCGGCAGAAACATCCTGAGCATGCGTTGCGTTATCGCATCGCCGATGAATATCTGCAGGTGGTGAAAGGGTTATGGGATTCGTGGGAGCAGGATGCCTTTGTGCGGGACAAAGTGAGCGGACAGTTCTTCGACCCGACAAAGCTGCACACGCTCGATCATCACGGTGACTTCTTCCAGGTTCAGGGGCCACTGAACATCGCCCGCACGCCGCAGGGCCGTCCGATTATCTTCCAGGCGGGTGCGTCCGATGACGGTAAAAAGCTGGCGGCGCGCCATGCGGACGCCATCTTTACCCATCAGCCGACCCGCGAGGAAGCACAGGCGTTTTACCAGGATGTGAAACAGCAACTGGTGACGAACGGCCGTCAGCCAGACGATCTGCACATCTTCCAGGGGGTCAGTGTGATCGTTGGCGATGATGCGGAGGATGTGGAGCGCCAGTATCAGACCACGGCGGCGCTGGTGTCGATTACCGATGCGCTTAACTATCTCGGCCGTTTCTTCGACCATCATGACTTTTCACAATACCCGCTGGATCAGCCATTCCCGGACATCGGTGATATCGGGCAGAACAGTTTCCGCAGCACCACCGACGAGATCAAACGTAAAGCGCAGCAGCAGGGGCACACCTTGCGCCAGGCTGCGCTGGAAGCGGCAACGCCGCGCCCGTTGTTCCACGGCACGCCGGAAGAGGTGGCGGATGGCTTACAGCACTGGTTTGAGACCGGTGCTGCTGACGGCTTCATCATTAACGGCGGCACACCCGATACCTTTGAACGTTTTGTCGACCGTGTGGTACCGATTCTGCAGGCACGCGGCCTGACGCGCCGCGACTACCCGGGCAGTACTTTGCGCGACAGCTTCGCCCTGAAACAACCCGTTAATCAGTTCACCTCACAATAAGAGCACAAGCCATGCAAACATCATCGCGTCTTATCGCCCTGCTTATTCTGGCCGCCAGCAGCAACGTACTGGCTGAAGGCACCAGCGTTTCTTATAACGGCCAGCGCGTCAGCCTGGAAGCCAATAAAGCGCCGATTAATACGGTGAAGAATCCCGACGCCATCGCGCAACTGCCCACGGGCCATCACTTTGTGGTACCTGGCTCCTTTACCGTGGCCGTAGCGGCGCTGAACTCTCCGCCGCTGACGGTGTTTTCCGATGACAACAAAACCCTGCTCGGTAGCGAGGTGGATATTGCACGACTGGTTGCTGACAGCCTGGGATTAAAACTCAATGTCATACCGACGTCGTGGGAAGGCTGGCCGCTGGGTGTGGCCTCGGGCAAATATGATGCGGCGATCTCCAACATTACCGTGACTAAAGCGCGCAAAGAGAAGTTCGACTTCGCGACTTACCGCAAAGACTCACTCGGCTTTTATGTCAAAACCAGCAGCCCGATTAAGTCACTGACCAAGGCGGAAGACATTGCCGGATTGCGGATCATTGTGGGATCCGGCACCAATCAGGAGGCGATTCTGCTGGCATGGGATAAAGAGAATCAGGCAAAGGGTCTGAAAGCCTTTACCCCGATCTACGCCAAAGATGATGCCGCACAGACGCTGGCACTGCAGGCGGGGCGAGCCGATGCCTACTTTGGTCCTAACGTGATTGGTGCCTGGAAAGCGGCGCTGACCGGTAAAACCCGGCTGGTCGGCAGTGTGGATGGCGGCTGGCCAAAAGCGGCGCACATTGCCGTTACGGTGAAGAAAGGCAGCGGTCTGGCGGAACCGATCAGCACTGCGCTGAATGGCGTCATCACCAATGGCGATTATCAGAAAGTGCTGAACCGCTGGGGTGAAGGTGTTGAGCATATCGATCGTTCTGAAATCAACCCCGCCGGGCTGGGCGACTAAGGAGTTGACCATGAGTGAATCCACTTTTCGTGAGGTCTCGCCCGAAGCACCAGAGCTGCAACCGATTCTGGGCGGCCTGTTTGGTGAATATTCCGCGCGTTATGGTGACTATTTTGCCCGCCATAAAGAACAGGAACTGACCGAATGGTATCTGCCGCCGCAGGGGCTGTTTATTGTGCTGGAACGCGACGGTGAGATCATCGCGATGGGCGCTTACAAACCTTATGACCCACAGACCGCTGAGCTGAAGCGCATCTGGACCCGTAGCGATCTGCGCCGTCAGGGGCTGGCGCTGGTGGTGTTGCAGGAGCTGGAACGGCGCGCCCTGCAGGCGGGCTATCAGCGGCTGTTTCTCACCACCGGCTTTCGCCAGCCGGAGGCGGTGCGCCTTTATACCGGTCACGGCTATCAGCCACAGTTTGATCTGAGCGGCGATCTGGAGCGTTACGGCCAGCCGCCGCATGACGGGCGCCTGCGTTTTATTAAAGTGATCGGCGTTTGTAACGTCGCTGAGGCGAGTTAAGGAGTGACGATGAGCAAACATCAACATCTTCAGGTGGTCCCGGCGCGTTATCCGGCACGCACCGCAGGTGCTATCGTGGCGCTGTTCATACTGGCGGGCGTGGTGCAGTCAGTGGCCTTTAACCCGCGCTGGGAATGGGGCGTGTTTGCCCGCTGGTTTTTTGATCCGGTGATCCTGCACGGCCTGGGTCAGACACTGCTACTGACCCTGCTGGGCACGATATTCAGCCTCTTTTTTGGCGGTCTGCTGGCGCTGGCACGCCTCTCCTCGTCGTGGCTGCTGAGCACGCTGGCGTGGGGCTACATCTGGCTGTTCCGTTCACTGCCGCTGATCGTAGTGCTGATCATTCTTTATAACTTCTCCTACCTCTACGACACGCTGTCGATTGGCATTCCGTTTACTGGCCTGTCGTGGGGCGCGTTTCAGACGATTAACGTGCTGGGCCAGTTCCCGGCGGCGGTAATCGGTCTGACGCTGGTGCAGGCGGCCTACAGTGCGGAGATTATCCGCGGCGGGATCCTCGGCGTCGATCACGGTCAGGTTGAAGCCGCATCCGCGCTGGGTCTGTCCGCCTCGCGCCGGACCTTTCGCATCATTCTGCCGCAGGCGCTGCGCGCGATTATTCCGACCGCATTCAATGAGATCATCAGTCTGGCAAAAGGCACCTCGATGGTTTACGTGCTGGCGATGCCCGAGCTGTTTTACACCATCCAGATGATTTACAACCGTAATCAGGAAGTGATCCCGCTGCTAATGGTCGGTGCCGCCTGGTATCTGATTATCACCACCGTCTTGTCCGTGATTCAGTTTTACGTTGAGCGCTGGCTGGCCCGCAGCGTGAACCGTCAACCTCAGCCTTCGCGCTGGAAACAATGGCGCAATCGCGTCACGCCACGTCATCCGACCGAGGAGATCAGCCATGTCCGAAGCCATTGATTACCGCACTTCACACACAACAGGTGCTATCAGCATTACCGGCGTGACCAAGCGTTTTGGTAAACACAAAGCGCTGGATGATGTTTCGCTGTCGCTGGAACCCGGATCGGTCACGGTGATTCTGGGGCCATCCGGCTCCGGCAAATCGACACTGTTGCGAACCATCAATCATCTGGAGCGGGTCGACGAGGGATTCATTCAGATTGACGGTGACTACATTGGCTATCAGCAGCGCGGCAATAAGCTCTATGAACTGAAAGAGCAGGCGATTCTGCGGCAACGCATCAACGTCGGCTACGTGTTTCAGAACTTCAATCTGTTTCCGCACCTCAGCGTGCTGGATAACCTGATTGAAGCGCCGATTGCCCATCGTCAGCTGACGAAATCTGAAGCAATAGCGCGGGCGGGCGAACTGCTGGATATTGTCGGCCTGCGCTATAAAGCCGATGCCTGGCCGCGTTATCTGTCGGGCGGGCAGCAGCAGCGCATCGCCATTGCGCGCGCCCTGATGCTCAATCCCCGCGTGATGCTGTTCGATGAGCCAACCTCGGCGCTGGACCCGGAGCTGGTCGGTGAAGTGCTGGATGTGATTAAAAAGCTGGCGCGTTCCGGCACCACGCTGGTGATTGTGACCCATGAGATCGGCTTTGCCCGTGAAGTGGCGGACAACGTGGTCTTTATGGTGGATGGCCGGATTGTCGAGCAGGGCAGCACCACGCAGGTGCTCAACAATCCGCGCCATGAGCGCACCCGCCGTTTTCTGGCGCGCGTTTTATGAGGGCGCTGACGTTAACAGCGCTGACGCTGCTCCCGGTGCTGACCTGTTCGGCGGCTGAGAAACTCGATGTCCTGCAAAACGAGACGCCAATCCATGCCCCGGCTAATCCGCAGGCAATCGCGAAAATTCCGGCTGACTTTCACTTTATCGAACCCGGCACGCTGACGGTTGCGACCTCGGCGACCCACTCACCGCCGCTGTCGTTGCTGGCCTCTGACAACGTCACGCGGATCGGCAGCGACCCGGACATCGCCAGGCTGCTGGCTGACAGCCTGGGCTTAAAGCTGAAGCTGGTTCCTGCCTCCTGGGAGGATTGGCCGCTGGGTATCAGCGCCGGACGCTATGATGTCGCAATGTTTAATATTGCCGTTACTGAAGAGCGCAAGAAGAAGTTCGATTTTGCAACCTATCGCGCTGATAACCACGCCTTTGCGGTAAAAAGCGACAGTAAAATCAGCGTGATTAATAGCCCGGCGGATATTGCCGGTAAGCGCATTATCGTCTCTTCAGGGACCAATCAGGAGCGCATATTGCTGAGCTGGGATCAGCAGAACCGGGCTAAAGGTCTGCCTGCCGTGACGCCGATTTACCTCACCGATGATGCATCGGCTACGCTGACGCTGCTGTCGGGACGCGCCGATGCGATGTTCGGGCCCCACTCCATGGCGGCCTGGAAAGTGGCGTCACGCGGACAGATAAAGCTGGTGGGCAGTGGGCCGTTTCGTGCCTGGGTTGCCGTGACCACAAAAAAGGGTAATGGTCTGGCACCCGCGCTGCAGGCTGCACTGGATGGTACCCTCTCGGGGGGGCAGTATCAGCAGGTGCTGGCCCGCTGGGGCGAACAGGATGAAGCGATCACTCACTCCACGGTCAATCCACCGGGCATTATTTACTGAATCTGCAGAACCGGCTCCCCAGTTGCTGCCGGTTCTGCACTCTGCAACCTGATGACTACAGAATTGAACTACACTCTCCAGCGTTAGTGATTTATCCTGCCCGCCTGTTTTCATAAAATCCTCACTGCGTGGCGGAGTAATTGACCTGGAAGCCCCATGAAAATCAGATTCCTTTCTGCCAATGAGCAAAAGCTGGCGGAGGTGCGCAAAATACTTGAACCTGTCGGGGTTGAAGTCTTGCCCATCGCCCGTCGCATCGAAGAAATTCAGACCGAAAACGAGCTTGATCTGGTGCGCGACAAACTGACCAAAGCGTTTTCGCTGATTGGTCGCCCCCTGTTTGTGGAGCATACCGGTCTCTATCTGGATGGCCTGAATGGTCTCCCCGCTGGTCTGACCCGCATCTTCTGGAACCGCCTGCATGCTGAGCGCTTTACCGCGCTGGTGCAGGGGCTCGACAGCCAGGCTGTGACGGCCAAAACGGTGCTGGGCTACTGCGATGGTCGCAAAATGTACCAGTTTTCGGGCGAACTGCGCGGCACCATTGCCGCTAAACCTGCCGGAACGCGCGGCTTTCAGTGGGACTGCGTATTTATTCCCGAAGGTTATGAGCAGACCTTTGCAGAAATGGGCGAACTCAAGAATGAGATCTCGATGCGGCGCATCGCGCTGGATAGCTTCGCCACCTTTTTAAAAAACTCGCGGGGAGTGGCATGAAACCTGAACTCAAACGCGCCTATGATTCCGGTAAATTGATTCTTTTTGCCGGCGCCGGTATTTCGCGCAATTTTGGCCTACCCGAGTGGCATGAACTGATTTCCCATCTCGCTAACGAGTTGGGCTACGATTCAAAAATCTTTAATACCTATGGCACACATCTGTCGCTGGCGGAATATTACAAACAGAAAAAAGGTTCGCTTGGCCCATTGCGCAGCTGGATGGACCGGGAGTGGCACCGCCCGGATATCGATGTCCGGTCTTCTGAAATTCATACCATGATTACGCAGGGTAATTTTTCGCGTATCTACACTACTAATTACGATCGCTGGCTGGAAGCGGCGCACGATGCGCACGGCGTACCCTATTATAAAGTGGCGAACGCTGCGGACCTGGTCTCGCTGACCGAAGATAAGCGTCATATCATCAAGCTGCACGGTGATTTCGATGATGATACTTCCATTGTGCTTGATGAAAGCAGCTATTTTGAGCGTCTCTATTTTGACTCGCCGCTCGACATCAAACTGACCCACGACGTAATGGGGAATTCAGTGCTGTTTGTCGGCTACAGCATTAGTGATTTCAACATTCGCCTGCTTTTTTATCGTCTGACCAAAATGTGGGGCCGCACCGGGCTGACGACAGCACGGCCAAAATCGTACCTGTTCACTAACCGGAATAACCCGGTGGCTAAAGAGGTGCTGGGGCAATGGGGAATCGAAGTGATCGTCTCCGAAGAGGACGATCCGCGAAAAGCGCTGGCGATGTTTCTCGAAGAGTTGCTGATCTAGTCAGCTGACCTCGCGGCAGAGAATAAGCCACGAGAAATAAAAAAAGCGTGTCCCGGGTTAAGTTTACCCTGCAGATAACCTGTTAACGCTATTCTCTGCTGGCAAAGCATAACAGGCATGATACACTGTATGAATACACAGTACCTGAGGGCGAAAAGATGGCTGTTGAAACAAAATTTGTAGTAGTCAGAAAGGGTGAAGAGAAGATGACGTTTGCCAATAAGAAAGAGGCCGATGCCTACGACAAAATGCTCGATATGGCCGAAGCCTTCACTGACTGGCTGCTACAGCATCAACCTGCATTGGATGAATCTCAGGCAGAAACGCTGGGCCTGCTGATGGCAGAGCAGAAAGAGGCGGTTCAGCATATTCTGCGCACCAGTAAACTGCCCGAAGCAGCAGCAACCGTCTTACAGCCTGAAGCCGTGTCAGGCGATGGTGCAGATGAGCAGGCAGAAGAGCCTGCTGCAAAGAAAGTGCGCGCCGTTAAAGCCGCTTAATCGCCACAACGCCGGAAGCGAACCTTCCGGCGTTGCTGTTTTTGAATGCGTGCTGCCCATTTCTGTGCCACGCCATTCAGGGAAAGTGACCCTTCCACGATATTACCCTCAATGATTGCTGCTACTTTTACCTCGGTCGTTATCGCTTATCTCTCAGAACGAGGTTGGTCAAAACACAGAAGCTAACGTGTTGCCTGGATCCGCACTGCTTTTTGTCTGTAGTTTTACGTAGATTCTCAGTGAAACCGTCATAAGAATGTGGGGGCTGAGTGCTGGCTTAATCCCCCACTGACCTGAATGCATAGCTCACGCTTTTTGTTCAGGCAGTCATAATGTTTATCACGCTTATCTACCTGACATTAACTAAGAAACGATAGTATTTCTGGCGAACAGGTTTAAACGATTCGCTGTCGCGGAGATTAATTAATAGCCTTTCGCCTGTACACGGCGCTTTTCATTAAAAAATTAGTCAGGTTTTTTTCGTTGAGATTCATGCGCTCTTAAATTAATCGTTATCACTTTCAGGGCGGCCTTCCTGATATTAAGCGTTAATGGGCTCACATTTTCTCAAAATATAAACTACCCGTGCAAGTTAATGTTAAAAAGCAGTGATAAGGTGCTGCTGATTTCAGCAACGGATTGTAACCGGGCATCAGGCAAAACCTAATTGTCCCGCAATATTACTGTAGTAGGGTTTCAATCCCCCGGTTCCTGTTCTGGGTGAGAGGTTCTGCTTTCGTAAAACGCTTAATGATAATGGATTAACTCATAACCCGGAGTATCGGAATAAAATGAGCTGGAATGGCGGCAGCGGATACAATCATGCCTCACATATCGCCTATATTAAGCAATTAGCTTTAACCTTTATTCAGGATTTGTCACGGTGACCCCATATTCCCGATGCACCTCTCGACGCAGATATCGTCTACCGTAAGCACACCGACGATCTGACGACCCGACGCGTGCAGGATCTTCGGATGAATATTAATGATCCCCACAGTAGAGATGGGGGGCCAATCTATTACCCGACTGAGCTGGCTGGAACTGCAACCCGGTGTTCAGCGCTGGCATCGTCTGGCGGATATATTCCACACGCAGGATGCCTGGATAACCTAACGTAGAACAGGAGTAACTTTTTAAGCGAACAAGAGGATCTCGATCGCCGTCACGCTTTTTGCTACGACAGATTGAGGTCGCGACTAAAACTGATAGAGTGCCCGAACTGGATTGTTACTGCTTAGGCAGGCAAAACCTGACTTCTGGCCTCTGCCCGATGTCAGGTTTTTTTTGTTTCTGGGGTTCCGATGAAAATCGCCAAAATTCTTAATAATAACGTGGTGATGGCTCAGGATGAGCAGGGGCGCGAGCAGGTCGTCATGGGGCGTGGACTGGCCTTCCAGAAGCGCGTCGGTGACAGTCTCAATGCTGCGCTAATTGAGAAAGTGTTCGCGCTGCAAAGTGATCTGCTGGTACGTCGGCTGGAGGAGTTGTTACACCAAATCCCTCCTGAAGTGATGACCACCTGCGACCGCATTATTGATCTTGCGACACAACGTTTGGGGAAATTGCAGGATAGCTTGTATATCACGTTGACTGACCACTGCTATTTTGCCATTGAAAGGCAGAACAAAGGTCTGGCGATTAAAAATGTGTTGCTGTGGGATATCAGACGCCTCTATCCCAAAGAGTTCGAACTGGGTCAGCAGGCCAGGGCTATCATTTCCCGTCGTCTGAATGTCGAACTGGCTGAGGATGAAGCCGGATTCATCGCTCTTCATCTGGTGACGGCACAGCTTAATAACGAAATGCCGGAAGTGATGCATGTCACTCGGGTCATGCAGGAGATTTTGCAATTAGTGAAGTATCAATTGCATCTGGAATACAACGAATCGTCACTGAGTTACCAGCGGTTTGTCACCCATCTGAAGTTTTTTGCTCAACGAATGCTGACGCTTACCGTGGTAAAGGATGACGATGTGTCGCTGCATACAGCAGTAAAAGATAACTATCCCAGAGCCTGGAAATGCGCGGTGAAAATTGCGCAGCATTTGCAACAAAACTATCAGCGTGAGCTGACCGCGGAAGAGATTATGTTTCTTGCCATTCATATTGAAAGGGTGAGGAAAGAGGGGCAATAAGCCCCATAAAACGGGATTGTTACTGCTTAACGCAGGCAAAACCTGAGTGCGGCCTCTCTGAAAGGAGGACGTTCTCAGGTTTTTTTTTGGCTCAGTCAATGGATGTCCACGGGCATCGGTTTAAGGAAATCGAGATGGAATATCATACGCTGGCTCAGGATATCCTCAGCCATATCGGTGGCAGGGATAACATCGTAAGTCTGGTTCATTGTGCCACCCGGCTTCGTTTTAAACTGAAAGATAATCACAAAGCCGATGCTGAAGGACTGAAGAAAAATCCGGGCATTATTATGGTCGTTGAAAGCGGCGGTCAGTTTCAGGTGGTGATTGGCAACCATGTTAATGATGTCTGGCAGGCCGTGCATGCTGAAGCGGGCCTGGCTGACGAGAACGCTGTAGAACCACAGGCCGAGGGTCATCTTTTCAGCCGCCTGATCGACAATGTGTCAGGTATTTTTACCCCGTTTATCGGCGTTCTTGCCGCCTCAGGTATTCTTAAAGGTTTACTGGCGCTGGCCGTGGTCTGCGGCTGGCTTTCTATTGACAGTGGAACCTATAAAATCTGGTTTGCAGCAAGTGATGCACTGTTTTTCTTTTTTCCACTGGTGCTGGGCTACACCGCCGGAAAAAAGTTTGGCGGTAATCCTTTTATTACCATGGTGATTGGCGGGGCGCTGACCCATCCGACGATAATTACCGCCTTTAATGCCAGCCAGCAGTCCGGTGCGATGACGGAAGCGTTTCTCGGCATCCCTGTGACCTGGTTTAATTACAGCGCGTCGGTTATCCCTATTATCCTTGCCGCCTGGGTGAGTTGCTGGCTGGAAAAACAGAGTACCCGGCGACTGCCCGCCGCTATGAAAACCTTTTTTGCGCCATTGATCTGTCTGAGCATCACTGTGCCGCTGACATTCATGGTGATTGGCCCACTGGCTACTGGCTTAAGTCAGATGCTGGCGAATGGCTACCAGTGGATTTATGCGCTGGCCCCCTGGCTAGCTGGGGCGGCCATGGGCGCGCTGTGGCAGGTCTGTGTGATTTTTGGTTTGCACTGGGGATTGGTGCCACTGATGATCAACAATCTTGCGGTGCTGGGACATGACTCAATGCTGCCCATGTTGTTGCCTGCTGTCACGGGCCAGGTTGGCGCGGCGCTCGGCGTTTTTCTGCGCAGTCGAGATGCGCGGCAGAAGATGCTGGCGGGCTCATCCGTGACCGCTGGGATTTTTGGTATTACCGAGCCGGCTGTCTATGCCGTTAATCTGCCGCTGCGGCGTCCCTTTATCTTTGGTTGTGTGGCCGGAGCTATCGGCGGTGCCATTATCGGTTTCAGCAATACGCACGTTTATTCTTTTGGCTTTGCCAACATCTTCACTATCGCCCAGATGATCCCGCCTGGCGGGGTCGATGCCACATTGTGGGGCGGTATTGTCGGGACGCTACTGGCGCTGATCCTGAGCTGCGGCATGACGCTGGTTGCGGGTATGCCCGGTGCCACGCCCTCAGGCGCGGTTATGCCGGTGATCCCTGGTGAAGATGACATTCTTTCACCGATGACCGGTACCGTCCTGGCGCTTGATCAGGTGCCGGATCCAACCTTTGCCAGTGGCCTGCTGGGTCAGGGCGCGGCCATCATTCCTGCCGACAACAAAGTCATGGCTCCCTTCGCGGGTGAGGTTGCCTCCCTGTTTCAGACCCGGCACGCCATCGGGCTGCTGAGCCATAGTGGGATTGAGCTGCTGATCCATGTGGGAATCGATACTGTCAGGCTCGACGGCAAACCGTTCACGGCACATGTAAAAGTGGGCGATACCTTTAAGCCCGGCGATCTGCTGCTGGAGTTTGATCGTCAGGCCATTCTTGATGCCGGATATGACCTGGCAACCCCGATCATTATCACTAACAGCGATGAGTATCGTGAGGTGATGACCGTGGCGGGGGCCGCTGTCACAGCAAAAACGCCGTTACTCAGCGTAACTCATCGATAAAGGAGAACAGGATGAAAACTTTCCCGGATTCATTTTTATGGGGCGGAGCTGTTGCCGCTAATCAGGTTGAAGGCGCATGGCGTGAAGAGGGTAAAGGCCTCTCAACCTCTGATGTTCAGCCACAGGGAATTTTTGGCCCGGTACTGGCGCGCGTTGCAGGCAGCCAAAGCCTTAAAGATGTGGCGATCGATTTTTATCACCGCTACCCGGACGACATCCGGTTGTTTGCAGAGATGGGATTTAGCTGTCTGCGTGTTTCAATCGCATGGACGCGTATTTTTCCAAATGGTGACGAGCATCAACCCAATGAAGCGGGTCTGGCCTTTTATGACAGGTTATTTGATGAGCTTGCAGCACATCACATTGCCCCATTTGTTACGCTGTCACATTATGAAATGCCCTGGAACCTGGTGAGGCAGTATGGTGGCTGGGGTAATCGCCAGGTGATTGGCTTCTTTGAGCATTATGCCCGCACGGTGTTTACCCGCTACCAGAAGAAAGTCAAACTCTGGCTAACCTTCAACGAAATCAACATGTCTCTTCATGCGCCGATGACCGGCGTGGGTCTGCCTGAAACCAGCAGCAAAGGCGAGATTTATCAGGCGATTCACCATCAACTGGTCGCCAGTGCTCTGGCAGTTACAGCCTGTCACGAGATAAATCCTGATGCCAGAATCGGCAATATGCTGCTGGGTGGTCTGGTCTATCCGCTGAGCTGTAAACCTGATGATGTGCTGGAAGCGCTGCAGGAAAACCGGAAATGGCAATTTTTTGGCGACGTCCAGTGCCGTGGTGCTTATCCGGGCTATATGTTGCGGTTCTTCCGCGAGAGTAATATTCAACTGGATATCACTAATGACGATCGCCAGATACTCAAATCGACCGTTGATTTTATCTCGTTCAGCTACTATATGTCCGGCTGCGCCACCGCCGATGAGGCGCTGAAGCAGCAGATACGGGGTAATATTCTGAGCATGGTGCCAAATCCACATTTACAAAGTTCTGAGTGGGGCTGGCAGATTGACCCACTAGGCTTGCGTACCTTGCTGAATCTGCTGTGGGATCGTTATCAAAAGCCACTGTTTATCGTTGAGAACGGACTGGGCGCCCAAGACATTCCGGATGCAACTGGCGTCGTGCAGGATGACTACCGCATCAGCTATCTCAATGATCATTTGGTTCAGGTGCGTCAGGCCATTGAAGATGGTGTTGAGGTCATGGGTTATACCAGTTGGGGGCCGATCGATCTTGTTAGCGCCTCTAAAGCCGAATTGTCTAAACGTTACGGTTTTATTTATGTTGACCGCGATGACAATGGAGAAGGTTCGCTGGCTCGCAGCCGCAAGAAAAGCTTCTACTGGTATAAAGAGGTCATTACGACAAACGGGGCCTCTCTCAAAGGCTAATCTCCACGCTGAGCGGTACGTCGCGGCTATCGCGATGTACCGCTCCGTTCTCAGCGGTCAAAACAGCCCCATTCAGTGCGTATTGCAGGTTTTAATCTGATAACGGGTGCTCCTGCCGCCACCTTCCAGCCGGTAAAGGCAGCCTTTTTCAACCAGATCTGCCAGATGCCGGGTAGCTGTGGCTTTACTCACTCTGGCTACCTTCTGATACTGACTGGCGCTGATCCCCAGTTCGAATCCCTGTTCGCCGCCGTCTAATAACCGGTTCAGCACTTTTACCTGTTCCGGATTAAACCCCATCCCCTGATGCCGCAGCCAGAAACGCGCTTTCATTTGGGTGCGATCGATGACGTTTATCGCCTGTTGCAGGCTCTCATCCAGGATATCCAGAAACCAATCCAGCCAGCGGGTGATATCAAGGTCGCCCTTCTGCGTCTGTTCAAGGATGCGGTAATAACCTGCACGCTGCGCCAGAATAGCGGGTGACATGGCATACAGGCGGATGCTCTGACTGTCGGCCTGCGCCAGCGCCAGATCGGTTAACGCTCGCGTGATACGACCATTACCGTCATCAAAAGGGTGCAGGGTGACAAACCACAGATGGCAGATGGCGGCGCGCAGCAATGGGTCTAGCATGACATCATGCTGACTGTTGTTAAACCACTCCATAAAATGCGCCAGCTGTTGCTCTAGTCCGTCTCGCGGTGGTGCTTCAAAATGCACTGTGGGGCGATCAATGCGACCTGAGATGACCTGCATCGGCTCACTGCCGCGCAGCGTGCCGACGCTCAGGCGCCGCACAGTCCATTCATCTGCCGGGAAGAGCCATTGATGCCATTGATAGAGACGTTCCAGCGTCAGCGGCTGGCTACGGTTGTTGATTGCATCGAGCATCATGGCAGCCAGACCTTCTGAGCGATCCGAGACAGGATAGGGTTGCTCTTCCGTGACGCCTAACCGGCGCGCGAGCGATGATCGGACCGATTGCACGTTGACCTGCTCCTCTTCAATCGCGGAAGAGGAAAGGATATTACTCAGCAGGGTATCCAGCGTCTGGGTTTCGCTATCTGAATGGAGACTGGCACGGCCCAGCAGCAGTCCGCGCAGCTGCTGCAGATGGCGCAGGCGCGGTAACAGCACGGCATCCTGCCACTGAAAATGGGGCCAGTCTGGCTGTTGCCAGATCCACTTAACGCTCATAGTCGGCTCACAGTAAAAGGAGATGAGCCGAATAAAAGATGGTATTCGGCTCATTTGGTGAGTCGATGATAGCGAATTTTTGGCTCACAGGCCAACCGAGCTGAATTAAGGGCAAAAAAAAGGACCCGAAGGTCCAGTTTGCTTAACGGGAGAATTGCATAAACGTGTCTGAATAGTAGTGGACGATCCAGGCGACATACGCTAACCAGACAAACATCCCAATGGCTAATCCTGATTTACCGATCATTGATCTCTCCTCGGTGATATGGGAACGACAGCAACTGTTGACATAAACTGACAGTAAAGGCGGGCGGCTGTATTGCTGTAGATCAAAAAAAGCCTGGTCAATAGCAACGCAATAATCCCTTCCCGATCAAGTTCCAGGAATTACGCACTGTGAGACCATTATCACGACGTGATAAAGGCCATTAACGTTCAAAATCGCTGCCAATAGAGGTTCTTACGAGCAAGGTAATCCTATGGAGATCAAGGAAAGGGTAAATTCCAGGGGAAGCGCCAGTTAACACATAAGAAAAAAATGAATACCCGTGCCCAGAGGCTGATCATGGTTAGTTTGACGATAAGGCTGAGATAGACCGTGACTATCAGCGTTCTCAGCGGTCAGTCAGGTAAAGAGCAGCAAGCACGGGCAAAAAAAACTCTGCAGCAGATTGCACCGAACCGTGGCTGACAAATACAGCAGGAGCTGAGTCATGCGCGCGATATTGTCAGTTATCTTGGGCAAAGTCGGGTCTTGCCTCCCGCCGGTATCACCGATCGGAAAGCGGTCGACAGGGTGATGGCGTAAGCGCTGCGCGCGAATTCTGATTATCTGTCGATGTCGGTGATATTCGAACAGAATGCGTTTGATAGCCGCGATGCTGAGTTCACCCCACAGGCGGGTCAGGCACCGCAGGGCAGCTATGCCTATAAGAGTGTGCCGACGTTGATCACCTGAGTGCCTGCCAGGATTATCGCTCAGGGCACCATAAAGGCGATCGTCACGTCTGACACTTCACTTAACGCGATGGGCTGCCAGGGATCGTTCTTTTGCGTATTAGCGAAAGGCATATACTCCCTGATCCAGTATCTGACGCACTGATTTAAAAACCCGCCGCTGGCGGGTTTATGTTTATGACTGTTCCGTCAGCCGCATGCCGCTGGTGGCATCAAACAGGTGCATTTTATCTGGATTAACGGTCACCGGCAGCGTGCCGCCCGGCACGGCATCGCTGCGACCGGTCAGCTGCATATGCAGCGGAAAACCCTGCCAGGTCAGATGCAACAGGGTCGATTCGCCGGTGATCTCAACGATATTCACTGCCGCCGGTTGGCCGCTGATATCGCTAATCAGATCGTGTGGTCGTACGCCCAACGTAACCGGCTGACCGGTCTGTTGCTGCGCTGCGCTGTGCCAGCGACGCGGCAATGGCAGCCACTGCTTGCCACAGCAGACGCCAGGCAGTCCATCCTGAAACTGGAAACAGGCATTCAGCAGATTCATCGGCGGCGAACCGATAAACCGCGCCACAAAGGTGTTAACCGGCCGGTCGTAAATTGCCAGCGGCGCGCCCTGTTGCACAATGACCCCTTCTTTCATCACCACAATTTGATCCGCCAGCGTCATCGCCTCGACCTGATCGTGGGTGACATAGACCATAGTAGTTTTGAAACGCTGATGCAGCGATTTGATCTCGGCGCGCAACTCCATGCGTAACTGCGCATCAAGGTTAGAGAGTGGCTCATCAAACAAAAATACCTGCGGATTACGTACCATGGCCCGTCCCATCGCCACGCGCTGTCGCTGTCCACCCGACAACGCCCGGGGATAACGCTGTAACAGCTGATCGATGCCAAGAATGCCAGCAATACGGGCGATTTTGCTTTTCTGCTCCTCGCGCTTCACCTTTTTCACCTGCATGTGAAACGCCAGATTCTCCGCAACGGTGAGATGCGGATAGAGCGCATAACTCTGAAACACCATGGCGATATCCCGGTCGGCAGGATCGAGATCGTTAATACGTTTCTTGTTCAACATGATCGCCCCGTCAGAGACGGTATCCAGACCAGCAAGCAGGCGCAGCAGGGTGGATTTACCACAGCCAGAGGGACCGACCAGCACAGTGAAACTGCCATCAAGGATAGTTAAATCCAGCGGGTGCAGTACGCTCTGTTTACCGTAACGCTTCGCCACCTGTACAAGTTCAATACTGGCCATGTTCAGCGCACCTCATTTGATAGTTGGAGTTGTTGCCAGCTGGGATAGCGGCGTGGAGAACTGCTTATCGCCTGCGATGCGACTTCAATACCCCAACGCAGCGCCGTGTGCGATGACTGGCGGTAGAGCAGTGCAGTGAGAAAACCGGCATTAAAACTGTCACCGGCACCAATGGTATCGACCACCGTCACGGGCTGTGCGGCGGCATACTGTACAGAGGCGGCAGACCAGAGACGCGCGCCCTCTGCGCCACACTTGATCACGCAACCGCCGCGACCACTGAGCTGGGATGCCAGCCGTTTACCGCTTCGCTCCAGCAGGTCTGCACCCGCTAAACCCAGCGCTTCCACCTCATTCAGCAGCAGCCAGTCACATTCCGCTAACCAGTTGCCAACCTGTAAACGGAGTTCTTCGCTCCAGCCCGCTGGCGGCCAGCCGGTATCGACGGCCACACAGAAGCCACGTTGCTGCAGTGCCGTCAGCAGCGCCGGATAGTGTTCATAGAGTGCGAGACAGAGAAAGGTGCCGCACAGCAGCACGATGTCGCCCGGCGTCGCCTGCAACGGCAACTGACCCAGCACATCTTCAGCGGTCAGCACGGCAATATGGCCGTGATTGCTGAGAAAGGATCGTTCGTTATCGGGATGGGTCACGCCCACCGTCAGCGAAGTCTCACAGGCATAGCGTGGCCAGTGCGCAGCACTGTGGGGGAAGTGGCTGGCAAGCCAGTGACTGAAACCATCATCGCCTTGATTGGCGATAGCCCGATGCGGGACCTGCATCGCCTCCAGCGCCAGCGCGCAGTTACCTGCTGATCCACCGGGACGTAACTCGCTGTGCTGCAGCATCACTTCCGTACCGCGCTGCGGCCAGTCGCTGAGCGTGCTCATGATTAAATCAACATTGATATTGCCCACCACATACAGGGTAGACGTGAGGGTATTGACCATAATTATCCCTTACTTCCGCCGCTGGTGAGACCGCTGACCAGCGTCTTCTGCAACCAGAGTGCAATAAACAGTGGCGGCACCGAAGCCAGAATGCCGATCGCCGCGATCAGCCCGTCATCAGTTGCGCGTCCGGCGGTAAAACCGGCAATCGCCACCGGCAGGGTCTGTGCCGAAATATTGCTGGTGAACAACAGCGCGTAGAAAAACTCATCCCATGCAAGCAGCCAGCCAAACAGTGCGGCGGCACCCAGCACCGGCTTCGCCAGCGGTAGTGTGATGCGCAGCAGAACCTGCCAGAAACGCAGGCCATCAAGCCGAGCCGCCTGTTCGATATCACGCGGTAGCGAGTCGAACTGATTCTTCAGCATCCAGGTCAGAAACGGCAGGATCAGCGAGCAGTAAACCATTACCAGACCGGGACGGGTGTTGAGCAGCCCCAGTTGTTGCAGCAGAAAGTAGAGCGGCAGCACAAACGCTACGGGCGGCACCATATAGATCGCCAGCGCGCCGGAAAGCCAGGCATCGCGACCACTGTAGCGCGAGAAGCTGAACGCCGCCGGTATCGCCAACAGCAGTGAGATCGCCGTAGCCACCGTAGCCACTAGCAGGCTGTTGCAGAGGGCATGCAGAAAAATATGACCCGGTTGATTCGGTTCCAGTGATAACAACCCCTGATAGCGGCTGAAATCCCACTGACGCGGTAGCCACTCTAGCGGTACGCGGGAGAGATCGCTGGCAGAACTTACGCTCATCAGAAACAGCCAGCCCATCGGGGCCAGAATGCTGATGGCGATCAGCAGCGCGGCCCCATAACGCAGCATCCGCCGAAGTTTAGTTTTCATAAGCAGAACTCCGGCGGCGCTGGTGCCATAACATCAGCAGATAAAGCGTGATAAGCAGGGCACACATCAGCGTCATCAGTATCGCGTAAGCGGCACCGCTGCCGGCACGCAGATAGCTGAACGATTCCTGATAAACGAAAAAGCTCAGGGTTTTGGTGCTGTCCACTGGGCCGCCGCGCGTCATCACGTAGATGATGTCGAAGATCTTAAAGGCATCGATGGTGCGTAACACCAGCGCAACGCCAAGTGGTGCAACAATCGCCGGAAAGGTAATCGCCCGGAAACGACGCCAGGCGGATGCACCATCCAGCCGTGCCGCTTCAAACAAATCCTCAGGGATCGACTGCAGTGCCGCTAACACCAGCAGGGTGACCAGCGGATAGTTTTTCCAGATATCTGCGAACATCACCGCATTGAGCGCCGCATCCGGCGATCCCAGCCAGCTGCGATAGCTATCAATAAAGCCGAGCTGGCTGAGCAGGGCATTGATACTGCCGTAATCAGGATTGAAGTTCAGCCGCCACATCATGGCATTGACGATGGTCGGCAGCGCCCACGGCAAAATCACCAGCACGCGTAACAGGTTGCGCCCGATGAATTTCTGGTTCAGCAGCAGCGCCACCAGCATGCCGATAATCCCTTCAAAGGTGACCGACACCAGGGTGAAATAGAGCGTGCGCCAGATCGACGCTCGAAAATCGGCGTCGCTGAGTGCATAGAGGTAGTTATCCAGCCCAATCCAGGCAGGTGTTTCACCACTGGCAATCAGCGCGGCATCAGTAAAGCTGAGCCAGATGGTGCGCAGCAGAGGCCAGGCAGTTAATAACAGCATCACCAGCAGCATGGGTGCCAGCAGCACCCATGCCTGACGCTGTTCGCGTTGACGCAAACTCAGCATCATGACTCCTTAACGCAGCCGGGCGGCGCTTTTATCAACCGTCGCCATCGCGTCCTGCGCCGGGGTTTTACCCAGCAACACCTGCTGTAACTGCTGCTGCAACTGGTTGGACAGGCGCGAGTAGTCAGCGGTCTCTGGACGTGACAACATCACGTTTAGCGATTTATCCGCCGCGGCTATCAGGCTCTCCTGATCTTTTTTCACCGCCTCATCCTGATAGGAGGATTTCCAGATCGGCAAACTAAGCTTCGCATATTGATTCTGTACCGGCTGTGAGGTCATGTACTGAATGTATTGCCATGCTTCATTAGCATGCGTGCTGCCTTTAGTGATCCCCAGCCCCATTGAGCCGTTGACCGCACCAACTTTTCCCGGCGCATCGCCCGGCGCAGGCATGATGCCAACCTCGCCCGCCACGTTGCTCTGCTTCGGATCGTTCGCCATGTTGTACATGTAGGTCCAGTTCAGCGCGAAAGCCGCGTCGCCATTAGAAAACGATTTGCGTACATCCTCTTCCAGATATTCCCGGGAAGCCGGATTAGTGAGGCCATCATCGAGCGAGCTTTTCATCAGGTTCAGCGCCTTTAGTGATGCGGGGCTGGAGAAATTGAGCTTGCCGTTCTGATAGAAGTGACCACCAAATCCTGACACCAGCGTGGTGTAGTCACATACCAGCGCCTCAGCCTGGGACCAGCTCCAGACCAGCGGATAAGTGACAATCTTTTTCTCCTTGATAATTTTTGCGTCATTCAGCACCTGCTGCCAGGTCTGTGGCGGCGTGGTAATACCCGCTTTAGTCAGCATCGCTTTGTTGTAGTAAAGGTATTTGGTATCGAGGATCCACGGCATACCCAGCGTTTTACCTTTGTAAACCACCGTGTTCATCGCGCCCGGGAACACCTTTTGTTTATCCTCTGGCGTAATGCGTGCGCTGACATCCTGCAGCAGATCGAAACGGGCGAACTCCGCTGGCCAGATGGCATCGAACAGCACTACATCGTAGCCATTGCCGCCAGCCCCACGCGCCGCTACGATCTTGTCGTGCAGCGCTTCATAAGGGACAAACTCCAGGTTGACGCTGACATCCGGGTGTTGCTTGTGAAAATTTTGCGTCATCGCGCGGATATCGTTTTCGCTATAGGCTGCCTGGGTCATAAACAGCGCGTTAATCTGGCTCGCTGCCGACGCGCTGCCTGCGCTTAACATCAGTAACGCGGCAAAACCGGCTTTCAATTGGGGGATATAATGCTGTGACATGATCTTCTCCACTAGGCAGCAACAGGCTGTCGGTTAATTAAATCAATTTGATTGATTTAATAAAGGGCGTAATTCAGGCCAGTATGTGAGCTGACCTGTCGACATTTAAGCAAACGGCATGCCACATCGCCGGATGACTATGAAACAAAGCCGTAACAATGCTGAAACCCACACTGCGCTTTTATGGCAATATTGCCTATGCTGACGCGTGGAAATTGCGTGCAGCATCAAAGATATTGTTTGCCCGAATACTTTCGAAGACCAATACTGTCGGGTTGCGCTGTAATGGAAAACAACATGAAAACTTCGGGTACGAACCTTGAACATGCGCGGGCGCACAACCGGCGTGTCGTGATTGAAGCTATTCGGCTGCACGGTGAGCTGACCCGCGCTGAGCTGGCACGCATGACAGCGCTGACACCGCAGACCGTCTCAAATATCGTTGCCGAGCTGGAGCAGGCAGAACTGCTGACCCGCCGCCAGCCGCGCCGCAGCGGGCGGGGACAGCCTTCAATTCCAGTCACGTTAAATCCCACCAGTGCCTGGTCAATCGGCATTCATCTTGACCACCAGACGCTGCTGCTGGTGCTGGTCGATCTCAGCGGAGAAGTGCATTTCCGCCGCCTCGAGCTGGTGCAAAAGCCCCAGCCCGCTGCCACTCTGGCGTGCATTGCCAGCGTGCTGCAGGAGATGCGCGCCTTCCTCGGCACGCAGTGGCAGAAAGTCCTGGGAATTGGCGTGGTGATGCCGGGGCCTTTTGGCGTGGAGGGCCTTTCATCGGTGGGACCGACCACGCTGAACGGCTGGGAGCAGGTCGATATCGAGGCTGAACTGGGCACGATCAGCGGCCTGCCGGTGACGCTGGAAAACGACGCCACGGTCGCCGCCATCGGCGAACGCTTTCACGGCACGGCGCGTCACCTTAACTCCTTTATCTATCTCTATATTGGCACCGGCCTGGGCGCGGGGATTTTCACCGATGGCCATATCTATACCGGCCACGCCCATAATGCGGGCGAGATTGGACACATAGTTGTTGAGCCGGGCGGTCGCGACTGCTACTGCGGTAATCAGGGCTGCCTTGAACGCTATGTGTCGTTACAGGCCGCCTATGAATTTTGCGGCCTCGATCCGATGCGTGCGTTGCCGGAAGATCTGTTGCAGATTGAATCCGCGCGATTCATCGCCTGGATTGAGAGTGTTACGACGCCCTTGCGTCAGGCGATCAATATTCTGGAGTCGGTATTTGATGCTGAAGCGGTAATTATCGGCGGGATGATGCCTGCGCCATTGCTGGAGCAGATAGTCGAGCGTTTACCGCCACTTTATCAGTCGGTGCGCGGACGCTATATGAACGAAATGCGGCTGAAGATCGGCATGACCGGCAGTGATACCGCAGCACTCGGGGCCGCAGCCTTGCCGATTTTCGATGAATTCAACCCGCAGTTTCAGGTGCTGATGAAGTAGGTGAGGAAAATGGCGCTGTTGCAGGCAACAGCGCCATGAGCATTAACCCGGATAGATACCGCGATCTTTACGCGCCATCAGAATACGCTCACACGCCACGATATAAGCCGCGGTGCGCAGCGAGCAATCTTTCTCCTTCGACTTTTCCCAGACGTGAACCATGGCTTCCGTCATAATCTTATCTGAGCGACGATTGATCTCATCTTCACTCCAGAAGAAGCTGGCCATGTCCTGAACCCATTCGAAGTAGCTGACGGTCACGCCGCCGGCATTACAGATGACATCCGGCACCACGATAATGCCGCGCGTGGCCAGCATATCATCCGCATCCGGATAGGTTGGGCCGTTTGCACCTTCCAGCACGATTTTGCAGCGCAGGATCTCTGCGCGCTCACGGGTAATCTGACCCTCCAGCGCGGCCGGAATTAGAATATCCATCTCAGTACGCCAGAACGCCTCTTTCTCAATGTTTTGTGCGCCGGGGAAACCTGCTATTTGCTTATGGGCGATCTGCCATTCGGTCAGGGCAGCCATATTGATGCCGTCTGCATTAAACAGCGTAGCGGTGTGATCCTGAATCACCACAACATGTGCGCCCGCCTCATCAAACAGGCGTGCCGCTTCGCTGCCGACGTTACCAAAGCCCTGAACTGCCACACGTGCGCCTTCAATTTCAATACCTGCGCGGCGTGCCACTTCGCGTCCGGTGATGAACACGCCGCGTCCCGTGGCTTTTTCGCGACCCAGAGAACCGCCAAGGTGGATCGGTTTACCAGTCACAACGCCGGTGACGGTGGTGCCGAGATTCATGGAGTAGGTGTCCATCATCCAGGCCATTACTTTGCTGTTGGTGCCTACGTCCGGTGCCGGGATATCCTTCTGCGGCCCGATGATAATCCCAATCTCGCTGGTATAGCGGCGAGTGAGACGCTCGAGTTCACTTTCGGAAAGCTTGAATGGATCAACCCGGATGCCCCCCTTGGCACCACCGTAAGGTAGATTAACCGCAGCACATTTGATGGTCATCCACGCGGATAGCGCCATGACTTCATTAAGATCGACATCAGGATGATAGCGAATACCGCCTTTACCTGGGCCGCGCGAAAGGTTGTGCTGAACGCGATAGCCTTCGAAATGGCGAATTGAACCATCATCCATCTGGAGGGGAATATCAACAATCAATGCACGTTTTGGATGACGCAAAGTATCTATCCAACGTGAAAGGTCACCCAGATAAGGCGCAACCCGGTCGATTTGCTGTAAGTAGGTGGACCAGGCAGATGTGCTGCTTTCAGACGCATAAGATAACTTATCCATAAAAAACCTTTCTTAATGAAGTTATTTGTTGTGGGAGCCATGGATGGTGAGCGCACTGCAGTGCGCAGACATAATCTAACACTCCTGAAACAAATAAGATGGGGTGCCAGACACCCTGAAGCGTAGTAATGCCCATGTATGGGTCAGTATAATTGAATGAGATTATCGTTTTTTTCGCCAATAAATGCATGAAAATGCATCTGAAGTGCGGCGTTTATGCATATGGCGGAAAGTATCGCTATCTTGCAATTCTTTGAGGGTGTTCAAAAAGTTAAATAATTGATCGTAACCATATTGACTTTGCTGCACCAATTAAGTGCATGAGAATAAGTAATCAAAGGATTATATAAAGTAATGTATTGTGCAGAAATAATCGTGGCTAATCAGTTAAGTAGAAGAGAGGGATTATGCAGGGGTAGAGTCATTAAAATGAAAGGGCCAGCACAATGGGCTGGCCTGACAGCATTACTGATGTAGAGCCTGTTCGGCGTCTTTCAACTCCTCGCGCGCTTCAGCCAGTTTATCTTCACGCTTCTGGATCTTGCTGGCACTGCGACCTTCCATTTTTGCTTTTGCCAGTTCCTGTTCACGTTCCTGCACCTTTATCTTTTTCTCTGCCACTTTTTCCTGGCGCTGCTTTAACAAGCTGCCTTCGGTACAGTTCTGCTCAACTTCGCGCAGCGCTTTTTCAAGGCCGGCAACCTGATGGGTATTATTGTGCTGGCGGGCAAAAGAGAGTTGGGTCTCAATCTCCTGCTTTTTGGCGGCACAACCAGTCAGGGCAGAAGCCGCGTGAGCAGCAGTAAAAGTAAGCGGTAACAGGCAAAGGCTGAAGGTCAGTAAAGTCTTTTTCATCATAGTCTCGTCAATGAGTCAGGGTTGTGGCACCAGTATACAAAGCCACCTTAAGAGATTCTTAACGAAAAAAAATATTTACTGGCGTGAGAAAAGGAGGGAAAGGAAAAGCTGCCTGCTGTCAGGCAGCGGTAGATGTGGAAGACTGGATGTAATGCAAATTACAATCAGGTCCACTGAGCATCACCGAATGACCAATCTGACGCTGCTGTTCAAAATAGTCCTGCATCTCCTGATTGATCCCGGCACCACACCACATCACATGATGTTGATGAAGCCTGGTTTTGAGTGCAGGCTGTCCAGTTGCTCGCGAGTCAACCTCGACATTAAAGCCCATTGCGGTAAGACGAATCGCTTCCAGCCAGATTTCAGTTTTATCAAGTACGCTTACCGCTTCCAGAAACAGAGGAATCGATGATTCGTTACGTGATGAGATGCGCATGACTTTATCAGCCTGCTGCTGAACCGTTTGCTCAAATCGATCGAGACGGCGTGACGCTCCCTGACGTTGATCGGCATAAAGCCATACGCTCAGAGGGCGTAGCAAATTGATGATGAAATCATCACCACTGTAGTTGCTGGACATATTGTGCATCTGACGAGAAAGCGACAACGGTGTGCCAAATTCAAGCTGCCAGAGCATGTCGCCTTTTCGTGCTTCCCAGCCAAAAGTAGTGACATTTGAAGCGCCCAGTTGACCCTGCCTGATTTCTTCAAGCGTCGCGCCAGTGGCCGTCAAGCCAACCAGGGTATAGATTTCAGTGAGGTGAGTCTCACTCCAGTTTTCTGGATTCTGCTGCGGCGTCAGTAATCCCTGCTTCATCCAGCGCTTGAGGTTCGCGGGATGCGCGCCAGTTATCGCACAAACAGTATCGGTAGTATAAGAATGCATATCGTGCCCTCTGGAGAGGGAAAGGCCGCCGGCACTAACCGGGGATGAAACACTACTATGAACCTTATAACAGAGAATTAACAGAAGAATAACCGGGCAAAATCGTCAATTAACCCCCGTGACGCTGCGCTTATTCTCCATTATTCTATAATTAAATTCATGCTGATCAGTGGGTTAAGCATGCCGCCAGCCGGCAACAGAAAGACTGTGTATTTATTCAGTAAACATTCTTTACGTAAATATACCGGTCAGGGGAGATTAAACTTTTTTAAGAGCATGCTGACCTCTGCCCCCTTTAATCCACCCTATAAACCGTTAAAATAGTGGGTTCTGATGATCAGGAGAAAGAGTGCCAAATGCGTTATCGTTTTATTCTCGCCGTTGTGACGGCTGCTGCTGTACTGACCGGTTGTGCGAAACATGCCGCAAGTGATGCACCAGATGAATTTGCCGCTGGCCCCACGCAGATTGATGTCTCACACATCAAGACCCGCGCAGATGATGGCTCCAGTGTGTTCCTGACTGTTGATGGTAAAGACGCCGGTAGATTGCCGAATGGTGAAAGCATGCTGCTACATGTTCCGGCCGGAAAACACCAGATTGGCGGTTATGTTCCGACGCTGTTTGGTATGGGTCGGGTGACCATTGCGCCGGTAGAAGTGACCACGTCACCACAAGATGTTAAAAAAGTGGCTTACACGGTCACGCGCAACAAAGCGACCTTTGTTGAGAATAAGGGTGAGCAGGGCTGAGTTGATGACGGCGGAGAGCCCCCGCTCTCCGCTGGTAATGCCAGAGCTATAAGCCGAGTTCGCTCAGTGAAGGGTGGTTGTCAGGGCGCCGGCCCTGTGGCCAGTGGAACAGCCGCTGTTCATCACTGATTTTCAGATCGTTGATGCTGGCAAAGCGCTGCATCATTAAGCCCTGCTCATTAAACGCCCAATTCTCGTTGCCATACGAGCGATACCATTGTCGTTGTTCATCATGCCATTCATAGGCAAACCGCACTGCAATCCGATTGTGGTCAAAACTCCATAGCTCTTTAATCAGCCGATACTGCTGCTCCCGCTGCCACTTTTGCTGCAGGAAAGCGATAATTTCTGCCCTGCCGGTCAGAAAGGTATCGCGATTACGCCATGTGCTATCTGCTGAATAGGCCAGAGCGACTCGCTCTGCATCCCGGCTGTTCCAGCCATCCTCAGCCAGGCGTACTTTTTCTATCGCTTGTTCGGGCCGGGTAAATGGCGGTAAAGGCGGACGTGAATTTTCCAACTTTCTCTCCTTAATAACGCAGCTAGATGCCTTGCAGGCAGCCGGGATCATCAGAGTTCAAGGGCGTGGATCTGACAGACTGCACGCGCCGCTTCCTGGCCTTTTTTGACGAAGTGCTGGGTGTAAAAGTCGACAAACTCTGCCGACGGCTGGAAATTATGCGGCGTAAGCGACACCGAGAAGACCGGCACATTAGTAGCCAGTTGCGCCTGCATCAGGCCACTGACGACAGCCTGCGCGACGAAATCATGGCGATAGATACCCCCATCCACCACCAGTGCCGCACAGACAATCGCATCGTAATTGCCAGTCTGTGCCAGACGTTGCGCCAGCAGCGGCATTTCAAAAGCGCCCGGAACATCCCATGTTTTCATCTCATATGACGTTCCGCGACGTTCCAGTTCCTGCTCGAATCCGGTCAGAACCTGAGAAACGATTTCGCTGTGCCAGTTAGCTTTAATAAAAGCGACTTTCAACGGCTGCATGACTTACTCCAGTAAAAGGTGACATCCAGTAGTAACGGGTCAGACTGAGGCCCTGCACCCCGAATAGAAAATAGTGAGCCTGGCAGGCCAGTAACCTGCTAACAGCCTTCACTATACTGTAATGTAAAGGGTCTGTGTCCATCATTGTGATGATATGTGAACGAATGGTGTGCTGATCAGCATCCTCTGATAATCGCAGAAGATCGGAAAGTGCCAGAAACGGCGTTTAAAACGTACTACTCACACCCGAAAGCGTCCTCTCACCCCGCTTTTTGCGCAACAGGTTCCAGTTACGTTACTGCTCAAATAAAATACTGGATATTTGAACAGGTATTTGTATAATAAATCCACTGTCCCACGGGTATCGGTAGTGTTAGTGAGGGGTAAATCCATGATGATTTCGACTGAAAGCCTCAAATCTCTGGAACAATCGGTCACAATGAGCAGCCGTGAACTGGCTCAGATGACCGGTATTACACACAGAGAAGTGAAGCGATTAATCAAAAGTCTGGAGACGGCTCAGCGTCTCTCCCAGCCACTCAGAATGAATGAATATGAGTGGGAAGGGGAAGTGCGTCAGGAGTACCGTCTCAGCAAGCGAGATTCGCTGCTGGCCGTGGCACGTCTGTCGCCTGGCTTCACTGCAGAAGCCCTGGATCGCTGGCAGGATCGCGAAAAAGTTTCACATTTGCCTGACTTTACCAATCCGGCTGAAGCAGCACGCGCCTGGGCTGAGCAGTTTGAACAGCGTCAGGCAGCGGAGCAGCAGCTGGCTCTGTCAGCACCCAAGGCGGCGTTCTTTGATAACTTCGTTAAGGTTGATGATAGTCTGGGCTTTCGCCAGCTCTGCAAAATGCTGAAAGTGAAAGAACCTGAGTTCCGCCGGTTCCTGCTGGAGCGCAACATCATGTATCGCGCGAAAGGAACCCTGACGCCACAGCACGACCATCTGCAGGCGGGATACTTTACGCTGCATACCGGAACTGGCGAAAACCAGCACGCTTTTTCTCAGGCACGTTTCACGTCTAAAGGGGTGAAATGGGTCGCCAGGCTGTGGGCAGGGCATCTCTCTGCTCAGCCAAAAGGGGCAGCAGCGTAACTGCACCTGTGCTCCGGGTTGTCGCTGATGTGACAGTGCAGGCAGATGTGCAGGTTAAAAAGCAGATATCAAAAAGGCCGCAACAGAGTGCGGCCTTTTTGATCGATAAGAATCGGTCAGGTGGCGGTTTACCAGCCTTTGATGGCATCACCTTTGTAGACTTCCTGAGCTTTTGCCGCAACTTCCGGCGATTGCAGCGCAGACTTCAGCTTCTGAATTTTGTCACTGTCTTTATTATCTTCACGTGATACCAGCGCATTGACGTAAGGCGACGAGGCACTTTCCATAAATAAGCCATCGCGGTGTGCTGATAATCCAGCCTGAGCTGAGAAGTTGGTATTGATGATCGACAGAACAACGTTTGGATCGTCTAAAGTACGGGTCAGCTGTGGCGTATCCACTTCAACCAGCTTCAGGTTTTTTGGATTTTCGATGATATCCAGCGAGGTCGGTAAATAACCCACACCTTCTTTGAGTTTAATCAGACCCTGCGCCTGAAGCAGCAGCAGGCTGCGTCCCAGCGTGGTGGCTTCGTTAGAGAGGGTGATCGTGGCTCCATTCTGCAGTTCACTGATGTTTTTAATTTTGTGCGAATAAGCCGCAATCGGGAAGACGAAAGTCTTACCTACCACGGCAAACTTATAGCCACGCTCTTTAGACTGTGACTCAAGATAAGGCAGGCTCTGGAAGGCGTTGGCATCAACTTCTTTGTTATTCAGCGCTTCATTTGGCAGTACATAATCATTGAAGTTAAGCACTTCAACATCAAGTTTATATTTATCTTTCGCAACCTGCTTAACCACCTGCCAGATCGCTTCATCAGGCCCGGTATTAATTGCGACTTTAACTTTGTTATCGTCATCTTTTGAGCAGGCGGATAATAATAAAACAGAACTGGCGAGTAATGCCGTAAACAGACCTTTCATTATCAGAAATCCCTCAGGTAGTAGAGGGTTTCAAAGATAATACAGAACTCACAGGTTGCGTACTTGCTGTGGAATATATCTTATAACCATAATGCTGATTTTGAACATTCATTAACCAGTGACGTAGGCTGTCTGTTAATGACTGGCGTTATCCCGGTCATCAGTTGGCTGATATTTTCCTGTCAATAAGCGTATTCAGACTCAGGCGGGCATCAACGCAATTTTCTTCTACGCTTAGTAATCCGTCATTACGGGCATTTATTGATTATTAACAGGGATTAACTATGTCAAAGCAGGATAACGGGATTAACGCAATTGAAGTGATGCGAAGCAGCCAGGCCTGGAATGGTGAGGTTATTGACGCTTATCCCAACGGCGAACCGGAACTCACGGTCATGCGGTTGTCATTGCCTGCCCATACGTCATTACCCTGGCACACCCATCCGATGCCTAATGCGGCGTTTATTCTTTCCGGCACCCTGATTGTTGAGGACAAAGAGAGCGGCGAACAACGCACTTTCCAGGCGGGTGAAGCCCTCAATGAGACGGTCAACAGTGCGCATCGGGGCTATACCCTGGAGGAGCCAGCCGAACTGGTAATTACCTATGCCGGTGTAAAAGGGCAGAATCTGACGGAGCCATTGCCGGGGGAACCTGAAGAGTTTTGAGTTCAATGTTCATCATGGCGCATCACGGCAGCATCGCCTGCTGCCGTGATTAAACCCAAATCAGAGCCCGCTCAGACTTGATTGAGATCAGTAAATTGCACACCTATAAAGCCCAGGATTAAACGTTTCTGCTTCATCCACCCCACCAATGTAAAAGGGATTTTTTCATGGATAAGAACGTTGCCCTGCTGCTCGCCCCTGGCTTTGAAGAAGCTGAAGCCATTATCACACTCGATATCCTTTCACGCCTTGGCATTCGCGTTACAACCCTGGCATGTCAGCCTCACCGGGAGGTAACCAGCTATCACCATGTGAAGGTTATCGCCGATGAGTTGCTGGGGGCAAATGGGGAGTCGCTGTATGACGCGGTGATTGTACCGGGCGGTCCTGACGGCAGCAAAAATCTGGCGGCCAGTGCTGCAGTCATCGATTTTATACGCCGACATGATGAAGCGGGTCGCCTGATCTGCCCAATCTGCTCCGCAGCGGCCAGAGTCCTGGCGCCACACGGTCTTTTGAGGGGGCGTCGCTATGTCAGTTCCGGCACTTCATCAAAAGGTGTAAGCGATGGCGTTTACGTCAAGGCACCCGTCATAAAAGATGGCAACCTGCTCACTGGACAAGACCTGGGCGCCGCATTTGACTTCGCCTTCGCGATTGCATTTAGCCTGACAGGTGAGAGCGAAAGCGTCACCGAACAGGCTGAACACATCAGCCACCCGCTAAATATGGATTTCGCTAAGGTTTAATTGTCAGCGTTTTCGCGCACTGAAACGACATGCTGGCGGGACGCACCTTTTACTCACGGCAAAACCCTGCTTGCCGCAGTACCGCTTTTGCCTGCGCCGATGCTAAAAAATCCGCCAGCCGCTGTGCGGCTGGCGTGATGAGCGCGCAGGCATAGCGCGCAACAGGATTAAAAGCCGCAGGGATCTCAACAACTGTCAGCCCGGCAATCTGGCTCAGGGCCGCACTGTAACTGGCATAGCCGATAAACAGATCGGCGTGATCTTCCAGGAGAATCCATTCTGCCGCCAGCCTGTCTGGGGGAATCGCTGCAGAGTTACGCCCGCCAACCAGTGGTCGTGCGCGCTGGCGTACCGCTTCACCGGCTTCTCCCATCAGAGAAAAAAGCGCCTGTGCGTAATCACCAGAGGGATCAGCTGCTGGCGTGGAGGTTGCGATCCGTAGCGCGTCGCGGGTGAGCAGCTGGTACCAGTCGTCTCCCAACTGCAGCCGATCGCTGCGAACCGTAATACAGAGCCTGTTGGTCGCAAACGGCATGATGGCCAGCGCTCTCCGGTCATCCAGCAGTTTCTGCGGATGGTCCTCACTGGCTGAAGCAAAGAGATCGCAGGGCTCACCGGCTTCAATCCGTTCGCGGAGGAGACCAGCGGGACCAAACCGGGTTTCGACTGACGCAGGGAAGTATGCCATCAGCGCGGGCCAGACTGGTTTCAGGCTACCCGCCGCCAGTACACGGATCATTTTGTTTCCTGATACGAAGTGCGATAGAAGCGCTGATACCAGCGATTAGCCAGCTTCTTCATATCCACATCCTGAAACTTCTGCGGATAGAGTCTTTTCGCCATCCACAATTCGCCAATTCCCATGGCTTCCGGCATCGGATAGCCCCAGGCTTTGGCGTAGTCCGGCATCAGATAGACACGATGATTTTTTACTGCGTCGATCGCCTGCCATTGCGGTGAATGGTTGATTTCATTCACAACAGAGGGGTAGCGATCCTGCACAAAAATCACCTGCGGATCCCAGGCGATAACCTGCTCCATCGACACGGTTTTGTATCCCTTCACGGTAGCCGCAGCGACGTTAACCGCCCCCGCATGCAGCATCATCAGGCCGGTATATTTCCCTGAGCCGTAGGTGGTCAGTTCCGGGTTTGCCATATAGGCACGAATACGTTTCTCGGCTGGAATATCCTTCAGGCGGTCGCTAACTATTTTGCGACCCTGATCGGTTGCCTCAACCAGCGCTTTCGCCTCAGCGGGTTTATTGACGATTTCGCCGATAAGCGTAATCCCCTCACGTAACCCTTTGTTGTAGGCCATTTCCTCGTCGTCGAGGGTCGGATTCATTTTTGCCTTATCATCCGCATTGTCATGACGCAGTGAGATCGCCACCACCGGAATGCCAAGTGCGGTAATGCTGTCGATCATCTCATGCGGCGCATAGTTGGTCACAAACACCACCTGTGGATGCAGTGCCACCAGTTTTTCCGGGTCGACATGCGTCAGGTCCCCCAGCGTGGTTATGCGGTTCAGCTCAGGAGCCAGGCGGGCATAACCATCCCCCAGCTGCTGCTTCCAGTTCGCCATCACACCGACGATTTTATCGGTGGCGTTCATCTGCACCAGCAGGTTGAGCGTCTGATGCTGCAACACCACAATACGATCTACGTGGTCAGGAATCGTGACCTGACGGCCAATCTGATCGGTTATCTGGCGCGATGCCTGGGAAGAGAGCGGAAGGAATATCAGTAAACCGAGTGTGCATGCCTGCCAGAAGCGCTTCATAAACTATCCTCGAAATTCGTTATGTAGCGAATTGTATAGCGATAAGTCATCTGCGTCACGGCTCGGGTCATTGTTCAGGCGTTGAAGTGAGTACGAAAGAGGCTGTCTGAGCGAACAGTCATGTCACAGCCCGGCACTGATTATGTGCAACGCCCATTGCTGACTCACCATCCCGGTGCCTTCTGGATTTTCAATAGTCTATTACACTGATTTAAAATGATTTAATTTCTGGTACGCCAATTGCACAAGCCTCAGCAGTAAGCAGCGTACGACGCAATTAATAGCAAATAGCTGGCTAGGGTTCCGGTTCACGCAGGTGAATGTCTGGTCCAAGAGCTGGCGACCTCTGCGAGGTTACACGGCGGGACAAAAGCCCGGGAGACAGCGGCACCATCTGGTGTCTTGCGCTGCGCCCGTTTGTTGTGCCAACCAGAGGTCAACCATGAAGAAATCACCACTCCTGACGCTAATTCTGTCGCTGACGCTGATGGTCAGCATTCCGTCTTTCGCCGCGGTCAAAAAAGAGTTTAACCTCTGCTGGACCATTTACGCGGGCTGGATGCCGTGGGGCACTATCAGCAACGAGAAAATCATCGATAAATGGGCCAGCAAATACGGCATCAAAATTCATATCACCCAGCTGAATGACTATATCGAGTCGATCAACCAGTACACCGCGGGTCAGTTTGACGGCTGCACCATGACCAACATGGATGCTCTGACCATTCCTGCGGCGGGGGGCGTTGATTCCACGGCACTGATTACCGGCAGTTATTCCGAGGGTAACGACGGCGTGGTGCTGAAAGGGGTGAATAAAAAACTCAGCGACCTGAAGGGGCTGTCAGTCTATCTTCCCGCACTGTCGGTTTCGCATTATCTGCTGGTCCGTGGGCTGGAAAAAGCCGGACTGCAGGAGAAAGACGTTAAAGTCGTGAACACTTCCGATGCCGATATCGTCTCCGCCTTTGGTACCAGCAGCGTGCAGGCGGCGGTTGCCTGGAATCCGCAACTTTCAGTGATCAAGAAGACCCCACAAACCACAGAGGTGTTCAGCTCTTCGGCCGTGCCAGGCGAGCTGATCGACATGATGGTCGTCAATACAGAAGTCCTGAAAGATAACCCCGCGCTGGGCAAAGCGCTGACTGGAGCCTGGTTTGAGATGATGGCGAAAATGCAGGCCGGAGAGACGCAGGTGCTGAGTGCGATGGCTGCCGATTCCGGTACTGACCTCGCCGGTTACAAGGCGCAGCTGAAAACTACCCACCTGTTCTGGACCCCATCCGATACGCAGGTATTTATTTCCTCACCCGATCTGGCGAAAACCATGCAGCGCGTCGCCACGTTCTCGTTTGATAAAGGCTTACTGGGAGACGGGGCGCAAAGCGCTGACTTCATCGGTATGAGCTTCCCTGGCAACATCACCGTTGGTGATAAAGCAAACATCAAACTGCGCTTTGACGACAGCTATCTGAAGTTGGCTGCTGCAGGCAAGCTGTAATCACCGACCTCAGGAGTTTATGCCATGCGCCACATCAACCGCTATCCCCGGCAGGGAATGCGCCTGACGCTGATGCTATTGCCTTTTGTATTGCTGATTGCCATCTGGTTCATTAGTTCGGCGGTGCGTCTGGAGGTCAATCCTCAGGACAAACTGCTGCCCGGCCTGTCGCAGATGATCGCGGCCCTCGACCGGATGGCATTCACCCCGGATAAGCGCAGCGGCGAGTTTCTGCTGTGGGCAGATACGTGGATCAGTTTAAGCCGTCTGCTGACCGGCCTGGTGATCTCTTCACTGATCGGCCTTGGCATCGGTATTGCCGTTGGCGTCTTCCCGATGCCCCGCGCAGCGCTGTCACCGTTCATGACCGTGGTATCGATGATCCCACCACTGGCGCTGCTGCCAATGCTGTTTATCGTCTTCGGGCTGGATGAGGTGTCAAAAGTGATGCTCATTGTTATCGGCATTACGCCGATGCTGGCACGCGACCTGGAACAGCGGGCGCGGGAAATCCCCACCGAACTGTTGATTAAAGCGCAGACCCTGGGGGCGAACAGCTGGACAGTGGTGCTGCGGGTCGTACTCCCGCAGCTCTTATCGCGGCTGACTACCTCGCTGCGCCTGCTGTTGGGATCTGCATGGCTCTTTCTGATCTCTGCCGAGGCGATTTCCGCTACCGCCGGATTGGGCTATCGCATTTTCCTGGTCCGCCGCTATATGGCGATGGATGTCATCATTCCTTATGTGATCTGGATAACGCTGCTGGCGTGGCTGATGGATCTCGCTTTGCGTCAATTGCACAAAGCCTGTTTCGCCTGGGCGGAGGGAGGCCGGGAATGAGCTTTATCGATATCAAAAATATCTGGCAGGAGTATGGCGACCATGTGGTGCTGGAACGCATCAATCTGCAGGTTAAAGAGGGAGAGTTCTGCTCACTGGTAGGGGCATCCGGTTGTGGGAAGTCGACATTTTTACGCCTGCTGCTCGGTCAGGAGAAGCCAACGCGGGGATCTATCACGCTGGATGGCGACCTGCTGCCAGCGGAACCCGATCACAGTCGTGGCGTAGTGTTTCAGCGCTATTCCGTTTTTCCTCATCTCAACGCGCTGGATAACGTCGCCATTGGCCTCGAACTTCCGGCTTCACCATTTTTTGGCAGGCTGTTTGGTGCCAGAAAACGCCATGCCCGTGAGCAGGCCAGACAGATGCTGGAGAAAGTCGGACTTGGCCATTCGCTCAATAAATATCCGGCGCAGCTTTCAGGCGGCATGCAGCAGCGGCTAGCGATTGCCCAGGCGTTTGTGATGCAACCACGCGTGCTGCTATTGGATGAGCCATTCGGCGCGCTGGACCCTGGCATCCGCAAAGATATGCATGCACTGCTGCTCCAGTTGTGGAGTGAAACCCGAATGACAGTCTTTATGGTCACTCACGATCTCGCAGAAGGTTTCAATCTTGGCACCCGGCTGCTGGTGTTCGACAAGGTGCGCATCGACCCTCAAGCCCCTAATGCATGGGGCGCACGTATCACTTACGACATCCCGCTCAATGAGACGCGGCTCTCTCAGCTGGCGACCAGCAGTAAAAACAACATTTATCCCTTAAAGGAGATCGCTCAATGACTGCACTTTTTCATTCAGCACTAAGCCTGCACGACGAGCCGCTGCCTGGCGGAGCGCATACCTCGCTGATTTTGCGCAAAGGACACATCCTGCGTCTGACCGATATCGACGGCGGGGCTAACGTCAGCATGATGATGCTCAATCCTCACGAAAAAAGTGAACGACTGAATCTGCCCGACACCCTGAAAGGTCAGCACACCGCTCGCCTGACCACTGGCCACTGTTTCTACTCCGACATGGGGCGCGTACTGGCCGCAATCGTTGCGGATAGCTGCGGCTGGCATGACCCGTTTGGTGGCGTACTCAACGCTGCTGAAACGCTCGAAAAGTATGGAGCCGGGCGCTACCAGGAGCTGCGCAACGGCTTTTACCGAAATGGCGTGGATAATCTGCTGGTTGAAATGGGCAAATGGGATTTGGGCCTGGAAGACCTGCTGATGGTGGTCAACTTTTTCAGCAAGGTCACGGTTGATGAAGAAAGCCGTTTCCGGTTCAGCGCGGATAACAGCCGCGCCGGCGATTTCGTTGAGCTTTACGCGCCAATGGACGTGCTGATGGTCCTGACCGCGCTGCCACATCCACAGGATCCTGCCACTGAATATCTCCCACGTCCGGTGCAGTTGAGCTGGTATCAGGCCGACAGAACAGAAGCCGTCACGGATGCCATGCTGACACGCGATGAAAATCAGCGCGCGTTTCACAATACCCAACTTTTTGCCCTATAAGGAGATTACGATGACTTTTATCATCTCTGATCGTCGTCCTGAAGATGCTTTCTATCGCCATGTGATCCCGGCAGGGGAGCCGTGGCTGTTCGACGTTAAACAAGGGCAAACGCTTCGCCTGCTCGACCTCGAAGGTAATCAGGCCATTGATACCCTGTTTTACAACGCCGATAACCCGCGGGAACGTTATGATCCTCAGCGCACGCTGCGTCGTCAGGGAAAAGTCTATCTGACCACCGGCAGCGTGCTCTATTCCAGTCTCGGCAATCCGCTGCTGACAATTGTCGCCGATACCTGTGGTCGCCACGATACACTGGGCGGTGCCTGCTCGCAGGAAAGCAACACCGTGCGCTACGCCCAGAATAAACGCTACATGCACAGCTGTCGGGATAACTTTCTCTGCGCCTGCCTGCACGATGGCCGCCTTCATAAGCGCGATATCGGCGCCAACATCAATTTTTTTATGAACGTTCCGGTCACGCCTGAAGGTGGTCTGACCTTTGAGGATGGTGTATCCGCGCCTGGCAAATACGTTGAGCTACTTGCCGAATGCCACGTGATGGTACTGATCTCCAACTGTCCGCAGCTGAATAACCCCTGTAACGGCTGGAACCCCACGCCCGCAGAAGTACTGATATGGAACTGAGTCAGGTGTCACCGTGTCGACATCAGCTTTTCATGCCATCCCTATGAACACGCCGCCAGCGCACGCCTGTTAAGTGCCGGTCAGCCCCGGGGACGGCCCCAGGGAATAGTGATTTTTGCGGGACGACCCGCCTCCCTGAGAGTGCGCTTATGTTTGATACCTTACTGATTGCCAATCGCGGCGCGATCGCCTGTCGTATCCTGCGCACACTGCGTGCCATGCAGGTGAAAGGCGTTGCCGTTTACGCCGAAGCTGACCTGAGCAGTTTACATATCCGTGAGGCGGATGTGGCGTTAAGCCTGGGTGAGGGGGCGGCCGCACAAACCTATCTGATGACGGAAAAAATCATTGCCGCCGCGCTGCAGAGCGGGGCCGAAGCGATACATCCCGGCTATGGTTTTCTTTCGGAAAACGCCGCTTTTGCCGAAGCGTGCGAAGCTGCTGGTTTGATTTTTGTCGGCCCCACGCCGCAGCAGCTGCGGACCTTTGGCCTCAAACACACCGCCCGCGCGCTGGCGAAAGCTCAGGATCTGCCGTTGCTGGAAGGCAGTGAACTGCTGGCGGACATTGATGAAGCCCGTCAGGCAGCGGAGATCGTCGGCTATCCGGTGATGCTTAAAAGTACCGCGGGCGGTGGCGGCATTGGTATGCGCGTTTGTTGTGATGCGCATACGCTGTCAGAGGCGTTTGAAACGGTGCAGCGGCTCGGTCAGAACAACTTCAGCAACGCCGGGGTATTTCTCGAAAAATATATTGAACGCGCCCGTCATCTTGAAGTGCAGATTTTCGGTGACGGAAAGGGCGAGGTGATCGCGCTGGGTGTTCGCGACTGCTCGGTACAGCGGCGTAATCAGAAAGTGATTGAAGAGACGCCAGCGCCGAATCTGCCCGCTGGCATGGAGGCGGCATTGTGCGCGGCCGCCATCGCCCTGGGAAAAGCGGTGAACTATCGTAGCGCCGGGACGGTGGAGTTTGTTTATGACAGTACGGCACAGCAATTCTATTTTCTCGAAGTGAATACCCGACTTCAGGTTGAACATGGCGTGACGGAGCAGGTTTGGGGCGTAGACCTGGTGCAGTGGATGATTGAGCTGGCGGCGGGGGATTTACCGTTACTGGAGCAGCTAGCGGCCAGTCTGAAGCCCAGCGGACATGCCGTTCAGGCGAGAATTTATGCCGAAGATCCGGGGCGGCAGTTCCAGCCTTCGCCGGGACTGTTAACCGAAGTCTTCTTCCCGGCGGCAGAGGACAAGCTCCTGCGCATTGACCGCTGGGTGGAAGCGGGATGCGAAGTCCCACCATTCTTCGACCCGATGCTGGCAAAAATCATCGCCTGGCATCCCACCCGTGATGAAGCCATTATCAGCCTGGCACAGGCGCTGGCGGAAACCCGGCTCTATGGCGTAGAAACCAATCGCCGCTATCTGCTGCAGATTTTAGCCTTTGCGCCCTTTACCGGGGGCGAACCCTGGACCCGCTGTCTGGAACAACTCGGCTATCAGGCGGCAACCGTTGAGGTGCTGAGTGCCGGTACCCAGACCACCATTCAGGACTACCCTGGGCGTCTGGGATACTGGGCGGTGGGTGTGCCGCCATCAGGACCGATGGATGACCGCGCCCTGCGTTTCGGAAACCGTCTGCTGGGTAATGCTGAAGGGGATGCCGCGCTGGAAATCACCCTGAACGGCCCAACCCTGAAATTTAATACCGCGATACAGGCGGTCATCTGCGGCGCACCGCTGGCGGTCTCGCTGAATGGCGTCGCGCAACCGATGGACACTGTTTTCACCCTTCCGGCTGGAGCCACACTGAAGCTGGGGGCGATAAATGGCGCGGGGGTAAGAAGCTATCTCTGTCTCAGCGGTGGCATTCAGGTGCCGGACTATTTAGGCAGTAAAAGTACCTTTACCCTGGGTCAATTTGGTGGACATGGCGGACGGGCGCTGCGCAGCGGCGACGTGTTGCATCTGGCACCGCGCGCCGCGCGCCGTAGCGGCACTGAATTGCCCTTGGCGCTGCGCACCGAACTCGCATCGGTACGCACGCTGAGAGTGATTTATGGCCCCCACGGCGCACCTGAGTTTTTTACGCCGGAATATATGGAGACGTTTTTTGCAACGGAATGGGAAGTCCATTTTAACTCCAGCCGCACTGGCGTGCGCCTGATTGGGCCAAAGCCAATCTGGACACGCGACAGCGGCGGAGAAGCGGGGCTGCACCCGTCCAACATTCATGATAATCCTTACGCCGTGGGCGCGATCGATTTCACCGGCGATATGCCAGTGATCCTCGGTCCGGATGGCCCCAGCCTCGGCGGATTCGTCTGCCCGGTAACAATAATAGAAGCTGATCTCTGGCAGTCAGGACAGCTCAGCGCCGGTGATAAAGTGCGTTTTGTCGCAGTAGATATTCTTACCGCAAGGCGGCTGGCTGAGGCGCGACGCACAGAGCTGAACACACTCCAGACACAGGAAACTCACTGGCAGCCTGCGCCGCTGCTTTCGCCCATTGTGATGACCTGCGGCGAAGCGGATAAACGTCTGGTGGCGCGTCTCTCTGGCGATACGCATCTGCTGCTTGAGGCCGGTGAGCCGGAACTGGATCTGGTGCTGCGCTTTCGCATGCACGCATTGATGCAGGCGCTGGAGGCGCAATCCCCTGACGGCATTATTGATATCACGCCGGGGATCCGCACACTGCAAATCCACTTCCAGCCGGAGACACTATCACCTGACGTTTTGCTGACGTGGGTGCACGCTGAGTGGGAGACGGTCTGCATCAGTGACGATCTTCAGGTCCCGACACGCGTGGTCCATCTGCCGCTCTCCTGGGACGATCCGGCCTGTCAGACGGCCATCGAAAAATATATGACCACCGTGCGGCAGGACGCGCCCTGGTGCCCGAGTAATCTGGAGTTTATCCGCCGGATAAACGATCTGCCTGATGAACAGGCCGTCCGGGACACCGTATTTGATGCCAGCTATCTGGTGATGGGCCTGGGGGATGTCTATCTTGGTGCGCCAGTCGCTACGCCGCTGGATCCCCGCCATCGTCTGGTGACGACAAAATATAACCCGGCCCGCACCTGGACGGCAGAAAACTCGGTAGGGATTGGCGGCGCTTATCTCTGTGTCTATGGCATGGAGGGGCCAGGCGGCTATCAGTTTGTGGGCCGCACGCTGCAGATGTGGAATCGATATCATGAAGTGGCCGATTTTGCGGGCAAACCCTGGCTGCTGCGCTTTTTCGATCAACTCCGTTTTTATCCGGTATCGGCCAGTGAACTGCTACAGATTCGCCGCGATTTTCCACTTGGGCGCTATCCGCTGCGCATTGAGCACAGCAGCCTGCGGCTGGCGGAGTATCAGAATTTTCTCGCCCGTGAAGCGGAGAGTATCGGCAAGTTTCGCGATCATCAGCAAGGCGCGTTTAATGCTGAACGTGACCGCTGGATAGCCCGCGACCAGGTCCATTTTGACAGCCCGGAGCGTGTGGCGGATCTGCGCGGTGACACGCCGCTGCAGCCGGGCGAGCAGGGGGTCGAAAGCCCGGTTTCCGGCAACTTATGGCAGGTGCAGGCGACGGCCGGCAGCCGGGTGCGGGCGGGCGATATCCTGGTGGTGCTGGAGTCGATGAAGATGGAGATTCCACTTCTGGCGCCGTGTGACGGCATTATTCAGCAGGTCAGCGTGCAGCCAGGTAGCGCAGTGCGCGCAGGGCAACGCGTGGTAGTGATTGTTGAGGATAATGCGTAAGGATTACGACAACAGGCGAACCTGACGAGGCAGTAATAACCTTACGCTGCGCCCGCTGGCGGTTTCACACGGCGGGCGCAGGCGGCTCGCGTTCCAGCCACTGGCTATCATCAGCTCGCGGCCAGTTCACTTAACCAGTTGATCAGCTCCTCACTGCCTGGCTGGCTCAGCGTACGTTGCGGCCAGGCAAGGTAATAGGGTTTACTCAGCGGCAGGTAAAGATCATCCACTACCACCAGATCGCCACGCGCCAGTTCCGGCGCGATAAGCCGTCGTTGCCCTAGCAGCAGTCCGGCACCCGCGACGGCCGCATCAATGGCCAGTGAGGTCAGATTAAAGCTAAATCCGGGCCGTGGCTGGGGTTCATCCATACCTCTGGCCTGAAACCAGCTCCGCCAGTCAGGCAGAAAGCGCCCTTCATTACCCCAGTCCAGGTGGATTAAAGGCGCTTTGCTGAAGATCGTTTCTGATGTAAAGCGTTGTAATAAAGCCGGGCTGGCCACGGGCAGTACTTCATCATGAAATAACCACCGCTTATCTAACTGTGGGTAACGATCTTCACCAAAGCAGATAACAAAATCGGCAGGCATTGCCGTGAAATCGACCTGGGTGTGGGTACCGTTTAGTGAGAGATCGATATTCGGGCAATGGTCGCGCCAGCTCGCCAGTTGAGGCAACAGCCATTTTGATGCCAGCGCCGGTAATGAATAAACCGTCAGCTTTGGCGCGCTGGCCGCATGGCGGATGTTTTGCTGACCGAGGTGCAAAATATCGAAGGCTTCGGTGACATAGCGCAAGTACTCTTTTCCGGTTTCAGTCAGCATCACGCCGCTCTGGGTGCGTAAAAACAGGGTGCTGCCGAGTTGCTCTTCCAGCTGACGAATCTGCTGACTGACCGCAGCCGGTGTCAGGGCTAACTGGGCGGCCGCTTTTGCCAGGCTGCCCAGTTCGGCGGCCACTTTAAATGACTGTATGACGCTGATTTTTGGCAACCTTGACACATGGGCAGGCATTAACTCTTCCTTATCAGGGTAGTAAGTTTTTATCGTTACGCAGCGTTGCAGACGACAGGTAGAGTAACATTACACCTGCTCATCATGAGAATTGTTGCTATGTCTGGTTCCCTTATTCGTCTCGATCTTCATCCGCTGGCCGATCATGACTGGCGTCAACGCTGTCGTGAACAATTAAACCAGTCTGGCGCGCTGGTACTAAGGCAGTTCTTACAACGCAGAGCCTTAGAGGCAATCATTGAAGAGGGAAATACCCAGCGTCATCTCGCTTATCACACCCTCAGCAAACATAATGCTTATCTGATGAAACCTGATGATGCTTTTAGCGTTGATCACCCGCGTAATCGAGATGTGATCAGCACGAAAGGCTGTATTACCGATGATGTTATTGCTGCTGAATCGCCGCTGCGCCAGCTTTATAATGATGACCTGTTCAAAAGTTTCCTGTGCGATGTGCTGGGTGAGGAAGCACTGTATCCCTACGCCGATCCACTTTCGTCGATCAACCTGCACTATGCCTCCCACGGCCAGGAACTGGGCTGGCACTTTGACAACTCCTCATTTGCTATCACCTTACTGGTGCAAAAACCGCGGGCTGGCGGGGTGTTTCAGTACGTAAAGGATCTGCGGAATGCCGATGCCGGTGAGATGAACTTTGCGGGTGTCGACGCTGTGCTGGACGAGCGCCAGCCGGTTGACGCGCTGGAAATTAATGCCGGAGATTTGGTGCTATTTCGTGGCCGTAATTCCCTGCACCGGGTGACCCCAACCGAAGGAGAGGTCACCCGGATGCTGGCCGTGCTGGCTTACAATACTCAGCCCGACATCGCATTGTCAGAAACCGCGCGTATGACCTTTTACGGCAGACTGTAAAATCAGGCCAAAGGCGTGTCTGAAAGGGCCCGCCAGCCGCGCAGAAAAATTTGCTGCGTGCGGAAAGCCACTAACGCACGCCAGTCACCATCGCTGGGCCAGAATCCCTCGACCAAATGCTGTTTTAGCGCCTGACCGTCAATGCGGGTGGAATCGCCATAGAGATGCAGCCAGTGATCTTCACGCACCCGCTGATGCATATCCTGCCCCTCGTAAGTTCCGCATTCGACCACCAGAGGCAAAATCAGGGTATGAGGGAGCGAGTTCAGGAGGTATTGCGACAAATATCCCGTCGCCGTGGCGGTTACACCCGTTACACTGTCACGCTCAGCGCCGGTAAACAGTAATGTCAGCCACTCACCGTAAATGGCTTTGCCCCAGTCATGCGCAGTATAACGCTGCTCTGCAATAGCGAGCAGCATTGGATGACCCCATGCCCCTGCACCGGTATGGAGGTCAAAACTGATGATGGTTTTCGCGGCAGTGAGGTGCTGTTCAATGATCGCCGACATCGTGAGATGTGACCAGCAGGGCCTGAAGCCTCCGAAAAAAAAGCCTTCAGCAAAGGCATACTGTCCTGCTTCTACCACCCGTTTAACCGCCAGCCAGCCAGCACCGTCCAGTGCTTCAGCCAGTTGCCGATCGGCGCTGGCACGGTCGCCATGATAGATTCCGTGCCACAGAGCATAATCCGGGTTGGCGGGGAGCGGCTGACTGAAGTCGAGAAAATGACGGTTAAGGTCGATATTGTCTTCGTTCACTCGTCGTAAATGCGCCGTTCCCCAGGGATTAAGCAGGTGAACCAGCAACAACCCGGTGTCAGCAGGCAACGATTGTTCATCCAGCGTGTCGAGCCAGGCTATCTGACAATCCGAACCATAATAGCCTTCAACGCCATGTGTGCCGGAAACGATCAGCATCAGGCGTGAGGCGGTGACCGGTCCTAAACGTGCCACATCCGTATAAAGCGTTTCTCCTTTCGGACCTGGCAGAGGATGTTGATAAGTTGTGATTACTGCACCTTTGTTCTGCGCAGCGGTCAGAAAGCGTGCGCGCTGAACGCGGTAATCGGGCAATGCCATATTATGCAGACTCCTGCGATTCTTCACGCGGCGCAGATCAGGGATAAACCTTGAATTTAAAGTATTTTTGGGTCAGCTGATCGTAGGCACCGCTTTTATGAATCTCCGCCAGCGCCGTGTTAATCATCTTCAGGTTTGCCTCATCCCCCTTACGTAACGCGATGCCCACACCATCACCAAAAATCACTTTATCCACCAGTGTTCCTTTGATAGCGTACGCTTTGCCTTCTGGCTTGGTGAGAAATCCCTGTTCGGCGGAGACGGCATTAGCCAGGCTGCCGTCAAGACGCCCGGCCACCAGGTCGGGATAGACTTCCATCTGATTAGGGTAAGAGATGACTTTGACGCCTTGCGGTTCCCATTTGGTTTTGGCGTAGGTTTCCTGGATGGTGCCCTGTGCCACACCAATGGTTTTACCACGCAGCGAGGCAACGTTGGTCGTCAGTGTGCTGGCCGCCGGCGCCAGCAGGGCACTGGGCGTGTTATACAACATATCGCTAAAAGCTACCTGCTGACGGCGCTTATCGGTCATCGACATTGCTGACAGGATGGCATCAAATTTCTTTGCCTGAAGAGCAGGAATGCTGCTATCAAATCCCATTTGCACCCACTGGCATTTTACCTTCGCCTGAGCACAGATGGCATTGCCCAGATCGATATCAAAACCCTGCAATGATCCATCAGCCGCCTTGGATTCAAACGGCGGGAACGTCGGATCAACGCCAAAGCGCAGTGTCTGCTGCGCCAGTGCACCCTGGGCGAACGCTGTCAGCGAAAACAGTAACGCGAGGGAGAAGCTCTTTTTCATGTTTTATTTCCCGATGCAGGTGAGTTTACGCACGACATCCAAATTTAATAACATGCGGTCCATTTTGCTGCCAGCGAATAAGCGGCATTCAACCAGATTAAAATCTTATATTATTCAGTGAGTGTGGAGATTATTGCTACGGTATTAATGTTTACTTAATGCTGGTGACATTATTTGATTGAGGTCAGAGTAGGGGATTCGTTAGATCCAGACATGAGCTGCGAAATATTCACGATGTTGTTTACACCAATACCCTCTCCTCCGTAAGTGCGTATAATCTATCTTATGTTAAATTAAAGGGTACATTGCGCCTTCATTCCTCACATTTAACCATTCTCACGCCGCCCCTCTGTTTCTATACGGTTCTGTTACTGTCAGTAATCCCAACGTGAGATCAAAAACGGTCAGCGACGCTCTTCAATCTACGCCTGCCGGTATAGCTATAAAAGAAAAGTCCCAACACAAAGTGTCGGGACTTTTTTACCGTCCAGTTACTCTTTCGCTATCGGCGTTTCACTTTCATCAATCTTTGTCTCACCCTGGATGCTCTTAATACGTTTCTCAACGTCATTAACCTGTTCGCTGCTGTGCAGCAAGGTGTAAGTCAAATCAAATTGTGTGCTGGCGCCCGGTTGCAACTGCTTCACGCGCTTTTGCTCGCGTTCAATGGTGACCGGATAAGCATAACTGGTACCTGGCTCAATACCGGTCACGTAGCCCTGTTTAAAGGTGTCCGTATTTTTCCACAAAGTCAGCATCGGAAGCTGACGCGTATCGAACTGAATCGATGCGCCGCTGTTTCCGGCTTTATTCACCACCGCAGCCACGGTCTGATGATTGCTGTCGGAAAGTGGCTTAATGTTGAACACCATCTCATCAAAGTCTTTGGTCTGACCTTTGTAAGTCTGCCACTCCTTTAACCCGGCTTTAGCGTAGTCATTGAACGGGCTTATGCTGGACATCGGAGCAAGGAAGCGCGCACCCTCTTCCAGAATGGGTTTGCCGAAGTTGCTGTGATAGATAATCTGGTAATCGTGCGGATAGTCAGCGTGGTTAGTTAACACATCATGCAGGCTGAAACTGTTACTACCCGGCACGTAGCGCAACTCGGTCATGGTTTGCAAATCCGTTTTCTTAAAGGTGCTCTCTTTGATCAGGCCACGAATACGGATCGCATGCGGTGGCGCGTCGGCTACGTCGACTTCAAGCTGAGAGACTGGCGTATTGCCCGCTTTACCGTGCAGCGTATAGATTCGGCCTTCATCAGTTACCGGATGACCGGTCCATTCATAGCCGCAGCGCACCATCATCTCGTTGAAGCCGTCCAGCCAGCCCAGACCGTTGCGGCTTTCAAGATTGATGTAAGCTGGATTGACCACCTCTTTCACCGGTGAATCCCACCCCATACGGGAACCAAAGCCTTCAACGCGTAATAAGTTCATGCCACGGGTCGGGCTGAGCGTGATTGTCAGGCCATCCTGACTGTGGATCGTCAGAATTTTACTGCCTTCCTGTTTGCCGCCGTGCAGGACTTTCTGCTCGATGCTGAACGGTTTACCCTGAAACTTCAGCTCACTGCTGGAAATCTGCCAGTTTCCCTGCTCTGTTCCCTGTTCAGCACTCGTCAGCACCCAGGTTTTAGCCGTTGCAGAACCCGAAACCAGCACTGCCAGTACCGTTAACGCCAGTTTAATCTTCATCATACTTCCTCAATTGCTGAATCGTTTTTTCAGACCATAAGCGAAATTTACTGGCTGAGGATAATGAGAAACGTGACGATGCTCACCTGCCGGTAAATCGGCGCTTTTAAGCGGCGTTATTGTGGGTTAAATCACATAATGAACAGGTAAAAAGGAATAATTACGACTGAATTTATGTGTGATGAGGAAGGAGCTGTATTCGATTCAGCTATTACCAGTTTTTATGAACGATAACAGCAAGATAACCTGACATAAAAAAAATATTAAAAAAAATTTAAAAATTGCGCAACTTTTTCCCGTTTTAAACGAACCTTAATCAGAGACGTCAGACAACGCCGTCTGTTCGTCAATGGAGAGAGGAATGCCCATGAATTACACCCTGAAAACCCTTGCCGTCGCTACGCTGCTGGCACTGACTGTTCCGGCAACATCCGCTTTTGCGGCGTTACAGGTCGGTGAAAAAGCGCCGGACTTTAAACTCGACGCCGCTCTGGCGGGTAAGTCGACCACTTTCTCTTTACAGCAGGCCTTGCAGAAAGGCCCGGTTGTGCTCTACTTCTTCCCGGTTGCGTTCAGTGCTGGCTGTACGCTTGAAGCGCACGATTTTGCTGAAGCGACAGATGAATTTAAAAAACAGGGTGCGACCGTGATTGGTGTTACTGCTGGCAATACCGATCAGATTGCGAAATTCTCGCAGCTTGAATGTCGTGACAAATTCACCGTAGCAGCCGATCCAGGCGCCAAAGTCGCGGCGGAATATAAGAGTACAATGGAGATGAAAGGTCAGAAGCTTTCAGACCGCACCTCCTATGTGATTGCACCCGATGGCAAAATCCTGCTGAGCTTCACCGATAAAAATCCTGATACGCATATTCAGAAAGCGATGGATGCTGTTAAAAAATATCGTCAGGCCAATCCGGCATAACGTCATCTCCAGAGCAGGTACAACATGCTGACTGCGATTGCAGCCGCCTTTCTTGGCGGCATTATTCTGAACCTCATGCCCTGCGTGTTTCCGGTAATCTCGCTGAAAGCACTGAGCCTGATCCGTCATCACGAATCATCTTCGATGGCCCGCGCGGAGGGCCTGGCCTTTTTGCTGGGCGTTGTAGTCACAATGGTTGCCCTGACCGCGGTACTGTTACTGGCCAGAGCAGGTGGTGCATCGGTGGGCTGGGGATTCCAGCTGCAATCACCACTGGTCATCGCCGCGCTAATTCTGGTGATGCTGGGCTCGGCACTCAACCTGCTCGGTCTGTTTGAAGTGGGATTGTCGGTACAGCGTGTTGGCGAAGTCGGCGGCGATCGCGGTGGCTTAGTGGGTTCAGCACTGACCGGCGCGCTGGCCATCATTGTCGCCACGCCCTGCAGCGCGCCCTTTATGGCCAGCGCGGTGGGCTATGCACTTACCCAGCCTCCGCTGGTGAGTCTGGTGATCTTTATTTCGCTGGCGCTGGGCTTTGCTGCGCCCTTTACACTCATCTCTTTCTTCCCGGTGCTGGCGCGGATATTGCCAAAACCGGGTGCCTGGATGATCACGTTAAAACAGGGGCTGGCGTTTCCAATGTTGGGCGCGGTGGGCTGGCTGATATGGGTATTGGAACGTCAGGCGGGATCGGCGGCGCTCGCCGCCATTCTGGCCTGCTGTTTGCTATTCAGTTTCGCCGGCTGGCTGTATGGCATGGCGCAAAAACGCCGAATGATGGGACAGCGTCATAGGGTGCTGCATGTGGCTACCGCATTCTTTCTGGCGCTGGTCGTGGTCCCGTTAATGAACCTGAACAGGTTTGCCGAGGCGCCTGCTGAAACGGAAACCGCCTCACAGGCTGCTGCCGCGGTGGCCTGGTCGCCGCAGAACGTTGATGCGATTAAAGGTCAGGGTAAGCCCATCCTGGTGAACTTTACCGCGTCCTGGTGTATTACCTGCCAGGTTAACGATCGCACCTCGCTTTCGACGCAGGCGGTAAAAGCGGCAATGGCGCGCACCAGCACCATTTACATGGTCGCAGACTCCACCAAATACAATCCCGATGTTGAACAGGCGCTGAGCGATTTCGGACGCGGTGGACTCCCCCTCTACGTGGTTTACCCGGCCAACGGCGGTAAACCGGTGGTACTGCCGCAGGTGCTGACGCCCGGCATTGTGATTTCAGCGCTGGATCAGGCGACGGAAAAAGGAAAGAAAACCTGAGACGATTGATTAAACAACCTCCTGACGCGTTGTCAGGGCACCGCGACAACATGCTGAACTGCTGATGATCGATGTCAAAGACTGATCAACGCGCACAGCAATGGCCAGCATTAATGTCCCGGGCGCAGGCGGGCGACAAAGCGGCCTATAACCAGTTACTGAAAGCGATGGTTCCGGCCATCCGGGCACTGGTGTGCAGAAAAATCCGCGATGAGGAACGGGTTGAGGATGTGATTCAGGAAACGCTGCTGGCGATCCATCGGGTGCGGCATACTTATGACCCGCAGCGTCCGATACTCCCCTGGGTTGCCGCTATCGCCTCTGCCCGAACCATTGACGCCCTGCGTCAACACTCCCGTCGCCAGGAAGTACAGGATGAGGAGGCGCTGCAGCGTCAGCCTGCTGAAAGTAAAGAGGCTACAGCCGATACGGATATCCTCTCCGGTTATCTGGATACCCTTCCGCGTCGCCAGCGAGAGGTCGTCGAGTCTGTGCATCTGCGCGAGCAGAGCCTGGCGCAAACAGCAGTTGAAACGCATCAGTCTCTTTCTGCAGTTAAATCCCTGTTGCATCGCGCAATGGCCAACCTTCGTAAATATGGACGGGGTCATCATGAGAAATCATGACCAGTTAATTAATCAGCTCAGCGCGTCTGCGCAGCCGGTGCAGCGCGTCTGGCCCACAGCCTGGCGGGTCGCGGGCTGGATCGCGCTTGCCTTGCCTTGTGGCACACTGACCAGTTGGGCATTTCACAACAGGCTCACTGACTGGTCACAGCCTGGCGCGTTCTTCGCGCTGGTTGCCTTGTTGCTGTCACTCATCATCGCGGGCAGCACGATGGCGGCAGCCTTTACGCTGAGTATTGCAGGAAGAAAGCCGGTCAGCCTGCGCTGGCCGCTGCTGCTGGCGGTGATGTGGCTGGCGCTGAATCTGATCACGATGTCATCTTCAACCCCGTCAACAAGCGCGAACCGGTTTGGTGAGGGGATACACTGCTATCTGTTCATGCTGTCGGCCAGCGTGCCGATGATGCTGATGTCTATATTCGCCCTGCAGCGCACCCGTTCACTCTATCCCGGTCGCAGTCTGGCACTGAGCGGCTGTGGCAGTGCGTTTACTTCATCAATGCTGCTGTCGCTGTGCCATGACACTCATCTGCATATCATCGATTTTTCTATGCATCTGGCTGCGGGCATCACCATCGTGGCGCTGACGGTGCTGGCAGGCCGCCGCTGGGTCAGGCTGGGAGAGTAATGTCTTGCTGTTCGCTTTAAAGATTATTTCGTGACACCATCGCTGTCGCCGAAATCGCGTAGTCATAGGTAACGGTAGCGTAACCTGCCTGCATCACAGCCTCTGCGAACGCAGGCAGCATCTCCCGGATACCGCAAAATCCGTCACACAGAATCGTAGGCTGAAAGCTGGTTGGTTTCACTACACAGGCGATCACGATGCAAAATGAAATGACAGCACAATGCCACTGTGGCGCGGTGGCGTACCGAGTGACGCTGAAGGATGGATTTAATACGGTGCGCCGCTGCAACTGTTCATTTTGCCGGATGCGCGGCGCGGTAGTGGTGTTTGCGACGAATGTTGAGCTGATCCGCGGTGAAGCGCAGCTTACCGAGTATCGCTTTAATAGCAAACAGGTTGGGCACTACTTTTGCTCCGTCTGCGGCATTTACACCTTTCATCAGAGTCGCTCACAGCCCGATCAGTTTGGGGTCAATGTCGCCTGTCTTGAGGGGGTTTCGCCGTTTGATTTCACCGATGTGCCGGTTTCCGATGGCATCAATCACCCAAAAGATGGCGGCGCGGGCGGTGTAGCCGGTCATCTGAGCTACACCCCCACGCAATCCTGAACGATCGCAGGCTGAATTACTCCCGTGTGGGCTTGCCACTGAAGCGGGTAATCGGCTTCTGCTCTTCACGGTCAATCTGTTGTGAGAAGACTTCAAGCGCCGCGAAGATCGGGCGCAGCCCGCGCCACAGATCCTCATCATTAAGTAGCCGGATAATGCCGCGGATGCCCGGCGCGGCTTTTTCCTGACGGACCTCATCGCGCGCCGGTTTAACGGCCATCGCGGCATCGCGAACGGCCAACAGCAAATGATTAAACCGTTCTGGCGGCACGCTGCCCAGCGTCATCATCAGTAGCGAGAGATTCTGTAGCGCGTTCTGAGTACCCGGCTGATTAAGGCCCGAGACCAGGATTTTGCCCACCTCGCTGTCAGACTTAACCAGATCGTTCGCCAGCCGCAGAAACCCGTTCTGGTGGAGATTTTCGATCAGCTCATCCATCGCCTCCCGGGCAGTGGGCTCAGTACGTGCTGGCGTGACCTGATATTTCATCCGTTCTGCCATTAGAATTTCTCCGGTTTCTCAACATGTTCAGGCGGCTCACGATAGCCTGCCTGCTGCCATTTTTGCTCTATCGGCAGGTGATCCAGTGGGATACGACTGCCGTGACGGAAGTTGTGCACCGGCAGCGGATTAAGCTGCGGCTGGCGATTGATGCGCTTCATGTTTACGGCGATCTCTTTATAAGCAGGCGTGTTGACGTCAGGATCGTGATGTTCGCCGGTCAACGCGTTGACGCCATCCTGACCATGATGAATCGGCATGAAGAGAACGTTGCCCGCTACGCGATCGGTGATGATAACAGGCACATCCAGCGATCCACGCCGTGAGGTAATGCGCACCCATTCTCCTTCACTCAGTGCGCGCGAGGCGGCCAGTAGCGGGGAAATCTCAACAAAGGCATTGGGCGACAACGACATCATGCGACCGCCCTGCCCGGTCTGGTTCATTGACTGGAAATGCTCCAGCATCCGGCCATTATTCAGTAGCAGATTGTATTCAGCATCGTCCTGTTCGGCGGGCGGCTGCCAGTTCAGCGGATAAAGTCGCGCTTTGCCATCCGGGAAATTAAACCGCTCCGTGTAGAGACGCGGCGTGCTTTCACCTGCGGCACTCACCGGCCAGAGTTGCGACTGCCAGCCGACAAGCTGCTCATAGCTGACCCCCGCGAAGATCTCTGCAATTCCCGCAGCTTCCGCCATAATCGCGCCCGGATTCGGGTAATGCCATGGATGACCGAGACGGGCTGCAAGATCGCAAAAGATCTCCCAGTCAGGACGACTATCGCCAAGCGGTTTCATTGCGGGAGAAAAGTGCTGGATTCGCCGCTCGGTATTCACAAATGTGCCCTCTTTCTCAACGCTGGGCGCACCGGGGAGGACTACATCGGCAAATTCGGCAGTGCGTGACATGAAAATGTCCTGTACCACCATAAATTCCAGCTTACTGAAGGCAGCATGCACCGAAGAGGCATCGGCATCCGCAAACGCAGTCTCTTCTCCGGTGATATACATTGCACGAATCTTGCCTTCACCGGCCTGCTGCACCATTTTGAAGTTATCTGCACCAGGCTGAGCGGAAAGTGCATCAGGTGAGACGCCCCAGGCACGCGCCCATTTATCGCGTACCGCGGCGTCCGTGACTTTTTCATAGCCAGGATAGAGATTGCTCAGGCAGCCAAAGTCACTGGCGCCCTGCACATTGTTATGTCCGCGCATCGGGTAGCCGCCGGTGCCGGGTCGGCCATAGTTGCCGGTGACCAGCAGCAGGTTCGATAGCGCGGTGCTGGTGTCTGCGCCGTGACTGTGCTGGGTAATCCCCATCGCCCACAATATACAGGCGCTGCCCGCCTGGCCGATTAGCTCCGCCGATTCTCTCAGCTCTGCCTCGCTCAGACCACAGATCTCGCTGGCATAAGCCAGCGTGAAAGGAGCGAGGGAGGCGCGGTACTCTTCAGTGTGATTGACCCGCTGCTCCAGAAAGGCATCATCAGCGTAGCCGTGGTCGAACATATATTTCGCCATCGCAGAGGCCCACACGAGGTCAGTGCCGGGCCGGATGCGCAGATAACAATCGGCGCGTTCTGCCATTTCATGGCGGCGCGGATCAACGACCAGCAGTTTCTGCCCGCGATGTTTATGACTTTGTTTGATGTGCGAAGCAATCACCGGATGGTTTTCCGCCAGATTACTGCCAACCAGCACAATCAGTTCGGTCTGTTGTAGATCTTCAATCGTCCCGGCATCGCCGCCGTAGCCCACGGTGCGGAACAGCCCTTCTGTGGCCGGGTTCTGACAATAGCGCGAGGAGTTATCAACATTGTTGGTGCCAAAAATCAACCGGGCTATTTTCTGCGTCAGATAGGCTTCTTCATTACTCGCCTTGCTGGAGCCGATAAAGCCAATCGCGTCACCACCATAATTCTGAGCGATGCTTTGCAACCCTTCGGCAACCCGCTGCAGCGCCTCATCCCAGCTTGCAGGTCGGAACCGGCCATTTTCCCGGATCAGAGGAGTGGTGAGTCGCGTGGGACTGTTTACGAAATCCCAGCCGAATTTACCTTTAACGCAGGTAGAAATGCCGTTGGCCGGTGCCTGAGCGACCGGCTGAATTTTCAGGATATGGCGATCGCGGGTCCAGATCTCAAAGCTGCAGCCCACGCCGCAATATGTGCAGACTGTTTTGGTACGTTTAATCTCAGACTGACGCAACGCCACATCAATATTAGATACGCCGGTAATCGGCCCCATGCCGATACTGTTCTCCAGCGTTTTAACAAAGTCGATTAGGGGTCGCTTCAGCCCCTGATCCATAGCGGTGAACGGGCCTGCATCGGGCTGCATGGTCTTTTCCAGCAACGCGTTGCAGGGACAAACCGTCACGCAGTGTCCACAGCTGACACAACTGGAGCCGGCGATTTCGGTTCCGCCATCCCATAAGACGCGTGGATGGTCCTGGGTGTAGTCAATCGACAGTGTCTCATTGACTTCAACATTCTGGCATGCTTCGACACAGCGACCGCATAAGATGCACTGGTCAGGATCGTAGGTATAAAACGGATTAGAGTGATCTTTTGCGTAAGGCTTTGGCTGATGAGGATAGTACTGAATCGGAATGTGCATATCGGCCACGGCATTATGCAGCGTGCAGTCACCGGTATTGTGCTCGCAGACGGTACAGTAAAGCTCATGACGGTTGAGCAGCCGGTCCATGCCCTCCTGCTGCGCGGCCTTAAGTGCATTACCTTCACTCTGCACCGCCAGCCCTTCTTCAGAGCGAAGCGTGCAGCCACGAACCCGCTCACCATTAGCATCCACCCAGCAAACATCACAGCTTTGCAGCGGCGGCAACGCCGGATGGTAACAGACATGAGGTAATTTTTTTCCGTGAGAATCCAGAAAATCGATCAGTGGTTGATCAGCTAACCCTTTTAACCGCTCACCATTGAAAACAATGGTGCAGTAATTTTCATTCATAAAAGCCCCATGGCGACATTGCGAATAGCTGCAGGCTGGAAAATTATCCCTGCATTAAGAGGGTTACCTCACAAGCTTAGTGAGGATTACCAGCCGCGCCATGAATACCGCTACGCTTATTGAGGTTAACAGCTGACGGATAAGGCTTTTTTAAATGTAATGACATCTTACCAGGCAATATTAACAGGCGTGGTTGAGTGCAGTTTTTACAGGTCGCGTATGTTCAGATTGAAAGAATGACAATCTGCAAATTGAAAGGCAGGTTGGAGATGAGCAGAACTGACTCATCATGACGTCACAATGGAGTAACGTGCCCTGAGCAATGGGGACTCACGCCCAAACTGCGGGGCGTGAAGTGCAACTCATGAATATCATTATGGATAATGGCTCACCCTCAGGAAATAACTACTTCAATGCTTTCAGTTCCAGACCATAGGCTTTGCCATCTACAAAAACCTTAAGATACTTACTGCTGGTTCCAAGTTCAGCCGCGGTGACTTCAACGCTCTTAAGCAGCAGGACATTATCATTATTAAAACCTATCCCTACGCCGCTTTTTCCAGACCAGTGTTGATGAAAGCAATTATCAGGTAATTCTTCCAGCTTTTTCAGCTCTGCATTATCAGTCACCTCGGTATAAGCTTTGTCAAAGATAAAACGGACTCCATGTGAAAAGCGATTGTAGTCGTTAGTTTCGACAAATGCGGAGCAGTAGCCTGTATACATGGCAACTTTAACGTAGATTTTAATAGATTGTGCCGTTGAACCCGGCTGAAATAATACCCGTGTCAGTGGCGAGGCGCCTTCGCCCTTCCAGCTACCGATATAGTCGGTATCGTTAATTTTCTGCAGGTAGATTTCCGCACTGCCCTCGGGTGTACGGGTTGAATAGTCGGTCTGCGTTTCGCCCTGGCTATTAAAAGAGGCACTGCCGATGATGCGTAATTTGGTTTGCACGGTATTCTGAGAGGGCTTGAGCTCTCCTACATAAAACCACTTTTCTTTATCCGTCCGATTATCCATTTTATTCTGCGAGCTGAGATAATCATAATCCAGTGAACCGTCAATGGTTATGCCATGGTTTTCTATATGGACATCGCCATGTTCGTAAAGTGATATTGTATCCCAGGTGTCACCTGACTCCGATAAATCCAGACCATTTTCGCCCTGGAGATTGAACTGGATATTAATAATACGAGTATAGTGACATTGCATAGGGTTACTGCAATCTTCAATATTAAAACCTCTAAAAGACCAGCTACCATTCGATAGATTACCAGGAAACTCCGTATGTTCAATCCAGCCATTCCAGATTAACGACTGAGTGGCGCGCTGGAGATCGATGGCAGGTTTGCCAGTGCTGTACTGGATGTTGAAGTTAGAGAGTTCAATAGCAGTAATATGATCCCATTTCCCCTGGGGATTATTCGACCATGTGGCATGGATAACACTATCAGAGCAATGGCTGGCGTACCATTGGTCAATTTTACAGTCCAGGGTATCGAGCATACTAATCGCTTTTCCGCCCAGATTATGGAACATAATATTACTGATACGGATAAATTGACCGGCCTGAATGGCGTTTATGTAAAACCCTTTGTTGTTTTTAGCGCTGTCAGTGCTCTCGCCATCAATCACCAGACTGTTGATTTCTGTATATCGTGACATAACACTAAACATCACTTCGCCATTTTTTTTGTCGGAAACCAGGGTCGTCGCGGGCGAATAACCGAAGGTGACATTATCCCCGGCAAGGCGGAAATGAGCGGTCTCACTTTTAGAAATGTCAAAATGAGAAATCAGAAACCGTCCGGCTGGGAACTGTATCCCTATGTTAGGATTATATTTCTGCGACCATTTCCACATATGCATGACTGCTTCTGCCGTATCAACCTTGCCGCCTTCTATCGCACCAAAGGCTAACACCGTAAGATTGCGGAGATTGTCGACATTACGCTTCCAGCGGGCACCTTTAGCGGTAACTATCGTTACGCCAAAATCTTCAGGCGTCGTTTTATCATCAGCATCATAAACAAATATGCCACCACCTGTTTTTGTTCCGGCGTTATATTCCATCACCACGGCAATTTGTGCTGCAGAAGTGGGTTCAAATTTGCGTAGATCCGCGATGACATTCAGCGTAGTAACGCCGGTATTTCCGGTATTACTATTGGCAGTCAGTTCCATAACTATCCGATCGAAAAGCAGAGGTTTACCCTCCTTGTCATATACTGTCAGGCTATTATTTTCTACAGGGCCAGAAGATGAGTATTCACTACTGTTATAGGATCGTTCAGAAGACATAGTATCACCCACAGAGTATGAAGGTTAATGGGAATGACATGCTAGCTAAGAGTATAACTTGCAAACATCAGCCGTAATCTACAGATCCAGCCATTGATCGATTATTCGATTCATAAAAACGTTTTTTGCCATGTAAAGCAAAATAATTCCTTTCAATGTCAATAAATTAAAAATAGCCAGGGCTTTTGATTTACAGAATTTCCTTAGGATTATTACACTCTGAAGTGGAACATGAAGATTAAAGGTTTATCGTTTAGCACCCAGGCCACAGAAAATATAATTTCGTGAATAAATCCCGAGTTAAATTCGAACAGTTAAACGCTGAAACTGTATGAGTTAATATCCTCTGCTAACTTTCGTATAGGGAAAGTTTTTCAAGATACAATGTTATTATTTTTCGACTAAATTCATGTGTTCAGTACTCTATTACGGCTTTCTGGTCTTAATCTGGATCTGATAATTTTTCAGGTAATGGCCTTCAGCTCGGGCAGGTTCGCTGAAAGAGTCGACTGCAAGACAACCCTTTTGCAGGATAATGATTAGGGCTATTCTATAATATATACGTATGTTGTAACTATATAGTGAGCTTCATTGACTTTTTTTCACCATAAAAGCAAGCACTCTGTATACGATGCTTTGCAGAAACATCAACGCCAGACCACGATAGAAAATTGTACTGGTGCAAATCACCAATGACATTAGGGTTAGCCACGCCGGGGAAAACGGTGATGATCAGGCTGTTGGACCTCTATGAATCACATCTTATAAAACATTGACGCCGCGACGGTGACAACCCGCGCTGACGAATCGGCTTAGCGCCAGGGATCAATCCTGACGCCCTGCGCGACATCATCGGCAAAGAACCGACGCAATCGCCTGCTCTGAAGCCGCTGCTGTTGTGTAGTTACCCCGGCAGGTCGAGCGGGATCACCCTCTGGCGCTGGCGGATTAATAGGGATCTCAGGCCCATTATGATGGGGAATGGTATAAGTGCTTCCGCGCGCAATATCTGTAACGAACGCGGGCCGGTCATGGTGAATTACGAATAACGGATTAATATTGATGATGAATATGCTTTTACCATCGGCACGCAGGATATACAGCAATACCCTCAACGGGTCTCTTTATGAAGCTATTCTGTAGTCAGGCATATTCGTTGAGATGTTTGGGGTCGGCTCCTGGGTCGACCCTCTGCGTCAGAAAGCGCACTACGCCATCAAAGTAAAAGATAGAGCAGCGGGTTCTTGCTTTTCATCCGGGTGAAAATTCACCCACGGTTCACTATTTGGTGACGCTAATGTGACTGGCGCAGCACCATCTTATTATCCATCACGTCATACCGAGGGCAATACCATGAGCATGTTTAAAACGACCGACGGCACACAGATCTACTTCAAAGACTGGGGAACCGGTAAGCCTGTTTTGTTCAGCCACGGCTGGCCGCTGGATGCAGATATGTGGGACAGCCAGATGAACTTCCTGGCTGAGCACGGTTACCGGGTTATTGCATTTGACCGTCGTGGCTTTGGTCGCTCTGATCAGCCCTGGTCCGGTAATAACTACGATACCTTTGCATCTGATATCAACGATTTAATCACCCATCTCGACCTGCAGAATGTGACGCTGGTTGGTTTCTCTATGGGCGGCGGCGATATCACGCGTTACATTGGCAGTTATGGCAGTGATCGGGTCGCGGCGCTGGCGCTGCTCGGTGCCGTCACGCCCATCCTTGGCAAAACGGCAGACTACCCGCAGGGTGTCGATATGTCGGTGTTTGAAGGGATTCGTGATGGCCTGCTTAAGGATCGCGCGCAGTTTATCAAAACATTCGCTACGCCCTTTTATGGCACCAATGCAGGACAGACGGTATCTGATGGCGTTATGACGCAGACGCTGAACATTGCATTGCTCGCCTCGCTGAAAAGCACTGTCGATTGTGTCACCGCCTTCGCGGAAACCGATTTCCGTGCTGACGTGGCGAAAGTGAATGTACCGACGCTGGTTATTCATGGCAGCAACGACCAGATCGTCCCGTTTGAATCTACCGGCAAAGTGGTAGCTGAAATGATTGAGGGTGCTGAACTCAAGGTTTATGACAATGCGCCACATGGTTTTGCGGTGACGCATCAGGAACAGCTGAATCAGGATCTGCTGGCGTTTCTTAACGCGCAGTGATGCAAAAACACTGCGCAACTGAGGTCACGCAGTTCCAGACTACCGACAAACCCGAATCAGGCTGAATCTGGCCGCAACGAAGAAGCTCAACGCGCAGGGAACACGATCAGAACAGGAAAGCATCCCACGCCAGGGACGGTGCGAGCGAGTCAGGAAGGACGGCTTTCGCGTCTTTCCGTTCTGGCCGGATTCGCTGCGCAGGCTCGCTCTTACAGCTCGCCATGACAGATTTAATCAACAATCTCAAACTGTGCGGTGTGACTGCGCAGTTTGAGCATTAGCGGGTTGGATGATTGACATGATTTGGATGCCGAACGAATAACGCCCCCTCCGCCCCTTCATCGTGACTGAACGACAGCCTTTTCTCATCGCGCCCCTTCGCCGCGTCACCGGCATTAAATTGTCGGCCACTGCCGCGCGACAGATAAATGTAAGCATAGCTATCGTCCGGCAGGGTTATCGCTGTTGCTCCTCACCCTGAAAGAGTCGCGCACAGCAGCGCACCCGACATCACTGCGCGCTGACGCGAGGAGTCCGCCTGATAATTATCTGGAGCACCCGTTCGCAGGCCCAACGGCCAATTTCTCTTGAAAGCTGTGCCAGAATCGTCAGCGGGAGTGATACCACGTGATCCAATTCTTTGCCGTCAAAACCCAAAAAGCAGGGGAGTCAGCACACTCAGCATCGATACCGGCACGATACTGTGCTGTGGACAGCCGTCATTGCCCTGCAGACGGCATTTGGCTTTATTCCGCAACATCACGGCATAAAGAGGCACGCGGCTCCGCCCCCCTGCTGATAGACTCGGCATTCTGCCCTGTCCCAGGGGCCTCATCTCTTCAGGAACGGAAGCCACCCATGTCCACACTGCGTTTACTCTTATCTGAATCCAACGATCCCTGGTTTAATCTGGCGGTAGAAGCATGCATTTTCTGCCAGATGCCCGCCAGCCAGCGGGTGCTGTTTTTGTGGCGCAATGCGGAAACGGTGGTCATTGGGCGGGCACAGAATCCGTGGAAAGAGTGCAACACCCGACGCATGGCCGAAGATGGCATCCGGCTGGCACGCCGCAGCAGCGGCGGTGGCGCGGTGTTTCACGATCTCGGCAATTGCTGTTTTACCTTTATGGCCGGTAAGCCGGAGTACGATAAAAGCGTCTCTACCGCCATCATCCTGCGGGCACTGACCTCGCTTGGTGTTCCCGCTGAAGCGTCCGGTCGCAATGATTTAGTCGTCAACACCGCTGACGGACAGCGCAAAATCTCGGGTTCAGCCTACCGTGAAACGCCGGATCGTGGTTTTCATCATGGCACCATTCTGATGGATGCTGACCTCTCACGACTGGCTGATTACCTTAATCCTGATGTGAAAAAATTGCAGGCTAAAGGCATAACGTCAGTGCGTGCCAGGGTAGCTAATCTGGCGGAATTAACGCCCGGAATCGGCTATCAGGCGATCTGCTCAGCGGTGACTGACGCATTTTTTGAACATTACGGAGAGCGCTGCGAGCCGGAGATAATCTCTCCCGACGCCCTGCCCGACCTGCCCGGTTTTGAACAGCAGTTTGCGCGGCAGAGTAGCTGGGAGTGGAACTTCGGCCAGGCACCTGACTTCTTACACCTTCTGGACCAGCGCTTTATCTGGGGCAGTGTAGAGATTCACTTTGATGTCGAACGCGGCGTGATCAGCCGCTGTCAGATTTTCAGCGACAGCCTTAATCCTGCGCCGCTGGAAACTCTGGCGCAGCGGCTTCAGGGTACCACCTATCGGCCCGATGCACTGGAGGCTGTGCTGAGTCAGCTGATGGACGATTTTCCAGAGCAGCGCACGGAGCTAATAGCATTGCAGCAGTGGCTGGGTGCCAGCGTGCGTTGAATACTTTTTGCCGCTTTACCGACTTGTGCGGGTATCTGTCGCGGACAAAAATCAACGGTCAGACATTCAGCAAATCCTGAACGCAAAAAACCCGCACAAGGCGGGTTTTCATTAACGACCAATTTCATGCTTATCTGCTCAGGCTGTTGCCGTCATCGCGATTGTAAGCGTGATTGATCATTAAGGCTTACATAGGAACAACGTTTGCCGCTGAAGGGCCTTTAGCGCCGTTTTCAATCGTGAATTCGACCTGCTGACCTTCGTCAAGAGTTTTATAATCGTTGCTCTGAATTGCAGAGAAATGTACGAATACATCTTTGCTGCCATCCTGAGGAGAGATAAAACCGAAACCTTTACCAGCGTCAAACCATTTTACTAAACCAGTCATTTTATTAGACATCGATATTTCCTTAATTTATGAGCCACTGAGTGGCGAAGATGGCCTGTCTTTCAGAAGGTAACTTACCAGGCTTTTAGGAGGAGACTCATGAATAAGGGGTATCTGGTGATATCGCTTGCACTGAGGACTGCTTTACTAAAACTGCTTTGATAAGGTCTGTGTTCCAAACCGAGAACGCTATTAAGTCATGCCTGTCTGACTTTAGCAAACATTATTTTAATTTAATTTTAACATCCAGACGTCCGGAGCGCCTTTATTGATTTTCCTATCCTTTTTAAACTTCCAGGCTGGCCGAAGGATAAATTCTCTGAACGTTCAGAAAATAAAAACGCAGCCGTGAAGGTTGTTGAAAAACCATACAGCGGCCAGGTACAAATAAAGCGCAGTGATGCACTAACAAATATCACTGCGCCCTGCTTTGCCGGTATCAGTCCAGTTAAACCTGATGACGGGCAGCATGTCGCGCCGTTATTATAAAGACCAGCAGACCCGCCACGCCCAGCGCAACGCCCACCCAGGCGGTGGAAATCCAGCCATAGCCCAGTGACACCGTCAGGCCACCCAGATAAGCACCCATCGCATTGGCAATGTTCAGCGCAGAGTGGTTCATTGCGGCCGCCAGCGTTTGCGAATCATTGGCGACATCCATCAGGCGAATCTGTAACGATGGCAGCAGCACCGAGCAGGTGCCAATCAGGAAAGTCGCCAGCAATCCGGTTGCCACGTGCTGAACCAGTAACGGGAAGGCCAGCATCACCATCACGTTCCACAACAGTGTCCAGCCAATAATGTGCAGCACCGGGCCATCAGCCAGCCTGCCACCCACCAAATTGCCGATGATCATCCCCAGCCCAAACGCCACCATCGCCCAGGGAATTAGCGAGGGAGAAATGCCGGCGATGTTAATCAGCGTCGGTGCGATATAACTGAAAATAGCGAACATTCCGCCAAATCCCACCGCGCCCACCAGCAGGGTCAACAGCACCTGCGCGTTTTTCAGCGCACCCAGTTCGCGCAGCGGATGCGCATTCACATCGCCAGGCGTATAAGGCACGTAACGGCCAATCAACAAACAGGTCAGCAGACCAATCGCACCTACAAAAGTGAACACCACGTGCCAGCTAAATAACTGCCCGATCCAGGAACCCAGCGGCACGCCAATGAGGGTCGCCACCGTGAGTCCCAGCATTAGCCACGCAAGGGCGCGGCCGCGCCGTTCAATCGATACCAGTGAGGCCGCCACCAGCGAGGCCACACCAAAGTAAGCCCCGTGCGGTAGGCCGGTCAGAAAACGCGCCACAATCAGTCCGTGATAACTCTCGGCCATCGCACTGGCGACATTGCCGATGCTGAACAGCGCCATCAGGATCAGCAACAGCGATTTCCGCGCCATCCGCGCTGCCAGCACCGCAATAAATGGCGCGCCAACCACCACGCCCAGCGCGTAACTGGCGATGGCGTTGCCCGCCTGGGGTTCGGTAATCGCCAGTGAGCGTGAAACATCTGGCAGCAGGCCCATCATGATGAACTCTCCCGTGCCGATGCCAAAACCGCCCAGCGCAAGCGCCAGTAATGCCCAGCGGACAAAACCGGCATCGTCGGTTTTATGATTTTTTCTTAACAAAATTGATTCCCAATGGCCTGAACTGAAAAAACTGAAGTGAGCCGGAGGGAGAAAGCAGACTCTGTTCCCGTCCGGATGAAGCGGTCAGACTATAAAAAGTAAGGGTGCGCTTAGCAACCCATTTTGTGGCCTGGTGCACCGTGAAGGCAGCGGTAACCCGGCCCTTTTTTATGGGTTACGGCGTTTCCGATAACCGTCTCAAACGTTTTGAGTTGACACAGACACGGAGGTGCCTGGCTAGAGGTCGTCTTATATGGATTCAGGGCTTTTGCACCAGGTGGACTGGACTTTTAGGCCGCCCCGAGGCCTCGCTTGCTGCCAGCCCTGGACCGGGTCAGTACACTTAAGATCAGCCGCCGTTTAAAGTCGGGCGGATGTTTATGCTCTTAGCAGGGAGGTAAACCTCAACGTAAGCAGAGGCTGAATCGGGCAAATCAGTGCGTGCCGGTATTTTTACCCGGCGGCCACAATTCGTCAGCTGTGAATATGTCTTCAGTAGCTGCGGACTATCATCCAGGCTCCTGGCAAGCATCCACATCCAGGTCATCACCGAATAATCGAATAGATGTGACGACATCGGTACCGCCACGACTGGACATCACCACGATGGTAACAGCAAACCGCACAGCCACCCCGCTTCCGATGGCCAGATAACTGCAGGCTTCGCGATCGGAGAGACGAATCTGTAAGCTGGCCAGCACGCCAAAGTGACGGCGTCACGGTCGGAGCAGGGCGTTGCACTGATGTTCCCCGCACCGGCAGTCAAATCAGCGCCATGCTTAACGGCTCTGCCGATTTACTCACGATTAATCCTTCTGAAGCTAAAGCAAGTGAAGTGCTGGCTGACTTAACCCAGTTTATTGATCTTGTTCTGTCAGAAAGCGGATTAATAGCATTATTTAAGGTTAAGCCATGGCCAGATTTTAATTAAATGTTAATAAAAGGTTTGTTATTTTATTTAGTCTGCGGTTTTTTGTCGCTATAAGTGCGACTTCGGCAGTTAAACAGACTTATGCTTTTTCCGTCTGAAAAGTCCCTTTTTTGATGGCGTTTTTCGCCGGAAACAGCTGTTTACACAGATTATTATCATTAACTTAGTGCATACGGAACGGGGTAAGCTGGTGTTTTTACGCCATTTATTAGAAAGCCGTTAACGAAGCGGCAATAATGTATGCGCTCATAAACCCACCAAATGATTGATTCCTATAGCAAAGAATCAGATATCTGCCGATGAAATTAAACATTGAGTCGGACCTTAAAAACACCTATATTGGCCGCGCTTTAAACATAGCCACCGATTTTAATTCATTTTTTCAACTGTGACGCGACGCCCGTCCCGGTTGTAGGAGAGATATGATGACGGATAAAGTCCGTATTGATAGTTTGAATGCACAGAACTTAAACGCAACCAACGAAACCTATTTAGCCCGTCAGGCTGAATTTGAATCAAACGTTCGAAGTTATCCTCGCAAATTGCCGTTCGCAATTGCGAAAGCTCAGGGTGTCTGGATTACCGACGTCGAGAACAATCAGTATCTCGATTGCCTTGCTGGTGCCGGAACGCTGGCGTTAGGTCATAACCATCCAGACGTTCTGCAGAGCATTCAACATGTCATTACCAGCGGCTTGCCGTTACATACTCTCGATTTAACCACGCCGTTAAAAGATGAGTTTTCTGAGTTCCTGCTCTCCTTATTACCGGGCCAGGGCAAAGAATACTGCCTGCAGTTTACCGGCCCGTCCGGTGCAGATGCTGTTGAAGCGGCGCTGAAATTGGCGAAAAAACATACTGGCCGTTCCGGCGTGATCAGTTTCTCTGGTGCTTATCACGGTATGACCCACGGTGCCTTGTCAGTCACCGGCAATCTGTCACCAAAAGAAGCTGTCGACGGGATGATGCCGGAAGTGCAGTTCATGCCTTATCCGCACCTCTACCGCTGCCCGCTGGGCATTGGCGGAGAAGCCGGCGTGAAAGCGCTGACTTACTACTTCGAAAACCTGATCAACGACGTTGAGAGCGGTGTACGCAAACCTGCGGCGGTGATTCTGGAAGCTGTTCAGGGTGAAGGCGGCGTTAACCCGGCTCCGGCTGAGTGGCTGCAGCGCATCCGCAAAGTGACCAAAGAGCATGGCATTCTGCTTATCCTTGATGAAGTGCAGGCGGGCTTTGCCCGTACCGGTAAGTTCTTCGCCTTTGAGCACGCCGATATTGAGCCAGACATTATCGTAATGTCAAAAGCGGTCGGCGGCGGTCTGCCACTGGCGGTATTGGGCATTAAGAAAGAGTTCGACGCCTGGTCTCCGGGTCATCACACCGGCACCTTCCGCGGCAACCAGCTGGCAATGGCGACCGGTCTGACCACGCTGAAGCTGCTGAAGGACAACAACATCGCCGACAAAGTTGCGGCACAGGGCGAATGGCTGAAAGGCAAACTGGGCGAGCTGCAGCAGCGTTACCCGGTGATCGGCAACGTGCGTGGTCTGGGTCTGATGATCGGCATTGAGCTGGTAAAACCTGACGAAGCCGCCGACCATATGGGCAGCTTCCCGGCTGACGGCGAGCTTTCCGCGCTGGTGCAGAAAAAATGTTTCGAGAACGGCCTGATTCTGGAGCGTGGCGGACGTCACGGCAGCGTATTACGCCTGCTGCCTTCCCTGCTGATCACGGATGCAGAGCTGGACGTGTTTATGGATAAATTTGAAAACGCCCTGCTGTGTGCTGGCGTGAAACCAGTTTGAGTGGAGTGAATGCAATGTCCCGGTTAAACCCGATTCTGGCGGCCTCAGCACAAAGTACCGAGGCCTACCAGCAGGCGATTGCCCAGAGTAGTGCGGCCGTCGTTAAGTGGCTGGAACAACCTGAGATGTATCAGGGAAAAACCGTCGCAGAGCTGCGTGAACGCATCAAGCTGGACTTCAATCCTCAGGGCCTGGGCAACCAGGCCGCGATTGAACGCGCCATTGAGTACTTCCTCAAGGACAGCCTGTCTGTGCATCACCCACAGTGTGTAGCGCATCTGCACTGCCCGAGCCTGGTCATCAGCCAGGCAGCGGAAGTATTGATCAACGCCACCAATCAGAGCATGGATTCATGGGATCAGGCACCTTCTGCCACCCTGATTGAGATGAAGCTGATTGAGTGGCTGCGTACGCAGGTCGGTTATCAGCCAGGCGACGCAGGCGTCTTCACCAGCGGCGGCACCCAGAGCAACCTGATGGGCCTGATGCTGGCGCGTGACGCCTGGTTTGCACGCCAGGGGCATTCGGTACAGCAGGATGGCTTAACCGGCGATCTTAAAAAGATCAAAGTCTTCTGCTCAGAAAACGCGCACTTCTCGGTACAAAAAAACATGGCGCTGCTGGGTCTGGGCTATCAGTCCGTCACGCAGGTGAAAACCGATCGCTTTGCCCGCATGGATATGGATGACCTGCGCCACAAGCTGACCACCTCCAAAGCCAACGGCGAGCAGATTCTGGCGATTGTTGCCACGGCGGGTACCACCGATGCCGGTGCTATCGATCCCCTGCGTGAAATTGCAGCGCTGGCGGCAAAAGAGAATATCTGGGTGCACGTTGATGCAGCCTGGGGTGGCGCGCTGCTGCTCTCTGAGCAGTATCGTGATTATCTGGATGGCATTGAGTTGGTCGATTCCATCACCCTGGACTTCCACAAGCAGTTCTTCCAGACCATCAGTTGTGGTGCTTTCCTGCTGAAGGAGGCGCGTCACTACGAGCTGATGCGCTACCAGGCGGCCTACCTGAACTCTGAATTTGATGAAGCGCAGGGCGTGCCGAACCTGGTGTCGAAATCCCTTCAGACAACCCGCCGTTTTGATGCACTAAAACTGTGGATGGGTCTGGAAGCACTGGGTCAGAAGCAGTATGCCGAAATCATTGATCACGGTGTGACACTGGCGCAGCAGGTTGCCCAACACGTCGATGAGCAGCCTGCACTGGAGCTGGTGATGAAGCCGCAGCTGGCCAGTGTGCTTTTCCGCTATCGTCCGGCACATCTGGCACACTTCAGCAATGCGGATATTGGCCTGCTGAACCAGCGTATCGGTGATGACCTGCTGGAGTCAGGCCGCGCTAACGTTGGCGTAACCGAGCATGATGGCGTGACCTGCCTGAAGATGACGCTGCTTAACCCTACAGTGACGCTGGAAGATATCAAAGTGTTGCTGACGTTGGTGGAAACCACGGCACAGCAGCGGGTGTAGTTATCCAGCACACATTCAATAAAGGGCGCCTGAAGGCGCCCTTTTTTCAGATATGCCCCCTGCACCGTCGGTTTTCCTGATGTTTCTGTAGCAGATACAAAGAATGAAAATCTGCCCTCCAGCACTCCCTATCCGTGTTGTCATCAAGTTTATACCTGCCAGAATTCAATCTCTGTTTATCAGCTATCACGCCAGAACTATCAGGAAATGAATTTTATTAGTATGCGTTAAATAGCAATCATTCTTGCGGCTTTAGTATTGGCCGCAATTATTCTCATTGCCGACAGCCAGGATGCGATAGGCTGGCTACCACGCCCCGTCAGCGCGACGGTGGCTCATCCAGTAGCCGAAGATGGTCATCTTTGTTGAGGGTCATCAGCGCAACAATACTGACCAGCGCTGTCGCCATCACATACCAGGCGGGGATATCAGGATTACCAGTCTGTTTAATCATCGCGGTGATGATCAATCCAGCGCAGCCGGAAAAGACCGCGTTCGAAAGCGAATAGGCCAGACCCAGTCCGGTATAGCGTACCCGCGTCGGAAACATCTCTGCCAGCATCGCGGGTCCTGGCCCGGCCAGCAATCCAACAACCCCACCCGCGATAAACACCACCAGCGCTTTCAGCAGTAGCCCGGCGCTTTCGGACTGCAGCACGTTTAGCAGCGGTAGCGAAAGCACCAGCAGCAATACCGCTGCCGCCACCATCACGGTGCGGCGGCCAACCCTGTCGCTCAGCATTCCGGCCGGAATGATAGTGGCAGCAAAGCCGAGGTTCGATATTACCGCAATCAGCAGTGCCTGATTAAAGCCGGTATGCAGCGATGACTGCAGATAAGTCGGCATAACCACCAGCCAGGTGTAACCCGCTGCCGACCATACCATCAGCCGGCATATTCCGAGCAGAATCGTTTTCAGCGTATCTCGCAGGCTGGCGTCAACCTTCGCAACGGGTTGCGCCTGCTGCTTAACAAATGCCGGGGTCTCCTCCATCTGAACCCGCAGCCAGAGTGCCAGAACGCCCAGCGGCAGGGCGATAAAAAACGGGATGCGCCAGCCCCAACTCAGCATCTGCTCCGACGACAGCAGCACTGAGAGCAGCGCTACAACGCCTGCGCCTGTCAGTAATCCCAGCGCCACGGTAAAGGATTGCCACGCACCATACAGGCCCCGCTTGCCGCGTGGCGCAACCTCCGTCATCAGTGACACCGCCCCGCCATACTCGCCCCCGGCGAACAGCCCCTGCAGAATACGCAGACCGGTCACGATCAGGGGTGCCAGCACCCCAAGCTGAGCGTAGGTGGGGACCAGGCCGAGAGCGGCCGTCGCCAGCGTCATCATGATCAACACAAAAATCAGCGTGGGTTTGCGCCCGATTCGGTCACCTATCCGGCCAAAAATGATTGCGCCCAGTGGACGGAAGAAAAAGGCGATGGCGAATGACGCGTAAGTCAGCAGCAGCCCGGTCAATGCGGACTCTCCTTCCAGCCGAAAAAAGTTCTGCGCAATCACGGTGGCAAGAAAGCCATAAACAGCAAATTCATACCATTCAATAAAATTACCTACTGAACCGGCAATCAGGGCACGTTTGTGGCTGGCAGAGCTGAGCAGATTATCGACGGGCGCAGTCATGGCAGGCGATCCTTTTTGAAGTATCCTCAGTCGCTTATGATTAACACAATCGCTGCATTCCTGCGCGTTCTTCTGCTTGTCGCGTTAACACAGACACATAAATCTGCAGTTAGCGCGCCACCACCGGCCCTTTTTCACCGTCTGGTCCTTGCACAACCGCTTGACGATTGCCAGGATGTGCGGCATTGACTGAATCAGGCGGATAGATGATGAACGCACAACCCTCAAAAGATCCTCTGCATGGCGTAACGCTGGAGATGCAGATAAACAGTCTGGTGGCGCAGTATGGCTGGGCGGAACTGGGAAAACGGATCAATATTAACTGTTTTAAAAGCGATCCCAGCGTTAAATCGAGCCTGAAGTTTTTACGGCGTACGCCGTGGGCGCGGGCTGAAGTCGAAGCGCTCTACCTCAACTCGTTAAAAGTGAAACCGGCATCTCGCAACGAACCGGCTGAAAAAGCGGATCAGGCACCCGTGGAAGATCCCTGGGGTAACTGGCGTGGCAACCAGCCGGAGTAACAGACAAGCAAATCGACAATAAAAAAGCCCGCGCAGGATAGCCTGTGCGGGCTTTTTTTTACGCCAGATCTCTGTTAGAGCGCCATGTCGTGTTTTGCTGAAGGCGCTGCAGGCTCAGGCTGTGCTGCCGGCGCCTCGGCTGATTTGCCATCCATGTTAATCACTGGCGGCGTGGTCAGTTGCAGGGTCGACGCGGTCTCATTCCAGACCTGCTGCAGCAAAGGCACGTTGTCATTCAGTTTCTGACCGTAGCCTGGAATCATCTTGTGGATCCTGGCCTGCCATTCCGCTGATTTGAACTCTTCCGGGAACAGCTTCTGCATCACGCTTAAGGCGATAGGTGCTGCGGTAGAGGCGCCCGGAGAGGCGCCCAGCAGTGCAGCTACGGTTTTCTGCTGATCGGTCACAATTTCTGTACCGAGTTTCAACACGCCACCTTTGTCCGCATCTTTTTTGATGATCTGCACACGCTGACCGGCCTGAATCAGTTTCCAGTCCTCTTTCTTCGCGTCCGGGTAGTACTCTTTCAGCGCTTCAAAGCGATCTTCTTCCGTCAGCATTACCTGTCCAACCAGGTATTTCACCAGGTCGAAGTTATCCATACCCACGTCGGTCATTGGCACGATGTTATGGGTGGTGGTGGTGCTCAGCAGATCAAACAGCGACCCGTTTTTCAGGAACTTGGTTGAGAAGGTCGCAAAGGGTCCAAACAGCACGACGCGTTTGCCATCCAGATAACGGGTATCCAGATGCGGAACGGACATCGGAGGTGCACCCGTTGACGCCTGACCATAGACTTTCGCCAGGTGCCGATCGGCAATTGCGCTATTTTCGGTGACCAGGAATGACCCTCCCACCGGGAAACCTGCATAATTTTCCGCTTCCGGGATGCCGGTCTTCTGCAGTAATTTCAGCGCACCGCCGCCCGCACCAATGAAGACATATCGCGCGTCAACCGCACGTTCGTTGCCGCTTTTGGCATCTTTAATTGTGACGTGCCAGGAGTTATCGCCGTTACGTTTGAAATCGGTGACTTCAGACGAGGTTTCCAGACGGAAGTTATCATTCTTCTTCAGGCTACCGATCAACTGACGGGTAATCTCACCATAGTTTACGTCGGTGCCCACTGGGGTCCAGGTTGCGGCCACTTTTTGCTTTGGATCACGCCCTTCCATGACCAACGGCGCCCACTGCGCAATCTGTTTGTGATCGGTAGAGAACTTCATGCCCTGGAAGAGCGCAGTTTTCTGTAATGCGGCATAACGTTTGGTCAGGAAGTCGACGTTATCGCCCCAGACAAAGCTCATGTGTGGGGTTGAGTTGATGAAAGAACGCGGATCGTGCATCACGCCCTCTTTAATCTGTGAACTCCAGAACTGACGTGAAACCATAAAGGCTTCGTTGATTTCCAGCGCTTTGGTCACGTCGATTGAGCCGTCTTTACGCTCAGGCGTATAGTTCAGCTCCATGTTGGCAGAGTGACCGGTGCCGGCATTATTCCAGCCGTTAGAGGATTCCAGTGCCACGCCATCCAGCTTCTCGACCATGATCTGTTTCCAGCCAGGCTGCAGCTCTTCCAGCATAGTGCCCATTGAGGCGCTCATAATGCCGCCGCCAATTAACAGGACGTCGGTTTTTTCTGGGGAGGTTTCAGCATGAAGTGCTGATGAAACTAACAATGCCGCGAGGGAAAGGGAAGGTATTACTTTCTTTGAATTCATCATTTTAATCTACAGCTCGGACGGTACTGGTTAAAAAAAGTTCTTAAAGTTTAAAATAATGTTACTTATGAGTTAATGTGAAAATAGTTTTAAAATTAAAAATAGCAATTTACCCTTCATTTAATTACAAAAGGCGTGCTGTTTTGCTCACATATTTTGCCCACACATTAATAGTGTCTTTTGAATTATACAATCCCCTAACCCAAATATTGTTATCGGGCGCTTGCCCGGTGCGCGTAAGGATGGCTAAAACTGTACTGATGCGGTGAGTTAGCGTATGTTTCCAGGCGACCGCCCACCCGTACTGAACGCCAATGACAAGCCAACCACATAACCGACATGCCGTGACTAAACGACCCATGAAACTTAGTACTCTGACCACCCTGATGATGACCGCAGTTATCTTCACTGTTCTGGTCGCTGTCCATCTGCTCTATTTTGTACAGATTGATCACTTTGCTCAATCACATCTTAAAGATAAGGCGATGGCGGTGGCGCGTACCCTGGCGGACAGCCCGGAAGTACAACGCGGGTTAGTGGTACCAGACGGCAGTAGCCAGATTCAGCCGCTGGCTGAAGCCGCACGCGAACGTAACGGCCTGCTATTTGTGGTGGTGACGAATATGCGCGGCATTCGCTTTTCACACCCCAATGCTGCGGTAATTGGCAAACATTTTGTCGGCAATGATATCTATCCGACTCTTGGTGGCCGAGAAAATGTAGCGGTAAATCATGGCGTCCTGGTGGAGGCACTGAGGGTATTTACACCGGTTTATAACGCACAGCATCAGCAAATTGGCGTGGTGGCGATCGGTATTGCGTTGAATGATGTGGCAGCGCAGGTTGCAAAGAGCCGCTGGAATATCATCTGGACCGGCTTATTTGGCGGTCTGGTTGGCCTGCTGGGTATTCTTATTCTGGTCAGACGGCTAAAAACCATATTGCTGGGGCTGGAACCGCACGAAATTTCCAGCCTGTTTGAGCAGCGTCAGGCGATTCTGAATTCAATCAAAGAGGGGGTGATTGCAGTTGACGATCAATCGCGCGTCAGCCTGATCAACCAGGCGGCCCAACAGTTGCTGCACGAGACCACCCGCGAAATGCCAACAAGCGGCGACCTGATTGCCGAAGAGAGCGTAATGCACCGCCATCAGCAGGATGCGCTGCATGCGGGCAGAGCCTGGCACGATCAGGAGCTGACCCTGGGTAATCGCATCCTAATCAGCAATACCGTGCCGGTTCGCAGCCGTGAGCGCATTATTGGCGCGGTAACAACTTTCAGGGACAAAACCGAAATCAGCCAGCTAATGCAGCGTCTGGACGGCATGGTAAACTATGTAGACGCATTACGTGAGCGGTCCCATGAGTTCATGAATAAGCTGCATGTGATTCTGGGCCTGCTGCATATGAAAAATTATGCGCAAATGGAAGAATACATCCTGAAAACCGCCAACGCCTATCAGACGGAAATCGGTTCGCTGCTACAAAAGATCAAATCACCGATCATTGCCGGCTTCCTGCTTAGCAAAATTAACCGGGTGACCGATGAAGGCCATCAGCTGATTATCGATGAGGCGAGTTTCCTGCCCGACTGCGGCAGCGAGGAGCAGAGCGCAGTACTGATTACGGTGCTGGGCAATTTAATTGAAAATGCCCTTGAGGCGCTGGACCCGGAAACCGAAGGGGAAATTCATCTCATGCTGCATTATCAGAACGGCTGGTTAGCTTGTGAAGTAAGTGATGACGGACCGGGCATCGACGGCATGCAGCTCAGCGCCATTTTTGAACGTGGCGTCTCGTCAAAAGGCGAAAATCGCGGTGTCGGATTGTTTCTGGTTAAGCAGCAGACCGAAAGCCTGGGCGGCAACGTCAGTGTTGAGTCGGAACCGGGTGTATTTACCCAATTCTTAGTGCAACTTCCGTGGGAGAGAGGAATGATTACCCAATGATCAATGTGTTAGTTGTCGATGATGACGCCATGGTAGCCGAGCTGAATCGCTGCTATATCGGACAGATCCCAGGCTTTACCTGCTGCGGCACCGCCTCAACCTTACAGCAGGCCAAGGAGCGCCTGGCGGAGGCCGAGCCACAGATTGATCTGATCCTGCTGGATATCTATATGCAGCAGGAAAACGGGCTTGACCTGCTGCCGGAACTGCGTAGCGCTGGACGTCCGATCGATGTGATTATTATCTCGTCAGCAGCCGATGCGGCCACCATTAAAACCTCGCTCAACTATGGGGTGGTAGATTACCTGATTAAGCCTTTCCAGTTTGCCCGCTTTGAAGAGGCGCTGACCGGCTGGCGACAGAAAAAATCGCTGATGGATAATCATCAGTTCTATCAGCAGTCAGACGTTGATCAGTTATTGCATGGCAATCCGCCAGGTGCCAGTGAGCAGAAACGACTGCCGAAAGGATTAACGCCGCAGACGCTGCGCACCTTGTGCCTGTGGATCGACACCCATCCGGGAACTGAATTCTCCACCGACGAACTGGCAACGGAAGTGAATATCTCCCGCGTCTCCTGCCGTAAATACCTGATCTGGTTGGCGCAGATTAATATTCTGTTCACCAGCATTCATTACGGGGTCACGGGCCGTCCGGTTTACCGCTATCGCCTGCAGCCCGAATATCACACTTTGCTCAAACAATACTGCCAGTGAACCAATAATCAGTGTTCAGTAACTGAAAAGAAAAGTGACGTTGTGACGAGCAGATGATCTGCCTGTCACGGGTCACAAATATCGCTTCGATGCCCGGTTTGTCGGCCAGGTGGGCAATGCCCCGTTCAACCCCTAAGCCATAAAGCAGCGTGGTATAGATGTCGCCATCCAGCGAACGGTCGGAGATCACGGTGACGCTCAGCAGCTCATTATCCAGCGGATAACCACTACGTGGGTCGAGGATGTGGTGATAACAGACTCCACCCCGCTCGAAATAACGCTCATAGATACCTGACGTCACCACCGAGCGGTTATTCACGCCAATCACCCCGATCAGCTCATCCGCCTCACCAAAAGGTTTTTTCAGGCCGATCGCCCAGCCCGCCTCTTCTGGCGGCGCACCTAGCGTTTGCACGTTTCCGCCCAGATTAATTAGCGCACTGCTGACCTGCTGCTGGCGCAAAAATGCCTGTACCAAGTCGGCGATATAGCCTTTGGCGATGGCACCCAGGTCAATCTCCATCCCCGGCCGGGCCAGCATTACGCTGTGAGCGACGGCATCAAGTATCACGTCCTGTGGATTAGTCAGCGCTATACGCGCCTCAAGCTCGGCTTCTGACGGAACGCTGTGTCCATGGAAGCCAATTTTCCAGCACTTCACTAGCGGGCCGATAGCCAGATTAAACAGGCTATCGGGCAACAGGCTCACCGCATGCGCGCAGGCGATCAAGTCAAACACCGGCTGACTGACGACCACCGGATGCTGCCCTGCCGCGTGATTAATCGCCATAACTTCGGATGCCGCGCGATTAACAGTGAAGAGATTCTCCTGCTGTTTAATCAGACGGAAAACCTGTCCGGCCAGGGTCTGGTTGTCTTCGAAGAGTTTGAGCAGGATGGGCGAACCCATTAAAACAGCGGAGTAAGCATAGACACGCGCATCAGTTAACATAGGCGACTCTGCTTTGAAAGGGAAAGACCGGCACCTGCGGAACGCGGATGCCGGAGAGTACCGTTAACGTCGGGCGTAGGCAGCGGCGTTTCCACCTGCCAGGATACCGAAGATAATGATATCCGCGACCGCGTTACCGCCGATACGGTTAGCGCCATGGATGCCACCGACCACCTCACCGCAAGCCCAGGCACCGTTGATCACCTGTTTCTGGCTATCCAGCACCGCTGTGGTCGTGTCGATGGTCACGCCGCCCATGGTGTGGTGTACGCCCGGTGCGATACGAATCGCGTAGAACGGTCCTTCATTCAGGGGATGGCGCAGCGCGGTCTGGCGACCGAAGTCTTCGTCTTTCTGCATAATAACGAAGTTGTTATAGCGGGCCAGAGTCGCTTCCAGCGTTTGATGCTCACTCATGTTGAGTTTCACCGCCAGTTCCGCCACGGTTGGCGCGCTAATCACAAAGCCTTTGGCGATATACTCGTCAGCCGCTTTGTTATTCATCCGCACCTGCTCATCAAACACAATCCAGGCACTCTTCTCTGGCAAAGCGATAATCTGCGCTGAGACTTTGTCGCGGGTTTCCATTTCATTGTAGAAACGCTTGCCTGCCTGACTGACCAGAATAGCGCCGCCGCCACGAATGGATTCGGACACCAGATAAGAGGTGGTCTGCTCAACCGTCGGATGAATCTGGATTTCACCCATATCCACGGTACCCGCACCAATTTTCTCCAGCATCGCAATACCGCTGCCGGTCGCGCCTTTGTGGTTAGTCGTGACAAATCCATCGAGTTCAGGGCGATATTTCACGACCAGTTCGCGGTTCGCACTGAATCCGCCGGTTGCCACAATCACGCTTCTGGCGTTCAGGATACGGCTATCGTTGTACTCGTCGACCACTTTCACACCCGTGACCGCGCCATTCTCATACAGGATCTCTGCGACTGAGGTTTCAAGCAGGACTTCAATGTTGCGACTGTTAATATTTTTAACCAGACCGCTGATCAGGAAGCCGCCAACTGCTGAACGGTCAGCCGGACGGTGGGTACGGTCGATGCTCATCCCGCCCGTAATGGTGATGTCGTTGAGCTCAATGCCGTGATTCGCCAGCCACTCAATCGCTTCCGGTGCCAGGTCAACAAACTCACGCAGCAATACCGGATTATTTTTGAACTGACCGCCTTTCAGCGTCTCTTCGTAAAACAGTTCTTTACTGTCGTCGATGCCTTTGAGCTTCTGGAAACGGGTTTCAGCGGCATTCATGCCCACTGATGCTTTAATGGTATTACCGCCAATGGTCGGCATCTTCTCAATGATCACCACGCGAGCGCCTTCATCGTGCGCCTGAATGGCTGCTGCCAGACCTGCACCACCGCTGCCCACAATCACCACATCGTAGTTCTGCGGTGCATTAGGGTTACCGCCTTCTTCAATCACATGCTCTTTGCTGGAAGTGGTCATCGCGCGGGAAACTGCTTTTTTCAGCGCCTCACTCTGGGTAGTCGCACCGGTAATCGCATCTACGTGTGGGCTATTGGCTACCAGAATACGGTTACGCAGGCTTTCAAAGGTGGTAGTAAAGTCCACATCCAGTGTGTCATCCGGCACCAGCGAGATGTCGGTTATACGGTCGGTATCCAGCGTGACATTGATTTTCAGCTTCAGCGCTTCGGCTTCCACTTTTTCCTGATAAACGCCCGCTTTGTATTTACGGCCCGATTCGCTCGTGTCGCGAATCATCGCATCGACCAGTGAGAAGCGCCACAGGGGTTCCGGGATCTGCAGCGCTTCGCGTTTATTGCTGTCGATATAGAGATCAAGATGTTCGTTGTTAATGATGCGGTCAGCCCAGTTCGGATAGGCAATACAGGCTTTACCAATCGCCACCAGATCGTAGCCTTTCTCCAGCGCCAGCTCAGCATCGGCTTTATTAACCACCCCACCGACACCCATCACCGGCACTTTTGCCAACTCAGGCGAGCGCATCGCGACGAATTTCTCAATCAGAGGCGTCGGATCCTGGGTATCGACGATTGACGGACGCAGCAACTGACCGACTGAGAAGTGAACATAATCGAGTCCTCGCGCGGCCAGCTTTTCCAGCAGATAGAGTGTGTCGTCAAAGCGGATGCCGGGCACTTCTATCTCTTCCGGCGAGAAACGATAACCGATGATGAATGAGTTATGGGCGAAGCGCTCAGCCATCTTGTGGGTGATTTCCAGCACTTCCAGCGGGAAGCGCGCGCGGTTATCGCGACTGCCGCCCCACTTGTCATCACGCTGGTTAGAGTTCGGTGAATAGAACTGCTGAATCAGATAAGTGTTTGCACCGTGAATTTCTACGCCGTCGAAACCCGCCTTAATGGCGCGGTTAACTGCATCACCAAATTTGGTGATCATGGTTTCGACTTCTTCTGCGCTCAGCGCCAGGGGTTTAGTTGCTCCTTCACGCGGTGCGGCGATGGCGCTTGGCGCAACCGGTGTTTTACCGCCAATCAGTTCCGGCTCGACCATGCGGCCACCGTGATAGATCTGCAAAATGGCAGTAGAACCTTCAGATTTAATTGCGTCCGCTATACGTTTCAGACCGGGGATTTTGTTGTCGCTATCGATAGCAATGGCACCTGGAAATGCCGGGCCGCGGTTGTCAATAAAGCAGCACTCAACAATCACGGTTCCGATGCTGCCTGCACGTGCACGATAGTACTCGACCAGCTCGCTGGTGACCGTACCGTCATAAAATCCGGTACAGGTAGTCATCGGTGCCATCACCAGTCTGTTTTTTAACACAGCGCCGTTAGGCAGGGTAAGTGGATTAAGAATGGGGGTGAGAGATTTCATTGCGATAAACTCCAAAATTTAAAAGTCTGGAAATTTTTAGCGGACGCAAATTATCGCTTAATTAAGTGGTCCGATGTCATGAGTGTAATATACCCGTTTCTTTGATTTCATAAGCGATAAATTTACTTTTTTAACTTTTAAATGATTTAGAGTTTTTTATTTGCCGAATGCATAAAGTGAAGTTATATTAATTGTTAACCATGGGTTACCAAAAATCAACCACTCATTTACATAAAAAATAAACC
>Ga0209067_10000007_pt1 | contig 184553 bp, 170 predicted proteins | sample ColStrG_CSR_2013_FD_187199 | JGI IMG/M metagenome (GOLD analysis project Ga0209067, IMG submission 187199) | Freshwater sediment microbial communities in response to fracking from Pennsylvania, USA - Cold Stream Run_MetaG_CSR_2013 (SPAdes)... | ecosystem: Environmental > Aquatic > Freshwater...
AATGGATAAGCCTGGTTTCGGGGTCTTTCCAATACTTTTCCCAATCATTGGGTCTTAATGCCTTGGTAGCCGATATATAGCCTATGGGTGCATCAAACCAAACATATAATACCTTTCCTTCTGCTCCGGCTAAAGGCACAGGAATTCCCCAATCCAAATCCCGGGTTACCGCTCTTGCCTCCAAACCCTGATCCAGCCAGGATTTGCACTGACCATATACATTGGGTTTCCAATCATCATGGTCTTCAAGAATGTATTTCTCCAGTCTTTTTTGGTAATCCTGCAGAGGTAAGTACCAATGCTTCGTTTCCTTTAAAATGGGGGCATTCCCGGAAATCATGGATTTAGGGTTTATTAAATCAGAGGGGCTCAGGGAAGTTCCGCAGTTTTCACATTGATCCCCATAAGCCTTTTCATTTCCGCAATTTGGGCAGGTTCCCTGGATATAGCGATCGGCCAGGAACTGCTTTTGTTCCAAATCGTAGAACTGTTCGGAAACCTTTTCCTCAAAAAGGCCCTTATCATATAGGGTAGTAAAAAACTCCGAGGCGGTTTCGTAATGAATTTTGGAAGAGGTCCTATGATAAATATCGAAGGAAATCCCAAACTCCTTAAAAGAGGCCCCAATGGAAGCATTGAATTTATCGACTAATTGCTGGGGACTTATCCCCTGCTTTTTAGCCATAAGGGTAATAGGAATCCCATTTTCATCGGATCCGGACACAAAAATCACATCTCTTTTTTGTAACCGGAGATAACGCACATAAATATCGGCGGGGATATAAACCCCGGCTAAATGCCCTATATGTACCGGTCCGTTGGTATACGGAAGGGCGGCGGTTATGGTGTATCGCTTGGGTAATGGAGAACTGGAATGCATCGGGTGAATTTAGGGCTTATTCATGAAACCGGAAAATACATTAAATTAGACCCATGATAATGCCCCCCTATCTTAAAAAAGGAGACCAGGTGATCATCCTGAGTACTGCAAGAAAAGTCTCCGAAGCCGATTTAAGTCCCTCTATTGGGGTCCTGGAATCCTGGGGATTAAAAGTGAAGATGGGATCGTCCATTGGCCCGGAAGATCATCAGTTTGCCGGACCCGATGCCTTACGAAGAGAAGATTTTCAACGAAGTCTGGACAATCCGGAAATAAAGGCGGTCTTATTTGCCCGGGGTGGCTATGGCTCTGTTCGGGTACTGGATGCCCTGGACTGGACTCATTTTCAAAAAAGCCCGAAATGGCTGGCCGGTTTTTCCGATGTCACCATTTTTCACTCGCATATTCAGGCTCAATTTGGTATTCCTACCCTGCATGGTGTTATGCCCAGTATTTTCCGGTTTGACGAAAAAGGAAGCCTGGCCCAGGAAACCTTGAGAAAAGCTTTATTTGGTGAACCGCTCGAATACCAAAGCCCCCAACAAGGAGAATTGGTGCGGATAGGAAACGGGGAAGGGATTGTTGTTGGCGGGAATATCTCCATTCTTTATTCCTTGTTAGGATCGGTTTCCGATATCCATACCGACGGAAAAATCCTTTTCCTGGAGGATTTGGATGAATACCTCTATCATGTGGATAGAATGATTATCAGCCTGAAAAGGGCTGGAAAGTTTAAGAACCTGAAAGGACTGGTCATAGGCGGGCTAACCGATATGAACGATAATGATGTACCTTTTGGAAAAACCTCCGAGGAAATTGTCATGGAACATGTGGCCGAATATTCCTTTCCTGTTTGTTTTAATTTCCCGGCAGGCCATCTCCGCGATAACCGGGCCCTGCGCCTGGGTACGGAGGCTTCCCTTTCGGTTACCACGAAGGAAGCGGTTTTAAAATTTAAATAGGGCTTTCCCCTATGAAACTATAAAATTGACGCCATAGTCCGCATGGATTTGGAGGGTGTCGAAATACGGCAGACCGGGATCCTGCCCCTCCAGAAGGAGTGGTATTTCGGTACAGCCATAAATAATCGCTTCGGCACCTTGTTTCTTTAATTCGAGAATAATTTTCAAATACCTTTCCCTGGCTTCCTGGGTAAAGATTTCCTTACTAAGTTCCTGGAAAATATTCTGGTTTAAGAAAACCCGGTCTTCTTTTTCAGGAATCAGGGTTTCTATGCCTTTTTCCGATAACTTCTCCTGGAAATATCCATGCTCCATGGTAAACTGGGTGCCTAATAATCCTACTTTATGATAGCCTTTTTCCTGGATTTTTAGGCCCACCGCCTCGGCAATATGGAGAACCGGCAGGGAAATTTCTTTTGCCAACTGTTTTGCCACTAAATGGGTGGTATTGGAACAAAGTAGAATCCCTTCGGCTCCGGCCATTTCCAGTTTTTTTGCTATACCAATAACTTCCCTGGCAACCAGGTCCCATCGATCCTGGTCGAATAAATCTTTAAATTCCTGAAAATCTACGGAATACAAGATAAGCTTAGCCGAATGCAGTCCTCCTAGCTTCGCATTCACACCCCTGTTCAGAAGCTTATAATAATCCAGACTGGATACCCAACTGGTACCTCCAATTAATCCTAATGCTTTCATTTACCCAGTGTACGTTTTCTAATCCTTCAATTATAGGGCTTTCCTGCCTTAGAAAACCCCCGATACAGGCATTAATTGTAATATTATTATTACAGTACTATAATGCATTGCATAGTACCTTTCATTAGCTTTATCTTTGTTATATAATAGTACTAAAGAAATGACTGAAAACACCCAAACCCAGATGCGGAAGGGAATACTGGAATACTGTATTCTCGCCATAATTTCCCGGGAGGAAATTTACGCTTCGGATATAATAGAGGAACTTCGCAAGGCTAAGCTGGTCGTTGTGGAGGGAACCATCTATCCCCTGCTTACCCGTTTAAAAAACAACCAATTATTAACCTATCGCTGGGTTGAATCGGCCTCCGGTCCACCCCGTAAATACTATGCCCTTTCCGATTCGGGCCGAGAGGTATTGAACCAATTGCACGATACCTGGAAAGAATTGGTTTTTTCTGTTACCACATCCCTAGAACCTAAAGTTAAATAACTAACTAAAAAAATAAAATCATGAATAAGACCATCATAATAAATATCGGAGGAACCATCTTTCATATTGAAGAAGATGCATACGATATACTAAAAAATTATATGACCGAGGTGAAAAGAAGCCTCAATATGCATTCGGATAGCTTTGAAATCGTAACGGATATTGAAAACAGGATTGCTGAATTATTTAATCATGCTCTGGAAGCACAGGGCAAACAGGTAATCGTGGCCGCCGATGTGCAAAGCGTTACAGCCCAAATGGGAAACCCATCCGATTTTGCGGGAAATGAAGAACAGGAAGAGGGGTCAAAAGCCTCCGGAGCAAAGGCTTCTTCCTTTGCTTCCGAGCCCCAGGGTACTTCTGCCCGACGTTTATTCCGTGATCCGGACGATAAAATCATTGGGGGAGTATGTTCGGGGGTGGCCCATTATTTTGATACCGATCCTGTCTGGATTCGATTGGCCCTTGGATTATTATTCTTTATGGGTGGCCTAGGATTCATTACCTATATTATTTTCTGGATAGCCATGCCCCTGGCGAAAACCAGGGCCGATAAAATTGCCATGAAAGGAGGGGTGGTCAATTTGGACTCTCTCAGGCAATCCTTCGAAAGTGAAATCAAGGATTTAGGAAATAGGGCACAAAACTGGACCAAAGAAAATATTAATGCGGATACTTCAACCCGGGTTAAAGGCTTTTTTGGAGAACTCTTCGATTTTATAGGCCGAGCCATAATGATATTGGTGAAAATATTCGGAGTGTTTTTTGCGGGTCTTTTCCTGTTCGTGGTCGGGGTTTGTTTATTTGCCTTCTTTGTAGCAATAATAAGCCTGATGGTAGGGTATAATACCACTACCTTTATGCATTTTCCTTTTAGTATAATTCCTTCTGCAGACCGGTTAGGTGTATTGTTTTCCGCCTTATTTTTGGTGCTGATTCCCTTAATTATCCTGTTTGTTTTAGGATTAAAGATATTTTTTAAGACTATCACCTTCACCCGCCCTGTTTTACAAACCCTGGGTGCCATTTGGTTAGTTTCTCTCATCACATCCCTGTACTATGCAGGCTCCATCAGTGCCCAGTACCGACACCATGCTACCGCCACCCAGGAGGTAGGAATTAAAACCAATAGCGCTCAAGTTTATCGTATTAATTTCAATGAAGATCGTTTTATAGATTCCATTACAAAAAAGGGGTATTTACCCAATGATCCAGGAGTGAAACTACGCAGGGAACGGTTTGGTTTAATTTTCGGAGGGGATTATGAGGATAATGATATGGCACCCCATGGCGTTTCCCTGTCCATAGAAAAATCCAATAATTCCATTGCCTTTATCCGGGAGCGTTTTACAGCTCGTGGTCCAAGTTATGAAATAGCAGCACGCAATGCAGCGGAAATAAAATACCCCTTTAAACAAACCGATTCTACCATTTATATAACCGATCGTATATCCTATCCGGATAACCAGGCCTATAGAGGGCAGGATGGTCAAATTACATTTTACTTCCCTATTGGCTCGACCATTTGGATGGACAGTGAAACTAAAAATCGCCTTGCCTGGGGCGATGACACCGATAAAGACAATTATGAATTTAATGGGAAACCCGACAACGCCTATATTATGACTTCAGAAGGCTTGCGCTTTAAATATGGAGTGAAAAAGATCCTTAAGGAGGATAATTCCGAAAATCTTGATGTACCGGAGGCGCCCGAAAAACCAGAAGCCCCCGAAAAACCAGAAATTAAAGAAAAAACTGAAAAATCAGATAAAGACTTTAAAAACAAAATAGAAAAACTGAAAAAAACAGTCGATTCTTTAGATAAATCGGTTCATTAAGCCAAGATATCCTTAATTTCCTACCATAAAAACCGCATTCCCCAATAATAATTTCCCATTTACCCAAAAGCTACGAAATATGGGGTCGTCGGTAAAATACACCACCGAACCGGCCCCAAATTCCTGCCATCCAAAGGCAAGGCTATTGGCAATAGTTTTACGAAATAAATCCCCTGAATACCCACTGGTATACGCATCCGATTTAAAAACCCCTACATTCCAGCCCTTGTCTTTGGGTAGGTATTCATAGGCATAGGCCTGGGTTTTCAAGGTAAAATAAACTTTTGGAAACCCATAACATAAGGGATTGGTATTATCCATCTCCACTTTATAAATAGAGCCAATTACATCCGAACGCAAAGAATTTCTTTCCCGCTCTCCGAAATGCGTTCCCGGAACCTCGGTGCTTTTTTGTCCTTTTACCAAAGAATCCACCGACCTGGTTTTCAAGTTAAAGGCTTTTTCGCTTACCAATCTATGCATACCCCCTTCAATGGCAATTAGTTTCCCTCCCTGACGGATCCATGCCTGAAGAGTATTCATAATATCGGGGCTTAAAGCCTCGGCACTATTCAGATTAGGAAGAATTAAAACCGTAATATTTTTTAGGGTTCTGGCATTTAAATTCTCCAGGGGTATATTATGAGCAGGAAAATCAAGATCCTGATCAAAGAATTGCCAAATTTCCCCAAATCCGGAAGCGTCCAGACCCGGCCCATAAAGGACTCCAATTTCTGGACGGTTTAAAAAATGTACCTTTTTGGATGCAAAACCCTCACTTGTGGAATAAAACGCGGTGCTTAAGGAGACCAAATTTAAGGGAGCCTTCGCTTGAATTTCCTTCATAATTTCGGGTAAATCTCTTTTTAAATTACGGTTGGATTCCCTGGTTACCAATAAGGTTCCCTCCGGGTACATTTTATGATCCAGGGTCATGGGCTCATTTAGAAATCGGACTTTTACCCCTGCCTTCCATAATATACTCAGGGCTTTCAGGGAATTCATTCCATTCCAATCCAGTAAATAGGCATAAGCCTTTTCGGATCCCAAATTATCAGATTTCGGATCTTTCAGAACCTCGTCGTTCCCGGAAAGGGATAGGCTATTTTTAAGTCCAAAAGTTTGAATACCCCATGCATAGGGTAAGGCCCAGGCGGTAATATCATAAGTAACCGAATCGGATAAAAAGGTTCTTGGCTCCATCAGGGCTTGAAGTAATCTTGACTTGGGCTGGCTTGCATTTATAAGTATATTCCCGGACTGAACTTTAACTAATCTGGTTTTACCCGTAAAATAATCAAACCCTTCCACCTCTTTGGTCCCCTTGGCCAGGGTGGTGGCTATCCCATTTTGATTTAAAAACCCAACAAAGGATTTAATTTTTTCACCCTCTCCCTGGCCAAATTGCAATACATAGGTTTTATAGGTTCCGGAAGGATTTTCCCTCGAACTGGTAAAATACATCTTAAACTCTTTTAAAAGTTGTGCTGAATATTGGCAGGAGGCCAACCAGGTAGTCATCCCGGTTGAAAAATGATGAAGCACCCTCTGACCGAGGGTAAGAGTGTCCCCTGTAGCAATTTTTATAGCAAGCCCCCCTCTGGAACCGCCCGCTTGTTCGTAGGTCATTCCAATGGAGCCATTATAGGTTGGATAGGTATCTCCATAGCTAGGATATAGCAAATCATAATCTTCCCTATTAAAATAGAGCCATCCGTTTTTTTCAAATACATGGGCATTTTGTTCTCCAATAATTTCCTGCATTTTTCTTTGCCATGGGGTTATAACCGAATGATAGGGCTCCCCGGCAGGACTAAAATAATACGGAGAATTAACCCCCATCTCATGAAAATCAACATGAATTTGTGGTAACCAGGCATTATATAATTTCAAACGGGCCTGGGTTTCTTTCTGTGTTTGCCAGGCCCAATCCCTGTTTAAATCAAATAAATAATGATTAAACCGACCTCCTGGCCAAGGTTCCAAATGCTCCCGGCTAATGGCAGCAGGATCGGGATTTTCACCGGAAACCTGGTTATAAAAATTCACATACCGATCCCTCCCATCCGGATTAATACAGGGATCAATTACCAGGACCGAGGTTTCCAATTGGGATTTATAGTCCGTTTGCGCTTTAGATAAAACCTCATAAAGCGTTTCCATAGCCGCTTCCGAAGAAGAGGGCTCATTACCATGAACATTATAACTTAACCAGCATATTACAGGGGTGGATGATTCCAATATGGGAGCAGCACGAGTGTCTAAGCCGGTTAATCGTATATTATTTATCCTGATTTCTTCCAGCCTGGAAAGATTTTTTTCCGAGGATATGAAACAAACCAATAAGGGCCTTCCTTCATTGGTCTTTCCATATTCCAGGATCTTCATGTTTTTAGAAATACCCCCTACATAATGGACATAATCCATTATTTTAAAATGAGGGGTAAAATGAGTGCCTAAAGCATAGCCTAGAAAAGCTTCGGGCGATAGAATTTCCTGGGCAAATAGGGTAGAACGAATAAAAAATAAAGAAAAAAGGAAAAAAAATCTCAGGTTTTTCATGAAAAATTTGGAATGGGGCTTTAGATTAGCCTAAAATAACCAAACTTTGTCCTTTTTCTACTTTTTCACCTGCTTTTACTTTAATATCTTCTACCAAACAATCGCTGGTAGCTTTTAAAATATTTTCCATTTTCATGGCTTCCAGAATGATAATGGGATCACCCGCCTTTATTTCCATTCCCTTTTCCACCAGGATTCGTAATATAAGCCCCGGCATAGGGGCCTTAATTTGCAATGCGGCCTTGGATTTGGTTTCCGACATGCCTAGTTTTTGTAGCATGATTTGAAGGGAATCCATAACCTTTGCCGAATAGGTCTTCCCATTTATCAGAATTTCAAGGGACTTTCCCTCCTTGCGATTTATCTCTACCTCGAATGATTTTCCATTTTTAAGCACATGAAAATAATCCGTACCCAATTTAATTATATCCAGTTCCATGGCCTTCCCATCCAGATATAGAATTCCATTATCCCATTCTACTTCCTGCTCAAGATGATCTTGGATAATAATATTCAGCTTCATACTGGGAATTATTGGGTAAAAACAAATTGGATAAGATTGGCACCCATTCTCAGGGCTTCTTCATGTTTTTGGGGAGGATCGTCCGGATAGGTACCCACATCTTCCCAACCATTCCCTAAATCGCATTCATAATCGTAAAAACATACTAAGCGGCCTTTAAAAATAAGTCCAAAGCCCTGAGGCCTTTTTCCATCATGCTCATGAATCTTAGGCAAACCTTTAGGAAAAGAAAATTTTTGATGATAAATAGGATAATCATAGGGCAATTCCACAAAATCCAGTTCAGGGAATACTTTTTTCATGGCCGGTCGAATAAAGGGGTCGATGCCATAATTATCGCAAACATGAATAAAACCACCCGCCATTAGATAATTACGGATATTTTTTGCCTCAGCATCGGTGAATTGAATATTTCCATGACCGGTTAAGAATACATAGGGATAATTAAAAATCTCCTTATTTCCCGGTTCTACCAAGGCCTCCTGATTATCAAAATTCGTTTTGATCTCTTTATTACAAAATGCGGCTAAATTAATCAGGGCGGTGCGATCCCCATACCAATCTCCTCCTCCCCCATATTTTAACCTGGCCAATTTATATCCTGAATTAAAATTACCCAGCGGTATAAAAAAGAAAAGAATAAACACAGAAAATACGTTTTTCATTTTCAGGATGCTAATAGGGCAAATTGGGCGCATACGAGTATGGCGGCTGTTTCTGTTCGTAATCGCATTTCTCCTAAGCTAATAGGAATATAACCCATTTCTTCTGATTTCTCTACCTCCATTTCGGTAAAATCACCTTCAGGACCTATTAAAACAGTAATATTATGCGTGCTGGAATTTTTAAAAGCATCCGGAAAGGGGGTACGATGGGTATCCCTGCAATGGGCCATCATACCCATTCCCTGGATTGGGGCCTTCATAAAATCCAAAAAAGGTTGAAGAGGGTTAATTTTAGGCATATAGGCCTGACCGCTTTGCTTAACCGCCGAAATAAGAATCTTAGATAATCGCTCCTCATTCAAAATCCTTCTTTCTGAATTCTGACAAAGGATAAAACTAATTTCATCTACCCCAATCTCCGTAGATTTTTCCAAAAACCATTCAATTCTATCCATATTCTTGGTGGGAGAAAAGACTATATGAATCTTATTTTTCCGGGCCGGAACCTGGGTAAAAAATAGAATTTTTACCGGGCAGGATTTGGCATCTATCCTTTCCAACTCGGCAAGAAAGAGCCCTCCTCTTCCGTTCAGGATTTGAATTTTTTCTCCTTTTTCCATCCGGAGTACCTGAACGGCATGATGACTTTCTTCTCTATTCAGAATCCAGGGTATTTCGACCGGTATACCCTCCGAAATTTGAAGGCCCTGGGGATCCAGTTCAGGTGAATAGAAGATGAACATTTATTCTGGATTAACCGTTTCTGTGATAGAAGGCATCAAAACCTCCAGTTTAACCGATACCACCATTCGATCGGTCTTTTTAAGAATGGTAAAGCGATATCCATCGGCCTCATCCTTTTCCCCTATTTCAGGTATCTTTCCAAAAATCACATTGATATAACCTGCCACCGAATCGTAGGTCTCATCTTCCGGTAATTCATGGGGCAAATGCTCGTTTACATCGGCAATAGAAGCCATACAGTTTACGATATACTCCAAATCCGATACTTTTTCGACAATGGGTATTTCTTCATCGTATTCATCCTGAATTTCCCCTACCAATTCCTCTACAATATCCTCCAGGGTAACCATACCGGCTGTACCCCCAAATTCGTCCAATACAATGGCAATTTGAATTCTCTTTAACTGTAATTCGGTCAATAAATCATTGATCCTTTTGGATTCAGGAATAAAATACGCTTCCCGGATAATATCCTTCAATACTACCGGTTTATGATTATATAAAAGGGGCAAAATATCCTTGGCATGAACCACGCCGATAATATTATCGACCGATTCGGTATATACAGGCAAACGGGAATACCCTTCGGTAATAACCAAATTAACCACATCCGGGCCGCTTGTTCCAATTTCCAGAGCCGCCATCTGGGTACGAGGAACCATAATATTTTTTACCACCCGGTCCTTGAAATCAAAGACATTCTGAATCATTTCATGTTCGGTCGAGTCCAGTGCTCCACTTTCTTTCCCCTGTTCCAGGATTAATTGCAATTCTTCGGCACTATGTAAATCGGTGGCTGAAACTGCCTGAATTCCCAGGATCTTTAAAATATTACTGGCAAAACCATTCAGGAACCAAATTAAGGGACGAAATATCAGGTAAAAAATATGTAAAGGATAGGCCAGGTTTACCGTGGTTTCGGTGGGATTCTGGATAGCGATAGATTTTGGTACTAATTCCCCAAAAATAATATGGAGAATGGTAATAAGGACAAAAGCCAGGGCATAAGAAATGGCATGCACCAGGTTCGTGGTGAAGTTCCAATGAAAAACGTAAAAAATATTTTCAAAAACCGTGAAAATCAATTGCTCCCCAATATAACCTAAAGCAAGGGAGGCAATCGTAATTCCCAATTGGGTAGCGGCTAAATACCCATCCAGATTATTAATGATTCGTTTCCCTAAAGCCCCTGCAGGATGCCCATTTTTGATTTTAAGATCAATTTGAGAAGAACGTACCCGAACTATGGCAAATTCGGCCGCTACAAAGACCCCATTCAATAAGACCAGGGAAAAAGTAAGAATCAGGCTAATTAACATAGTTAATGGGAAGGACTCAAGATGTGCTTGGCTTTTTCCTAAAAAAGGCGGTCAATACCGGAATCAGGCTTATAACAATCAGGAGAATGACCACAAGATCAAGGTAATCGGCCAGTTTGGGATAAACTCTTCCTATTAAGTAACCAATAAGGGTGAACAAGGTTACCCAAACAGTGGCACCCAGAATATTATAAAGAGCAAATTTACGGAAATCCATTTTCACCATCCCTGCAAAAATAGGGACAAAGGTTCGAATAATAGGGGCAAAACGTCCCAGAACAATGGCAAAAGAACCCTTCTTCTCATAAAACTCGTGTGCCATTTCCAAATAGCGGCGCTTATAAAACCAATTATCCTTCGCTTTTATTAATAAGTCACCGGCCTTCAATCCAAAAAAATATCCAAAGAAATTACCTATAACGGCCATTAAAATCAATCCGGGAATGATAACGAAAATAGATTGATTAAACTGCCCGGTGGCAGAAAACATGCCGGCAATAAACAATAGGGAATCCCCGGGAAGGAAAAATCCAAAAAACAGGCCTGTTTCAGCGAAAATAATAAAAAATAATAGCCAAATACCACCATAATGAATGATGCTTTTGGGATGTATAATTTCCTGAATAAAGTGCCAGAATTCCTGCATGGAGAACCTAAAGCTACGTTAAATTAAGAAGTTAACAAAAAGGGAAGGATAAATCCCCAAAATAATTGTACAAATACTGGTAAAGATTAAAGCCAACTGGATAGGAAAAGGAAGACTAATCTTCTCAAAACTATGGTCCGTATTGACAAAAAACATAGCAATAATGACCCTGAAGTAATAAAATATACCCATTATGGCCGAAATTACCCCAGCCACAGCCAAAATTATGAATCTTTGGTCCATAATGGTCGAAAAAATATAGAATTTGCCGTAAAAACCAGCAGTGAGCGGGATTCCTGCTAAAGAACACATGGAAATAACCATCATCCAGGCTAATAAAGGATTTTTTCTTGCAAAACCATGAAAAGCAGAAAAATCATAAGACCCTGTTTGCTCCTTGACTACCATAAGAATTCCAAAAGCCGTAATGGTAGCCAGGGAATATCCTATAGAATAGACTAAAATTACATTTGAAGAAATACTCCCCAGGGCTATAATTCCCATTAGCATATAACCCGCATGGGAAATACTGGAATAGGCCAGCATTCTTTTCATACTGGTTTGATATAGAGCATTTATATTTCCAATTAATAGGGTTAATACGGCAAGAATGGATAAAGTTAGGGACCAATGCGCCGCCAAACTTGGGAAGGCATAGTAAAACAATCGAAGGAAAGCCCCAAAACCGGCAATCTTAACAACGGTGGACATGAAGGCAGTGACTACAGTAGGCGCTCCTTCATAGACATCGGGTGTCCACCAATGAAAGGGGGCTACCGAAACCTTAAAACATAGGGCCATTAAAACAAGACCTAGTCCCAGGTATAGAAAAGGCTTCAGGATTAGATTTTTTGAAATGGCTGTTCCAATTTCAGAAATATTGAAGGTTCCGGTGGCTCCATATAAAAAGGCAATGCCTAATAATAAGATGGCCGTAAAGAAAGCCCCCAAAAGGAAATATTTCATCGCCGATTCATTCGAAGCCGGATTTTTCTTTTGAATACCCGCCAAAATATACACGCTTACGGAAAGAATTTCCAGACCCACAAATAACATAGTAAGGTTTTGAAAAGCCACCATTAATAATCCCCCTGCCAGGGCAAAAAGCAGGATAGAATAATATTCAGGAATATGGGTACTAATACCTTTTAAAAACCTTTCAGAAATGATCAATATCAGACCGGTGGATACAATAAGGGTGATGGAAAAGGCTATGCTATAATGATCGTTGCGTATCATATCAATATAATACTGGGCAGGGAAATTCCAGGAAACGGCCGATAATATGAGTCCGGTTAATAAGCCCAGAAGATTTACATAAAGAACAATGGGCTTGGTAGCAGGATATAAACCCAGATACAAGCTTAGAATCGCGGTTATGGTGATGACAATAACTGGGTACATAGCTTTAGTGAATAGGGGATGATTTGGTAGTCTCCACAATAATTTTAACGACCTCGGGGTCTATTAAATTCAGGAAGATTTGAGGGAAAATTCCCAATAATACGACAAATAAGGAAATGCTGATTAACAGGACGCGATCGGTTCCTTTTACATCGACAAAACTATGGGTATGGGCAGTTTCCGGTCCAAGCATAACTTTTTGATACATCCGGAACATATAAACGGCTCCCAGGATCAGGGTAGATCCGGCAAACAAACTCAATATTAAATTATAATCATAGAGTCCCTTTAAAAGCAAAAATTCCCCTATAAAACCATCGGTAAGAGGAAGGGCTACAGAACCCAATAAAATAATCATAAAACAGGTGGCCAGAACCGGGGCTTTCTCGGCAACCCCTCCCAAATGGGTAAGATCCCGGGTACCTGCCTGTTTTTGAATCAGGGAAACCACAAAGAATAAACCAATAATATTTATGGCATGGCTTAACATTTGGAAAATACCCCCCTCTATGGCATAATAGCTACCTACAAATAATCCGGCAGAGATTAAGCCCACATGGGAAAGGGAGGAATAGGCCAATAAGCGTTTTAAATCGGTTTGCTGGAAGGCTATAATGGCAGCATATACCACACCAATAACACATAAAACCAGGATATAGGGAGTATAGAAATCCAATGCCTTGGGACATATAGGCATTAACCAACGTATAATTCCATAAATACCCATTTTTAACATAATTCCTCCTAATAACATAGATCCCTGGGTGGGAGCATCGGTATAAGTATCCGGCTGCCAGGTATGGAAAGGGAAAATGGGAATTTTAATGGCAAAGGCCAGGAAGAAGGTTAGAAATACAAAGTTTTGGGTTTTTAAACCCAGGTTTAATTGATAAAACTGAACAATATCAAAGCTTCTTCCGGGGGTTTGTAAATACAGGTAGATAATACCCAGAAGCATGAATAAGCTTCCCGTAATCGTATAAATAAAAAACTTTAGGGTGATTTTTGCCTTGTTGGGCCCTCCCCACATTCCGGATATAAAATATATGGGAACCAGGGCAATTTCCCAGAAAATATAAAACAGAAACCCATCTAAGGAGGTAAACACCCCAATTAAACCAGTCTGCATGAACAGGATTAAGAAATAAAACAGGTTTGGTCTGGAATACTCGGTTTTAAAAGAACTTACTATGATTAAGGGAATACATACATTGGTTAGGAAAACCATAAAAAGACTTATTCCATCCAGTCCCAGTTTAAAATGAATTCCCATGCTTTCTACCCAGGTCCTGTCCCAATAAAAATCTTCCTTATGATAGGGACTGGTATACCAGGCATATACGATAAATGCCAGACTGATAAGAGAACTCAGGAAAGAAAAATTCTTTACCCAATTCCTTGGCAATGCCAGGCAAAGAATTCCTGAAATAACGGGAAAGAGGAGTAAGAGAAGGGGTATCATAGGCAGGTTAGGAATTCTTACGGATTAAAACACAAAAACATGTAAGGCAAGGAATAAAATAATTCCGGCCACCATCATTAGCAAATAGGTTCCAACATTTCCATTTTGCCATTTACGAGTGCCACTAGAAATTAATATCATATCATGGCCAATACCATTTACCAGGCCGTCAATCCACTTTCGGTCTATAATTTTATAAAAGAAAACAGAGAGCCAGTTTAGGGGCTGAACAATTAGGAAATGATACGCTTCATCTACATAGAACTTTCTATAGGAAAGATTGGAAAGAAAATTTCTAGGTTGGTCATCGCTTTGTGGAACCTGCCCTTTTCCAAAAGAAACCCAGGAAACACCAAGGGAAATGATAACTACTGCCAGGGTGATACCCGTTAAGATCCATTCCATCGAACCACTTAGTTCAGGAACTTCATGCAATACGCTTCCGGCATGCTGAATAACCGGGGAAAGGAAGGCATCGAACCGATTGGCATGAGGAACCAGAAATTCCGGTATCCCCAGGAATCCGCTAAAGGTGGCTAAAAAGGCAAGAATTAATAAAGGCAGGGTAATCGCCCAGGGTGATTCATGTAAATGGCTGGCTTGATGATCCGTACCCCTGAATTGCCCGAAAAAGGTAATAAATAACATACGGAACATATAAAAGGTGGTAAAGGCAGCACCCAATACACCAAGAACCCATAAAACCTTATTGGTTTCGAAAACATGGGATAAAATCGCATCCTTAGAGAAAAACCCGGAAAAAGGGGGAATCCCCGCAATGGCCAGGGTTCCAATGAACATGGAAATATAGGTTATAGGCATTTTCTTCCGAAGGTTGCCCATTTTTCGAATATCCTGCTCGCCTCCCATAGCATGAATTATACTACCGGCTCCTAAAAACAATAGGGCCTTGAAGAAAGCATGGGTGAAAACATGGAATAGGGAAGAAGAGTAGGCTCCTGATCCCAATCCTAAAAACATATATCCCAATTGACTTACCGTAGAGTAGGCCAGGATTTTCTTGATATCGTTTTGTGTCAGGGCAATTAAGGCACCCAATAACAAGGTTAAAACGCCGATAATAGAGATAAACTCCTGCACCCCGGGTATTAAAGAATAGAGAATATTGGAACGGATAACCATATAGATACCAGCGGTAACCATGGTGGCTGCATGAATTAATGCAGAAACCGGGGTTGGCCCGGCCATAGCATCGGGTAACCAGGTAAACAGGGGAATTTGAGCCGATTTTCCGATGGCACCAATGAATAAAAAGATCCCGATAAATACCAGATTTCTTTCCGGTATAGAAGAAAGGGAGCTTACCAGGGATTTATTAATATCCTGGTATTCCAGAGAGCCAAAAGTGGCAAATAGCATATAGATTCCCATTAAGAAACCCAGATCCCCGATTCGGTTCATAACAAAGGCTTTTTTGGCCGCCTCATTATACTCGGTATTTTTAAACCAGAAACCAATTAATAAAAAGGAACATAGTCCAACTCCTTCCCATCCAATAAACATGGAAACATATCCTGAACCTAAAACCAGGATCAGCATGAAAAAAACAAAAAGGTTCAAATAGGCAAAGAAACGGGAAAACCCTTCATCCTCATGCATATAGGAGGTAGAATACCAATGAATTAAGAATCCCACTCCGGTAATGATCAATATCATTAAGGAGGACAAGGGATCAAAATAAATATTGATAGGAATATTGAGAATCCCGGCATGCATCCATTGAAAAACAGGGATCAAAAACTGCTTTTTTGAAGAGCCCTGAAGTTCCATAAAAGCCATTAAACTAACCAGAAAAGCGATTAAAATGGTGGAACAACCAATAAGTCCAGAGACGGTTTTAGAAAGCCCTTTTCCAAATATACCATTAACTAAAAAACCCAGCAAAGGTAAAAGCGGAACTAAAAGTAGAAGTTTGATCATCCCTTAATCTTTAAGTTTGTTTAAAAGGCCCACATTCATAGAACCTAAATTCCGGTATATCATTACTATAATGGATAATCCAATCGCTACCTCGGCTGCGGCCACGGCCATAATAAAAAAAACAAATACCTGACCGGCAGCATCGTTTCGAAATACAGAGAAAACCACCAATAATAAATTGACTGCATTCAACATTAATTCCACCGACATAAATATGATAAGGGCATTTTTACGGGTTAAAACCCCGGTTACCCCAATCACAAATAGGATTAAACATAAAACGATATAATGATTTAAAGGAACCCCCTGAATGGCCTGGTGTATATTGGAATTCATTTCTTAATCTTTTTTAGCCAGTAAAACAGCCCCGGTCATGGCCGATAAAAATAAAATAGACGATGCTTCGAAAGGAAATAAAAACTGACCAAATAATACCTTTCCTAAGTTCGAGACCAAACCAATAGGTAAATTACTTTGTTGTATTAATGGACTTTGGTCTAATACCTTAATAGAAGCGACCAATACCAATAAGAGCATACCCCCACTTACAAAACCAGCTATGCGTAATCCTTTCGATTTAGAAAATTCCACTTCGCTATTCAGATTCAGGAACATAATGACGAAAAGAAATAATACCATGATGGCCGAGGCATAAACAATGATATTTACCATGGCCACAAACTGAGCATTTAGTAAAATATAATGGGCCGTAAGACAGAAAAAGGTTAGAATTAGAAACAATACCGAAATTACCGGATTCCTTGCCAGGATAACCCGAATGGCAGAATACAAGGTAAGAAAGGATAATAGGTAGAAGGTATAATTAATCATGAACCAAGGGTAGAAGAATACAAATTGATTTTATTTCAAAACAGGTTCTAACAAGCGCTCTTTACCATATATAAATTGATCCCGCTCAAAATTAGCAGGTGCAATATCTCCATCCAAATAAATCGCTTCTTTAGGACATGCTTCTTCACAAAATCCACAGAAAATACATCGCAGCATATTAATTTCATATGAAACCGCGTATTTTTCTTCCTTATACAGGTTTTCTTCTCCTTTTTTTCTTTCTCCGGCCACTATGGTAATGGCTTCTGCCGGACAGGAAAGGGCGCAAAGGCCACAGGCTGTGCAACGCTCAGCCCCATTTTCATCTCTTTTTAAGGAATGTAATCCGCGGAAATTTTCAGAGAATTCTCTTTTTTCTTCCGGGTACTGAATGGTCACTTTTTTCTTGAAAAAATGCTTCAGGGTAATGCCCATTCCCTGGAAAATGGCAGGTAAATAAGCCTTCTCCAATAGGTTCATCGGTTCCTGAACCAATTCCTTTTTTCGACCGCTTAATGACGTTTTTGTTAGGGTGTCCATGGGTTTTATTTCAAAAAGGTTATCGTTAATCCGGTAATCATGACATTCAGGATGGCCAAAGGTATAAGTATTTTCCAACCCAATTGCATTAGCTGATCATAACGGAACCGTGGAATCGTCCAGCGAACCCACATAAAAAAGAAAATGAAAAAGGCAATTTTTGCAGCAATTACTCCTACTCCAATAAGTGCCATGATATTGACCGGAAGGTGTAATAGATTTAATCCTGGGAAATTATATCCTCCAAAAAATAAAGTTGCCATAACTGCCGAGGAAACAAACATATTGATATACTCGGAAAACAGGTAAAACCCTAGTTTCAAGCTGGAGTATTCGGTATGATATCCTCCCACCAATTCCGTTTCACATTCGGGTAAATCAAAAGGGGTTCTACCACATTCGGCAAAAGCACAAACCAGGAAAATTAAAAAACCAAGGGGTTGATAGCAGAAGTTCCATAATCCATGGGATTGACCCTGGGCGATATCCCGCAAGCTTAGGGAACCGGTATGCATTAAGAGGGCAATAATGGAAAGGCCCATGGCAATTTCATAGGAGATATTTTGGGAAGCGGCACGGATTGCCCCTAATAAGGAAAACTTATTATTGGACGCCCAACCTCCTACCATAATGCCATAGACACCAAGGGAAACCACGCCAAAAATATAAAGGACACCTATATTCAAATCGGCTACCTGAAGGGCAAATTTTTGACCCGCTATTTCCACATCCGGACCCCAGGGAATCACTGCCGAGGTCATACAAGCGGTTAACATAGCCAGGGAAGGCCCGGCAATAAAAAGAAAAGAGGTGGCCTGTGCCGGAATAATTTCCTCTTTGAAAAACATTTTGACCCCATCGGCAAGGGGCTGTAAAAAACCTCCGGGTCCGGCACGGTTGGGTCCTACCCGATCCTGGAAAAAGGCAGCAAACTTTCTTTCGGCAAAGGTTTCGTATAAGGCAATAGACAGGGTAGCGGCAAAAACCAGTACCACCAGAATAATCTTAAATAATAAGGCAAATTCCATTATACAATTTTATCTATTACCGGTTTCATTTGTTCGGCCAAATAATGATTCTGCGAAATAACTGATTTATCATCAATTTTTCTAGGACCTTCAATGACCCAATCGGAAGTTTTCTTTTTATCAAACCGGCAAGTATTGCAAATAAATTCCTCCAATTCTCCGTTAATATCTTTTCTTCCGGTAATACGAATTACCTCTTCTCCTTTGTACCACATCACCACCTTACCCGAACAGGTAGGGCAGTCCCGATGGGCATCGACTGGCTTGGTAAACCAAACCCGGTTCTTGAACCGATAGGTCTTATCGGTCAAAGCCCCTACCGGACAAACATCAATGATATTTCCTGAGAAATCATTGTCAATAGAATGCTGGATATAGGTAGAGATTTCGGATGCATCGCCTCTTCCTAATATACCATGAACCCGGTTATTGGTAATTTGATCGGCAGTGTACACACAACGATAACAAAGAATACAGCGGGTCATATGAAGCTGTATTTTATCGCCAATATCAATTTTATCAAAGGTTCTCCGGTCAAATTCATATCGGGTAGCCTCTTTTCCATGCTCGTAAGCAAGGTTTTGTAAATCACATTCTCCGGCCTGGTCACAAACAGGACAATCCAGAGGATGGTTAATCAATAACATTTCCACGATTCCGTTCCGGGTTTCTATCACTTCCGAAGAAGTAGAATTTTGAACAACCATCCCATCCTGAACGGGGGTACGGCAGGAAGCCACCAGTTTGGGCATTGGTCGAGGATCCTTTTCAGAACCTTTGGTTACTTTTACCAAACAAGTACGGCATTTTCCACCACTATCCTTTAATTTGGAATAATAACACATGGCCGGAGGAACAATATCCCCTCCTATCATTCTGGCAGCATTTAAAATGCTGGTACCATCAGGTACTTCAATTTCAATATTATCGATTGTTACTTTTGCCATGGTATAGAATTATGCCGTTACTAATTGATCCTGAGACAAGCCATAATTTCGTATCAAGGCCTGTTTTGGCTCTTTTACATGCCATTCAAATTCATCCCGGAAATGACGGATAGCCGAGGCGACAGGCCAGGCTGCTGCATCCCCCAAAGGACAAATGGTATTTCCTTCAATTTTCTTGGAAACATCCACCAATAAATCAATATCGTTCATTTTGCCATGACCGTATTCCAATCTATGCAATACTTTTTCCATCCATCCGGTTCCTTCCCGGCAGGGAGAACATTGTCCGCAGGATTCATGATGATAGAATCGGGTGAAGTTCCAGGTATTGCGTACAATACAGGAATCTTCATCATATACTATAAATCCTCCTGAGCCCAACATAGTTCCTGTGGCAAACCCTCCATCCGATAGGGATTCATAACTCATTAAGCGGGGCTCCCCGTTTACGGTTTTTAATATCAAATGCGCAGGAAGAATTGGAACGGAAGAACCTCCGGCCACAACGGCTTTTAATCTCTTTCCATTTTTAATCCCACCACAATACTGGTCTGAATAAATAAATTCTTCCACCGGTAAGCCCATTTCAATTTCATAAATACCGGGGTTATTGATATGGCCTGAGGCGGAAATTAATTTCGTCCCTGTACTTTTACCGATCCCAATTTTAGAATAGGCTTCACCCCCATTATTGATAATCCATGGGGTTACCGCAATGGATTCCACATTATTGACCACGGTAGGGCAATTATATAAACCGGATACGGCAGGGAATGGAGGTTTAATTCTTGGGTTTCCTCTTTTTCCTTCCAGGGATTCCAATAAGGCGGTTTCTTCCCCGCATATATAGGCCCCTCCTCCCGGATGAACATGAAGATTTAAATCATATCCACTGTTTAAAATATTTTTACCCAATAAACCCGCAGCATAACATTCCTCAATAGCATTTTGAAGTATGCGGATTTGTGGCATCATTTCCCCCCGAACATAGATATAAGAATCATGAGCGCCCAGGGCAAAACTGGAAACAATCATTCCTTCAATTAATAAATGCGGAATGGTGGTCATTAAATGACGATCCTTAAAGGTACCGGGCTCGGATTCATCTGCATTACAAACCAGATAACGGGGCACCCCTTCTGGTTTTGCCAGAAAACTCCATTTCATTCCGGTTGGAAAACCAGCTCCCCCTCTACCACGTAAACCGGACTTCTTCACCTCTTCTACAATATCGGCCGGTCCCATTTTAAGGGCTTTATCCAAAGAGGCATATCCTCCTTGTTTCCGGTATACCTCAAGGGTTTGGATACCGGGTACTTTAGCATGTTCTAATAAAATCTGTATAGACATAATCCGGGATTTATCTTATTTCTTCTGACTTAGGTCGGCAATCAGGGCATCGACCTTCTCTGGAGTTAAATGTTCATGATAGGTATAATCCGGTCCAATTTGTAAAACCGGAGCCATTCCACAGGCAGCCAGACATTCAACCGTTTTCAAGGTAAACAGGCCATCGGCGGTGGTCTCCCCAATCTGAATACTTAACTTATTTTGTATATGCTTCAACAAGTCTTCCGCTCCATTTAAGCAGCAAGGACTGGTATGGCAAACTTCCAGCACATATTTTCCCACAGGTTTCACATGAAACATGGTGTAAAAGGTCGCTACTTCATATACTTCAATGGGTTTAATACCCAGGATATGGGCTACGGAATCCATAGAAGGGGTACTTAACCAACCAAATTCAGCCTGAACCAGGTGAAGGGCGGGTAATAAAGCCGATTTTTCCCTGCCATGAGGATAATGATCCTTAAGGGCCTCAATTTTTTGGGTTAGGCTTTCGGAAAAGGACGTTGAAAGGGTATTCTCCATTGGATAGTATTGCTTCTGTTTAGGCGTCGAGTTCTCCCGCTATAATATTTAAACTACTCATATTAATAATGGCATCGGATAATAATGCCCCTTTGGACATCTCGGCAAATACCTGGTAATTAATAAAACTTGGTCGACGGAAATGTAACCGATACGGGGATCGTCCTCCATCGGTAACCAGATAGAACCCCAGTTCTCCATTTCCCCCTTCTACCGAATGATAGACCTCTGTAGCCGGATTTGGAACTTCTCCCATTACAATTTTGAAATGGTAAATAAGAGCTTCCATTTGATGATAGACTTCTTCTTTCGGAGGAAGATAGAATTCAGGAACATCGGCATGAAATACCCCCTGAGGTTCTTTGGAAATCTTTTCCATGGCCTGTTCAATCAAACGTAAACTCTGCCACATTTCTTCATTTCGAACCATGAAACGGTCGTACACATCGCCATTGGTTCCTACCGGAATTTCAAAATTGAAATCTTCATACGAGGAATAGGGGTTCATTGCCCTTACATCATAATCCACTCCCGTAGACCGAAGAATGGGACCCGACCAACAATATTCCAAAGCCTTTTCAGCCGGCATAGCCCCTACACCCACGCAACGATCAATGAAGATTCGGTTTCTGTTAAATAATTTTTCAAATTCCTTCAAAATGGGAGGAAATTCTTTTAGAAACTTTTTAATCTTTGCAAAGGCAATTTCATTGAAATCTCTTTCAAATCCTCCCACTCTTCCAAAATTGGTGGTAAGGCGAGCACCGCAAACCTCCTCATAGATTTCGTAAATATGCTCCCTTTCTTCCATTAACCATAAAAACCCCGTAAAGGCTCCCGTATCTACCCCAAGAATTCCATTACAGATTAAGTGGTCGGAAATCCGAGCCAGTTCCATAATAATGATCCGTAAATAATCGACTCGTTTTGGCGTCTGAATATTCAGGAGCTTTTCCACCGTCATATGCCAGCCAAAATTATTGATGGGCGAAGAGCAATAATTTAATCGATCGGTTAAGGGAGTAATTTGGTAAAAAGGCCGATGCTCGGCTATTTTTTCAAAAGCCCTATGGATATACCCAATGGTTGAGACCCCTGATACAATTCTTTCCCCATCAATTTCCAGAACATTCTGAAAAACCCCATGGGTGGCGGGATGGGTAGGACCTAAATTAAGGGTGATGGTCTCTTTTTCGAGCTCATCGTTGAGTTTTATATGTGCCATTACCTTCCAAAAAATTCGTCTTTCTTATCTCTTCTATTGGGATCCTCCAATGGAAATTCCTTTCGTAAAGGAAAGGCAACCATGTCGTCCACATTCAAAATTCTACGCAGGTCGGGATGACCATCGAAAATAATCCCATAAAAATCATAGGTTTCCCTTTCCATCCAGTTTGCACCGGGGTATAGGCTAACAGCCGAAGGAATATGAGGGTAATCGGAAGAAATAAAAGTCTTGATACGTATCCGGATATTTTTTTCCAGGTTATGCAAGTGATAAATAACCCCAAGTTCTTGTCCTTGATTATGAGGATAGTGTATGCCACATATATCGGTTAAATACCGAAAACCCATATCGGGTTCATTCTTTAGAAACTGCAAAATATCGGGTACCTTTTCGGCTTCCACCTCCAGAGTAACCAGATTATAGGGATTGGTAATATTTTTTATAGCGGTCGAAAAGGTGGTTTTAAGCCTTTCGATCATAGCTTCTTCCATGCTTTATTTATTGAATTCCGTAACGGGCAAGTAATTCTTTGTATTCCTGGGAATCTCTTCTACGTAAAGATTCTCCTTTAACCAAATCCTGAATCCGGTTAAAGCCATCAATTATGGCTTCAGGACGTGGAGGACATCCCGGTACATATACATCGACGGGAATCACCTCGTCAATTCCCTGAAGAACCGAATAGGTATCAAAAATTCCACCCGAAGAGGCACAGGCACCCACAGCAATTACCCAACGGGGTTCCGCCATCTGGATATAAACCTGACGTAATACAGGACCCATTTTCTTGGCAATGGTTCCCATTACCATTAATAAATCGGCCTGACGAGGGGAGAAACTTGGCCGCTCGGAACCAAAACGCGAGAAATCGTAATGGGCACCCATAGTGGCCATAAATTCAATTCCGCAACAGGAAGTGGCAAAAGGTAGGGGCCACAATGAATGAGACCGGGCCAAACCAACTACCTTATCCAGGGCTGTAGCAAAAAAACCTGCACCTTCAATACCCGGTGGGGCTTCCACCATTTTTACTTCGTTCATCTTAAAAATTTGTTCAAAGGTAAAGCCAATATGCTATAAATAAATATTTTTTTGGGCTTATTCCCATTCCAAAGCACCTTTTTTCAGGATATAAAAGAATCCTGCCAAGAAGAGGGCAATAAATAAAAACATGTCCCATAATCCATTTGGGCCCAGCTCCCGAAAGTTTACGGCCCAAGGGTACATAAAAACTACTTCTACGTCGAACAATACAAAAAGGATCGCAACCAGGAAATATTTAATCGAAAACGGAGAACGGGCATTTCCTACCGATTCAACGCCCGATTCGAAAGGAACCAGCTTATCAGAGGTAGCTCTTTTTGGGCCCAGTTGATGGGTTCCCCACATAGAGGCCCCTACAAAAGCGACCACTACAGCTAATTGAATCAGAAGGGGAAAGAAACTACCGCTCTGGGTTTGCGAAACGATTTCTATGAACATGCCTTATTAACGTTTTTACTTCTGTTTTTGTTGGAGATAATTTTGCGCGTATTTATCATTTGGATCCAGGGCAACCAATTTATCGGCAATTGCTCTGGCTGCCGCATTATCCTTTTGCTTCAGGAATTCCCATCCAAGAATATAATGATAGGATTCAACTACGGACGTTTTCATATGGGAATTGGTCAAAACCTTTTTCTGGAAAGTAGAATCCGTGGAATACAAATCAATTACTTTTTGGAAATAAGGAAGAGCTTGGTAGGTTTTATTATCAGGATCCAGGGTGGAATTTACCAGGCCTCGATAATACCAGGCGTCGGAATAGCTTGGCCTTTTTAGGTTCACTTTACCCAGGTACCGATCGGCCTTTCTAAATTGGGAGGTGTCCCCGGTTAAATAGGTATAGAAACCGTAGTTCATATAATTATTCACCGTGGTGGTATCCCCATGGTCAATTCTTTTAGAATAAATGGCAGCAGCTTCCTTGTATTTTTTCTTGGCACGATATAAATCTACCAGGGCTGGATAAATTTCATCGGCATGGGTGGAATCCTCCACGATAGCCTTTTCCATGGTTAGCATGGCCAGGGAATCATTTCCATTGGCTAGAAATAATTTTCCTAAATAAGCATAATCCACGGAGAGCGGCTTCAAGCCTTTTTGAGCAAATAGCTTTTGTTCAGAAACCAATCCTTCGGCTAATAAGGCTTTATCCTTGTTTTTGCTACCAATCTCGTACTTGGAAATAGCATCCAAACGATACATGGCCGGATAGGCAGAGAAATCCCCTTTTAAGATGGTTTTTAAATCGCTTAGCTCAGTATTCGCTTTATCAAGATTATTATCCAGGTAAAGAAACTGAATATACCGGATACGGGAAGTAACCGAACGATCGGTTAAAGAGATATATTTCTCATAAGCCGTTAAAGCATCATTAATTTTATTGGAGGCTCTATACGTCTCTGCTTCTTCACGGTATAAAGGACCGAAACTTGGATCTTTGGCAATACCTTGTTCGGCATAATCCAAAGAGACAGCAGAGTTTCTTGCCAGGCGGAAGAGTTTAGAAAACTTAGCATAAGGCTCGGCGGAACTTGGGTTTGCGGTAATGGCCAACTGGTAATTATGAGAAGCATTTTCTCCATCGGGTTTTGCCAAGTAGGCATCCCCTAAAGCAAGGTAAACCTGATCAGTTTTCACTTTCTGGGTGGAGGCCAGGGTTAGAATTTGAATGGCGGCGTTCACATCGGCCTCCTTTGCTTTTGGATCTTCTACATAGGCTTTACCCAATTCCAACATGGCAAAGAAATTACCCGCCAAAAGAGTATTGGCCTTAGTAAACAGGCTATGTGCTTCCTCGTATTGACCAAAGGCTTGTTTTACTCTTCCTAATCCTATATATCCAAAAGGAGAAGAAGTAGCACCTGCTATCTGCTTTCCAAAATAAAATTCGGCCGAATCCAGGGTGCCTTCCTTAAAATAAACATCTCCCAGATAATAATTAGCATCCGGATTTGCATTTGCCCTGAGAAGCGTTTTGGCTTTTTGGAATTGTTCGTAACGAATAGCCCGGTTAGCTTCCCCCAAAGGCGATTGTGCCATTAAGGAATTCACCGAAAGGATCATTCCTGAGAGGAGGATTAAAAAATTTCTGTGCTTTTGCATGATGACAAATCTAAGTTTATGGATGTTCAATTTCTAGTTTAGATGAATTTCTCTGGAGGCCCCTCTAGCTGGCAGGACTCCGGACTTTGAAAATATTAGTTGACCTTTATCACTTATAAGGAATACGGCAAAACCCGTTCCTAAACCGGTATGCCCTTCCACACTAAGGGTATAAATAGAACGAATAAGAGGGTACTTTCCTGTATAAATATTGCTGGTATAGGGGTGAAAGTATTTGCGGGAACCATCCTTTTCCAGGCTATCACTTAATGCTAAAAGCTTGGTTTTGGCGGCAAGTTTAGAGGAAAGGGAATCGTTATTATTTAACCAGTTATTCCCTATAAAGCCAAGAGCATTAACATGTTTGGAAACATAATCGGCCACTGCTGCATTCCCATTAAGGGAATAAATACTTCGGGAAGCCAGAGATCCCTTACCAAATTTTTCCAATAAAGTCCTTTCAATGGACGAGCCATTCTGATCTAATATCACCTGAATTCCCTGGTTTAAAAAAGCCCTGTTTAACTGATTCCAGTTTTGAATTTTGCCCGACAATATATCCTTTATTTGGGACATTAATAGATTGGAATCTGGATTTTCCTTATTGACTATGATAGCAATGGCGTCGGAAGCAACTTTATTTTCGTAAATCTCAATCTTCTTATTTTCAAAATGGGATCGCTCATCAGGACTTAATTTCCTGGTAACCACGGCAAACCGAATGGAATCGTGAAGAAGCTTATGGAAAACAGCCTGTTCGGGAAGAAACTGACAATGTATCCTGGTATCTACATAATCATAACTAAAAATATCCAATTCCTGCTCTAAAATGGGTTGAATGGTATTATCGGCCCCAATGATAACCGTACCCTGATTCGGGGTATCGGAATTTTTATTGGGACCAAAGTTACAGGATTGGAATAGGAATAGACCGGGAACCCAAAAGGCCGTCCATACTAAAACAAGGATAGAACCGCTGCGAAAGCCTTTTTTATGCATCATACCTTTATTCCTCATCCTTTCTACTATATCGGGTAAATGCCTGGTAAACCCGAAAGATGGCATAAACCAAAAACAAGCCCCCTACCGAATCCTTTTGCCATATGGGTTTGTCTGGTAAAATATACGGTGCGTACCGAATAATCATAATCCCCCCAATAAAAATAATGATGGGAAGAAAAAGCCTTAACAGGAAAATAATCCGATCACGAGGTTCCCTCTGAGAAAATCGACGATTCCCTGAATTGGATATAGGATTATGCTTTTGGTTTGATTCCATATTATCGTGTCTAAATTAAAGGATATAATTCTAGGACACAAAAACATTTCAATAAAGCAAGGGAATAACCTGAAAAAAAACTGAAAATTCAACTGAACGCCAAATAAGTTAAAAGATTATTATCAAAACACGGAAATGAACGAATCATGAACCTAGGATTGAAAAAACTAAAAAGTCTATTTCAAAAAAGGATCTTTGGTATGAGTCAGTTCAGACCAACGGGCAGAAAGAAACCGTGCATAATCTTTTGCTGCCAAACCATAGGGTGCCAGAGCAAATCCATCGTTGGCTTCTACTAAAAAGGTATTGCCAGAGCTTATACCAAAATCAAGGGAATATGCTTTAGGAGAATTTTTATATTTCTTAACCGCATTTTGGATGACTTCTGGATCAGGCATTAGGTCCCATCTCCCTTTATATCTTCGCAAATCCAGAATTTCTCCATAACAAACGAAGCATCTCCATTCACTTTCAAAATCCATTAATTCCGAACACCAAATCCAGGTATCTTTTTCAGGAAGATTTCTACCAACCAGGTCCTCCTTGGATTTAAGAGCGAAGCCAACAAATTCCTTTACATTTTTTGCAGGTTTTATAAATATATTCCAGGATTGTGGCTCTTTCAGAATGGAATAAAGACTGGAAGACCAGATTTTTCTTCCTAAAAATTCCTTTAATTCGGAAGGATAGTCAATTGGATCAGGAATGGGTAATTCCAATCTTTTTAATGCCTTTTTTACATCACCCATAAACCCTGCAACAATATCCTCTTTTTTAAGGTTCTGAATCTCCCATCCTGCATTAAAATACTCAATCAGACACCCCAATTCCGAAAAACCAGTAAACGCCACATGGCTGTTAATGGTAAGATATCGGGGTTCATTTGCCCTCAGAATTTCAGGAATAAATACTTTGATTCGAGTGTCCATTCAAAAATTAATAAGCATAAAAAACCCACATTTTAAACCATTTAATAATTAATTGTAAAGAAAAAGAACCCTTGTTTAAATTTTATTATTTTTTTAAAAACCAACGATAATTTCTTTAAATTATTTAATAATTAACCTTAAAAGTATAAAAATGAAAACATTAGAATCTTTTGAATTGCCCGTTCTTGATTTACTACCGGAAGAATTACAAAAAGCACAGTTGGCTATGTATGAACCCGAAGTTCAGGAAATGCTTAAAAAATTAAGTGAATATAATTTAGGAATTTGTATGCCACATAAACATAATGAGGCTGATGGATCCTTCATGGTATTACCAGCCGATGAAGTTCAGGTGGAAGATGATTTAAATGTTAGTTTCTCCAAACGCGAAGACCTACCCAAGAAAAAAATGGTGGAAGTGGGTTGGTTTTGGAAAGAAGGTGCTGCCACCATTAGCAGTATGTGTACCACAACTTGTGTAATGGATAACGATATGCATAAAAACGGTCATGCAAGCCAGGGATAGTTATTTTTCCGCCTAGTTTTTACAAAATGCTGGAGAATTCCAGCATTTTTTTTTCTCAAAACTTGATTCAAAATCTATACCACTAACCAGGAAGGTAACCCAATCTCTTCATGACCATTCGAAATTCAAATGCCTATCATTACAATCAAAAAGAGGTTTTAAGAACCTTTGTTTTAAATTTTATTAAGGAACACCAAATTCGATCCCTCTTGGATATTGGGGCAGGTTTTATAGAAACCGCAAAGATTTATCAAAAGGCAGTAGAAGAATATTTGGCGATTGAACAGGATAGTGAGAGAGCATCTAAATTACTGGAAGAAAAAATTCCGACCAGGATTTTAAAATTTCCCGCAGCATTGGAAGAAACCTTTGATATGGTTTTGTCCAGCCATTCTATTCCAGAAGTTAAATCCGAATATTACCCTTATTTAAAAACAGCTTTAAATTTGTTAAACCCAGGGGGTAGTTTGGTAATTATAACTTTTAAGGGGGCACAATCTACCTTATTGAAATTGAGCATTGAGCTCTTAGGTGAAAAAGGATTCGCATTTCCGGATCCCTTAAACCAGGAAATGATGGATATATTATCCCAATTTGGAAGTCCGGTAATTACTAATATAACCAGCATTGAACGAAGTACGGATCCGGATGATCTTATTCGGACCTTGTGTTTTTCCTTTAGAGTGGATTTTTCAGAATGGAGGTCCCGATTATTGGAAATTTTGGAAACCCGTTTTAAGGATAATAAAGGATATTTCTTTCCCCACGAGCATGCCGTTATAGTATTGAATACCTAAATGAATTCAGGATTCATCATTAAACCTTATGCTAGGCGGGTTTGATAAATCATTACCTCAGGAAAGAAATTCTCAATTCTTTTTTGCAGCCTTTCTTTCTCCATCAAAGGTGATGGGAACGAACATATAGGTTTTGACGGGCATTCCCTTCATTATGGCGGGGTGAAAGCGCTTTAACTTTTGAACTGCATATTTTGCCGATTCGGGCAAACCATTCCCTAATTCCATACCCTTGGTCACTTTTACCGAATCTACAGAGCCATCCTTCTCCACAATAAAACTTACATAAACCTTGCCCTTTATATTTTTTTTCTGCGCCGCCTTTGGATAGACCAGGTTGGCAGAGAGGTCCTTATTCAGCTTATCCATCCCACCAGGGTATTCTGCTTTCTTATCAGGGAAAGAATTCATTTTATCCTTTCCTTTAATATTGGTATCGGCAGGAGAAAATATTTTCAAAAGAAACCCAGCCCGTTTTTTTAAACTAGGGCCATTCGAACCGGAAAGAGAAAACTGTAAGGCAAGAATGCTTAATATCAAAAATAAAAAGTATCTCATAGGACGGGTTTATAATTCAGACAATTTGCATTGAATGAAATCTCAGTCAATGTAGGTTTTATCTTTTTTTCTTTCCTTTCCAATTGGCAAAAAGGTGTTTTCACCCAAAAACTAAAATTTTGTGGATAACCCGTTTTTCGCAAGCCTAATACCTGAAGGTAATGGGAAAGGAAATGTGTTTTGGGTAAATCATTGTGTCCTTTCTATAAAGGGAAAACTACCTGGCTTAGGTTTTTGTTTAATTCCCTGTTTCAATTCAAGAGAAAAAAAATACTTGTTATATACAATACAAGAAAGGGGCTGGCGGGCCCCTTTCCTGGAATTATATGAAAATTATTCAATCTGGTTTTATTCATTATTCTGAAGGGCGAAGGTAATGGGGCACATGAAGTACTGGCGTACCAAATGACCATTTTGCCGGCCAGGGCGAAATTTTTTAAGCTGTTTTACTGCATTAATGGCCACTTCGGAAAGTCCCCCACCTAATTCATTTCCTCTGATTACCTGAATATCGGAAACAGAGCCATCTCGTTCTACCACAAATTTCAAATATACCTTGCCAGAAATTCCATTTTCAATGGCCACTTGCGGATAATGGTTATTCAAATAACCAGAAACATCCTTACCCAAGGCTTCAAAGCCCCCGGGATATTCGGCGGGCTCCTGAACCGTAATCATTGGTTCATTGGAGTTTGGTTCACCCGTCTCCGCCCCTTTTTCCCCTTTATCTGGAATATCCTGAGAAGGAGAATCAATACCCTGCTGCGTTCTGGGCCCATAATTTACTTTCTGGGTATTACCCACAGCCGGTGGAACGTCCTCTGGTTTTACCGGTTCATTGGTAATCACCGGTGGAGTGAATTTAATGGTGGGTTTCATGGGCTTAAATGGAATTACTTTTACGGTTGGAGGCAGTTTTGGAGGATCTGTTAAGGGTTTGGGGCCTAAGGTCACTGGTAAATCGGGGATGGGAAATGCAGCCGATGTTTTAATTACATTCCATAAAATAGGAACAGTTAAGGCCGTAATGAAAATTAAGGCACCTAAGCCTAATCCATAAAGAGCGTTTTGTGCATAGGATTTGCGGATTTGAAAGGCTCCGTAGGCCTGGTTACGGGATAGGAAAACCTGATCTAACCAGGCATCTTCCTGTAAATCAATTTTAAAAAATGACATTGTAAATAAATTAAAAAATGAGAAAAAATTAAGAATTAAGGACCGCTGGAGTTAGGAAGAACTTGATTGGATAGATGGAAATGGCTATGTCTTTTTTAATGGACCCTTGCCTGAACCAGTTTTGTTTCCATTGGATTTATATCCACCAAAGCATAGGACCGGATATTATTAATGGACATCTCATCCAAAATATCCACCATATTATTATATACAGAATGATCTTCGGTCTTAATTAAAACCATAAGGGCCTTGTTCGCAAATTCCTCTTCAATCCTATGCCTCTTTTGCATATAGGCCCATTCGCTGATCTTATTATTTCTAGCCAGGTCCTTATAAATCTGGATGGAATCGGCCTTGGGATTTCTTTCCTTATTCGCAACCCGTAAAATACTTCTTATGCCCCCTTTACTAAAATCGGTAATTTTAAGATCCTGAGGCCCTTTTATCTGATCGGGCATTCCAAAATAATATAGAATCTTATTATTCCGGGTAAGAAATACCGTCATCGCCTGGCTTTTCGAAATAACGGTTGGGTTGGGTGCATCCTTTGGTTTCTGAATTTCCATGGTTTTTGGTTTCAGAAGGGAGGTGGTAAGCATAAAAAAGGTAATCAATAAAAAACCAAGATCTACCATAGGGGTAAAATCTACATGAACGGTTTTTTTGGGGCGGCCGGAATGCACTTGCTTTCCAGCTCCCTGAGTTTCAATAGATGCCATTTTCTAATTTTTTTAAATGAATAAAATTTGAATAGTACCACTGGGAGTTAGGAAAAGGCCAAAACATACCCCAATAGGGTTGACGTCTTTTACATCTTTTTCAAGTACATGTTAATTCAAATTCAAAAAATTAGACCTGGGTAAAATACAGCATCCGCTTAGATTTTCTGATCCGCTCCTTATTCTTGGATTCCTTGTTAGAGGAAGATAAGGTTTGTATTAATAGGTAGGAAGGGTTTTATTAGGCATAAAAAAAGACCCTTGTTTAAATATAATAAATAATATTATATAAAACAAGGGTCCTTAAAAAATTATTAATTCGAAGCCAGGCTTAGAAATTAATTGTCTTCCGCTCCCTGTAACTGGAAGGTCACTGGAAGGTTATAGTACATACGAACAGAATTACCGTTCTGACGTCCCGGTTTAAACCTTTTTAATTTTCTAACCGCAGCAATAGCGGCTTCTGCTAAACCACCACCTAATTCTTTCCCACGAGTTACAGTAATATTTGAAACAGAACCGTCTTTTTCCACAACGAAATTGACAAATACACGTCCCTGGATATTATTTTCCTTGGCTTGTGGAGGATATTTGATGTTGTTATTCACGTCACGCAATAAAGCCTCATCACCACCTGGGTATTCCGCTTTTTCCTCTACGGATAAGAAAATCTTATTCGGATCTTCCCCAACTTCTTCCGCTTTCTTTGGCTCTTCAGGAATTTCTACCTTAGCATTATCATCTCCTTTTACCGTTTTCTCTCCTATATCCACCTTTTTGGTTTCTTCAACCGGAGGAGGAATATCTTCCTTCTTTACTTCCTCGTCCTTCTTAATAACCGGAGGAGTAAACTTAATGGTCGTTTTTACCGGTGGGGGAGGAGGGGTTTTTGGAGGTGGCGGAGGCGGTTTAGTCGCATCAACCGGTGGAGGTGGCTTTAAGATATTGATATCCTGAATCACCTTTTCTTTTGGAATCAATCCTCCAATGCTATTAATAATCAATGGAAGGCAAATGCAAAAAACAAAACCGGCCGTTGCTAAAAGCAAGCCGTAAACGGCGCTTTTCGCATAACCCTGACGCAGGGTATAGGCTCCATAGGCTTTATTCCTGTCAAGAAAAATCTGGTCTAACCAGGAATTTTCTTGTAGATCTATTTTTGAAAATAATGCCATATCCTTTTATTTAACAATAGATTTAACCAATTCAACCTCGGCCGGAGTGATATCCACAATCGCATAACTACGCACATTGACAATGGACATTTCATCCAGAATATCTACAAGATTCTTATAGGTTGAGGTATCGTCTGCTTTAATCAGAACCACCAGGGCCTGATCCGCATAGGCATCTTCAATCCTCTTCCGGTTTGCTTTATATTGCTCTAAGGTAATCTTATTGAAACGAGCCTGCTCCTTGTAAATCTCAATGGAGTCGGCCTTTGGGTTTCTTTTATTATTTGCCTCTTTTAAAACCTTTCGGATACCATCAACACCATAATTAGTAACTTCTGGAGCTACAGACTTACCGGGCTCGATCAATCCAAAATAATAGACAATTTTATTATCCTTCGTAAGGAAAATTGTCATTGCCTGAGAGGCTTTTAACTTGTTCTTTTCTTCATCCTTTAACTTGGGATCAGGTTTAGGTTTCTGAATCTCCATGGTCTTAGGACGGGTCATGGACGTAGTTAACATAAAGAAGGTAATGAGAAGGAATCCCAAATCTACCAGAGGGGTAAAATCTACCCGTACAGATTTCTTTTTCCTACCTCCGCCTTTTTTATGGCCACCACCGCCTCCGCCTGCTTCTATATCTGCCATTTTATTTAATTTTTATTGGTCTAAATTAATTTTGGTTTTCAGATTCCGCACCAGTAATCAGATTGAAACGAAGTGCATCCTGATCCTGCATGGTTTTAATAATCTTATTGAAAACCGGAACGTTTGCATTTCTATCTCCCTTGATGGCGATACGATCGTCCGGACTAGCCAAACGAGCTTCCCGTAACCATTGAAATAATTGGTTATCTGCCCCTGCTGTAGTATCTACCGGGATACCTTTATTGGCTGGATTTACTGCATATTCTTTTTGCTCGTCCGAACTCATATCCAGGAATTTTTTCAAATCCTGAACAGGAACGCCAAATTGCTCCAAATTTGCAAAATTGGCCTTTTCCTCCGGGGTGAAAGACAATTTATATTTATCTGCAATTTTATCCAAAGCCTGCACTCTTGCTGTCTTGCCATCCAAACTAAAAAAGATTCTTCCTAGTTTATCTACCGTCATCTTGATATACTTATCCGGTAAAGCAATCTGAGAGGTGGAGGTAGGTGTATCTACCGGCACCGCCTCGGAAGGCTTGAACTTTGTTACCAACATAAAGAAGGTTAGCAAAAGAAAGGCAATATCCACGAATGGGGTCATATCTACCCAGGTACTTTTCCTTGCTATTTTTGCCTTTGCCATAGTCTAATTTTAATGATCAAAAAATAATTGAACTGCCTTTTTTAATAAAAAGTCAGGAAAAATTATCTATGCTTAGCGGCAAATGTTTGAACGATGCTATATCCTGCTTCGTCAATTGCATAAGTTAATTTATCGATACGGGTGGTAAACACGTTATATAAAATAGTTGCAACGGCGGCATTTCCGATACCTAAAGCCGTATTGATAAGGGCTTCAGAAATTGCAGAAGATAAAGCTGCAGCATCTACAGAACCTCCTGCAGAACCTAAAGCCGAGAAGGCCTTGATCATCCCGATTACCGTTCCTAATAAGGCTACTAAAGTAGATACTGAAGTAAGGGTTGCGATAATAACCAGGTTTTTCTCCAACATAGGCATTTCCAGGTTGGTAGATTCTTCCACTTCTTTCTGGATAGATAATTCTTTTTGTTCTAAATCCATAGAAGTATTGTTTTCCATTTCCTTGTATTTGTTCAAGCTGGACTTTACAATGTTTGCAATCGATCCCTGGTGAACATCACATTCTTTAATAGCTCCGTCAATATTGTTTACATTCAGGAAACCTCTGATTTTACGAACGAATTCGGAAGCAGAATATTTTCCGGAAGCTTTGGAGATGGTAATCCATCTTTCGATAGAAATGGAGATATTGATTAAGATAAGTCCAATTAAAATAGGCACGATTACTCCTCCTCTGTGAATTAAACCGAACCAATGTCCTACTCCATCTTTTACTGGCTCATTATCAGGACTTCCTCCTTGAAAATTACTAGGATTACCTAAAATAAACATATAGATCAGGACTCCTAATACTAAACAAATAAATACAATTAAGGATGAAAGCGTTGAGTTAACCTTACCTTCTGGTTTTGGTTGGGTCGTTTTTACTGCTGGTTGTGCTGGTGTTGCCATTTTAATTTAGTTAGATTATAATATTTTAGATCATGTTTAGACAAAATTAGAAGTTTTTAGGAAACTACAAAGTTTTAAACATTTTAACATTAAAAGTTCAATGCCTTATAATTCACTAATTTATCTCCAAATAGGTTGAAAATTTAATAATTATTTAACAATTGGTTAAGAAAATGGAAATATTAGACTTAACCACCGGATTTTTTTGCCTTATATCCCTCTTTTAATAGCCACAAAAGAATTTTTTCCCGAAAATCCCCTTGAATAATAATTAAACCATCCTTTACGCTTCCCCCAGTACCACAAAAGCTTTTAATTTTTTTTCCCAAATCTTCCAAAGCCTGTTCAGAACCCTGGAAACCGGTCACCATGGTGGCTGTTTTTCCTGCTTTAAGTTTTCGGTTCAATTCCACCCTCAAATCCTGATGAGCGTTTTTTAAGTCCGCCACTTTTTCCTCTTCTTCCGATTCTTTGCCAAAATCCGGATTGGTAGAATATACCAGACCCCCGTTTATATTTTTATCCTTTTTCATTTCTAATTAGCCTTCCTACAAATTAATGCAATCCAGGGCAAGGATGAAACCCTATTGGTTAAAATTCCATTTACAATTCCTTTTTTTACTTTTGCACCAATGGAATCAATTTCCATTCCCTCACTTTTCATTATTTAGCAAACCTTTTTTAAGGATTCATATTATCATTTTTTATTTTTTTTATTTTTTTTTTTTCCTATTTATTTACGTCCGAATCGGTTTCAGAAGGTCATCCCGATAAAGTTGCAGATCAGATTTCGGATGCTTTAATTGATCATTTTCTGGCTTTCGACCCAAACTCGAAGGTAGCTTGTGAAACCCTGGTAACCACTGGGCAGGTAATCCTTGCCGGGGAAGTAAAATCAAAAGTCTATCTCGATGTACAATCCATTGCCCGGGAAGTTATCCGGAAAATTGGCTATACGAAAAGCGAATACATGTTTGAGGCAAATTCCTGTGGAGTATTATCGGCCATACATGAACAATCGGGCGATATAAACCAGGGGGTTGAAAAAACCAACGAAGAAGAACAGGGAGCAGGAGATCAGGGAATGATGTTTGGCTATGCCACCAGGGAAACGGAAAACTATATGCCATTGGCATTGGACTTATCCCATAAAATTCTTTTGGAACTTGCTGTACTACGAAGGGAAGGAAAACAAATTCCTTATTTAAGACCCGATGCAAAATCTCAGGTAACTATAGAATATAGTGATAAGGGCAAACCGGTTCGAATCGATGCCATTGTGATTTCCACCCAGCATGATGATTTTGCTTCGGACGAGGAAATGAGCCGCAAAATTCGTCAGGATATTACGGAGATTCTGATTCCAAGATTAAAAGATCAGTTACCTGCTCATATCCGGGAACTATTCAACGACCATATCAAATACCATATAAACCCAACAGGAAAGTTTGTCATTGGAGGCCCTCACGGGGATACCGGGCTTACCGGAAGAAAAATCATAGTGGATACCTATGGAGGAAAAGGAGCGCATGGAGGAGGGGCTTTCTCCGGAAAGGACCCCTCCAAGGTAGACCGATCGGCCGCCTATGCCACAAGGCATATAGCTAAAAACCTGGTAGCGGCAGGGGTTTGTGAGGAAGTATTGGTTCAGGTATCCTATGCCATTGGGGTAGCCGAACCAATGGGTATTTATATAAATACCTATGGAACCTCCCATGTCCCTTTTTCAGACGGAGAAATCGCGGCCATAGTGAATGATTTATTTGATATGCGCCCCTATTTTATTGAAAAAAGACTTAAGCTTCGTAACCCTATATATTCGGAAACGGCTGCCTATGGACATATGGGAAAAGAACCTCAAACCGTTACCAAACATTTTTCCTCACCAAATGGTGAAACCCTTTCCCTGGAAGTAGAATTATTTACCTGGGAGAAATTGGATTATATTGAAAAGGTAAAAACCGCATTTAAACTATAAGCCTTATGGATCACCATCATGAGCCCCATTTCGGGAGCTCAAATTTCATTCAGGATTTAGTTATTGGTCTCTCCGATGGTTTAACCGTTCCTTTTGCCTTGGCTGCCGGTATTAGCGGAGCGGTTCATAATAATGCCATTGTGATTACAGCGGGACTTGCTGAAATCGCTGCGGGTTCTATTGCTATGGGTTTGGGTGGTTATCTCGCCGGACAAACTGCAGTAGAGCATTATGATTCTGAGCTTAAACGGGAATATGATGAGGTGGCAAGGGTTCCGGAAATTGAAAAACAGGAGGTGATGGAAATTTTTGCCAGCTATGGTTTAAAGGAAAGCACCCAAAAGGTTATCGTGGAAGAACTTTCGGCGAATACCGATAAATGGGTGGAATTCATGATGCGGTTTGAATTAAGTCTGGAAAAACCTGAATCCAATAGGGCATTGGTATCTGCCCTGACCATAGGACTTGCCTATGTAGCCGGCGGCATCGTTCCTCTCTTACCCTATTTTTTTACCGAGACCCCGGTAAGCGGTTTGGCGTATTCGGCTGGGGTTACTGTAATTTGCTTATTCCTTTTTGGATATTATAAAGCGGTTATGACAGGTCAGAACCCCTGGGTAGGTGCCATTAAAATGACCTTAATTGGAACCATTGCAGCGGCAGCGGCCTTCTTTATTGCACACCTGATAGCCCCTAAGGTTTAAGCCAGAATTTCGGCCATAAGGTTAACCAGGTCTTCATTATTAATTTCTTTTTTCTGATCGGCAAGTTCCAGGAATCGGGCATATACCTGATCCAGCTCTTTCTGATCCACCTCATAGCCAATTTGTTCCAGCCTATGCTTTAGGGCATGACGCCCTGAACGGGCGGTAAGAACAATAGAAGCTTCCGGGAAGCCCACATCCTTTGGATCGATGATCTCGTAATTTTCCCGATTCTTGAGAAATCCATCCTGGTGAATTCCCGATGAATGCGCATAGGCATTTCCCCCCACAATGGCCTTATTGGGTTGAACCGGCATCCGCATCATAGTGGAAACCATTTGAGAAAGCGGATAAAGTCTTTGGTGCTTAATGCCGGTTTCCAGGTTTAAACTTCCATGGGTTTTAATTATCATGGCAACCTCTTCCAACGAAGTATTACCCGCCCTTTCACCGATTCCATTTATGGTACATTCTACCTGACGGGCTCCTTTTAAGACCCCGGCAAGCGAATTGGCCGTTGCCAAGCCCAGATCATTATGGCAATGGGCCGATATAATGGCCCGGTCAATATTGCTAACCCGGTTCATTAAATGTTGGATAATATCCCCATATTGATCCGGGGTACAATACCCATTGGTATCGGGAATATTTACCACCGTAGCCCCTGCTTTTATCACGGCCTCAATCATGGTGGCAAGAAAATCCTTATCGGCACGTCCTGCATCTTCGGCATAAAATTCTACATCTTCCACAAGGCTTTTCGCATATTTTACAGCCCCTATCGCTCTTTCTAAAATTTCTTCCCTTGTGGAATTGAATTTATATTGAATATGAAAATCGGAAGAACCAATTCCGGTATGGATCCTTTTTCTTTTAGCATATTTTAAGGCTTCGGAGGCCTGGTAAATATCTTCTTTTACCGCTCGGGATAAAGCACAAACAATGGGCTCTTTTACCACTTTTGAAATTTCCTGAACAGAAATAAAATCTCCAGGACTGGATACCGGGAAACCGGCCTCGATAACATCTACGCCTAAGGCTTCTAATTCCTTTGCAATGATTAATTTCTCGTCCACCCTTAATTGACAGCCAGGTACCTGCTCTCCATCGCGAAGGGTAGTATCAAAAATGTAGATTCTATTCTTCATAGTCGTATCAAATTAAATTTGTTCTAAAATTTTGGCCCCCATTTCATCCGTCCTTAAAATATGGTCGGAAGGGGTATGGTCGTTGGCCAGGTCATTGGTTCTATACCCTTCTTTCAATACCCTGCCAACCGCCTGAATAATGGCCAGGGATTCTTTCTTTAGGTTAAAAGATAGGTCCAACATGAGGGCAGAAGATAAAATGGAAGCAATTGGGTTGGCCATTTTCTTGCCCGTAATATCGTGGGCTGCCCCATGAATGGGTTCGTAAAAACCAATCTCATCGCCTAAAGAGGCTGAAGCCAGCATTCCCATCGATCCGGCAATTTGGGAGGCTTCATCCGTTAAAATATCGCCAAATAAATTTCCTGTTAAAATTACATCAAAGCGCTTGGGCACCTTGATTAATTGCATGGCGGCATTGTCGACAAAAAGATGTTCCGTTTCCACTTCAGGATATTCTAATGCCACTTTTTGTACCGTTTCCCTCCAAAGGCGTGAGCTTTCCAGGACATTGGCTTTATCGACGGAGCATAATTTTTTTCTCCGGGTCATGGCGGCTTTATAGGCCTTATGGGCTATTCTTTCCACCTCGTAGGCCGAATACACCATCAAATCGGAGGCTGTTTTCCTATCTTCCGACCGTTCTTTCTTTCCAAAATATACATCTCCGGTTAATTCCCGGAAAAACAAAATATCCGCACCCCGGATAATTTCCGGGCGAAGCGGGGAAGCATCCAATAGCTCATCGTATAGTTGAATAGGCCGTATATTGGCGTATAGCCCTAATTCTTTCCTGATTTTCAAAAGACCCTGTTCGGGTCTTATGGGCAAACTTGGGTCTAAATCGTATTTGGCATGTCCAATGGCTCCAAATAATATAGCATCGGACGCTTTTGCCATGGTAAGGGTTTTATCCGATAAAGGCTCTCCCTCGGCTTCAATGGCCGCATGACCCATGAGTCCTTCCGAAAAAGTGAATTCATGGTTATATTCCTGGGCAATCTTTTCAAGGATCGCTTTCCCCCAAACACTTACTTCCGGACCAATCCCATCACCGGGTATAACTAAAATATGTTTTTTCATTTGCCCTTTTTAATTCGAATTCGATAATATCCTGTTTATGGCTCAATACATAGTCCACATCATCATAGCCGTTTAGCAAACAGGTCTTTTTATAGGTGCTGATTTCGAAGCCTTTTTGAAATCCCTTTTCCGGTATGGCCCAGGATTGATTTTCAAGATCCACGGTAAATTCCAGACCAGGATTTACCTCCAGCCAGGCAAAAATCTGGTGAAGGGTTTCCATATCCACCTGGATAGGCAATAAAGAATTATTTAGGGCATTCGATTTAAAAATATCGGCGAAAAAGCTGGAAATAACGACCCGAAACCCATGGTCATACAAAGCCCAGGCAGCATGCTCCCGGCTCGATCCACAACCAAAATTATTTCCGGCCACCAAAATCTTCCCCTCCATACCCGGCTGGTTCAGAATAAAATCCATTTTAGGACTTCCATCCGGATGGTATCGCCAGTCACAAAATAAATTCTTTCCAAAGCCTACCCGATCGGTGGCTTTTAAAAAGCGGGCAGGTATAATTTGATCGGTATCCACATTTTCAATAGGAAGGGGTACCGCTTTGGTTTTTAACTGAACAAAAGGATCGTTGGCCATTTTCTTAATCTAAATATTCACGGATATCCTCTAAGCTTCCTTTTACGGCGGCCAAGGCTGCGGTTAGGGGACTGGCCAAAATAGTTCTGGCCCCAGGACCCTGACGCCCTTCGAAATTCCGGTTGGAGGTGGAAACGGCATATTTACCTGATGGAATTTTATCTTCATTCATTCCAAGGCAGGCAGAACATCCTGGTTCCCGAAGTTCAAAGCCCGCCTCTTTAAATACAGTATCCAATCCTTCTTTTTTGGCCTGCATTTCTACTGCTTTGGAACCGGGTACTATCCAGGCTGTTACATGTGGGGCTTTTTGTTTCCCTTTCAGAAAACCGGCCACCAAACGCAAATCTTCTAAACGGGAATTGGTACAGGACCCTATAAAGACATAATCAATTTTCTTTCCTTTCAGACGCTGACCCTTTTCTAAATCCATATAAAGAAGGGACTTATTCAGGGATGCGTTTTCTCCTTCGGAATATCCTTTCCCATTAGGAATGGTATCTTTTATCGAAATGCCCATTCCCGGATTGGTTCCATAGGTAACCATCGGTTCTATATCGGCTGCATCGAAGGTAAATTCCTTATCAAAAACAGCATCCGGGTCGGAAAATAATTCTTTCCAATCTGCCAATGCCTCTTCCCAGGCATCTCCCTGTGGGGCGAATTTCCTTCCCTTCAAATAATCGAAAGTGGTTTGATCGGGCGCTATTAATCCTCCTCTTGCCCCCATCTCTATACTCATATTGCAAATGGTCATTCGGGCCTCCATGGATAATCCCCGTATGGTATCACCGGCATATTCCACAAAATATCCATTCCCCCCCGAGGTACTCAGTTTGGAAATAATATACAGGATAATATCCTTGGAATAAACCCCCTTGCCCAGTTTTCCATTTAGGATAATCCGCATCGTTTTAGGCTTCACCTGCAATATGCATTGGGTGGCAAGGACTTCCTCCACCTCGGACGTGCCGATTCCGAATGCTATGGCACCCATGGCTCCATGGGTAGAGGTATGGCTATCCCCACAAACCATGGTCATTCCCGGTTTGGAAATCCCCATTTCGGGACCAATAACATGAACCACTCCCTGGTTCGCATGCCCCAATCCAAACAACTCTACCCCAAACTCCTGGCAATTCTTTTCCAGCATGGCTACCTGTTTCCTCGACAATTCCTCCTGAATGGGGAGATGTTGGTTTTTGGTAGGCACATTATGATCGGCGGTAGCCCAGGTTTGGTCAGGCCGAAATACCGGTAAACCTCTTTTCCGTAATCCTTCAAAGGCCTGAGGGCTGGTTACCTCATGGATAAAATGAGCATCTATATAAAGGATATCTGGATGCCCTTCTTTAGATACAGCAATATGCTGATCCCAAATCTTATCAAATAATGTTTTTCCTGAATTCATATCTCTTCTAAAGCAAAAACTGAAGCATGTCTGAATTATGGTTTAAATATTCGTAGGGAATTTTGAAATCGGCCAGCTTTTGAAATAATACCTCCAAATCTTCCTTATTCTTCAATTCCAAACCCACCAGGGCAGAAACTCTTTCCCGGCTATTTTTCTTGGAATAGGCAAAATGAACGATATCATCCTCCTTACCTAGGACTTTTTCCAGGAATTCTCGCAAAGCCCCGGCTCTTTGCGGGAAATTGATCAGGAAATAATGCTTTAATCCTTCATATAACATGGATCTTTCCCGAATTTCATCCATTCTGGTAATGTCATTATTCCCTCCGGATAATATGCAGACCACGGTTTTCCCCTTTATTTCCTCTCTAAAATCCTCTAAAGCAGTTAAGGACAAAACTCCGGCCGGTTCGGCCACAATGGCATCCTCGTTATATAGTTTCAGGATCATGGAACAAACCCTCCCTTCCGGAACCGTTTCTACTTGAATTTTAAACCGTTTGAAAATATCAAAGTTCAAATCCCCCACCCTTTTTACCGCGGCCCCATCCACAAACTTTTCAATTCTATCCAGGGTTTGAACTTCCTTTTTTTCCAGGGAAATCTTCATAGAAGGCGCCCCTTCCGGTTCAATACCAATGATTTTTGTGGTTGGACTTAGTCCATGGAAAACAAAGGAGACTCCGGACAATAATCCTCCACCCCCAACCGGGGCAAATAGATAATCAATGGCCGAATCGGTTTGCTCAATAATTTCAAGACCAACGGTGGCCTGGCCTTCAATTACTTTAGGATCATCGAACGGATGAATAAAGGTCATGCCAGACTCCTTACAATATTTACTGGCTGTGCAATAGGCATCATCGAAGGTATCGCCCCCCAGAATAATCTCCACAAAATCACCTCCTATATTTCTTGCCTGCTGCACCTTCTGATTGGGGGTGGTTTTTGGCATAAATATTTTACCATGGGTTTCCAGATGCCTGCAGGAAAAGGCAAATCCCTGGGAATGATTTCCTGCACTGGCACATACCACCCCTTTTGCGAGGGTTTCCTTGCTTAGGGAAGACATCTTATTAAAAGCACCCCGAATTTTATACGATCGGACCACCTGTAAATCTTCCCGTTTTAAAAAGATCCTTGCCCCGTATTGGAGAGATAATTGAGAATTATACTGTAAGGGGGTGGATTGAATAATCCCTTTCAGCTTCTTTTTTGCCATAAGAACTCCTTCCATGCTAATTGGCAGGTTCTCTTCCTCAAAGCCTGGCAGGGTATTATGTAAAATCTTATCTTCCAACTCGTTCATATATTACTGGTTTTCAGGGCGTAAACTTCTAACCGTCTTTCCTGCCTGCCACATTTCAGAATCCCGGATTTCGGCAAGTTCTACTTCGAGTTTCTCACGGTAATCGGGCATACTATTCGAAGCAATCGATTTGGCTGCTTCTTTTCCTTCGGCTACAGATTTATATAGTTCGGCCATTACCGGTGCAACGGCATCACGAAATTTACCTTTCCAATCCAAAGCACCTCTTTGCGCTGTGGTAGAGCAATTGGCATACATCCAATCCATACCATTCTCTGCCACCAGAGGCATTAAGCTTTGGGTTAATTCTTCTACCGTTTCATTGAAGGCCTCTGAAGGAGAATGGCCATTGGCACGCAATACATTATACTGTGCCTCAAAAATTCCCTGGATGGCTCCCATTAAGGTTCCTCTTTCTCCCGTTAAATCGGAAAATACTTCCTTTCTGAAATCGGTTTCAAATAGATACCCGGATCCAACCCCTATACCCAGGGAAATGGCCCGTTCGCGGGCTTTTCCTGTAGCGTCCTGATGAACCGCAAAACTGGAATTCAAGCCTCTGCCTTCCAAAAACATTCGGCGAAGAGAGGTTCCGGAGCCTTTTGGCGCAACCAGGAATACATCCACGTCTTTGGGAGGGATAATATGGGTTTGATCATTATAGGTAATACCGAAACCATGGGAAAAATAAAGTCCTTTTCCAGCAGTAAGATGTTTTTCCAGGGTGGGCCATAATTGAATCTGAGCCGCATCGGATAATAAATAACAAATAATAGTTCCTTTTTCAGCGGCTTCTTCGATAGAAAACAGGGTTTTACCAGGAATGAAACCGTCACTTACAGCCTTATCATACGTTTTGGTACCTTCCCGTTGTCCGATAATAACATTAATTCCGTTATCCCTTAAGTTCAGTGCCTGACCAGGCCCTTGTACCCCATATCCTATAATAGCAATCGTTTCTCCTTTAAGGACTTCCTGAGCCTTGGATAATGGGAATTCTTCCCTGGTTACTACGTCTTCTAAAACACCACCGAAATTTAATTGAGCCATGAAAAGTTTATTGGTTAAGTATGAATTGATTTTTAATAATTATGCAGGTATTGCTTCTAAGTCTTTCAAATGCATGTGGAAACGTCTGGACCATTTAATAATGGCAACGGTTCCGCTACGGGTAAATTCCATGACCCCAAAACGCTCCAATTTCTGAAGCATTTCCTGGGTCTCCTCAAAATGACCGGTTTTTTCCAAAACCAGGTATTCAGGCGTAATGGTTAGAATTCTTGCATGTTGTTCCCGAATCAGGTTTTCGATAGAACCGGCATCCAGAAATTTGGTAGATACCTTGTACAAGGCCAGTTCCTGACGAACGACTTCGCTTTCCTCATGCACAAAGGCTTTGAGTACTTCCACAAGTTTTTCAAACTGGGTTCTTAATTTATCGACTTGTTCCCTGGTGGTATTCACCACAATGGTAAAGCGAAAAACATCTTTAATTTCTGTTTCCGAAGCCGTAAAGCTTTCGATATTAATATGTCGGCGGGTGAGAATTCCTGAAATACGGTTAAGTAATCCGATTCGGTTCTCTGTAAAGACCGATAAGGTAAAGGGCTGAATCATCAGTTTGGTTTTATTATTCTAATCGGATATGAGAGATGGGAGCCCCGGCAGGAACCATAGGAAATACGTTCTCCTCCTTTTCTACCATGATTTCCAATAAAAAGGCTTTGGGAGATTTTATCATTTCTTCCAGGCCGGCATCCAGATTTTCTCTGGTTTCCACTTTAAGGGCATCGAGGTAGAATCCTTTGGCTATGGCGACAAAATCAGGGTTCACCATATCGGTCGAGGAATACCGCTTTTCGAAAAACAATTGCTGCCATTGACGAACCATGCCCAGGAATTGATTATTTAGAATAACAATTTTTACCGGGATCTGGGATTGGAAAATGGTAGCCATTTCCTGAAGGGTCATCTGGAAACCCCCATCACCAATAATCGCTATAACTTCCCTGCCCGGATTACCCAGTTTTGCCCCCATGGCCGCAGGAAGGGCAAATCCCATGGTGCCCAAACCCCCGGAGGTAATATTGGTATGGGGATACTGGTATTCATAATACCGGGAAGTAGTCATTTGATGTTGACCCACATCAGTTACTATAATAGCTTGGCGCTGGGTCATTTCAGATATCTTATGAACCACCTCGGCCATCTTTATTTTTCCTGAGGAAGGGAATAATTCATGCTTCTTTACCTTCTCATATTCCAGCTTATCCAATTCTTTAAAACTATTCACCCATTCTTTATGTGAATTTGGATGTACCAAAGGAATTAATGCCTCCAGAGCCTTTTTTGCATCGGAATGCACCGGCACATCGGCACGGATAATTTTATGAATTTCCGATTCGTCAATCTCAATATGGATAACCTTGGCCTGCTTGATAAATTTGCTTACATCACCCGTAACCCTATCGTCAAAACGCATTCCAATGGCAATAATCAAATCGCATTCATTGGTCTTAATATTGGAGGAATAGTTCCCATGCATGCCTAAATACCCAACATAATTAGGATGATCCTGAGGGAATCCGGATAATCCAAGAAGGGTATTGGCAACGGGTATTCCTGTTTTTTCAGAAAAATTCAATAATTCCCTTTCTGCCCCGGAAATCAATACCCCATGACCGGCCAGGATATAGGGTCTTTTCGCAGAATTAATTAATTCGGCCGCCTTTTCCAGGCTTTCCTGGCTAGGCTCAGGATTTGGGTTATAGGAGCGAACAAAATGACATTTCTTATACTTATAATCGATTTTACCAAACTGGGCATCCTTGGTGATATCAATTAATACAGGACCCGGACGACCGGATTTGGCAAAATAAAATGCTTTCGCCATGACTTCCGGAATTTCGGAAGCATGGGTAATCTGATAGTTCCATTTGGTAATAGGCGTAGTGATCCCAATAATATCCGATTCCTGAAAAGCATCGGTTCCCAATAAATGGGAAGACACCTGACCCGTAATACAAACTAAAGGGGTGGAATCAATTTGGGCATCGGCAATTCCAGTGATCAGGTTAGTGGCCCCAGGTCCTGAGGTTGCCAGGCAAACGCCTACTTTTCCGCTGGTGCGGGCATATCCCTGGGCAGCATGAATTCCTCCCTGTTCATGACGTACCAAAATATGGCGCAATTCATCCTGAAAATCATAGAGGGCATCGTAAATGGGCATAATGGCCCCACCCGGATACCCAAATATTAAATCTACGCCCTCGGCCAAAAGACTTTGCACAAAGGCCTGTGATCCGGTCATGCTTACCATTTCCGGAAAGCTTCCAGGAACGGGGACGGATAAGGGATTGGTTACTTTTGCTGGTTTTTTAATTTCTATCGTATCCATTTTCCTTCTGGTTTATAAATCGGTTACACATCCTTCTGTAGCATCCGAAACTTGTTTTCTGTATTTATGGAGAACCCCGTTATGAATATTGGTCTCGGGTCTTTTCCAGTTTGATCTTCTTTTGCTTAAATCCTCTTCCGATACATGCAATTCAATTTTATTTACATCCGCATCGATGGTAATAATGTCCCCGTCCTGTACCAGTCCAATGGTTCCCCCTTCATAGGCTTCCGGGCAAATATGACCGACCACAAAACCATGGGTTCCTCCGGAAAAACGCCCGTCTGTAATGAGGGCTACTTCCGAACCCAAACCAATTCCCATGATAGCCGAGGTAGGTTTAAGCATTTCCGGCATTCCGGGTGCCCCTTTAGGACCGGAATAGCGAATAACGACTACATCACCTTTCTTTACCTTTCCACTCTGAATCCCATGCATGGTTAAAAATTCGTCTTCAAATACGACGGCAGGGCCTTCAAATCGATTTCCCTCTTTACCGGTAATTTTGGCTACGGCCCCTTTTTCGGCCAGGTTTCCATAAAGAATCTGGATATGACCCGAATCCTTAATGGGATGCTTAACCGGCCGGATAATATCCTGATCCAAATCCAGATCGGGTAAATTCTCCAGGTTTTCCCTAAGGGTTTTACCCGTTACGGTTAAACAATCCCCATGCAGCATCCCTTCCCGTAACATGAATTTCAGAACCCCCGGGGTACCCCCTTTTTGATGAAGGTCTTCCATCATGTATTTTCCGCTGGGTTTTAAATCGGCCAGAAAAGGAGTGGAATCACTTAATCGTTGAAAATCCTTTAAGGACAAAGGCACATTGACCGATTTTGCCATGGCAATTAAATGCAATACGGCATTGGTTGACCCCCCTAAAACCATTACGGTTCGAATAGCATTCTCAAAGGCCTCGAAGGTCATAATATCACGAGGCTTAATATCTTTTTCCAGAAGATTCCGGATGGCTTCTCCTGCTTTCAGGCATTCTTCCTGTTTATGGGGCGAAATGGCCGGAATAGAAGAACTATAGGGTAAACTCATCCCCATGGCCTCAATAGCCGAAGCCATGGTATTGGCGGTATACATACCCCCGCAAGCACCGGCACCCGGACAGGAGTTTTTAATAACCCCATGAAAATCTTCCGGGCTAATCGCATTTCTATATTTTTTACCCAGGGCTTCGAAAGCCGAAACAATATTCAATTTCTCACCTTTCCATTCCCCGGAGCGAATGGTCCCTCCGTAGACCATTAAAGAAGGACGGTTCAATCGGCCCATAGCAATTAAGGCTCCGGGCATATTCTTATCACAGCCCATTATCGCCAAAATAGCATCGTAATACTGACCTCCGGCAACTGCTTCGATGGAATCGGCAATAATATCTCTTGAAACCAGTGAGAATCGCATGCCCTCGGTTCCATTACTCATTCCATCACTTACTCCAATGGTATTAAATACTAATCCGACCAATCCAGCTGACTGAACCCCTTCCTTTACCTTAGATGCCAATTGGTTTAAATGCATATTGCAGGTATTCCCTTCAAATCCGGTGCTGACAATCCCTACCTGTGCTTTTTCAAAGTCCTCTTCCTGAAATCCAATCCCATAAAACATGGCCTGAGCGGCTGGTTGCGTTTCATCCTGGGTTAATACCCGACTGTATTTATTCATCGCCATAGTATCAAAATTACGAGAAAAGAAAGAAGATCAAAATTATTTCTTCATTTTTTTGATAACAGGGGCTGTTTTCATACCAAAACCTGAATTAGTATCGGGTATAAGCCTGTTTTCGAAGACCCATTATTACTAAAGAAAGCAATTTTTTCTTAAGGAAAATAAAGGCGGCCTTTCTCCTTTTTCTGATCGGATGCGAATAAAAAATCAATTACAGTACAATTAACTATATTAAAATCGATTGCCCTTTTTACCTTTACCCGGAGAAAACCGGTTCTATGCCATCATCTATTTTGCCTATGCCAGTTAAGCCCTTCGTATTTCTTTTAGGATTTTTTTTAATACACCAATTCTCCCTGGCCCAGGTAATTCCACTTCCCATTCAGGAAAACTTACCCAAACCGACCGTCAAAGTAGATTCCCTTTTGGACAGTACTTCGAAAAGATTTAGATCATATACGGTTTTAATCGATACCATAAAAACTTCTAAATTTTCTGATACCCTAAGAACCTTGAGAATAATGGAGTTAAAGCCTAATTATATTGGGTATTTCCCTGGTTTTCGAAGAAGGGGTGTTTTTAACCCGGAAGTTCATTTTCGCTGGCATAGTAACTGGAAGCGACAATTAGAGGGAACTTTTACCTTTTCAGAAGCCACCTTCAGTGATAACTGGAAATCAGGGGGGATAAACTCGGTATCACTCGGTCTGAATTTTGATGCAAGAGCCGATTACGCCAAGAATAAAATAAGCTTTACCAATGAGTACCAAAGTCAGTTCGGAGGGTTTAATTCGAAAGGAGAGGGGGTACGAAAAGCCCTTGATAAGATTTTTTTAGACACCAAACTGGGATATAAGGTCAAAAAAGATTTATTTGCGTATTTCTCTGCCAATTTCCAATCCCAATACTTGAATGGGTATTCCTATTTTAATACCCCCACCCAGGAAAACCAGAAGGTTAAAATATCCAGTTTATTGGCCCCCGGATATTTAACCGAATCCTTGGGTTTTGAGTATAAACCAAAGTCCTATTTCTCCAATCGTTTGGGATTACTTTCGGTAAGGCAGGTCTTTGTAATTGATACCGGAATTTACCATGGTACCCCAAGTAATTATGGCGTGCCCATTGGTAAAAAAAGTTTGAATGAAATTGGTTTTTCGGCTATATCCGATTTTCATAAAGAGCTCCTGAAAAATTTTGATTTAAAGACCCATGTGGAATTTTATCAAAGCTATGAATCACCGGGAAACACCAATCTTCGCATGGACGCCATTATCGTAGCCAAGGTGAACAAGTTGGTGAATGTCAATATTTCCGGAACCGTTTTATACGATAATAATCAAGATCCGAAACCCCAGTTTAATCAATTCTTATCCCTGGGATTCACCTATAAATACTCTGAATTTAAATAAAACGCCATTGGAAAACCCCTGGACCTCTCTTTCTCAGGAATTAATATATAATAATAATTGGATCTCCTTAACGGAACACCAGGTTTTGAATCCCAATGGAGGACCCGGTATATATGGGGTGGTTCATTTTAAGAATCTGGCCATAGGTATCGTTGCTATGGAGGAAAATGGCGATATCTATTTAGTAGGACAGTTTCGATTTCCAATCAATCAATATAGTTGGGAAATTCCAGAAGGTGGGGGGAAATTGGAGGAAGATCCTCTTCATAGCGCCCAAAGGGAACTTTTGGAAGAAACTGGATTAAGGGCAGAGAAATGGCGGGTTATTCAAACCATGCATTTATCCAATTCCGTTTCAGATGAATATTGTATTTTATATATGGCAACCGACTTACGACAAGGAATAGCAGAGCCAGAGGAAACCGAAAAACTGGAGGTGAAAAGAATCCCATTTTCCGAAGCCTATTCCATGGTAGTAAAGGGAGAGATTACCGATTCCATGAGTGTGACAGCAATTTTAAAAGTAAAAATTCTACTGGACGAGGCAGGAGGAAATCCTAAAAATCTATAAACATTGAAAAAAATACTGGCTTATATTTATACCCCACTTTATTGGATTTATTTTGTCCTATGCTTGGTACTATTCCAGCCCATTCAATGGATTACCTTCAACGTATTTGGCTATAATGCGCATAAAAAAGTAGTCGATATTCTGAATTGGTTCCTCCTTTCGGCCTACCGGGTTATGGGAACCGGATTGCATTATATTAATCCCTATAATTTACCAAAGGACCAATCCCTGGTATTTGTCTCCAACCATCAAAGTATGTATGATATTCCTGGCCTTATTTGGTATCTACGTAAGTATAATCCGAAGTTTGTTGCCAAAAAGGAATTAGGGAAAGGCATTCCAAGCATTAGTTATAATCTAAAAAAATCAGGGGCCGCCATGATCGATCGTTCGAAGCCCGAACAAGCTTTACCCGAAATTGAACGGTTAGGAAAATTTGCCCAATCCAACAAGTATTCTGTGGCCCTGTTTCCTGAAGGTACCAGAAGTAAAACCGGAATACTAAAACCTTTTGCTCTAAAGGGCTTTGCAAAATTCCTAGAATGTATGCCCAATGCCCTGATTGTCCCCGTGGCCATTCATAATTCCTGGAAATTTAACCAGCATGGTGGGTTTCCTATGAATTTTGGAGAAGATATTACATGGAAAGTGCTGGAACCCTTTGCTCAAAATGGGGAATCGGCCTCTAATCTATTAAGGAAGGCCGAAAATGCCATCCGGCAAGACCTGGGTCAGGTATTGCCAAAGCCTTAATATTTCCCAACCTAAAAGAAAGAACCCTTGCGAGGGCCCTATATAATAAAACCCCATAAGGGGTTTTATTGCTGGTTTTTTTGGAATAGGATTGGAAAAGGAATTAAACTTTTTTCTTCCAGATCACCATATCATATCCTTCTTTTTCCGGATTAATGGTCATTAAGGCGATGCCTGCTTTATTCTCTAATCGGGTGGAAGAATTATCGGTTGGGTTCATGTCTTTCAGCAGACCTTTAATCAAGTCCATATTCTTGCTGTCAAAGTTCCACATAACACTTACTACCGTTTGGCTGGAGATATCAATGGTGATGATATTTTCAAATTGACCTTGGTTGGTTTTTTTCGCCAGGTAAACTTCCTGGTTGATATCGGACGATTGGATTTTCGTCATTTTATACCCGTTGAATTTTAGAATAGAAAATTCTTCTGCTTTCGATCGTCCCAAATCATTATAGTCCTGGGCCTTGCAAAGGCTGCCTAAGCTTATGAAGAGGAAGGTAAGGAAGAGGGCAGGGGATAAATTTTTCATTTCGTTTTGTTTTCTTTTGATGATCAAATGTACACCGACCTGGATTCATGGAGGTTTTTAAGCGGTCGATATGAATTCCTCACTCGACGAAATGGGCTTTTTCATCGGTGAAATATTTAACAGAAGTAATGATATTTAACCAAAAGTTAATTAATGGGCCGGTTTCGGTCTTTTCTGGTTTTGCGCCCTATCGACGAATGGGCTATTTTCATCGGTGAAATTTTTTTCCGGCTTGGCACGGGAAAGGAAGGAGAAAGGGCTATGGCTTTTTGGAATAGGGGCCTGGAATAGGAAGAGCGGTTCTTGTAGAAATAGGGAGCGGGAGAGCGGTACTAGACTAGGCAGGAACTCTTGGCTTAGGCCTTTTTCTTCCAAACAATCATTCCATATCCATCATGGAAAGGATCGATGGTTACCATGGCAATCCCTTTTTTGTTCTCCAAATGGCTGGAGGAAGTATCGGTAGGATTCATATCACTTAATAAGGATTTAATCATGTCCATATTCTTGGAATCAAAGTTCCAGATCACCCCGATTACCGTTTGGGTAGCTTTATCGATGGTGATGATATTATCATATTGGCTTTGGGTAGCTCTTTTTGCCACATAGGTTTCTACATTCTCATCGTTCGAATGCACTTTGGTTACTTTATACCCGTTAAATTTCAAAATAGCAAACTCTTCCGTCTTGGAACGGCCTAAATCGTTATAATCCTGTTCCTTAGTCAAAGAGCTTAGGCTCATGATTCCGATAAAGAGGAAGAAGGAAGTGATGAACGTTTTCATGTTGTTTTCTTTTGATGATCAAATGTACTACGGTTTTCAGGGCTCCGACTTGCCCAACCGACCATTCCAAAGCCTTACTCGGTGAAATTTTATTTTTTCTCGATAAAAAGTATAGACCTGGTAAATACCCATGTTAGTGGAAAAGGCAAACCATAGTATATTTATTGGGTTATTTAAACTTTGATATTTCCAATAATGCCTGCAATTGAACATTTCAAGATATTGATATGCATGAACTTCTAGGAACCTATATTTCCAATAGGACCGGATTAAATCCAGAGGAACTACAACGTATTCTTAGCCGTTTTCAACTTATAAAAACAGAAAAAAATCAATTTCTTTTAAGAAAGGGAGAAATTTGCCGTCATTATTATTTTGTCAACTCCGGCATTTTAAGACTCTTCACCTTCAATGAATATGGAGAAGAAACTACCCGGTATTTTGCTTTTGAGGGAGCTTTTGGAACTGCTTTGCCTAGTTTTATTGAACAGTCTCCAGCCTTTGAATATATCCAAGTTTTAGAGCCGACAGAACTTTTGAAAATATCCCACCAGGACTTTTTTGAACTGGTACAATTGTCTCCAGCCTTTGGTTTAATATATCGGAAAATTCTAGAAATATCCTTTATTGAGGCACAAAAACGAACCTATTTGTTTCAAGGCTACCCCGCCGAGGAGAAGCTTAACTGGGTCTTACATCGGTACCCAAAAATATTTACCCGGGTTAGCAATAAAATTATCGCCTCTTTTATAGGAATAAAACCTGCTACCTTAAGTCGACTTAAATCTAAAATGAGAAAAAATGAGTTGGGTTTGCCCAAAATGTGAAAGGGAATTGGTTAAAGTAAACCAATGGCATAATTGTGTCCAAATTTCGGTCGACAGCCTATTCGAAAAAAAGCCATTAGAATTGGTTTTGGTATTTGATAAAATCCTTTCCGAGGTTATGGATTGGCCGGAAGTATTGGTTTCCACCTCTCAAAACTGTGTGGTATTCATGCATAGACAAACCTTTCTGGTTATCCGACCCATGAAATCCCAACTGGATATTAAATTTTTCAGTGTCCAAAAGACGGAGGCCAATTTTATTTTTAAAAGCATACCCTATTCAGGGAAGTTTTCAAATCATATTCGCATTGAAAATGAGGAAGAATTAATTCCTCCAATGCTAAGTTTGATAAGAAAGTCCTATGAACTATTATAAAAGATCCAGGAAAAGAAAGTATTGATATAGGTCAAGATTTCTTAGCCTTAAAATTATTCCATTTGTAAAAATTCTAGACTATGAGCCTAAAACTTAAAACAATTGGAATTATCGTAAAAGATATGGGTAGGACACTTGCCTTTTACAGAGCCCTCGGTTTTTCTATTCCTGAAGGAGTTGAAAATGAGGGAAATGTAGATTTTGAAGCTCCCAATGGAATCACCCTAGGATTCTTATCGGAAGAAGTAGCTAAACAAGCCGATCCAAGATTTATTGAGCCAGTTGGCCAATCCTTAAACCTGCAGTTTATGCTGGATTCGGCATCTGAGGTGGATCAGCTTTATAAAAAGTTAATAGACCTTGGATTTACTTCTTATTCTGAGCCCTGGGATGCTTTTTGGGGACAGCGTTTTGGAAGAGTGCTGGATCCGGATGGTAGAATTGTGAATTTCTACGCCGAACTTCATTAACTTTGGCAAATAGGTGGATAATTCAGTCAGAATACTGAATTATCCACCTATTCCGAATTTATTTATTGTACCAGATTTCCTGAAAGTCTAGAATTTCCGATCCATCCAGTTTTTCTGTTCTAAGGGAAATATAGTTATCTGGCCGTATGAGAAGTAGGCTTGGTTTCCGAATCCCGTACACCTTATGAGCCAAAAGGTCTATATCGAAAAACACGCTGATACCCATTTCTTCATATTCCTTATGGCGAATTTCAAGATTCGCATTAATAAATAGTAACTTGATCCGCGGTATTTTTAAACGAGCAAGAAAAGAAAAATCTTTTGTCTCTTTTTTTTGATTAGCATCAAAGATTAATATCTTCCACTCTGGAAAGGACAATTCCTTAAATATGCTCTTATCCATTCCTGTAGAAGCCTCTCGAACATCGGCATCGAGGATCCTATCGCCACCAATTGGTCCTTTGAATTTCCCTTTATGGGATAGACTAGATTTCTTGTAATCCACCCCCAATTGACTAAATGCTTTGGCCATGGCTAACTCCCCCATATTTAACAACGAATTCCCGAATTTTGACAATACCCATTGCATTATTCGGGGTGGTTTGGTGGTATATTTTAGTGAGTTGAACTGTACCTTTTCTAAAGCTTGGCGTAATGGCCAACGCTCTTCCTGATAGGTCTCCAATAAACGACTCTTTCCCTCTCCTTTCCAAACAAAGGCCAATTTCCAAGCCAGGTTTAAACTATCCTGAATCCCTGTATTAAGGCCCTGACCACCATTGGGCAAAATAGGATTACCAGCATCACCTACCAGAATTACCCTATGGTCTATTAATTTTGGGGCGATGCCCATGGTAAGTTCTGTGTAACTGAACCATTTTGGATCTACTAACTCGACGGTTTGATCTCTGGAAATATCCCTTAGTTTGTTCTGCATTTCGATAAGAGTAGGCTTTCTATCAGGGATACTTTCGGTGGGTTCTATACTTAAAATCCTATAATAGCCTTCTAATAAGGGAACCACTACCATAAACCCAGCAGGGAAGTAGAATAGCCACATTTGCTTTAAGGAACCAAGACGTTTCCATTTTAATCTGGCATCTACCTGCCTAATGCTTCGTCCCGTTTTTAAAGGCTTAAAATCACATTGGGTAAAAGACCTGGTAATGCCCCAAGGGCCATCACAGGCAATCACATAGGAAAAATATTCTTCCCATGTAATGACCGGTTTATCTCCTGCATGATAATCTTTTTCTTCTTTGAAATCCAGATCCAATGCGTCAAAGGACTCCTTATTTTTTTGAAGTACTACTTTAACTATTTCCTGGTCCTGAGTTAAATGAATGAGACTGGTATTAAACTCAATTTCTTTCCCCAAACGATCCAAAGAATATGCAAGAGATTTTTCAATATTATCCTGACCAAGTAACAAAACATCAGGAAATGGACTTTCCTCTAAATGCATGGTTCTGGCCCCTAATTGTGCTCCATAGGCTTCCATAACCATTCTGGACATTTTGCCTGACAAGGAAACCATTGGCTCTGCTAACCCAAAAATATCCAGCTTTTCCTGTGTTCCTTGCATTAAATTCGTGGCCTTGGAGGTTTCTGATAAGCCTGGTTTCCGTTCAATAATACGAACGGGAATTTCCAATTTGGTTAATGAAGCTGCGAGGGATAATCCAGAAGGCCCAGCACCCACTATTAAAACGGGTAGATGTGATGGAGAAGAATTTGAAACCATTTTTGAATTGATTAATGTAAAAAATAAATTTTAAATTATGACTACAGGTTATAAACCGACTAGTAGTCATTTTTGTTTAAAATATTATTTTTTATATCCTGATTCTAATAAATCCAAATATCCATCGATAATTTGTCTTTCCGTAATCCCCTGGTATTTCAATATGATTGGACCTCTTACTTTTATAAATTGTATCATACCTACCGTCATTCCCCACAAAGCCATAGAAAAAAGGAGGGGATCCACTTCATCCTTGAGAGAGCCTATTCTTTTTGCATTATTCGCAATCCCTATTACCAATTCTGTGATTCTATAACTGGCAGCTTGAAGTTCAGGACTTTCTACCAATTGATTATTCAGTTCATATAGGGAAACCAAATCATAGTATAAGGGAAATTTCTTGTGAAAATGATAATTGGCTTCTAATAAGGATCGGATTTGTCTTATTGGATCCGTCTCCCTCTGAACTGCTGTATCAAATTCGACAAACAATAAATTTCTTGATTTGAGACTTAATTCTGCCAAAATTTCCTCCTTACTCTTAAAATAAAGATATAATGTCCCCTTGGCCAATTGGGACTCTTGTGCAACCCTATCCATATTTAGGGAATGCAGTCCGCCTTCCTGCATAATTTTTTCAGCGGCCATTAATATGGCGTTATGACGATCTAGTTTCTCTTTCCTCTTACGTTCCTCTACACCCACGAATGAATCTCCTTTCCTTTGTTCGAATCTAATATAATCCAATAGAATCGACCCAAAATAGATTAAAAAACTGTTCTTGGAAATGATTAAATTAAAAAACCCTTGCCAGATTTCGCTGTCAAGGGTCTCGGTATTGTATTGAGGCTGATTTGTGTTAATTCCTTCGGTAAAATTTGAGAGTGTTTTTAGCCGGGGCAGGTACTGTACTCGATTATGCTTTTTTCTTCCAAACAATCATTCCATATCCGTCATGGAAAGGATCGATGGTTACCATGGCGATCCCTTTTTTGTTTTCCAACCGGCTGGAAGAGGTATCGGTTGGATTCATATCGCTTAATAAGGATTTGATCATTTCCATATTCTTGGAATCAAAGTTCCAGATCACACCGATTACCGTTTGCGTAGCTTTATCGATGGTGATGATATTATCATATTGGCTTTGGGTAGCTCTTTTTGCTATATAGGTTTCTACATTCTCCTCGTTCGAATGCACTTTGGAAACTTTGTACCCGTTAAATTTCAAAATAGTAAACTCTTCGGTCTTGGAACGGCCTAAATCGTTATAATCCTGTGCCTTAGTCAAGGAGCTTAGGCTCATGATTCCGATAAAGAGGAAGAAGGAAGTGATTAACGTTTTCATGTTGTTTTCTTTTGATGATCAAATGTACCACGGTTTCCCGGGCATGGACTTTCATCACCGACCATATCAAACCTATTCTCGGTGAATTTTGATTTTCACTCGATAAGAATTTAAGGAGATTGATTCCCTTTATTCCTGATGGAATCCTATAGGGTTTTTGAAAGGAAAAAAGACTTATTTTCCGGAATCTGGCATAGGACAAATTATGATTCCCAGATGTCCTTTTGAGTCCACAGCCTGAATGCCAAAAAGGTAATTATCCTTCGAATAATTCAATTGGATATGGGTTTGGTCGGTGAAATATTTCTTTTCCCATAAAGTGGAAGAAGTTTCCCTAATCAATATATAATAGCCTGCGGGCTTTCCATATTTTCCTGGCTTCCAGCTAAGTTGTGTGAAATTGCCAAGTTCCCTCGTGTCCACCCGAAAGTTCTCGGGCTTTGATGGGGCTTGGGCAAGCTCGGCAAGAACGGCCCCATTTACCGAAGCTACTTTGGCTATATAAGGATAATCACAATAATCAGGAAGGTCACCATATTCAACCCCCTTTTCCGTCCGTACGGTTTGGTGCTGCCGGTTGAAATTTTCGTTCATTTCGGTAAACCGTACCGCAGGAAATCCCTCCTTACTAAAGGCGGTATGATCCCCACCCCGTAAATAACGGTCTCTTCGGTAAATCATTTTAATATTTACCTGATCGACATATTTTTCACCAAGTTCATGGATATATCGGGCAAGACTTCGAGCCGGCCCATCATTTTCATAGCCAGTTTCTCTGAGGGTTTTACGGTAGGAATCCTGTGCATCGGCAGGGATTCCCTCAGAAAAGATGCGTAAATCGATATTATCTCGGTTACCATTGCCAATACCGTAGGTATTGCCCACGATATCATTGTCCAGCATGGCTGGAATTTCCCAATGGTTTTCTTTAGCCATTTTTGCAAGATGAGCGGCTCCAAGAAGCCCCTGCTCTTCGCCGGTAACCACTACAAATAATATCGTTTTAGGGAAGCTATAAAAAGACATGACCCTGGCAAGCTCCATGACGGTGGCCGTTCCGGATCCATCATCATTAGCACCTGGAGCATCTACATTGGCATCAAGCACATCTGAGGCCCGGGAATCTATATGACCACTGATAATAAGAATTTCATGATCCGCGGTATCGGTTCCAGGAAGGAAGGCCATGATATTCCGCACCGGACGATCTTGTTTTACCCGGTTCCCATCGGCCGGCAATATAAAGGTGTCCATGCTGACTTTTAAACGACCCCCTGAGGCTTTGGAATACTTTTCCAATTGCAATTTTACCCAACGTTGGGCAGCCCCAATGCCTCTGGTGGTACTGATGGTATCACTTAGGGTATGACGGGTACCAAATTTTACCAGACTTCGGATATCATTCTCAATTTCCTGAGGGGAAATCCTGGAAAGCATTTCCTTAATAGAAGGGTCCTGGGTATTCAAACCCTGTCCATGAACGGATTGGACTAGGATACCAACCATTAAAAAAAATAAAAGGGTACGTTTTACGTTTATGCGCATCCCTAAAAATAAGAATCGTATGTTAATTTACAGCTTGTTCCTCCACCAATTTCGCATGATAATAATCCCGGTTTAAGCGGGCAATATTTTCCAGGGAGATTTCTTTGGGACATTCTGCCGAACAAGCTCCGGTATTGGTACAGTTTCCGAATCCTTCTTCATCCATTTGATTTACCATAGAAACCACCCGGGTATATCTTTCCGGCTGTCCCTGAGGCAAAAGCGAAAACTGGGCAACCTTTGCCGAAACGAAAAGCATGGCAGAAGCATTCTTACAGGCCGCTACACAGGCTCCACAACCAATGCACATAGCTGCTTCAAAAGAAAGATCTACATTTTCCTTGGAAATAGGTAATGAATTGGCATCCCGGGCATTTCCCGTATTTACAGAAATATACCCCCCGGCAGCAATAATTCTATCAAAAGCAGACCGATCCACCGATAAATCCTTAATAACCGGGAAGGCTTTTGCTCTCCATGGTTCCACCGTGATGGTATCCCCATCCTTGAAAGAACGCATATGCAATTGGCAGGTAGTACTTTGCTTTGGACCATGAGGTTCTCCATTGATATACATGGAACACATTCCACATATTCCTTCACGACAATCATGATCAAATACAATAGGATCGTCCCCTTTTCTAACAAGGTCCTCGTTCAAAACATCAAACATTTCCAGAAAGGACATTTCCGGAGAAATATCAGATACATTATAGGTAACTAATTGTCCTTTGGTTTTTTGATTTTTCTGACGCCAAACTTTCAGGGTCAAATTCATGTTTTTTTCCATTCCTATTTATAACTTCTGGTAGATAATTTAATTGAATCGAAGTGGAGTTCTTCTTTATGTAAAACGAAATCCCCTTCCTGAGTACTTTCCCAGGCGGATACATAGGCAAAATTTTCATCATCCCGAATGGCCTCTCCATCGGCCGTCTGGTGTTCCTCACGGAAATGGCCTCCACAGGATTCATCCCTTTGCAAAGCGTCCACACACATTAATTCACCTAATTCGATAAAATCGGCTACCCGACCTGCTTTTTCCAATTCTCGGTTTAATTCATCGGCCGAACCGGGAATCAACACATCCGACCAGAATTCTTTTTTCAAAACCTGGATCTCGGCAATGGCTCCTTTCAATCCTTCTGCATTGCGGGCCATACCGCAATGATCCCACATAATCTTTCCTAATCGTTTATGGAAAGTATCCACCGTAGTTTTTCCCTTTATACTCACTAATTTTTCCAGACGATCCCTTACTGATTTTTCTGCTTCCACAAAGGCTTCATGGTCGGTGGATATGGCTTTTTGGCGAATTTCTGTGCTCAAATACGCCCCAATGGTATAAGGAGCCACAAAATAGCCATCGGCCAGACCCTGCATAAGGGCAGAAGCCCCCAGGCGATTGGCTCCATGATCGGAGAAATTAGCCTCACCCAAGGCATATAATCCGGGTATGGTGGTCATTAAATTATAATCTACCCAAAGTCCACCCATGGTATAATGTACGGCAGGATAAATCCGCATGGGCGTTTCATAAGGATTCTCCCCTGCAATTTGCTCGTACATATCAAATAAGTTCCCGTATTTTTCAGCAATAACTTTCTTTCCTAAGGCTATGGCTGTTTCTTTATCTGGATTATGATTTCCGGTTTTATTGGCCTCGGTTTTTCCATACCGTTCTATCGCTTCGGCGAAATCAAGATAGACTGCCATTTTGGAGGCTCCAACACCAAAACCAGCATCGCAACGCTCTTTAGCGGCACGAGAGGCAATATCCCTGGGAACTAAATTACCAAAAGCAGGATATCTTCTTTCCAGGTAATAATCTCTTTCCTCTTCCGGAATATCGACCGGCTTTCTGGTATCATCCTTCTTCATAGGTACCCAGATACGTCCATCGTTCCGCAAAGACTCCGACATCAAGGTTAATTTGGACTGATAATCTCCCGAAACAGGAATACAGGTAGGGTGAATTTGCGTAAAGCAGGGGTTTCCAAAATATGCCCCTTTCTTATGCGCCTTCCAGGTTGCCGTTACATTGGATCCCATGGCATTGGTAGACAGGTAGAATACGTTTCCATATCCACCGGTACATAATAAAACAGCATGACCGAAATGCCGTTCCAGTTTTCCCGATATTAAGTCCCTGGCGATTATTCCCCTGGCTTTGCCATCGATCGTTACGACATCCAGCATTTCATGGCGGGTCATTAATTGGACGGTTCCTAAACCTACCTGTCGTTGCAGAGCGGAGTAGGCCCCTAACAATAATTGTTGTCCGGTTTGTCCCGCAGCATAAAAGGTTCTTTGTACCTGGACCCCTCCAAAAGAACGATTGCTTAATAAGCCCCCATATTCCCTGGCCAGAGGAACCCCCTGGGCCACACATTGGTCAATAATGCTGAGACTCACCTCAGCCAAACGGTATACGTTGGCCTCACGGGCACGAAAATCACCTCCCTTTATCGTGTCGTAAAACAAACGTTGAACACTGTCTCCGTCGTTCTGATAATTTTTAGCCGCATTAATTCCACCCTGGGCCGCTATGGAATGTGCCCTGCGCGGAGAATCCTGAAAACAAAACGCTTTTACTTTATATCCTAATTCGGCCAAACTTGCCGCCGCCGAAGCACCTGCCAACCCGGTGCCTACTACAATAACTTCAATATGTCTTTTATTGGCAGGGTTTACCAGGGGCACTGACGATTTAAATCGAACCCATTTTTCGGCTAATGGTCCTTCGGGAATTTTCGAATTCAGTTCCATAATTCGTGGTTTATAAAGTGATTATTATTTAACAAGATTAAAATAAATGGCCGTTGGTATGGCGGCAAACAACAAAGGAACCAAAATGGCAAAAACGACTCCAACCGATTTTATAAATGGGGTATAGGTTCTATGATTGATTCCCAGGGTTTGAAATGCCGAAGAAAATCCATGCAATAAATGGTAACCAAGGGATACCATTGCCAAATCATAAAGAAGAACAATCCACCAAACTTTAAAGGTTGAAAACATTAATGCGGCTAAATCATCGTTTCCATTGGCATCTAATGCCCCTTCCAGTCCTATAAACCTAGTTTTGATCCAAAAGTTTGAAAAATGTACAATCAAAAAAATCAAAATTAGGGTGCCTAAAATACCCATAGAACGGGAATACCAGGGAGAGCTTCCTGTAGGCTTGGTATAGGCATATCCTTCCGGGCGGCTTTTCTGATTTTTAAGCGTTAAAAGAAGGGATTGAACGATATGAACGAGGAAACCCAGCATGAGTCCCACTTCCAAAATTCTTGGAACAGGATTATGCCCCAGGAATTGCGCTGCAAAATTAAAGGTCTTTCCGCCATCACCGGCAAACACCAAAAGATTGATCGTTAAATGAAATAGCAAAAAAAGGATAAGGAATATCCCCGTTAAGGCCATGACCAGTTTATGGCCCAGGGAAGAATTAAATACGTTCGATTTTTGACTCATGGACGGGTTAGGATTTTAAACAAATTTATTCAATAGGGATCGAGGAGAATTCAGGACATGCTATTTAGATTCGTTCTAAAGATCGTAGTCTTGGGGCTCATTCGCAAAAGGAATTACGGTTTTTCCATTAATGATAAAAATTTTGGATTTCTTATTTACAGGCAATTTGGAAGATCCGGTAAAATGGCCAAATGCCGGTAAAATGGCAAAAGAGTCGGTAAAGTAAAAGCAAGGAAGTCTTCTGGACTGATGCCCCCTGCCTTTAATGGAAATGCCCGGATGGAGATGCCCGGATATAAAATATCCTTCTTCATTTTCTACTTTTTCCCTTGGGATATGGGTAAAAACAAATGGGTCCAGGATATATTTTTCTGGGTAAATTTTCATCCCCAGGGATTCAAATACTTCTAATTTCAAAATATCGTGGTTCCCCTTTACCAGAATTAATTTTAAATCGGGAAACTGCCCCCTCCATAATCGAATCCAGGCCCAATCTTCATTATAGGTGCTATGAAAAAAATCACCCAGGATTAAAAGGGTTTCCGGCCTATGCTCCCGGATTAAATCGGATAGGGTGGCAAGGTCCTCCTGTTCCATGGCCTTTGGTAAAGGGATTCCTGATTTTCTGAAATGCCCCACCTTTCCCAAATGGAGATCGGCAACCATAAGAATCTTTTTCTCTTCCCAGTAAATAGCCCTTTCGGGTAATAATAGAAAATGTTGTTGAAGAAGGGAAAATGGAATGCGGCTCAAATCAAAAAAAGTGGGAAGCTAAAATACAAGAAAAGGGGACCTTTCTGGGGTCCCCTTTTTAAAAATCTCCTATTAAGGTTCCTTACTTAGGAATAGATTGGGACATGGTTAATGTCATGGCCGGATTATCCAAATAAAATCCGGATATGGAAATCGTGCTGGACGAAGTACTTATGGCATTATCCACATCTTCGGCAGTCTTAATCTCCTCATCATTGATAATCATAATCACAAAACCCGGACGGATACCTAAATTCTTGAAAATTCCTTCTTCTTCCTTTACAATTTTCACCCCAAAAGGCTTATTAAACTTCTTTAATTCGGCAGTCGTTAATGGAACCGTTTGAATACCTGCTTTGCTGGTACTGATTGCGGCCATCTTCTCTACCTCCGTATTTCCCTGGCTATTCTTAAGCGTCGCATTCACGGTTTTTTCTGAACCATTGCGTAATAAAGTTACGGAAATGGTATTCCCAGGACGATAACGGGCTACTTGTTCCTGCAATTCCGAACCGGAATTTACGGAAGTACCCTGAATTTTCAGGATAATATCCCCGTCCAAAATACCAGCCGCCTTTGCCGCTCCATCGGGAGAAACTTTGGCCACATATACTCCGCGAATTTCCTTATCATTTAGTTTCTTTTCTTCTACCAATTCGGCTGTTACATCAGAGATGTTAACGCCTAAGAAACCTCTTTGAACGGTTCCATACGTTTTCAAATCTTCCACAACCTTTTTCACCAGGTTAACAGGAACCGCGAAAGAATATCCTTCATAATTACCGGTACCCGATGCAATAGCAGAATTAATTCCTACCAAATCCCCGTTCACATTCACTAAGGCTCCCCCGCTATTTCCCCTATTTACGGCCGCGTCGGTTTGAATAAAGGATTCTACACTGGTATTTACTTTTGGAGCCGAATTTTCACTTCCTCCAAAGGGGTTCCCTTCACTAGGTCCATTTCCTAAAATTCCAATATTTCTGGCTTTAGCACTTACAATACCGGCTGTTACGGTTGAAGTAAGATTAAATGGATTTCCTACGGCTAATACCCATTCCCCTACTTTCACGTCATCAGAATTACCAAATTTTAAAATTGGTAGTCCTTCGGCCTGAATTTTTAATAAGGCAATATCCGTATTGGGATCTGTTCCAATTAATTTGGCTTTGTATTGTTTCTTGTTTTCCAATACGACCATTATGTTCTTGGCGTCCTCAATGACATGGTTATTGGTTACAATATAACCATCCTCGGAAATAATGACTCCGGAACCAAATGCCTTTTGAGGGCCTCTGCTAATGGGAGATTGGTTAAAAAAGCCGAAAGGATCGGAAAATTGATCCATTTCTTGTTTTCTGGCTTGTAAATTATTGGTAATATGAACCACGGCAGGCGTAGCAATAGAAGCAGGAAGGGTGAAATCAGGTAATCCTGCGGAGGAAAGACCTGGTACATGTCCGGCAACTTTTACAAAATTAACCTTCTCCTGTCCATCAAAACTCATGTTCTTTTTTGGTTCGAGTAATTTGTAGCCCCCCAAAGCAATCAAGCCTCCGGTTGCAGCTATCAATAAACTATAGGCTATGCGTTTCATAATTTAATTTTTGTGTGAATAAATTGGCTAATTCAAAAATAATACCAAAATGAGAACGAAGAAAGACCCCAAATAGTTCTTTAATCAAAATTTAATTGTTTTTCCGACTATTCTCTTTCTACCTTTGGTGGTATTTGGCTAATCCCAAATAAACATTTAAAGTCCAGACTATGCTTGATTTCTACAAATACCATGGTGCAGGGAATGATTTTATCCTGATCGATAACCGGAACAGGAAATGGTCGCATGACGATATTTCCCTATTTAAGGCAATGTGCGACAGACATTTAGGCATAGGCGCTGACGGACTCATGCTTTTGGAGTCCTCTTCGGATTATGATTTCGAAATGTTTTATGTCAATTCGGATGGAAAACCCAGTTCCATGTGTGGAAATGGAGGACGTTGTATTGTTTCCTTTGCCCATAGCTTAGGTTTGATAGAAAACGAAGCCCGATTTCTGGCCATTGACGGGGTTCATCATGCCAAAATTACAGGAAAGGATTGGGTAAGCCTGGAAATGGTAAAACCGGGTCCGATTCATTTTAAGGACGGTTATGCCCTGGTAAATACTGGCTCCCCCCATCTGGTAAAAATCGTCCATAACCTGGATACGATGGACGTTTATTCCCAGGGAAAAGAAATCCGCTATAGTTATGATTTTAAAGAGGAAGGAGTCAATGTAAATTTTGTGGAAATGGTATCGGCCCGGGAAGCCAAGGTAAGGACCTACGAAAGAGGTGTTGAAAATGAAACCCTGAGTTGTGGAACGGGAGTTACCGCTGTGGCCTTGGTGATGGGAGCCATAGATAAAGAAATTGGGGATTTGGAAAAAACCTTGTATACGCCAGGCGGGATATTAAAAGTAAACTATCACCGGGAAGAGGGGGGAACCATCCGGGAAATTATCCTGGAAGGTCCTACCCAATTCGTTTTTCAGGGAAATTATCAATACCAGGGGTAGGGCGTGATTAGAGTAGAAAGTTCCAAACCTTGTAAACTGGTTTATTCCCTTTGCAAACATGAATTTCTTGGTTATATTATTGAACCTCATATCGTTCAGCTTAATAGTGCTGGTAATTTATTATTAACCCATCAGCGTCTATTTTCCAATACAGCCAGCGAGTTTTCCATTTACCTCGATCCAGAAGATTTTGAACATTTAAAAATCCTGGATAAAAGTGATCAGGAGTATTTGATACGGGAATATTCACAAAAGCCTATAAGACCCTCCTTATTTTTTAAGGAGAAGTTCAATGATAAAGTATATGCGAATTTCCGTCCCAGACTGGATACTATTCTCAACGAAATCCTCCCCAAATTAAGGACAAAACCTTTTTTTGAAATGGGCAAGGACGGGAACCCCACTTTTCGCCCGCTAGAAATTGCGGAATCACCCTCTACCATACTCTTTCATTTTAGGAGGAACGAGGTAGGTACCCGGTATTTTCCAACCATAAAATACCAGGAAAAGAGAATAGAGTTCATGTTTAAGGAAGCGGAGGTCATTTGTGGTATTCCCGCCTGGATGAAATTAAACGGGACTTTATTTTATTTTGAGGGAAATCTGGATGGGAAAAAACTGGTTCCCTTTTTAAACAAGCGATATATTGAAATTCCCCGATCATCAGAAAGGGAATATTTTAAACGGTTTGTACTTCCCCTTATCGAAAAGCATCATGTTTATGCAGAAGGCTTTGATATCCACACCCTTAAACCGGAAGGTAAGGCCAGACTTAAAATTAATCCGGAAGCCTATGGGCTTCAATACCTTTCCTTACAATTCTTGTATGGGGATTTCGAATTTCAGGCCGGTTCGGGGAATTCCCTATCCGTTCACCTTACCGAAAAGGATGATAAATTCACTTTTATTCGAATAAAGAGGTCGATTGCCTGGGAAAATGAAAAAGTGAAAGAATTACAGGAACTGGGATTGAAAGCCTATGATTCTTCTTTTTTCTCCCTTCCAAAGGGGGAAGAGACCGATGAAAATGAGGGTCCAAAAAATATACTGTATTGGGTAAATCAGAATTTTGCCACCCTGCAGGATTTAGGCTTCCAAATTCAACAGACAGGTTCTGGGAAGGTTTATTTTATGGGACACCAGGAAATCAGCCTGGAGATCCGGGAAACTGGAGACTGGTTTGATATTTTAGGGAATGTTAAATTTGGTCCCTATACCATCCCATTTCTGGACTTAAAAAACCATATTTTAAATCATATACGAGAATTCACCTTACCCAATGGGGAAATTGCTTTGATACCAGAATCCTGGTTTTTTGACCTGGGATCCCTGTTTATGGTGGGGGAAGGGGTTAAGGATTTACGCCTTAAACGAATTTATGCTGGATTATTACATCAATACGCAGAAAACTCCCTGGCCAAAGTTAGCCTAACCGAGAAATTAGGAAAAGTCCTTGACTTCGAGAAAATTGAGCCCGAAAGTATACCGGAAGGCTTTCTGGGAAAATTAAGGGATTACCAAAAGGCTGGATATGATTGGTTCTGCTTCTTAAGAAATTACCGCTTTGGAGGCTGCCTCGCCGATGATATGGGTTTGGGAAAGACCATTCAAACCTTGGCCTTCCTGCAAAGGATAAAGGAAGAATCCCATTCAAAAGGTCCTATGAACCTGGTAATTGTTCCCACATCCTTAATTCATAACTGGACCTCGGAGGCTTCCCGTTTTTGTCCTGAATTGGTGGTATATGTTCATACCGGAGGGGATAGGGAAAAAGAAATTGACCAAATACCTGTATGCGATATTCTTCTCACCACCTATGGGATAACCCGTATTGACCAGAAACTATTCGATAAAATCTTTTTTAACTATATAATCCTGGACGAAAGCCAGAATATTAAGAATCCCCATTCCCGGATTGCCCAGGTGGTGCGGGGATTAAAATCACAGAACCGCCTTATTCTAAGTGGTACCCCCCTGGAAAATTCGCTGATGGATTTATGGTCCCAAATGACTTTTCTCAATCCGGGATTATTGGGAAACCAGAGCTATTTTATTGAAAACTTTCAAATACCGATCGAAAAACAGGGCGATGCAGAGCGGTTGAAACGATTGAAAAGCCTTATAAAACCCTTTATTTTACGAAGAACCAAACAACAGGTCGCCAGTGAATTACCTCCAAGAACAGAGCAGGTAATTTATAGCGATATGATACCGGCCCAGGAGGAATTCTACGAAAAGAACCGTTCTTTTTATAGAATGGAATTATTAAAAATGATTGATGCCCGTGGTTTACAAAAAAGTCGTATTGCCGTCTTGCAGGGCATAAGCCGTTTACGCCAAATTGCCAACCATCCCCGAATGGTGGACCTGGAATACGAGGATAGCTCGGGAAAATTCATGGATGTTTTAGAACTATTGGAAAATGCCCTGGAGGAGGGTCATAAGGTTCTGATATTTTCCTCCTTTACAAAACATCTGGCCATTATTCGTTCCCACCTGGAAAAATCGGAAACCTCGTTCTGCTATCTGGATGGGGGCACAAAAAACAGGGCAGAAATTGTAAAGAAATTCCGGGAGGATGAATCGGTACGCGTTTTTCTAATTTCCATAAAAGCGGGAGGGGTAGGGCTTAATTTGGTGGAAGCCGATTATGTATTCATACTGGATCCCTGGTGGAACCCTGCCGTTGAAAAACAAGCTATAGACCGGACCCATCGAATTGGTCAGACCAAGAACGTATTTATTTATAAGTTTATCACTAAGAATTCTGTGGAGGAAAAGATATTGGCCCTACAGGGCAAGAAACTGCATCTTACCGAATCGATGATCAGCATTGATCCCTCCTTTACCAAGGACTTAAGCTTGGCCGATATAAAGGCCATTCTCGAATAATCCCTAGTTTTTGGGAAAATTCTAACCAAAATATCATTATATTTTCCATTTTTTGGAACTAAAGCGCTTAAATCTCGTAATTGTATTATAGATAAGATTTAAATTTCTATCTTTCACCGATGTTGTATGTTGTAGTTTGTTTTTCTTTTAAGCTTAATGACCGAAGTTAAATATCGTATTTGGGTGGTAGATGATGATGCCATCAGCAATTTTGTAACGGTTCGGCATTTAAAGCAGTTCAAAACGCTTTCTTCTATCAATGATTTTATCAATCCGGTAGAGGCCTTGAATTTTTTAGAAAAATCGGAAGACAGCTCACTACCTGATTTCATCCTTTTGGATATTAATATGCCCAATTTAGATGGATGGACCTTTCTGGATAAAATGCAGGAATTGAACGTGTTATTTCCAAAAGTTTTTATGCTCACTTCCTCCATATATCCGGAGGACTATGAAAAATCCCAGAAATACAATCTGGTTAAGGGCTTTATTGTAAAGCCCCTGGATAGAATTAAGATTCAGACCGAATTAAATATAGATTAATTCGTTTTTCCTTCCCTTTTTGATTCCACTCTTCCTTGTTTTTACTCAAATCTTATTACTTTTAAGAAAATCCTATTTTCTATGGCCTATTCCAATTCGGGTGATCCAATAAAAGTTCAAAACAACGGTTCGAAGACCAATTATCTCATTCCTTTTATCCTGGTTACTTCCCTGTTTTTTCTCTGGGGATTAGCCAATAGCCTGAATGGTTCCTTAATACACCATTTCCAGCCCGCACTGGATTTGAAAAGAACGGCCGTGGCCTTAGTCGATTCGGCTTTTTACATGGGCTATTTCATTATGGCTATTCCTGCCGCTTTATTCCTAAAACGTTTTGGTTATAAAAGGGGATTTGTTTTGGGTTTATTATTATATGCCGCAGGAGCATTATTGTTTTTCCCGGCTTCGAATTTCAGAAGTTATGGCTTTTTCCTGATGGCTATTTTCATTCTTGCTTGTGGAATTGCCATTCTGGAGGCCGCTGCCAATCCTTATATAACCGTTTTAGGTCCACAGGAAGATTCCGAGAAACGATTAAACTTTTCACAATCGTTTAATGGAATTGCCGTTGTATTAGGCCCTATCATTGGTGGTCTTTTTATTTTTGGTTCCAAGGAGTATAGTAAAGAGGATTTATCCGCTATGCCCCATGATAAAGCAGAGGCTATTCGAATTTCACTGGCCCATTCTGTGCAAATGCCTTATTTAGTGATCGCCTTGATGGTTCTTACCCTGGCTGTTTTATTTATGGTGACTAAAATGCCGGAAATTGAATCCAATTCGGAAGATCCTCTCCACCTGGAAAAAGGATCATTCTGGTCTTTATTTAAGCATCGGCATCTTACCCTGGGCGCCCTGGCACAGTTTTGTGATGTGGGTGCACAGGCCACTCTATGGGCTTATTTTGTGGACATAAAACTAAAATTCGCTACCAACGACCATGTGGATTTTATTGTTCGTTTTTATACCTGGTTATTTAGCGGGATGAATGCAGCCGGGACCCAGTATAGTGTGGCCCAGATTGCCTCCTTTCATGCTTCTTTTGCCCTGGTCCTATTTATGTTAGGCCGTTTTGTGGGTACCTATTTGATGAACCGCATTAAGCCAAATCTGGTTCTGGCCTATTATGCTCTGGGTGCTGTACTCTTTCTTTCCTATGGGGTTTTTGGAACAGGATTACTCTCTGTAATAGCCATTATGTGTGTTTATTTCTTCAATTCTATTATGTTCCCTACTATTTTTGCCCTGGCCACCAAGAACCTTGGTACACAGGTAAAACTGGGGTCTTCGCTAATTATTATGTCCATTGTTGGGGGGGCTATTATGCCTATTATTACAGGCCGGATTTCTGAAGTAGCGGGTTTGCATTGGGCTTTATTAGTACCATTGGCATGCTTTGCCTTTATTGTTTATTATGGATTTAAAGGTTATCAGGTAAAGGGCTTGAAATACGATTAAAAAATGAAAACTGAATCCTGCCTTCTATTTTCCTTGCGAAATTTATTCTATGTGGGTATGGTTCTATTATTTTCCTGCAGCCAGCCGGTAAAAACGGTTCAGAAGGAAACGAAGACGAATTCCCCCTCATTTTCCATAATAAAAAAACATAAAGGCACTAAAGACACCCTTTTCTATTCCTGCACCTATTCTTTTTCCAGGTCTCCTTATGGAATAGGCGTTTATACCCTACCCGATACCATTCGTTTTGAGAAATTTTCACTGGCTGGAAATTCCCAAAAATCCCTTTTTAGCTTCCCATTTATTAATCCGGGTTTTCTTTTAGGGGTTGATTCCATTCGGATACGGGACACCTTTTATCTTTCTTTGATTCATGCCAATCCAAGAAAGAGCCCAAAAAACACCTTGGTGATTTCATTATGGAATCCGGAAAACAAGCGAATTTATTCTCTTCGCTATCATTATTACCAGGCCTATACCAGTCTCGCTGCCAAATACCAGGCGGACGATAGTATGAAACGATATCCCTTGCAGGTCCAGGCACTGCAAAAAAGGGCCGCAGAATTTGCTTTAACTGCGCATCCGAATAATTTCAAAAAAGAGAATGATTCTTTGGTAAAACGTTGGGTTATGTTAAACGACCGGGTATATGAGGAAACCGCCACACAGGGACATTCCTTCCAGTTAAATTCGGAAGAAACCCAGGGGGATCTTACACCTGGAATTCTAAATTATGAATTCAATGATTCCCTTTTTAAAAGCCATGTATCCCTTGCCGAGAATGGAAACTATAAAATAACCGCCATGGTGAAAGGTCCTGTTATTGGTTTTAATAAAGCACAAAAGAGGAGTTTCCTGCTTTGGGTTCCTGATGAACCCGACCATTATATTAAAACCATTCAATTAAGGGGCAATAAGGTTTTGTTTTTCGATTCCCTATTAGGCCCAAAATCAAAACTTAAACCCACGTATGAATACGACCTGGGCATGAAAATCGTGAAGAAACTTAAATAATTGTATTATGCACATCCGGAGAATCTATATATGCCTTTATCTATTATTGGCCTTCTTAGATTGCAACGCGGGAATTAATCCGGACGATACTCATGCAGGAAAGGAATTATTGAATCAGGAAAGGAAGAAAATACCGGATCTGAAGTCCCAGGAAGAAAAAGTACAGAGAATGATGGATTTAGGTCTTTGGACAGAGGCCAAATCCATGATAGGGACTTTTCGAAATAATAATTCCACGAAACTATTAAAGGCCCGTTGGCTTTTTCTGGAAAACCAGTTTAAATCTTCCAGTTTATTAGTCGATTCTGTATTGGAAGGGAACCGAAATAATTTGAACGCCCTGGAATTAAAGGCCGAACTATTATTAGAAGCCTGGAAACTTAAATCTGCCGAAGAGATCCTTTTAGAACTTAAGGGTAAGAACCCAAAACTATCCCGGCCCAGGTATTTACTGGGTTTTACTTATTTATTGGAAGGAAAAAACAAAGACCTGGATCAAAACCTAAAAGAATTAAAAACAGAATTTCCGGACCAGGCCTGGTATGAATTATTATCCGGAAGAGATGATTTGATTAAAAACGAACCGGGAAAAGCGGATTCCGTTTTTAAACAGGGCTTAAGCAAGGATCCTTTAAATGCCGATTTACGGTTTTATTACGGTTATACCCAATGGAGAAATGCGAAAGGAAATTTCCTGGATAGAATGACCGATCAATGGGATTTATGCCTTGATATTAATCCCCTGCATTATTTGGCCCATTGGCATCTGGGGAATGGTCATACCTCCTATACCTATCAGGATTATGCATCGAAAGAGGATAGCCTGGTTTTAAGAAGTCTAATTGGATTTGATCTAGCAATTGGTCAAAAAAAATACCAGGAGGCCATTCAAATAGCAGAATCTGGCCATAAAAAATTCCCTCAATCTCTGATCCCCCTTATTTATAAGGCCTCGGCCTTTTATATGTCCCCTGAAAAAAATGGCCAGTCGAGTTTGGATTCGGCCCAGGCAATCTTTATTCAGGCACTAAAAAAGAAAAAGGATTATGGGCCCGCTGAAAATGGACTCGCCTCTGTGATAAAGGCAAAACGAATTCCTTTCTTATACTTTTACGATTCCATTACCACTAAGCTCAAGGATATAAAAATCAGTGAATTACTGGATCTGGAAGCCGTTATTCCCGAAACAAAGTATTTTCCGGAGACCATAGCAAGAATGGCCAAAATGGAATTATTTTCTGCCAATGCCTATTTACCCTTATTAAAAAAAGGAGGCTATGCCTTTCATATCCTTCCCCTGCATCATACCCTTGCTGAAACCTTCCACGATGCCTATTTTAACCAGGCCACAACCTTTGATTATAGAAAATGGATGGATATACGGGGTGTTGGTTCCGGAGCAGTCGGTTTGGAATATGTGGAAAAAGGAGCCTTTTTGGAGAGAAATGTTCTTTTACATGAGTATATCCATTTAATTCATAGTCAGTTTACCACCGAAAAGGATAAAAGAAGAATACGGGCATTGTATCTCGATGCAGTAAAAAAAGGCCATGCCCTGGATTATTATGCGGCAGGAAATGAGCAGGAGTACTTTGCCCAAATTTACCCTGCCTATTTTGCCACCAAGGCCGTTCAGCCGCAGGACTTTAAGTCCTTAAATACCCAGGCCCTTCTTAAATCGAAAGATCCTGAAGCCTACCGATTCATGGATTCTTTGGTGAAGGCCGAAAACCAATTTGTCCAAGGAAACGCCAATATATTCCGGGATGAATTTTGTGAATTATATATAAACCTAAGCCAGAATGCACAAAACAACAATGGCAACCGGTTCACAAAAGCAAAGGCGTATTTAGATACGGCCTCCCTATATGATGCCGATTACCTTCCTTTGTTAATGGCCAAGGCCGATCTGGGTTTAAAAATGGGGGACCAGGAAATTGCCGACCAGAACATAAAGAAAGCCAGTGCCCTGGATCCTAAATATTCCCCGGCTTTTGAAAAGAATTATGAATTGAACCGTTCCCTGGAAGCGGCCGGTTTACTGGATTATAATACCGCCTATGAATTGGAAAAATCCGATTTATTAAAAGCCATAGATTTAGAATCAGATCCTGTCATTCAGGCCGATCATAGAGAAGCCCTGGTAGATTTATATAGGTCCAATTCTCTTATTCCTGATGAAGTTCAGGCAAGAGAAGATTTATATAAAAACATTGCGACTTATTCCAGTAATGAAAAAACCAGGAAGAACCTGATTCTGGGAGATAAAATCATACAAAGCCTGGAATTAGGCTATCCCGAGTCGCTTGATCCCCTTGAAAAAATTTACCAGACCAACCCCCAGGATTATGAATTTGCCCTGAAATACGCCCAGAGCCTGGAAAATAACGGTAATAAGGAGAAGGCTACAGCAATTCTTGAAAAAAGTCTGGAATTACAAAAACCTTCCGGAAGAATTAACCCGGAACAGGCCCTTTATCTGGCTGTTTTTCAAGGAACCTCAGGAAATCAAAGCCGGGGAAAAGAAATATTGAAAACGGTATTAAAAAATCAGGTCGACTCCAGTTTCCTGATGGTTCAAGCCTATTTAGCAACCGGACAAACAGAAAAAGCAGAAAATCTATTCAAAGCATTTAAACTACCCCATGATTTCTTCCCTAAGAGTGAATACTATTCCATTAAGGGAGATTTACGAATTCAGGAAAATAATTTGGAGGAAGGGGTTACGGCCTACCAGGACGCTTTAGCAAATAATCCCTATAATTTCCGAACCGCTAAAAAACTCATAGAAATTTTAAAAAAACTAAACCGCCCCACCGCCATCCAGGCCATAATGGCTAAGCTAGCTTCCCTACCCGTAAAACCGGGACCTATGCTGGGTATAACAGCCAATTAATAACATTCTATCGCTAATAAATGATTCTTTGGGGATAATCGATTATTAGGCATGCATTATTTAATGCCCCCAAAGGCACCAAAGCATACATTTTTATGTAGGATTTCGACCTGGGAGAAGCCGACTTTTTTCATGAGGTCCAGTTGGTAGAGTATGGAACGGGGACTATCTTCCCTTTCCACATAGTCTAATACGGTTTTTCTATATTCCTTTCCGGCAAGGCCTTCCAAATAATCTCCATATTGCTCCATGGTATATTCATGGATTAAACTATTATCCTGGGCAATGAAATCTGATACCATAAAACATCCCCCCTTTTTTAAGATTCTGAAAATCTTTTCAAAGGTTCTTTCCCAATCTTCCTCCTCCCGTAAATGGTGCATCACGGCACCAGCCAGAATAATATCATAGTAATTGTCCTCTATTTTCGCATCCCGGAAATCCCCGTGAAAGGTCATTATAGGGTTCTTGCTTATTTCTTTTACCCTTTCTTCCGCTTTCTCCAACATAGGCTTACTAAGGTCCAATAGGGAACAATGAAGATCCGGGTTTTTTTGAAGCATTTTTAGGGTATAGTTTCCTGCCCCGCATCCAATGTCCAATAAGGTTTTGGCTTTGGGGTTAATTCTATTCGCAGCTTCTGCAATTAATTCCAGGCAAAGTTTGGCATCGATAGTCGTTACCTGCCCGGTTTCCAGATTAGAAAATCGCTCCACATCCTTATCAAATCGTTCCCGTATTTCTTCTATGGTCGATTTATTCATGGTTTATTCGGCCTGGTCTTTATTAATCTGGCTAAATATTCGTTCCATCCTTTCCGAATACTCCTGGGTATCGTCCAGGAAGAAATTGAGCTGAGGAACCGCTCTTACCTGATCCCTTATTTTTTCTCCTAGTTTATACCGTATTTCCCTGGCCTGGGATTGGATAGTGGTAAGCGCCTGGCTCTGGCTAATGACCTTATAAAAACTTAAATAAACTTTCGCTATGGAAAGATCGCTGGTTACCCGAATCTGGGTGATGGTGATCATGGCACCGGGTAAATAATGATTTCCCTCTCTTTGAAAAACCTCCCCTAACTCCTTCTGTATTACTCGAGCAAATTTTTGCTGACGTTTTGATTCCATAACAGGCCTTTCTAAATGTCAAAATTACTAATTCTACACCAATCCCTATCCGGTAGTTCGTAAACCACTGGCAATAGCGTTTAATACCTGAAGCATTTCGGCAAGCATCCCTTCCGCCTCCTGGGTTTTGTTTTCTGCTTTTAAATCCCTCCATTGCTGAATTCCCTGAATCTGGATTTCATGCAAACGATTCAATTTATTTCTTCTAATTTCCAGCATTTGGTTGGTTCTGGGTCTTCTGTTTTCCAGATTTTCCCCATAAATCGTTTCCAATGCCTGTTTGGTTTTATAATACTCGTCCAATATAAGGTCCAGAAACTTCCTTCCGATTTTTTGTTCCTTTACCAGGCTGGTGTACCGGGTCATAATATCGGTATCGGCACTTAACATGCTGGTCGTTACATTGGTAAGGATATACCGCAATGGGGAATACGTCATGGAATATTCCAATAACTTTTTAAATAGTTCAGGACTTTCCTCTTTAAGTTTGGTAATAGCATGTCCCAAACCATACCAGCCGGAAATAAAAAAACGGGACTGTGACCAGCTAAACACCCAAGGAATGGCCCTTAAATCGGATAGGGTTCTGGACCCGGTTCTTCTTGCCGGCCGGGAACCTATCCGACTGCTTTCAACAATATCAATCGGGGTAGCTTCCGAAAAAAAGGTTAAAAACCCATCTTCCTTAATCAGGTTTTCATAATGGTTCCTACTGAATCGGGAAAGGATATCCATAATTTCTTCCGCACCGTCCGGAATGGGGATCAAATGCTTTTCCATAATGGTCGTTCCTGCCACACCTGCCAATAAAAGTTCAAGGTTATAGGCATTCGTGGCCTTGTTGGCATACTTTTGGGATATGGTTTCTCCCTGCTCGGTCAGCCTGAAATATCCTTGTAAGGAAGAATACGGTTGGGCATGGATAAATCGATTGGTAGGTCCAGCTCCACGGCTTACAGTTCCCCCTCTACCATGGAAAAATCCAATCCGGATATGGTTTGCTGCAGCGGTTTTTACCAGGGCTGTTTGGGCCTGATGCAAATTCCACAAACTGGCAAAGATTCCTCCATCTTTATTGCTATCGCTATAGCCTATCATGACCTGCTGCAAGCCTTTGTCTAATTCGCTGGTTCCAGAAAAGTTGGCATGACTTGCCTGGGTTACGGGATGGGATAGAAAGGCCTTCATGATTTCCGGACTCTGATGTAAATCATCGATGGTTTCAAATAAAGGCACAAGGGGTAAAGAGCATATAATTTCATCCCCCTCCTTATGGGTTAAACCCACTTCCTTGCCTAGTACATAAACCATTAATAAATCAGATAAATCCCGGGTCATACTGACAATAAGGGAACCTAATCCTTCCTTTCCATAAATATCGATATGCTGTTTTAGTACCCTGAAACAGGATCTTGCGGCATCGGATTCCGGGCCTACCGAAACTTCCATACGGCTAAAAGGCCTGTCATGGATTAATTCCTTGTTTAAAAACTCGGTTCTTTGCTCAAAACTCATTTTCAAATAGGAATCCCCATCCAATCCTGCAGCATGCATTAACTGTGAAATCGCTTTTTCATAGAATCCGGAATTTTGTCGTATGTCTAAGCAGGCCAGTCCAAAACCAAAACTTTGCACCTTTCTAATTAAGGGTTCCAGGTCCCCTTCTGCAATCCGGGATAAATTGCATTTTTCAAGGGTGGCATAGATAATCTGTAAATCGTCCAGAAGTTCCCCAGAATTACGGTAATACCGTAATCCTAAATCCTTAACCAGTTCCAGGGACTCGGTGAGGGGGATTCTCAAATAAATAATCCTCATGGCCTGTCTCCAAGGCTCATATTGATTTCGATTACTGACCGATTCCTGTAGTTCCGGACCCAATAAAACCAAAGATTTTTGTAGCCATTCTTTTAACTGCTCAGGCACCTGTAAATGTTGGGCCGAAATACTCAGCTTATTAATAAGAGAAATAAGCTCCTTCTTTATAATCTGAAGGGACGATTTTCTTAATTGCTCCAGGGCTTCGGCGGTGACCTCGGCAGTAACCAGGGGATGGCCATCGCGGTCTCCTCCCACCCAATTTCCAAAGGTTAGCCGGGGTAAATTTTTTGTCCCTTTTAAAAGCTCGGGATCAAATCCATTCTCTTCCCAGGCCTGTCGGAGGCGGGAATCTAATAAGGGAATCACTGTAGGAAAAATATTGGTGAGATAATGCATGACATTTCTCAGCTCATCTTTTACCTTAGGTTTTTCAAGAAAGATTTCATTGGTATACCAGAGTCTTTCCAGGGCCACCTTAATTTCTTCCTTAATAATGGCTTTTTCCTGTGGGGTATACCGGCTGTTTTCCTTTTCTACTAATAATAAATAGATCTCCCGTAAATGATCCAATACGGTTTGTCTTTTAGCTTCTGTAGGATGAGCGGTTAAAACCGGCTCGATATGAATCAGGGAAAGGGCTTCGGCTATTTCTTTATCGGGCAGTCCAAAGGCTTTTAAATCACTAAGATTTTTGCCCCATAAACCAGGTATATAGGTTAATCCATGTAGGGTCTCCTCTTTTCTTCTGAACTGGGCCGCCGCATTTTCTTCCACCATATTGTTCAATTGGAAGCAAAGAGAATATAACTGAGCCACCTTCAAATCGGAAGGAGCCTTCCCATTTTCATTCTGGATTAATTCTGCTAATTGCTTTTGCCCCGTTTCTTCCAGAACTTCTTTCAAAGCACCCAGAAGAAAGTCGAGGTCCACCTTTATTTTCCCAATATCGATGGAATCATCTGCCGAATTCACGTTTAGAAGGGCAAATCATTTTCCATATCTCCCCCGCTGGGGATCTCAAAATGGGAGGGTGCGGTAGAGCTTGGAATGGTTCCTTTTGCCTCATCCAGGGCCTTAATTTTCCAAAGTTGTAAACTATTGAAATAGGCTGTTTTCCCAGATTTATCGGTCCAGGGTCTTCCTCTGAAATTAAAGGATACTTCTACTTGCGTGCCCACAGAAACCCCATCCAATAAGGCACATTTATCTTGTACGGCTTCAAACTTTAAATATTCCGGGTACTGGGGGTTCTCAGCATATTCTAAAATCAACTCTCTCTTTTTGAAGGAACTGGAAATCTCCATAATTTCCGATACCTCGTGAACCTTTCCTTTTAACTCCATTTTAAACGAATCTTAAGCTTTTTTAAACCTTGTTATGATTTCTAAAAATACGATCTTTTACCTCATAAAAAGAGTGTTTATGTGCCTGTTTACCATACTTTGTGGAGCCAGATTAAATAAATAAAATAAGCAGATAAACAAAGGAAAGAAAGGGTGCTCATTCTCATCGTATTGGAAAAATTAGCCTGGTCGGTCGATTTCCAAACACGAAAAAACCAATACAGAAAAAACACCACAAGAGGAAAGGTAAAAGCCAGGAAGCTAAAAACAAACAGGGTTCTTCCGGAGGTTAAAAAAACCAGAATACCCAAGGCTAGCCCAAAACAGATTCCTGAAAAAATAAACGTTCCTCTATACCCCAATAGGGCACTTAATGTAATATCTCCCCGCATCTGATCTTCCTTATGCTGGTAAACCTGGGTCATAATATACATGGCCCCAATTATACAGCTGGCAAAAAGTGCCTCCAATAGGGTTTCCCGGGAAAATAAATCCAAAAATGAAATTTTTGTAAGGGCAAGAAGGGATATGCAAAAAATAAAGGCTCCCTGAAAGAAGAAAACGATGAGAAAACTGATTATGGGGCGGCTTTTTAGCCTTGTTTTGGGGTTGGAGTAGAGCTTTGAAAAGATTCCATAAATAAGCACACCCAGACCAAATTCCCATCGAATCCAGAAAGCCCATAGGGTTCCGAAAATATCAAGAAACCAGGAGGCATATAGAAGGCTTATATCTACCTTAGGAGGAATTTTAACTCCACCGATACTTGTTTCATCCTTGTCGAAATAACTATTATACCCATTGCTGGCCGGATAAATAAAAAGGTGAAGGACCAGGAAAACCATAATCATATCCATTACGTTCCATATTGGTGACTGGCTAAGGGCAAATAAAAAAACAGGGAGAAGATACAAGGAATACAAAAACCGCAAATGAATCCAGGTGGAACGGGAGGGAAGAAGGGTTTTTTGCATGGACAGGTAAAAATGTTTGTTCACCAATTTTGGCTTACTATGAATTTCAGTATAAAAATCTAAATATTACAACTTTATACTATTTTAACTCACTTTTCTTTCTCTCATGCCCTTTTCAGTTCTAGCAAGTATCGGATTGGCCAATCCTCCTCATAAAGTGGCCCAGTCGGATATATTTTCCTTTATGGCAGCCGCCCATGGATTAAGTATCCTAGAAAAATCAAGGCTAAAGAAAATTTATGATGGATCAGGTATTCAATACCGGTATTCCGTACTTGATGATTATGGTAAAGTTCCAGGAAATTTTTCTTTTTACGGTAATGGAGAGGGGCTGGAACCATTTCCAAGCACCCGGGACCGAGCCCGGGTTTTTGAATCAAGAGCCGCCGATATTGGTTTTGAGGCCGTTAAGGATTGCTTTTCAAAAATCACGGATTTTTCTCCATCCAGTATAACCCATTTAATAACCGTTACCTGCACAGGATTACATGCTCCCGGGTTGGATATAGAATTAGTCGATAAAATAGGCCTCAATCCGGAAACAGAAAGGGTCTCCATAAATTTTATGGGTTGTTATGCCGCTTTCAATGCATTAAAAACCGCCGATTATATTTGCCGGTCAGAGCCGCAAAGCCAGGTATTGATTGTCAATGTGGAATTATGTACCCTTCATTTCCAGAAGGAAAACACCCTTACCAATTGGCTATCCAATGCCCTTTTTGCCGATGGAGCCTCAGCCGCCCTGGTTCATTCCAATGAGAACCCGGTAAAAAGCCATTACCCTTTTAAGATGCGGGGATTTTACTCCAAATTAATCCTGGATGCAAAAAAAGAAATGGCCTGGAATTTGGGAAATTTTGGTTTTGAGATGCAACTAAGCAGTCATATTGCAAAAAGAATTCAGTCGTCCATTAAGGATGTAGCCGTACAGGTTCTAAAAAAAGTAAACCTGAACTTTTCCGACCTGGCGCAATTTGCCATTCATCCGGGAGGAAGAAGGATTCTGGAGGTATGTGAGGAAATCCTGGGTTTTGAAGGGGGATCCGATCATCCTTCCTATTCCGTATTAAGAGAATTTGGGAATATGTCCTCGGCCACTATTTTCTTTGTACTAAAAGAAATGGGGGATAAGTTTTTTAGGAAGGAATATAAATCCGGTCCCCTGCTGAGTTTTGCCTTTGGACCTGGATTAACCTTCGAATCCATGGTTTTAGAACCCCTGGCATGATAAATCTGGATCAAAGAAGTACAGAGCTGGAAATTATGGATTTGCCCAATCCTCCTTCAGAGGCCATACGTTTGGCGGTAAAAGAAATTGAAAAAATAAATGTTTTATTGGGTGGATTTAACCAATCCCTTCAGGATATTTCCCGATTTAACCCGGAAAAACACACTTTGAGTATACAGGACTGGGGATGTGGGTCAGGCGATCTATTAAGAAAAATAAGGAAATGGGGAGAGGAAAGATCCTATCACCTGGATTTAACAGGTATGGATTTGGATAGGGAGACCATTTTTTATGCGAATGAAAACACGGCGGACCCCTCTATAAAATGGGAATGCAGGGATGTGCTTTCCGGGGAAATTCCAGATAAATCTGCCGATCTGGTAATTTCCTGTTTGTTTACCCATCATTTCGTGGATGAGGATTGGATTCGCCTAATTCGGGAAATGATACGGGTTTCAAAAAAAGGCGTAATTATAAACGATTTACATCGACACCCCCTTGCATATTATTCCATTGGTATTTTAACACGCTGGTTTGCCAAATCGTATATGGTTCGCAATGATGCCCCTTTATCCGTAGCCAAAGGATTTACGCGAAAGGAATTAATTTCCCTTTTAAAAAAGGCGGGGGTAGCAACCTATTCCTTACAATGGAAATGGGCCTTCCGATGGAGTCTTGTTATTTATACATCGGAATGAAAAAGCCTAAAATTACCATTGTAGGGGGGGGCCTTGCGGGCTTGAGCGCTGGATTAAATTTATCCAGAAAAGGATTTCCTGTTCAATTATTTGAAAAAAAGACTTTTCCTTTTCACCGGGTTTGTGGAGAATACGTATCGAATGAGGTATTACCCTATTTAAAAGAACTGGGAATTAACCCCTTTCATTACGGAGCAAGCCGGATAAATCGTCTGGAGGTTTCCTCGGTTCAGGGTCGAATGCTTCAACAGGATTTGGATTTGGGCGGATTTGGGATTAGCCGGTATACCCTGGACCAAATTCTTTATTCCGCCCTTTTAGAATCCGGCGCGGAGCTTATTACCGGTGTTAAGGTGAATTCCATCGATTTTATCGACCCCGAATTCCATGTAAAGGATGACCAGGGCAGAGTGTATAGGTCCGATTATGTTCTCGGGGCATTCGGAAAACGGTCCAACCTGGATCAAGTGATGCAAAGGCCCTTTTTTAAAAAAAGAAGCCCTTATTTGGGGGTTAAGTATCATTTAAAATTTGACCTCGACGAGGATAAAATTCAATTGCATAATTTCCAGAATGGGTATGCAGGAATCTCTGCCGTGGAAGACCATATTTTTTGTTTTTGTTATCTTTCCAGGACCTCTAACCTAAAAAAATACGGAACCCTTGATAAAATGGAGGAGGCCGTTTTGAAAAAAAACCCTTATTTGAAAAATATTCTGGAAAATGGGGAGTTCTTATGGAATAAACCCCAGGTAATTCATGAAATATCTTTTGAACCAAAAGAACTTGTTTTTAATCATATTCTCATGTGTGGAGATTCCGCTGGTTTAATTAGTCCTCTTTGCGGTAACGGTATGGCTATTGCCATACACTCTGGGAAAATCTTGGCCGAAACTTTGGCGAGCAAGGGCGAGGTGCATTCCCGCATGGAAACCAGGTTAGCCCTTGAAAACACCTATTCCGAGGCATGGAAAAAACAATTTCATACCCGTTTATGGGCTGGTCGTCAAATCCAAAAACTATTTGGAGGCGATTTCTTAACACACCAGGTTTTAGGTTTCCTGAATGCCTTTCCTTCCTTAACCACCCAATTGATTCAAAGCACCCATGGTGAAGTTTTCTAATACCCTTTTTCTTCTTTTCCTATTAGGTTCTTTTTTATCGCGGGCACAACCCTTAAAATTACGTAGGGCAACCGATATCTGTAATCCAGATTCTGTGGTGCTGGGGCGATTCTGTCCTAATTTTTATGGCACCTCCTTGGCAGGACTTAAAATTCCTGTTTCCAGCTTTAAGGGATCGTATGTAATTATAATGGTTTGGTCCACCAGTACCCAAAGTTCCTTGAAGGAATATCCCTTTTTTACTCGTCTTAAAGAAAAATTTTCGGCACCTGGAATTCAGTTTTTGGATATAGCCGTGGATAAGGATAAGCAGGATTGGGAGTTTTTCTACAAGCAACACCCGGAACCGGGGGTTCATTGGTTCGCGGACCCCTTAAAGCCCCCTTTCTCGTATTTTCTTTTAAAAAGAAAGGACCGGGGAGAGCATACCTACTTTAGCTATACCGTTCCCCAGTTTATTCTTTTAAACCCAGAGGGTAGAATTATAGAAAACAAAACCAGTTTCTTCCCTTCCGATACGACACGGTTTAACACGCTCGTTCGTTCCCTTCCTGTCAAAAAAGGCTAGTTTTCTAAATAAGGATTTTTAAAGGGGACTCTAATAGGTCCTTAACGGTTTGAAGGAATGCCGCTCCGGTAGCCCCATCCACAACCCTATGATCGCAGGAAAGGGTCACTTTCATAACATTTCCTGGTACAACCTCATTGTTTTTAACCACAGGAACAGACTGAATGCCTCCAATGGCCAATATGCAAGCATCCGGGCTATTAATAATGGCCGTAAATTCATCAATACCAAACATTCCTAAATTAGAAATGGTAAAGGTGCTTCCTTCCCAATCGGATGGCTGAAGTTTTTTGTCTTTCGCCTTTCCTACAAAATCCTTTACCTCATGCGAAATCTGACCCAATCCTTTCTGATCGGCATTACGAATAACAGGAACCAATAAACCTTCTTCCACTGCCACCGCTACACCAATATGAATGCTATGGTTAAACCGGATTTTATCACCTAACCAGGAAGAGTTGATTTTAGGATGTTGTTTCAAAGAAAGAGCAACGGCTTTTAATACTAAATCATTAAAAGAGATTTTTGAACCAGATGCTTCGTTTATCTGTTTCCGTAACTCAATAGACTTGTCCATCTCAATAGACATCGTCAAGTAAAAATGAGGGGCCGTAAATAAACTTTCCGAAAGCCTTCGGGCAATGGTTTTACGCATTTGACTAACGGGCATATCCTCGAAGGTTCCTTCCACTGCTGCCGCTAAAACCACCGGTTTGGATTCTGCCTTGGTAGGTATGCTTAATGCCTCAACATCTTTTTTAACTATTCTTCCGTGGTCGGCCGATCCTTTTACCTGGCTTAAATCAATCCCTTTTTCTTCTGCAATTTTTTTCGCAAGAGGGGAAGCCTTTATTCTGGCATCGCCATGCCCATTTTCAGAATAGGATTGCTCGGTATTTTCTTTAACGGGTTCTAAAACCGCTACTACAGGATTTGCCATTGCAGACGATTGTGCGCTCATTTCTTTTTGAGAATTGGCAGCCGGAGCGGCTGTTGCACCTCCTAAAAGACCGGAAAAGTCTTCTCCTGGCTTTCCTAAAATTGCGATTAATCCATCTACAGGAACTGCTTCTCCTTCTTTTGGACCTATATATAACAAAGTGCCTTCCTGAAAAGATTCAAAGTCCATGGTTGCTTTATCTGTTTCAATTTCAGCAACCAATTCTCCGGTCTTTACGGTATCACCAACTTTCTTATGCCATTTTGCCAGGACCCCTTCGGTCATGGTATCACTCATTTTCGGCATTTTTACTGCTTCGGCCATTATTTTTAGGAACTATAGGGGGTTGAAAAATTAGAATTCTCCTTAACTTAGAATATAAGGATAGTCCTGTTGAACATAAACATCCGTGTACAATTCGGAAGGATCTGGAAAGGGCGATTCTTCGGCAAAGGTTACGGAATCTTCCACAACCTCTTTTACCCTTTGATTAATCGCTTCCAATTGCTCTTCACTTAAAATTTTCTTCTCTAAAAGGATTTTATGGATTTCTTCTATCGGATCTTTTGACTTGTATTCTTCTACCTCATCTTTAGAACGATATTTAGCCGGGTCAGACATGGAATGTCCCTTGTATCGGTACGTTCTCATTTCTAAAAAGGTAGGTCCATCCCCTCTTCTTGCCCTGTTTACGGCATCTTCCATAGCAAAATGAACATCTTCACAACGCATCCCATTAACAGGGAAAGAAGGCATATCATAACCCAGCCCCAATTTGTATATATCGGTTACATTAGTCGTTCTAGCTACCGAGGTTCCCATGGCGTAGCCATTATTTTCACAAATAAAAATTACTGGGAGTTTCCATAGCATCGCCATATTGAAGGTTTCGTTAAAAGCCCCCTGACGCACAGCACCATCACCCATATAGGTAACGCATACGTTCTGGTTCCCTTTAAATTTTTCCGCAAAAGCAATTCCTGCTCCTAGGGGAATCTGCCCACCTACAATACCATGACCTCCGAAAAACTTATGCTCTTTAGAAAACATATGCATGGACCCACCCTTCCCTTTGGAACAACCGGTCGATTTGGCAAACAATTCAGCCATAACTTCCCGTGCGGAGATCCCTTTCGCAAGGGCATGGGCATGATCCCTATAGGCGGTAATTATACTATCGGCGGCGCCTATAACCGACATGGTTCCTGCCATGACCGCCTCCTGACCAATATATAAATGACAAAATCCTTTAATCTTTTGCTGTCCATATAATTGACCTGCTCTTTCTTCAAATTTCCTCATTAAGACCATATCCTCGTACCATTTTATGTATACAGCATCTGGAATGGCTGGTGCCACTCCATTTTTGGAATGCACAGGACTGGTTTTGGAGGAACCGTTTTTTATGGCTTTGTTAGTTTCAACTTTTACCGTACTCATCCGAATTTATTTGGGTTTAGTAATCTTGGTTGGATTCAAAGGAATTTTGAAGACTCAAAAATATCAATAAAATTTTAAAAGCGAGTATTCCTGTTCTTTGAAACAAAATATTGTTTCTTAACGAATACAATAAAAAAAAGATTTGAATTTTCTTGATTTACTCATAAAACAGGGTTTTCATTGTCTTTTTTATAAAAATTCTACATTTCCGTTCTCCGTTTAATGATTTGTTTGTTACATTTGACTTCATCATAACAATTATGCGGATTACCCTAACCCACAATTTGTTTTTGTTCTGGCTTTTTGCCATTGTATTTTCCAGTACCAGCTTGATCGCAAAGACCAAGAAATCAAAGCATAACGGATATTCCAAGGTTGGTTCGTCCAAACATAAAGGAAAACATAGCCTTATTGCCCATAAAAAAACAGGACATTTTCTTCCCGTCGATCCGGAGGCCTTTGCGACGGAAAATAATACGGTAATAGATCCGGATACTCTGGGACATATCTATTATTCCAAAATATTTGATATGCCGGTAGATAGCGGTGCAAATATTAAATTATTTCATACGGTTGAAAATTGGATTGGAACGCCTTATAGATTGGGAGGATCCAACCATTGGGGGATTGATTGCTCCCAATTTGCCAGTAAACTATATACTTCGGTTTCAAATTCTTTTGTTGGTCAAACCTGCAGGGAAATTATTGGAAAAGTTAAACGTTTAACCATGGTTCAATTAAAACCCGGTGATTTTGTATTCTTCAAGATTCATGGGCCTAGTGCCAGCCATATGGGGGTTTATTTAGGCGGCAATAAATTTGTGCATTCTTCGTCCTCCAAAGGGGTGATGATTTCCAGCTTGAATGATCCTTATTTCCAAAAACATTTCCTATCAGGAGGAAGACCTGATTCCAACGAGGATCCGGCGGCAAGCCAGGAGCCTGCAACAGGAAACATCCTCAACAATTAATTAGGGGCTGTAGTTAATTTCTATGATCCATTATACCCGGGTTCAAACATTCAGGGATTTGGAAAGTATTAAATCCTTACAGGAAAAAAACCTAAAACAGAATTTACTTCCTGAAGAAAAATTAGATCAGGGATTCCTGACCGCCGAGTACAGCCTAAGCTTCCTGGAAAAAATGAACCGCGCCTGTCCATCCTTTTTGGCTAAGCATGGGGAAGATTTGGTAGGATACGCCCTGGTCGCCGATCCCTTAATTCGGGAGGATCATGATTTATTAAAAGACCTTTTCGAAAGAATTGATGAAACCCAATATTTGGGAACTTTTCTTCGTGATTCCCGATATATTGTGGTGGGACAATTATGCGTAGATAAGTCCTATTCCGGACAGGGTATTGCCCAAAACCTTTACAAGGAATTTAAAAAAGCCCTCCATAAGGAATATGAATACTGTGTGACGGATATTGCTGAAGAAAACCATCGTTCATTAAAGACACATTTAACTGCCGGTTTTAAAATTATTGGCAATTTGTCCTTCTCCGGTAATGCCTTTAAAATGGTATTATGGGATTGGAACCAATCCCATTAACCACCTTATTTTAGGGTTTAAAAGGCTGAGGTGCCGATTGAACCAATGCTTTCGCATTCAAATCGACCATATCGGCAATTACCTGAAAGCTTTCTTTCTTTACCAATAATTCCGGGTCGATAGGAATCCGGGAGGCCGATCCGACAAATACTTTAGGACGGTTTGCCCCACCCAAACCTTTAGGAATACTTTTTTTCCCTAAAGAATCATCAGAAATAGGTTCCAGCCCTGATAATTGTCTCAATACATTATACTTGTCAAATTCTTTCTTCTCCTCTGCCATATGCTCTTTTTCCAGAGCCTTTTGATTTAGCACCACCTTGTTTTTATCGAGGGCAATATTTAAATCCTGGATATCGTCTACCCATTCCTTATAAAAAATATTGTTTTCCATTCTCTTGCTATGGTTCATTTGCAAGGTGGTTTTCAATTGAGGAATATTACCTGCCAGGGTATACTTGGAGGTTTGGATTTGATCCCAGGGCAATGCCGAAGGTTCCGATTCTTCCCCAAATTTAGAACGGGGAATTTTATTGGGAAATAAAATATCCGGAGTAACCCCTTTTAATTGGGTACTGCTTCCATTAATCCGGTAGAACTTTGCAATCGTTAAATTGATTTGTCCCAGGGGGGTATCCATCCCACTAATGAGGTCATTGATACTTAAGGCACTTTGAACGGTTCCCTTTCCATAGGTATCCTCACCCACAATAATTCCCCTACCATAATCCTGGATAGCTCCAGCAAAAATCTCCGATGCCGAAGCACTGAAGGTGTTGACCAAAACGGCCAATGGACCACTATAAACCTGTTCAGGATTCTTATCGGCGTCAATTTCTACTTTTCCATTCATGTCCTTTACCTGAACCACCGGCCCCGTTTTAATAAACAAACCCGTTAAATCAATGGCCTCTTTCAGAGAGCCGCCACCATTATTTCTTAAGTCCAGAACCACCCCGTCAATACCCACCTGGTTCAAACTATCCAGAATGCGATGAACATCCCGCGAAGTACTATTATAGTTTTTATCGCCACGTTGGGCCGCTTCGAAATCCAGGTAAAAATCACCCAGATTAATAATACCAATCCGATAGGTTTTTCCATTCCGTATAAATTGCTCAACGGAAGAAGTTGCCCTCTGATCCACCAGATTAATTTTATCCCTGACCAGCTCCACCATTTTGGGGACACTGGTCGTAGAAGTATTGGCGGCCAGAATTTTCAAACGCACCACGGTACCCTTTTGCCCACGAATTAATTGAACCGCTTCGTCCGTTCTCCATCCTATAATATCCACAAACTCTCCCGTCTTACCTTGTGCAACGGCAACAATACGGTCGTTGGGATTTATTGCCTTGCTTTTTTCGGCTGGCCCCCCCTTGGTCAGGGAAGCTATTTTGATATACTCGTTTTCCGATACCAGGGTGGCTCCAATTCCTTCCAGGGATTTGGACATTTCAATATTAAAATCCTTTTTCCGGTTTGGGCTAAAATACGTGGTATGTGGATCAATACTGGACACAAAGGCATTCATAAAAACCTGGAATACATCTTCGCTATTCGATTTATCAATTTGTTTGTTCAGATTCTGGTATCTTTTTAAAAGGGTAGTAACATTTTTCCCATGGTCCTTTTGTGCCATATCCAGGGAAATCAATTCATACTCCACTTTTTTTCTCCAATAATCATCTAGTTCCTTTTTGGTAGAAAACCAATTGGATTTTTCCCGGCTTACTTCATAAACCTGGTTGGTATTTGTTTTAAGCGTGCTATCGGATAAGGCAGCATAGACCAAGGCAAAACGCTCTCTTTGTCGGGTATAGAGCCGGTTATAGATGGCAAAGGGAACCGACATATCGCCGTTTTCTAAAAATTCACCCATTTTATTTCTATAAACACTAAATTCTTTAATATCCGATTTCAAAAAATAGGACTTATTATTATCCAGATCTTTTATATACCGGTCAAAAATGACCCCGGAAAGGGAATCATTAAAAGCAGGTTTCTTATAATGATAATTTTCTATGGCTCCTGTTACCGCCTTAGAAACCTTTTCATGTTCCGCAAGGGGTTTTAAACGACCGGAATCCACCAGGGCAGGATGCGCAGAACAAGAATTCAGGAAAAAGCTTCCTACTAAAAAACATAACCCAACTTTTATCTTCATCGAAATAGTAAAATACGAAATTACAAAATATCTGCCAGAAGGTTTTTTATCCCCTCATCTCTTTTGGCCATATGGTATTGGGGAAGACTAAAATAAAAATTGCTTCCCTTGTTCTGGGTGCTTTCCATCCAAATTTTGCCCCCATTTCTTTCTACGAAATCGCGACAGAGCATGAGTCCTATACCAGAGCCTTTTTCTTCCATGGTTCCGACAGTAGTATAATTATCAATGCCAAAAAGTTTATCCTGAAATTCCTTTTTAACCCCAATTCCATCATCTGAAACGGAAATTACGGCAAAATCGTCTTCCGCCTTGGCGGTCCCTTTTATTAAAATGGTTCCTCCGGGAATACTGAATTTAATGGCGTTGGAAACCAGGTTTCGTAGAACCATCCTGATCATTTCCCTGTCTGCGTAAACAAATACGGTATCCTGTACGTGATTTTCAAGGGTAAGTTTCTTTTCCTCACATTGAAAACGAAAAACTTCGACCGTTTCATTTGCCAATTTATACATGTCCAGTTCCTGTAAATGAATCCGGATCCCATTCATTTGGCTTCTTGACCAAATCAATAAATTATCCAAGAAATTGGTCGTTTCCTTTACATTACTGGTTAATTTACCTGTAATTTGCTGAACTTCATCATGTTGTAAAACCCCCTGGCCAATAAGGGATAATACACCTGCCAGATTATTTAAGGGGCTTCTTACATCATGGGCAATGATGGAAAATAATTTGTTTTTCAATTGGTTTAAACGCTCCAGCTCTTCATTTTTCTGGTGAATTAAAATATTGGCATTTTCTGTAATTGTAAAAGCATGTCTCTTGGAACGATAAAGGCTATATAAAAATATGAGCCCCACCATGAGCAGGGTGACCAATAAGATTCCTATTAACAAGGTGTACCGTTGCCTGGTTTCTAAAATTTGGTTTTTTGCCTCTTCATGGGAGATTTTTTTCTTTTCATCCGATCCCACCATGACAGATCCCACAAAATGCTTTTTCCTTTCTTCCTCGAACAGGGAATCTTTGTACCGGTTTAATTCCTGACTTAAATGGTATGCGGTTTTATAATCCCCTTTAGCTACTTCCAAGGCTATCTGAGCGTTTTTAAATTCTAAAACAAGATCAGACTTTGGTGTTTCCTTTAAATAAAACTGGATTAATTCAAGGTTTAGCCCTGCCTTATCAAATTGGTGAAGACTTATATAATTGTTTACCAGTTCCAGATTAATTCTTATTTCGCCTATTTTATTTCCCGATTTCTGGAAATCTTTTAATGCCTGTTCCAGGGAAACAATAGAGGCCTCATATTTCCCTTTCTTAAAAAGGCTAATCCCTTTTAATTCCTCCGGGGTGTTTTCTATAGTATTGCTTCCCCCCTCCAGATATTCATCTTCGATAGAGATATACGTCGGGCTTGCCATTAAAAACCCAACATGCAAGATTAAAAAGCCAAAAATCAGGGATGCCATCGTATAAAACCTATGCATCGGGCAGCATCCTTGAGTAGAATCCGTCTTCTTTCCCATTTATTTTTTTTCAATGTCCGATAAATGGGCTTCCCCATTCCATAATCTTTCGCTACCCCCTACAAAATGGGATAAGATTCCCGGTAAATCAAGACCCGCAGGGTTAGGATCGTTTGATTTCTTAACCAAATTCTTTAGAATATCTGGGAAAACAGCGGTTGAAAAGGACCGCGCAATTTCCCTGGACATATACCCCTGATCGGACATTCGATTTTCGAATGCGCTTATTGCCTCCCGATTTATGGGACTTGTTTCCGGTGCCACCGAACCATTTAAGAGACTTCCCACATCGCCCACCTTTCCCCCTGTTAAATGTCGACCCAGGCTGATTAATATACTATGGGTAATTTCCTGAAAAATATTTTCATGCTGTTTTGGGTCAACGCCTGACGATTGTAGGGGAGCCATAGACTCTTCCTTTACCAATTGTAGCAATTGTTCAAACATAGATTAATTTTTTTCTAAACTTACTTATATTTTACGTATTCTAGATTTTAAGAAAACGATATGTCAAAGAAAATAATCTTATTAATTCTTGTATCATTTTTTATATATAATGCAGAGGCCCAATTAGTTCACCCGAAAGGCTCATTTTCACGGGCCGATTCCTTACGAGGATTTTTAAGTCCCCTTCGTACCTGTTTTGATATCAAATTTTATGATTTGACGGTAAAGATTGATCCGGAAAAAAAAAGCCTGGAAGGGCTTAACCGGATTCGGTTTAAGATCTTAAGCCCTACGCATGAGATTCAGCTGGACCTTTTTTCGAATATGGTTATCCGGGAACTGGTTTGGAATCAAAAGAAATTAACCTACCGAAGGGAATATAATGCGGTTTTTATTTCCTTTCCCGAAGAACTGAAAAAAGATTCCACCTATACCCTGGACTTTTCCTATTATGGGAAACCCCAGACCGCCCTGAATCCGCCCTGGGACGGAGGATTTTCCTGGAGCCGGGATAGTTCCGGAAAACCCTGGGTTGGGGTTTCCTGCCAGGGAACCGGAGCCAGCTTATGGTGGCCAAATAAAGATCATCAAAGTGATGAACCCGATAGTATGATGATACGGGTCCAGGTTCCGGGAGGATTAAAGGATATCTCCAATGGACGATTGGTTAATACCGTGGACATGGGCGATGGCACCACCCGATTCGACTGGTTTGTTCGCAATCCCATCAATAATTATGATGTAACCCTGAACATAGGGGATTATGTCGCGTTTTCTGAAGATTTCCAGGACCTGACCTGTGATTATTATGTTCTTCCGGAACATCTGGCTCAGGCAAAAAAACAGTTTACTCAGGTAAAAACCATGCTTATAACCTTTGTAACCCTTTTTGGCCCCTATCCCTTTATAGAAGATGGGTATAAATTAGTGGAGTCGCCCTATCTGGGCATGGAACACCAATCGGCGGTGGCTTATGGAAACCGCTTCCGAAACGGCTATATGGGAACGGATTTATCGGGTACTGGCTTTGGAAATTCCTGGGATTATATAATTGTACATGAAAGCGCCCATGAATGGTTTGGAAATAATATTACCTCGAATGATATCGCAGATATGTGGATACATGAAGCCTTTGCTATGTATGCCGAAGGTTTATTTGTCGAGTTTAACCAGAATTATGCCTCCGGACAGAAATATTTATACGGGGTTCGAAGCCATATCCGAAATGATAAACCCATCATTGGTCCTTTTGGTGTAAACCAGGAAGGTTCCGACGATATGTATTATAAAGGAGCCGCTATGCTGAATACTATCCGCCATATTATTAATTCGGATAGTCTTTGGTTTTCCATTCTGAAAAAGATGAACCTCGTATTTCGACATAAAACCGTAGATGGGAAGGATATTATCAACTTTATTTGTACCGAATCTCATTTGGACCTGCGACCTGTATTTCACCAGTACCTGTCCACTACCCAGGTTCCAAGGCTGGAATACCGTTGGGAAAACAATCATACCTTAAAATTTAAATGGACTTATTGTGCCCCCGGATTTACTATGCCGGTCGACCTGGTTTCAGCCGGAAATAAGCCCCTCCGAGTTTATCCCGTAGAAAACAACTGGAATTTTATTACGCTTTCTAAAAATGATTATAAAGATTTAAAACCCGATATTCTTTCCTTTTATATAGATGTTCCGAATTCGTCCAATTAGCGTAATTTTGTAGCTCAATTTTTAATTCATGTTTGACAATTTATCAGATAAGCTTGACCGGGCCTTTAAAATCCTAAAAGGTCAGGGAAGAATTACCGAAATCAACGTGGCAGAAACCATGAAAGAAATTCGGAAGGCTTTACTGGATGCCGACGTAAACTATAAAACGGCTAAAACCTTCACTGATACCGTTAAGGAAAAGGCGCTGGGTCAGAATGTATTACAAGCGGTTTCTCCTGGTCAGCTATTAACGAAGATCATGAACGATGAGCTCACCGACCTTATGGGTGGTGTGCAATCCGAATTAAACATAAAATCGAACCCTACCATTATTTTAATGGCAGGGTTACAGGGTTCTGGAAAAACCACTTTCTCCGGAAAATTGGCCCTTTATTTGAAAGGGAAAAATAAAAGGGTACAACTTATCGCCGCGGACGTTTACCGCCCGGCGGCAATAGATCAATTAAAAGTACTGGGTTCTCAGATTGGTGTTCCGGTATTTTTTAATATGGAGGAAAAAAACCCTGTTAAAATTGTTCAGTCCGGTATAGCTGAAGCCAAAAAAGAACAAGCCAATATCATCATTATCGATACGGCAGGTCGTTTGGCCATTGACCAGGAAATGATGAAGGAGATTGGAGCCATTAAATCGGCTGCTTCTCCAAACGAAATTCTATTTGTGGTGGATTCGATGACGGGTCAGGATGCAGTGAATACGGCCAAAGCGTTTAACGATCAACTGGATTTTACCGGGGTTGTTCTTACAAAATTAGATGGAGATACCCGGGGTGGGGCAGCACTTTCCATAAAATCGGTGGTAAACAAACCCATTAAATTTATAAGCACCGGAGAAAAGCTGGAAGCGCTTGATCTTTTTTATCCCGATCGTATGGCATCGAGGATATTGGGTATGGGCGATGTGGTTTCCCTGGTTGAAAGGGCTCAGCAACAATTCGATGAAGCCCAGGCCATAGAACTTCAGAAAAAAATTCGCAAAAACACCTTCGATTTCACCGATTTTATGAATCAGATTCAGCAAATCAAAAAAATGGGAAATATGAAGGATCTAATGGGAATGATTCCCGGTATGTCCGGACTGACCAAAAACATGGATATGGACGAATCCGCCTTTGTCGGAATTACGGCCATCATTCAAAGTATGACCCCCTATGAAAGGGAAAACCCCGATGCAATTCACCAGGGTAGAAGAAAAAGAATTGCTGCCGGAAGTGGAACCAGTATTCAGGAAGTGAACAAGCTCATTAAACAATTTGACGATATGCGCAAAATGATGAAGAGTCTTTCTAATCCAAATGTAGCGGCCCAAATGATGAGAAAAATGCCTAAAATGGGCAAAGGAATGTAGTTAAAGCAATAGCTTTTCTACCTCTTTCCAGGAATTTACCCGTTCAAACCGATTTTCATGTATATTATGGTGCGCCGTAAAAAGTAAAGGGCGACCCATAAAAAACTCAAAATTCCTCGCCCTGTCATCAATTAAAATATCAGCGTTAATAATTCGCTTATCCCCGCAAAAAACAATTCTTTGATATGGTATAAATGGAAAATGTTCTTCCAGCCAGAAAAATTTGTCTTCAAGGGAATAAGGCATTTCTGTTGCTGCGGAAACAATAAAAACTTCATGCTTATCGTAAAGCTTTTTTACAACCTCCTGACAATCGGGTAAGAGAGGCACATCCCTTAAAAATCCTTTTTTGAAAAAATAGGAAATAATTTTTTCGGAATACTCCGGGGGTACCGATTCCTGTAAGCCTCTCCCATGCAATTCATCATGAGAAGGTCCAAAACCATGATCTTCATGAAATACCCGTACCACTTTATGGGCCGAATCGGCCATTACATCATCCATATCAATGGCGATTCTCATATTTTTAATTTTTTGGTTTTGATAGTGTATAAAAATAGTCTAACTTTGCCATCCCAAAAGTACATAGTAGAATAGGGGCTTTATATATAGCGAAATATGCCAGTTAAAATAAGATTGCAAAGACATGGGAGGAAAGGTGTCCCTTTTTATCATATTGTTGTAGCAGATGCTCGTGCACCCAGAGATGGTAAATATATTGAAAAATTAGGGGTTTATAATCCTATTACGGTTCCGGCTACCATCGATTTAGATGTAGACAAAACCGTAGATTGGTTGAAAAACGGAGCACAACCTACCGATACAACGCGTGCCATTCTTTCTTATAAGGGTGTTTTATACAAAAAACACCTGGATACCGGTGTAATTAAAGGCGCTATTAGTCCTGAAATTGCTGAAGAAAAATTTAATTCCTGGAAAGAGCAAAAGGAAGGAAAGATCCTGGATCATAAGTCCAATCTTCAGTCTTCGAAATCGGAAGAATTAAAGAAGCGATTTGCTCAGGAACAAAAAGTAAAAGAAGATAGAGCAATTGCCCAGAATGCTAAGAAACTAGCCGCTTTGGAAGCTGCTAATCCTACCATTACCGAAGAACCAGCTGAAGAGGCTGGTGCTACCGAAGAAGCTCCTGCTGGAGAATAATTATTTTATTACGACTGGGTATGGCAAGTAATTCCTCCAATAAAGAGAAGGACTTGTTATACTTCGGTTCCGTAATCAAGCCCCGTGGTTTAAAGGGTTCCCTTAAAATCGCTTCATCCCTTACCGAGGGATTTCCTATAGAACCATTCGAAATATTCCTTTCCAAACAGGGCAAGTTTATTCCTTTTATGGTATCATCCATAAAATTTGAGCCGAATGACACGATTCTGAATTTAGAAGGAATCCATGATTTAGATGCAGCCATTCCACTTACCGGACATGATGTTTATATCGATTCCCAAAAATTAAAATTAAAGAAAGCTCCTTTTTCTTACTCAGATTTAGAAGGCTATTTTCTTATTGATCAGGACCTTGGACCGATAGGGGACCTGGAGAGGGTTTTAGAATTGCCCCAACAATGGATTGGCGTTATAGAAGAAAAGGGCATCGAAATTCTCATACCTTTAAACGATGACTTAATTGTTACTATCGATAAAAAAAACAAAAAACTAATTTGCAGCCTGCCGGAAGGTTTACTGGATATTTATAGAAATCCATAATAATCCATCCTGAATCCTGTTATTATTATAAAATTGAAGCAATACCTACTTTCCGCGTTTGTTTTCTGTCTCTGTTTTTTATCCCTGGAGGTAAAAGCCCAGGTACAGGATAGTACTATCTTGCAATTAAGTGGTGTGGTTCTGGATCAATCCACCCAAGAGCCCATATCCTATATAACCGTACGGATTAAGGGTACTATTATTGGGGTGGTTAGTAATTTCGATGGTTTTTTTTCCCTTCCTATTCATAGAAAAGATACGCTGGAATTTACCTCGGTTGGCTATCAGCCCACCTTCTATACCCCTTCCCGGTCTACCCCCTATTTCAAACATTTTATAACCATTAAAATGAAAATTGCCATTTATTCCCTAAAAGGAATTGTGGTAAGGGGATTAACCAGGGAACAATTTAAGCGGGAGTTCTTCACGATAAAACTCCCTCCTATGCCAGAAATTAATCCTGCAGCAAGAGTACGTAGTTCGGAAATTGAACTGCCCGCTCCCCCTCCGGGGATCCGGTTTAGCCCTAGTCAGTTAATTGGGGAGATTCCCGTAATAAAAAGGGCCTTAAAAAAGAAACGATCGAAAAAATTTGCCAAAGAAAATTCCAAGGACATTCCGGTAATGAAATAATCTTATGCAAATCGATATTATTACCGTTCACCCCCCTTTATTAGATAGCTTTTTTAACCATTCAATTGTTTCCCGGGCTATAAAAAAAGGCCTTCTGGATTTACGGATTCATAACCTGAGGGATTATTCGACGAATAACCACCGGAGTGTAGATGATTATCCCTATGGAGGTGGACCTGGAATGGTTTTATCGATTGAGCCTATTGCGGCCTGTATCGATTTTCTAAACTCAAAAACCCAATATGACGATATTATCCTAATGACACCCGATGGTTTGCCATTTAACCAATATATGGCGAACGAACTCTCTAATAAGCAAGCATTTGTAATTCTTTGTGGTCATTATAAGGGGGTAGATGATCGGGTACGGGATCTTTTTATTACCCGTGAGATCTCCATAGGGGATTATGTATTAACCGGAGGAGAAATACCGGCGGCGGTCGTGGTAGATGCCACGGCCCGTTTATTACCCGGGGTCCTGGGCGATGAGTCTTCCGCCTTATCAGACTCTTTTCAAAATGATTTATTATCTGAGCCTATTTATACCCGTCCTGCCGTTTTCAGGGGATTATCCGTTCCAGAGGTTTTATTATCGGGGAATTTTAAACTCATTGACGAATGGAAAATGAATTTATCCCTCGAGAGAACAAAAAAAAACCGGCCGGACTTACTAAAATGATGAATTAATTTAAATATATTTGCGTCCGATTTGAAATGAAGCAAATCGTGTGTTTAGCCATGGATTTAGTAAAATTTATAGACGATATTACCGAGAAACCTGAGATCCCCGTATTCAAATCCGGTGATACTATAACCGTTCACTATAAAATCAGGGAAGGAAATAAGGAAAGGGTCCAGCTTTATCAAGGCGTGGTGATTCAGAGAAATAGCACAGGTGCTAACAAAACATTCACGGTTCGGAAAATTTCCAATAGTATTGGTGTAGAAAGGATATTCCCCGTTAACTCTCCAAATATTGAAAAGATTGAAGTGAATTCCCGTGGAGATGTTAGAAGATCTAAAATCTTTTATTTAAGAGAATTAACCGGTAAAAAAGCCAGAATCAAGGAAAAGAGAAACTAAAATTCTTCTTTTACTCTAGCCAGAAGGGTTTGTCCCGCTTTTACCTTATCATTTAGATTTACCAGAATTTCATAGTTCAAGGGAAGAAATACGTCCACTCTTGATCCAAATTTTATAAATCCCATTTCTTTTCCCGCTTCCACTTTGGTACCTGGAACCAGGTACTGAACAATTCTTCTTGCTACTGCGCCTGCAATTTGTCTCATGACAATTTTATCCTGGTGTTCGGTCTCATATAAAAAAGAACAACGCTCATTTTCCGTAGATGATTTGGGATTAAAGGCCACCAGGAATTTCCCTTTATGATAAATAACCTCCCTTATAAACCCGTTTATAGGATTCAAGTTTTTATGAATGTTAAAAGGAGACATAAATATAGATATCTGCATAGCCTCTTTATTTAAGAACTCGGACTCCAGGGTTTGCTCTATAACGACCACGGTTCCGTCGGCCGGACAAAGAATTTCTTCCTTAATGCTCCGGATCTCTCTTTTGGGGTTTCTAAAAAACTGCAATAAAAAGACCATTAAAACCAATACCGCTAGAATTCCAAAAGGCTTTAGCCAAGGTGCCTGCGCCCAGAAAAGGGAAAGAATCCCCAAAACCAAGGCCGAAAAGACCAGGCCAATAACCAAACTCCAATATCCTTCTCTATGGATCATGATTTAGTTCTTTATCAGCATTAAAAATATAAAAACAAAAGGGGCCGCCATTAAAAAAGAATCGAAGCGATCCAACATTCCACCATGTCCGGGGAAAAAGGAGCCAGAATCTTTTATTTTCAATTCTCTTTTATACAAGGATTCGACCAGGTCGCCAATGGTACCACTAAGAACCACTATAAGGGCCAATACCATCCATTGCCAACGAACCAGTTCGGTAAAAAATTGTCCCAGGAAATAACCCAGAAGGAGGGCACTTAAGGCCCCGCCTAAAAATCCTTCCCAGGTTTTTCCGGGGGATATTTTTTCGAACATTCTGTTTTTTCCGAACATTTTGCCAAAGAGGTAGGCCCCGGTATCATTTACCCATATATAAAATATAGGTCCTAGTAGGAGGTGATACTGATATTGGTGGTGATTTATAAAGCCAATACATATGAAAAGACAAACAGGGACCACGCAATAAAAAATACCCCATAGGGTTAATGCCGTAGAAATAATCGTTTCTTTTCTAGGAATAAATAAAGTAGAAACCGGAAAGAGAAAAAAAGCGGGAATTAATAGAAGAAAGACTTCAATACCTATAATGGAAAGTACATAAATAACCGTAAATAAAAAGAGGGTTAGAGAAAGAATAAATCCTCTAATTCTCATAACCGGGTTCTCGGATAAATCAAATAAGGCGTAGAATTCCCAAAGGCAACCAGCCATAATACCAAAAAACAGACATAAAAAGGTGATTTTTCCAAGTAAAATAGCCGACAAGAATACCACAGTAAAAACTATGGCGGTTAACGTTCGCTTTAAAAGTTCGCTCATTAATTAAAAATAATGCTATTGCTCAAGGTCATGGGATATGAGCACCTCAATAGCCAAATTAAATTTTTCGTTAGGGACATATAAACTTATATCGCCAAAATGATAACTGGAATCCTTTTTATTAAGTGAAACCACCTCGATTTGGTTTTCTTCCAGAATTTGTTTTACTAATTCTCCCGACCAAGGATCCCTGGTTGTATATACAATTGTCCAATCCATTATACGTTTCCGGTCATTCTGGCTTTTAAAAATATTTTATAGATATACCAGAAAACAAAAGACGCTAAAAAAAGGGAGGTAATGGCCAGAAAAATACCCGGTTTGTCTATCCATTTAGGAATAGCTCTGCCAGCGGATGTAGAATAATATGCGTTCAATATAATCTCTATCCCATTGTTTAAAAAATGGAATAATACTCCTGGCCAAATAGACCGGCTCCAATAAAATAAATAACCCAGAATTAAGCCCAAAAACATTCTGGGTAAAAACCCATAAAACTGTAAATGAAAGGCACTAAATAAAATGGCTCCCAGTATTATAGCCGCATGGGGGGACTTTAGTAATCGTATGAGGACCTTTTGAAATGCTCCCCGGAAAATAAATTCCTCCCCTATGGCAGGAAGAAGGGCCATACAAAATATATCTTTACTTATTCCTATTAAGGAATGATCGGCTAGCATCCAGGCTATAATCTTATCTTGCTGGGCTTCCGACCCTTTTATAAAGGCCTCGAATTTTGCCAAAGCATGGGGCAGTACCATATTCTCATTCAAAAATCCGGTGAAACTTATAAAAGGGACCACTAAAAACCAGAGTAATGGAATAAGTAAAAAAGAGATCAGCTTGTTTTTTTGAGGATTTAAAAGTCCATAATCGGTTGGCGAATCAAATAAATATGCGTACAATATGGCAGGAAGGAAAAATAGGAATACATTTTGTATGACCGTAGATAATAAAATATAGGATACGATATTAGAATTAGGCTTTATATCCTGCCCGGTTAGGAAATCGGCCGGTATATGAAAATATAGTAATGGGAGGTAGGCAAGGAGACCTGTAATAAGAAATCCGCCTATAAATAGTAAAAAGAAAAAAAACAGACTGGCTGTAGGACTATACGTGGAAAATCTACCCTGCTTCATTCTTTCTTCCATACCCGATTGGCTAATTGATTCTGTAAATTTGTAAAAAATTTTGGCTAAAATAGGAAATATTGATCTGGGGAACTTCCCTCTTTTACTGGCACCCATGGAAGATGTCAGTGATCCGCCATTCCGCGCTGTTTGTAAAAAAAATGGGGTGGACTTGATGTATACCGAATTTATTTCCTCCGAAGGGCTCATCCGTGATGCCGCTAAAAGTTTAAAGAAACTGGATATCTTCGATGAGGAACGTCCCATTGGAGTTCAGATTTTTGGAAGTGATATCGATCATATGAGTGAAGCCACCAGAGTTGCCAGCTCTGTTCTTCCTGATCTTATCGACATTAATTATGGTTGTCCCGTTAAAAATGTAGCCTGCCGTGGAGCAGGCGCAAGTTTATTACAGGATATTCCCAAAATGGTTAAAATGACGGCTGCGGTAGTAAAGTCCACCCATTTACCTGTAACGGTTAAAACCAGACTGGGCTGGGATGATAAAACCAAAAATATTGAATTAGTTGCCGAGCAATTGCAGGATGTAGGCATTCAGGCCCTAACCATTCATGGTCGTACCCGCGCACAGATGTATAAAGGCGAGGCAGATTGGACCTTAATTCGGGAAGTCAAAAAAAACCCCCGGATTCGTATTCCAATTTTTGGTAATGGTGATATAGATAGCCCGGAAAAAGCCTTGCAAAACCGACTGGAATTTGGTGTCGATGGGATCATGATAGGTCGGGCCAGTATTGGAAATCCCTGGATTTTTAGGGAGGTCAAACATTTTATGGATACCGGTTGTCATTTACCTGGGCCTGATTTGGTAGAAAGAATTGCCACCTGTCGTTTTCATTTAATGGAATCCCTGAAATGGAAAGGGGATAAACTTGGAATTTTTGAAATGCGCCGCCATTATAGTAACTATTTTCACGGGATTCCCCGTATTAAAGAGTATAGACAGAAACTTGTTCAAGCGGGGAACCTGGAGGAAATAGATGAAATATTGAATTCTATACAAATGTTAGAAAATGATTTTGTGTTGGATTAAAAAAATTAGGTAAATTTTCGAAAAATCAAGCAGAATAGCCAATTTTTGTTTATTTTGATTGAAATAATACATAAATTAAAGAATTATTTTAAAGAAATACCTGTAAAGTTAACGTTTTGGCATTTTGCCGTAAAATTATTGTCCTAATTTTTGTTCTAATGATAACAAAAACAACAGAAGGGGTTAAAATTAGCGTTGAAACGGTTTATCAGGCCGATTATTCCAACCCAAGTAATGAACATTTTATGTTTGCCTATAAAATTCAGATTCACAATTTAGGTGACCAAACCGTTCAGCTATTAAACCGGCACTGGATTATTTTTGATTCCAATGGAACCCATAGAGAAGTAGAGGGTCAGGGTATCGTAGGTCAACAACCTATTTTGGAATCAGGTCAGATGCACGAATACGTTTCCGGATGTAATTTAAAAACAGAAATGGGTACTATGTCCGGAACTTATGAAATGAAGCGTCTATCCGATAACTCTACCTTCCTGGTAAAAATTCCTACTTTTATGCTTATTACCCCCTATAAATTGAATTAATCCTTAGTCTTTATCGATAAAATTGCTCCAGCCTTGCGCTTTTATATCGTATTGATTATTTCCTCTGGAAATTAAACAGGCCCCTTCTTCCTTTGTGACCATATATCCAATAATGCTCACCTCTTCTATGAGTTTTATTTTTTCAAAGTCCTCCTGGTGAGCCGTAAACAATAATTCATAATCCTCTCCACCGTTCATGGCACAAACGGTAGGATCTAAATTTAGCTCATACGCTGTAGACGATACTAAGCTGTCAATAGGCAATTTATCTTCGTAAATTCGACATCCGAGGTTTGAAGCCTTACAAAGATGTAAAATCTCGGAAGAAAGGCCATCAGAAATATCAATCATAGAACTTGGTTTTACCTTTTGCTTTATAAAGGCCTCAATTACATCTCCCCGGGCTTCCGGCTTTAGTTGTCTCTCTATTAAATAGTCTTTGTTTTCAAAATCTGGTTGGATACTCGGGTTTTCCAGGAAAATTTTTTTCTCCCTTTCCATTATTTGAAGACCCAGATAAGCACCACCTAAATCTCCGGATACACATATTAAATCCCTGTTATTGGCACCATGCCGAAAAACGATATTTTCTAAATCGGCATAACCTAATACCGTAATACTAATGACTAATCCTCTTATCGAGGAGCTGGTATCCCCACCCACAAGGTCGACGGAAAATTTATTACACGCCAGTCGCATCCCTTCAAAAAGCTCTTCAATGGCTTCCAATGAAAAGCGATTACTCATGCCCACCGAAACGGTTATTTGGCTTGGTTTCGCGTTCATGGCGAATATATCGGAGAGATTCACCATTACCGATTTATAGCCCAGGTGTTTTAAAGGAACATAGGCAAGATCAAAATGAATTCCTTCCAATAAAAGGTCAGTAGATAGAAGAATCTTTTTATTTCCCGGGTCCAAAACGGCCGCATCATCCCCAATACCCACCAGGGTGGATTTATTTTGAATAGGGAACAGGCTTTTTATTCTTTCTATTAAGCCAAATTCTCCTAAACTGGATAATTCTGTTCTTTCTTTATTTTCAAACATGCGCTTTTTCTATTTAAATTATAATCCCAGAATCGCAGAGATTTCCAACATCCTGTCTATTGGATGCTTCGCCTGCATCATAATTTCTTGAGAAAGCATTATTTCAGGATTTTCTAAACGAATACAATCATATAATTTTTCCAGGGTGTTCCTTTTCATATGCGGACATTCATTGCAGGCACATAAGCCATTGGGTGGGGCAGGAATAAAAACCTTCTCCGGAGAGATTTTTTCCATTTGATGTAATATGCCCGGCTCTGTGGCTACAATAAAAATCCTAGAATTGCTTTTCTGGGTATACTTTAATAATCCCGTAGTCGATCCAATAAAGTCGGCCATGTTTAATACTATTTCTTCACATTCCGGGTGTGCAATGATTTCTGCACCAGGATGACGGCTTTTTAGCTTTTCCAATTTTTCTCTGGAAAACTGATCATGTACCATACAGGATCCATTCCAAAGCACCATTTCTCTATTGGTTTTGGAGGCAACATAGGCCCCAAGGTTTTTATCCGGGCCAAAAATTATTTTCTCCTCCTTTGGTAAACTTTCAACGATGGCCACAGCATTTGAACTGGTGCAGACTATATCGCTCATCGCTTTGATCTCGGCAGTGGAGTTTACATACATAATCACTGTATGGTTGGGATGTGCCTCTTTAAATAGCTTAAATTCGTCTGTAGGGCATGTATCGGCCAAAGAACAACCAGCCTTTAGATCGGGTAATAAAACCTTTTTTTCGGGAGAAAGAATTTTTGCAGTTTCGGCCATAAAATGTACACCGGCAAATACAATAATATCGGCCTTTGTTTTAGCTGCTTCCTGAGAAAGTCCTAAACTATCCCCAATATAATCGGCTACTTCTTGGATTTCCCCTTTTTGATAGTAATGAGCAAGAATAACCAGGTTCTTTTCCTTTTTGAAACGGTTTATTTCTTCTTTATAATTTAATTCGGCTGGCATATCACTTTTTTTGTTTTTGTATTTCTTTCCAACATCTACATCATTAAAACCTTTTTTTAATTAAAGAAGTTTTACTCTTGTTATAGTGTTAGTTTGGTGGATAAAGTTTTTGAAATTCTTAGCACTTGTACTTATTATTATTTTCTTAACATTCCGTTTACATTAAATTTATATTATTCCTCAGTTTATCAAAGAATTATAAAAGAAGTATTTTTTATCCCTGTTAATACTGTGATTAAATTTAGAAACTTATTTCCTTGAATAAACTGTTTGTAATTTTACTTTATAGTTGAAAAGTAATGGTTTTTCAATGGACTAAAGGAATTGTTGATTAGTATTTTTATTTACTAACGGGTTTTCGTACCTGTTTTTGACCCAAAATTTTTTTTATTAACATCTTTATAAATGAAACAATTTTTAGAAACGGACTTTTTGGTTATTGGTTCGGGGATAGCAGGTTTAAGTTTTGCTTTAAAAGCTGCCAAGTATGGTAAAGTTCTTATAATAACCAAAGTGAATGAGGATGAGACGAATACAAAATATGCACAGGGGGGTGTTGCCGCCGTTATAAATGATAAGGATTCTTTTGATAAACATGTTCAGGATACTTTGATTGCGGGTGATGGTCTTTGTAAACAGGATGTAGTGAAAATGGTCATAGAAAACGGTCCTGATCGAATTAAAGAAATTATTGAAATGGGTACCCAGTTTGATAAAGATTCTTTGGGAAATTATGATTTGGCTAAGGAGGGCGGTCATTCCGAATACAGGGTTCTACATTTTCAAGATGTAACGGGTCTTGAAATAGAGCGCTCTCTATTGCGGGCAGTGCATAAGGAACCGAATATTACCTTATTTACTCATTATTTTAGTTTGGAAGTACTTACTCAACATCATTTGGGTATCGGTATTAATAAAGGGACTTCCGATATTACCTGCTTCGGTGTGTATGCGTTGAATATCCTTAGCGGGGAAGTTGAAAGAATCTTATCTAAATTCACTATTATGGCTACGGGTGGTGCTGGCCAGATTTATAGTTCTACCACGAATCCTTCTATAGCTACCGGTGATGGTATAGCAATGGTGTATAGAGCAAAAGGTAGAATAAGGAATATGGAATTTATTCAGTTCCATCCTACTTCTTTATATCAGCCCGGCGAGTCCCCTTCTTTTTTAATTTCAGAGGCAGTACGCGGTGCTGGAGGCATATTGAAAACGGTAAAAGGGGAGGAATTTATGCAAAACTATGATCCCAGAAAGTCCTTAGCCCCTAGAGATATTGTAGCAAGGGCAATAAATTCAGAAATGATTAAATCGGGGGATGATTATGTTTATCTGGATATCCGCCATGTTGCGAAGGAAGAATTGTTAAAGCATTTTCCCAATATTTATGCCAAGTGTTTAAGTATTGGTATTGATATGTCTAAGGATATGATACCCGTTGTGCCTGCAGCGCATTATACTTGCGGGGGTATTATGGTGGATATGAACGGAGAATCTTCCATTCGTAATTTATATGCCTGTGGAGAATGTGCTTCTACGGGTTTGCATGGTGCGAATCGTTTGGCCTCCAATTCTTTGCTGGAAGCATTGGTGTTTGCAGACAGGATATTTCAGAGCACCCATAATAGGTTGAAAACGATAGAATGGAGAGAAAATATTCCTGAATGGGATGCGCATGGGTTATCTGTTATTAATGAAGATATTTTGGTTAGCCATAATGTAAGAGAAATGCAGGGCATTATGAGTGACTATGTGGGTATTGTTCGCTCCGATTTTCGATTAGACAGGGCTTTACGTAGAATGCATTTATTGTATGACGAGACAGAGGCATTTTATAAGAGTTCTAAATTATCGCCCGCTTTATGTGAATTACGAAATTTGATTCAGGTTTCTTATCTGGTTATTAAATCTGCTTTGTTAAGAAAGGAAAGCAGAGGTCTTCATTATAGCATAGACTATCCAAATCATAATGATTTAGAAGTGGTAGATACTATTTTTTAACTATGGCCTATATAGAGTCATGTAGAGGGTTTAGCCCATTGGTAGGGGAGACTTCTTATATTGCGCCCAATGCTACGATAGTAGGTGATGTAAGGATAGGCCAGTATTGTAGCATTTGGTTTAACGCGGTTATACGGGGAGATGTTAACTATATTCGAATAGGAGATTATTCAAATATCCAGGATGGTGTTATTATTCATGGCACTTATAAAAAGAATGGGACGGATATTGATAGTTTTGTTTCCATTGGCCATGGTGCTATTGTACATGGATGCACTATTCAGGATCATGTTTTAGTTGGAATGGGGGCTATAATTATGGACAAGGCTATCATAGAACCGTATTGTATAATAGGTGCTGGTTCACTTATATTAGAGAACACCCTTTGTGAATCAGGATTTATTTATGCCGGATCTCCCGTAAAAAAGATTAAACCGATATCGGAGACGCAAAGAGAATTATTGGATACCCTACCCCATAATTATGTGCTATATGCTTCCTGGTTTTCTCCTGATAATCTGACCTAATCAGAGAGAGGGAAGCTTGGGTTGATCTCGAAGTTTGGTCGTATGGTTATTTCTTTTGAATTGATTATTTTTTCAGGTTGTATTTTATGGAGGAGATTGCCTGTATCGTATATACCATTTTTGTTCTTGTCATAGATTACCCGTATTCTATATTTTCCAGGTAAAATGTATTTATAGTTTAGGGTACTAGATTCATATATGGTTCTGGATTGAATCATTTTAAATTTATCGTCCAATAATTGAACAACATAGGTCGCCTTATGGGGAACATCAAGTTTTAAATTAATAGTTCCATAATTTCTTTCTTCACCAAATATTACGGCATGATCATATTCTTGATTTTTTCCACCAAATAAGTCCGTTATCGCTGCTTCTTTGATTTGTATTTTATACTGCTTTTTTAATAACCAGGGATAAAATACCTGGTATCGTCTATAGGAACTGTCTAGCACATGAAGACTGTCTGGATGGGTTTTTAGCGAGTCTTCCAGTATCGTTATCATATCAAGAGGATTCTTTAGGATAGGTCTGGAAAAGGTTAATATTATCAGTTGATCAGGACTTATTAGATTCTGTTTGATATTATCTTCGGTGGTAAAAGGTCTGAATTTTTTTGGTTTATTAAAATTGGAGAGATGAACTTGTACAGATTTGTTTTGTTTATATTGGATATTCAAAAGCAAGGAATCTTCTTGTGGGTTTTTCATCCAAATGTACACGCTGTCTTTATTTTCTTTCCTATCTAGAATATAACCCGAGCCGTTTTTCTGTTGGATAGGAACTATCGTGAGACTGTCAGGTGGTTGATTAAAATATAAGCTAGCTCGGCCTTCTCGGATCGTTTTTTTTAAAACTTTTACCGTGGTGTCTTTTTCTTTAAACAGTCGTAATTGAATGCCCCCAGTATCTTTTGTAAGGTGGATAGGATGATCAAAAAAGGCTATGCTTTCATCTTTAGAATCATAGATTTTATTTTTGTTGGATTCCTGTAATGCGTAGAGATTATAGTTTCCAGCTGGTAAGTTTTCCAAACTAAAGAAGCCTTTTTCGTCTGTAGTGGTAAATAAAAAGGGTTTCTTTTTCAAAATCGCACTATCATTTCCTATAGGATGAATTATTACCAATACATTTTTTTTAACGGAGGTGTCCAAGGGGTCCGATACCTGGCCTGTGATTTTTAATGAGTCCAAAAATTTTCCGGTCGATAAAACAAATCGATAATTTTTTAAAATATTTCCTTCATTATAATCGACGATAGCGTTCCCAAAATTGATTGTATATGTTCTGTTTTTTTCCAGTGGGCTTTTGAAATCTATAAGTATCGACTTTTTAACCACTTTTATCAATGGGGGTTTTTCCAGTTCCGGCGATATTTGAATTGCGCTTTGTTGGTCTACTAATTTTATGAATTCGTCAAACAGAATAGTAATACTTTCTCCTCGGAAATTTCTGGTATAATTTCTTGGGATGCTACCTAAGACAAAGGGGGCGATGGTATCTTTTGGTCCACCGGAAGGTGCGCGGATGCTGGCACAAGAATAAAACTGACTTAGTCCCAGGAAACAGAAAAAAACCATAATCCAAAAACATCCTTTTGCGTTTAAGGCGGAAATTAAGGCTTTAGACAAGATTAAATGGGTTTAAATATGATAGCATCAAAAAATTTTATTTTGGCTTTATAAAGCGTTTAAAAGGGCCGGTATTTTAAGCCTGTTTTTTTAGTTAAGTGCTTATTAATTAATTATTTAGCAATGTTTGCCAATAGAATGCTAATATCAGACGGTGAAACCCCTGAAATTCTGGAAGCCTGGCCCAGTGTAGAGGGTTTTATTTTATTTAATTTTTCTCGGGCTTCTTTTGATAACGAAAATAGACTTGCGTAGTCAAAGTCTGGATTCAATAATTTCGTTTCCATCGTTTTTTGCTTTTCAATATGTTCGTTTTCTTTATCAAAATAATGCTCATATTTTATTTCAATTTCTGCTTGTTCAATTTCTGCTTCATCAAAACGCAGTATCTTCTCCGCCATTGCCGGTATGCTTTCCAGGAAGGCTTGTAGTTTTATTTGAGGGCGACTGATGATATTTATCGTTTTAACGGATTGGTTTATAGGCGTAGTATCCTGCGCTTCCAGGTAAGTATTTATTTCTATTGGACTAATAGATTCGTTTTTTAATTCTTGGATAAGTTCTTCTGTCTTGGCAATTTTTTTTCTCACCAGGCTAACTTGTTCTTCCTTTATCAACCCTAATTGAAATGCTGATTCGCAAAGACGTATATCGGCATTATCCTGACGTAGTAATAATCTATGTTCGGCTCGTGAAGTAAACATCCTATAAGGCTCTTCGGTACCTTTTGTTACCAGGTCGTCGATTAAAACCCCTATATAGGACTCATTTCTTGATAAGATAAACGGGGCTTTTTCTTTAATGGTTAATGCTGCATTTAATCCCGCCATGAGTCCCTGTCCTGCAGCCTCTTCATAACCGGTTGTCCCATTAATCTGGCCAGCACAATAAAGGTTTTTCAAATGCTTTGATTCCAGTGTATGCCATAGTTGGGTTGGTTGAAAGAAGTCGTATTCAATAGCATATCCTGGTCGAAGCATTCTTGCTTTTTCAAAGCCTGGGATTTTAAGTATGGCTTGGTTTTGTACTTCAACCGGTAAGGAGGTAGAAAACCCATTTATATAAACTTCGTAGGTCTCTCTACCCTCTGGCTCGACAAATATTTGGTGTCTATTTCTATCGGCAAATCGGTTTATCTTGTCTTCAATAGAGGGACAATATCTGGGGCCAAGGCCTTGAATGGTTCCGGTAAACATAGGAGAGCGGTCAAATCCGGTTCTTAGTACATCATGTACTTCATCATTGGTATAGGTAATATAACAGCTAAGCTGTGGTCCGCTTTTCTTTTTGTTCCAATAGGAGAATTGAGAAGGATTTTCATCTCCTTTCTGTTCCTCCATAAGTGAATAGTTTAAGCTACGTCCATCCATTCTTGGAGGAGTTCCTGTCTTCATTCTGCCGGTTTCTATGCCTAATGAAAAGAGTTGTTCTGTTAATCCAGTAGCTGCTTTTTCTGCGGTTCTTCCTCCTTCAAGGCTTTTCTCTCCTATATGAATTTTGCCATTTAGAAATGTGCCATTTGTAAGAATGACTGCCTTTGACCGGAATTCTAATCCAGATTGGGTAGTGACCCCCTTAACGGTATGGTTTTCTATTATTAAGGAGGATACCATTTCCTGCCAAAAATGAATATTGGGTCTGGACTCCAGATTTCTTCTCCATGCCAAAGAAAAGGCTACACGGTCATTTTGTGCCCTTGGGCTCCACATGGCAGGGCCCTTAGAACGGTTTAACATTCTAAACTGTAGGGTTGTTTCGTCGGTTACTATGCCGGATAATCCGCCCATAGCATCTATTTCACGAACGATTTGTCCCTTTGCAATTCCTCCCATAGCCGGATTGCAGGACATTTGCCCTATGGTTGCCAGGTTCATGGTGATTAACAATACCTCACAACCCATGTTTGATCCTGCAATTGCTGCCTCACAGCCAGCATGTCCTGCTCCGACCACTATGATGTCGTAGTCCTGTAATACTTTCATTTATTCGGTTTTATAACTAAAGTGTTCCACGTGGAACATGAACCTTTATACAAAAATACGGCATATTTTTCTTTTAATGGAGTGGGGATTTGGAGGAGGACTATTGAGGAAGAAAAAGGTGATGCAATATGCTTTGTTCCACGTGGAACCCGTAATGGTTCTATTTTTCCTTAAGGAGGTGGGAAAAATAAGGGAATAGCGGGCGAAGCAGGAAAAGGAGAAGCAATAAGCTAATAGGAAAAGCGGCTAATGGAATGGTTTGAAAATGAAACGGAATTAATATATACAATACAAGGATTAAGGACGCCGACAACAAATAGGCCATATCTTTAATCCTTCCAGGTAAGAATGGGATGATAACCAATAGGGGAGAGGCCCATAGTATGTTTAAGTTTAAACCATAGGACGTTCTATCGGTGCCAATCCAGAGGTATAAAATGATAATTCCCAAGAATCCGAACACCAGGAAGTATACACCCGCTAATATTCTTGAGAGAGAAGGCCGTAATAAGCTAAGGAAGGATAGGAAGAATAAAATCCAAAAAGCCCCTTGAGGGCTCAAGACAAAACCAGGATCCTCTTTTTTAGGGGTTGGTAATAGAAGGCGCTCCTCTTTCACCAAAGGCTTTTGACTTGGGAGTTTCGCTTCTTTTAAATAATGACTGAGGAAATAGGGAAGGAAGGTTTCTTCAAAAGGACTTAGTTTTTTATCAGCAGGCATTCCTAAAATTAGATCCGTGCCAAATCGAATCCACGGACGGTCCAATAAATACGTCTTCAATAAATCTCTGAAACTAGGAGCCCCAATGGGAATTTTCCTGGAGAAGAATTGGGAATAGGGAGTTGATTTATTTACCACATCCCGAACCCGTGTGGCGCAGTTATCAAAGAAAAAATCATATCTATAAAGCTTGTTTTCCGGAAGATAATTAGTTTCTAAAATGTCAAAGATTTTTTGCTTTTGAATGGAGTCAAGGTCTAAGATGTCCTCCTTCATTTCGTAGGGCTCACTCAGAAATTCTTGGAAAAATAAGGGAAAGGGATCTCTGGAGATAGTATATAATAAGGTGCCCCGCACAAATTCAGGATAGAAATTAGGGGTGTTAAAATCGAATTCTCCATAGCCATAAACCAGATCAATTCCGGAAAGGCTGTCTTTAATTCGAATAGCTGCATGACCAAATACGGTATAAAGGTCTTCCCCTGGGCTTGTGGTAATAACCGAAACCTGGGCGTTTTTCCCCAAATGTTTTATGGGATTAGACCAACCCTGCGTAGAATTAAACAGGAAAATCAGAAATAGGATTGCGACAGGGATGTATTTACCCTTCATGGTTTTATCGGAAGGGGCGCTTAGATAGGTATAAATCTTCCGATGCCCGCATAGCGGTCTTATCAGTAGGACTATGGTCTTTTTTCCCACATAAATGAAGTACCCCATGAATCATAACCCTATGCATCTCGTCGGTTTCGGTGGTTTTAAATTTTATGGCGTTTTCTTTGACTCTTTCTACACTAATAAAAATATCCCCTTCTACATATGACTTTTTTGTGCTATGATCAAAAGTGAGAATATCGGTATAGGTATTATGAGAAAGATAGGTTTGGTTTAAACCCAATAGATATTCATCCGAACAAAAAATATAGTTCAATTCAGATAACCGAAAGTTTTCGTTAAGTATACAGGTCTTTATCCAGGTCCTTACTTGACCCAGATTCTCTAATGTATAGTCTATGTTTTCCGAAAAAAAATTAATGGGTATCTGACTCATTAAGATATAGAAGCCTTGATAAAGGCTATGGTTTTATAGGAAAAAGTGTAATTCCATTTCATTTCCCTGGGTATTGAAAATGACCTGATCGGCTAATTGACGAATAATATAAATTCCCCTTCCACTAAGAGATTCCAGGTTCTCTGGCAAGGTTGGATCTTTAACCTGGTTATAATCAAAACCGGGACCTTCATCTTTTATAGTGAAAATTAGCTTCTTATTGGGTTGAACCTCTAAATTGATATATACTTTTTTGCTAGGGTCCAATTTATTGCCATGGTCTATGGAATTAATAACGCCCTCATTCATACACATTTGAATATTGGCAAACGTTTCTTCTGGTATAGATAGACGATTTTGTATCTCTTCCAGAAAGTTTTCCAACTCAATTATACTTTCCAATTTAGAGGGAAGTTGTAGCGTAAATAGTTTATTATCAGGCTCAGTGAGCTCCCAGTTTTTCATTCCTTGATTGGCTATCATTCAGCAAATTAAAATAGGTATTAATTTTCATTTTAAAGTATGTATTAATGGAGGGCGAAAGAGATTTTAGAACTTCAATTTCAGAATTTTTCTCCGGTAAAAAGGTAGCAATTGATTTAATTTTTGCTGTCCCATAGTCTTTTCCAGAACTTGACTGAAATTTTTGTTCCATCCCCTGCTCTTTTTCTGCTTTCTCCGCCTCCAACATCCTTGTCAGTATTTCTTTTTGCCGAAACGAATTTTCAGGTTTGATACGTTTATGGAGCAAATCAGTTTCGCTTTCCTCCATTTCTTTTTCTATCTTACCTAGATCACCGGCTAATTTACCCCTCGATTCGGCTTTATTTCGCAATTTTTCCAGGGCCTGGCGAATCGCGGCCTGCTCAGAAGCCATTTTCACCAAAGCTTCGTTATCCCGCTCTTCATTGCCGGATAATCCTTGACCCGTCTGGCCAATTTGTTGATTTAAAAGGTTTTGCCTAGATATTAACGGTCCTATCGATGAATTATTACCTGGCTTGGTCCCCATCCCTTTCATTCCTGCCAAAGCCATAGCCATTTGCTTCTCAATATTACTTAAAATTACGGCTAAATTATTTATGGATGTCATTACATATTGTTGGCGCACTTGTGCTTCATAAAACCTACGGTCGGCCAACATTTGGGTTAATTGTTCCATATTGGTATTCACGAGCCCCATTTCCTTGGTTACAAAGGACTGTATAGCAGGTACTTTCATAGAAAGAGCATGTAAGCTGTCCTGTACATGGCCAATAGCTTCCTTTAAAGTAAATTGTTGTTGAATATAACCTACTATAGATGGATCGTTTGGACTGGTATTATGTAAACCCTGCATAAGCGATTCCTGCTTATAGGAAACTCGAAGTAGGTTTTGAAGAATTAAGCGGATGGCATGTAAATCCAGATCCAATTCCTGGGCATCCAAACTTTGTTTCATTTTAGATAATTTAAAACCCAGTTCGTCCATATGGGACGAAGTCTTTTTTTGAGAAGAGGAGGCTGATTTTCTATCTTGTTTGGATAAGGCGTTCTGGGTTTCTTCCTGTGATTTTGAAATTTCTTGTTCCATCTCCTGCGGATTCGTAAAATCAGGATTAACCTTGTCTTTGTTATTCGTTTTTTCCAGATCGCCTAATTGTTTTTTCAAATCATTAAAGTTTTTCTGTTGTTCGGATTCCAATTTCTTTATTTCATCCGTGGGAGTTTTCCCTTTTTCGGAATTTTGGGATAAGTCTTTTTCCTTCTTTGCCATTTCGTGCAAAAGATCCACCATGTTTTGTATTTCCCTATCCCTTTCTAATTGTTTATATAATTCTTCCGCTCTCTTTAATTCATTGCTTAGGGACTTGTTCTGGTCATTGAAGTTTCGCATTAATTGCTTGGTTTCCCGAATCTTGTTTTCATCCAACATTTTGGAAAGTTTATCCAGAAGGTCTTTGGACTCTTTAGAAAGGAGGCTATCCAATAAGGATTTCATATCCTCTTCTTTTTTCTGCAAAAAAGGGTTTTGGGAGGGTTCGGTATTGTTCTCCGCTTTGGCATTCTCCTTATTTATTTTTGAAAGCGTGCTGTCCAGATTCTTTTTTTCGTTTAGAATATCATGGATACTCTCTCTTTGTTCAAAACTCAGTGAATTAGAGGTTTGAACCTTTTCCATCAACGATTTTGCATCTGATTCAAGCTTTTTTGCTTGTCCTATAGCCTTCTTTAAATCGGATTCGGCAGATTTTTCCATCTCGCTCTTTTTAGCCATATCCTCTTGCTTACTTAGAAGGTATAGGCTACCAGCCTCTGTCCGGCTTGACTTTGGGCCATGAACCCCATCATTATCCCAAACCTCAAAATAACAGGTAATTTCTTTCCCTTTTGCCGCCGCCAGAAAATCCAGATCCAGGACCATTGAAAAGGGCTGGGTGGTAAGCGTTTTAGAAAAAGGTATGGGGATGGAAAAGGATTCGGTTTTCCCATTCTTAACCCCTAAATTATCCGATTGGGGATAGGAATAATGAAATTCTAAACGGCTAAAACCGTAATCATCCTGAATTTGGCCTGAAAACCTAATTCGGGAGTCGGATTTAGCAGAATCCTGACGACTCACTTCAATTTGTGGGGAAAGATCCCGGATCACCTTCACGGAGTAATGGAAACTATCGGGTTTCTTTATAAAAGCATTTATGGGTACGAAAGTGTACTCGAAATCATTTCCAGCCTTTTCTTGGTAAGAAAAACCTCCGGAAACAGGGCTAAGACGGGTGGTTTTTCCTGGAATAAGAAATTCAAGAGAATCGGAAGAGAGTGTCTGAAAATGCCAGTTAATTTCGGTTCCTTCAGGAACCACAAGGTCTCCGGTGTTTTCGGAAATATTATCCGATTTATGTAAATAGGGTGGATAATGGAGTCCTGCAGAAAAGCGTAGAACTTTAGGACTGGGGTGCACCCGAAGAAGATAGGGAGAAGAATAAAATCCGGAACCATACAAGCGAAAAGGAATATCCGATTGTAAATTTTGAAAAGTATAGGAAAATTCGGTGGCCGAAAGGCGGGAACAGGGCAATTGGAGGGAGCCGGTTTCCATCATAATTTCGGAAGGGAGTACCGACCCCCTGACCCGCACGTTCAAAACATAATTTCCATTTTTTAAACCCGTTAAATCGGAGTTCTCAAGAAGAAATTCAAAAGGTGCAGGTGGGGCATACTCTGTTTCAAACCGAAGAATGCGATTCGAACCCTGCAATAACAAAGAAGGATATACCAATAGGATAAGTATCATTAAGCCTACCAATGCCAGCAAGGCCCGAAAAAAGGTCCGGTTTTTAGTTTGATCAATGGCAGCATAAAAAGGAATAGAAGAAAAGGATTTTACTCTTTGTTCAATACTGGCTTCTATAATGGAAGGATCATAGGCAGAATTATGGCCCATTTCGCTTAATTGCAAGGCATTTAAAAGCTTATCCTGAATAGTGGGGAAATGATCCCCTATAATTTTACTAGCACCGGCATAATTTAGCCGTTTTCCTAATCGATTATAGGCTAGAAAGGGTAAGAGAAAATACTGAATAGATATCCAGAGTACAACCAGAAAAAAGGAAATCAGAAGGATTAATCGGGCCAGCTTCCCATAATAGCCAAAGTATTCAAGGGAAGAAAACACGATAAACAATCCTATTGCCGCACAAAAAAGGTAAAGTAAACCCAATACCCATTTTGTCCGGTAATATTTTCGGATAAAATCGTCTAAACGATCCAATAAATGGGAATATGAATTATTCATGGCTATAAGGAAAGCGGCCCATTCAACAAAACCAAAATAGTGAAAACTTTAGGATATGAAATTAACTAATATTCCTGTTTATTATTTTGAACCAAGGAATTTGATTGTAATTTTACAAATTCTTTACCGTTTACGGGATGTAGCGTAGCCCGGTATCGCGCCAGCATGGGGTGCTGGAGGTCGTGGGTTCGAATCCCGCCATCCCGACGAATAAATTGAATTCCAGACGCAGTCTGGTTTGTTTGATTTGGAAGGAAATCAAAGTTGTTTGAGTTTCCGAACAAATCAAACAAAACCCCTGCTGGAACAGCAGGGGAATTCAAGGATTCAGTCTCCCCCCACCCGGGATCAACGAAGCGAACGAAGAGAGCGAAGTTAATCCCGCCATAAACTCAAATTGGTTAAGAAAGAAACAGACTAAAAACCTGAAGGGATTGCTCAATGATTCAGCCTCCCCCCACCCGGGATCAACGAAGCGAACGAAGTGAGCGAAGTTAATCCCTACCAGGGATTATTGAGACCAGGAAATAAATCCATTAACCCATTAGGATGATTATTTAGTTGCAGGTCTAAAAACACCGGTTCCATTCGTCAAATAGGAAAACAGGCTTGTTTGGATCCAATGGGTCCAGCCCGAAGCACAATCTTTATAGCATTCAATTTCCGGGGTGAGTCCTTCATGAGTAAAGATAATATCTGTTAACCCATCTTTTTCTGCCAGTTCAAAAATCAATTTGGTATTTGTCCATTCATGTTTATCTGAATACCAGGGCATATTACAGTCCAAAACAGTCCAAACTATTTTTTTTCCTGGTAATAATTTTTCAACATTTAAATGGAAGAAAGAATCTCCTCCCATTTTTATGGAAAACTTGGCATTTTCTTTATCCGCATTTCCTTCGAAGCTTATTCCCCACCATCCGGGAATATTCGTGATTTTTTGGATCGCTTCATTAGCACCGTTGTGGATACGGATATTGGTTGTAAAGCTGTTCTTTTTCATTTTGTTTGTTTTTATTCAAAATTAGAAAGGCAAGCCCTTTTGGTATTGTACAAATCGGAAGCTAAGTGGTATAATGTTTATGGGCAAGTTCATTTTGACTATTTCGAAGATCAGAGGGAGTAGTTCCAGTAAACCGTTTAAATGACCTCAGGAAATGAGACTGGTCGTAATAATACTGGTAAATATGAGCCTTTAATTCCTCTAAATTCTGGCAAGTAGAGTATGCCTGGTAAAATTGTTTAAACCGGACGATTTCGCAAAGGTTTTTTGGACCTGTTCCTAAATGTTCTATAAATTTTTTATTAAGCCATCGGGAACTATAACCTGTTTCCTTTTCCAGTTGTGCAATCGTGGTGAGACCTTTTGAACTTGAAATACGATTTATACAATAATCATAGATAGGGTCTGCTTCTCGAGCATTTAATTGCCCTAAAAGGAAAAGTTGAAGGACTTGTAGTTTTTCATTTAACGTATTGGAATCAAGGAGTAGCGTTTTGAGCTCATTTACTTTATTGCCTAAAAAGTCTTCTAATTCTACTATTTGATTTTGAACCTCAATATAAGATAATTGAAAAAATCTATAGGCACCGAGCGGGTTGAATTCGATGATTATGGTTCCTGTTTGGGTATTTTCCTTCGAATCCAGATAAACAGGTGTATCGATTAAGCCTGTAAGACTTATTTTGGATTCATTTTGAAGGAAACTTTTCCCTGCAATTTGAGCGATAATACCATTGCAGTAGGTATATGTTAATTTTAAGTTTGAATTAGGAACTATTAGTATTCTGTCAAAATCGGGAAGAAGGCCATTACTTTCAAATACATGCATTTTATCAATGAATGGGCTTAACACCGGATGGGGCGTTACCGGGATGAATCTAAATAAGCTCATTACCGTTAAAATGAAGGAGTTCTATTTAAATATAGTGGTAATCAAGGAATTTCTGCATGCATAGGTTTTATATTCCTAAAGAGTCGTTCCTTATTAATTCAATGAAAAAGGAGTAAGCAGCAGGAAGGACATTAATGAAACTGGAAATAGTAATTGGGATTGGTCTCATTATTAGGTTAATGATATGGATAGACTATTTATTGGCATTTTTTTTGTGCCGATGAGATTTAGGTTTTTTTACGCGTTAAATCCTGTTTCAAGGAAAATCCCGATAAAGCACTTAGGCCGCCTAAAAGTCCACCTAATAAGCCTGTAAGGATAAAAACCAGGATGGGGTGGGGAAGATGGAGAAGGTGGGAGATTCTGCTTACCAGTATATGTTGGTTTGGTACCGATTTTAGGAGGGCAAGGATAATCCATGCCAGAAATACAGCCAGAAAACCAATCCAGAAAGATTGAAGTCCTTTTTTTCCAAAAAAGTAGGCTGTTAAAAATGCTATAGGGATAAGAAACCACCAGGGAAGAATATACCCGGCTATTAGGCAAAGAATAAAGATGAATAAGAATTCCATTTATAGGGGCTTTAGGATCAGGGTTGATTTTATTTTATCCGAATGCTCATTCTTGGTATTTAGAAATAGTAAAGGATTGAGTTTCCCTTCTTTCCAGGTTTGGAATAAATCCATATAATGAAAGCTTCCAGGGTTTCCTGATTCACCACCAGGGAAAGCGGCATAACCTCGTACCGGATGACCCATTTGTACCACCATTCTCCAGGAAGGACCTACTCCATCCCGTAAGGCATTGACCACATGGCTATTTCCATCGGCCGAAAAGGTATCTATGCCAAATCCGGGAATATTAGCCAGATGAGAGATATATGTTTTCTTTACCAGTCCCCAGCTCCAGGAATTTCCCGGCAAGCCTTGCTTTTTAATCAATTCCTGAACAGCCGAATGAAAGGATTGGTTTACGATTTCTTTTGCACCTTCTTTTTCAGGGGTTTGAATATTATCGAACCAATGGGATCCGGGGCTTTGTAATAAAAGTTGCTCTGTTCTATCCCGGGATGGGGATTGTAATTTGGTGGATTTTAAATCAAATTCATCATTCCAGGTTTGGGCATAGAAATCAAGCCACCAGGTATTGAAAATACTGGCCCCTATGCTACCTGCCGAAAAATGTTTATCCCATTTTTTTAATAATGAATACGCCTTTTGTTCATTGGCTTCCAGTTTCCCCGTATCCAGGTAACCTAGCATGGTAGGAAGAATATCCCTGGCCATTATGCTATAGGTATCGTTTTGGATACTCCGCATACTATCTATATTGGCCTTATTCATTTGGCTAAGGCGCTCATTGATTCTTTTGCCTCTTTCGTAGGGCCCAAAATGCCAGTTTATATAATAGGGATAGGTAGAATCGGTCGATGCCTGGTTGGCTGAACTGACAAAACCTCTATCGGGATTTTTCACATAGGGGTTTTGATTATAAGGAATCCATCCTTTCCAATCATTATCCGGCTTGGCGCCATCCAGAATATATTTTCCCTGATCACGGTATTTTAATGGAAATTTTCCATTAACCGTTAAGGCGATATCCTTATCATTACTGGCAAAAACAAAATTTTGTGCTGGTGCTGTATAATAGGTAAGGGCTTTACGGTAATCCTCATAATTCTTCCCCCGGTTTAAAAGGTAAAAGGTTTTTAAATCATTCGATTCCTCATGGGCTACCCACCGTAAGGCATCGCCTACCGGGATATTGGAATGGGCATTTCCTGGTTTTCTTTTTTCCGATTCATAAACCACTGGCCCCTGATGGGTATAAATAACGGTATCGAATTCGGTCTTTCCCCCTTTTACTTTTATCGCTTCTATTCTTTTTTGGGTTTTATTCCATTGATTATTATACCAATACTCCTTTCGGCTGGTATCCTTGAATCGTATATGATACCAATCCAAAACGTCGGCGTCCACATTGGTAACCCCCCAGCTAATTGCCTGGTTATACCCAATAATAATACAGGGGGCTCCGGGTAGGGATACCCCATAAGCCTGTGTATTGGGTGAACTTAGCTGGATCTGATACCAAATGGAGGGGAGGGTTAAATGCAAATGGGGATCATTGGCCAGTATTGGAAATCCGCTCTGGGTTTTGGATCCCGAAATGGCCCAATTATTTGACCCTAATCCTTCTGGAACGGTTTTATCCTGTAGGGAATCTTTTTTTATTCCCATTACCGGATTTACACTTTTTGGAATAGGAACAGGACTAAAATCCCAATGGGTTCCTTTTGGTATTATGGGCTCTTCATGAAAAGAAAAATCGGGAAACAGATCATTCATAACTCCTGGTCCGAAATGTTCCAGGTTATTGGTCATGCTTAATTGGCTTGACCCCCCAGCAAGGGTTTCGGACATAAGCTTTAATAATAAAGCAGAATTTATAGGTTGCCATTCTTCCGGTGAATAATTCAGTAGTTTAAATTCGATGGGAAAATCCTTTTCTTTTAAGGAATGGATATAGGTATTCACCCCTTCGGAATAGGCTTCAGCAACCAGCTTCAATTCGGGATCTTTTAATATTCCCCGAATCGTTTTTTCTGCCCCATAAACCATTCCCATTCGTCTATGATACCGGTCAATATCCAAGGTTTTTGATCCTAGAATTTCAGAAAGCCTGCCCGATGCGCTTCGTGTTTGAACATCCATTTGCCATAACCTGTCCCTGGCGGTCAGATATCCTTGAACATAATAGAGATCGTGGTCATTGTCAGCAAAAATATGGGGTATGGAATGCTCATCAAAAAAAACAGAAACTGATGCTTTTAGTCCGGACAGACCTAATACCTGATTTCTTGCCGATTCCTTCTTTTCGGCATTTTGCCAGAAGCCCGATCCTGGATTGAAAAATTTTCCAAGGGGGGGTAGAGGCCCCAGCGGAATTTCCATTAACCATAGTAAACCCAGGGTAAAAGCCAGGGAAAATGCAGTTTTTAAAAAGGGCATGGCAGGATTTTTTATGTCTTAAGTTAAGAAACCCTTAGAGGAATTAAAAGCAGTCTTTTTTATTAAACGACCATTGCTTCCTTGCCTTTTAAAGACTTACCAATGGCTTCCAATAAATCCTTTTCCTTGAAGGGTTTTAATAATTTTGCTGAAAATCCACCTTCCCGAATCATTTCATTGTCTTTTTCCTCGTCCAATCCCGTAATCATAATAACCGGAACCTGGTTTTTTGGACTTGGCAATTTTCTAATGGCAGCGAGAAGTTCATACCCATCCATTTCTGGCATTAGAATATCGGTAAGAACTAGGTCAATATCTGTTTCTTTCATGATGTCCAGGCCCTGCCTGGCGCTTTCTGCTTTGAAAAACTTCACGCTCCATTTACTCGACATCATTTTAAGGACCATTAAGTTTACCTCATTATCATCGATGGCCAATATTTTTAATCCGTTAAGGGAAACGGTTGGGGATTCCATCTTTACCGCCTGGGGTAGGCTAGCCGTTTCCTTAATCTCAAAAGGAATATAAAAGCTAAAAGTACTTCCTTCGCCAACCTTACTTTTAACAGTAATTTTCCCGCCTTGTAATTCCACTAATTGCTTGCAAAGGAATAAGCCCAAGCCGGTTCCCACCTGACCCTTTGCTGAGGCGGTTTGATAATATTTAGAGAAAAGTTTAGTCAATTGTTCTGGCGAAATACCGACTCCGGTATCCACTATTTCTACAAATAGCTTCTTTTCGGTTTCATTCACATCCACGTTTACCTGTATCCTACCCGTTTTTGTATTCTTAATGGCATTGCTAAGTAAATTGATCAAGACTTGTTTTACCCGGAAGCTATCTATTATGACCAGGGTATCCTTATTGCCTTTAAACTGGTATTTCAGTTCCAGATTTTTCCTTTGGGCACTGAACTCCATACTTTCCATGACCAGTTTTAGTACATAATCCGGATTGCAAGGCTCCTTATGAATTTTGAAATCGGCATTTTCTAGCTTAGCGGCATCGAGAGTGTCATTCAGGGTATTCAGAAGCATATCGGAGGTAAGCTTAATGGAATTAAGCATTTCCTGTTGCTTTGAAGAAAGGGGGGTATGTCCGAAAATATTCAAAAATCCATAAATCGCTGTTAAAGGATTCCGGATTTCATGGCTCATATAAAGGAGTAAGTCGGTCTTTTGTTGTGCCATCACTACGGACCGATCGTTTTCCTTTTTTAACTGTTTCTCGGCCCGGTTTAATTGCAGAATAAACAGAATTAAAAGGAGTGAAAAAAGGATAACCAATAAAAGAGAGGTAAGTCCAAAGGTGTTCAATAAATGACCTGTTTCCTCATAATTACGAAAGGTCAGGTCCTTTAATTGGGAGGCAAGGGTATAATTAATTTCCTTAACCTCATTGATCATATTTTCCAGCTCCGTGCTGATATGGGTGTTTAGGGAAACCAGGGATCTTTGCAGGTTTAATAATTTTTGGTTACTGGATTGTAAGCGCTTAAATTTCTTCAGCCATAACTTATTATCACGGGCTTCAACCTTTCTGGTTACTTCGTCCAATTCCTTTTCTTTTTTGGTTTTTTCAATCAAGGTGGAATTTAACGTGTCGGCTTTCCCATTAAAGGCCGATTTTAAACGGGAAAAAAATCCTCCCTTCTTTTTCGCTATAATATTGTGAATGGTATCGGCAGCGGTATCCACGTTCTTCTTATGCAAATGAACCAGAGTGTCCACGTGTATGCTAAAGGGGCTGGTAACTTTCTCATATTCTGAATAAATAGACAGTAAAGAGTCGAAATTATGCTTCAGGGAGAAAAGTCTTTCAGAAAGCTTAATTTTCTCCTGTACCCAATGGTCAATTTTTCCCTGCTCCCCTTTGTTGAAAGTATTGGCGACTTTATTTTCTTTTATAACCGTATCCAAAAGTTCAATAGCTTTCCCAAGCTCATTTTTATAGGAAATGTTTTTCTTGCTGCTCTGATTTAAAAGGGATTCCTGAAAATCATATTCTGCCTGGTGTAAAAGGAAAAGAGCTTGTTCCGGTTTATCTGAATCGGGCTTCAAGGTACCAGCCAGTCTGGCCAGGTCTTTTTGCCTGTTTTGAATAGAATTCCTTACAAATATGGCCGCTATACTAAGGACTATAATGAAAACCAGAAAAACCAAAAGTATTTTTCTGGAAATAATGGAAATATTTTGAGAGCGCATTTATGGTCAAATTAATTCCAAAAAAACAGAATTACGTCTATAAAACGAATCGCAAATAACAAATTTTTTACAATACTTTGATTTAGATTATTAACCCTAGGATTAATACACTTTCCCAAAACTTATTTTTTAAAGATAAAGCTGTTTTTATCCGGTTTTAGCAAATACATTTTACCTGCCCAGGACAGTGAACCCGGTAATCCTTTCGGCAATTGAACAAGAACATTCCAATGCCCTTTCCCATAGATAAATTTGACCGATATGGGTCCATTGGGATGGGATACCGCCGCCTCACATTGGTGGAGATTGCCAAGTTCTGGCTGTATTAGGACAGTACCAAAACCTGAACTGGAGGGCCTTATTCCTGCTACATTATAAAGAAGATCGAAGGTCGGACTGGCCGACCATGCATGACAATCGGAGCGGCTGGGTTCGGGTTGCTCTGCAAAACTGGTTAATCCCATTTTCAACATCTCTTTCCAGGGATTCAGGTAGTTTTGGTATAGATTTTCCAAACCACATTGTCTCAATGCCTCAAATAAATAAAAACGGTAATAATACGTGCATTGAACGAGGGAGGTGTCGGGAAGGGTACGCAAAATCAATTCTTTTTGAAGGGAATCAGGAATACAATGGGTCAAAATACCCATGGCCTGGGCATGCTGGCTAAATTCCGATTTATCGGGAAGGTCGGCTAGATATTTTTTAGCAGGATCCCAACAGGTTTTAAAAACTTCATTTTTTAATTGATTGGCCGTAAAGCGAAGGTTTGAAGCATTGCTTTCCAATCCGAAATAATGGAATAAATCGGAGGTCTTTTCTATTGCTAAAACAAATTGAAGGGTAAGAATACTGGAATTACCATTTTTTTGAAGCTTAGGTGTTCCACTTCCTATTTCGGTTCCAAGCCAGGGCCATTCTACAGGCCAATCTACAAAATTCCAATAGGGAAGGTTTTGTAATAATCCATTCGTTCCCACGTAATGCTGATGCCAGTTTAGAATCTTAATAATAAAAGGGAGTTTAGATTTAATATAAGCATCATCCTTACGGTACATCCAATAATCGTGAATCATAGAAATCCAGAAAAGAGAAAATGGAGGAATGATTTGTTTTACATGACTGGGATACCGGCTTTGGGTAAGGCCCTCCGCGATCATGGAATTCTGAATATCATCAATCGCATTTCGCATAAGCCTATCATCTCCGGAAACATATAAGGAGATTAAAGATTGAATACGGGTATCCCCTACATACTGCAATTGTTCATAAAAGGGGCAATCCATAAAAGTTTCATAGGCACAAAGCCGGGAGGTTCTCCACCCCGTTTTCCAGATATGGTTTAATATGGTATCGTCGGTATAAAATTTACCGGTTTGAGTAAAGGGGTAGGCTGTAAAATCTCCATGGAGATCCTGTATATCCAGACCCTCATCCAAATTTTCTATATGCAATAAAATATAGCGATAGGTTCTGTAAAACAAGGGTTTATATGCGCGATTTTTCCCTCCGTCCAGGTAAAACACATCGGCATTTCCCTGGATTCGTTTGTTTTGCCAGGCATTCCGGTTCCCTTTACGGCCTTTTTCATCGACCAGGCTTTCCGCATAAGTCAGACTTAATTTAGAGCCCTTACCACCACTTACGAATAGTTTTATATTTGCCGTTGTTAAATAGGTTTGATCAAGTAACATATAGACGATGGTATGGGCTGGAATGTGGAGAGGATTTTTCCCGTTTAAGAATCCAGGGGCCTTAATTTTTATACCGGAAATGTTTCGGATAACCAGGGGATTTTCCACCTTTTCTTCAGGTTGAGGTAAAGAACTTTCGTATAAAATCCTGGATGGGATACGATCCTTGGCTTTAGAGAAAAGAATATTCTCCGAAAAACCAGCGTTTAACCAGGAAGAATCATCATAATTAAGGTTTTCCCAATTCCAGGGATATCGGGAACCCAAAATTTGTTCATCAGGAGATACCAAAAGACCTTGAAAGGTTTGAGGGCTATACGAAAGATTCTCTATTACTTTCCAGGTAGAATCGGTACAAGCCATAGATTCTTTTTCGGAATCGCCAAAAATCAAGAAACCGGTTTGAAGGGACATTTGAGCCAAAGCCGAAAATTCTCCATCATTCCAAACAACCGCAGCAAGGATATTTTGTCCGGGAATGAGGTATTGGGCAATATCCAAGGTATTATATTTCCAATGAGAAGGGTCGGATCTGGATGGACCGGAACCCGCTTTTATTCCATTGACATAGAGAATATAACGCTGATCACCAGAAACATGAATGCGGAAACGCTGAGGCTTTTGGCTTATTTTAATTTTTTTTCTAAAATGAAATACTCCATAACCATTCCCTTTGGCCTTTGGATCCTTTATCCAATAACCTTTATGAAAAAGAGTATCTGAAAACAGGGAAATCGGAGAGGCTTTGGTCTCCTGAACAAAGCAAAAAATCAGGAAGAAATGAAGGAGGAATTTTATTTTGAAAAAACGAATAACTCGGTGCATAAACCGTTTATTTAAATGAACCAGCCACAAAAAACCGGAATTCTTTAGCTTAGGAATTCACCAGTTGTTTTACCATGACATAATCATCCATTATATAACCTTTGCCGATATCTATTATTTCTTCATAATCGAGATGAAAGCCGTTTTTTTCATAAAATTTAATAGCCGGATTGTTTCGATTTACATTTAATACCAATGCGGTATCATTTTTTTGAATGGCCAGGGAAGTAATCTCCTCAAGGATTCTGGAGCCTAGGCCTTTGCCCCTGGTCTCTTCGGAAAGATATAATTTATGGATTTTGGTCTTAGAAAGACCCTTATAATGGATTTCGTAGGATATATAACCAACAGGCTTTTGATCAAAATCAAAAATAAGGAACTGATGACCTAATACCCCGATTTGATTTAAGAGGGCATGAGGAGAATACATCATCTCCATCATATAATTGATTTGTTCAGGGCTAAGAATATCCTTAAAGACTCCTGGCCAGATTTTCCAGGCCAAATCCTGAATTTCTTGAATATGATCCAATCCCACCGGTCGAATATTCAGTTTTTCCATGGTTTACAGGTCCTAATCTTATAAATTATAAGGTCTCCTGCTCAAAAATACCATTATGGAATTAAAATCAATTAAATCGCATCGGAAAGGGAGGTAAAAGTAAAATCCCGGATCTTCATCGGAGGAATCAGGTAGCTTCTATAGGATTCCACACTGATAGATCGCTCCGTTTTTCCCAAAGCTTCCAAATTATTTAGCATAATAATCGGGCTTTCGTTGAAACGAAAATTCTTAACCGGGAATTTGATTTTACCGTTTTCTATGTAAAATGTACCATCACGGGTAAGTCCAGTTAATAAAAGGGTTTGTGGGTCTACCAGGCGAATATACCATAGTCGGGAAACCAGGATTCCTTCTTCTGTTCCTGCAATAAGCTCGTCAAGACTATTAGTTCCCCCTTCCATTATAATATTGGCAGGTCCGGGTAATGGGTTCACCCCCTTTTTCTGGGCCCAGTACCGGGAATAGCTTAAGTTTTTAACAATTCCTTTATCCACCCATTGTACCTTTTCCTGCTTCTGACCTTCAAAATTCCAGGTGCTGGCGGGTAATTCCGGATGAAAAGGATCTGAATAAATAGAAACCTTTTCATCCATAAGCTTTTCTCCTAACCGGGTTCCACCGCCTTTTTTACTCATATAACTTCTTCCCTCGTCGGCACTCCTGGCATCAAAGCCCCGGAACATATTTTCCAGCATATAGGTAGCGGCAACAGGCTCCAGAATTACGGTATATTTTTTAGGCTCAATGGATTTTGCACCTCCTGAACCCAGGGCTTTCTGACAGGCAATCTGGGTAGCGGAATAGGTGTCCAGTTTTTTAACATCGGTAAAGCCCCTGGCGGCATATCCCGACTGGGTACCGGCCGCGTTTCTTGTGGTTACTGAAAAAGTAATATCCGTTTCTACATTATAGGCAAATAATCCTTTGGAATTCAGTACCGCACTTAATTCGGTGGTGTTTTCTAAAAATCCTGCAGCCTGCAAACTCGCATTTGTACTGGCTTTCAGACTATTATAAACCAGATCGGCCCGTTTATCTGGTCCAACCTGGTCGGTATCCGGATTAAAAGTTATGGAATCAGGAAAGTCCTGTGGGCCTAACATGGGCATATGTTCCGGATTCTCCGGGGCAAGCTGGGCCAATTCTTCCGATCGAAGAACCGCTCTTTGTAAAGATGCCTCGTCAAATTCATCGATAGTAGTGGTAGCCGATTTTTTACCAAAAACGGAAGTAATTACCATTCCCAAACTGCTAATTTCCCCGGCAGTAGAAACGGCATTCAAGGCATAGCGAATATTTCCCCCTTCTCTACCTGTAAGGCTTACCTGACATTCATCTGCTTTGGAATATTTTAGGGCTTTTTGTAATAATGCCCTGCTTTCTTCTTTGTTTAATATGGCCATTGGGTTAATTATCCAAGTTTACGTTTTGTATTTATCACATTGATTCCTTTAAACAAGGTGGTGGCACATCCATGTGACACTGAATTGCTTTGGGAAGGTTGACCTTTCCCATCATTAAAAGCACCTCCTAGCCGATAATCGCTGGCATCACAAACCTGAGCACAAGCGTTCCAGAATTCTTGGGTATTGGCCTGGTATGCTACATTATTTAGCATACCCACTATTTTCCCGTTTTTAATTTCATAGAATAATTGTCCCCCAAACTGGAAATTATACCGTTGCTGATCGATGGAGAAACTACCATTTCCAATAATATAGATCCCTTTTTCTACACCTTTAATCATATCATCCACACTTAATGGACTAGGGCCTGGTCTCAGGGAAACATTGGGCATTCTTTGAAATTGTACCGACCTCCAGCTATCCGCATAGCAGCATCCCTGTGATTCTTTTAGCCCAAGGATTTTTGCCTGATCCCGAATGGCCTGAAAATTAACCAGAACCCCATTTTTTATAATATCCCATTCCTTGGTTTTAACACCCTCATCATCATAGCCAACAGCACCCAAGGATCCGGTTTGTAATTTATCGGCCACAATATTGACCTGCTTGCTTCCAAATTGAAAATTACCAGAACGCAATTTATCCAGGCTAAGGAAACTGGTTCCTGCAAAATTGGCTTCATAACCCAGAACCCTATCCAATTCGGTGGGATGGGCTACGGATTCATGAATGGTTAGCCATAAATGGGAGGGGTCCAGAACCAAATCGTATTTTCCTGGCTCTACCGGTTTAGCCGCCAATTTTTCGCCCACCTGTTTGCTGGCGGCGCTGATGTCTTCTAAAAGATCATAACGGGCCTTATAACGGGTGGTGACCCCTTTCACTTTTTCTGAATCCAAGGGGCTTAGATATTCATAGCCCATTCCTACCGGAGAACTTAGGGATTCCCTGGAATCAAAACTACCCAAAGCCTTATCGATTTTTGTAACCGTAAAACTCGGGTAAATTCTATGCACGTCCTGATCAATATAAGAGCCATCGGTAGAGGCAAAATATTTTTGTTCGTTAATAGCAAGAATTATGGAATTCACAAAACTCACCCCATTTTTTAGGGCAATATTATTGGCTGTTAAAAGAAGATCTACTTTTTCTTTTAAAGGGACCTCAAAGGAACTTTTTACCAATGGAGTTTTCCAGCTTACCTCCCCATATCCAGATTGCGGTGCCAGGTCGATGGGTTTGCCTCCAATTTTTGAATTGGCCTTAGCAACAGCAACGGCCCTGGAGGCTATTTTGGCAATGCTTTCCTTATTAACCAGATTGGTGGCCGCAAAACCCCAAAATCCATTAACCAATACCCGAACGCCAACCCCATAGGATTCGGTATTGGCTACATTTTGTAAATGGGTTTCACGGGTTATGACAAATTGATTGAAATAGCGACCAATTCGAACGTCCGCATAACCGGCGCCCTGTGATCTGGCGGTATTTAAAGCAATATCGGCCAATTCCTTTTTTTCCCTGGTATCCAGGTTATGTACCGAATCCAGGAAGCGGAATGGTTCTGCAATTCCTTTTAAGGAAGGCAGTAGAAGGGAGCCGGCACCAACCCCAGACCAATAAAGAAAATCTTTTCTTTTCAAGGTGATTATATTTTAATAGTTAGAAATCGATTAGGCTTAAGTATTGGATGAAAACCCCTTGTTTTCTATCCATAAATATGCAGAAGAAATCAAAAAAAGAAGAAAAAAATAAAATTTCGGGATGTTTTCATGGGTATAAGTAAAAATTTGGGCTGTCTTTTCGGAATGTACAAATTTTCCTGCAATAAAATGTTGATTTTCCTCTAATCTATTGAGGTCGCGGATGTTTTCCCAGTCTTTCCCTGAATAAATATAGAGCAGACTAGAGTCATTCCCTTTTTCTACCCCTAACCACCCAGTTTTATTGGTCCAAAATTGCCTTTTGAAACGAAAAGGATTAAAGGGTATTTCCTGTATTTGGCTTTGCATTTCGGAAGCGGTGATTCCCCCCCCTTCACTAACCAGGGTGTTTAAAGAGATTTCTTTTCCCGTTTCCGGAAATCGGCCGGATGTCCAATACTGAAGTTTTGCATCCCTGGTTTTGAGGGATTGATTAATCAGGTAAGACCAATAAGCATTAAAATCCTGATTATCCCCATGTAGTTTCCAGGAATAGGAATTTAAAATACAAGTTCCTAAAATTTTTCCTCTCCCGTAAAGAACCATCCCTGCCAATATATTACCCTTTTTATCCTGGACCAGGCTTTCCATCTCCATACTTGGAGTAAAATAATGAGGCATAGAAAGAGTGGCTTGGGTCTTGAAGGTAGAATTACTAAAAAAAGCAGGGGAACGTGCATTCGTATCTTTCTTTTTACCAGAAATCCTAAAATCCTGATTAAACCACAAGGATTCTTTCGGAATGCTATCCTCAAGGATTATTAATCCCATACCCATTTTACTTATACCTCTTTTAATTAGATCCGAAGCCTGATGATCCAGGTTTTTTAATGCCGTGATATCGGTAACCAGGATATCCAAACCTGGTATCTGATCTTTTAGGTCGGATACCCGGGAATTCTCCTTGACTGGAATATGGGTATGATACCTTTCGGGAGAAACCTGTGTTTTTGACCAAACCGATATGGATTTTTCTTTTAACCAATTTTCCAGGAAACGAGTTTCAAAACCCGGACTGGAATTTAAAACACCTATTTTAAGAGGGTCTGATTTATAAACCAGGTAAGGAATGGGCTCCTTTTCCAGGGTATCCTGATCATTTAAAATATAAAGAGAATCCACAACAGGCCCATTTGCCTTGGGTGTAAAGGTTAATTCGAAGGGGGAAATTCCTTGCCGGGAAATGCTGATGGAATCCAGTATACGCCCCTGGTCTTTCAATTGAACCCGTATTCGACCCAGGTTACTTTGATTAATTTTTCCCTGAATCCAAAATGTCCGACCGAGCAACAAGACCTCTGGCCAATGCACTTGTTGAACCCCTTCTGGTATGATTGGAGGAATTATTTTTAATGGAATTGAATTTAGTTCTTCATATTGACGGGTGTCCAGCCCGAACCCTAAAATAGTAAGGGATTGAGGAAAAGAATTAGGGTCCCTGATTGCTCTAAGACCATGAATCCATTTAATTCCTGGATTTTTTTTATATATCTCCGAATCAAGGGTATAAAGAGGAAAACCCTTCCCCAGGGGAAGGCTAGAGGGATTGTATCCCTTTGTTATAAGATAAGCCTTCTGAGCGGGAGAAGGTTGGGAAGGATTCCGCCAGGGAAGGGGGAAAGTAAACAGAAACCCCCAAACACCCAGGAAAGAAATACTGAGCGCTAGGATTCGGAGAATCCTGTTTTTTTCTCTTTTCCATTCCTGGTACAGAAGAAAAACCAGAAAAGGCAGGGATATCAGAAGAAACAAGTATTCAGGCTTCATCATTTATTTCTTAATTGGAAAAGAGCCTCATAATATTTTTCGGATAATTTATCGGAACGATTCGCCCCCGGAGAACCCGATGGGGGCAATAAACCATATAAGGTATTTTTCAGGCTTTCGATATCCTTCTCTGATACCACCTGGCCCGGATTTAGGATTACGTTTAAGGTTTGAAGAGAACGCAAATAGGTTCTGGGCTCCCGGGCAAGGAGATTCTGTAGTTCTTTTTGTGTCTTTCTGAGAACGTATTTCTCCTGGTCGGTCAGATTCCTCCTTTTATCAAACTGGTTTATAATGGACCATGCAGCATACCAGGGTTCCCTTGGGTCCTTAGCCTCCAGGTTATTGAAGGGCCAAACCGGGTTGGCCACCGAATGGAGATCTCCGGAAAGTCTTTTTTCCATTGGAAACCGATTCGGTTGAAGGCTGGTTTTTCCAACAAAAGCCCTCGATTTTTGTTGGAGATCCTTTAATAGTACCAAGGCTTTATATTCATAAGGAAGGGCATTTTCCGGGCTCGCCATTCGTAATTTTGTTTCTGCCGACCACATTTCCTGGATAATGGCCTTTAGCTGGTTTTTTTGATTTCCATCCAGATAACCTGGATCTTCCTCCTGATCATGTTTATCGGTATAGGCTTCGAGTATTTTGTCGGCATTGCTAAAATCCCGAATATCAGAGCTGGATTGATTTAAATTCTTTTCTCCTTCCTCTTCCCCTCCCAGGAATTTTGAATAGCGCATTCTTAGAATTTTTTGATCCATGGCCAGATTATTGGATTGGTCCTGGAATCCTGTTTTGGTCAAATGGGACTTTTCTCCAATTAGGTGTTCAGAATCTAAAATAATCTGCCTTTCAGACCGAAAAAACTCTGGCTTTAAACCCGGTCCTGAGGTTAAGCCCTCCAGGGAAAGAAGCCCTGTAGTATCCTGTATCTGTATGGAATTTGTTTCCGACTTTCCTTCCTGATGATGATTATCGAATACCGTTATATAATAATAAAACTCATCGCCGGGTTTTGTGCCATATTTTCTAAGGTCTAATAATTTCTCTATTTGATAATGCCGGAGACTATCGTTCCTGCTATAGGATGCAGAGGCTTGTTCTTTTAAGAGTACATTTTCCTGGAAAGTTTTGAATTTAACAGCTTCCCCATTTCCCTGGGCCAAGGTTCCGTGGAATATGCATTGTAACAAACCATGATCATCTTCAGCACTGGCAAGGATGGGAATTTGGAAAGATTCCCCCAAACCAATTTTTTTTAGGGGTTCCGGTTTTAGAATGCTAATCTCGGGAATTCGGTCTGGGGAAAGGACAAAAGAAAACAGGGTACTCGGTTTAGAATCCAAAACGATTTGATAAAACCCAGATTTAACCAGGGTCTTTTTTAAACCATAAAATCCCTTGGAAAGGGGCTTCATGGTAATTCGGTCTTGTCCATTAAATACAAGAAACACCTTTCGTACCGGGCCTTCTATCCCAATTTTCCAAAGTACCCTCGAGCCTTCTTCTCCATTAAAATTGGGGGATGTATATATTTTATATTTCATTTCCGGGGAATAAACCTGAATTTCCCATTCCTTAATAGATATTTCCTTTTTTGGAAGTCTTAGGTACTGGACCTGGTTTCCTGGCGACAATCCCTTTTCCCAAGTAGCTAAAAACGTAAAGATTAGAAAGGTAAATGCCGAGAAAACGAAAAATATAAGAAGAGCCCTTTGTAAATATTTAAATGGAATTTCTTTTTTATCAGAAATAGAAAGGATTCCTGGTTTTATTTTTTCAATTTGTAATTTTTCCAAAAGAGTGAAGTCTTCCGGCGCTTTTAAAAAAAGATCCGCGCTTTCCTCCAATACCGGATATTTCCTGTTTAAATAAATAGAAATTTCATTTAAACTAAGTTTCCATGGTTTTTTTAAAAAGAAAAGGATTCCAAATCCAAGGAAAAGTATGCCCAGAACTGCAATCCATGAAAAAGTCATTTTCAGGGAAGCTATACTATACAAGGCCACAGGGATCAGGGAATATATAAAGATTTCCAGGGTCCTTGTAAAAACATGCATATTCCGGATTTGGGAAATCTTATTCCTGGCTTCCATTTTTCAATCCTGGGGTTTATTACTAAGCATTCTCTCTAAAAAGAACAGGAAAAAAACCATTAAAACCAGTACCTGGGTGAAGTAGGGAACGGTCTTTGTTTTATCGAAAGCTTTCGTGGTAGATTTCCTGGAAATGGAAATTTTTGGAGGAATCCATCCCAATAAATTTCCTGCATCCATCCTGGTGTCCAGCTGGGGCTGCAGAACCAGGATTTCCAAAAACCATCGTGGGAAAAAGGATTGCCAAACTAAATCGGAATAGGCAGGATCTAATCGTGTATAAAAAGTATAATGGTAATGGTTCCTGAAGGTATCCAAACAAAGAATAGGATCACCAAAACCGTCTTCCCAAAGAATGTTCTTTAAAATAGCCCTATGCTCCGGTACAATGATTTTTAATAAGGTATTGGATTCCGTTTCATTTTGGTTTTTATAAAGGCTATTAGGTAAAATGGAGGAATGAACAGACTTTTCCAAACCCTCTCCGTATGAAAAAAGGATATGGGAAGAATTCAATAAAACCCTTGGAACCGGATTTTTACTGAGCCAGAATAGGGCATAAAACGATCCTTTGGGAAGGGAATGCAGAGAAAAGGATTCCAATGTAATGGGAAAGGGAAAGATGGGGCCCAGGCTGGAGACTAATGCTTTTACATAAGGACGATCCATTTCATTTCCTTCCTGTACAATTCCGATTCTTCTGGGAAGGATTTCAATGGATACTTTATCTTTTTTATAGGGCTCTTTTTTAGCTATTAAGAACCCTTTCCCAAATTGGTTTCGTACGGAAAACAAAGAATCGCCAGAGAGTGGGAGGCTATATCGTTGGAAATGTGTTCCGCTTGAGTCTTGTTTTCCTAATAAGGCATATACTTTTTTATCCAGTCCTATCCAGGCACCCTCTATCCATTGCCTGGATACAGGATTTAAATTCATCCTTTGCCAGGTATAGGGATAAGCGAGAACAGGGATTTCTCCCCGGAAATGAGATTTGAAATTATCTGTAAAAAAATAAGCCGGCAAGGGCTCTAATTTTTCCTCCATCAATACGGCTGTATGAAAATAGTTTTCTTCTGGTCCTATAGTCTTATTTCTTTCTGCAAGGGTATCCGTATTAAAAAGGGTGAAACTGGAATCGAGCCAATGGGTCTCGTAGCCCATTCTTTTCAAGGAATCGATTTTATATTTAAATATTCTGTAGAGGCTTATGGCATGATCTTTTGGTAGGAGGATATACCCCTTGGTGCGACTTTTTTTAGGGGAACAAGAAGGGCCGGAAAGAAGAAAGACCAATAAAGATAGAGCTAAGCAACGCAGGATTAATAGGAATAGATTATAGGGTCTTAGCTTTCTGCTCTCCTTTCTGGTAAGATCCTTTAGAAAATGGAGACTCCCTACCTTAACCACTTTTCCCTTGTTTTTATTCCAGAGATGGATCCATAAGGGAATACTTAAAGAGGATAATCCCCAAAACCAAAAAGGGTTTATGAATTCCATCACGCTAATCGACCTTTTAAACGATTTATCAAAAACCATTTTAATGCCTCGATGGGTTCATCCATAAAAAAAACCTGGTAGGCCATATTCATATCCCGGACCGATTTTTTAATTAAATCCATATGGGCGTTTATATTTTTTCTATACGACTGGATCAGGTCATTTCCAGAAAGCGTTACCCTTTCTCCGGTTTCTAAATCTTCCAGTTCGGAAAATTTAGGAAAATTCAGGTCGAATTCATTCCTTCCCATTAAATGAAATACCAGTACCTCATGCCCCAGGTTTCGTAGACTTTCCAAAAGCCTGATTTGATCTTTGCCTTCTGGATAAAAGTCGCTGAGGAAAACGATGAGGGTTTTTCTTTTTGGAAGAACCATTTCCTCGAGGGGAAGCCTGAAGGGGAATGTTCCTGAAGCCGATTCACTTTCCAGGTAATGACAAAACCGATCAAAATACCCCGATCCATTTCCAGGTCCCAGGTATTTTATTTCATCACTAATTAAATTTAAGCTATAGTTTTCTCCCTGGCGAAAAGTAATATAGGCCAGACAGGCCGTCAGCATTTTTGCATAATTAAATTTTACCAGCCCCGAATCCATATGATTCATCGAAGCCGAAGAATCGATTAAAAACCGGATAGGAATATGGGTTTCAATTTCTGATTCCCGAATAAAATACCGGTCAGAACGGGCAAACATTTTCCAATCCAGGCTTCGTAAATCATCACCGGCTTGATAGGTTCTATAATTGCTAAATTCCATTCCTGGTCCTGGGGAATTTCCCGGGTGCAAACCAAGGATATTCCCATTCATGAGGGTTCTTGCCAATAAAGCCAGATCCTTCATTTCCGATAAAATTAGGGGATCTAAAAAGCTCATCTTAAAAATTGGCAGGACGATTAATCGATTCCAATAGGAGTTTACTAATGCTATCCGGATTCATGCCCTGGGATTCACCTCGGAAATTCAATAAAATTCTATGTCGTAAAACCGGAGGCGTAATTACCTGAATATCCTCCATAATCACGGAATATCGTCCTTTTAATAGAGCCCTGGCTTTTGCCGTAAGAATGAGGGCCTGACCGGCGCGGGGTCCTGCTCCCCAACGAATAAATTCGCGGATAAATTCCAGACCAGTGGTATCGGGCCTGGTGGCTCGAACCAGGTTGTTCACGTACGAAATCAATTCCGGGCTAATATGCACCTCTCTTACTAAAGACTGGAGCTGAATAATCTCTTCCGCATTCAAGATAGGATGGATTTGCGCTTTTTGAGTGCCCGTTGTTCGATTTAATATTTCCAGTTCTTCGGCCTCGGTCGGATAGCCAATGCTAACCATTAATAAAAAACGGTCTAATTGTGCTTCGGGAAGGGGATAGGTGCCAGATTGTTCAATGGGATTTTGTGTGGCTAAAAGGAAAAAGGGTTTATCGAGAGGGTAGGACTTCCCTGCATAGGTAACCCCAAATTCTTGCATAGCCTCCAATAAAGCAGCTTGTGTTTTTGGAGGGGTACGGTTAATTTCATCGGCCAGGATAATTTGAGAAAAAAGCGGGCCCTTGTTAAACTTAAAAAATCGCTTACCCGTGCACTGATCTTCCTCCAAAATTTCTGTTCCAAGAATATCGCTGGGCATTAAATCTGGGGTGAACTGAATTCTTCGAAAGGAAAGATCCATAGCCTGAGCAAGGGATTTAACCATCAGGGTTTTGGCGAGGCCCGGAACCCCTTCCAAAAGACAATGACCCCCGGCCAGAAATGCAATAAATAATTCGTCAAGAATTTCATCCTGACCCACAATTATTTTTTGTATTTCCTGTTTTAAAACAGGGAGTTTATTTAATAAACTCGGAATACCTTCTCCATTCTTCCCCCAGGTTGACATATTTTTACAAATTCGGTTAAAAAACCACAAGATATATTGGATTTAATAAGCATCCAAACAGTTTTTTGTAAAAATGGCGTGAATTAATGGTTAAAATTGAAGATCTTGTAAGAGTTTTATGGTAAGAAAAGAGAAATTTACATTTGCCAGGATAAAATACCATTCCGGCGATTGGAATACGGATGCAAGAATGCCCGCCAATTTATTGAATTCATTATTAGAATATACCAATATTGAATTCAACCCCGACGAGAAAATAGTTAATCTCGATTCTGATGAATTATTTAATTATCCCTTTTCGTATTTAAGCGGACATAAACTAGTCCAATTTTCGAAAAAGGAATCGGAAAACCTTAAGCATTACCTGGAAAACGGAGGCTTTATTTTTGTGGACGATTGCAACCATGATATTGATGGATTATTTGCCAAATCTTTTGAGAAGCAAATAGCCGAATTATATGGGCCCCATGCCTTGAAGAAGATACCCAATACCCATAAAATTTACCATTCCTTTTTCTCTTTTGATAAGGGCCCTCCAACCACGAATTTCGAATTGAATGGTTGGGGGGATGATTTGGTTCATGATTATTTAAAAGCCCTGGAAATTAATGGAAGGATGGTATTATTGTACAGCAATAAAGATTATGGTTGTGAATGGGATTATGATTTCCGTAACAAACGATTTTTATCCGAAGACAATACCAAGTTTGGGGTAAATATCATAATGTACGCCTTAGAAAACTAAGGAGGGTCTTTCTGGTATTTTTCTCCCCAACGATCTCGTAAAGCTCTCGCGGCTTTGGCCTCCTCCTCATTATCGGCAGGAACATAGAACCGGGTTCCTGAAATAGGACCCGGAAAATATTCCTGGTTTTCAAAATGATTCGGGAAATTATGGGGGTAAATATACCCATTCCCATAATCGAGGGTTTTCATAAGCTCGGTGGGGGCATTCCTTAGGTAAAGAGGTACCGGATATTCGGGATGCGTCTTTACAAAATCCAGGGCGGAATCTATGGCCAGATAAGTAGAATTGCTTTTGGGTGAATTGGCCAGGTAAACAGCGGTTTGTCCCAGGATTATTCGGGCTTCCGGCATGCCAATGGCATGTACTGCCTGAAAGCAAGAAGTCGCCAGAACCAGGGCCTGTGGGTTGGCATTCCCAATATCTTCGGATGCCAAAACCAGCATTCTACGGGCGATGAACAGGGGGTTTTCTCCCGATGCGATCATCTTAGCCATCCAATATAAACTGGCATTTGGATCGGATCCTCTCAAGGATTTTATAAAGGCAGAAATGGTATCATAATGTTGCTCACCCGATTTATCATAGGCCAAGGGGTTCTTTTTCAATAAGGAATCTACCCAGGCATTATCCATTCGAAGGGGAATTTGTTTAGGGTCGGCCGAAAGCACCACCATTTCCAAAAGATTTAACAAGCGCCGGGCGTCTCCACCGGATAAGGAAATCAAGGCATCGGATTCCAGAAGCTCGATGGACCTGGTTTTTAAAACCTCATCTTTTTCAATGGCCCGGACGAGAATTTTTTCCAGGTCCTTCTTTTCCAAAGGCTTTAAAACAAATACCTGGCATCGGGACAATAAGGCCGAAATCACCTCAAAAGATGGATTCTCGGTGGTAGCGCCTAATAGAATAATCCATCCTCTTTCAACGGCCTCTAAAAGGGAATCCTGTTGGGATTTATTGAAACGATGAATTTCGTCAATAAACAAAATATCGGTTCCTTCCTTGAAAAGGGACGTTTTTTTACTTAGTTCTATAATGTCTCGGATATCTTTTACCCCACTTTGTACCGCACTTAGAGCATGAAAAGGGGCGGATCCAGATTCGGCAATTAATCGGGCCAGGGTGGTTTTTCCACATCCCGGTGGCCCCCAGAATATCATGGATGGAATTCTTTTATTGGCCAGGGAATGCGCCAATAGCGAGTCCGGACCGGTAAGGGCTTCCTGACCAATCAAATCAGAAAGCACCCTGGGCCTCATTCTTTCGGCCAGAGGAGGTAAATCCTTCATTAATTAGCTAATTGTTCCACATTCCCGGTTCTTTTGAGGGTTCCCCAATGCTGGATTTCTCCCTTAAATGCCCGGATTAGGGATTTGAATAGGATATAATACATTAACTGCCTATAAACCAATCGTTGCGGAATGAGCCAGGCAATTCTCCAAAGACTCTCTTTTTCAAAAATAAAGGCCATACTGGCCACCAGGGCATCGACCAGCATAAAAAGAATATAATAGGTAACGATCTGGGCCCCATTACCCCATAAAATTCCCAGAATCATGAATAAATCGGCCAGGGGAGCAATCAGGGGAATGAAAATCTGAAAAATCAGGATATTGGGTAAGGCTACAATACCCAGGGCCTTAAATCTTGGATTGAAGCAGGCGTCCCTGTTTTTCCAAAAACTTTGAATAATACCAAAACTCCAGCGGAAGCGTTGCTTCAAAAACATTTTCATGGTTTCCGGGGCCTCGGTTACGGCTATAGCCGAAGAACAATTTCGTACAAAATAACCCAGGCGAAGAATCCGGATCGTTAAATCGCAGTCTTCGGCCAGCGTGTCAGAGGTAAATCCTCCAGCTTCCTGAATGGCTTTTTTTCTAAAGGCTCCAATAGCTCCCGGAACGACCGAAATACAATTCATAGAGTCAAAGGCCATCCGGTCGAAATTCTGACTGGTAATATATTCAATAGACTGCCAGGTTGTTAAAATAGTGGTTTCATTCCCCACTTTTACATTCCCGGCTACCGCCCCAACTTCCGGATTTACAAAATATCGCATTAATAATCCAACAGCATCCTTTTTCAACTGGGTATCGGCATCAATACAAACCACATAATCGGCATCAGACTGAGCTATTCCATAATTCAAGGCGGTGGCCTTTCCTCCGTTGGGTTTGGTCAAAACTTTTACCCTTGGGTTATTCTCAAAGGCTGATTTTACCAGGGAATAAGTATTGTCCTTAGATCCATCATCCACGAAAAGAATGTTAAAATTGGGATAATCGGCCAATAATAAATTATTCAAGGTTTTAACCGCATTCACCTCTTCATTATAAGCAGGAACAATAATATCCACCTTTGGATAATCGCTTACTTTCGAAAAAAGCTCCTTTTTGTTTTGTTTTCTTTGGTAAAGGGCCATGATTCCCAGAAAAACAATTTTGCTCAGACCCAGGATAATGGCGGAAAGAAACAATCCGAACATGATATGACTTCCATAATAGCCTATCGATGCCAATAAATAGTTGGCTTTTACCAGGTAATAATCCCGTCCCTTGGGTATTCTGGGCATAACCTCATCCCTGGATTTATTCAACAAATCGGCTACCGTGGTAAAGGTATATCCTTTGCTTCTAAAAAATTTAATAATTCCAGGTAAGGCCTTTACCGTTTCCCAGCGGGTTTTCCCACCGGAATCGTGCAATAATATAATGGTCCTTGATTTATCTTCGAGTTCTTGTACCCGCTTTATAATCGTATCGGCTTTAATTCCTTCTTCCCAGTCTTCCGGGTCTATAGACTCTCCAACAGTATAATATTTTTCTTCTTTCGATAAGACTACGGGTAAAATTTCCTGACGGGTTTCCGGCTCAGCATCGGCATTATAGGGGGGGCGGAACATGACGGTAGAATGCCCTGTAATACTTTCTATCAGTAAGCGGGTGGTTTTCATCTCCAATTTTGCCCGGTTTTCACTAACCAGGGCTATATTGGGATGGGTGAAGGTATGGTTACCTATTTCAAAGCCCTCATCATAAATTCTTTTCACAATAGGGATATTGTTTTCAGCATTAATCCCTATCATAAAAAAGGTGGCAGGAACTTTTTCCTTTTCGAGTATGGAAAGAATCGCTGGGGTATATTCCGGATCAGGCCCATCATCGAAAGTAAGGACGATCTTTTTCTCCTTAAACCCATACCGTTTCACGACATAACCCGATGGTAGTTTTACATAATCCTGGGCCGATAATAGCATATTCGTGGTATCCAGTTTTAAATTGATAAGACCGTCGCTGGGGGTTCTCAATACATCGAGAATTTCGCCCTCTCCGATATAATCCACGGCGGTTGCCTCTACCACATTTCTCAAAAGGTTAAAATTATAGGGCTTCTTTTTGAGAGAATCGAGGCTTAGATTTCGATTAAAGAAGGTCCAAAGACGTGCATCTTCGGCACCCAGCCTCCATAAGGCCACTCCCGCTGTTCCCGACTCATCGGCAAAACGCATGGTATTAAAATTGGTTACCGCATCGGTAAAATAGACATCATGATTCACATCATTATCGTCTATATAATGAAAACTAAGATTGTACGTATTGGGATCAAAGAATATTTTAGCCTCATCATTTTCCTTTACCAGATTCAGCGCCTGCTGATAAGTGACCGGTGTTCCTACCGAAAGTTTGGGCCAGTCATATCCATAACCGGCTACAGCCAGCACCAATTTTTTGGCGGGTATTTTTTTAGCAATATCCAGGAAGGCCTTTTCTATCCATTTCTGTTCACTTACTGGTCCGGCCTGAGATTGATCATCATTTTGATCATAGGCCATGACAAATAAATAATCATTATACCGGGAAAGGGCCTCATAATTATAGTCGTTGTTCAGAGGAATGACATCCTGGGTTACCAGTAAATTTTTAGCATGCAATGCCGTATAGATTTCCCGTTGGAAGGAGGTGAGATTTTCATCTGTACTTTCATTTAATTCCTCAAAATCGATGTTGACTCCCTGGAACTGGTAGGATTCAATTTTGGCAACCAGGTCCTTAATAATTTTTTTTCTTTTGGATGGGCTGACCAGTGCTCTATGTAATCCCTTTCCATCAAAACCATTCACCTTAGGATCCAGACTTTCATTATCAAACATGGGCACGATGGGGACATGGTTTTTTTTCATTAGAACCAGGGCCCTCCGGTCAATATAGGTGGCCACGGAATCATTATCTGCATCGATCCGGAACCATTGTGGTATTACCATATTCATTTTGGTAATATTGGCCCTAAGGGAATAAAAGGATTGAGGGTCCCAATCCACAAAAAATCCAGCACGGATTTTTTGTTGTAGATTTAGTTTCGCTCCAAGTTTTAAATATTTATTGTTTTGTTTCCGGGTATCCTCTAAAAATTTTTTAAAACCCAATACCCCCTTGTTTAAATCGGTATTCATGGTAATGGGCAGGGAAGGATTCAGGATTTTCTTGTATTGCTCATTTTTATCCTTCAACTGAGGCAAGGATGGCTGAATTTCCTTGGATATGGTATAAATAGCCACAAACAATAAAACACCCAGAAAAAACAAAAGGACTCTTCCTGTCCATTGAATACGGTACCAGTTTTTTGGGGATTCGGATTGAAAAATTTGTTTTTGTCCGGGAGCGCTCATAAAGGGTTAATCGCTGAAAGCAGGTAGAATTTTTATACGGTTCGGGGTGCGGATTAAAACATCGGATCCACCAGCCAAAAAGACAGAATCGGGTGGATTTTTCAAATATTGATTGAAAGCTTTTCCATATAATTCTACAGTATTTATTTCAAAATTACATGATTTTACCGGATAAACTTCCCAGGAAATATGTTCCACCCCATATTCTAAGGTTTGTTTTTGATTTAATGCATTATAACCCCAATAATGTTCCGAAATAAAATTTTCCATTGAACCTGGCAGGGTAGGTTTGGATTTGTTTTCTGCTTTAACTTCCAGAAAGTTCCATCCCGATTTTGACTTCCATTCGTACCGCACAAATAATTCATTTTCTCTTGGTTCCAAACAATGATTCATAGCATGGAATGAGTAAACCTCATTATATAAGGTATTAGCTACGAGTGGTATTATGGGTTTAGGAACAATTTCTGAAATAAAAACGGTTCCTCGTTTAATCGTTTCATTCTCTTTATAAGTTACATAGAACCGTAAATTTACCTCCTCAAATTTCCTGTGAAAAAAAGCAGGAATACCTAGAATTTCTGTTTTTTCAAAAAGAAACCCCACAATACTGACATAATGCTTTCCATTATGGGTATCCAGTTCGGTTCCTCCCGGTAAATAGGGTAGGAGAAGTTCTCCAGGAACTTCAAAATTAGCCATGATGAGATGATTCCAATTGGCCTTTAAAAAAACCCGGTTTTCTTTCATTAAATATCAAATTGAATGCCTTGTGCCAATGGAAGTGCCGATCCATAATTAATTGTATTGGTTTGGCGACGCATATAGGCTTTCCAGGCATCAGATCCTGATTCTCTTCCTCCCCCCGTTTCTTTTTCTCCTCCAAATGCCCCCCCGATTTCGGCTCCTGAAGTGCCAATATTAATATTCGAAATTCCGCAATCGGATCCTTCCTGGGAAAGAAAATATTCTGCTTCCAAAATATTATCGGTCATTAATGCCGAAGATAATCCTTGCCGTACCTGGTTATGGATCTGAATTGCTTCCGATAAGTCTTTGTATTTTAAAAGATATAATATTGGGGCAAAAGTTTCTTCCTGGACAATTTCCGTCTGGGAAGGCATTTGTACTATGCACGGACTTACGTAGCAACCGGATTCGTATCCCGGTCCGGTTAATACCTTTCCTTCGACCAGAAAGGTTCCCCCTTGTGAAATAGACTTTTCCATGGCGGAAGTAAATGCTTTTACCGCATCTAAATCAATTAAAGGGCCCATATGGTTTTCCTCCAAAAGAGGATCCCCGATGCGGATTCTGGAATAGGCTTTCTTTAATCGGGTGCAGACCTCTTCATAAATCGATTCATGTATGATTAATCTTCTGGTCGAGGTGCATCGCTGACCTGCTGTGCCAATACTTCCAAAAACAATTCCAGCAAATACTTTTTCCAAATTCGCATTTTCGGATAAAATTATGGCATTGTTCCCGCCAAGTTCCAAAATGCTTTTCCCCATTCTTTCTGCCACGGTTATGCCGACGGAGCGGCCCATTCGTACCGATCCGGTAGCAGATACCAGGGCAATTCGGGAATCCCCGGCCAAGGATTTTCCTGTTTCCATATCGCCCAGAACGAGTCCACTAACCCCTTCCGGTATGCCATTTTTTTCAAATACCCGGGAAACGATTAATTGACAGGCAAGAGCAGAAAATGGAGTTTTTTCGGAAGGTTTCCATACGCAGACATTTCCGCAAACCCAGGCTAGAGCGGCATTCCAGGACCAAACAGCTACAGGGAAATTAAAGGCAGAAATAATTCCGATTATACCCAGAGGATGGTATTGTTCCAGCATCCTATGGTTTGGACGCTCGGATGGAATAGTTTTACCATAAAGGTTACGGGAAAGACCTGTGGCAAAATCACAAATATCAATCATTTCCTGTACCTCCCCTTTTCCTTCCTGGAAGCTTTTGCCCATTTCATAGGATACCAGGGCTCCTAAATCTTCTTTATTCTTCCGCAGAGCCATCCCTATTTGCCGGATAATCTCTCCTCTTGCCGGACTTGGTATCTTTCTCCATACCGGAAACGCTTTCTGCCCGGCCTCTACCACCTGGTCATAAGCAGATCTTTCTGCCAAGGGGATGGTTCCCAGGATATACCCATCTACCGGGGACTGGATTTTTCGGTTTCCTTTTACAGGTTCTTGAATCCAATTTTTTCCTGTAGAACCACAAGGAATGGTTTCCGGAAGGCCTAGGGAGGTAAGGTAAGTGTTTATTTTAGCATGCATAATGGTAAATAATTGATTTTGCGATAGTATATTTTGGGGCAAATAGATACATTCCTGGGCAGATAATACTCAGAATCTCTTAAAGTTTGCTTATTTTTGCTTTTGGTTTGTAAAAAAATTCTGAACACAAATTGAAGAATCTGCTAAGACTCTTGTTTACATATACTTGTGAAATTAATTGTCGATATGTGAATAATTAAAAATATCCACCTTGTCTTTTTCATCTAAATTAAATCAATTTTAGTACAACCCCTTTGCTTATCGTTCTTTTTAATAGATACAAATCAATTTAATGGAAGAAGACTTCGAATTCGATTACACGGAGGATGCAAAGTTCTCTGTTGAGAGGTATGAAGAAATGATCCGTAAACAAGATCTTTACTTTTTTGATTCTCAATCCTTTGATGGGATAATAGATTATTATATAGAAAAAAATGATCCTATTAAGGCCCTTCAGGTAGTTGATTTTGCCAAGACCCAGCACCCCTATGTAGCCAGCTTCCTTATTAAACAGGCGCAGCTTCTAATAGGAACGGGTCAAATGGAGGAAGCCTATGAATTGCTTGAGAAGGCAGAATCCCTGGAACCCTCTAATCCTGATATTTATCTTTTAAAGGGCTCGGTGATGGAAAGCCGGGAATGGCATGATGATGCGCTGGACTATTACCATAAGGCTTTGGAATTATCGGATGAGCCCCAGGAAATCTATATGCAGATTGCCTATTTATATGAAAATATTGGGGATTACCGGTCTGCCATCGATAATCTGAAGGCTTGTTTACTAGGTCCGGCCGAAAATCAGGACGCCCTTTATGAACTGGCCTATTGCTATGATATTCTGGAACTTCAGGAAGAAAGTATAGCCTTTTACCTTCAATTTATAGATGGTGATCCTTATTCCTATTCTGCCTGGTATAACCTTGGAAATGCCTATTCCAAATTAAATTTGTTTGAAAAGGCTATAGATGCCTATGATTATGCCATTCTGATTAAGGAAACCTTTGGATCGGCCTATTTCAACAAAGGGAATGCTCTTATTAATATGGAGCGTTATCAGGACGCCATTGCTGTTTTCAAACTCACCTTTGAATACGAAACCCCCGATGCGGAAACTTATTGCAGTATAGGGGAATGTTATGAAAAACTGGAGCTGATGGATGAGGCCCGGTCGTATTATAAGAAAGCGGTAAAATTGGACGATGGATTGGCCGAGGCCTGGTTTGGCATTGGCATCACCCTCGATTTTGAAGAACGCTGGTTTGAATCCATTCATTTTTTCAAAAAGGCCATAGGAGTAAACGACTCTAATCCGGAATATTGGTTTGCCTTAGGCGATTCTGAATATAAGCTCGGGAATTATGATGCCGCCGCCGAAGCCTATGAAAGGGTTCTGGAATTAAGTCCCCAGGATATGGATATTTGGCTGGATTATTCTTCCATGCATTTTGAACAAGGAAATCTGGCCGAAGCCATTTCTCTCCTTTACGATGGAATAAAAAATTTCCCAGACTTAATGGATTTTCAGTATAGAATGGTGGCATATTTATTCAGTGACGGACAATATAACGAGTCCCTGAATTTTTTACAGAACGCGCTCACCAAGGACCCTTCCAAACTAGACCAATTATTTGAATATTTGCCTGATTTGGAAAAGCAAAGTCTAATAATGGACATAATAAATCGTTATTCTGTCTGAACCTATTTTTTATGAATTTTACAATTAAAGGATTACCCGATCGGGACAAGAAGCCCCGGAAGAATGGAATAACCATGGTTATGGATAAAGGCCTTAGCCTTCGGGAAACGGAAGATTTTTTATCTGCGGCAGGGGAGTATACCGATGTGGTTAAATTGGGTTTTGGTACGGCCTATGTGACCCCAAAACTTTCAGAAAAGCTAAAGATTTACAGGGATTTTGGGATGCCCTACTATTTCGGAGGTACGCTTTTTGAGGCTTTCCTGGTAAGGGGTCAATTTGAGGAGTATAGAAAGCTATTGGACCAATTTGAGGTGAAATTGGTGGAAGTAAGTGACGGCTCCATCAATATTGCTCATGAAGAAAAATGCAAATTGATACGCGAGTTGGCCGGTCAGGTAACCGTTATTTCGGAAGTGGGATCAAAAGATGTCGATAAAATTATTCCACCCTATAAATGGATAGAACAAATGAAGGCAGAAATTGAAGCCGGTTCCTGGAAAGTGATTGCAGAGGCAAGGGAGAGCGGGAATGTGGGTATTTTCCGCGGAAATGGGGAGGTTCGTTCCGGTTTGGTGGAAGAAATTTTAACCCAGATTCCAAAAGAAACCATTATTTGGGAGGCCCCGCAAAAAGCTCAGCAAGTATATTTTATTAAACTACTAGGTGCGAATGTCAACCTGGGGAATATTGCGCCTAATGAGGTATTACCCCTGGAAACCTTACGAATTGGATTGAGAGGCGATAGCTTCGACTTTTTCCTGCCATGAGATTTTATGGTCTGATAGGATACCCTCTGGGGCATTCCTTTTCAGTTCCCTATTTTAGAAATAAATTTGAGAAGGAGGGAATCGAGGATGCGCTTTACTCGGCATTTCCTTTACCGAGTGTGGAAGATTTTCCTATCCTGCTAAAAAAGGAAAGGGGGCTTGTGGGACTCAACGTGACCATTCCCTATAAAGAGTCCATTATTCCGTATCTTTCCGAATTGGACGAAACCGCCAAAGCCATAGGCGCTGTCAACACCCTCCTAATCAAAGATAAAGGGATAAAAGGATACAATACCGATTGTATTGGATTTGAAAAGTCCTTATTACCTCTATTAGCCGGGAAGCCGTATAACGCCCTGATTCTGGGAACGGGGGGTGCAGCAAAGGCCGTAGCTTTTGTATTAAATAAACTAGGTTGTTCCTTTCGGTATATTAGCCGGAATCCCCAACCCGGAGAATGGGCCTATGGGGATCTTAACCAAGAAATTATAAAAGAAAATCAATTAATAATAAATTGCAGTCCGATGGGAATGCATCCGCACATAGAAAGTTTTCCGGAAATTCCTTACGAATTTTTAAATGCGGACTCTATTCTTTACGATTTAATTTATAATCCGGAGGAAACAATTTTTCTAAAAAAAGGAAAAGAAGCAGGCGCGAAAACCAAAAATGGTTTGGAAATGCTTTATTTACAAGCAGAAGCTGCCTGGTCAATTTGGAATCAATAGTATATATAAAAGGAAAATGAGAAGAATTCTGCATCAAGGCTTTTTGGCCATTTTAATTTCCTGTCTTTTTTTATCCTGCCAATCAAATTCCTCAAGCCCTAAGCCAAGAGGGTATTTCCGTATTGATTTTCCCACAAAAAAATTCCTTCATTACCAAACATCCTGCCCCTTTACCTTCGATTATCCCGATTATGCCAAGCCCATAGCCGATACATCGAAAGGTTCGGAACCCTGCTGGATTAACCTGGAATTTCCCCAGTTTAATGGGACCCTTCATATTAGCTATAAGGAAATTTCTTCTGAAAAAATGTTGCACCAGCTTACCGAAGATGCCAGGGATTTTGCCTATAAACATACGGTAAAAGCCACTGATATTGAGGAGTTTCCTATTAGTATTCCTGAACAGAATGTTTACGGGGTTTTTTATAATATAGAAGGCAATACCGCATCTTCTTCTCAGTTTTATCTAACCGATAATACCCACCATTATCTACGCGCCGCCTTGTATTTTAATGAAGTACCCAGAGCCGATTCCATTGCACCGGTAATTAAATTTGTAAATTACGATTTGCAAAAAATGATTAAAACATTTCGCTGGACTCATTAAAATGCTGCAGGTATATAGTTTTGTTTTTAGTCCCATGGAGGAAAACTCCTATGTTCTTTATGATGAAACCGGCGAATGTATTTTGCTGGATCCGGGTTGTTATGATGCCAGGGAAAGAAATGAATTTTTCGCTTTTATAGAGGCTAAAAACTTGCGACCCGTCCGATTAATCAATACCCATACCCATTTGGACCATATTCTGGGAAATTATTTTGTTTCCGAGAAATACAAGCTTTTTCCGGAATATCATATACTGGAAGATCCCCTGATTCGATATGCATCGGTTTTTGCAGAGAATTTTGGTTTGGATTATAGCCCCTCTCCTCTTGCTAAAACCTATTTAAAGGAAAATGAGATGTTAAGATTCGGGAATACCGAACTGGAGATTCTTTTTACCCCAGGGCATTCTCCGGGGAGCCTTTCTTTTTTTAACAAAAATCAAGGGATACTTCTATCCGGGGATGTGCTTTTTAAGGGAAGCATCGGACGTACAGATCTACCCTATGGGAATACGGAACAGTTAATGGAAACACTGAAACAATTGGTTCGGATTTTACCAGAAGAGACCCGGGTTTTCTCAGGCCATGGGCTTTCCACCACCCTAAAGCATGAATTGGAAACCAATCCTTATCTTGCTTTATGAACCTTCCTTTTTTTATAGCAGGAAGATATTTATTCGCTAAAAAATCTACACAAGCTATAAATCTGATTTCTGCCATTTCAGGTATAGGAATATTTGTGGGAACGGCTGCCTTGATTATTATACTATCCGTATTTAATGGGTTTGAGAAAATCGCGATTTCCATGTTTGGATCTTTTTCACCCGATCTCGTAATACTTCCAAAAGCTGGGAAAGTTTTTGATCCGGATTCTGCCAAGTTTTTAAAAATGGAGAATAGCCCGGAAATTCGATACACCGTAAAAACTCTCGAGGAAAAAGCCTTATTGAAGGAAAATCAAAGCCAGTATATTGCTACCCTGCGGGGATTGGATACTAATTTTATCAAAACGCATAGCCTGGACAGCCTTATTACGGCAGGAAATATGCTGCTTCAGGATAAGAATCTGGATTATTGTGTCCTGGGTGCAGGAGTTCAGGCCAAATTAAGCTCCAATTTTCGAATTTCTGTTTTTGCTCCTAAAAAGTCGGGAATAGGGAATGGAGAAATTTCAGCCGAAGACTTTAACCGGATGGAGTTTTATCCTTCGGGTGTTTTTTCGGCTGGAACAGACTTTGACGACCATCTGGTACTCACCTCCCTTCGGTTTATGAGAAATTTGATTGGAGAGCCTAAAAATGTTTCATCCATACAGCTTTATACCCGACAAGACCTTTCTATTGATAAATTCAGAGATCGGATACGGGAAGATTTGGGTTCATCGTATAAGGTTTTAGATCGATATGAACAGAATGAAGTACAGTTTAAAGTGCTTAATTCTGAAAAATGGGCCGTTTATCTCATGCTTACCTTTGCCCTGATAATTGTGGTATTTAATATTATGGGCTCCCTGACCATGTTGGTGATGGAAAAGAAAAGGGATATAAGTATTCTTTCGTCCCTAGGGGCTTCTGATCGAACTATACAGTTTATATTCCTCCTGGAGGGAATGATCATTTCCATTATGGGCACCCTATTGGGTTTATTTGCAGGCTATGTTTTTGGGATTCTGCAAATCCATTATGGGTTTATTACCATTGGCGGTGCTCATTCCTTTTCCCTAAGCGCCTATCCCATTGTTTTAAAAGCAATGGATTTCGTTTATGTATTTCTAACGGTATTTAGTATTTCCCTATTCGCCTCTTACCTGGCTTCCCGGCAAAGCAGACAAGATACACAAACCATTAAGGAACAATTAACCCTTCATTAGGAAAAGATTCGCTTCTTTCATATGCGGATTAAACGTTTGGAATAATTTTAGAATAGCCGATTTACCCGCTGGTCCCAGGTCAAGGGAGTAATCGTTCACATAGAGCGCTACATGACTTTTAACCACATCAGGGTCCATTTCCTGGGATAAGGATCGAATAAAATCCATACTGGAATCTGGATTTTCGAAAGCAAAGGAAATACTCCTTCGTAAAACACGGTCAATTTTAAGACTCGTCTCTTTAGGAAGGGACCTTTTTACAGCAATGGCCGCCAATGGAATGGGCAATCCGGTGTTTTCTTCCCAGTAGGTTCCCAGGTCCAGTAATTTATGGAGTCCTTTTTTCTGGTAGGTAAACCGGCTTTCATGGATAACCAGACCAATATCGATGGTTTGGTCTATCAGGCTGTTTTCAATTTCTGAAAACAGAATTTCCTTTTTCTTTTTTTCCTGAGGAAAAGCAAAATCCAATAAAAAATTAGCGGTTGTTAGTTTTCCTGGGATCCCGAACAGAAAGGACGGGATAGAATTTTCCCAGTCGGGAATTTCTGTTTTTGAAAGCAATAAGGGTCCTACACCAAACCCAAGAGCAGCACCAGAGTTCAGAATTATATAATGATCTAAAACCAGACTTAATGCCTTGGTGCTTAATTTGGTAATATCGGGATTTCCTGCCAATGCATTCTGATTCAAGGTTTCAATATCTTCATAATGCACCTCAAATTCGAGGCCTTCCGTATCTACCTTATGATGAATTAAAGCATCAAACATAAAGGTATCGTTTGGACAGGGAGAAAAACTGAGCTTCAGAGGAGAGATCATATACTTTTTTTTACTAATACCGGGAACAATGAAATCAGGCTTTGGTTTAATTGGTTTAAAGCGACAGGAATATTCCAGGCTTCCCGGTTTCTAGGTTCTACCAAATTGGAAACAGCACGGATTTGAAGATAAGGTATGTTTTTTTCCCGGGCTATAAAGGCAATAGCAGCACCTTCCATACTTTCCAGATCCGGTTGGTATTTTTCTTTCAACATTTTAATTCCTGACGAATCGCCCGATACGGTATTAACGGTAATGCCTGTTGCAATGGGTAAATTCGGGTATTTATAGGGATTATGAATCCATCCATTTTCAAATGGAAAGGCATTTGGGTCCAAAAGTTCCAGGGAAAAAATATCCAGGAATTTTTCTTTGTCCCGGGCACCAAAATCACCAAAAGTATCCTTTTCTACCTGGAAAACTTTTCCCATAGGAAGGGGTTCTATGAAGGCGCCGGCTATTCCGGCATTTAAAATAAAATCAACATCATTTTGAATTAAGGTCTCTGTCAATCGCAAACTTGACAAAAAAATCCCTGGTCCTGTAATAAGGACTTTGGCATGCTTTGCATAGTCCGATTTTTCCAGCCATTCCAGGAAGAGGGCAATTTCCTGACGGGTAGCTGCCAGAACCAAAATATTCATGGTATTGGTATTATAGGTATTATTGCAATAAATAACGAAAATATGGTTTATTTAACCAGGAAAGAACATTTTAATGCCGCCCACAAACTCTTTAAACCAGAGTGGACCGATGAAAAAAACCAGGAGGTTTTTGGTAAATGTGCCAACCCGAATTGGCATGGTCATAATTATGATTTATTTATAACGGTAAAGGGGGTTCCCAATCCGGAGACCGGGTTTTTAATTGATTTAAAAGAATTAAAAACAATTATCCTGGAAAATGTTATAGATAAATTGGATCATAAAAACATAAACCTTGATGTGGATTTTATGAAGGGAAAAATGGCATCGACAGAAGTGTTGGCCATTGAAATCTGGAATGTTTTAGAACCCCTTATTAATGAAGCTGAATTGCATTGTGTTAAACTTTATGAAACGGAAAACAATTTTGTGGAATATTACGGATAATTAACAAATGCACGAATTAGAGGAAATCGTAAAGGCAGAACTAAGCCAGGAAGTAAAGAATTTGGCCGATTCGTATCGGGGAATTCTTAGTAATGTGGGAGAGAATCCTGATAGAGAGGGATTATTAAAAACACCGGAAAGGGCTGCCAAGGCTATGCAGTTTCTAACCCAGGGATATGAGAAGGATCCCCTTGAAATTTTACGCTCCGCGGTATTTCATGAGGAATATGATCAAATGGTGATTGTTAAGGATATAGAGCTGTATTCCCTTTGCGAACATCATATGATACCCTTTTTTGGTAAAGCCCATATTGCCTATATACCTAAGGGGAAAATTGTTGGATTAAGTAAAATCCCTAGGATTGTAGATGCTTTTGCAAGAAGACTTCAGGTGCAGGAAAGACTAACCACACAAATCAGGGATTGTATACAGGAAGCCCTCGAGCCTGCTGGGGTAGGGGTCGTTATTGAGTGCAGGCATCTTTGCATGTCCATGCGTGGGGTAGAAAAACAGAATTCGGTAACAACGACCTCCGCGTTTACAGGCGATTTTAAAAATGATAAAACCCGAAGTGAATTTATAAATTTGATTACCTCATCATTAAGCTGAGGAATTAAAATTATTATTTATTTATGAGGTCATATGTATTTCCCGGACAAGGTTCGCAATTTAGCGGGATGGGAAAAGATTTATTGGAAAATCCCCATGCCAAAAAGCGATTTGAAGAGGCTAATGATTTAATTGGTTTCGGATTATCCGATATTATGTTCACCGGTTCGGAGGAGGATCTAAAACAAACTCAGGTTACCCAGCCTGCGATCTTTGTTCATTCGGTTATTCTGGCTGAATTACTGGAAGAAAATTTCAAACCCGGTTTTGTTGCCGGACATTCCCTTGGAGAATTTAGTGCCCTGGTGGCAAGTAAATCCCTAAATTTTGAAGATGGGCTTAAATTAGTAATAGCCCGTGCACAGGCAATGCAAAAAGCCTGCGAAATGAACCCTTCTACCATGGCGGCTATTTTGGGTTTGGATAATTTGACTGTAGAAACGATATGCCAGGATTTTGAGGGCAAAGTAGTTCCCGCAAATTATAATTCACCCGGCCAAATTATTATTTCCGGTAGTTTTGAGGCCGTAGAACAAGCCTGTAAAAAATGTTCCGAAGCCGGGGCAAAAAGAACACTCCCATTAAATGTAGGCGGAGCCTTTCATTCTCCATTTATGGAACCGGCGAGAGCCGAATTTGAGACCTATATAGATCGGGTAGAATTCCTTAGGCCTATTTGTCCCATTGTACAAAATGTGGACGCCTTGCCACATACCGAACCGGAAGAAATTAGAAAAAACTTAAAAGCTCAATTAACTGCGCCTGTTTTATGGTCACAATCTGTTATTAAGATGATAGAATTGGGAACCACGGCATTTCAGGAATTGGGTCCAGGAAAGGTATTAGCAGGATTAATAAGAAAAATTGATAAAGAGGTTGCTTTAGAAAGCTAATATTGAATAAGGAAACTCAGCCGGTAAAATCATGAAGGTAAGAACCTTAAAAATTTCGCTGAGTATATTCTTCCTTATTCTTATTCCTTTCTATTATATCCATTATCATAACCCAACCAGGGCCCTGAATGAAAGCCGGGAAAAATTGCAAGCCCAGCTGAATCTCTTTCATTTGAAGGCTGGCCGTTTGGTAGGACTACCAGAATACCATAGACTTCAGGCCGATATTCATTCGGGACTAGGCATGAGCTTGGATTCGAAGATGTTGAATGCTATTTTAGAACGGGAAGGACTTGATCTTTTTGTTTTTGAGAATAAGGATCTTCGGTATTGGTCAACTAATTTGAATGAAACCGGTCCTATTCAGAATTCTCCCCTGGGAATTTCGTTGATTCGTTCAAAAACTGGCTGGTTCCTTTTATACAAAACAAGGAAAAGGGGTCAGTCTTTCGTTTTTCAATCGGCGTTTCGCTATGAATACGAATTCCCTAATCAATATTTAAAAGATGGTTTTAATGAGAATTTTGATCTTCCTAATTATTTTCAGATAAGTCGAAGTGCTGATAATTCCGCTTCGGGTAAGCTGGGGAATCCAAAATCCTTAGCATTTTATAATCCAATAAATCATTCGATTTTAGGATACCTGGGTCTTGACAGACAAAAATATTACCATAGTCTGGATGGGGATCAAAAATGGGCCGTTATTTTATTTATAACCCTGTTTTTCTATTTGATTCAAACCTTATGCGTTTATTTTTATGAGAGGAATGCCTTTTCCCTTTCCTTAATTTTTGGTGTGCTTTTACCAAGTCTGGGGTTATTTGGTATTTCCCGGTTTTTTCTGGTTTATAATTTAATTTCTATACCGGTTTTTGATCCAAAGATTTTTTCTGCCTTACCGTATTTTCATTCCCTTACCGAGTATTTTTTATTACTGGTTTATTTTTTCTGGCTGGTTTATTTTTTCTGGAACCTGTTTCCAAAATTTGTCCAGCCTGAAAGTCAAAGCAAAGCCCGCTGGACCCGATTTCTGGGGTTTTTCTTAATGGGCCTATCCTCATTTTTATTCTCTTTTTTATTCAGAACCCTCATATTAAAGTCCTATGTTCCGCTTGATTTGACCAATATATTTAACCTGAAAGGTATTACCTTTTTAATATTTGGATTATTAGCCATTACCGGGCTTATTTATTATTATGCCATAGTTGGATTGACGGCATTGATTCGGAACAGGAAGACAAAATTATATCAGGATCCTGGTTTATTATTTGTTTTCGTTTATGCAGGAGTATCTTATTTCTTATGGTCCTTTCCAGGTCTTATTTTAAGCCTGGGGGTAATCTTACTGGAGGTATTGATGTATGTTTTTGGGAAAAACCGCACCTTTTATCGCCTGGCCATTTATATGTTTGGCTTTTCTTTGATTTCTAGTGTGCAAATTGGTGATTTAAGCTTTCACCTGGAAAGGGATTATAGATTGGCCATGGCAAGGCAATTATCCAATGCCCGAGATACCACCCTGGAAAAAAACCTTTCGGATATTGAGGAGGAAATTCATAAGGACCAGGAAATAACTTCCAGGATTCAAAATGCCCAATCCTCTTCCTTCCATGACCTGACCCTTGAAATTCAAAAAAGGTATTTTGAAAGGGATTTTCCAAATTATGATATTCAATATTATTTATATAAGCCCAATAAATTATTGGTTTCCGGCCCGGATAATATTAGTCTGGACAATTATAAGGAGGCTACCTCCATGCCCAATACGATTAAGGTATCGGATCGCTTTTACCAGATTTTAGGCAGAATTGGTCTCAATAATTATTTTGGTATAATTCCTATACAAAAAAATTCCCCGAACGATTCCGGAACGCAGTCCCTTATGGGTACAATGGTTATCCGTCTTAATGCCCGGTTTATCCGAGAAAATAATGCGTTTCAGGAATTATTGGTCGATCAGAAAGATCAAAACGAAAAGGAAGAGGGCGTTTATTCCTATGCATTTTATAAAGAAGGAAGATTATTAGATAAATATGGAAAATATACCTATAGTATAGGACCCGAAGAGTTCTTTCCCCTGGAGTTTAAAAATCAAATGGATTTTAAAACGATTCGGGACTATGATCATTTACTTTACCAGCCTGAAAGAGGAGCCATTATTGTGGTTAGTCATCCTGCGGTAAGTTTATTTAAACAGGGGACATTATTTTCGTATATCCTTGGTTTTAACTTATTACTTTTTGGATTCATTACGGTATTTATTTATGGCTTTGGCTGGTTAAAACAAGTTAAGGGATTCCAAAAATTTCTAGAACAGTTTTCTTCTATCCGCCTCCTCTATAAAACACGAATCCAAATTTCCATTGTGGTCAGCGTGTTTTTATCCTTATTCGTTATTGGCTGGATAACCCTGGCATATGTAAATAATCAATATGGATTACAGCAAAAGGATTTATTGAGTGGGGAAATTAATAACCTGCGGGAAGTATTTGAAAGAGAAATGCCCACCGATTCTTTATTGAAAACAAATGAAAGAGTAAACCGATTATTTCTGGATTTCGCGGGAGGGCATTCACAAGATTTAAATTTATATAATCTGGATGGAGATCTTGTTTATACCTCACTTCCTAAAATTTTCGAAAGGGGACTATTAAGTCAGAAAATGTCACCGGAGGCCTTTCATGAAATGTATTTTTCAGGAAGAACCGAATATATCCATGAGGAAACCATTGGCTCCTTAAATTTTCTTTCGGGATATACTCCGGTCCGAAATATTAATAACCAGGTGGTAGGATACTTAAACCTTCCGTATTTTGCCAACCAGATAGAATTAAAGCAAAGACTTTCCGGTTTTTCCAATTCCCTGATCAATGTCTATATTATTACCTTTTTATTGATTGGAATATTTGCTCTAATCCTGGCAAATTCCCTTACCAATCCCCTTAGCCTTGTTCAGAAGTCGATTAGTATGACCAAAATTGGGGATATAAATATGCCTATTCCCTGGAAAAGAGATGATGAGATAGGGGATTTAATTTCTGGCTATAATAAAATGATAAGGACCATAGAAGAAAGCACCCAGAAACTGGCCATTTCCGAAAGAGAATCGGCCTGGAGGGAAATGGCCAAACAGGTCGCGCATGAAATTAAAAATCCTCTTACTCCCCTGAAATTGGGCATTCAACACCTGGAACGCTCCTGGAAAGAAAAAGACCCAAATTTTGACGAGAAATTTAAGCGTTTTAGCAAGACGTTTATTGAGCAGATAGATAGTTTATCGACCATTGCTTCTGAGTTTTCCAATTTTGCCCAAATGCCTCCTGCCCATTTGGAGAGGGTCAATCTCGTGGAGGTGCTGGATGTGGTGATTCATCTATTCAGGGCCAGCGAGAATGTTCATCTAGATTTAGCGTATAATGCTGGGGAAAGGTATTGGGTTATGGCCGACAGGGATCAATTATCGAGGGCTTTCACCAATTTAATCAAAAATGCCATTCAGGCTATTCCCTCTGATAGGAAAGGCCATATAAGGATTCGTCTTGATTCGCTGGAAAACTATATGGAGATAAAAATTCAGGATAATGGATCGGGCATTCCCAAAGAGCTATACCCTAAAATATTTCATCCGAACTTTACCACCAAAAGCTCCGGAACCGGATTGGGACTGGCCTTTGTAAAGAATGTGTTTGAACAGGCCGGGGGAAGAATAGAATTCCAATCCGAAATGGGAATAGGAACCACTTTTATAATGAAAATACCGGGCCTAAAAAATGAGGATTAAAAATTGGGGAATTATTTAGGAAATATACCGCCAGTTTTAAGGTGAAAAATGGATTCTCCCATTTTATACCCATCGGCAAATAAAATAACCTTATAATCTCCTGGTGTCAAATCCTGATTTTTATTCCAATCCAGGGAATAGTTTTTATTGGTTTGGAGGTAATTTATCGTTGTTTTTGCCGTGTACTGTAAATTATCTCCCGTAATAGAAGTAAAATTACCAGCTGTTTCACCCGATTCTATTTTACCTGCAGGGTCAAACAATTGCATATAAACATCGTGGGGGCCTTCTGCAGAAAGTTCGTTATCGGCCAGGGTAAAGTTTACCCGGATTTTATTGGTCTTTTTGGCCTTGGTAACGGCAGATTCCTTTCCGTCACTTACTTTAAGTGGGTTTACTACAATAGCGGATGTTTTTAAAGCAGAGGCTACATTGACCTTTTTTATTAAAGTTTCATTATCTGATTTCAGCTTTTGAGAAGACTGGCTTAAGGTATCTACGGTGGATTTTAACTGAACATTTTCGGTAGTTAATTTCTTGTTTTGAGTGGAAAGGGTGGCGATATCGGTATTGTATTTCTGTATATAGAAACGCAATTGCTTAATTTCTTCCTTGGCTCTTTCCAATTCCACCTTAGTCAAACTTTTATCTCTAAGGGCTTTTCTTAATTCTGCGATTTTATTTTTTAATTCTGTATCCTTTTCCTGTAAATCGGCCGTAAGCTTCTGAGAGCCATTGGTGGAGGCTGCCAAATCCGATTCCAGCTTATTTAACTCCAATTGCATAGAGGCCTTTTCATCCCGGGCCTTTACCTCGATGGTTTCCTTTTCATGGGTGGTTTCATTGCCTTTGATATATACATAGATATTAGAGGCAAAGAGAATAGCTATAATACCCAAAAGCCAATAAATCAGGTTTGAATTTCTTTTTGGGCTGTTTCCAGCATCAATATTGGAAAGGTTGGTATTCATTATTTTGTTAAGATCTATTCGGGGGTTTTTTGGAGCGTAATTTCCCGTTCCTTACAGAGCAATTTCAATACCATGAATTTTTTACCGCTTTTTTGGGGAATTTTCAAAAAAATAAAATAAAAGTGAGGTATAGGTTCAACAATTTTCCTCAATTTTCCCAGGTTTTTAGAAACTGAATTTTTCCTACATGCCAAAAAACCTATTAGGACCTGGTAAATCCATACAAGATTTTGCTTTTATTATCAGTTTCCTCCTATTAATTTTAAGTGTTCAATTATCCACAGCCCAAATTTATAGAAAACGGGAGGTTAGGGCTGCCTGGATTGCAACGGTGAAGAATATTGACTGGCCAAGTGCACCAGGATTACCGGTTATATCCCAAAAGAAGGAAGCCATCCGCCTACTCGACAGCTTAGTAAATTCAGGAATAAATACAGTTTATTTACAAGTTCGAAGTTCGGCCGATGCCCTCTATGCCTTTAGCCAGGAACCTTGGGCGGAATGGTTAAACGGGGTTCAAGGAAAGGCCCCAAGCCCTTTTTACGATCCTCTTTCCTTCTATATTGAAGAAGCCCATAGCCGTGGCATGGAAATACATGCCTGGATTAATCCCTATAGAGCTATTTTTAATAATGCTCAAAGCCAGATTAGTACCAATCATATCACCCATAAGCATCCCGATTGGTTTTTTAAATACGATGGAAAAACGCTATTTAATCCCGGATTAAAATCCGTACGGCTTTATATAGATTCCCTCGTAATGAATTTGATAGATCATTATGACCTGGACGGTATTCATATGGATGATTATTTCTATCCCTATCCCGTGAAGGGTAAGGCCATTCCAGACTATACTACTTACCGGGAATTAGGAATGGGTGAACCCACTTTGATTAGCTGGAGAAGAGCCAATATAGATTCCCTGGTGGAAGGGCTTTACCGCACCATTAAATCCCGGAAACCTTATGTAAAATTTGGAATAAGTCCTTTTGGTATTTGGAGGAATAAAAGTCAGGATAGTCTGGGGTCTGAAACCAATGGGGGGGCCACCTACGATAATCAATTTGCCGATACCCGGAAATGGATTCAAAAGGGTTGGGTGGATTACCTGGTTCCTCAAATTTATTTTGGACCAGAAAATTCTTTGGTTCCATTTTTTAAAGCCCTGGACTGGTGGAATAAAAACGCCTTTAACCGACAGATTTTTATAGGGTTAGGTCTTTACCGTCTGGGGGATAAACGAGATGGGTGGGCCCAGGAAGGGCAATTGGAGGAAGAAATTCGGGAATGCCAGGCGGGGGCCAAAATTTCAGGAATGGCCTTTTATAGTGCCCATTATTTTTTGTTGAATCGATTAGGCTTTAAAGATAGCCTGAAAAAAAACACCTTCCGGTACAAGGCTATTCCTCCTACTATGCCCTGGATCGATAGTCTTGCACCTATTGGACCTACCGATTTACGCGGTGATACCCTTAAAAAGGGGGTTTTCTTAGAATGGGATAAAGCTTTGAAGACCAATGACCCCAGAGATTCCAGTTCTTATTATTTGATTTATAGATTTTTACCAGGGCAGGAATTGAACACCGAAATGCCCGAACATATTATCGGATTGGTTTATAAAAACACCTGCTTTATAGATAGCCTTACCAAGGGGCATCAATCCTATTTATATCTGGTAACTGGACTGGACAGATCCTGGAACGAGAGTCGGTGTACCAATGTCCTTTTAATAAAATCTCCCGGAAGAAAAGAAAATTAATTATTTTTTAGGTTCCGGATTTAAAATAATTTCTGCAAGATTATCTCCAAAAACTGCATTGGCCAATGCCCTCGAATTTTCCTGATCTAAACCTAATTCCCAATTTTTAGCCTGGAGAATATTTTCCAAAGGCTCCTGGTTAAAAACCTGGTCTACCAGGTGATTCAACCAGAATTCATTTCTTTGAAGGGCCAGTTCCCGGCTTCTTATACTTTCATTCTTTATCTTTTCCAAATGAGCCGCATCCAGACCGGTTTTTTTTAAGAGGGCAACTTCGGTTTTCACGGCTTTTATTAAACTATCCATTCTTTCCGGTGCACAGCCAAAAGAAATTTGGACATGATACCGTAAGCGGGGTTGTTTTTCAAGCTCTCCGCTAACGCCAACTCCGTAGGTTCCACTTTTATCCTCCCGTAAATTTTCTCTTAGTTTTATTTCCAGACCATTTAACAATAAATTGAACCGGGCTTCGGTTTCCTGGTTATAGTCCAATTTTCCGGTATAGATTAATCGCACCTGTGTTTTAGGCTCTTTCCCTTTCACTAATATTTTCCGGAAATTTCCTGTAGGATAATCGTTTAAATCGTCCTTGATATGAAAGCTGCCCTTACCTACGGGAATGGTAGCCAGATAGGTTCCCAGATATTTTTCCATCTGCGGAAGAGTGAAATTGCCTACATATATGAAATGAAATTCAGATGGATTGGAAAAGGATTTCTGGTAATGATCAAAAGCAGAATCCAGATTAATACGATTAATATCTTCTGGCTTAAAACTAATATTCCGGATATTATTGCGACTCATAATGGCCGATACGGAATCAGAGAATACCTGGGCAGGGTCTACATTTTGGTTTAGTCTAATGGCCGATTCCTTTTGAACCAAAGAGGTAAAAGATTTTACATCCTTCCGGGGATTGGTAAAATATAAATAGGTTAACTGAAAACTTGTTTCCAGATCTTTTGGTGTTGAATTGCCGGATATTCCCAGTACATACTCCTCAATAAAGGGGCTTACCCTTAATTCTTTTCCTGCAAGGGTTTTTCTAAGGGAATTATTATCAAATTTCCCTATACCGGCCACATCGACCACGGGAGCAGAAAATACCGCATCCAGGTATTGCTTATCAGAGAAGAAAGAGGTCCCTCCTTTCCTGATCCCAGTAAACAAAACCTGGTCATTTTTAAAGCTGGTAGGTTTTACCAATACCTGTATCCCATTGGCCAGGGCATATTCGGTTATGCCTAACGATGGATATTCCCGAACTTTTTTGGGTGCTAAATAGGTAGGGATTTTGTCCATTAAAGGACCGGAAGTACCCGTGTCCTTATAGGGCTTAATTATTTCTCCAGGATTCATTCGCAAAGCCTGGAAAATCTCCCCTCCTGATGGAAGGTTTGCCTTTTCCTTTTCTGGTGCCGTTACAATCAGATATCGATTATCTTCACCAAACCAGGTTTTGATTCGATCCTGAATAGAGGCCAGGGCAATATTTTTGCTATTGGCCTCTACAAAATGGTATTTGTATTCGATTCCCGGAATAGGTAAATCACGCAGGAAATTTTCCACATAATCGTTAACGAGAATTTTGGAATTGGTTTTATCCCTTTCCTGATACGACTTTTCTATTGTTCCCTGGTAATCTTTTTTTGCTCTTTCCAGTTCGGAAGGAAGGAATCCATATTTTTTGACCCGTAGAATTTCAGTCGATAAAGCTTTTACTCCCTTTATGATCTCTTTTCCCCCTTTTACCAATGCAAAATTCTGAAAAGCATCCAGATTACTAAATAAAGGGCTATAGCTGGAACTTGCAAATAAGAAGGGTGCATCGGGAACCTGCAATATTTCGGCAATCCGGTTCTTCATCATCAAGTTAAAAAGATCCTTTTCCATGGATTGGGTTAATTCCTGCTCGGTTTTTAAGGATGCTTTTGGAAGTTTATTCACCCATTGAACCAAGGTATAGGGTTGTTCTTTATCGGTTAGAATGGCTATTCGCATTTCCTTATTGGCCGGTACCGGATAATTCAATCGCGGACGCTCTACCTCCGGATTTTTCAGCCCTGAAAAATATTTCTTTATTAATTCCTCGGCTTTTTTCGGAGATATATCCCCAACCACCACGATTGCTTCCAGGTCCGGTCGGTACCAATCTTTATAAAATTGCTTTAATCTCTCGGGATTAAAAGAATCCAGGCTTTTCTTTGTCCCTATTGGTAAGCGCTGGGCATATTGAGAACCTTTAAATACCACAGGGAAATATTGATCTCTAAGCCGGGCATTCGCCCCTCGCCCTAATCGCCATTCCTCAATCACGATGCCTCTTTCCTTTTGAACCGCCGAATCCTGAAACCGCAGGGAATGCGCCCAATCATTCATAATTTGAAACCCTTTTTCAAAAAGCGGCAGGGTATCGCCAGGAATCCGGGTGGAATCGGTAGGTAAAGAAAGTTGATAAACGGTTTCTTCAAAACTGGTTCGGGCATTTAAATCGGCCCCGAATTTGATTCCTGCCTTTTCCAGGAAATTGACCAGGTCTCCACGGGAGAAATGTTCCGTTCCATTAAAAGCCATATGTTCTGTAAAATGAGCCAGGCCCAATTGATCCGAGTCTTCCTGAAGGGAGCCTGCATGCACCACCAGGCGAAGTTCTACCCGGTTTTTGGGTTCGGAGTTCTTTCGGATATAATAGGTTAGTCCATTGGATAATTTTCCAATCAAAACCTGGGAATCAACCGGAAGGAAGGAAGTCCCCATGGTACGGAAATGGGTTTTATCCGGTTTTGAATAATCCCGAACCGTATTTGGAGCATGGGTTTGACCGAAAGCCAGGGAGCCAAGAAGAAAGCCGGGACAGAAAAATAAATACGTACCCCGGCTTTTTATAGTTTTTAAAATTTCCATCTAACAAAGGCCTCAATGGCTTCATATTCAGCCAGGCCTAATTCATCATAAATTTTGGCCGTAGTCTGGTTACGGTCTTCGGCTCTTTGCCAAAATTCCCGTTTATCCGATCCCGGAAACAAAGGTCTGTCCTTTTGAGATTGATGTTTGAAAATAGCTCTTTTTTTCCGGATATATTCTTCCGGAGAAATCGGCACTGCCATTTCAATCTGGTCAATATCCCATTCCTGCCAGGCACCCCGGTATAACCAAACATAGCAATCCTTCATCCATTCTTCCTCCTTGCATTCCAAAACGGCGGCCTGAATAGCGGCCAAACAAACTCTATGCGTTCCATGAGGATCACTTAAATCCCCAGCCGCAAAAATTTGGTGAGGTTTGATTTGTCGAAGTAAATTGACAATAATATCTATATCCGCTTTCGAAAGAGGGTTTTTCTTTATTCTTCCCGTTTCATAAAAGGGCATGTCCAGGAAATGGGCATTTTCATCTGGAATTCCAACATAACGGCAGCCTGCTTTGGCTTCTCCCCTGCGAATTAATCCTTTAATTTTTTGAACTTCCGGAGAATCTACCTGTCCCGGCATTTTATTCTTTAGAAACTTAACGGTTTCATTAAAAATAAAATTGGCTTCCGTCTGATTCATATGGAAAAGTTCATTATAATCCCTGACAAATTCGGCAAAACGAATAGCCTCATCATCAAAAACGGCAATGTTCCCAGACGTTTGATAGGCTACATGGACATCATGCCCCTGGTCTACCAAACGAATAAAGGTACCTCCCATGGAAATTACATCATCGTCCGGATGCGGACTAAAAATAAGGGAACGCTTGGGGAATGGCTTGGCTCTTTCAGGGCGGTTTTTATCATCCTCGTTGGGTTTCCCCCCTGGCCATCCGGTAATGGTATGCTGAAGGACATTGAAAATATGAATATTGATGGAATAGGCAGGACCATGATCGGTAACCAGATCACTCATTCCATGCTCATTATAATCCTCCTCGGTTAATTTTAGTATGGGCTTTTTCAAGGTCTGGCATAACCATACCACCGCTTTACGGATTAGGGTTTCATTCCAAACACAAGGGCCTACCAGCCAAGGGGTTTTAATTCTGGTTAAGGACATGGAACTGGCATCGTCCAGAACCACCGAAACCTGGTTATGCTTTTGCAAGTAGGTGGCTGGAACTGTATCCGAAATTTCTCCCTCTACCGTTTTTTGAACCACTCCGGCCTTACCCTCTCCCCAAGCCATTAAAATAATTTTTTTAGCTTTTAGAATAGTCCCAATCCCCATGGTAATGGCCTTTCTGGGTACGCTTTCAATTCCAAAGAAATCGGAAGCCGCATCGGTACGGGTAATGGTATCGAGGGTTATCATCCTGGTTTGCGAACGAATGGAGGATCCTGGTTCGTTAAATCCAATATGACCGGTTCGACCTATGCCCAGAATTTGAATATCGATCCCTCCGGCAGCTTCTATTTTGGATTCATAATCCATACAGAACTGGCCTGCTTTATCCTGCGGTATGGTACCATCGGGAATATGAATATTTTCCGGTTTAATATCTACCGAATTGAAAAGATATTCATGCATGAACCGAACATAGCTTTGAAGAGAGTCCGGGGTCATTGGATAATATTCATCCAGATTAAAGGTAATCACATTCCGGAAGCTTAAGCCTTCTTCCCTATGCATACGGGTAAGTTCCTCGTATAAACGGGTAGGGGTAGAACCGGTGGCCAATCCTAAAACAGCCATTTTGCCTTGTGATTGGCGGTCCCGAATTAAATCGGCAATTTCCTGGGCAATAGCCTGAGAAGCGAGGACAGAGTTTTCAAAGATTTGAGTGTTTAATTTCTCCAGCTCTTTGCTCCTTTCCAGATCGAATGCATTTACTTTTTCCATGGTCTCTGAATTGATTGATAGGTAGAATTTAGAAAGCGGTTATTCCTTGGAATAAGAATCCAAAATAAGGAAAACCCATGAAAATTTCTTTCAAGGAATAAAAATCGTTTTACCAAAGATGAAAATCAGTTTAAAGGTACTTTAAACACCAATAGGTACGCGTTTTCTTGTATGTACTATACCCAAGGCAAAGCAGATAAAATAAGAATAAAAAACCAAAAATAATGGCCCGTGAGCAAGGTATAAAACTGGGGATGCTGGTAGAAACTTAAATCTAAATGGGCTCCTTATTTTTGTTCCCTTGACCTGGAAGGAAAGAGGTCCTGAATATTTTTAATTAACCAGGGAGGGTCTTTATCCCAGATTTAATAATTTTAATTAATTCTATTATCAGAGGAAGGGAATTGGATTAAAAACCAGGATCAGGAATCTTTTAAAAAATAAATTATATGGCCGAAACAAAGGATTATAAAACAGAAATTTTTGGAGAGTTTGAGATCCATTCACCAGAAGGAATCCGGAAATGTTTTGAACATGGGGTGGATCCTAATTTGGAGATCGGGGGAAAGCCTTTACTGTATGGGTTAATTAATATGTATCTGCGAAGCCCCAGGTTTAAGGATTGTATCCAGGTTTTTGTCGATAGTGGATTGTTTTTTAAGGATAAAGCCTTTTTGGCTGTATTATTGGATGATTCCCGATTGTTGGATACCTTAATTCATCAGGACAAAAGATTATTGGATAAAACCTATACCCTGGATTGCACATTTACCCCTTTATGGGAAGCCACTCTTTTACATATATGTGCCGAATACAATCATGTGAACTGTGCCCGAATTTTAGTAAAATATGGGGCTAGGATAAATAGTCCTGCAGGTATGGACGAAAATGGATTTGGTGGGCAAAGCCCTATTTTTCATACGGTTAACCAACATAATAATAATGGTTGGGACACCTTGCTGTTTTTTTTGGAGAATAATCCTGATTTAGAATTAACGGTTAAAGGTTTAATCTGGGGAAAGGGGTACGAATGGGAAACCTTTATTCCAAGTGTAAATCCTATTTCCTATGCCATGATGGGTTTGCTTCCCCAGTTTCAAAGAACGGAAAAACAGATTTATGAAGTGGTAAGGGAGCTCATGAAAGCCCGGTATAATACCGATTATATACCCAGGAATGTGCCTAATAAATATCTGGATACGTAATTTCGATCAGTTTATTTTTTCAAATAAAGGCGTAATTTTGGCCCTGGATGTAACAAAATGGCAACCTATAGGGTTTAATAAAATTCACGGAAAGAAATTTCTATAAGCAAAAGACCCTGTTTGGGGATAATTTATCCATGAATCCATATTTAGAAAAACTATATTATCTGGCCAAAGGATCAGAACGTAGAATACTGGGCCTAATGTCAGGTACTTCTCTGGATGGACTTGATATGGCTCTTGCCAGATTTTCCGGTTCTGGATTTGATACAAAGGTGGTTTTGGAAAAATTTCATACATATCCCTATCCTGAGTCCTTTAAGGAAAGGATTCGAAAAGTATATTCCAAAAATCAGGTAGACTTATCGGAGCTTTGCCTGTTTAATGAATGGTTGGGCCGGGAGCATGGTCGAATTATTTTAAGGCAATTAGCCCTTTGGGGAATTTCAGCTGCAGAAATAGATATCATTGCTTCTCACGGACAGACCGTATACCATGCGCCTAAAACTTTTCACCATAGGGACGATTCTCCTAATGGCTCTCTTCAAATGGGCGATGGGGATCATTTGGCCCAAACTACCCAAATTATTACCCTCAGTGATTTTCGCCAGAAGCAATTAGCGGCAGGGGGTGAAGGAGCCCCTCTGGCTCCTTATGGGGATAGTCTTCTTTATACCGATACCGAAAGGAATCGGATTCTGATAAATATTGGGGGGATTTCGAATTATACTTTTTTGCCTTCCCTGAAGTCTGGTGGCAGGGTAGAAAGTTCTGATCTGGGACCTGGGAATACCTTAATGGATCGTTATGTTCAGGCGAATTTTCCAGGATTACAATATGATGAAGGAGGCAAAATGGCACTTTCCGGGAAAATGAATCAAAACCTGTTTGAAAAAATGGTTTCTGAACCGTTCTTTCAGGAACCATTTCCAAAATCGACAGGTCCCGAATTATTTAATTTGGATTGGTTGGCAAATAAATTAGAAAATATGGAGATATCCAAGGAAGATATACTTTCAACCCTGAACCATCTTACCTCCGAATCTATCTTTCTTGGCATAAAAAAATACCTGAACCAGGATCCTGAAATTTACCTTTCTGGCGGTGGGATGTATAATTTTGCCATGGTCCAGCAATTGGAGGAACGCCTGGGCAATATTCCCCTTCACTCCACGGAAGAATTAGGCATATTTCCCGATGCCAAAGAAGCTGTTTTATTTGGATTATTGGCCAATGAATGTATAGCCGGTAAATCGGATATGTATTTTTTCGATTCTACCTATTATCCAAAGGTTTCCATGGGTAAAATATCTTTACCGAATTAAATCCTTCTTTTCAAAATAAGCGTCCTGTCAAGAAATTTACCCTCACGAAAAACAACCAGGTATATTTTCTTTTTATTTCCACTTTTCAATAAGGTATCCAAATCGTCCAGGGAATACTGGGTGGAAATTTTATCATTTATTTCTACTATCCAATCTCCCTCTAACAATCCCCCCTCTTCGGCAGGAGATTTAGCATCAATATGAGCAATGGTTATCCTTTTTAAAGGTTCACCCGTAGAAACCAGGACCATACCACTCATATCGTATTCGAAGGAAGTGCGAAATTGGAAGTTCTTCTTTAAATAAAGAAATCCGGATTCATAGTCCAAAATTAGGGTAAACCGCTTCAATATTTCATTTCCCAAATTACCATTCCCATTACCTTCCTGTGGAGAGGCGTTTGACAAACTATCTGGAAGCTGGGGGAAAGCAGAAATAATATTTTTCAATTCCAATGTTTTTAAGGAAAATAAGGGGAAGCGGGCCAGATAGCCGGTAATGGGACCATTTATGCCCCATCCAAGACTTGCCGATAATTTCAAGGTTGGGGGAATAAATCCATTAATGGATTTAGCATATAAAAACACGGAATTTCCGGCTCCTGTATCCAGGACTAATTGAACCTTTTTGGAGCCGGTTTCCGATTTCAGGCAGGCCTCAACCAAAGCATGAGAATTTTGGATGGAAAGTGGGATTTTAGTATACTTCCTGGTATTAAAGGCCTCTTTTTCCGTTTTAAAGACCAGGGTTTTTTTTGGGAAGTCAATTTTTATTTGAAAATCCTTGGCTAAATCATAGCCTATAATACCATCGACCCGAACCCCCAGAAAGCTTGAAAAGTCTAAAAGGGAAGGAGGAAGGTAAGCAGCAGAAAAGTTTTGACCTTTTATTTTACCAATTTCCAAATTGAGCCCGTTTAGAATTTGAGCGGAGATGTTTTCCAACGAGCCAAAACCGGTAATAGGAATGAACTTATTGGTTCTGGTCCCAGATTGATCCGCAATTTCAGGATTGGTTATAAGCATAAAGGATATACCGGTATCAAAGATAAAATGATACGGACCCCGGTTATTGACCATAATAGGAATCAGGATAAGATTCCGGGTAAATTCGAAATCGAGTGTATAATGCGTTTTTTTTGGTTTTAGACTAAAGAAAGATTGGGCCTTTACCCATCCGGAGCATATTCCGGAAAGAAGGATCAGGAAAATAAGAAGATTAAACAGGGTCTTTTTTAAATTACCCGGGATGGAAAACATGTTGGGGGTTTTAACCCAATTTACTGAATTTTATGCTTGATTTTATGTAATTCGGAGAAGGAAATATCCATGACAGGATATAAACGCCATGCTTTATAATCAAAATGCCACCATTCCGTAGCAATGGTTTCAAAACCATATTTTTCCATAGTATTGGCCAATAATTCCCTGTCCTTTAATGCCCTGGGACTAGCCCCGGAATAATGGGCAGCGGCTTCTTTGGAAAAAGAGTCGAATCCGGTAGGCATTTCCAATATCTCTCCGGTTTTTAAAGAATAGAGTCCCAGGTCGACTGCACAACCCCGGTTATGCTTCGAGCCATTTCGGGGGCTGGCAACAAATGCTGAATCCATTACTTTCTTATAAAATTGAACGGTAATGGAATAAGGTCTATAGGCATCATAAATAACCAATCCAATCCCCTCTGCGGATAATTCCATGGCAATATTTTTTAAAGCCCTGGCTGCGGGAAGCCTGAGAAAGGCCCGAGCTTCGGGATACATGCGGGCATGCATAAAATTATTATTGGTGGCATAACGAATATCCAATCGGACATGGGGAATATAGCCATCCAGATTAACCAGAGTCTGGTTCGAATCGAGGGATATTTGGTTTAAATAGACCTTTTTATCATGGACAAGGGGTGATTTACCCTGGTATGCCGGCACAACTTGTGCTCCGGCCCGGAAAGCAAGGAATAGAAATATCCATAAAACAGAAAATGATGGTTTCATTTATCCCCTGGCTGCTACGAGTAAATCTAATTCTTTATGAGGAATTTTAAACAATTCACCCAAATGGCCATTAGTTAAATGCCCTTCAAAGATATAGACCCCTTTTCGTACACCGGCTTTAGACCAAAGCATATCGTTCACACCCCCCAGTTCACCAATATCGAGTAAAATAGGGGTGAATATATTGGTTAATACATAAGAGGCGGTACGGGAAACCCTGGAGGCAATATTAGGCACTCCATAATGAGTAATATCATATTTACGAAAAACAGGATGATCATGGTCTGTTACCCTGGACGTTTCAAAACATCCTCCCTGATCTATACTGATATCGATAATGACGGAATCCGGTTTCATTTCACTTACCATCTCTTCAGAAACGATGCAGGGGCTTCTTCCTTCCGTAGCCCGCATCGCTCCTATGGCCACATCGCATCTTTTTAAGGCCTTTGCTAAAACAATAGGCTGTAATACCGAAGTAAATACTCTTTGTCCAACATTGTTTTGCAGCCTTCTGAGTTTATAAAGGGAATTATCAAAAACCTTAACCTGTGCGCCTAAACCCATAGCTGCCCGGGCCGCGAATTCTCCTACAGTACCTGCACCAATTATGACAATTTCTGTAGGAGCTACTCCGGTTATTCCTCCCAGCATTAATCCTTTTCCCTGAAAAGGGTTGCTTAAATACTCCGCAGCAATTAATATGGATGTAGCGCCGACGATTTCACTCATGGCACGGACAATGGTAAGAGATCCTTCCTCATCCCGTAAATATTCGTAGGATATGGCTTTTACTTTTTTAGCCATCAGGGCTTTTATATAGGAAGCTTTTAGGGAGGACAATTGAATACTGGAAATAAGTGTTTGCCCTATTTTCATAAAAGCAATTTCATCGAGGGTGGGAGGTGCAACCTTAATAATGATATCGGCTTTATACACCGATTCCGCATCCGGTACAATTTGACCACCTTGCTCACTATAATCCCTGTCGGAAAAATTCGATCCAATTCCGGCCCCGGATTCAATAATGACTTCATGCCCATTATTTACCAATAAAGCAACGGAAAGTGGGGTTAGGGCTATTCTTTTTTCCTGAAAAGAGATTTCTTTTGGAATACCAATGGAAATGGAGTTCTTTTTTTTGGCAACCTCCAGGAAGGACTCCTTAGGCAATAACATGGCTTGATGTGCCAAATCCGAAAACTTGCTTCTGGTATTTTCGTCCATAGTCAGGATATAAACAATAAAAATAGAAAAAATTGAGGAGCTTTTGTCTCTATTTCCCCTTAACAGGGGAGAATTGCGTAATAAGTAGGGTTCTACCCCCATATTCCGAATGGCTTATCTGAATTTCCAGATAATCTTGTTCTAGAAAGGCCTGAATTTTTTCGGGCCATTCCAGGAACATATAATGTCCCGAATCAGCGTATTCCCAAAAGCCCAAATCCCCTATTTCCTCCAGACCTTTGGTTCGAAATAAGTCCATATGGTATAAAACATGATTATTTCCCGAATATTCCTGAATTAAGGAATAGGTTGGACTACTAACGGGATCGTTTATGCCTAAAACCCGGGCGAAGCCTGAAACCAGGCTGGTCTTTCCTGCCCCCAGGGGGCCTTTTAATAAGAAATGTCGGATATTGGGAAAATTTTCCAGAATTTCCCTGGCCGTTTTATCAATATCTTCTTCCAAATAATGCCAAAGCATAATTAATCACCGATTTGAATACTGAACAAAAGGAATAATCATCTCCTCCAGGGATATACCCCCATGCTGAAAGGTGTTTTCAAAATAATGCACAAAATGATTATAATTATTGGGGTAAATAAAATATTCATCCTCCCTGGCAAATATATAACTGGAGGAAACATGAAGTCTTGGCAAATTAGCCTCCAAGGGATTCTTAATAAGAAAGACCTGTTTAGGATCAAAATTTAAATTTTTACCCTGTTTATATCGCAAATTGGTATTGGTATTCCGATCGCCGATAACCTTGCTGGGTGTCTTTACCTTAATGGTTCCATGATCGGTGCTTATAATCAGATTGATTTTTTTCTGAGCCAATTTCTTTATAAAATCGAGCAGGGGAGAATGTTCAAACCAGGAAAGGGTTAAAGACCTATAGGCCGCTTCATTTCCTGCCAATTCCCGTATCATTTCCATTTCGGTTCGGGAATGGGAAAGCATATCAACGAAATTATAGACCACCACATTCAGGGGGTTGGCCATTAAATTGGCCACATTGTCTACCAATAACTTACCTGCATCATTGGTTAAAATTTTGGTGTACGAAAATTTGAATGGTTTTCTAAGTCTTTGTAGTTGGTCGGCCAGGAAAAACTCTTCATGCAAATTCTTACCCCCCTCATCTTCATCATTTTGCCATTTCCCAGGGAAGCGTTTTTCCATCTCCAATGGACTTAGACCGGCAAAAATGGCATTTCTTGCATATTGGGTAGCGGTTGGCAAAATACTATAATACCAATCCTCTTTTTCCAGTCGGAAATACTCGTTTATAATAGGATGAATAATTTTCCATTGGTCGTACCGTAAATTATCAATTAGGAGAAAAAAGGTGGGAACACTCTCCTTTACTTCCGGAAGAATTTTTTTGCGGAACATATTATGTGATAAAACCGGGGCCGCATCCGGGTTTTTCATCCAACTTATATAGTTCCGTTCAATGAATTTTGAAAATTGGATATTGGCCTCCGATTTCTGGTGAGTAAGAATTTCCAACATCCCCTCATCTTCCAATTGTTCTAATTCCAATTCCCAAAAGATCAGTTTTTTATACATCTCTGCCCATTCGGAAAAATTAAGATTATCGTTCATCATCATGGCCAGGTTACCAAATTCTGTTCTATAAACGGAAGTGGTTTTTTCGGAAATAAGCCGCTTATTATCCAGGATCTTTTTAATGGTGAGCAGTATTTGTTGGGGCCTGACCGGTTTGATCAGGTAATCATCGATTTTGGATCCAATAGCATCTTCCATTAAATTCTCTTCTTCGCTTTTGGTAATGAGAACAATGGGCAATTCGGAATTGAAATTCTTAATCTCGTTCAACGTTTCCAGGCCCGATAATCCGGGCATATTTTCATCGAGAAAGACCAGATCGTAATGATCGGATCGTACCGCGTCCAGGGCATCATTTCCATTGGTACAAGTTTTTACCAGGTATCCTTTTTCCCTGAGAAATAATATATGCGGCTTGAGTAAATCAATTTCGTCGTCGGCCCAGAGAATATTGGTATCGTTCATGATTTGGAAACAATTGGGTAAATTAATTTAGAGAGAATTCCCGTTTTAAGATTAGAATAATAAACTGAAATATTTATGTTCAATTATCATTCCGAATAAAAAACTTAGCTTTATAATTTTCCGTGTATAATAAAAAGAAAATAATTAACGACCCCCTTTATGGTTTTATTGGTATCCCCAGTGAAATTATTTACGATTTAATATCACATCCCTGGTTTGGTCGTTTGCGCAATATTCGTCAATTAGGCTTAACCCACCTGGTTTATCCGGGAGCCGTTCATACTCGTTTTCATCATGCCCTGGGAACCCTTCATTTGGCCAATCTGGCCATTGAAACCCTCCGATCCAAAGAGGTAGCAATTAATTCCGAGGAAGCGGATGGTTTACGGATTGCCCTCCTTTTGCATGATATTGGGCATTCTCCCTTTTCCCATTCCCTGGAAGGGATTTTTGTGGCCTGCTCCCATGAGGTTCTTACCGAAATGGTTATGGAAAAACTGGATAGTCAATTCAATGGGAAGCTTGCAATGGCAAGGAAAATTTTCGAGGGCACTTACCACCGAAAATTTCTCCATCAATTGGTTTCTGGACAAATGGATCTGGACCGTCTGGATTATTTAAACCGGGATAGCTTTTATACTGGGGTTTCGGAAGGGGTGGTGAGTTTTGACCGGATAATTAAAATGCTCCATGTTAAAAACGAGGAATTGGTTTTGGAGGAAAAAGCCCTGTATTCGGTAGAAAAGTTTTTAATAGCCCGAAGGCTTATGTACTGGCAGGTTTATTTGCATAAGACGGTGATTTCTTCTGAACAGCTTATGTTACGAATCTTAAAAAGGGCCCGTTATTTGCTTTCCGAGGGTAAGGATTTATTCTCAAGCCCTTCATTAAAGAAATTTCTGTTTAAACCTGTGGAATTAAAGGAACTTGTCGACAGCCCATTGTTGGAAGAATACCTGGACCTAGACGATTCGGATGTCTGGACTTCCATTAAAGTATGGATGAAGAATGCGGATCCTATTCTATCTATTTTGAGCAAATCTTTAATAAACAGGAGTTTATTTCATATTGAATTACAGGATAAACCTTTTTCTGAGGAATACGTCAAAGGCCTAAAAATGCAGACGAGTAAAAAAATCAGGGTTTCGGAGGAGGATTTATCCTATTTTGTATTTACGGGTATTACCCGACACCTGGCCTATAATTTGAACCATGAAAAGATTACCTTTTTGGGAAAAGGGGGGGAGCTTATCCCTCTCACCCAGATATCCGATTTCTTCCTTTCAAATGGGTTTTCCAATCCCGTCGAGAAGTATTATCTCTGCCATTTTAGATTTTGATTAAGTTAGTTTTTTTTTCGTTTTTTTGCTTTGAATATCGTTTATGGAATATACCACCCGGCAAATTGCCGATCTTTTACAGGGCAGTTTAGTCGGTGATCCTCTGGAGAAAATCAATACCCTTTCCAAGATTGAAGAAGGAACCAAGGGTTCTCTCTCCTTTCTATCCAATCCGAAGTATGAACAGTTCCTTTATAGTACTGGTGCTTCTGCTGTGATCATTGGAAAAAACTTTGAACCCAGTAAACCAGTAAATACCACCCTGATTCTTGTGGAAGACCCATATTCGGCTTTTTCTGTTTTATTGGGAAAATATAATGAGGAAACCAGGAAGACAAAAACAGGGAAAGAAGATCCCTGTTTTGTAGATCCCAAGGCCAGCCTGGGTAAAAATGTTTATATAGGCGCTTTCTCCTATATTTCTGCAGGAGCTATAATAGGGGATGAGGTAAAAATTTATCCCCAGGTCTTTATTGGGGAAGGGGTACATATAGGAGCGGGATCGATGCTCTATTCCGGAGTAAAAATTTACCAGGACTGTATCCTAGGAAAAGGGGTTATAATCCATTCGGGTACTATTATCGGAAGCGATGGATTTGGGTTTGCCCCCCAGGCAGATGGCTCATTTGCGAAAATAGCCCAGACTGGAAATGTTATTCTGGAGGATGGGGTGGAAATTGGGGCTAATACCTGTATTGACCGAGCCACCATGGGTTCTACCCTGATTCAAAAAGGAGTGAAGCTGGATAATTTGATTCAAATTGGACATAATGTGGAAATTGGGGCCAATACCGTAATTGCCGCCCAAACTGGTATATCGGGAAGTGTGAAGTTTGGAGAAAATTGTATGGTGGGTGGGCAGGTCGGTGTGGCAGGACATTTAACCGTTGGGAAAGGAAATCAATTTGGGGCCCGGACTGGAATCAGTAAAACGATTAAGGAAGAAGGCAAACAATTCCGGGGACTTCCGATTATGGAATATAAAGATTCCCTTAAAATGGAGGTTTGGCTTCGTAATTTTGAAAAGGTGGAGCGTAGAATCCAGGAACTGGAAAGCGAATTGAAGGATTTAAAAGCGAAAAAGGGGGCAATTGAGGGCTAAATGCAAAGAGCATGCAAAAAATGCTATTTTTGAATCCAATAATTTAGAATAAGAATACCAGTGAGGCAAAGAACGATTAAACAGCCTATTACCGTTACAGGAACAGGGTTACATACAGGCCAGAATGTCAGCATGACGTTTAAACCTGCGCCGGAAAATCATGGGTTTAAATTTCAAAGAATTGATCTTCCGGGAAATCCTCTTATTGATGTAGATGTAGATAATGTATCGGATACATCCAGAGGCACTACAATAGAACAAAATTCCGCCAGTGTAAGCACCATTGAACATGTACTGGCATCCCTGGTGGGTCTTCAATTAGATAATGTTCTCATTGAATTGGATGGACCGGAAACCCCCATTATGGATGGGAGTTCCATTCTCTTTATTGAAGCGTTGGAAAAAGCCGGTATTGAAGAGCAATCCCTGGAAAGGGAATATTTTACAATTCCGTATAATATTCATTATGCCGAACCGGATAGAAAAGTGGATATGGTGGCCATGCCGCTGGATGATTATCGTTTAACGGTGATGGTCGATTATAATTCTCCTGTTTTGGGAACCCAGCATGCTACCATCACCAATATTGCCGATTTCAAAAAAGAAATTGCCTCATCCCGAACCTTTTGTTTTCTGCATGAATTAGAAGCCTTATTAAAGAATAATTTAATAAAGGGGGGTGATTTAAATAATGCCATTGTGGTGGTGGATAAGGAAGTGGATGACGAAGAGCTAAGCCATTTGGCTAAACTATTTAACCGGGAAAAAATTGCGGTTGCCAAGGAAGGCATTTTGAATAATATTAGCCTGAGACACCAGAATGAACCGGCAAGACATAAATTACTGGATGTTATCGGGGATTTGGCATTAGTAGGTATGCCGTTAAAAGGCCATATTATGGCTGCAAGACCTGGCCATGCGGCCAATGTAGCCTTTGCAAAAAAAATTAAATCTTTTATTAAAAAGGAGAGGGTTCGGAAGCAGATTCCCAGTTATAATCCAAATGCCAAGCCTTTTTATGATATTAACCAGATTCAGAAAATTCTTCCCCACCGCCCGCCCTTTTTATTGATTGATAAAATTTTGGAATTGAGTGATAAGCATGTGGTGGGAGTAAAGAATGTGACTATTAATGAAGAGTTTTTCCGGGGCCATTTTCCTGGAAATCCAGTTTTCCCGGGTGTAATGCAGATTGAGGCATTAGCTCAGACGGGAGGTATTCTGGTCTTAAATACCGTACCTGACCCCGAGAATTACTGGACTTATTTTATGAAAGTTGATAATACCCGATTCAAAGACCGGGTTATTCCGGGTGATACCCTAGTATTAATTTGTGAACTTTTGGCTCCCATCCGCAGAGGTATTTGTCAAATGAAGGGAAGCATTTTTGTAGGGGAGAAAATCGTAATGGAATCCGAAATGATGGCACAAATTGTAAAGAAAAAAGATTCATGATCCAACCCTTAGCGTATATACATCCAGAGGCTAAAATTGCCGATAATGTGGTCATTGAACCTTTTGTAACCATTCATAAAAATGTGATTATTGGAGAAGGAACCTGGATAGGGTCCAATTCCACCATTATGGAGGGAGCCCGGATTGGGAAAAACTGTAAAATATTTCCCGGTGCCGTTATTTCGGCTATGCCTCAGGACTTGAAATACAAAGGGGAGGAAACGACGGTAACCATTGGCGATAATACCACTATTCGGGAATGTGTAACCCTGAACAGGGGTACAGCACTGGATAAGAATGATACCAAAATTGGGAACAACTGTCTTTTAATGGCCTATACCCATGTGGCCCATGATTGTATTATTGGAAATTCTGTTATCATTGCCAATGCTGTTCAATTGGCAGGGCATATTAATATCGAAGACTTCGCCTATATAGGGGGTTCTTCAGCCATTCACCAATTTGTATCGATTGGTGCACATGCCATGGTTTCCGGAGGTTCATTGGTAAGAAAGGACGTTCCCCCCTATGCAAAAGCAGGAAGGGAGCCATTAGCCTATATTGGAATAAATTCCGTTGGTTTACGTAGAAGAGGGTTTTCTGATGAGATCATTTCGGAAATCCAGGATATTTACCGAACCATTTTTATAAAAAAATATAATATTACCCAAGCCCTGGATATCATTGAAGGGGAGGTAAGGCCTACGAAGGAGCGCGATGAAATTGTAAATTTTATCCGCAATTCCAATAGAGGTATTATGAAGGGCTTTTTCCAATAGGGATTATAGCCCTATGGAAGTTTTGGCAGAAAAATTGGGTCGTCGCTATAACCGGCAATGGATTTTTCAGGACTTTGATTATCATTTTTCCTTTCCGGACTCCTATGCCGTTTTAGGACCGAATGGTTCTGGAAAATCCACCCTTTTACAAATTATTTCCGGTTTTTTAAGCCCCAGTAAGGGTGCTTTGCAATATTTTGAAAAGGGGAAGATATTGGAAAGGGAATTGGTTTATAGGAAAATATCCTATTCCGCCCCTTATATAGAAATTCCCACCAATTTTACCGTACAGGAATTTATCCACTTTCATTTCGGCTTAAAGGGAACCTATAAAAATCAGGATCCCCAATCCTGGATAGAAGATTCCGGACTGGGCACACATCAGAAAAAATTAATACGGGAATTATCGACCGGTTTACAACAAAGGGTAAAATTGATTTCGGCCCTGGGGGCCAATACCCAATTGGTCTTGTTGGACGAGCCAACAGCCAATTTAGACGAGGAGGGGAAAGCCTGGTTTAAATCCTTGTTTAAGGAAATGCATCAGGAGCGAACCATAATACTCGGTTCCAATATTCCCGAGGAATATGAAATTTGCAGGAATCGCATCCAAATAACGAATTACAAAAAGGAGAAAGCCGTATAAAGGGCGAAATTTTATAATTTGCGCCTTATTAACTGACCAATATGTCTAAAGCTTCAGAAATTAAACAGGGAAATATCATTCGTCATAATAACGAATTATTGAAGGTAGAAGAATTTTTACACCGTACTCCGGGAAATTTACGGGCCTTTTACCAGGCAAGAATGCGGAACGTAAAAAGCGGAAAATTAGTAGAATACCGTTTTCGCGTGGATGAAACCGTCGAAATTGCCCGTGTGGAAACCAAAGATTATCAATATTTATATGAAGAGGGGGATACCCTGGTGGTAATGGATAACGAGACCTTCGAGCAGTTCAATATTCCTAAATTTCTTTTTGGCAACGAGGTGCGTTTTCTGAAAGAAGGAATTAATGTACTGGTTTCCTTTGAAAGTGAGGAGCCCGTTATGGCAGAAGGTCCGAATACCGTGGAAATGGTGGTAACGTATACCGAACCAGCCGTTAAAGGCGATACTTCTACCAATGCCTTGAAAAGTGCCACGGTAGAAACCGGGGTGGAAATTAAAGTTCCTATGTTCGTAAACCAGGGAGATAAAATTAAAATTGAAACCAGTACCGGAGCCTATATTGAAAGAGTAAAATAATACCTCTGATAGAAACCAGGAATCAGGATCTTTTTCAAATCCTTTGCCGATTTATTTATTAGATTTATTAAAAAGATATCCAATGGCAACCTATGTAATAATATTTCTTATAGTATTAGGAGTCATCCTTTTACTGGCTTTTGTCAAAACGGTAGATCAGGGAACCATAGGGGTTATAACCGTATTTGGTAAATTTTCCCGGATTATCCGGCCCGGTCTGAATTTCCTGATCCCATTTATTGAGGTGGTACATAAGAGGATTTCGATCCAGAATCGCTCGGCCGAATTGCAGTTTCAGGCCATCACCATTGACCAGGCCAATGTGAACTTTACCTCCATGTTATTGTATTCGGTTCTGGATCAGCAGGAAGAAACCATTAAAAATGTAGCCTTTAAATTCATCGACGAAAAGAATATGATGCAGGCCCTGATCAGAACCATAGAAGGGTCTATAAGAAGTTTTGTGGCCACAAAAAAGCAATCCGAAGTGCTTTCTTTACGAAACGAAATTGTCGATCACGTAAAAGATCAACTGGACCGCCAATTGGAAAGCTGGGGTTATCATTTACAGGATTTGCAAATCAATGATATCACCTTTGATGAGGCGATTATGAAATCTATGGCCCAGGTGGTTGCTTCCAATAATTTAAAAGCCGCCGCTGAAAACGAAGGTCAGGCCTTGTTAATCACGAAAACCAAAGCTGCCGAGGCAGAGGGAAACGCAATTAAGATTTCAGCCGAAGCAGAGCGCCAGGCAGCCCAATTACGTGGACAAGGAGTGGCTTTATTCCGCCAGGAAGTAGCCAAGGGGATGAGTGAGGCCGCAAAGGAAATGGATAGTGCCCATTTAGATGCTTCCTTCATATTGTTTTCCATGTGGACCGAAGCGATTAGAAATTTTGCTGAATTCGGTAAAGGGAATACCATATTCCTGGATGGTTCCAGTGTGGGTTTTGAACGTACCCTGAAGGAATTAATGGCCGTTTCCCAGGGAAAAACCTTTCGCGATAGCAAAGGAGAGGAATAAGTCTAAGCTAATGAATGGGGGCTAAATCATCAATAATTGATTTAGCCCCTTTTTTATTTTAGTCTTTTCCCTCCTAGCCAATAAAAATAGGGGCATTGTCTAATTTTAGCCTGGTTTTTTCAATACCTTTTCAAATGCTTTTCTGGAGGATCCATTAAAAAAAACCTCACCACAATAGGTATAGGAAAGGTTTGATAAAATTTTAAGCATGGGAACATTATCGTAATTGGTATCTACTTTAATGCTATATACCTTATTCTCAAGGCTTAATTTTTCAATCAAGGTAAATAATTGGGTGGCCACTCCTTTGCCTTTTACTTTGTCTGAAACGGCCACCCGGTGAATGACCACATAGGTGCCGTTCGTTAGCCATTTCCCCTGAATTTCGGTATAGGCGGGTTCAATTTCAAAAATTATGGCTGCATACCCTATTACCTCATTATTTTCCACAAGAACATGGCCAAATCCTTTTGCAATATCCTCTATAATGACCTTTTCGTTTGGATATCCGTTTTGCCATTGATCACTTCCATCCAGCCTTCTTTGCTCGATGGCTTGTTGTATGATTTCCCAAATCAGGGAAAGCTCCGAAAGAGTTGCTTTTCGTAAAATCATTAAATTTTAAATTCTCCCTTGGTTTTTGATTTCCAGGTATTTATTAATCAAATTCAGGGATAGGTTTTTGGGGGAGGTTAGAAGCGATAGAATACCATTTCGATGGAGTTCCCGAACAATAAGTTCTTTTTCAAGGCTGAATTTTCCGGCCAGGGTTTTCAGGTAAACTTCTTTTAAGGTTATGACTTCCCTTTCCAGCACCTCTTCCAATTCCACATCCTGGAAAAAAACTACCAGTACTAAATGGAATCGGTTCAATTTCCTAAGATAAGGAAGCTGTCGTTGCATTGCCTGGAGGGAATCAAAATCGGAGAATAGGATAAGCAGACTTCTTTGCTTCACATATTCCCGTACCGCCAGATAAACAAATTCATAGCTGCTTTCCCCCCAGCTGGTTTTTTGGTTATACAATCCATTCAGGATATTTTTTAATTGAAGAACCTGGTTTCCTGCTGGAATATAGGTCCCTAAGCGATCGGAAAAACTAATAAGCCCCACCTTGTCCCCCTTCTTTAAAGCAATATTCGAGATGGCTAGAGTGGAATTAATGGCATAATCTAATAAACTCAGGCCTTCGAAATTCATCCGCATGGCTCTTCCTTTATCGATCAGGCAATAAATAGGCTGGGATTTCTCCTCAACAAAATAATTCACCATGAGGCTTCCCTTCCTCGCTGTGGCTTTCCAGTTCAGGGTTCGAATATCATCTCCCAGGGTATAGTCTTTAATTTGTTCGAATTCCATGCTATGCCCTAGTTTTCTAAGCCTCTTTATGCCATAATTGGAGGCATATTTCGAGACCGATAAAAATGCATATCGCTCCATTTGAAAAATGGAAGGATAACAGGGCACCATTTGATTTGCCCCGTAGGAAAACTTTCTTCTTACTAGTCCCAATGGACTGCTTATATAAACTTGAATTTTTCCAAAGGGGTATTCCCCCCGGTTTTTAGGGAATATGGAATAATCCAAGGTTTTTACTTCTTCCGGTTTCAGATGGCCGGAAAGCATAAAATCCCGGACCTGAAGTTTAATAGGGAGCTCGTCGATAAGCTCAAATTGAATAGGAAAGGGATATAAATTTCCTACACGGATCCGAATAAAATTCTCGTCTCCATTATTCAATAATTCTGGTACGATTCTTTCTGCTTGTACAGGATTTTTAGGACTAAAAACCAGGAATCCATCCAATAGGGTAAATAGAAGAAATACCAGAACGATCACCAGGGCAAAAAACTCCGGAACACCGGATAAGTAAAAAAACAGGAAGCTGAGCGAAAATCCTACCAGAAGTATAAAAAACCGGTCCGAAAAAAAAAGGGACTTAATAAAACGAAAAATCCGGTCCATTATTTTTACCTGGGCACCTCCGTTTTGGAAATTATTTCCTGAATCACTTTATCGGAATCCAGTCCCTCCATTTCTCTTTCCGGGCTTACCATGACCCTATGATTTAATATATAAGGTGCCAGGAACCGGATATCGTCTGGTGTGCCAAAATCTCTGCCCTGTATGGCAGCAAAAGCTTTTGTGCAATTTAATAATGCCAGGGAAGCTCTTGGGGAAGCTCCCAGGTATAAGGCATTATGGTTCCGGGTGGCTGTGATAATTTTTGCTATATAATCCAATAACGGGGTTTCAATTCGAATGGTGCGGGCCTTGTTTTGAAAATGGATAATCTCTTCCTTGCTTAAAACGGCCTTTACATTCCTTTGTGCACCTAAAATTCCCTGGTTCTCCCTGTGTAAAATCTCCTTTTCTTCCTCCAAATTGGGGTATTTCATATCAATTTTAAACATAAAGCGGTCCAGCTGTGCTTCTGGTAGTCGATAGGTCCCCTCCTGTTCAATAGGATTTTGAGTGGCCAATACCATGAAGGGGCTATGCATAGGATAGGAATTCCCATCCATGGTAACCTGTTTTTCTTCCATGACCTCAAATAGGGAAGCCTGGGTTTTGGCAGGGGAACGATTTATTTCATCGATTAATACAATACCGGAAAATACAGGCCCTTTTTTAAACTCAAATTCACTTTTTTGCAGGTTAAAAATGGTGGTTCCTAAAATATCCGATGGCATTAAATCCGGAGTAAACTGAATTCGGGAAAAGGGAATATCCAGGCTTTTTGCCAGGAGCTTTGCCATAAGGGTTTTTGCAATACCAGGAACCCCTTCTAAAAGTACATGGCCTCCGGCAATCAATGCCACCACCATAAGATCGGTTACGTGGGAATTGCCTACCAGGATTTCCTGAACCCCATCCCGTATTCGGGCAATAGCATTCTTGAAATCACTTAAATCAGATCGGTCTTGGAAAACTGGGGTCTCGTCCATACTTATTTATAAAATCGTTGCAAGTTTTGATTGAAGGTTAATATCTCATTTTCAGAAAGAAAGCTTGAATGCTGAATTCGTCGAATTTCGTTAATAAGTTGCTCAATTTCTTTTGGGTCTTTTCCTAGTTTGACAGTAAGAAAAGGGATCTCCTCATGGGTAAAATTGTCCAGGTTAATAGTATATCGTTTTCTCAGATATTCCCTAAACTGGAGAATCATTTTTTCGGAGAGGTTTTTATTATCATTTTTCTCAAAATATAATAAACCCAGGGTAGTAATAAATTCCAGGGTTTGATTATTTGGGGGAGGTATAATGGGGATAAAGCGCTGTCTCCGTTTAATTTGAATGGTAGCAAAAAGGAAAAGAAAGAATAAAATACAAATAGCAGCCAGCCGTAAATTAGGCTGGGTAAATACATATTCCATTGGACTTAGGTTAATATGATCGGAATAATAATAGGTATTCCATTCAATATTTTTTATGGACTTAGGTAAATACGATAGGATATTCGATACATAATCGGAATTACTACCGGTAAGCAGGAAAAAATTGGTAAAAACTTCCGGTTCGGAGTGCATATAAACAGCGCCTTTCCCGGTGTGGATTTTTATAAAGTTCGGATGATTCAATGCATCCACTCCCAATACTGAGCAAGCCAATGAATCCTTGTCGAAAACAAAAAACCGGTTCAAAAATCCATCCTTTGTCTTACAGGTATAAAATTTTTTATCCCAAAGGGTGGAGTCTTTCATCCGAACTCCTTTTTCCAGGATTTTATCCATGAAACTAGTACCCATTTCCAGGGAGTATTTTTTATGAAAACTTTGGGGCACCGAATTCGTAGCTAAAAAAACAATACCTCCTTTTTCGGCATATTGTACCAGAGCATTTAAATCGGATTTATCCAAGTCCCCGGAATTAATTCCCTTTTCATTATGGAGGATAAATAAGAGATCGGGAGAAATTTTAAGGCTATCAAAAGCATTGTAAACCCGAAGATCTGTTTTTAGAATTTTTGCCCCCGGAAACAAATTGCCCAATTCATTATAAAACACATAGGTTCCTCTTGGGATTTTATCGTCAGGATTTAAGGTATTGGTCCAGTCGGTTTCTGCTTTCCTTGGTTTTATAGAAAGTGCCATTAGGACCATGAATCCAATTAATAAGACAAGGAATAACCAGTTTTTTATCATGCCTTTTCGGATTGGGATAAAAATTCGGTAAACCTTTTTTCAATTTCCCTGTATTGCCAAAGATCAACCCTAAAGCCTCCATAGAAGCTATAGTCGAAAAAGCGGGTAAGCGTAGTAAATAATTCCGATCCGGATTGGCCCCTCATTTCATTAATATAATTTTGGTTAGATTTCCCTGATTTTAATGCAATCCATCCTTTTTCGTCCAATAAACGAAGGGTCCTGAAATACCAATACCGAATCGCTTCCGGATAATCTTCCTTATCAAGGGCCATTCGAATTAAAAGGGAATAATCCTGTTCCCGCTCCGGAAGCGAATCGCCATGCAATAAATCTTTCAAACCGGTATTCCCTCTTTGAAATAAGCCCATTTTATCCATGCCAAATATTTTGTAAATGGCAAAGGCCAAAACCAGGGACATCAGGCTAATGAAAATCCAAAATATCAGCCTAACTCCTTCTTTGGAATCAAGGGTTTTGGAAAACAATGAAACCAGCCAATTAGAGAACCGATCGAAAAAATTTTCATCAGGCTTTTTCTCCGTATAATCAAAATCCGGATTTTTTAAATACGCCTTTATTTTATCCCGGGAAATATGCCTGGGATGGATCCCTTTGGAATTTTGAACCGAATCTATTGGGCTTAAGGGGCGCATAGAATCATTCATGCACATGGCCTTTACGGGTATGCCCATAACAAAAAGGAAATACACAAGGACCCAAAGAAATAATGGAGACGAGCCGCTATATAAAATACACGATTTCTTCATTAATACTCCTCCGGTCCCAATATACCAGGATTTAACGTATTGGACCCAAGAGTATCCAATTGCCGAAGCATCCCAAGATTATCCTTTTTTTCTACTAGATTAAAGTATTGCAAAACGGTGCAAGTTATTGGATATAGGAGCAGGAAATTATTTAATAAATAATAGAAGAAATATCCAATCGAGGCACCCAGGCCATAATGTAGGGAGGGCTTTCCACCTACCATTATATCTTTTAGAACGGAAAACTGGAGGATAAATGCAAAAGGAATTAATATAAGGTCTACCAATAGAACAGGGACTAAAAATGCCAGAAAGGTATTCCACCAATTATCTTTTACTAAGAAACGGGATCTGCTTAAAGTCGGACCAAAAGGTTTATTTTCAAAAAAGGTTACCTGAAAAAAATTGATAAATATGACCATAAACCATATTCCCGGGATCAGAAAAAGGAGACAGAGACCTATGAAAATAAATGTTGAAATT